>Ga0163144_10000004_pt1 | contig 699146 bp, 732 predicted proteins | sample OliLak19BULKMAT1_FD_123175 | JGI IMG/M metagenome (GOLD analysis project Ga0163144, IMG submission 123175) | Freshwater microbial mat bacterial communities from Lake Vanda, McMurdo Dry Valleys, Antarctica - Oligotrophic Lake LV.19.BULKMAT1 | ecosystem: Environmental > Aquatic > Freshwater >...
CTTTCGCCACGGACCCGCCACCGACGGATTCGCAACGCAGGGCTTAGCTCCATGCCCTTTTCGCCGGTGCCGCGGGCAAGGTGTCCGTCACCTTGGGCTTTGCGGTTTCACTCCCCGCAAACAAAAGTCCCGCCGACCGTGTCACGCACCTTTCGAGTTTCGGACGTCTACGAAAGCTCCCGTGTGCGGACGAGTTGATGATAGGCATGGTTTGAACTCGGTCGGATTGGTGCGGCTCTATCCTCGTATTTCAACTGGGCTATTGGTTCGGGAGCGGCTCGCTTGGCCGGGAGACGCGAGGAGGAATGTGCCGTCGGGAGTCGCCGACGATTGCGTGATTGTCCGCTTTGGCCCGGAACGGACATTCCGCATTTCATCGGCATCCGGCCGGAATTCGCCGGAAAGCGACATTCCGTTCGAATCTAATTGGCCTCTAGCGGCGCGTTGGGGTCACGAAAACCGACATCCTCTCGGCTCATTGGAAAGCGCACGCCACGTTGCACAAGCATGGCAATCGCTTGCTGACGAGCGGCTTCCACCTCCGGTGCAAGTGGCGGGATCGGAAATCGCGGTGCCCGCGCCTCTGGGATTTCTGCGTCGAGTTGTAGCCAGAAGCCTAGGTAGGTGAGGTCGTGCGAATAACCGCGTCGCAACAGTTCGATCACCGTGTCGAAGTCGTTGATTTTCGCCGCGAACGTCGCGATCGTATCACGCCCGCCATCGAAGGTGGCTTCGGCATTTGCGCCGGCATCAAGCAGCGTTTCCCAGTTTTCCCACGCCGCTCTTCCGCCCCCAGCCGACTCCCAAGAGCGCCCATGCTCGTACGCCCGCCTCAACGCGGTGTATCCGCCAACTTCGGAGATTGCGTTCGGATTTCCCCCATTCTGCAAGAGGAATCGGAGGATCACCGGATTTCTCGCATCTGCCGCCGCAGCGAGGATGGGCGTCAGTCCCACGCGCCCGCCGGTGCTTTGATTGGGGTCTGCTCCCGCGCGCAGCAACGCCTCAACCCCACGCGAATTCTCACAATCGACTGCCCACAGGAGTGGCGTAACGCGACCACCAAGTTCGTCAAAACCAACGCTGATTGAATTTGGATCGACCCCATCAGCGACCGCTGCATTGACGGCGGCCACATCCCCGACGCACGCCGCCTCCGCTAGCGCAGCGACGCGCGGCTCCCCGAACAACTCAATCGCGGTCGCGCCAAGCATTCGGTTGGAATGAAACGTGGGCGGACTGGCGCATCCGCTGAGCATGAGGAGAATCACGCCGATGGCAGGCGCACAGCGCATTTGACCCTCTCGCTTGATTTTTACCGCGAAGGCATCCTCACCAGGTCGCGCTTGATGGCAAGTTCTTGGATGACCGCTTTGGGCCAACGTGCGTCATAGCCGGAGTTTTCGCCGCCATTGCTACCCGATCTTGTTGTCGCCGATAGCGGACATTAGTGAGGCCGCTAGAGCGCCCTCAAGTGCGCGATATTGCGAGGCTCGGCGCCCATCGCATCGTAAATGGCAGACATTTCATCGAGCAGCGCATCCGAGGGCTTGAGGTTGTGATGAACCAACCAGTCGCCCAGTTGATCCAGCGCTAGTCCCCATTCCCCAGCTTCAATGTAGGTCTCAACGTGATATTTCACGTCGTGAGAAAGCTCCGTCGCATCGGCCAACATCGCTCGTATTCTGGCTTCGAAGCTGATGATGCGCCCTCCGCAGCCATAGTAGATTCAATGTCGGCTTTGGACCAACGTACGCCGTAGCGTAGAAAATCACGAAGGGCTTGGTCGCTCAAAGCGTGACGCCGGCGTCAGCAGCGGGGGACCGGCCTATTCTCGCCGATTGCAGTCAGTCCAACCGCGACAATGCTGTACGCAGAGTCGAGTAATGCCCGAGACCTGGGCAGACATTCAAAGACGCAAGATCGCCAAGCCGCGCCCTTAGCGCCTCAGCCATGGCCGGCGGCGCCCAATCGTCATTACTGCCGCTCCATATCTCAGTCTCACAGCGAACATTATCGAGCACGTGGGCCCATGGGCGAACGTAGGCGTGCAGTTCGCGTCGATACGCTGCTTGGCGCAGTCCGAGACAAGCGCGCAACCCGCGTACTACGACGTCAACGAAACGCGACGAAGCAAGCAGATCCAACTCGGCATCAGGACTCGCACGGAACATCGTCCTTATCGCAAGCTTCGGGGCAAGCGCGACCAACGACGCTTGCGAGGCTGTGAAGATGCGGAGCGCCCAATCACCCGCTTGTGCTGCCTCGAAAACCGGTCGTCCGGCCATGGAAGGTAGGAAGTTGCCCAGCTGCAGCGGCGCTGCGGGCGATATCAAGATGAGCTTGCGGACAAGAAGACCTCGCCTCGCGGCGATGTGCGCCGCCGACATGGCGCCGAGCGAGAAACCCGCAACTGTAACCGGCTCATCGACCCCCATTCCATCAAAGGCCGATAAAACGCTCTCTTCGTAGTTTCCCTTGTGATGCCCAAGCCGATCAAGAGCATGAACGTGCTGCAGCGGCGTTGATATTTCAAACGCAGAGAGCTCTTGCGGCGAACCCGGCAAACCATGGCAATAGATGACGCGGCGATTCACGCCTGCATTTGTTCGGCGGCGGGGAACGCATGCAATGTGACCTTATCGCCCAGCTAATGCGAGAGCATCACTAGACGGCTCGCCGGATTTTGGGCGGCGGGCACGCTCAATTCCAGGCATAGACCTGCAGTTAGCGCGAAGGGCCTTCGCTCGACGCGTCGAAGAACTTCTTCATGCTGGCGAAGAAGCCTTGGGTTTGCGGGTGGGCTTCCTCGCCGCAATCCTTGGCGAATTCTTCGAGCAGCTTGCGTTGCTTGGCGCTCAGATTCACTGGCGTTTCCACCAAGAGCTCGACATGAAGATCGCCGCGATCCTTGCCGCGCAGGTGCGTCATGCCTTTGCCTTTGACGCGGAAGCGGCGGCCGGTTTGCGCGCCGGCGGGGATCGTCACCTTGGCGCGGTCGCCTTCGATGGTGGGAATTTCGATTTCGCCGCCGAGCGCTGCTTTGCACATCGGCGTCGGCGCGCGGCAGTAGAGATCGGGGCCGTCGCGCTCGAACAGGGCGTGCGGCTTCACCGAGAGGAAAAGATAAAGATCACCGGAAGGCCCGCCGCGCGCGCCGCCATCGCCTTCGCCGGCTAAGCGGATGCGCGTGCCATCTTCAACGCCGGCCGGAATCTTGACCGAGAGCGTACGCTCTTTCTGCACCGCGCCGCGGCCGCCGCAGCTTTTGCACGGCGTCTTGATCGATTGGCCGCGGCCGTTGCAGTTCGGGCAGGTGCGCACCATGCGGAACATGCCTTGCTGGGCGCGGACTTGACCTTGGCCGGCGCAGGTGCGGCAGGTTTCGAGCGGCGCGTTGCCTTCAGAGCCCGAGCCGCTGCACGGCTCGCACTTTTGCGCGCGCGGCACCACGATCTCGCGCTCGCTGCCTTTGAAGGCTTGTTCGAGCGTGATCTCGATATCGTAGCGGAGATCGGCGCCGCGGGCAGGGCCGGTGCGGCCACGGCCGCCAGCGAACATCTCTTCAAAGCCGCCGCCGAAGATCTCGTTGAAGATGTCGGAGAAGTCGTTGAAGCCCGCCGAGCCCGGACCAAAGCCTGGCCCACCGCCGCCGGGGCCGCCGCCCACGCCAGCTTTGCCGTAGCGATCGTACGCGGCGCGTTTTTGGGGATCGGAGAGAACCGAATAGGCCTCGCCGATTTCCTTGAACTTATCTTCGGAGACTTTGCAGCCCGGGTTCTGATCCGGGTGCAGCTTCATCGCCAGCTTGCGGAACGCTGACTTGATCGCAGCGGCGTCCGCATCGCGCGGCACGCCGAGGATCTCGTAATAATCGCGTTCAGCACTCATGACGCGACCCACATGAGAAAGGAGCGGCTTCCTCGCAAGGAGGAGAACCGCCCCATGTCAGTTGGGAAAAGCGCTGCGACATCGCCCGACCTCGATGACGTGATTGGCTTAAGCGCTTTTCTTGCCGTCGACTTCTTCGAAGTCGGCGTCGACGACACCTTCTTCGTCGGAGCCGCCGCCGCCGCCGCCGTCACCGCCGGGGCCCGCGCCGCCATAGAGAGCTTCGCCGATCTTCATCGACGCTTGCACGAGGGCCTGCGTCTTAGCGGCGATGTCAGAGGTGTTTTCGGTTTCGAGCGAGGTCTTCAAAGCGGCGATGGCTTGCTCGATCGCGGTCTTGTCCGCGGCGGGGATCTTATCGCCGTTCTCGATGAGCTGCTTTTCGGTGGCGTGAACCAGGGCTTCGCCTTGGTTCTTCGCTTCCGCCAGTTCGCGACGCGATTTGTCTTCGCCGGCGTGTTCTTCGGCTTCCTTGACCATGCGCTGGATGTCGGCGTCGCTGAGACCGCCCGACGGCTGGATGCGCATGTTCTGTTCTTTGTTGGTCGCCTTATCCTTGGCGCCGACAGAGACGATGCCGTTGGCGTCGATGTCGAAGGTGACTTCGATCTGCGGCATGCCGCGCGGGGAGGGCGGTATGCCGACGAGGTCGAACTGACCGAGCGGGCGGTTGTCCGCCGCCATTTCGCGCTCGCCTTGGAAGACGCGAATGGTGACCGCGTTTTGGTTGTCCTCGGCGGTCGAGAAGATTTGGCTCTTCTTGGTCGGGATCGTGGTGTTGCGTTCGATCAGGCGGGTGAACACGCCGCCCAGCGTTTCAATGCCGAGCGAGAGCGGCGTGACGTCGAGCAGGACGACGTTCTTCACATCGCCTTGCAGCACGCCGGCTTGAATGGCGGCGCCGACGGCGACGACTTCATCCGGGTTCACGCCCTTGTGCGGCTCGCGGCCGAAGAATTCTTTCACGACCTGCTGGATCTTCGGCATGCGGGTCATGCCGCCGACGAGCACCACTTCCTTGATGTCGGAAGCAGAGAGGCCGGCGTCTTTCAGCGCGGCTTTGCAGGGGCCGAGCGTGCGCTGGACCAGATCTTCGACGAGCGATTCATACTTCGCGCGCGTGATCTTCATGTTGAGGTGGACGGGGCCGCTCGCGTTCGCGGTGATGAACGGGATGCTGACGTCGAACTCGGCGCGCGAGGAGAGCTCTTTCTTGGCCTGTTCGGACACTTCCTTCAGGCGCTGGAGGGCGAGCTTGTCCTGACGCAGATCGATGCCGTTCTGCTTTTTGAACTCGTCGGCCAGGTAATTCAGGATGCGGATATCGAAGTCTTCGCCGCCCAGGAACGTATCGCCGTTGGTCGAGCGGACTTCGAACACGCCGTCGCCGATTTCGAGGATGGAAACGTCGAACGTGCCGCCGCCGAGGTCATAGACGGCGATGGTTTTGTTGGCGCCGGTTTTGTCGAGGCCATAGGCGAGGGCGGCTGCCGTCGGTTCGTTGATGATGCGCAGCACTTCGAGGCCGGCGATCTTGCCGGCGTCTTTGGTGGCTTGGCGCTGTGCGTCGTTGAAGTAGGCGGGAACCGTGATGACGGCCTGCGTCACCGGCTCACCGAGATAATCTTCCGCCGTCTGCTTCATCTTCTGCAGCACGAAGGCGGAGATTTCTGAAGGAGAATATTTCTTGTCGCGGCCTTCGAGCCAAGCGTCGCCGTTCGGACCTTTGACGATCTTGTACGGGACGAGATCCATGTCCTTCTTGGTGATCGGATCGTCGAAGGAGCGGCCGATGAGGCGCTTCACCGCGTAATAGGTGTGGGTTGGGTTGGTGATGGCTTGGCGCGCGGCCTGAATGCCGATCAGGCGCTCGCCGCTTTCGTTGAAGGCCACAACGGAGGGCGTCGTGTTCGCGCCTTCAGCGTTGACGATGACCTTCGGCTGGCCGCCTTCCATGACGGCGACACACGAATTGGTCGTGCCAAGATCGATACCGATCACTTTACCCATTGCTTAGTCCTCGTTCCTTTCAGCAGCGCAGCTTCGTCTTGGGACCCATGGCATGGCGTCCGCGAGTGCTGCGTCCTGTCCTTCAATCAAAGCGGTTAAACGACCTAGCGCCCCGTCCCAAGCACCAAGCCGCTTCGTTCCGGGTTCATGTGGTGTATCGCCTAGGACGTGCAAGGCTTTTGGGGAGCGATAGCCGCATTCTTTGAGAGGAAATAGGGGAGCGCCTATGTGGCTTTGATCTGGCTCAAGGCTCCGCCGGAACAAAAAAGAAACCGAACACCTAGATAGGCGCTTCAGAATGACCCGCCCGGCTTCAGATCTCGACGGCTTCCGGCTTTGGCCTGGCCTGCTCGATCGCGCCGCCCAAGAGGCGCTGCGCGATGAGGTGTTCGCGCGCATGCGGGCAGGGCCGCTCTACATTCCGCGGATGCCGAAATCGGGCCTGCCGATGCGGGTGCGGATGACGAATTTCGGATCGCTCGGGTGGGTCACCGATAAGGAGCAGGGCTATCGGTATCAGGACACCCATCCGGAGACTGGCCGCCCGTGGCCGGAGATGCCGCCGCAAGTGCTGGCGCTCTGGCGCACGCTCAGCGGCTACGACGCCGAGCCGGAGGCGTGCCTCGTCAATCTCTATGAGGGCGATGCGCGCATGGGGCTGCACGTCGATAGCGATGAGGACGCGTGGGACGCGCCGGTGCTTTCGATCTCGCTCGGCGACACCGCGATCTTTCGCATCGGAGGCAGCGTGCGTTCCGACCCGACGCGGAGCGTGCGCTTAGCGTCCGGCGATGTGTGCATGCTCGGCGGCGCGGCGCGGCGCGCGTACCACGGCGTGGATCGAATCCTGCCGGGTACGTCGCGCTTATTGCCGAAAGGCGGGCGGCTTAATTTGACGGTGCGGCGGGTGACGGTTCCGGCGCAGGCGTAGTTGCAGCTGGTGCTTCGGCGGCTGGAGTCGCAGGCGCTTCGCGGTTACGCACGAAGTCCGGCACCCAACCTTCCGGTGGGCCACCCGGGGAGGGCGGCAACCGGCCAGCGGCGATCTCGTGCGCCTTCCAGACCATCGCGTTGTGAACGCGATTCCAGCCTGATGGATGGTCGTAGAAGAACCATTCCTCGAGCGCCGTCGGCTCCATCTTGCGATATTCGCTGAGCAATACCGCGGCTTCGGCGCCGCCATCCGGCTCGCGCGCGACGTTGAGCGCGAACATGTCGGCCTGCTGTTCGTGGAAGTACACGATGTTGCGCTGAAGCGGCGACATGAAGATGCCGACGACAGAGAGAAGGACCATAATCAGCGGCAAACCGGCCGGATCGGAGATGTCGCGAATGCCCCAGCGTTCGTTTTTGGCGATGGCGCGAAAGCCAAAATGCACGACCGCGAACATCACCACGATCATCATCGTCATCATCACGAGGATCGAATAGGTGTGGCCAAGAACGTAATGGCCGATCTCGTGACCCATAACGTGGCGCGTGGCGGCCGGGCTTGCGCGTTCGAGCAATGTGTCGGCAAGCGAGATGCGCGTGGTGCCGAACATGCCGGAGACGTTGGCGCTGATCGAGTTGGTCTGCCGAGAGCGATCGTAGACGTAAACGTTATCGGCGGGCACGCCGTTCGCCTGCGCCATTGCAATAATGTCGTCGCGGAGCTCGCTCTGCTCCATCGGCGTGTAGGTGTTGAAGAGCGGCGAGATATAAACCGGCGCCACCATGCCCATTACGGCAGAGAAGGCGATGGTCACCACCGACCCCCAGACCCACCAAGTGTTCTTGGCGGCGCGGATGATCACGTAGAGAATAGCGATGAAGAGCGAGCCGATGAGGAGGCCGATGCCGGCCCCGATCAGCTGTTCATTGAACCATTCGGGAAACGTTTGTGTTGAGAGGTCGTACCGATGCTCGCGGACGAAGCCGACATAATAGCTGAACGGGAATGTGATTACGGTCGAGACGACGTTGACGAAGAAGGCGACGCCAAGCGCGACGAGCGGAAACCACTTCACGGTTTTCTCAAGCCAGCTGCGCACGCCGCGCGCCCAACCGAGCAACAGGATGAGGCCCGCGACGAGGATTGAAACGGCGCTGCCGGCGAAGTCGATGAGGTAGCCGCCTTCGAAATAGGCGTTTGAGCGTGCAGTGGCTTCCGGGCCCATGGTTGCAAGCCAAGCGTGCGTCGCGAGTTCGGGATCGAAGGGTAGGGTGGCGGCAGCGGCGGGCGCCGCACATGCGAGCGCCACCGCAGCGGCGGCAAATCCAGTTAGACGCATTCTCATTCCCCCGAGAAATTGACTGGCGGAACACTGCCGCCTGACACAGATGAGATGCAAGGGGACGCGCGTCGGGCGCGATCCATTGGGAGACGAACGGATGCGTTTGGACACGCCGGAAGGCAATTTTCCGCCCACGCGCCGCACCATGGCGGCTTCGCTCTTCTTCGCTGGGTACGCGACGGCGGCGCTGTCATCGTGCGCCAGCCCTGTGACCACACCGAGTGACGAGCTGATCACCGAGGATGTGACCTTCACCGGGCATGGCGGCTATGCGCTGCCCGCTTACGTTGCGCGCCCGGCGGCGCGCGGCCGCAAAGGCGCGATCATCGTCGTGAATGAGATTTTCGGCATCCATGATTACATCAAGGATGTTTGCCGCCGCTTTGCGCGCGAAGGATACGTCGCCATTGCGCCAGACTATTTCGATCGTGCTGGCGATCCGGCGCCAATGACCGACTTCGCGCAAATCCGCGAAATCGTCGCCACCGCGAACCATACGCAAGTGATGGGCGATACGAGCGGCGCCATCGATTGGCTGCGCGCGCAGAGCTTCACCGATGGCGATATCGGCATCACCGGTTTCTGCTGGGGCGGCACGGTAGTTTGGATGGCGGCGGCGCAACTGCCGCACGTGAAAGCGGGTGTCGCTTGGTACGGGCGCGTGGTGCGGCCGGCGGCGGGCTCATGGGGCTCGGAGGAGGAGCGGCCGTGGCCCTATGACGTGGCGGCGCAAATCCGCGCGCCGGTGCTTGGGCTTTATGCCGAGAACGACACGGGCATTCCGCTCGAAGGCGTCGAGAATATGCGAGCCGCGCTGATGGCGGCGGATAATCCGACGGGCTCGGAGATCATCGTCTATCCCGGCGTGCAGCACGGTTTTCACGCGGATTATCGGCAGAGTTACAATGCTGAAGCGGCTGCCGATGGGTGGGCGCGTGCGCTAGCGTGGTTCAGGCGGCATGGGGTGAGCTAACGGCTCAATCCGAGGGCTGTTCAGAAATATCGCCGGCGTTGCTCCCCAAGCGGCGCCGGCGATCTTATGTTGCCTGCTTCTCCCGGAGGATCCCCCCATGCGCTATCGCAAACTTGGCCGCACCGGCCTTGCCGTTTCTGAAATCTGCCTCGGCACCATGACGTTTGGGGGCGATGGCTTTTGGAAGGTCATCGGCGCGTTGGAGCAAGACGCATCGACCAAGCTGGTGAAGACCGCGTTCGATAAGGGCGTCACTTTCATCGATACGGCGAACGTCTATTCCAACGGCTTGTCGGAGAAGGTGCTCGGGCAAGCGATCAAGGATTTGCCGCGCGATGAATTGGTGATCGCGACGAAATTGTTCGGCCGCATGAACGCTTACGGCGGCGATCAAACGCCGGAGGCGGAGCGGCGTTCGAAGAATACCAATCTCTGGGGCCTCTCGCGCAAGCATGTGTTCGACGCGATCGATGCGAGCTTGGAGCGGCTCGATCTCGATTATGTCGATCTCTACCAAGTGCACTCGTTCGATCCGGCGACGCCGCTGGAAGAGACGCTTGAAGCGCTCGATGAAGTCGTGCGGTCGGGCAGGGCGCGTTATATCGGCCTTTGCAATTATGCGGCGTGGCAGATTGCGAAAGCGATCGGGATTTCGGAACGGAGCGGGCTGGCGCGCTTTGAGTCGCTGCAGATGTACTATTCGATAGCCGGACGCGATCTTGAACGTGAAGTCGTGCCGCTGGCGAAGGATCAAGAGCTGGCGATTCTGCCGTGGAGCCCGCTCGCGGGTGGCTTTCTCTCTGGTAAATTCACCCGCAACGGCGCGGGCGAAGGCCGCCGCGCGACGTTCGACTTCCCGCCGGTCGATAAAGAGAAGGCCTACGACATTATCGATGTGATGAAAGAGATCGGTGATGCGCGCGGCGTCTCGGTGGCGCAGATTGCGCTCTCGTGGCTGCTGCACCAAAAGCACGTCACCAGCGTGATCATCGGCGCAAAGACTGAGGCGCAGCTCAACGACAATCTCGCCGCGACGGGCGTCGAGCTATCGAGCGATGATTTGAAGCGCTTGGATGATGTCTCGAAGCTGAAGCCGGAATATCCAGGCTGGATGCTCGAGCGCCAGGGCGCGGATCGCACTTCAGGCCTGAGCTAGCGCAAAAGAAAAGCGGCGGCGCTCTTGTCCAGCGCCGCCGCCCGCATGCATCCCCCGGCGTTCTGCCTACTGACGCACGATCTCAACTTGATAGTCGCCGGTCGAGCCGCCAAGGCCGCTCGCCTGGATGTAGAATTCACCGCCCGTTTCTGAGCTGTAGCGAACGCGCGCATCGAAGCCCGGGCCGCTATCATCATCGGTGGTGACGCTTTGACCCTCAGTGTTGAGGATCGACACGAACGGATCGGTCAGCGCGTTGTCGCCGTGGCCGCGCACGTCGATGACATAGCGGACGTTGGCTTCAAGGGTGACGCGATAGGTATCGAGGTCGCCCGGCATTTCGATGCGGCTGATGCGGCTATCGGCGTTCGGATCTAGGGTTTCGTCCGTATAGACGTTGCCCGGAACGTCGGTGTCGTTGATGCGCAGCCAGTATTGGCCGGCGCTCGCGGAACCGTAAGACGACACGCCGACGAAGTAGCTGCCGCCGGTCGGCGAGGCAAAGTTCAGATAGGCGTTGAGGCCCGTGCCGCCGTCGTCATCCGCAGCGATTTGCGTGCCCTGCGCGTCGTAAAGCGTGAGGTAGGGGTCAGCCAGCGGCGTATCGCCGGCGCCATCGAGCATGATGCGATAAGAGCGGCCTTCGATCAGCTCGACGTAGAACCAATCAACGTCTTCCGGCGTGCCGAGCTGGCTCTGACGGCCTTCACCGCTCGGCGCGATATAGTCGGCGTTGTCGATGCTCTGGCCAATTTCGCCAGGGATCACGCCGACAACATAGCGGCCTTCTGCTTCTTCAACGAAGCCGCGGACTTCGATGAAATGCGCGCCTGTCGTTGTGGCTTGGTATTCGAGGAAAGCGTTGAGCTCTTCGCCGCCGTCATCGTCGCGTGCGAGTTCGGCGCCATCCGGTCCGTAGAGAATGACGTAGGGGTCGCCGAGCGCGTCTGGGGTTTGCGTGCTGTCGACGCTGATGCGCAGCGTTTGGCCCTCGGTCATGTCGATGCGATACCAATCGCGATCGCCGGCTGGTGAGAGCTGCCCTTCGCGATAGTCACCATCGGCGCTGAGGCTGGCGTCGGTCGAGGCGTCGGCCGGGATCTCGCCGCGCTGAGCGCTGAGCGTGTAGGCGCCGGTTTCTTCTTCGCCAAAGCCGCGCGCTTCGACGAAATAGTTGCCGGTCGTCGCAGCGGTGAACTCCAGATACGAGTTGAGGCCTTCGCCGCCATCGTCATCGAGCGCGATTTCGGCGCCGCTGGCGTCGTACAGCTTGATCATCGGGTCGCCGAGCGGGGAGTCGCCGCTGCTGACCAGGGTGAAGCGATAGGATTCGCCCTCGGTGAGGCGCACGCGGTACCAATCGGTGTCGGTCGGGAAGTCTAGATTGCCATTGACGCTGCCGCCGAGAGAGATGCGGCCGCGCGTCGAACGATTGGCGCCGATTGCGTCGGTCGGCATGCGTTCGGTCGTGACGTTGAGCGCGTAGGTCCCTGTGTAGGCGTCGGCGTAGCCGCGGGCTTCGATGAACACATCGCCATTGGCGCGCGGAATGTAATCGACCGCCGAGTTCAGGCTTTCGCCGTCATCGTCGTTCATCGCCAGTTCGTTGCCTTCCGCGTCGAGCACGCGGACCATCGGGTCGCCAAGCGGCGAAGCGCCGGCGCCGGCGAGCGTGATGCGATAGCGTTGGCCGGTGCGGGTGCTGAGGCGATACCAATCGACATCGCCTTCATATTCGATGTTGCCATTGGTGGCGCGGCCAGCATTGGCCCGGGCGCGGGTGTCCGTGCCGTTGCCGGCGTCATCGGCGGGCAGGGGCGCTGAAGTGGCGCTGAGACGATAGCGGCCAGTGGCGGCCTCGCTGAAGCCGCGCGCTTCGACGAACACTTCGCCGGATTGCGCCGGCGCGAACGTCACAGCAGAGTTGAGCCCGTTGGCGTCGTCGTTGAAGGCGAGCTGATTGGTCTCGCCGTCATAGATCGCGATCATTGGGTCGAGCGCTTGGCCATCGGCGCCGGGCAAGCCATCGAGCGTGAAGCTGTAGCGTTGGCCTTGCTCGACACGCATCCGATACCAGTCAACGTCGCCGGCCGGATCGATGTCGGCTTCGATGGCCGCGCCGCTGAACGTCGCGGTGGTGGTCGCGTCGCCCGCTGCATCGGCGTCCTGCGCTGAAGCCGCCGGCGCAAAGCTCATGAGCAACGCAGCTGTCGCTACGCCGAACCACAATTTTCCCCGCATGATGATCTCCCCTCGAGTGCCGCAAATTCGCGGGGCCCTTTGACCACGACGAACAGCGCGCGTCGTCATGGTTAACGATCATTCATGTTCCAGGCAAAGCCGGATTGAGGCGTTTTGACGGTAACGCGCGTCAACGCCGCAGGGCGCGCGGTAGCGGACGCATGGCTCGTGTGGAGAACTAGACTTTGACGTCCACAGTTGGGGTCGGGCTTTGTGAGCCGCCGCCGGCCGAGACCAGCACCATCGCGGCGCGGAGCGTGCGATCGCCGAGCACATAACCGGCCTGCATGACCTCTAGCACTGTGCCGACGGGATGCTCGGACGGCGCCTGCGCGACGGCTTGATGGACGTTCGGATTGAAGGCCTCGCCTTTGACGCCGACGCGCTTCAGGCCGTGGCGCCCGAAGGTCTCCAGCATCGTGCGTTCGGTGAGTTCAAGGCCGGTGACGAGATTGCGGGTGGCTTCGTCGGCGGCGGTTTGAGGCGCAACTTCAAGGGCGCGCGAGAGCGCATCAGCGATGGGGAGCAGGTCGCCGGCGAAGCGATCGATCGCGTAAGCGCGTGCTTCGCTGACTTGGCGCTCGGCGCGGCGGCGAGTGTTTTCGACTTCGGCCAGCGCGCGCAGCATATCGTCGCGCGCTTTGCTCAATTCAGCTTCGAGCGCTGCCGTGTCCGGCGCAGCCGCTTCCGGTGCGTCTTGCGGTTTGGTTTCAGCGTTCGCTTCGTTCGTCATTCCGTCCCTCGTTCAACGTTCGCTATTACGGCCGTCGAGCACCTTGCCGACAACGCGCGCGGTATAGTCCACCACCGGGATCACCCGGGCGTAATTGAGCCGGGTCGGGCCGATCACACCGAGCGCCCCGACGACCTTCCGTTCGGCGTTCATATAGGGCGCGACGATCAAACTCGACCCCGACAATGAAAACAGCGGGTTTTCCGCGCCGATATAGACCCGAACCGTGTCCGCCGACTTGGCCAGATCGAGCACTTGGATGAGTTCCCGGGTCTTTTCCAGGTCATCGAAGAGCCGCCGCGCCCGTTCCAGGTCGGCGATGGCCTGCTGATCTTTCAGCAGATTTCCGCGGCCACTTACGATCAGAGCGCGGCCGAGAGTAGGGTCTTCACCCGACCATTCGACCAATCCGCTTTCCACCAGCTTCGCTGCGGCTTGATCGAGCGCGGCGCGGTCACGTTGCAACGCGTCCCCCGCGGCGGCGTGGGCCTCGGCCAGGGTTTTGCCTTTGAAGCGGGCGTTCAAATAGTTTGCAGCTTCCGCCAGCGCGCCAGGCGGCATGTCCGCCGGCGTATTGATGATGCGGTTTTCGACCTGATTGTCCTCGAACACGAGCACGAGCAGCGCTTGGCCGGGGCCAATGCCGACGATCTCGGCGTGGCGCACCGGAGCGTCACGCTGCGGCGTCACTACAAGCCCGGCGCCGCCGGCTAGGCCAGAGAGTAGGTCGGAGGCGGCGCCCATGACGTCTTGCGGGTTCGAACCTGCCTGCGCGATGCGCGCATCGATCTCGCGCTTCTCGTCCAGCGGCACGTCGCCGAGTTGCAGCAAGCTATCGACGAAGAAGCGCAGGCCAATGTGGGTGGGCCGGCGACCGGCCATGGCGTGCGGCGCTTCGATTAGACCTAGGCTCGCCAGATCGGCCATGGTGTTGCGGATGGAAGCTGCCGAGAGGCCCATGCCGCCAAGCTTCGACAGCGTGCGCGAGCCCACGGGCTCGCCGGTGGTCAGATACGATTCGACGATCTCGCGAAAGATTTCGCGGGCGCGCGCGTCGAGGCTCGTCAAATCGGGGGCGGGCGGTTCGGCCATGGCGCTCTAGGTAGCGAACGGCGCCCCCGGCGCAAGCGCCCCGGGCCGCGGCGTGTTTCCCGCGACTTGATTTTGCCGTGTTCCGCCAAGAGGAGAGGGTCATGCGTTGGGGAATTTTGAGCTTTCTCGCGGTCCTGTGCTTTGCCGCGCCGGCGGCTGCGCAAACGGCGATCACGCTGCGCGCCGATCCGGCGCCGATCGTGGATGCCGAGATCAATGGCCGACCGGTGCGGCTCGAAGTCGATTTGCGGTTTCCGCGCGGCTTGGCGCTGAGCGCGGCGGCGGCGCAGCGGCTGCGCGTGCGGCAATTGCCATTTATGGCGATCAGCATTGGCATTGAGGGCAGCGAGTCTTCGCTGCGGGGTCGCCTCGCGCGGCCGCGCGTGTTGTTCGAGGGCGAAGAGTCCTCGCGGGCGTTCACGGGCGTCTTTGCGGCGCCGGTAACGACGCGCGGCGATGGCGTCATCGGGCCTGGCGCGCTGCCGTACGATGTCATCACTATCGAACTCAATCCTGAGGCGACCGGCGCGCGCGATATCGTGCTGTCGCTGGAGGATGCCGACGACTGGACGGCAAGCGCTGAGGTCGGCGGGGAGCAAATTCAGGTGAACTTCAACCTCGTCAGCAGCGCCAGTGTGTTCAACCGCACGGCCGCGCGCTTGTTCGATGCGGCCGGTGCGATCCCTGCGGCGGGGGAATTGACCGAGAGGCCGCTGATCCTCGGCTTGCGAACGCTGATGCAGCCGGTGAGCACGGAACTCACGGTATTGGGCTTGCCCGTTGGCGCTGCTTTCGCGCGCACCAATGCGCCGCTGCTGGGCGCGCTGGAGGAGGACGCGGTTGTCGTTGCGGCCGATAGCGGCGAGGCGCCGCCGCCGATCGTGACGCTCGGCCGCTCGGCGCTGTCGCGCTGCGCTTACATCCGGGTCGATCGCCGCGCGCGGACAATGACGCTCCGCTGCGCCGTCTGAGCTTTACGCCGCCGCCGCTTTCGGCCAAGCAGCCCGATCAGTTTTCCAGGAGCTCACATGCGTCCCTCCGGCCGTGCGCCAGATCAATTGCGCGACGTCACGCTTGAAACGGCGGTCTCGCGCTACGCTGAAGGTTCATGTCTGGCGAAGTTCGGGCAGACGCATGTGTTGTGCACGGCAAGCGTCGAGCAGGGCGTGCCGGGATGGCTCAAAGGGCAGGGCCGGGGCTGGGTGACGGCGGAGTACGGCATGCTGCCGCGCGCCACACACACACGCGGACGGCGCGAAGCTGCGCAAGGCAAGCAGAGCGGGCGCACACAGGAAATTCAGCGGCTGATCGGACGCTCGCTGCGCTCAGTGGTTGATCTGAAAGCGCTGGGGGATCGCAGCATCACTTTGGACTGCGATGTGATCCAGGCTGACGGCGGCACGCGCACGGCGGCGATTACCGGCGCTTGGGTCGCGCTGGCGAAGGCGTGCGCGTATCTCGTGGAAGAGAAGGTGCTGAAGGCCAACCCGATCACGGGGCAGGTCGCGGCGATTTCGTGCGGCGTGTTTGGCGGCACGCCGATCCTCGATATCGATTACGCCGAAGATTCAAACGCGGAAGTCGATTGCAATTTCGTGCTTGCCGGCGACGGCCGTATGATCGAGCTGCAGGCCACCGGCGAACAGCGCCCGTTCAGCGACGAGGAATTCGCTGAGATGATGCGGCTGGGAAAGCTCGGCTGCGCGCGGCTGTTTGAGATGCAAAAAGCGGCACTTGGCTGAGGCGGCGATGATCAGCGCACTCGTTGAGGCCGGGTCGATTGCACGCATCGCGCGCGTGGGGTATGCGCCGTTCGAGGGCGATGACCCGATCGAGATCACGTTCGCGGGCGGGGCGGTGTTTCACATCGACGTCGGCTTCGAGGGCGCGACCGATATTCGCGTTGGCGAGGGGGGCTTGCTGGAAGCCGCTTACGGGCATTTGCGGACGGAAGAGCCGGACACCTATGCCGCCATCGCGCGGGATTGGACGGGCGAAGATATTGAGCTGCCGTGGCTGATCGGCGCAACGCTCGCCAATCCGCGCCGGCTCACGATGACGAATCCGTATCGCGTTGATGTCGGCTACGTGTTCGACGCTGGCGAGCGGCAGTTCGCGCTGTTCGGTGAAGCGGATTACATTACTGCGGCGGACTTGGACGACCCGGAGCTTGAGAGCTTTGCACTTGAGATCGGCGCGCCTTATTCGGCCGCCTGATCCGCCACTTCGTCTAATGCGTCGTCGGCGGTGGGTTCGTAGCTGAGCAATTCGCCCGGCTGGCATTCGAGCACGCGGCAGAGCGCGTTCAGCGTTGAGAAGCGGATGGCTTTGGCTTTGCCGGTTTTTAGGATCGAGAGGTTCGCCAGCGTCACGCCAACCTTTTCGCTCAGGTCGGTGAGCGACATACGCCGCTCCAGCAAAATGCGGTCGAGAGTGACGCGGATCGCCATCAGATCGTCAGCTCCTGCTCTTCCTTCAGGCGCGCGCCTTCGCGGAAGACTTCAGCCAACACGATGAGAATGAGGATCGAGCCCCAGGTCGAGATGTCGATAGCGAAGCTAAAGGTGGTTTCGAGATTGGGCTCGCCGAACGTCGCCACCAGAACGCCAGTGAGCGCCATGAGCAGATAGCGGGCGATTTCGATCGCCAGCATCGTGATCCAGATGACGCGGAGGTGTTGCGCATTCTCGCGCTGGAAAGGTTCGCCGGAGGAGAAACTGTCGAACAGCTTGCGCAGGCGCCAAACGATGATGAGCGAGCCGATGATCGCGACCGCCGCGATGAGAAGTCCGGGCACGGCGATCGGCCAGGTGCCGCCGCCGGGCTGGTCATAGGTGACGTGGAAATTGCCGCTGCCGCTTCCGACCGCCAAATTGCCGTCGCCGCCCTCTAGGAGCGCGGGGTCCACCATGCCGTTTGCGATGAGCACGAGTATTGCGCCATATCCGATGGCGGCGAGCACCCAGAGCCCGGCAAGCAGCCACAATCCGTACCAAGCCCAAACCAGGCCGGTCCGGACGATCGATGCGAGCGAGCCTTTGCCCAGGGCCTTCATCGCTGAACTCTAACCTCCAAAGGGCGTACCCTAGCGCGGGTTTATTGATAAACGATATAGACCGTCATCAACGTAGTCAAACAAGTGTTGCAAATCATGCCTCGCCTGACCGGCCGGCTGGTCGTCGCCAGCCACAATTCTGGAAAAGTCCGCGAAATCGCCGCGCTGCTGGCCCCACTGGGGGTGGAGGCGGTGTCGGCGGCGTCACTCGGCCTGCCTGAGCCGGAGGAGACAGAGACAACCTTCGCCGGCAATGCAGCGCTCAAGGCCAAGGCGGCCGCTGACGCTTCGGGCCTCCCGGCGCTCGCCGACGATTCAGGGTTGGAAGTGTTCGCGCTGGGCGGCGACCCGGGTGTGTACTCAGCGCGCTGGGCGGGACCGACGAAGGATTTCGCCGTTGCGATGGAGCGCGTGCAGGACGAACTCGCGGCGCGCGAGGCGAAGGATTTATCCGCGCGCTTTGTGTGTGCGCTGGCTTTGGCGGAGCCGGGCGGGGCGGTGGATGTGTTCGAAGGCGAAGCGCGTGGGCGCATCGTGTTTCCGGCGCGCGGTGAGAAGGGCTTCGGCTATGATCCGATCTTTGAGCCGGAAGGACATTCACGTACGTTCGGTGAAATGAGCCACGAAGAGAAGTTGCCGCTGACGCATCGCGCGCGCGCGTTCGAGAAGTTGCTCGCGGCGCTTTCATGAACGTAACCGGCATTTACGTGCACTGGCCGTATTGCGCGACCATCTGCCCGTATTGCGATTTCAACGTCTATCGCGCGCGAGGCGCTGATAACGCGCCGCTGCTGGATGCGATCATCGCGGACATGGAGGCGCACGCGCAGCGCTTCGGCCGCCGCACCGCTACGAGCCTCTTTCTCGGCGGCGGCACTCCGTCTTTGCTGCGCGGCGGAGAAATCGCGCGCTTGATCGATGCCGCATCGCAAGCCTTCGTTCTCGCAGCCGATTGCGAGATCACGCTGGAGGCCAATCCCGAAGATGCGGCGCTGTTCGATGAGCACGCGGCGGCGGGCGTTAATCGCTTTTCCATCGGCGCGCAGGCGTTTGACGACGCGGCGCTCAAGGCGCTTGGGCGGCGGCATAACGCTGACGCTGGGTTGCGCGCGGTGGAAGCGGCGGCGCGAACAGATCAGCGCGTCTCGCTTGACCTCATCTATGCGCGGGAAGGGCAGACGTTGGACCAGTGGCGCGAAGAGCTAGTTTCAGCGCTGGCGCTGCCGATCGAGCATGTTTCGCTCTACCAGCTCACTATCGAAGCGGAGACGGCGTTCGCGCGGCGGGTCGAGCGCGGCCAACTCACGCCGCCCGACATCGAGACGGCCGCTTCGCTTTACGAACTGACGCAAGAGATTTGCGCCGCAGCGGGCTTCGCCGCGTACGAGATCTCCAATCATGCGCGCGATGCGGGCGCGCGTTCGCGTCACAACCAAGTCTACTGGCGCGGCCAAGATTGGATTGGTATCGGGCCCGGCGCGCATGGGCGCGTGTCGCGTGACGGCGCGCGTCTGGCGTTTGAAGCGCAGCGTAGGCCGGCGGATTACATTGATGCCGTGCGAGAAAACGGCGTGGGTTGGATTACAGATTCGGTCCTAACCGGCGAGGAAACCGCCGACGAGACGCTGCTCATGGGGCTGCGGCTCGATGAAGGCGTCGATGTGGAGCGCATCGCCGCGCTGCGTGGCCGGCCGATCAATCCGCAAGCGATTGAGTGGCTCGCGGAGCAGGGGTTCATCACGTTTGACGGCGGGCGCGTGACGCTCACGGCGCGCGGGCGCATCGTCGCCAATAGTGTCGCGGCCGAACTCGCGGCTTGATCAGGTGCCAGAGCGCGGGAATTGCTGCGGCGCGGCTTCCAGGATGCCGACCTCGTTCTGACGCACTTCGATGATCGCCAGGCCGCGTTCGACTGCGCCGTTCGAGCGGAAGCGGAAGAGTCCGTCCGAGCCGGCAAAGCCTTCGCTGTTTTCCAGACGCGTGCGGCTGATCCCATTGGAGCCGCCGTCGCGCGAGAGCAAGGCGGCGAGCGCGACGGCGTCATAGCCGAGGCTCGCAAGGCGCGTTGGTTGTTCGCCGAACGTGGTTTGGTAGCGGCCCTCGAAGCTGCTGCGCGACGTGGGATCGGTCGAAACGTACCAGCCGCCGGCGAGCGTCGGCTCGCGCTGGGCGTCGCCGGCCCAGACGCTGGTGCCCATGAAGCGCGTCTGCCGCTGATCAACGCCGGCGCGGACAAGCGCCGTGCCGATCGAGCGCAACGCCGTGCCGCTTTCGGCGATCAAAATGCCTTGCGCCGGTTGCGTACGCAGTGCGCCAGCAAGGGAGGTCGCCGCTGCTGAAGCTTCGGTGTCGGTGCGGTTATAGAGGACGCTGTGCACGATGGTGACGCCGTGCAGGCGCGCTTCTTCGCGCAACGCGCCTTCGACGCGGCGTCCGTACTCGTTCGACGGCGCCAAGAGCGCGATGGTGCGGATGTTGCGCGACGCGGCGTAGGAGACGATGCGCGAGACTTCGTCTTCCAGTTGGAAGCTCAGTAGATAGACGCCGTTGCCGCCAACGGTGCGGTCAGATGAAAATCCGATCACGGGTACGCTGTCGCCGCGCGCGGCGTTGGCGGCGCCGAGCACCCCTTCGCGCAAGACTGGGCCAACGATGATGTCAGCGCCGTCGGCGATCAGCGCGCGTGCGGCTGCGTTGGCGGAGGCTTCGTCGCTGCCCGCATCGCGCGGGATCAGCAGAGTGTTCTGGTTGCCGTGATCGAAGAGTGCGAGTTCGGCAGCGTTGTAGAGCGCAGCGGCGTCCTGCGGGCGGAGCGAGAAGGGGAGCAGCAGGCCGACGCGGACGATGTCGCGCCCGCGCATGAAAGAGGGCGTCACCCCGTCGCGGGATTGCACTTGGGCGTCTGGCGGGGTCACCGGACTGGGGCCTGGTCCGGGCGGAGTGCTGGAAGGCGCGGTGGCGCATGCGGCCATGAAAGCTGCCAGACTGATGGCCGCAGCCGTCTTCACGCTTGGCGCGCGGCCCAAGCCCAGCGATGATTTACCGGACGCCATGAACAACCCTTCGTCAGACCCCAATGAGATCGCGCGCGACCGTATCGGCGCCCGCGAATCCAGTCCACCGCTGGAAGCGGGCCTTTATGTGGTGGCGACACCAATCGGGAACCTGCGCGACATCACTTTGCGGGCTCTGGATATCTTGGGCGGCGCCAGCCGGGTGTATGCGGAGGATACGCGGGTCACGCGTAAGTTGCTGGACGCCTATGGGTTGAAGCCGAAGCTGGGCGCCTATCACGAGCACAATGCCGAAGCCGGTCGCGAAGAAATCCTGGGGGCGTTGGCGCGCGGTGAGAGCGTGGCGCTGATTTCAGATGCCGGCACGCCGCTGGTTTCCGATCCTGGCTACAAGCTGGCGCGTGCGGTGATCGAGGCGGGGCATCGTGTGTTTCCGATTCCTGGCGCGTCGGCTTTGCTCGCAGGGCTCGTTGTTTCTGGGTTGCCGAGTGATCGGTTTTTGTTCGCGGGCTTCTTGCCCGCAAAGCAGGGGCAGCGCCGTGCGGTGTTGGCGGAGCTGGCGGAAGCCGACGCGACTTTGATTTTCTATGAGTCGGGTCCGCGCTTGGCGGACTCGCTCGCCGATATGGCGGAAGTACTTGGAGAGCGGCAGGCGGCCGTAGCCCGTGAACTCACCAAGATGTTTGAGGAAACGCGGCGCGAGACGTTGCCGGCGCTTGCGGCGCACTATGCGGAAGCTGGCGCGCCGCGCGGTGAGATCGTCGTGCTCGTCGGGCCGCCGCTGCCGAAAGGCGAGGTGAGCGATGAAGCGCTCGATGCATTCTTGCTGCGTGCGTTGCCGCGCGGCGTGAAGGATGCCGCCGCCGAGGCGGCGCGTGATCTCGGTGTGCCGCGCAAGCGTGCGTATGCGCGGGCGCTTGAATTGAAAGATCGTGCGTGAGCCGCCGAGAGGCCGAGCGGCGCGGGCGCTTGGCCGAGTGGCAAGCGATGATTTTCCTGATGTGCAAAGGATATCGCATCCTTGGTCATCGTTTGCGCACGCAATTTGGTGAAGTCGATTTGGCGGCCTGGAAGGCCGGCGTTTTGGTTATCGTGGAAGTCAAAGCGCGCTCCACGTATGATGCGGGCGCGTATGCAGTGACGCCGATGGCCCAGCAGCGTATTGCGCGCGCGGCGCAGGTTCTGGCGGGCCGTTGGCGGCTCAACGCAGCGCCGATCCGGTTTGACTTGGTAGTGGTTGGTTCAGGTCTGTTGCCAAGGCATGAACGGGCTGCGTGGTATGACGAACGCGCCCGATCTTAAGTGTGCCGAAACGATCCTGCGGCACACTCGCGCCAAATGCGTGTTGTTGCCGCCCTTTCCTTCTTGTTCATCGCTTGCGCGGGCGCGAGCGGCTGCGTGACCGCGGCCATCGGTACGGCGGCAAGTGTTGGCGTGTACGCCGTCCAGGACCGCACGATCGGCGAGGGCGTCGATGACGCCGCCGCTTCGAGCTCAATCAAGATGCGCCTGATGGCGGCGGATCGCGCGGCGTTTCAGGAAGTCGATGTCGAAGTCGCCAATCGCAACGTCTTGCTCTCGGGCACGGCGCCGACGGCGGAGCATCGCCAGGCTGCGGAGACGATCGCGCGGGGAATGCGCACGGTAGAAAACGTTTACAACGAGATCGTCATTGGTGAGCCGTCGAGCTTTGCGCGCAACGCGCAAGACGAGCTGATCACCGCACAAATTCGCACGCGTCTGACCGCGAGCCCGGCCGTGCGCGCGATCAACGTCAACATCGAGACATTTCACGGCAACGTCTATCTGATGGGCACGGCCCGGACCGAAGAAGAGCTGCGCCGTGCTGCTGAGATCGCATCCGTTGTCGGCGGGGTGCGGCGCGTGGTTTCCTTTATGCAGGTGCGCGCGCCAGCAACGCCGTATTACGCCCAGCCTTCTGGGCCGCCAGCGCCTGAATATCGCGCTGACCAAGAGCAAATCGCGGCCAGCGCTTCGCCGTATTAAATCCGTCTCATCTCTCTGTTTTTCTTGGCGACTCCGCACGCCTGGGGGTAAGTTTGCGGATAAATCGCGGCCGCCGGGCCTGCGTTCTTTTTATGTTGCGCATTTGTTCTACGGATGTACGCTGAGGGCGTTGGGTACTGTCTCAGTTTGAAAACTGAAACTTGTGCTTAGCGGGATAATGCGTTGATTCAGCGCGCGTTTTCGGCGTTTTGCGCCTGGTCAAACGCAGCAATATTTATCCACAGGCCCTAACCAGCTGATTCTGCTTGGTTTGTTCCGATTACTCCACAGAACTGCAAGTTGCGCTGATTCCGGGATTACCGCCTAAGTGGAATCAAGTCAGCCTTCATTGTCGCTACGGCAGCAACGGAGGATTTTGATGTTACGACTGGACTGGATTGCCACTGATACGACTGGGGCGTTGCTCGAACTCCAGCGCGTGAATCTGCGCGTCGTGCAGACAACTGGCGTTTACTTGATTTGGCAGGCGGGATCGCCACCGAGAACCATTCGCCTCGGGCAGGGCGATATCGCGGACAGATTGAGTGAGCACAAAAACAACCCGCTGATATCGGCGCACGGGGCCGTCAGACCACTTTACGTCAGTTGGGCGACTCTGCCGGCGTCTGCATTGGACGGGGTCGAATGCTATCTAGCGAGACGACTTTCGCCTGTGGTTGGGGATCGCTTTCCGAACTGTCCGGAGATCGCTGTAGATCTTCCGTGGGCAGCGTGAAGCGGCCGCTAAGTCCCTCAATGGCGTCCACAAGCTGCATGAGCTTGTAATACGTCCAAGGCGGCTCTTGGCCTGCCTTGATCCGTTCGCGTGCCCAATCGCCTACGCGCTCAAGTTCGGTTTCCATTCCACTCATCCTGGAAGAACGACGCCATTGTTGGCGCCGTTCCCCTTTCGGATGGATTATCAAGGCGGTTTCGGCAGAAGCGGGATTGCACAGTGAGTGAGCCCCTCCGCATCATCATCATTCACGAGGAGATTGGCTTCGCTGCCGGCTGCCTCGATGAGCTGGACTTCTTGCTGTTCGGCCCGACCGTCGAGGACATCAAGGCAAGGCTAGGCGCCGCCCTGGAAGAGCATTTCGGGGAGCCGGTGGCGTACTGGATCGTGAGCGAGCCGAAATCCGTGAAGCACTAGACGCACTGGATTTAGGTTCTAGCGCGGCTTGCCTCGGACTTAGCCGGTGGCAGACTCTACGAGTCGCCGACTCGGTCGCGCGCCGCTGATCCCTGTACGGGCGGGGCGACGCGGTGTCGTTCCCGGAGCGGCGGCCTATCCCGCCACCTGAGACGGAGAAATCCAATGTCTAAGGGAAATGGGAAGATCGGGCGGAACGCTGGCAATGGCCGGTTCACGCCCGTGAAGGTGGCCCAACAACGCGCAGCGACGCACGTTGTTGAGACCATCAAGAAGCCAAGCAAGTAGTCCTGACCACGGGCGCTTGCTAAGCGGGAGGGGTCGCCTGAGAGGGCGGCCCCTTCTTCATTTAGATCGACTGATTTGGTCCGTCCAGCAAGTCGCTAGTGACTAAATTAGCCGCTAAGCCCCATGCCTGTCTCTGTCAGGCGCCATGCGTCGCCTTCTTGCTCAAAGAACCGATTGCGGCCGTCTTCCAGTGAGCCCTTGAGGCTCGCTTGGTCCGCAGTAGGCAGCGCGGCAAAAATCTCCTGGAAGGTGACGTAAGAGCCCGTTGGGGTTGCGCCCTCAGCACGCAAAAATCGGGCTATTTCTCTTTGTTGAGGGCCGGAGCGCGCGCGCTTTGCCTTCCCGCCTTGTCGGCCGTCGAGCATGCGGTTGATCACGGAGGTTATCGCCCCATCAACGGTGCGGAGCTCTGTGCATGCAGCTTCGGCAGCAGCGACCGCCGTTCGCGCTCGCTTCTGAAGGCTTCGCAGTTCATCAAGGTCGTAGTCGGCCACTAACCCGCCAATGCAGTGACTGCCGTAGTCACTAACTTGCTATTCAGACGAACACTTCTATAGCTGTGAGTGTCACGCTGCCGCTAGTGACTCGTTTCGTTTGCGGTGCGAGAAAAGTTAATGGCCCGCCCCTTGCGGGGCGGGCCACGAACAAAGTGGACCGGAGGGGAGTCGAACCCCTGGGGGAGACCGTGGATAGGGGCTCCCAGGAACCGTCCAGCCGGCCCCCAAATAGGCGCTGCCGTGAGGTGGCGCCTATTTGATTCCGGCTAATGCTGTTCGCCCAAGGCGTCCATTGGATGTTGCATTAAGGGGTCACGCCTTTTCCGTCTTGCGATATGGGCCGCGGGGTTTCGGCTGGTTCACGCGAATATCAATCCGCTCCGCGATATCTTCCATAGACCAAAGGCGATCGGTCAAACCGGCGGCCATCGCGGGCGACATGCGGTGTGCCTTATGCTGGCGCACGAAGTTGTAGTGCATGAAGAACAGCGCCAGCGCGTAGAGGTGGTTTGCGTACTTCTTGGAGTGCGCGTTGGTCAGACGCGTGAACCGGCGCATACCCATCCGCATGGTCAGGTTGGCGCGCTCAACGTGGCTGGTTGAGACTTTCGCCATATCGGGATTGCCGGTGATCGGCTTCTTATAAGCGCCAGTGCAGACGGCGGGTGAGTAGCGGCGCTCTGCGCTTTTGCCGTGATCGACCGCGTAGGTTTTGATCAACTGCGCGAAATCCACGTTCTTACCGAACGCCACGCGCACCGCGTAGGGATAGGCGCCATGGCCGTCTGTGGTGAGTTGGACGCGGCCGGTGATGCGGCGCGCAACGTCTTCCATGAACGCGATAGCCGCGCCCTGTGTGCGGCCTGAGGCCAGATAAGAGATGATCAGCTTGGAGTCGCTATCCAGCGCCGTCCAAGTCCACACGTCGCCAGCTTCTTCCGGCGCGGCCTTGGCGGTCGGGACGTTCTTTTGCTTCGCGTAGCAGAAGCTCCAGATCTCATCGCACTGCACGTTCTTGGCTTGGACGTGCGTCACCAGTTGCTCGTGCAGATCGAGGCAGGTTTCGCCGGCATCGACCAGAAGCTTGCTGACGGTGTTGATTGAGACGCCAACCACGCGGGAAATCGAGCGCATCGATGCGCCCTCGCAGAGAAGGTTGAGGATTTGCACTCGCTTGGAGAGGGGGAGCACGTTCATGTCCATTACAATATGAACTTTTATGCTTAGGGTCAATGCTAAATGTTACCGAGCGGGTACATTTATGGGTTAGCGCGCTAACCAGGGGTGCGATGTTACCGAGCGGGTACATAATGGGGATTTTGGGTATCTAGTTGCCTATGTGTGCGCGAGCGGTAACATTAGGTTGATTCCGAGCGGAAATCCAGCTACCTGTTCCCGCTCGCGCACATTTAGCCTTATGGCTCCCCTAAAGAGCCGGATTGTTACCGAGCGGGAACATGCCACCGAAAGCCTCGTCCGATCTCGAAGCCAATGCCGCCGCACTTGCTCTCCGGTTCGGGAAACTGGTGCGGCAACGGCGCGAACAACTTCAGATGCGGCAGGACGACCTTGCTCTCGTGTCTGGGCTCGGTCGCCGCTTCATCATTGATTTGGAGAGCGGCAAACCGACTGCGCAGCTGGGAAAAGCGCTCGTTGCAGCAAGCGCCGTTGGTCTGCGTCCGTTCGATTTGATGGAAGAAAACGATCGAAACGATGCGCAGTTACTTCCTGACCTCCCAGAGTTCGATAGCGACCAGCTACCATCACTAAGCGATGACGAAGTACAAACTCTTTTCCCGCCGGACTATTCATCCGCTGATCTAGTAGGTGAGGACGACGATGGCTGAGCTTCCGGTTTTTTATGAGCGTCGTTTAGTTGGCCGAATAGAGATTCACGCAACGGGCCCCACGTTCACTTACTCACCAGAATGGCTTCAGACTAAAGCGGCATTCCCCCTATCATCGTTGATGCCGCTGTCGCCGCGTCCCGTCGCGTCCTCGGTATTTATGCCGTGGGCGGCGAATTTGCTGCCTGAAGCGGCCGCGCTGAAGGCAGTCAGCCTGCGCCTTGGCGCATCACAGCAAGACGTAATTGCGATCCTTTCGGAGATTGGGCGCGATACAGCGGGCGCGCTTTCAATCGGTGAGCCAGGTTCAACTAGTCCGGCAGAATGGCGCGAAATCCCAAATGCCAAAGCCCTTGAACGCATCATACGTGAACTTCCGAACAAGCCGTTCCTTGTGGGGGACGATGGTGTTTCGATGTCTCTGGCTGGTGTGCAGAGCAAAATCGGGCTTGCACGGAATGAGCGCGGGAAGCTTTGCGTGCCTCTCTATGGCGCGCCTTCCACATTCATACTCAAACCGGACGCCATAGATCGGCTGCACGGCAGCGTTCAAAACGAAGCCATTTGCTTGGTGCTGGCAAGACGTTGTGGGTTGCTGGCCCCGCCAGTGACTACCGGCAAAGCTGGTTCGCGTTCCTATCTCTTAGTCAGTCGATATGACCGCGTTCAGCAACAGGGTGTGTGGAGGCGCATACACCAAGAGGATTTTTGTCAGGCCCTCGGGCGCACGCCCGACGCTAAGTATGAATCCAATCAACTAGGCGAACCGGGACCTAGCCTTCCGGAAATGTTCGCTCTGACGCGGAATCTCATGCGGGCGCCCGACCTTCTGAACCTTCTCGATTATGTCTTGTTCAATGTCATGGTGTGCAACACCGACTCTCATGCGAAAAACTACTCGATGCTGATTTCCGCAAGAGGTTTTCAGTTGGCACCGATTTATGACGTTATGTGCGCAGCTGCCTGGGACGGGATTACACAAAATCTCCCCCAGAAAATCGCAGGGAAAAATCGTGGCGATCATTTGAAGCGCCGGCACTGGGAGGCATTCGCAAAGGACTGCGGGCTCAACAGCGGAAGTGTAGTTAGTCGAATCGAAGCGCTTGTTGGCGTGGTGCAGCGCGAACTTCCCCATGCCATTGCCGAGGTCGAGGCAATGCCCGCAGGCACGCACTTCCTTATTCCAGAATTTCGGAAAGCGATTGAGGCGCGAGGGCGAAGAATACTAACCGGCCTAGCAGAGGGCGGGACACGGGCCTCGAATCGCCAGCCAGCGCCACTGCACCGCCAGCGAAAGCCCAAGGCGTCAGAGCCCATTGCTGACGTGGGAGTCGCTAAACGTCGAGTTCGCCTTAAACAGGTCAAGACTTAGGGCGGGAACTCCAGCGCTTCGCCGCAGCCTTCTTCGCGATTTTTGAGCGCTGCTCCGCCGTGAGGTTCCTCGCCCTAGCAGCCCCGCCCTTAGCCCCTAACGCTTTAGCTGCGGGGTCTTTTCCGTCGTCTGCGGCTAGCTCTTCTGTGTCGTCTCCAACAGCGAGACGGCCAACCTTGATAGCTGCGCCTATTACGTCGGTGGGGCGCTTCTCGCCGCGTGGGCCTTTAGGCATTAGGGCTTCTTCCGCAGGGCGTACCAAGTCAGCGCGAGCGCGGTGGCGACGCCGAGAATGATCGGAAGCCAAATGCCAACTGAGTTTCCAAGGTCTTGATCCATAGCGCTAAGCATGGCCCGCGCCGCCCTGCTTTTCAACGCCGGTCAAGCTTGTTCCGATTTCAAACTGAGACAGTACCGGGCGTTGTCCTGTGGATAAAGTCGGTCGTCATGCAGACATGCGCCAGCGCAACCACCGTCGCTTTTGCCGGGCTCGAAGCACGCCGGATTGACGTCCAGGTGCAGCTCACCGGCGGCACCCATGGCATCGTCATCGTTGGGCTTGGGGATAAGGCCGTTTCCGAAGCGCGCGAGCGCGTGCGCGCGGCCTTCGCATCGATCGGGCTTGCGATCCCAGCCGGGCGCATCGTGGTCAATCTCGCGCCAGCCGATCTGCCGAAAGAGGGCACGCATTACGACCTGCCGATTGCGCTTGCGATGATGGCTGCGATCGGCGCGCTACCGCACGATGCGCTCGATGGCGTCGTGTGCTTCGGCGAAGTGGGTTTGGACGGCGCGCTTGCGCCGGCGCCGGGAGCGTTGCCCGCAGCGATGGCGGCGCACAGCATGGATGCCGCTTTCATTTGTCCGGAGGCGTGCGGCGCTGAGGCGGCTTGGGCCGGCGGTGAAGTGATCGCCGCGCCTTCTTTGCTTTCGCTGATCAATCACTTCCGCGGCGGCGCGGCGTTGAAGCCGCCGGAACGCGGCGATCTCATTGCCGGCGAAAGCGTGCCGGACCTACGCGACGTGCGCGGACAAGAACAGGCCAAGCGCGCGTTGGAGATCGCAGCCGCCGGCGCGCACAACATTTTATTCGTCGGGCCGCCGGGGGCCGGAAAATCAATGCTGGCGCAGCGTTTGCCGGGATTGTTGCCGCCGCTGTCATCCGAAGAATTGCTTGAAGTTTCGATGCTGCATTCGGTAGCGGGTTTGCTTGAGCGTGGGCGTTTAACGCGCACGCGGCCGTTTCGTGCGCCGCATCATTCTGCGTCGATGGCGGCGCTGGTGGGCGGCGGATTGCGTGCGAAGCCGGGCGAAATCAGCTTGTCGCATCAGGGCGTTTTGTTCTTGGACGAGTTGCCGGAATTTTCGCAACACGCGCTCGATGCGCTGCGCCAGCCGCTTGAGAGCGGGCAGGTGCTGATCGCGCGCGCCAATCATCATGTGACGTATCCGGCGCGCATCTTACTTGCGGCGGCGATGAATCCGTGCAGGTGCGGCGGTGGTTCGGGCGCGGGCGTTTGTCGGCGTGGGCCACGCTGCGCGATCGACTACCAGGCACGTCTCTCCGGGCCTCTGCTGGATCGCATAGACATCCAGCTTGAAGTTCCGGCAGTGACGGCAACCGATCTTGCATTACCGCCACCAATTGAAGGCACTGCCGAGGCCGCCGCCCGCGTCGGCCGCGCGCGCGATGCGCAGGCGGGCAGGGGCGCCGGCCTCAACGCGACGCTCGATTTGCAATCGCTGGAGCGTTTGGCTGCCCCAGATGCGCCGGGCGCTGCGTTGCTGGCGAAAGCGGCGGAGTCGCTCTCGCTTTCGGCGCGCGCCTATCACCGGACGCTGAAGGTCGCGCGCACCATCGCTGACCTTGATGGCGCGGAAGCGGTACGACGCATTCATGTCGCCGAGGCGCTCAGCCTGCGCCGGCAGTGGGCCGGCGCCGATCAGGCCGGATTCGCTAGGGTTTCTTAACCGGGCGGCCGCCTTATCGGCAGCATGGCGCAGCCGGCCCCATCCTACATCTTTGATGCGTTCGACGCGCTGCCCGACCCTGTCGCTTTGTTGGCCGAGGACGGCGCGTTGTTGCGCGCTAACCCGGTGTTTCGTGCTGCATTTCGCCATTGGATCGGGCCGCAACGGCCCCCCTGGGGCAGGGCGCAGCCAGGTGAGTTCGTTAACGGCGAACGCCGCTTCGAGGCGCCGGCGCCAGATGGGCGAAGGTTCGAATGGGCGGAGCGGAAGCTGCCGGACGGCGTGCGCCTCGTCATTGCGCGTGACATTACCCGCCACGTCCAAGCCGCTGAAGAAGCGCTGCGCGGCAAGACCACCTTGTTCGCCACGCTGACGCATGAATTGCGCACGCCGCTGAATGGCATTCTCGGCATGGCCAATCTGCTGGATCTTGGCGAGTTGCAGCCGAACGCAAAGACCTATGTCGGCGCGATCAAGCAATCGGGTGAGTTGCTGCTCGATCTGATCACTGAGATTCTCGATTACTCGCGGTTGGAGGCTGGGCGCGTCATTCTGGAATCGGCGCCGTTCGATCCGGAAGCGACGATGCAGGATGTGGCTGAGCTGATCTCGCCCAAGGCGTTTGACAAAGGGCTTGAGATTGCTGTCACCGTGCGCGGCGATGCGCCGGCGCGCGTATTGGGCGACGATGGGCGCTTGCGGCAGATCTTGTTCAATCTCGCTGGCAACGCGGTGAAGTTCACCGAAACAGGCGGGGTCTTGATCGAACTTGCGCCGCGGCCGAACGGACGCTTGCGCTTCAATGTGCGCGATACTGGCCCTGGCGTTGCGCCGGAAAAGCAAGCGCTGATCTTTGAAGAGTTTGCGCAAGCCGATGCCGGCGTTGCACGGCGGCACGGCGGCGCGGGGCTCGGGCTTGCGATCGTGCGCAAGCTGGCGCTGGCCATGGGCGGCGATGTGGGGCTGGTGTCGCGGCCTGGTTTCGGCGCGAGTTTTTGGGTCGAGCTGCCGCTCGCGGCGACAGAGGTTGGCGTGGCGCACGCTAATGCACCTTTGTCGCTCGTGGGCGTCAAAGCCTGCGTGCTCAGCCGCTCGAATGTATTGGCGCAGGCGTTGCGTGCCGCGCTCGTCTCGCTGGGCGCAGATACGGTGGGCCCCGATGATAAGCCTGATGTGATCCTGTTTGATTGGCGCGAGGACGCGGACGGCGAAGAGATCGAAGCGTTGAAGCGAAGTGCGCGCGCGGTGATTGCAGTGGCGCCGCAGGAAGATCGCGCGGCGCTCGAACGCGCGCGCGCTGCAGGTCTTGAGCATTACACGCTGAAGCCGGTGCGCCGCCGCTCTTTGGCCGAGCGCATCAAGGTGGCGCTGGGCGAAGCTGATCGCGCGGTGGTGGAACACGTGCAGCAAGCGGATGCAGCGCCGGTTGCGCTCACCGGCCTGCGCGTGCTGCTGGCGGAAGACAATCCGATCAACGCTTTGCTCGCGCGCACGTTGCTGACGCGCGCCGGCTGTATCGTCACGGATGTGCGGGACGGGGAGGAGGCGGTGTCCGCCGCCGCCGCCGCCGCGTTTGATTTGATCTTCCTCGATATTCGTATGCCGCGGCTCGATGGCCTCGCCGCTGCACAACACATCCGCGCCGGGCCGGGACCCTCCGCGCGCGCGCCGATCGTGGCGCTCACCGCTGACGCGGGCGATGAGGAGCGCGCGCGCGCGTTCCAGGCCGGCATGGACGATTTCGTGACCAAGCCGATCGACGCCGGCCGGCTGCTCGCGGTCGCAGCCCGCTTTACCGACCGCCCGAACCCCGCCACGTTCAGCAACGATTAAGGCGCATGCGCCTGGAGATGCCGCATGACTGACGAAGCCGCGCCGAAGCGCTCGACATGGGATTCCATCGTTGCGTTCTTTGACCGGCGCGCGCTGGTCATGCTCGCGCTCGGCTTTGCGGCGGGCCTGCCGAACCTTTTGCTTTTTGACACGCTCTCGGTTTGGCTGCGGCAGGCGAAGGTGTCGCTCGACATCATCGGGCTCTTCAGCCTGGTTACGATCACTTACGCGGTCAAATTTCTCTGGGCGCCGGTCGTGGATCGGGTGCGCGTGCCGGTGCTGCACCAATTGTTCGGCAAGCGGCGCGCTTGGATGTTGCTGGCGCAATCTGGCGTCGTGCTTGGTATTTGGCTGATCGCAGCAAACGCGCCGGCTGTTTCGGCGGCAGTTGCGGGCGGTGTTGAAGGCGCGGTGCAGCCCGACCCGAACGGCAACCTTCTTGGTATTCTCGCCGCCATTGCAACGATGACGGCTATCTTCGGCGCTACGCAGGACATCGCTATTGATGCTTGGCGCATCGAAGTTGCTGCTGTTGAGCGGCAAGGCGTGATGGCGGCGGCGTATCAGTGGGGTTATCGACTTGCGGTCGTCGTCTCCGGCGCCGCGCCGCTGTTTCTGGCGTCACGCATCGGTTGGACTGGCGCTTATTCCGCCATGGCGATCGTCATGGGCATCGGCATCATTGGCGTGTTGCTTGCACCGCGTGAACGCAGTGTCGAGCCAAAGCCGTTTCCTCCGGCGACGACGCCGGCCTGGATGGAAGGGGCCGAATGGATCGGCCGCATTTTGCTCATGCTGCTGGGCGCGTGCTTCATTGGCGCTGGGCTCTCCGGCAAGCCTGAGCCGATTACGTTCCTGCTCTCGGGGGCAGGGCTGCATGAGATCGCGGCGTCGATCGGAGCCATCTGGACGGTGAAGCCTTGGGGCGTGATGTGGCAGGTGTTGAGCGTCGGCGTTGGCCTCACCATCGTCGCGTTCGCCACCTATCCGCTGCGCGGGTTGAACTCACGTCCGAGCGCGTATTTTGCCGGCACGCTGAAAGAGCCGCTCGAAGACTTCTTCAAGCGTTACAAAAGCACCGGCATGCTCATCCTGGGGATGATCTGCGTTTATCGCATCGCCGATTTCGTGCTCAATCTGATGAGCGCGTTCTATGTTGACGTTGGATTCTCACTCGATGAGATCGCCGCAGCGCGCAAATTGTTTGGCGTGCTGATGTCGATGCTTGGCATCGGGCTCGGCGGCTGGATGGTGGCGCGGTTTGGCTTGATGCGCTCGCTGATCGTGGGCGCGATCCTGCAGCCGCTTTCAAACGTTGCGTTCGGTGCGTTGATTTTTACCGGCCCGTGGGTGCCAGGTTTGTGGGCGTGCATTGCCATCGACAATATCTCTGCGGGCATCGCAGGCACTGCGCTGATTGCCTACATGTCGAGCCTCACCAGCCTTGGCTTTACGGCTACACAATATGCTCTTTTCTCTTCGCTCTACGCGTTGCCGGGCAAATTGCTGGCGGCTGTGTCGGGGCGGATTGTGGAAGGCGGTATTGCGACGGCGGCTTCCGGCGGCGGCTGGCTGCGCAGTTGGTTCGCGGATATTTCTCCGGCGTCATTCGCGGCGCTCTCTGCTGAGCGCGGCATCCCGGCTGAGGCGTTCGCTGCGGGCTATATGACGTTCTTCATCTACTCGGGCGTGATCGGCATCGCCGCGTTTGTGTTCGCCGTCGCGGTGATGCGCAAAACGCCGCCAAAAGCGGATGACGCGCCTGCCGCTGAAGCGCCCGCCTAATCCAGTTCCACGTCGCCTTTGGCTTCCGCCGCTTGGAACGCTGCCAGCGTCGCATACGTGACGATATCTGACACTGCGCCACCGAGTGGTGCGATCTGAATTGGTTTGGCAAGGCCTGTAAGTATTGGCCCAATCACCGTTGCGCCGCCTGCTGTGGCAAGCAGGCTGGTTGCGATAGACGATGAGTGCAGCGCCGGCATCACCAGCACGTTGGCCGCCTCCGAGAGCCGCGAGAAGGGGTAGAGCTCGCGGATGTTGGAGTGCAGCGCGACGTCTACGTTCATCTCGCCTTCGTACTCGAAATCGATGTCCTCGCGCCGGTCAAGCAGGGAGACGGCGTCGCGGATTTTTTCCGAGCGCTCCATCTTTGGATTGCCAAACGTGGAGTGCGAGAGGAGGGCGACACGCGGCACGGCGCCGAACTGGCGGGCCATCGCGGCGGACTGTAGCGTTATCTGCGCGAGCTCCGGCGCGTCTGGAAATTCGGCGACAGCGGTGTCGGCGACAAAGAGCGTGCGGCCCTTCATCAGGAGGATCGACATGCCCATGACGCGCTCACTGCGCGCGGGATCGATGGCTTTGAGCACATCATCCAGCACCGTCGCGTAATTGCGGGTCACGCCGCTGACCATGCCGTCGGCGTGATCGAGTGCGACCATGCATGCAGCGAAGACGTTGCGGTCGAGGTTCACGAGGCGTTGTGCATCGCGATGCAGGAAGCCGAAGCGCTGCAGGCGCTTGTAGAGATAGTCGGTGTATTCGCCGTTGTGCTCGGAGAGGCGGGCGTTTTCGATCTTAAGGCTGGCGTGCTCGGGAATGCCGAGTTGCGCCATGTTTGCGCGCACCGTTTCTTCGCGGCCGACAAGCACCGCGTTGCCAAGGCCGAGTTCTTTGAAGGCGAACGCGGCGCGGATCACGGCTGGCTCTTCGCCTTCAGCGAAGACGATGCAACGAGGCTTGCGGCGCACGACAGTTTGCACACGCTGCATCATCGCTGCGGTCGGGTCGAGGCGTTGGGCCAACGTTTGCTTGTAAGCCTGCATGTCCTCGATCGGGCGGCGGGCGACGCCTGAATCCATCGCCGCTTGCGCGATGAAGGGCGGAATCTCCGAGATCAGGCGCGGATCGAACGGGGCAGGGATGATGTATTCCGGCCCGAACTTTGGCCGCTTGCCATGATACGCGGCGGCGACTTCATCAGGCACGTCTTGCTTGGCCAGCTGCGCCAGCGCGCGCGCGGCGGCGACCTTCATCTCTTCGTTTATTGTGCGCGCGCGTACATCGAGCGCGCCGCGGAAGATGTAGGGAAAGCCAAGGACGTTGTTGACCTGGTTCGGGTAGTCCGAGCGGCCGGTGGCGACGATGGCGTCTTTGCGGACTTCGTGCACTTCCTCCGGCGTGATCTCCGGATCGGGATTGGCCATGGCGAAGATGATCGGCTTGGCAGCCATCGATTTTACCATGTCCTTGCTCATCGCGCCGGCCGCTGAGAGACCCATGAACACGTCGGCTCCTTTGACGGCTTCGGCGAGTGTGCGCTTTTTGGTTTCAACCGCGTGCACGGACTTGAACTGATCCATACCTTTCTCGCGGCCAACATAAACAACGCCTTCGCGGTCGCAGATGATGACGTTGTCGTGCGGCACGCCGAGTTGCTTGATCAAGGCCGTGCAGGAAAGGCCCGCCGCGCCCGCGCCGCTGACAACAACTTTGATGTCCTTCAGGTCGCGACCAGTGAGTTCGCACGCATTGAGCAGGCCGGCGGCGGCGATGATGGCGGTGCCGTGCTGATCGTCGTGAAATACCGGGATGTCGAGATCATCGCGCAGTCGGCTTTCGATGATGAAGCATTCGGGGCTCTTGATGTCTTCGAGATTGATGCCGCCGAAGGTGGGCCCGATGTTGCGGACGGTGGTGATGAATTCTTCGACGTCTTGCGTCGTGACCTCGATGTCGATCGAGTCGACGTCGGCAAAGCGTTTAAAGAGGACGCTCTTGCCTTCCATCACCGGCTTCGAGGCCATGGCGCCCAGATTGCCGAGGCCGAGAATGGCGGTTCCGTTGGAGATGACCGCGACCAGATTGCCCTTCGAGGTATAATCGTAAGCCTTGTCGGGATCTTCCGCGATCGCGCGGACCGGCGCTGCGACGCCCGGTGAGTAAGCCAGGGAGAGATCACGCTGGGTCGCCATCGGCTTGGTCGGCGTGATGGAAATCTTGCCCGGCGTCGGCAGCCGGTGGAAATCGAGCGCTTCGGCGTCGGTGAAGCTCTTTTTGGAATCTGGCATGGGTTCTGGGAGGTCCGCGTTGCAGGCTGCACCCTAACTCTGCGACTCGGAGGGTCAATGGAAGTCCTGGGCGCAAGCGGCTAGAGCTTGGCTGTGGCCGATTCCTCGCATCCGGCGCCTGTGAAGGCGAGCCCGTTCATGGCGCAATACTTGGCCGCCAAGGCGGACCATGCCGACGCGCTTGTGTTCTTCCGCATGGGCGATTTCTACGAACTCTTCTTCGAGGACGCCGAGAAGGCGGCGGCGGCGCTCGGCATCACGCTCACGAAGCGAGGTCAACATGGCGGTGAGCCGATCCCGATGGCCGGCGTGCCGTGGCATCAGGCCGAGAACTATCTCGCCAAGCTGATCCGCGCCGGCTTCAAGGTTGCGATCTGCGAACAACTTGAAGATCCGGCGGAAGCAAAGAAGCGCGGCTCCAAGTCGATCGTGCACCGCGGCGTCGTGCGCGTGGTCACGCCCGGCACCTTGACGGAGGAGGGGCTGCTCGACGCGCGGGCGGCTAACCGGTTGGCGGCAGTGGCGTTCGCTGGCGATGCGGCGGCGATCGCGTGGGCGGATGTATCGACCGGAGCGTTTGAGACGCGCACGGTAAAGCCCGCTGAACTCGAAGGCGAGATCGCGGCGCTTTCGCCGGCTGAGTTGCTCGTCACCGATGGCGATAGCGCCAAAGTCAACGAGGCGGCGCGCATTATCGGCGCAGCACTGACCACGCGGCCGGCGGTGAAAGCGGATGCGAAGGCCGCAGCGCGGCGGATCAAGGCTGCGTTTGAAGTCGCCGCGCTCGATGCTTTTGGCGATTTCACGGATGCCGAGCTTTCGGCCATGGGTCTGTTGCTCGACTATATCGAGCTCACGCAGGCGGGCGCGGCGCCGCGCCTTATGCCGCCACGCCGCAATGCCGAGCGGGCCTTCATGGCGATCGATGCGGCGACGCGTGCGGCGCTGGAGATTGATCGCTCGGTGCGCGGCGGGCGGGATGGCTCGCTGCTCGGATGCATCGATCGCACGGTCACAGCCGCAGGCGGGCGGTTACTGTCAGAGCGTCTGGCGCGACCGCTGACGGATGTCGCCGCGATCAACGCGCGCCTTGATGCCGTGCAGTTCTTTATTGATGGCCGCGAGCGCCGCGCTGGCGTGCGTGAAGAATTGCGCGCGGCGGGCGATTTGGCGCGGTCGTTGACGCGGTTGGCTCTCGGCCGTGGCGGGCCACGTGATCTGGCGGCGTTACGCGATGGCCTGCATGCAGGTGATCGCGCTGCGGCGCGGTGTTTAGGGCTTACGGGCGAGGGGCCGGGCGCCATCGCTGAGGCATGCGCTGCGCTGACGCTTACGGCGCATGCTGAGAGCGCGAGCCTAGCGCAGACATTGGAGCGCGCTTTGGCGGCCGATTTGCCGCTGCTGGCGCGCGATGGCGGCTTCATCGCGGCCGGATATGACGCCGTGCTTGATGAGACACGCGCGCTTCGGGACGATAGCCGCAAAGTGATCGCCGCACTGCAAGCAAGCTATGCCGAGGAAGCCGGCATTGGCGGCTTGAAGCTGAAGCATAACAACGTGCTCGGCTATCACATCGATGCGACCCCAAAGCAGGCCGAAGCTTTGATGGCGCCGCCGCTCAATGCGCGCTTCATCCATCGCCAGACTAATGCGGGGTCGATCCGCTTCACCACAACGGAACTCGCGGAGCTCGACGCGAAGAGTTCGCGCGCAGGCGAGGCGACGCTGGCGCGCGAGCTTGCGCTGTTCAAAGAATTTGCGGCGCGCGCGGCTGCGAACGAAGGCGCGATCCGCGCCGCCGCAGAGGCGCTGGCGTCACTCGATGTCGCTGCTGCGCTGGCGGAGTGGGCTGAAGAGACCCACGCCACGCGTCCAGATATTGATGAGACGACGGCGCTGTTGGCCGAAGGCGCGCGCCATCCGGTCGTGGAGCATGGCGTCCGCCGCGAGGGGCAGGGGTTCACGCCGAACGATGCGCGCCTCGACGCGGAGGGAAAATCGGGCCCGCGTCTGATGGTGGTCACCGGCCCGAACATGGCGGGCAAGAGTACGTATCTGCGCCAGATCGCGCTCTTGGCCGTGCTGGCGCAGTCGGGGGCGTACGTGCCTGCGCGCAAGCTGCGGCTTGGCGTTGTCGATCGTGTCTTCGCCCGCGTGGGCGCCTCGGATGATCTGGCGCGCGGCCGCTCGACCTTCATGACGGAAATGGTCGAGACCGCGGCGATCCTCAATCAGGCGGGCGCGCGTGCGCTGGTGGTGCTCGATGAGATCGGGCGCGGCACCGCGACCTTTGACGGCTTGGCGATCGCGTGGTCGGTCGCGGAGCATTTGCACGAGGCCAATCGCTGCCGCGCGGTCTTCGCCACCCACTATCACGAGCTGACGCGGCTGGCGGAGAAGCTGGAAGCCGGCGCCAACGCGCACCTGCGGGCGAAGGAGTGGAAGGGCGATCTCGTCTTCCTGCACGAAGTTGCGCCGGGGCCGGCAGATCGCTCTTACGGTATTCAGGTAGCGAAGCTCGCCGGGTTGCCGCGGAGCGCCGTGGAGCGGGCGCGCACGGTGCTGGCGCGGCTTGAGGCCAGCGGCGGCGCGGCGCGCGTCGAGATTGCCGACGAGTTGCCGCTGTTTGCGCAGGTGATGGAGGAGACGGCTGCGTCGCAGCTAGAGACCGCCCTGGACGCGATCAATCCGGATAATCTCTCGCCAAAAGAAGCGCTTGAGACGCTTTACCGCCTCAAGGCTCTAAATTCGGACGAGACTTAGCGCTGTTGCTGCTCGGGCTGCTGAGCCGGTTGGTCCGGATCGACCAGCATCGGAGCGCGGTTATTGACGCTCTGGCGAGCCTGCTCGACCGCCATGCCACGGGTGACCGCTTCTGAAGCCAGCGGCAGCGAAGAATCCATGGCCACGTACATCATGAAGGCGCCGAGGATGCCGCCGAGAACCAGACCGGTTACGCCCCAAACCGAGGCTGCGAACCAATAAGCCGAGGCGCGCTCACTCTTAATGCGCATATTGAAGAGGTTGCGATCTTCGAGCGCGACCATGCGCTGGCGGTCCGGGTGTTCATGGACCTGTTGATGATCCTCATCGACCGGCCGGATGTTCTTGGTGCCAGCTTTGCGCATCTAAGGACGTCTCCAGGGTGATAGCTCAACAACTAGCTTTGGATGTGCCCGCGAATTGAGGCAAGTTTGCGTGTGCGAATTTACCAAGAAGTCACACCATCTGCCTTCGCTTGTGGCGCCTTCTCCCCAAAATGACGAAATATCCATGACATGATCGCCCGCTTGAAGCCCGCACGCATCGAACACGTCGTCGACGGCGTGCGGCTGCGCGCGCAGCTGGGCGCGGCCTATGCCTCCGAGGGGGAGGGCGCGCGCGCTACCGTGCGCAAGCTTCTGCACGGGGCTTTGTTTCGGGGCCGAATGATTGCCAAGGAGCGGCTGGACGACGGCGAGAACGGCTTGGCCGTGGCGCGGCTGCTGAGTGCTGTCGCCGACGAAGTCGTCGCGGCGCTCTTCGATCTCACCACGATGCACATCTTCCGCAACAAGCGCAGCGAGAGCGAACGTTTCGCCATCGTTGCGGTGGGCGGCTATGGGCGCGGCGAGCTCGCGCCATCCTCCGATCTCGATCTGCTGTTTCTGCGCTCCGGCAAGCCGACGCCGTTCACGGAGAGCGTGACCGAGTACGTTCTCTACATGCTTTGGGACATGGGCCTCAAAGTCGGCCACGCCTCGCGCAATGTCGATGAGTGCCTGAAGTTGGCGCGTGAAGATCACACGATACAAACGGCTTTGCTCGAAGCGCGGCGTGTCGCCGGCGATGCGCCGCTGGCGGAAGAATTGCAGACCCGCTTTCGCAAGGACGTTGCAGAGCGCGATCACGCCGGCTTCATCGCCGCGAAGCTGAAGGAGCGCGACGAGCGCCACGCCCGCATCGGCGCCTCACGCTACATGGTCGAGCCGAACATCAAAGAGGGGAAGGGCGGGCTGCGCGATCTGCACACGCTGTTCTGGATGGCGCGGCATCGCTACGGCTTTTCGCGCCCGCGTGATTATGCGGAAGCCGGCGTGTTCAACGAGGAAGAGCGCTTCGTCTTTCGCCGGGCGCTTGAGTTCCTATGGACCGTGCGGTGCCACTTGCACTTCATCACTGGCCGCGCCGAAGAACGGCTGACCTTCGATCTGCAGCCAGAGCTCGCTAAGCGCTTGGGATACGGCGCGCGCGCCAACAACACGGAAGTTGAGCGCTTCATGAAGCGCTATTTCCTGATTGCGAAAGAAGTCGGCGCGCTGACGCGGGTGCTGTGCGCGCGGCTGGAGGCCGATAACGCCAAGAACGAGCCGCGTGGCTTGCAGCGTTTGTTGCCGGCCGGCCGCAAGCGTGCGGCGCAGGTGGAAGACGGTTTTCATGTCGAGGGCGGGCGGTTGAATATCGACGCCGCGACCGTATTGGATGCGCCATCCAATGTGATCCGGTTGTTCTCCATAGCCGAGCAACGCAATCTCGATGTGCACCCGGAAGCGCTTGGCGCTGCAACGCGCCGCGTGCGCCGCTTGTCGCCAGCGTGGCGCTCCGACGCGGCTGCGCGGGCGGCATTTCTTGAGGCGGCGACTTCGCGCCGTCATCCAGGCGCTGTGCTGCGGTTGATGAATGAAGCGGGCGTGCTCGGGAAGTTCGTGCCGGAATTTGGCCGCATCGTCGCGCAGATGCAGTTCAATATGTACCACCACTACACAGTGGATGAGCATACGCTGCAGGCGATCGATGCGATCTCGGAAATCGAGCACGGCCGCCACAAGGATCAGCACCCGCTCGCGACAGAGATCTTTCCCAAGATCATCAATCGCCGCGCGCTTTATCTGGCGATGCTGTTGCACGACACCGGCAAGGGTGACGGCGATCAGCAGATCGAAGGGGAGAGGTCGGCGCGCTCCGCGTGCGAGCGCTTGGGCTTGCCGCCGGAGGAAGTTGATCTTGTTGGCTGGCTGGTGCGCCATCATTTGGTGATGAGCGACGTTGCACAAAAGCGCGACATCTCTGACCCCCGTACTATCGCACAGTTTGCTGAGACAGTCGGCAACGTGGAGCGCTTGCGCTTGCTGCTGGTGCTGACCGTCGCCGACATTCGCGCCGTAGGGCCTGCGGTGTGGAATGACTGGAAGGGCCAGTTGTTGCGCGATCTTTATCGCTTGGCGGAAGCGACGTTGCACGGCGGCCGCTCGGATGAAGACAGCGTGCGCGCTCACCTGGCCGAGATCGCGGCGCAGGCAAAGACAGATTTGGCGGCCGGGTTTGAAGGCGATCGTGAGCGGCTCGATGAGTGGATTGAGTCGCTGGAAGATAGCTATTGGTTCAACCATGACGCCGAGGCGTTGGCCTGGCATGCGCGCGAAGTCACCGCCGCTTTGCAAAAACCACACGTCGCGGCGCGGGTGCGCCAAACGCAAGGCGTGACCGAAGTGCTGGTCTACACCGCTGACCGGCCCGGGCTGTTTGCAAGTCTTGCGGCGGCGATTTCAGCCAGCGGTGCGGATATTGCCGGCGCGCGCGTACACACGACGCGCGATGGCGCTGCGTTCGACATCTTCTCCATTCAAACGACGGACAATCGCCCATTCGGCGCTCGTGATCGCGCAGCGCTGAAGAATCTCGGCGTCAGGCTCGCGCGCGCGGCGCTGGAAGATCATCCGCTGCCGGAGAGCGTGCCGACGTCGCGCCGCAGCGCGGTGTTTGCGATCGAGCCTTGGGTGCGGATGGATAATTCCATCACACCGGACGCTACCGTCATCGAGGCATCTGGCCGTGACCGGACCGGCTTGCTGGCGGAGCTCGCGAATGTTTGCGTCGATGCGGATATCTCAATCATTAGCGCGCACATCGATACCTATGGCGAGCGCGCGGCTGACGTCTTTTATGTCGAAGAGAAGGGCGGGGGGCAGATCACCCAGCCGCGCCGTATCAGCGCCTTGCGGGCCAAACTTGAAGCCGTATTGCGCACCGGTGAGCCGGCGGCGCCGGCCGATCCAGCCAAGGCGCCCTTGGCCGTCGGCCGCGCCTCGACGGCCCGCTGACCCCGCGCTACACACGCGCGCCGCTTTTCCGGAGAATCCATGAGTCTCGCCCGCAACACGCTGGTGCAGTCCGCATTTACGCTCGGCAGCCGGGTGCTTGGATTCTTGCGCGATGCGGTGATCGCCGCGCGCATTGGCGCGGGGCCCGTTGGCGATGCGTGGCAGACGGCGCTGCAATTTCCGAATCTCTTCCGCCGCTTGTTCGCCGAGGGCGCATTCGCGCAGGCGTTCGTTCCGGTTTATGCGCGCATCGAAGCCGAGCGCGGGCCGGAAGCTGCGCGGCAAGCGGCGTCCGAGGCGATGAACGGGTTGTTCGCGGTGACGGCGACGCTCTGCATCGTCGCGCAGATCGCGATGCCGTGGATCATGCTCGTGGTGCATGCCGGCTACCGCAACGATCCGGTGCACTTCAATCTCACCGTCGCGATGACGCAGCTGACGATGCCGTACCTTGTCGGCATGGCGATGGCGGCGCTGTTTTCGGGCGTGCTGAACAGCGCCGGGCGGTTTGCGCTCTCGGCGTTCGCGCCGACTTTGCTGAATCTGGTGGTGCTCGCGGCGGTGCTGCCGTTTGAGGATCCGTACCAGGCGGCGTACGCAGCGTCGATCGGCGTGACGATTGCGGGCGTGCTGCAGGCGGTGATGCTGGCGTTCGGCATGCTGCGGCTTGGTGTGAAGCTGCGTTTTGCATTGCCGAAATGGACGCCGGATCTGCAACGCATCGTCGCGATTGCCGTGCCTGGCGCCATCGCGGGGTCGGCGATGCAGATCAACATCGTCGTCAGCCAGATTTTGGCGTCACTCGAGGTTGGCGCTAAGTCATGGCTCGCCTTTGCCGATCGGCTCTATCAATTGCCGCTCGGCTTAATCGGCGTCGCGATCGGGATCGCGATCCTGCCGCGCTTGGCGCGCGCGACGCGCGTGGGCGATGCGGCGGAGGAGGGGCGCACGCTTGATGAAGCGGTTTCGCTCTCGATGGCGTTCACGCTGCCGGCGGCGGTTGTGCTCGGCATCGCGCCATTCTTCCTGCTCGATGGCTTCTGGACGCGCGGCGCTTTCACGTCTGAAGATGCGCGCATGTCGGCGCTGGCGTTGCAGCATTTCGCCTGGGGCGTGCCGGCGTTCGTTCTGGTGAAGATTTTCACGCCGCCCTTTTTCGCGCGCGAAGACTCGCGCCGCCCGATGCAGTTTGCGTTGATCACCGTGGCGCTGAATGTCGTGCTCGGCGTGGCGCTGTTTTTCAGTTTCCGCGAAGCCGGCATGCAGGGGTTCGTCGGCCTCGCGATAGCGACGAGCTTAGCGTCCTGGGCGAACGTGGCGTTGCTGTCGTCGACGTTGGCGCGGCGCGGCATGTATCGGCTTGGCGCGGCCGCGGCCGGGCGTTTGGTGCGCATCTGCATCGCAACTTTGATCATGGCCGCGGCGGTGGCGGCGGCGGCGTATTACCGGCCGCTGCTGGTGGAGCTGCTGTGGTCGAAAGAGCTTGCGGTTGTCATCGTCTGTCTCGCGGGGTTTTCGCTTTACGCCATCCTCGCCTTCGCGGTTGGCGCGGTGAGGCTGTCAGAAATCCGTGGCGCGCTGCGCCGCCAGCCGGCGCCAGAAGGGGGAGGCGGCTTGCCGCCAGCCTTAGACGGCTGATAGAAGCCCGGCCCATGAACACGGGAACGAACCTTTGGCGATGGCGGGCCTGACCTAACGCCATCTCTTCGCGCCGATTGCGCGCCCGTTCCCATGTTCCGGAGTTTCCAATGACCGACGCCGCCCCGCCCGAATACAAGGGCCCGCAACGCGTATTTTCAGGCATGCAGCCGACCAACGGCTTGCACCTCGGTAATTATCTTGGCGCGTTGCAGAAGTTTGTGCGGCTGCAGGATCAGTACGAGTGCATCTATTGCATCGTCGATCTGCACGCGATCACGACCGGGCCCGATCCGGAGAACCTCGCCAGCCGATGCCGCGAGGTCGCCGCCGCTTACATCGCCGCTGGCGTCGATCCGAAGCGCTCGACCATCTTCATCCAGTCAGCGGTGCGCGAACATTCGGAGCTCGCTTGGATATTCAATTGCGTCGCGCGCATGGGCTGGCTCGAGCGCATGACGCAGTTCAAGGACAAGGCCGGCAAGCATGCGGAGCGCTCGTCCGTGGGTTTGTTCGACTATCCGGTGCTGCAGGCGGCTGACATTCTGCTTTACAAGGCCACGCACGTTCCGGTTGGCGAAGATCAAAAGCAGCACTTGGAGCTCTCCCGCGACATCGCGCAGAAGTTCAACAACGATCACAACGCGCCGAACTTCTTCCCGCTGCCGGAGCCGCTGATCCAAGGCCCCGGCGCGCGGATCATGAGTCTGCGTGACGGCACGAAGAAAATGTCGAAGTCCGATCCATCCGACATGACGCGCATCAATCTCACCGATGACGCGGATGCGATCCTGTCGAAGATCAAGAAGGCTACCACCGATCCACTGCCGGTGCCGGAGAGCGCCGAGGGTTTGAAGGGCAGGGCCGAGGTCGAAAACCTTGTCGGCATCTTCGCCGCGGTCACTGAGCGGAGCGTCGATGACGTGCTGACCGAATTCGGCGGCAAGGGCTTTGGCGTCTTCAAGCCGGCGCTGGCCGAGACGCTGGCCGCGAAGCTTTCGCCGATTGCCGCCGAGATGCGCCGCCTCACCGCCGACACCGCGGCGCTCGACGCCATCCTGAAGGACGGCGCAGAAAAGGCGCAGGCCGTGGCGCAGCCGATCATGGCGGATGTCCGCGATGTGGTCGGGCTCTGGCGCGCTTGATGTGTCGGCGCGATTGAGCGACCTTCGCGCGCCATGAGCAAAGATCCGCAAGCGTTTAGCTGTCTGGTCGTCGCCGATGAGAGCGAGGAGTTCCCGGACGCGCTGATCTATGCCGGCTTGCTGTGCCGCTATACGGGCTGGCGGTTGCGGATGCTGCGCGTCATCGAGCCGTCCGATCCCGCGCCTTGGGCGTCGATCACTGAGGAGATGCGCCGCCAAGCGCGTGACTCGGCGGAGTCGCTCACGCAGCGCTTCGCCGCGGAGGCTTGGGCCGAGTGCGGCGTCACCGCTGAACCCATCCTGCAAGAAGGGGATCTGAAGCCGGAATTGCGCAAGCTTCTGCAGGAAGACACCTCCATCAAGCTGGTGGTGTTGGCTGCGGCCACACCGCCCAGTCACCCGGGGCCGCTGATCGCCCAGCTTGGCAAGACCGGTGGGCTGTCAACGCGGCCGGTGCCGGTCGTCGTGGTGCCGGGGGCGCTGTCGCGCGACGAAATCCGCGCCATCGCGCTGCCAATGGCGGCCGCTGTTTCGACCGAGAGCGAAGAGCCGCCGCCAGCTTGACCATGACGGCGCAAAGGGCCACCTGACAGCCATGTTCATTCAAACTGAATCAACGCCGAACCCGCGCACCTTGAAGTTTTTGCCTGGCCAGGACGTGCTTGGCCGCGGCAGCCGCGAGTTCGCCGACGCCGATGCGGCCTTGGCTTCGCCGTTGGCGACTGCTTTGTTCAATGTCGAAGGTGTGGAGCGCGTCTACCTCGGCAGTGACTTCGTCACCATCACCAAGAGCGATGCGATCGAGTGGCCGCACCTGAAGCCGCACGTGCTGGCGGCGATCATGGATCACTTCGTATCGGGCCGCCCGGTGTTGGGCGATGCCGGCGCGGTGGCGGATGAAACCGATGAAGCTGAGATCGTCTATGAAGGCGACGCAGCGGGCATCGTGAAGGAGCTGAAGGAGATCATCGAAGCACGCGTGCGCCCGGCGGTGGCGCGCGACGGCGGCGACATCACCTTTCATTCTTGGGACCATGAGGAGGGGATTGTGCGCCTCAACATGCGCGGCGCCTGCGCCGGCTGCCCGTCTTCGACGCTGACCTTGAAGCAGGGCATCGAGAACATGCTTCGCCACTATGTTCCGGAAGTGAATTCCGTCGAACAAGTTGTGTGAGTGAGGCGCGCCGTGATCGTGCTCGGCATCGATACGGCGCTTGATGCCTGCTCAGTCGCCATCGTTCGCGACGATCAAGTGCTGGCGCAACTATCAGAACAAATGAATCGCGGCCAGGCCGAGCGTTTGGCGCCAATGGTGCGCGAAGCGGCGGCGCAAGCTGGCGTTGGCTTTGCCGAGCTTGATCGCATTGCTGTGACCACGGGTCCTGGGTCGTTCACCGGGGTCCGCGTGGGGCTGTCGTTCGCGCGGGCGCTCGCACTGGCGCTTGATAAGCCCTGCATTGGTGTATCCACGCTAGAAGCGCTAGCCTTGCAGGACGGCCAGTCAGGTCTGCGCGCTGCTTTGATTGAAACCCCAGGTGCGAGCTATTGTGCGCTTTACGAAGACGGTGCGCCGCTGATCGCGCCGTGTCCGGTGGAACGCGGTGAGCACGGCGCGCTCTTCGCCAACGCTGTGGCTGGCCGCGATTTCAATCTCGCTGGACCAGGCGTCATCGCCTCGGCTGCATCCTTGGCCCGGCGCGCCGCGCGCCTTGATCCGCAAGCCCATCTGCCCGAGCCAGCGTATCTGCGCGCACCGCACGTGACTCTGCCCACATGATCGAGCCTGTCGGCGTCGAGGCGTGCGAGTTGCTCGCCAGTTTACACGCGCGCGCCTTCGACAAGCCTTGGTCGGCGGCCGATATCGCCAAGATGTTGGAGAACCCCGCGGTGGCGGCGTTCGTCGCGGGCGGGGCCGAGCCGCAAGGATTCATCATCGCGTGGGCCGTTGCGGGCGACGCCGAGGTGCTGACGGTTGCCGTTGCCCCGGAAGCACGCCGACAAGGCGTCGGCGCGGCGCTCGTAACCGAAGCGGCGGCGGCGGTGTTGGCCCGCGGCGCGGCCTCCATGCACTTGGAAGTGGCGGAGTCCAACGCGGCGGCGCGGGCGCTTTACGCCAAGCTCGGCTTTACCGAAGCCGGCCGCCGGCGCGACTATTACGCGACCGAACAGGGCTGGGTTGACGCCATCGTCATGCGCCGCGCCTTGCCGTGACGCCTCTACGGTGGACACGGGCGCCGCCCACGGGGTAAGTCGGGACCATGGACCGCATCGAAAAACTCTGCGTCGAGAAGGGCATGCGCATGACCGAGCAGCGCCGCGTGATCGCGCGCGTTGTCTCAACCAGTCATGACCACCCCGATGTTGAAGAATTGCATCGCCGCGCGGCGGCGGTTGATCCAGGCATCTCGATCGCCACCGTCTATCGGACGGTGCGCCTCTTCGAAGAGAGCGGCATCCTTGAGCGCCACGATTTCCGCGATGGTCGCTCGCGCTATGAGGAAGTTCCCGAAACCCACCACGATCACCTGATCGATATGAAGACCGGCCAAGTGGTTGAGTTCGTAGATCCAGAGATCGAACGGCTGCAGCAAGAGATCGCGCGCCGGCTGGGGTACAAGCTGGTCGATCACCGGCTTGAGTTGTATGGCGTACCGCTCGACGACAAAGCCAAGGCCCCGAAAAAGGCCAGCTGAGAGCACGAATGCCCGAGCAGAAGCGGCCTGAACCGAAGCGTCTCTTCATGGAGACGTACGGCTGCCAGATGAATGTGTACGACAGCGAGCGCATGCGCGATGTGCTGACGCCGCTTGCTACGCGATCACTGAAAAGCCAGACGATGCTGATCTCGTTATTCTGAACACTTGCCACATCCGCGAGAAGGCTACCGACAAGGTCTATTCCGAGATCGGCCGTTTGCGCGCGCACAAGGAGCGCCGCGCCGCCGAAGGCAAGGGGATGACGATCACCATCGCCGGCTGCGTCGCGCAGGCCGAAGGCGAGGAGATCATGCGCCGCGCGCCGGAAGTCGATCTGGTCGTCGGCCCGCAGGCCTATCACAAACTGCCGGAGCTGATTGCACGCGCGAGCCGCAAAATGGGCGAGCGCTTGGCCGCAGACTTTACGGCGCAAGAGAAGTTCGATGCGCTGCCGGCGCGCGCGCCTGATGGCGTGACGGCCTTTCTATCGATCCAGGAAGGCTGCGATAAATTCTGCACCTTCTGCGTCGTGCCCTATACGCGCGGCGCTGAATATTCGCGCCCGCTTGCGGACGTGGTCGCCGAAGCGTATGCGCTCGCCGATCGCGGTGTGCGCGAAATCACGCTGCTCGGTCAGAACGTCAACGCCTATCACGGCGTCGGGCCGCGCGGCTCGGCCAGCTTTACCGAACTCCTCGACGCATTGGCGCAAGTCGATGGCATCAAGCGCATCCGCTACACCACTTCGCACCCGATTGAGATGACGGACGAACTCATCGCGATGCACGGCAGCGAAGCCAAGCTGATGCCGTATCTGCACCTGCCGGTTCAATCCGGCTCGGATCGCATCCTCAAGGCGATGAACCGCAAGCACGATGGCGCGTTCTATCGAGACATTATTGGGCGCTTGCGCGCCGTGCGTCCCGATATTGCGCTGTCGACGGACTTCATCGTCGGCTTTCCGGGCGAGAAGGAGCGCGAGTTCGAGGAAACGATGCAGCTCGTCCGCGATGTCGGCTTTGCCGCTGCGTACTCGTTCAAGTATTCCGCGCGCCCCGGCACGCCGGCCGCTTCAATGCTCGGCCAAGTGAGCGAAGAGGCGAAAACCGAAAGACTCAATCAGCTACTGGCGCTGCTCTCGGAACAACAGCGCGCGTTCAATCAAGCGCAAGTCGAGCGAGTGCTTCCGGTTTTGGTGGTCGGCAACGGCCGTAAACCTGGCCAGAAGCAGGGGCGCACACCATATGCGCAGGGCGTGCATTTTGAAGACACCCAGGCGCAGAGCGGCGATATCGTGCTGGTCCGGATACTTGCGGCGACGCAAGGATCGCTGACGGGCGTGCGCCAAGCGCTGACGTCGGAGGTTGCGTGAGTTCTACATCGACTGACGGCGAGCACACGCGCGTTATCACGCTTTCCGAAGCTGGGGTTGCGCAAGCCGTGTTTGGCCCGCTGCATCGCCATCTCGCGCATATCCAGGAAGCGTTCCGCGATCCGAACGCGCCGCGCGGCGCGCCGGCCTACAGTGTCACGCTCGATGCACAGGGCGATCGCGTGATCGTCCGCGCCCGCACCGAGGCCAATCTTGAGCGGGTTCAGCGGATTATCGACGCGCTTGCCGATCTCGCGCGCCGTAAAGCCAAAATCCGTGAAGGCGAGGTCTTCGCCGCGATTTCTTTTTCGGACGGCGGCGGCGAGACGTCTGCGCCATTTTCGCTGCCGCAGCTGGGCGGCCTGACGCTGCGCACGCCGCGCCAAGTGCATTACGTCGAAGCGTTGCGTGATGAGAATCTCGATCTCATTTTCGGCGTCGGCCCCGCGGGCACCGGCAAGACGTTCCTCGCGGTCGCCGCTGCCGTGGAGGCGATGAAGCAAGAGCGCGTCGATAAGATCATCGTGACGCGCCCTGCGGTGGAGGCAGGGGAGAAGCTCGGATATCTGCCCGGCGATCTGGCGGAGAAGGTTGATCCCTACCTGCAGCCGATCTGGGATGCGTTCCGCAGCCAAATGTCAGAGACCGATTTGAAGACGCGCCGTGAGCGCCGGCAGATCGAAGTTGCGCCGCTCGCGTTTATGCGGGGCCGCACGTTGAGCAACGCCTTTGTCATCGTCGATGAAGCGCAGAACTCTACTGTGCTGCAGATGAAGATGGTGCTGACGCGTCTCGGCGAGGGCTCGCGCATGGTCGTGACCGGCGATCCCTCTCAAATCGATCTGGTGCGGCCGGATCAGTCCGGACTCGCGCATGCCATCAACATTCTTGAAGACATCCCCGCTGTCGAAGTCATCCGCTTCGCCACGCAAGACGTTGTCCGTCACAGGCTCGTCGCGCACATCGTAGAAGCTTATCACCGTGATGAGAGCGGTCGTGGCTGAAGAAGTCCCTTTTGAAGTAGATATTCTCGCCGGCTCGCCTTTGTGGAAGGGGCGGGAGCAAGCGCTTGCCAAAGCGCTCGCTGCCGCGGCTACCCGAGAGGGCGTGGGCGGTGCGGTGTCTCTGCTGCTCGGCGATGACGCTGCTATCGCGGCGTTGAACAAGGAATTCCGCGGCAAGGACGGCCCGACCAACGTGCTTTCGTTCCCGCCGGCGGAAACTGGTGGCGAGCCAGGCTTCCTAGGCGATATCGCGCTCGCGGCTGAAACCATTGTCGCTGAAGCGGAATTTCAAGGTAAATCGTTCGAAAACCACGCGGCCCACATTGTCGTGCACGGCTTTTTGCATCTTTTGGGCTATGATCACATGAACGAGGTTGACGCCGAGAAGATGGAAGCGCGAGAGCGCGAAATTCTCGGTACGCTGGGGGTCGCCGATCCTTATGCGTAAAGCCGATTGAGGAGTGCGACGCACTAAACATGGTTGATACTGCTGACGATGCCGAACCTTCGCGAAGGCGCGCGGGTCTAGTCCAACGCTTGTCGCGGATATTCGCGCGCGAAAGATTGGGATCCGCTGACGCCGTCGAAGAGGCGTTGCGCGCCGGCGAAGAGAGCGGCGAAATGCTCGAAGGCGCGCATAAGGACATGATCCTGCGCGCAGCGCGGTTTGATCGCTTGAAGGTCGCCGATGTGATGCGGCCGCGGGCTGAGATCGTCGCGGTGGAAGCCTCAGCGACGCTCGGCGAAGCGGCGAGCGTGTTCTCCGAAAGCCAGCACTCGCGCCTGCCGATTTACGGTGAAACGCTGGATGATCCGCAAGGCTTCGTGCACGTGCGCGACGTGCTCTCTTTGCTGGCGCCTGGACCAGACGGCGAGGCGAAGGCGAAGTTCTCCGACGCCTGGCTCTCCCGCATCAAGCGCGACATTCTTTTTGTGCCCCAGTCGATGACCTTGGCGACGCTGTTTTTGAAAATGCAGTCGAGCCGCATTCACTTGGCGCTTGTCGTCGATGAATATGGCGGCACCGATGGCCTCGTATCCATGGAAGACCTCGTCGAGCAGATCGTCGGCGCGATCGATGATGAGCACGATATCGAGTCAGCGCTTGTGATGGAGCGTCCGGCGGGCGCCTTTGAAGCCGATGGACGCGCGCCGATCGATCAGCTTGAAGCCATGCTCGGCGCGAGCCTCGCGCTGCCGGATCACGATGACGAGTTCGATACGGCCGGCGGCTTGGCGGTCGCACTGGCGGGCAGATTGCCGCAGCGCGGCGAGATCTTGAACCATCCCGCTGGCTTCGACGTCGAAATCATCGATGCCGATCCGCGCCGGGTAAAGCGTATCCGCGTCAAGCGCGCCAGCGATGGCGTTCAAGTTGCGGTGGCGACCAGCCTCGCGAAGACCTGACCAGTGCAAGCCGGTTGACGTGCGCCGTCAGGCGCGCTCCAACCGCCGCTTGGGCCAGATCAATCTTAGGAGCAGAGTTTGACAGCGTCGTCCGCCGCTGACGCATCTCGCATCCATGCGTGGCTGGCTGCGCGCACGGTTTGGCAGCGACGCGGGCTTGCGTTTCTCGCTGGCGCTGTAGCCACGCTGGGGCATGCGCCGTTTCAACTCACGCCGTTCTTTATCATCGCGATTACAGCCTTGATCTGGCTGCTTGACGGCGCTGCGTTGCAACCGAAAAAGATCATGCGCGCCGCGGCCTTGGGTTGGTTCTTCGGGCTGGGTCACCTCACTACCGGACTATACTGGATATCCTCGGCGTTTCTCGTGGACTCCGAGGCGTGGGGACCAGTGTGGGGCATCCCAGCAGTATTCGGTCTCGCTGGCGGCCTCGCGTTTTTCTTTGCACTTGGCTGCGCGTTGGCGATGCCGCTGTGGACGCGCGATGTGCGCCGCTTGCCGCTGTTCGCTGTATGCTTGTTCGCATCTGAGTGGCTGCGCGGGCATTTGTTCGGCGGCTTCCCGTGGATGCTTCCAGGCTACGTCTGGACGCCGGGTGAGCCGATTTCGCAATTGGCGTCGGTCGTTGGCATTTACGGCTTGTCGCTTCTTACCTTGCTGATCGCGGCGGCGCCGGCGGCCGTCGCCGATGGCGCGATGAGCGCCGGGCGGCGTTTTGCGCCGATATTGGCTGGCGCTTTGCTCGTGGGCATGACGTGGGGGTGGGGCGCGCAGCGTCTGTCGCGCGCGCCGCTCGAGTTGCCGGGCGCGTTGCCGATCGTGCGCGTTGCGGATTCTGGTTTGTCGCAATCGGAGAAGTGGGAAGGGCGCCCAGATCAGGAATGGCGCGTTCTGCAGCGCTTTCTGGATGTCAGCGGCGATCCCGAGACGAGCGATGCGGCGATCGTCGTTTGGCCTGAAGGCGCGATCCCGGTCGTCAGCTTCTTCATGCTCGACAACCCGAATTTTCTCGATGCGCTTGGCCGCGGGCTCGGCGATCGCGTGCTGATCACGGGTTTGACGCGTTATGAGGCGCGGCCCGAGGGCGTCGTGTATTTCAACTCAGCTGCGGTGATCGATGGCGTCAGCGGTGTCGCGCGCCTCAGCCAAGTCTCTGACAAGCACCGCCTCGTGCCGTTCGGCGAATTTATTCCGCTCTGGTCGTTGGTGAGCAATTTCAATATTGCGCCGTTGCAGCGGATCGGCGCGGGCTTCGAGGCTGGGCCGATGCCATCGCGTCTCGTTGTTCCCGATGCGCCGCCAGCGCTGACGTTGATTTGCTACGAAGCGATTTTCCCAGGCCTCACGCCGCGTGGCGCAGAGCGTCCGGGCTGGCTCGTGAGCGTGACCAATGATGCGTGGTTCGGCGACAGGCGCTGGTTCACCGGGCCTTGGCAGCACTATGCCATGGCGCGCTACCGATCGATCGAGGAGGGGCTGCCGATGGCGCGGGCTGCTTCCGGCGGTTTTTCGGCGATTGTCGACTCGTTCGGCCAGGAGGTGGTTTCAACCCGAGATGGCAGATTGTTCGCCGAAGCGCAGCTACCTCCCGCTATAGTTGAAACTACACTAGCGCGTTGGGGAAATATTTTGCTCCCATTGCTGGTTGTACTCATTGCAGGATTGCGGTTTTTACCCGCAAGTTTCTTGGCCAAGGGCCGTAGACCATGAACGATGAGCGCTCAGCCAATGCAGTCGATAGAAAAATCGGTCAGCGAGTCAGAACTCGCCGGCTCGAAATCGGCATGAGCCAAGAACGGCTTGCAGAATTACTTGGCGTCACCTTCCAGCAGGTTCAGAAATACGAGAAGGGCGTCAATCGAATTGCCGCCAGCCGCCTCCATGACATTTCCAACGCTTTGGACATGGCCCCGGCCCGGTTTTTCGAGGGGCTCACAGTCGGCCGCGCCGCAGGGGTCGCTGAATCCGGACAGGATTACGTCGAAGACGTCCTCGCCACCCCGGAAGGCAATCAGCTCATGTCGCTCTTCGCGTCGATCAAGAACGTGAAGGTCCGCCGCCGGGTGATTGAGCTGGTCAAAGCCCTCGCCGAGGAAGAGGCCGAGGGCAAGCGCGGCTAAAAACTCTCCCGCGACCATCCGTATGTTTGCGCCGGACGCCGCTTCTCCCTAAGAGGAGCCGCTCTTTTCAGGGGTCGGAGAATCCGCGTGGCCAGATCTAATTACGTCTTCACCAGCGAAAGCGTCTCCGAAGGCCACCCCGACAAGGTCGCGGACCGCATCTCCGATACGGTGGTGGACGCCTTCATCGAGGCCGATCCGGAAGCGCGCGTCGCCTGCGAAACCATGGTGACGACCAACCGCATCATCCTCGCGGGCGAAGTCCGCGCGGGAAAGCCGGGCGCCGACAAAGCCGCCAACAAGGCATTCACGCGAGACATCATTGCCTCGCTGCAGCCGAAGGTGCGCGCTGCGGTGAAGGACATCGGTTACGCGCAGAAAGGCTTTCACTGGGAGAAGGCGAAATTTGCCTGCTATCTCCACGGTCAATCCGCGCACATCGCCCAGGGCGTCGACGCCACGGCGAAGAAGGACGAAGGCGCGGGCGATCAAGGCATCATGTTTGGCTATGCGTGCAAGGAAACGCCGGAGCTGATGCCGGCGACGCTGCAATACTCGCACAACATCTTGAAGCGCCTCGCCGAAGTGCGCCACAGCGGAGAGCGTTCTGAGCTCGAGCCGGATGCGAAGAGCCAAGTCACGCTGCGCTACGAGAACGGCAAGCCGGTTGAAGTGGTCGCGGTGGTGGTCAGCCACCAGCACACCAAGAAGCTCGGCGACAAAAGCTATAGCCAATCGCGCTTCGCCGATCTGGTGAAGCCGATCGCGGCTTCGGTTTTCCCGGACGGTTTGATCACCAAGAAGACCAAGTGGCACATCAACCCGACCGGCAAGTTCGAAATCGGCGGCCCGGACGGCGATAGCGGCCTGACCGGCCGCAAGATTATCGTTGATACGTATGGCGGCGCGGCCCCGCACGGCGGCGGCGCGTTCTCCGGCAAAGATCCGACGAAGGTTGACCGCTCGGCTGCGTACGCGTGCCGCTATCTGGCAAAGAACGTTGTTGCCGCTGGCCTCGCTGAGCGCTGCACGATCCAGATCAGCTACGCCATCGGCGTTGCGCGCCCGACGAGCTTCTACGTCGATCTCCACGGCGCCGACACAATCGATCCGGCCATTCTCGAAGCGGCGCTGCCGGATTTGATTGGCGGCGCCACGCCGCGTGCGATCCGCACGCACTTGAAGCTCAACCGTCCGATTTACGCGCGCACTGCCGCGTACGGCCACTTCGGCCGTCAACCGGACAATGAAGGCGGCTTCACCTGGGAACGCGACGATCTGGTGGCCGAGCTGAAGCGCCTGGCCTAAGTTTGGAGGCATGTCCTCCTCTATTGGCCTGACGCCAGACCTCGTCCGCTACCTCGCGCACGTCAATCCGCCGGAACACCCTGCGCTAGCGCGCTGCCGCATCGAGACCGCGCGTATGCCGAACGCGCAGATGCAGATCAGCGCCGAGCAGGGCGCATTCATGCAAGTGATTGCGCGCATGCTGAACGCAAAACGCGCGTTCGAAGTCGGCGTCTTCACCGGCTATTCGGCAACCGCTGTCGCGCTGACGATGAAAGAGCTGAACCCGATCGGCGCAAAGCTGCTCGCTTGCGATGTCTCCGAAGAGTGGACGATCAAGGCGCGCGATTATTGGCGGCAGGCGCAGGTTGATGACGTGATCGAGTTCGTGATCGCGCCGGCGGCCGAGACGCTTGACGCGCGGATCGCGGCGGGGGAGGCGGGCCTATACGATCTCGGCTTCATCGATGCCGATAAGACGGGCTATGACGCGTATTATGAGCGCGGCCTCCAATTGCTGCGGCCAGGCGGCGTGATGCTGTTCGACAACGTGCTCTGGTCTGGCCGCGTCGCTGATCCGGCCGATACGTCGCCCGACACGTCAGCCCTGCGCGCGCTCGCGCAAAAGGCGAAGGCCGACGCGCGCGTCCACGCCGCCATGACGAGCATTGGCGATGGCGTGTTGATCTGCGTGAAGCGCTGACGCATCTGTTGGCTCGCGAGGGCGCATCCATGTGCGGGGAGATATCATGATGTTGCGAGCTCTTTCGGCGGCGATCCTCGCGTGCGCGCTCATAACCGGCGCTGCATTTGCGCAAAGTACGCTGGAAGTGGTCACGCCCGATACGCCGCAAGAATGGCGCGCTGCGGCCGAGTCCGATCTTGAAGCGCTGCGTATGTATCTGCGCGAGGACACGCCCGTCGCCATCGATGCCGAGAACCCGCGCATGCAGCGTTGGTTTGATCGCGGCTACCGCGAGGCGCGCCAGCGCGTGCGCCGGGTCACCGATCAGCCGAGCTATTTCTACGCACTCGCCGCTTATACGAACGGCTTTCAAGACCCGCATCTTAGTCTTTCGCCAGTCGCGCCAATCCCAATCTCGCGCTGGCCGGGCTTCATCGCCACCGCGCGGGGAGACGATACGGTCGTCGCGTCCACTGACGGCGGCGACACCGCAATTCAGGACGGCGCGCGCATTGTGAGCTGCGATGGACGCGCGCTCGAACGCTTGCGTGAACGCACAGTGTTTCCGTTCACGCTCAATCCGCAGCTCGCACGCGATCGCCGCACTGCGCATACGCGGCTTTTCCTCGACCGCGGCAATGTTTTCGCGCCGCCGCCACGGCGCTGCATTTTTGAAAGCAACGGCCAACGCACACGGCACACGCTGACGTGGCGTGATGTGCCGGGCGACGATTATTGGACGCGCTACAACATCGCCACGAGCGGGCCGGGCGCCACGTTTGGTGTCACTACGCCCGCGGTTGGCGTCACTTGGATCGGTGTGCCGACGTTTGGCAACGAGGCCGGCGAGCAATTGCGGGCGCTGGTCAATGAAATCGCCGCCAACGCTGGTGCTATCCGCGCGGGCCGCGCCGTCGTTATCGACGTGCGCGGCAATGGCGGCGGCAATTCGGAGTGGGGCGCGGAGCTGGCGCGCGCGCTTTGGGGCGCGGAGATCGTCAGCGCTGTGCCGGAGGGCGAGGCCGGCGGCTATGTCGAGTGGCGCGTGTCGCAACGCAATATCGACTACATCAACAGCTTCGCGCCGGACCTGATCGCGCAATTCGGTGAAGACTCAGAAATTGCAGGCTGGGTCCGCACCACGCAGCAGGGGCTGCAGAGCGCACTTGAGCGCGGCGAGCCGACCTTCAGTGAACGCGACTCGAACGCTACGGGCCCGGCGCCGCAAGGTGGCGGTTACACGCTGCGCCGCCCGCAGGGGCCGTCACCCATTCCGGCGCGCGTCTATGTGCTTTCGAACGGTACCTGCGGCAGTGCTTGTTTGGATTTTGCCGACACGGTGTTGCACATCCCCGGCACGCAACTGATCGGCATGGACACCAGCGGCGATGGCCTGCTGATGGAAGTGCGCGACGAGGTGCTGCCGTCTGGGCTGGCGCGCGTGGTGCTGCCGCTCAAAGTCTATCGCGGCCGCGCCCGCGGAGCGCTTGAGGCGTATCGGGTGAACGTGCCGTATGCTGGCGTTTGGGACGATTTGGCGGTGCGGGCTTGGACGCTTGAGCTCATCTCACGGCAATAGTTCTGCACTTCCGGCGAAATAGCGCGTTCCGCCGCGTTGCGCGCAGGCGCGCACGGGTCTATTCCCGGCGCCTTCAATTCCATCGAATCCCCGGAGCAGCCCCATGGCCCGCGCAAAAATCGCCCTTATCGGTTCAGGCATGATCGGCGGCACGCTCGCCCACATCGCGGCGCGCGAGGAGCTGGGCGATGTGGTGCTGTTCGACGTTGTCGAAGGCGTGCCGCAGGGCAAGGGCTTGGACATTGCCGAAGCCTCGCCGGTATTCGGCAAGGATAGCGCGCTCAAAGGCGTCAACGATTATGCCGGCATCGCCGGCGCCGATGTTTGCATCGTCACCGCCGGCGTGCCGCGCAAGCCGGGCATGAGCCGTGACGATCTTCTCGGCATCAATCTGAAAGTGATGAAGGCGGTGGGCGAGGGCATCGCGCAGCACGCGCCGAACGCGTTCGTTATCGTCGTCACCAATCCGCTCGACGCCATGGTGTGGGCGCTGCGCCAATTCTCGAAGCTGCCGCACAACAAGGTCGTCGGCATGGCGGGTGTGTTGGATAGCGCGCGCTTCCGTTACTTCCTCGCTGAAGAGTTCAAGGTTTCTGTCGAAGACGTCAGCGCCTTCGTGCTCGGCGGCCACGGCGACACGATGGTGCCGCTCGCGCGCTATTCCACCATCGCCGGCATCCCGCTGCCGGACCTCGTGAAGATGGGCTGGACCAGCCAAGAAAAGCTCGACCAGATCATCCAGCGCACCCGCGACGGCGGCGCCGAAATCGTCGGCCTGTTGAAAACGGGATCGGCCTTCTACGCCCCGGCTGAAAGCGCGATCGTGATGGCGAAGTCCTATCTGCGCGACAAGAAGCGCGTGCTGCCGTGCGCTGCCAATCTCTCGGGCGAGTACGGCCTCAACGACATGTATGTCGGCGTCCCGTGCATCATCGGCGCTGGCGGCGTCGAGAAGGTGATCGAGATTGCGCTGAGCGCCGAAGAGCGCGCGATGTTCGATCACAGCGTCGGCGCTGTGAAGGGGCTCGTGGACGCCTGCAAAGGTATCGATCCCAGCGTTGGCTAAGTAACCAACGATGCCTCCCAGCCGTAGCTGATGCTGCAAGAGGAGGATCGCATGCGGTTTCTGACAGGATTGATCATGGCGGCGGCGATGAGCTTTGCCGCAAGCGCTGGCGCGCAAACCCACAATTTAGGCCCCGCAATTGGCGCGACTTTGCCGGCGATCGCCGCGCAGGACCAAGACGGCGCGCGCCGTGACCTAGCTTCGCTCACCGGTCCCAACGGGCTTGTTCTGCTTGTCACCCGCAGCGCTGATTGGTGCCCCTTCTGTCAGCAGCAAATGATCGGCCTCGAAGGCGCCCGCGCGCGCATCGAAGAGCGCGGCTATCGCATCGCGACAATCAGCACGGATAGCGTTGAGGAGCTCGCCGCTTTCGAAGCGCGCCGCGCCATCGGCTATCCGATGCTCTCTGACGAACAAGCAACGCTGGTGCGCCAGCTTGATCTTCTCGATCCGACACAAGCGCCAGGGCGTCGCCACAATGGGTTGCCCGTGCCCACCATCCTCATCGTGTCGCCGCAAGGGGAAGTGCTGGCCAAGCTGGGAGACGCCAATTATCGCGTCCGCCCAGCGCCTGACGTCGTCATCTCGACCCTCGACGGTTTGCGCTGACACTGGCCTCGCTCATGTGAGCGGCGTAGAACGCTCACATGAGCATCGGCCCCACTCTCACCACCGCGCGTCTTATCCTGCGCCCGCCGCAGCACGAGGACTTCGACGGCTTCGCGCAGATGGCCACCGAAGAAGAGACCATGCGCTTCATCGGCGGCGTTGCGCCGCGTGATGCGGCGTGGCGCGGGATGGCGTCGCTGGCGGGATCGTGGGCGCTTTTGGGCTACGGCATGTTTTCGGTTCTGCGCCGCGACACCGGCGAGTGGATCGGGCGCTTGGGTCCGTGGCGGCCGGGCGGCAAGGAAGGCTCTTGGCCGGGCGATGAAGTCGGCTGGGGCGTGAAGCAGAGCGCAGCGGGGCAGGGCTTCGCCTACGAAGGCGCCGTCGCCGCGATCGATTGGGCGTTCGATACGCTCGGTTGGGATCACGTCATTCACTGCATCGACAAGAAGAACGCGCCGTCGATCAAACTGGCCGAGCGACTGGGATCGCAGTTGCAGCGCGAGGATCACCGCCTTGCGCCGCCGTTCGAGGAACACATCGTCGATCTCTACGGCCAGTCGAAAGCCGCATGGAAAGCGCGTCAGCGCACCTGATCGTCGCTTCGCGCTTGCATCCGCCGCCCGCGCCGCCACTTTGAGCGCAGCAAGTTTGGGGGCGGCACATGCGGAAAATTGCGGTGATGATGGCGGCGCTTGCGTTCGCCTCTGGGGCGAGTGCGCAACAACAGCAGCAGCCAGGATTTCAAGTTGCGATCGCGCCGCAAGCGCCGCCAACCGTCTCGCCAATCAGCGCGGAACAACAACGCACGGTCGATCGTTTGCGCGCCGCCGCGCTCGAAAGCGACTTGGCGTGGGATATCGTCGAAGATCTGGTCACCGAAGTTGGTCCGCGTCTCGCGGGCTCGGAAGCCGAAGCGCGCGCGCGTGATTGGGCGGTCGCCATGTTGCGCGAGAACCGCTTCACGAACATTCGCATCGAGCCGTTCACGATCCCGTACTGGGATGCGATCCGCGAAGAGGCGTCCATCGTTGGCCCAGCGCCGCAGCCGATGGTGATCGCAGCGCTCGGCGGCTCGCCGTCAACGCCGCAAGGCGGACTTGAAGCGCAAGTCGTACGCTTTCCCGATATGGCCGCGCTCGAAGCTGCGCCGAACGCCAGCGTTGCGGGCCGCATCGTGTTCATCGATGAACGCATGGGCCGCACCCAGGATGGTTCAAGCTACGGCGCCGCTGTCGCCAAGCGCGGGCGCTGTGCGCCGGTGGCGCAAGCTAAAGGCGCAGTCGCGTGCTTGATCCGCTCCGTCGGCACCGACCCGCACCGCTTTGCGCACCAAGGCGGCTCTTCGCGCCAAGCGCTGGGCGCATCTTTGCCCGCCGCTGCACTCTCGCCGGCCGACGCCGATCTGCTCGCGCGCCGGATTGCGCGCGGACCGACGCGCGTCCGCCTCAACATCGAAGCGGACATCCGCGAGAACGCGCCGTCCGGCAACGTCATCGCCGAAATTCGCGGCCGCGAGCGGCCGGATGAGATCATCTTGATTGCCGCGCACCTAGATTCTTGGGACATGGGGCAGGGCGCGATCGATGATGGCGCCGGCGTCGCCGTGATCACTGCCGCTGCGCGCCTGATCCGTGATTTGCCGCGTCGTCCGCGCCGCACGATCCGCATTTTGCTCGCAGGGGCCGAAGAGAACGGGGTGCACGGCGGCGCTGCGTATGCGCGTGCGCACTCAAGTGAGCCTCACATTGTTGGCGCAGAAAGCGATTTCGGCGCGGGGCGCATTTATCGCTTCCGCACGCGCTTTGCGGAGAACGCGTTGCCCTATGGCCGCGCCATTCAGCGCCAGCTCGCGCCGCTCGGCATTATCGCTGGTGACAACGCGGCCAACGGCGGGGCCGACACAAGCGATATGCGTCAAGCCGGTATGCCGGTGGTCGATCTCTCGCAGGATGGCCTCGATTATTTCGACTATCACCACACGCCTGACGACACGCTCGACAAAATCGATCCGGAGGCGCTTCGTCAGAACGTCGCCGCGTGGGCGATTTTCACCTACCTGGCCGCCGATAGCGATTGGGTGTTCACTGCGCCGCAATGAGCCTGTTCGATCCCAACGCCACGCCGCGCATCGAGACGGAACGTCTCGTTCTGCGCGGGTGGCGCGAGGATGATCTCGATGGCTTCGCCGCCATGATGGCGGACGCTGAGGTGGCGCGGTTTCTCACCGGCAGCCAACACCCGATGGCGCGTGCCGAGGCGTGGCGCGATCTTGCGTTGTTCGTTGGTCATTGGGCGCTGCGTGGCTATGGGCTTTTCGCAGTCGAAGAGAAGCAGAGCGGGACGTTCGTTGGCCGCGTCGGCGCTTGGCAGCCGGAATGCTGGGTCGGGTTTGAGCTGGGTTGGGGTCTGGCGCGTCCGTATTGGGGCAGGGGCTATGCATTTGAAGCCGCGCGCGCCGCTGGTGATTGGATTCTGAGCGCGTTTCCGCTCGACCGCATCGTTAGCCTCATTCACATCGACAATACGCCGTCGCAAAATTTGGCTACGCGGCTGGGCATGAAGGCGGGTGAGCAAACGCTGCACGCCGGCATGTTGCACGACGTATGGGACATCTCACGGGCGGATTGGGGCAAGACATGAGCGGTGCAATGTGGAGCAAGATCGTCGCCGGCGTGATGATCGCCAGCGGGCTGCTGACTCTGACGATGCTCTACGCGGCGGTCGCGCCCGCGGCGGCGGTGCAGCAAATGTTTGGTGAGAGCATCGGCGGCGCGATGGAGACTGTCGTCGTCCGCAATTGGGGCGTGTTGATCGGCTTGATGGGCGCGCTCCTGATCCTCGGCGCGCTGAATCCTGGCTCACGCCGGCTTGCGCTCGTTGTGGCGGGCGCTAGCAAGATTGCGTTTATCGGGCTTATTCTAGCGCAGGGCGATCGCTACCTCGGCGGCCTCGGTGCGGCGATCGCGATCGATAGTGTCATGATCGTGCTGTTTGCGATCTTCTTGCTGACGGGGCGGCGCGCCTAGAACCAACCTGCATCGCGTAGCGGCTTCACGTTCGGGCGGCTGACGGGCGCTTCAACGCCGCCCTTCAAAATCAGCGTCACGCGGTCACCTTCGCGTCGCGAACTTTCGACGGCGTCGCGCGCCACCCACCATGAACGATGCGTCTGCGCGCCTTCAAGGCCTTCCAATTCCGTGATCGCATCGGAGAGCCGCATCAAAATCAGGTCAGCGCCTTTTGAGGTGTGGAGGCGCAGATAGTGATCTTCGGCTGAGATCGCATAGATGATCGCGCCTTTCAGCTTCGCCGGCAGCCGCTCAAGAAACCGCACCGGCGGTGTCGCCGCGCCGGCGGCTGGCGCATGCGTCACGGCGCCGGGCTGTCCGGCAAATGCGCGATCGACGAGCCACGCAATCGCGGAGATCGCCACCGAAATGCCAAGCACCAAGACGTAAAGGCGTGGCCAGTATGATACCGGAACCGGCTGCTGGATCGCCGCTTGCACGACGATGATCGTGACGGTTACGGCCACGCCCACGAGCGCTATGACGATGATCCGGTTGAGAATCGGACTGAGCTTCGGCGCAACACGCCTCAGCATCTCGCCGAGGAACGGCCCGCCGAACCAACCCTCGCCGACGAGCGCAAGCCAATAAAGAAATGCGCCCCAAAGCGGCAGGCCGCTCGTGGCGCCAAAAGGGTTGGTGAAAGTGAGGAACGCGCTGATCGCGGCGACCGAGAGGACGCTGCGCGTCAACGGCGTTACCATCTGCGCGGACTGATTTGTGGACTGTGTCATCGGAAGCGCCGCGTCATGCTCGTTCAGTACCAGCCGGAATCGCGCAGCGGCTTCACGTTCGGCCGGCTCACAGGCGCTTCGGCGCCGCCCTTCAATACCAAGGTCATCCGGTCGCCCTCGCGCCGCGCGCTTTCGACGGCGTCGCGCGCTACCCACCATGAACGGTGTGTCTGCGCGCCCTCAAGCCCCTCCAACTCCACCATCGCGTCCGAGAGGCGCATCAGGATCAGGTCCGATCCCTTTGAGGTGTGAAGCCTCAAATAATGGTCCTCTGCTGAGACCGCGTAGATGACAGCGCCCCTCAGCTTCGGGGGCAACCGCTCCATGAACCGTACCGGAGATGTTGCTGCGCCTGCTGGCGGAGCGTGCGTCACGGCCCCTGGGCGAGACGCCAGCATCATGATGCCGGTCATCGCTGCGGTGATCACCAACACCGCGCTGTAGAGGGAGGGCAGGGCTCGGAGGCTGAACTCCGAACCGAACAAAGCCGTGTACGCAATCACGAGCACCGTGACGGGGATCGACACCGTAATCGCGAGCAGCGCGCCGAAAATCCAAGCATTGGCGCCAGCGCGCGGGATCAGCAGAACGAACCTGGTCACAAAGCTCGCGACGACCGAGCCGCCCATGATCAGCGGCACCCAATACAGCAGCCGCACGACGAGCGGTTGATCTTCGGTGCCGAGAGCGCCGAGCAGCGCCAGCACGACGCCTGCCGCCGCGGAGATTGCGAGCCCGCGGCTCCAATCCGTCCAGCCGCGCGCCTGCGCCAGCGCCGCAACTTGCGAAGCGTGAGCCGCCGGAGCCGGCGTTTCACGATCAGTGTCAGGCTTCTGGCGTAGTTCCGGCGGCAAAGGCGGCTCCATCGCGTCAGTGTCTAGCAGATCGAATGCGGAGTACGCACGCTATGAAGCTGACCACCGAAACACCCGCTCGCCGCTTGCCTATGCAATGGCTGCCGCTCCTTATTCTGGCGGCGGCGCTGCTGCCGTTCAGCGGCTATATCCTGGCGGCGGCCAGCGGCGCGTCTCTGCATCCGCCGCGCTGGGAGCTGTGGGCGCGGATCAGCCCCACGCTCCAACTTCACATTGCCGCAGCTCTGAGCGCGCTCGTCATCGGCAGCGTGCTGATGCTGCGCCCTAAGGGCAGGGCTGTGCATAAAGTTTTGGGCTGGACCTGGGTTGCGGCGATGGTGGTGACGGCGGTGAGCTCGTTCTTCCTCACCGGCCTCAATGGCGATGCGTTCTCGCTCATCCATATTCTCAGCGGCTGGACGCTCGTTGCGCTGCCGATGGGCGTCTATGCTATCCGGCGCCGTAATGTGGAGAGGCACCGCCGCACTATGAGCGGCATGTTCTATGGTGGGCTGCTTTTCGCTGGCGCGTTCACGTTCCTTCCCGGTCGCTTCATGTTCGAGATGTTCTTCGGCTGACAGCCGCCCGGATTTGCAGATTTCCCTCGGGGTGAATCGGGCTTATGTAGCTGGCATCCCATGACCAGCCTGCTGCGCAACGTCGCTGCGCTCATCATAGCCATCACGATTCTACAGCTCGCAGGCGGGCTGCTGGGCGTGCGCATTCCGCTGGCCTTCGTCGAAGAGGGGCATTCGCGCACCGCGCTTGGCCTGATCGCAGCATCATACTCGGCCGGCTTCATGATCGGCGCGATGGTGGCGACGGCGCTGCTGGCGCGCGTCGGCCATATCCGCGTTTATGCGGCGTGCGCGGCGATCTTTTCGGTGGCGACGCTGACGTTGCACTTTACCGACGCGGTCTGGTCTTGGGGCATTGCGCGCATGGTCGCGGGCGCTTCAGTGGCGCTGATGTTCGCCGCGATCGAAAGCTGGATGAGTTATTCGATCGGCACGCGCGTGCGTGGTGAAGTGATGAGCGTCTATATGGTGCTCACCAAAGGCGCGCTGGCGCTGGGGCCGTTCTTCGCCTTTGGATACGCGCCGATCGAAGCTGAGCCGTGGATGATCGCCGCGGCGCTTGCTGCGCTCTCGATGGTGCCGATCTGTTTTACCTCTACCGCGCAACCCGATCCGCCGAAAGCGCAGCCGCTCGCGCTGGTCGAACAATTCGCAACTGCACCGGCTGCAGTGATCGCGAGCTTTGGGGCAGGGCTCGTGAATGGTGGCGTGCTTGCGCTTGCGCCGCTCTATGCGTCTCAACACTACGGCGCGAACGCCGCAGCTGAATTCTATTCCGCCGCTTTTGTTGGTTCGCTGTTGCTGCAATGGCCGGCTGGGCGATTGTCGGATCGTGTCGATCGCCGGATGGTGATCGCCGGGCTTGCAGCACTCGCGGCCACCGCGTCGTTCGGGCTTGCGCTGTGGAGTGGGCAATTGCAGGCGTGGTCAGCAATCTTGCTGTTCTTTGTTTGGGGCGCCGGCGCGCTTAGCTTTTACGGCATCGCCGTCGCGCACATGGCCGATCGCGCCGATGCTGGAAAGCTCGCTCAATCGTCCGCCGGTTTGCTGTTCGTGTGGGCGAGCGGCTCGGTGATTGGCCCGCTGCTGCTCGGGCCGCTTGTTGATTTGTTCGATGTCGCGGGCATGTTCTGGTTTGCCGGGTTTGCGGCCGTTGCCGTGTGCGCTGCGATGTTTTGGCGGCGTAACACCCGCGAAGCGGCCGTCTCGAAGGAAGAATTCGCGCCGCAGATTGGCACCAGCGTCGCCGCCGGCGAGATCGTCTATGGCGATGAGGATGCGGCGAGTGACGCGGGCGCGATTGCAGGCGTCACGAATCCACGCTAGCGATTGTTGATCGGGATGCGCGATCTCCCGACTAGGCGCCTCGCCCAAGCATCGCGCGATGCAACTTGGGTGAGGCCATGACTCCATCTCTCTCGGCGCTATTTCGCGAATCTCTGAAGGTTGGCTGCTTGGGTTTCGGCGGTCCGGCAGGGCAGATCGCGCTGATGCACCGCGTTTTCGTCGATGAGCGCAAATGGATCGATGACACGCGTTTCCAGCACATGCTGGCGTTCTGCATGCTGTTGCCTGGCCCGGAAGCGCAGCAGCTTGCGACGTATATCGGCTGGCGCTTGCGTGGCTGGGCCGGCGCGCTGATCGCAGGCTGGATGTTCGTGCTGCCAGGCGCGTTCATCGTGCTGGTGCTGAGCGGGCTTTATGTGAACTATGGTGAAGTCCCGCTCGTCGCCGCGGCGTTCGACGGTATCAAATGCGCTGTCGTTGCGCTGGTCGCGGAGGCGCTGCTCAAAGTCGGCAAGCGCGCGCTGAAAACGCGAACGGCGTTACTGATTGCGGTAGTGACTTTTGTTGCGCTCGTACTCGGTGCTCCATTTCCGTTGGTGATCGTCGCTGCGGCGATTGTCGGGGCGACACAAACCCTCTCGCTCGCGGAGAGGGTGTCCGCGCAGCGGCCGGGTGAGGGGCGTTCCGGCGCGGAGGAGTCGGAGCGTTTGAACGCCCCTCACCCCCCAGCCCCCTCTCCGCAGGGGAGAGGGGGAGCGCTCGCGCAAGCTTTCCTCTGGCTCATTCTCTGGCTCGCGCCGCCGGCCATTATCGCGCTCACGCTCGGCACGGATCACGTGCTGTTTCAGATCGCGCTGTTGTTCTCGATCCTCGCGTGCGTCACCTTCGGCGGCGCTTACGCGTTGCTTGCGTACCTCACTACTGAAGCGGCCGCGCGCGGGTGGCTGACGCCGGCGCAGATGATTGACGGCCTCGGTCTCGCCGAAACCACGCCGGGGCCGCTGATCCTGGTCAACGAGTTCGTCGGCTTTCTCGCTGGTTGGTCGAGCGGTGGGCTTGCACCAGCAGTCGCCGGCGCCGCGATCGCTCTTTGGTGCACGTTCGCACCGTCGTTCGTGTGGATTTTTGCGGGCGCGCCTTTCGCGGAGGGCCTGCAGCGCAACCAACGCGCAGCTGGGGCGCTCAACGCCATCACAGCGGCCGTGCTCGGCGTCATCGCCAAGCTTGCGCTCTTCTTTGCCGCGCACGCGCTGTTCGCGCGCCAAATCAGCGTCGGCCCGACGGAATTTCCGGACCTAGCCTCCGCCCATTGGTGGATGGTGGCGCTTGCCGTGGCGGCGGGCGTGGCGCTCATCCGGTTCAAGGCGAATTTGCTGCTGGTTTTGGCGGTTTGCGCGGCGGCGGGGTTGGCGGCGCAGCTTCTCAGCCTGTAAGAGAGCCCCCTGATTTGAGGGCTCCATGAACATCCACGAATACCAAGGCAAGGCCGTCCTGAAGAGCTTCGGCGCGCCGGTTCCGCGCGGCTATCCGGCCTTCACCACCGAAGAAGCCATCGACGCGGCGGCGAAGCTCGGCGGTTCGGTCTGGGCGGTGAAGAGCCAGATCCACGCCGGTGGCCGCGGCAAGGGCAAGTTCAAGGAAGCCGAGGCGGGCGAGAAGGGCGGGGTGCGCATCGCCTTCAAGCCGGAAGATGTCGGCCTCTATGCGCAGCAGATGCTCGGCCACACTTTGGTGACGCTGCAAACGGGCGATGCCGGCCGCGTCGTCAATCGCATCTACATCGAAGAAGGCGTGAAGATCGCCAAGGAATTTTATCTCTCAGTGCTGGTCGATCGCGAGACGGGGCGTGTTGCGTTCGTCGCGTCCGAAGCTGGCGGTATGAACATCGAAGAAGTGGCGCACGATACGCCGGAGAAAATCTCCACCGTGGCCATTGATCCAGCGACGGGCCCGACAGCCGCTGACGCCGCCAAGATCGCCGCAGCGTTCGGCATCTCGGGCGACCAAGCCGCGCAAAACGCTGATCTCGTCAACAAGCTCTACACCGCGTTCGTGAAGAGCGACATGAGCATGCTCGAAATCAATCCGCTCATCGTCACCGAAGACGGCAAGCTGATCTGCGGCGACGCGAAGGTGAGCTTCGATTCCAACGCTGGTTATCGCCACCCGGAATGGGCGGAACTGCGCGATCTCGCTGAAGAGGACGAGCGCGAGATCGAAGCCTCGAAATACGATCTTTCCTACATCGCGCTCGATGGTGAAATCGGCTGCCTTGTCAACGGCGCCGGCCTCGCCATGGCGACGATGGACATCATCAAATTGTTCGGCGCGGAGCCCGCGAACTTCCTCGACGTCGGCGGCGGCGCCGATAAGAACAAAGTCGAAGCCGCCTTCAAGATCATCCTCGCTGATCCGAAGGTGAAAGGCATCCTGGTCAACATTTTCGGCGGCATCGCCCGCTGCGACGTCATCGCCGAAGGCGTGATCGCGGCGGTGAAGAGCGTTGGCTTGCAAGTGCCGCTCGTAGTCCGCCTCGAAGGCACCTACGTCAACGAAGGCAAAGCCATCATCAAGAACAGCGGCCTGAACGTGATCAGCGCCGACGATCTGGAAGATGCTGCGCGGAAGATCGTGGCGGCAGTTAAGGGGTAATCGCCAATGATCGGATACGTCACACTCGGCACCAATGACCTCGAACGCGGCGCGAAGTTTTATGACGCGATCGCCGCCGTGCTCGGCACCAAGCGCATGATGGAATGGCCGGGCGCGATTGCGTGGGGCACGCCGGGCGGTAGCGCCGGCATCGGGCTCACCAAGCCGTTCAATGGCGAAGCGGCGAGCGTCGGCAACGGCGTCATGGTCGCGCTCGAGTGCGCCGACGAGGACCAGATCAAGCGCGTCTACGAGACGGCGCTCGCCAACGGCGGCACATGCGAGGGCCCGCCCGGCCCGCGCGGCGAGGGCTTCTACGCCGCCTATTTCCGCGATCCGGACGGCAACAAGCTCAACGCCTTCAAAATGGGGTGAGGAGCGGCGCCGCAGGCGCGATTTGATCCGGGGGATCAAATCGAGCGACGAACGCCGGAGCCCAAGCGACGGCAGGGCGCAGCCAGACCCGAGGTCAGGGTTTGCAAGGGCGACGGTGTGGGCTATGCCGCGTCCGAAATTCCATTGTTCGCCAAGGCCAGAAGCGCCTTCCGGGGGCCCAATTGTCCATTCTCGTCAACGCATCGACGCGCGTCATCTGCCAGGGCTTCACCGGCAAGAACGGCACGTTCCATTCCGAACAAGCCATCGCTTACGGCACCAAGATGACGGGCGGCGTCAGCCCAGGGAAGGGCGGCCAGACGCACCTCGGCTTGCCGGTGTTCAACACCGTCGCTGAAGCGAAGGAAAAAGCCGGCGCCGACGCCAGCGTGATCTACGTGCCGCCAGCGGGCGCAGCCGCCGCTATCGAAGAAGCGATCGACGCTGAGATCCCGTACATCGTCTGCATCACCGAAGGCATTCCGGTGCTCGACATGGTGCGGGTGAAGGCGAAGCTGCAAAAATCGAAGTCGAAGCTGCTCGGCCCGAACTGCCCCGGCATCCTGACGCCAAACGAGTGCAAGATCGGCATCATGCCGGGCCAGATCTTCAAGAAGGGCAAGATCGGCGTCGTCTCGCGCTCCGGCACGCTGACCTACGAAGCGGTGTTCCAAACCACCAATGAAGGCCTCGGCCAATCGACCGCCGTCGGCATTGGCGGCGACCCTGTGAAGGGCACTGAATTCATCGACGTGCTCGAACTTTTCCTCGGCGACGATGAAACGCAAGCCATCATCATGATCGGCGAAATTGGCGGCAGCGCCGAAGAGGACGCTGCGCAATTTCTTGCGGATGAACGCAAAAAAGGCCGCTGGAAGCCGACGGTTGGCTTCATCGCCGGCGCCACCGCGCCTCCCGGCCGCCGCATGGGCCACGCCGGCGCGATTATCTCCGGCGGGAAGGGCGATGCGCCCTCGAAGATCGCCGCGTTCGAAGCCGCCGGCATCACCGTCTCGCCGCACCCAGCCGCGCTCGGGCGTACCATGACGGAACTGCTCAAGGGCTAGTTTTCGGTTCTCGCGGCAGATGTGCTAATTCGGGCCGATGAAAATCGGCTTGAGTGTCCATCGTGTTGCCGTGGCTACGGTGAGCCTGACGTTATTTTTTTGCGCCGAGGCGAACTCCGTCACACCAGGACGCGCGATCGAACTCGTGCGTCTCTGTGCTGATGGCGCGCAGTCTTCGTCTTCTATTCGCGATCACGCGCGCGCAGAGCGCTGGTGGCGACTCGACCGGCGAGCGTTCGCCGATCTCCAAGCGTCTAGCCACGTTGCGGCCGATGCTGAGCTGGGCTGGTTAGCGGATGAAACGGGGGTAATGCTGACTCTAGGAACGGAGGGGCCGCGACTGGCCGCCCTTGGCGATCCGCAAGAGGCGGGCGAACGGACAGTGCCCGTCCAGGCCTGTACGGTGTATGCCACCCGAACCGACCCGGACGCGATAAAATCAAGCCTCCGCGAGGTAGTGCTGTTCGGTGCGCCTATTGGATCGCCAACGGATCAGGTGGAGGTCGGAACCCGAACTCTTCAAAGCTGGGTTCTCCGAAGTGGAAGCGGCGAGGTCGCCTACGTTTACGCTGAGTTTGGCGGGGCGGTCGCCATTATCGAGGTCGGCAGGGTAATCGGCGCGCCATAGTCGCTGCCTCCATTGCCGAATAACGTCAGCCCTGCGCCATTGCAGCCCTTCATTCCTTTACCGACGCACATTAGAAGGGGCGCCGCCGTGGGCGCGGCCCTATATTTCCCTTTCGCGCCCGTGATTTCCGAGAGGTCAGCGCCATCATGGCGGACGACGCCCGCAGCTTGCCCAACACCGCCATGCTGGAAACCAGCTTCCTCTATGGCGCCAACGCGACTTTCATTGAGGAAATGGCGGCGCGTTACGCTGCCGATCCGAACTCGGTCGATCCGTCATGGCGCGCGTTTTTCGATCAAGTCCGCGACGATCCCGAGGCCGTGCGCGCTGCTGTGCTCGGGCCTTCTTGGTTCCGTCCGGAGCTCGCGCAGCCGCAGACGACTGAAACGACGCGCTTGATGGACGGCAATTGGGGCGGGCTCGCGGAGCGGCTTGAGAAGAAGGTCGCTGCGCGTCTGCCTAGCAGCACCTCGGCTCAAGATGTGCAGTCCGCCGCGCGCGACAGCATTCGTGCGCTGATGATGATCCGTGCGTACCGCACACGCGGACACTTGAACGCGAACCTCGATCCACTTGGCATGGAAGTCCGCGCGCAGGCGCCGGAGCTTGATCCGGCGACGCATGGCTTTGGGCCAAACGATCTCGACCGCCCGATCTTCATCGACGGCGTGCTTGGCCTGGAGACGGCCACCGTCAACGAGATGCTGGCGATCCTGAAGCGGACCTATTGTTCGACCTTCGGGGTCGAGTTCATGCACATCACCGATCCGGCAGAAAAAAGCTGGCTGCAGGAACGCATCGAAGGGCCGGACAAGGAAATCAGCTTCACACTCGAAGGCAAACGCTCGATCCTGAAGAAGCTCATCGAAGGCGAGAGCTTCGAGAAGTTCGTGCACAAGCGCCATCCGGGCACCAAGCGCTTCGGCCTTGATGGCGGCGAAGCGATGATCCCCGCGCTTGAACAAATCATTAAACGCGGCGGCGCGCTTGGCGTCGAAGATATCATTCTCGGCATGGCGCACCGTGGCCGCTTGAACGTGCTCGCCGCCGTGATGGGCAAGCCGTACCAGGCGATTTTTCATGAGTTTCAGGGCGGCTCGGCGACGCCGGATGACGTGCTCGGCTCCGGCGACGTGAAGTACCACCTCGGCGCCTCAAGCGATCGCGCGTTCGATGGCAACAATGTCCACCTTTCGCTCACGGCGAACCCTTCACACCTAGAGATCGTCAACCCGGTCGTGCTCGGCAAAGCGCGCGCCAAGCAAGCGCAGCGCGCGACATGGACGGAAGAGGGCCAGGCGCTGCACGATTTGCGCGCGCGCGTGATGCCGCTGCTGATTCACGGCGACGCTGCGTTCGCGGGGCAGGGCGTTGTGGCTGAGTGCTTTGCGCTCTCTGGTCTGCGTGGCTACCGCACCGGCGGCACCATGCACTTCATCATCAACAACCAGATCGGCTTCACCACCGCGCCGCACTATTCACGCTCGTCGCCCTATCCGAGCGATGTCGCGCTAATGGTGCAGGCGCCGATTTTCCACGTGAACGGCGATGATCCGGAAGCTGTCGTGTTCGCAGCGAAGGTGGCTACAGAATATCGCCAGCTGTTCGGCAAAGACGTCGTCATCGACATGTTCTGCTATCGTCGTTACGGCCACAACGAAGGCGATGACCCGACGATGACGCAGCCGATTATGTATCGGCGCGTGAAAGATCAGCCGACGACGCTGACGATCTACGCCGAGCGCTTGCTTAAAGAAGGCGTGGTCACGCAGGCCGAGATCGACGAGTGGCAGAACGACTTCAACGCTTTCCTCGACGGTGAGTTCGACGCTGGTAAAGCTTATCGCGTCAACAAAGCCGATTGGCTTGACGGCGTTTGGTCCGGTTTTGCGCTGCCGGTGGATGATGATCGCCGCGGCAAAACCGAAGCGCCGCTCGATGCGCTGCGCCGCGTCGGCCGCGCAATCACAGAGATCCCGGCCGATTTTGAAATGCATAAAACCGTGCAGCGCGTCATCGAAGCGCGGCGCAAGGCGGTTGATGAAGGCGAAGGCGTCGACTGGGCGCTTGCCGAGCACCTCGCGTTCGGCACGCTGCTCGATGAGGGCTTTAATGTGCGCCTCAGCGGCCAGGATTCCTGCCGCGGCACGTTTAGCCAACGCCATTCACACTTCATCGATCAGCAGACGGAAGCGCGCTACACGCCGCTGAACAACATTCGCGCCGGCCAAGCGCATTATGAAGTGATCGACTCGCTGCTTTCGGAAGAAGCGGTGCTCGGCTTCGAATACGGCTACACGCTCGCCGATCCGAAGACACTGACGCTTTGGGAAGCGCAGTTCGGCGACTTCGTGAACGGCGCCCAGGTGGTCATCGATCAGTTCATCTCGTCCGGCGAGCGCAAATGGCTGCGCATGTCCGGCCTCGTGATGCTGCTGCCGCACGGTTATGAAGGGCAGGGCCCGGAGCACTCGTCAGCCCGCATGGAGCGGTTCCTGCAGCAATGCGCGGAAGATAATATGCAGGTGGTCAATTGCACGACGCCTGCGAACTATTTCCACGCGCTGCGCCGCCAGATGCACCGCGAGTTCCGCAAGCCGCTGATCGTGTTCACGCCGAAATCGCTGCTGCGTCACAAGAAGGCAGTGTCCTCGCTCTCGGAAATGGCTGAGGGCACAACCTTCCACCGCGTGCTTTGGGATGATGCGCAGCTCGGCGGCGTCCACACCACGCTGAAGCTAAAGCCGGACGCGGAGATCAAGCGCGTCATCCTCTGCTCGGGCAAGGTCTATTACGACTTGCTCGATGAGCGTGAGAAGCGCGGCCGCGACGATGTTTATCTCTTGCGCGTCGAGCAGCTTTATCCGTGGCCGATGAAGTCTCTAATCCATGAATTAGCGCGCTTCCCGAACGCGGAACTGGTTTGGTGTCAGGAAGAGCCGAAGAATATGGGCGGCTACACGTTCGCCGATCCGTGGATCGAACTGACACTGCAGAAGCTCGACATCGCCGCCAAGCGCGCGCGTTATGCCGGTCGTCCGGCCAGCGCGTCGACTGCCGCGGGGCAGATGAGCAAGCACTTGAAGGAACTCGAAGCGCTTCTCGAAGAAGCGTTGGGCTGACATTTCGCGCCGCGCGCCCTAGGTACGCGGCAGGAGCAGATACGTAGATGACCGATATTGTTGTGCCGACCTTGGGCGAGTCCGTCAGCGAAGCGACCGTCGCCAAGTGGATGAAGAAGGCCGGCGACGCCGTGAAGAAGGACGAGACGCTCGTCGAGCTCGAAACCGATAAAGTCTCGGTCGAAGTCTCCGCGCCTGAAGCGGGCGTGTTGAGTGAGATCGTCGCTGCTGAAGGCGCGACGGTCGGCATCGGCGCCATTCTGGGCCGCATGGGCGGAGCAGGGGCGCAGCCCGCACAGTCCGCGCCGAAAGCTGAAGCGCCAAAGCAGGAAGCGCCGAAGGCCGCGCCGCAGCAGGCCGCGAACAACACGTCAGCCGCCAAGCAAGCGCCGCCGTCCGTGCAGCGCATCGCCGCCGAAGCGGGCGCTGATCTCTCTGGCGTCACCGGCTCGGGCAAGGATGGCCGCGTCACCAAGGCCGATGCGCTGGCGATCATCGAAAATCGCAGCACGCAGAACACGCAGCAGCCCGCGCACCCGCCGCTGCAAGCGCGCGTAGTCGGTGAGCAGGAAGAGCGCGTGCCGATGACGCGGTTGCGCAAGACGATCGCGAGGCGTTTGAAGGAAGCGCAAAACAGCGCTGCGATGCTGACGACGTTCAACGAAGCCGACATGTCGGCGATCATGGCGGCGCGCAATAAGTACAAGGACGTGTTCGAGCGCCGTCACGGTGTGAAGCTGGGCTTCATGGCCTTCTTCGTGAAGGCTTGTATCGCGGCCTTGAAAGAAATCCCGAACGTCAACGCCGAGATCGATGGCGACGACATCATCTACAAGAATTTCTACGACATCGGCATCGCCGTCGGCACCGATCGTGGCTTGGTCGTGCCCGTGGTGCGCGATGCGGATCACAAATCGATGGCCGGCATCGAGAAAGAAATCGGCGAACTCGGCCTCAAAGCCCGTGATGGGCATTTGAAAATCGAGGATCTGCAAGGCGCTACGTTCACGATCTCGAACGGCGGCGTCTATGGCTCGCTGATGTCAACGCCGATCCTAAACGCGCCGCAGTCCGGCATTCTTGGCATGCACAAGATTCAGGAACGCCCGGTCGTCGTCGATAAGCAGATCGTTATTCGCCCGATGATGTATCTGGCGCTCTCTTACGATCACCGCATCGTTGACGGCAAAGAAGCCGTCACGTTCCTGGTGCGCGTGAAAGAGGGCCTGGAAGATCCCGAGCGGATGCTGCTCGATCTCTGATCAGGCTAGCGCGCGCGTATCTTCGAACGTGTTGTTGCGCGAAGCTGAAGCGCGGCGATAGCGGGCCTCTAACCGGCGATCTTCTTCGTCGAGTGCAGCGCGGTGTGCGCTTTCACGTGCGTTCGCATGTTCGAGGCCGCGAGCGAGTCTCGCAAAATATTGGCCAGCAGGAACGAGGCCGTTATCGTCTGCTGCACAGCGAAGTTTTTCTACGCGCATCTGGCGATCTCCATGTCGCCCGCCCGCACAACCAACATGGTAAACCAAATCTTGTTGCGTATTTCGCGGCCGGATCGATGTGGATAACTACTTGCTCTCCTTGTGCAGCACGGTCAGCGCAAGGCAGGCGAGTGCGATGAGCGCGAATAGCAAGCCGCCTGTATCGAACGCGGCGCCGGAATCTCGCGATGCTGTAAGCGGCAAGACTAGCAAGCCAGCCGCAAAGCCCCAAGCGCCCGCGAGCAGGCGCAAGCCACCCGACATTTTTCGCAGCGTGCGATAGCTCGCGATCACAAGCGCGATCGCGGTGGCGGCATAAATCCATGCGCTTACGCCCGTCGCGAACTGGAAGTACGCGTTGACCGCGAACATCGCGCCCGCCAGCAGCGCCGCCCAAGCACTGGCCTTACCCATCCACATCATCTCATTCCCTCCCGCCGTGCGGCGTCTCGGCCTTACTCGCCTCAAAGAAGAGCGCTGATTCTAAAGCCATTCTTCGGCCCATTGGCGCAGACGCGTCTGCGCGTATAGATTAATCCAGCCGCTCGGGGGAGTGGCGCGGGAGGGGACCCCCAATGAGTCATATTCTGCGTTGGCCGGCCATTCTGGTGCTACTTGCCCTGGTTTTGTTCGCGGCTTTGGGCGCGTTGGCCGGAGCAGGGTTTTTGACAGGCTTCGTCGCGCCGATTGAGCAAGTTCAGGACGTGCAGGCCGAAGCTGCCGCGAGCGGCGCGGCGGAGGCGACTTGGCTCGACGTGGGTCTCTTCGCCGGCGCTGCGATTTTCTTCCTGATCGCCGCTGTGCGTCTCATTCGGCGCACGCAAGCCTTCTGGATGTGGCTGCTCGGGTTTGCCTGCTTCGCGGGCCGCTGGGTTTGGGCGCAGCAACAAAGTGGCGCAGATTTGCTTGCGACCGTGCAAGGTGTTGATCTCAATGCTTACACGCAGCCGGCAGTGCTTGCGGAAAACACAGCCGGCACTGAAGCGCAGCTTGGCATTCTGGCGATCGTGCTCATCGTCGGCTCGTTGACGCTGATCGTCGACGCTGCGGACCGTTCGTACTGGGACAAGCAAGGCGCCTAACGCTAATCCGCTGCGAGGGGAGTGCGGATGCTTTTGCTTGGGCGCATCGTCGCCGCTTTGCTCTCTGGTGCGCTGCTTGCCCAATCGCTTGGGCTGAATCCGTTTTGGCCTTTGGCATGGATCGCGCCGATCCCGCTGTTGATCGCGGCAATGGGCGCTTCGCGGATTGGCGCTTTCGCGTATGGCGTGCTCGCTGGCGCTGTCTCGATGGCGCTGATGGTTTCCTATTTTATGGAGCTTGGCGGCTTCGCGTCTGTCGCGATCATCACACTGAGCAGAGCCTTGATGTGGGGCGGCTTTGCTTTGGCGGTAAGAAGCGCCGCGAAGCATTTGCCGGACTGGGCCGGCGTTTTCGTGTTTCCGGCGTTGTTTGCCGGTGTTGAAACATTGATCGCCGCGGTCTCGCCGCACGGTTCGGCCGGGGCGATCGCCTACAGTCAGATGGATTTCGTTTATCTCATTCAGGTCGCCGCGCTTGGCGGGGCGCCAGCGATTACGTTCGTGCTGGCGCTGCTTGCGTCGATGATTGCGTATCTGGTGGTGAAGCGCGCGTTCGTCGCGGCGCTCGCGCCCTTGGCACTGGTCGGCGGTGCGCTGGCGTTTGGAATTGCGCGCGTGCCAGCTCCGCTGACTCAGCCGGGCGATGCCCACATCAATGCAGTATTGCTGGCCGGCGATCAGTTCGAGGGTGTTCCGGCGGATTGGCAGGCGGTTTGGGCTGGTTATACGCCGCTGATCGAACGCGCCGCCGATCAGGATTTCCGCATCGTGTTGCTGCCTGAGAAGATCGCGCGATTTGGTCCCGACGAACGGGGCGCTGCGATTGTACGGCTCGAAGAAATCGCGCGCCGCCGAGATTTGTTGCTGGTGGTTGGCGTTGATGACGATACCGGCGAGGGGCGTTTCAATCGGGCGTTCGCTTTCGGCGCCAACGAAACCGCTAGTTACGACAAGCGTCACATGATCCCAGGCTTCGAGTCGCATTTCGCCATCGGCCAGAGCGAACTCATTGTCGAGCGGGACGGCGTCCAATTTGGCGTGGCGATCTGCAAGGACATGGACTTTCCCGATCTCGCCCGCCGTTATGCGGGCGTGACGGCGATGCTGGTTCCAGCTTGGGACTTTGGCCGGGATGCCTGGCTGCACAGCCGCATGGCGATGCTGCGCGGGGTCGAGAATGGCTATGCGATCGTCAGGAGCGCCCGCAACGGCGTGCTGACGGTGAGTGACGCCTACGGCCAGGTGACTGCCGAAGCGCCGAGCGGACCGCTCACGGCTTATAACGTCGCAATTCCGCGCGCTGCGCCGGGCCCGACGGTTTACGCCAGATTTGGCGATGTGTTCGGCTGGGCGATGCTGGCGCTGGCTAGCGGTTTGGTTGGATGGAGCCTGTGGCGGCGCAATCGGCTCGGGCAGGGCGGCTGAACGGGAAACGTTTGCGAGGCATCCACAATCGCGCATTGATCGCGCGGCGCTGCTGATTATGTTCCGGCCATCTCTTGCGCCGAAGCGCATCACGCCATCACCGGAGCTTTCATGTCGTACGATCTCGTCATTATCGGGGGCGGCCCCGGCGGCTACAATTGCGCGATCCGCGCCGGCCAGCTCGGGCTGAAGACCGCGATCATCGAAAGCCGCGGCAAGCTTGGCGGCACTTGTTTGAACGTCGGCTGCATCCCCTCGAAAGCCCTGCTGCACGCGAGCGAGTATTTTGAAGCGGCGGCGAAGACATTTCCGTCGATGGGCGTGAAGATCAGCGGGCTTGAACTCGATCTGCCGCAGATGCTGAAGCAGAAGGAAGATGCGGTCGAAGGCCTGACCAAGGGCGTTGAGTTCCTGATGCGCAAGCACAAGGTCGATTATGTCAAAGGCTTTGGCCGCATCGCCGGCCAAGGCAAAGTCGAAGTGAAGCTCGCCGATGGCGGCGCGCAAACGCTCGAGACCAAGAGCATCGTCATCGCGACGGGCTCCGTGCCGACGCCGCTGCCGGGCGTCGAGATCGATGAGGAACGGATCGTCACTTCGACAGGCGCGCTTTCGCTGAAGCAGGTGCCTGGGAAGATGATCGTCATAGGCGCCGGCGTTATCGGACTGGAGCTGGGCAGTGTTTGGCGCCGGCTCGGCGCGGAAGTCACGGTGGTGGAATTCCTCGATAAGATCACGCCGACAATCGACACCGAAATCTCGACGGCCTTCCAGCGCACGCTGAAGAAGCAAGGCATGAAGTTCGAACTCGGCCACAAGGTTGCTGGCGTTGAAAAAACTAGCGGCGGATTGTTGGTTTCGATCGAGCCAGCGAAGGGCGGGGCTACGCGGACTTTGGAAGCCGACGTTGTGCTGGTTGCTATTGGGCGCAAGCCCTTCACTGAGGGCTTGGGGCTCGACAGCGTTGGCGTGAAAACCGATCAGCGCGGTTTCATTTTGAACGATCACTTCAAGACGAACGTCGACGGCATTTACGTCATTGGCGATTGCACCACAGGGCCGATGTTGGCGCACAAGGCCGAAGATGAAGGCATCGCGGCCGCGCAGATCATCGCGGGGCAGTGGGGGCACGTGAACTACGACGTGATTCCGAACGTGATCTACACCGATCCCGAAGTCGCCACCGCCGGCAAAACGGAAGAAGAGCTGAAGGCGGCTGGTGTCGAGTACAAGGTCGGCAAGTTTCCGTTCATGGCCAATTCGCGCGCACGCACCAATCACGAAACCGACGGAATGGTGAAAGTGCTGGAAGAGGTCGCGACCAAGAAGGTTGTCGGTGTTCACATGGTCGGCAGAGGTGTCGGCGAGATGATCGGCGAAGTGTGTGTGGCGATGGAATTTGGCGCCAGCGCTGAAGATATCGCCCGGACTTGCCACGCGCACCCGACGATGTCTGAAGCCATCAAGGAAGCCGCCAAGGGCGTCGATGGCTGGACGATGCAGGCGTGAGCGCCGACATCAGACTGTGAAAATTGCCGAACGCTAACTTTGCAGGCGCATGCGCATGGGTTCCACTCGCGGCATTGAGCGAGGGAGAGTGCCGTGCTGGTTTTGACGACGGAGCGTCTGGCATTATTGGCGCTCGACCATGAACTGGCGGCGTTGCAGGCGGGCAGCCGCACGGCGTTCTTCAATGCGATTGCGGTAACGCACGAGGCGCTTTGGCCGCCGCTGCCGTTCGAGCCAGCGTCGTTTGAGTGGGCTGCGCGCCACCTTGCTCACGATCCGGACGGGCAGGGCTGGTACGGTTGGGCGTTGCTCGCAAATGAAGGTGAGCGTTCGCCGCCGCGTATCGTTGGGCTCGGCGCGTTGATTGGCCGGCCGGACGAAGACGGCGAGGTCGAGCTCGCGTTTGGGCTGCTGCCGGAGTACCGCGGTCGAGGTTTTGGCGGGGAAACTGTGCAGGCGTTGGCGCAATGGGCGCTTGCGAATGGCGCGCGGCGCGTTGTGGCGTATCTCGATGCTGAGGATACGCACGCGGCGCAGACGCTGGCGCGCAATGGTTTTGCCGATACCGGTGAGCCGCCGTATCCGGGCGTGGCGCGCTGGGCGCTAAGCGCCGCGGCTTAGTTTTCGGCGGCGCCTTCGCCGATCATGCCTTGAACGGCGGTGTTTGCGGCGCATTGGATGAGCGCGTCCCGCGTCGTCGGATCGATGTTCTCGGCACTACGGGCGGCGCCTTCGATACTGCCGCTCTGTACGGCTTCGGTGACAACGCCGGTGATGTCTTCGACATGCTCGCGCGTGACGCGCGCTCCTAGTCGTTCCTGAACACAGCCGCAGAACGCCTCTGATTGACCGGCGAGGACGCAGGCGGTGCGCGTGTCGACGGCGCTGCTGGCCATATCGATCGCCTGGCCGCCAAGCTTGGCCATGTCTTCCTGCGCTTGCTCAAGGTTGGACGCATCGCAAGCAGTGAGCGTGAAGAGGGCGGCGAGGGCGATCAGAGTTCTCATGCACGTATTATGGACCAACCAGGCGCTGGCGGTCCAGATCACTCGGCCGCGCTGAGCAATGTCTGAATGCGGTTTAAGTACGCAATCCAGGCGGCGCGGCCTTGCTTGGTGAGATGCACGAGCGTCAGCGGCTTTTTGCCGGAGAAGGTTTTCTCGATGCGCACGTAGGTGGCTTCTTCGAGCTTGGAGAGATGCGTTGAGAGATTGCCGTCCGTCGCGTTGACCTTGGCCTTCAGTTCCACGAACGGCGCAGGGGATACGGTGGAGAGGTACGCCATCACTCCCAGCCGCAAGCGGCCGTGGATCACATCGTCGATCTCGGTGTGGTCGAACTTGCTCACACGATCGCCGAAGGTTCGCGCTTCAGTAGTATGCCGCCCGGCCAAGCCAGCACCAGCAAGCTGCCGATCGCGGCGACGAGATAGGCCCAGCTTTCATTGGCGAACAAGCAGAGCGTGCCGGCGACGGAAATCGAGAGCCAAGCGAACGCGCGTAGCCAAGCTTGATCGGTCATCATCGAGACCGCAAACAACGCCGCGCCGTAAATCGCGAAGGCGGCGCCGAAAATGGCGTTTGGTGCGGTCTGATCCCCGCTGATGATCATGCGTGCGATTGATCCGGCAATGATGGCGAGCAAGGCCAGCCCGGCGCCGCTCCAAACGGCGCGCTCGGCGCGCGCGCCGAGCGTGGTGAGGCCGGGCTTTTCGCGCGTCCGCATCCGCAGCAGCGTCATGCCGACGCCGGCAATAGTCCCATAGCTCATCCAGACGATGGCGTAGCCGGCATTGCCGACGCTGAAATGATCTTCGACGACGTTCCAGTGCGCCAAAAACGCCAAGCTGTTGAGTACGCCCCAGAACAAGAGATAGGCGCCGCCGAGCAGAGGCGCGTTGCGGCCTTCTTCTGCGAGTGTGCGGGCGTAGGCGATATCTTGCAGCATTTCCTCGCGGGTCATGCGCGCCTCCAACTAACTTTGAAATACAAAGTAGATGAGCAAAGCACTAACGTCAAGGCGTTCGAGATCTTTGCGAGATGTCAGAGGAGGGGAGTGGTGCGCTTTAGCGCGAGAAGGATCGTTTGAATTGATAGCGCGAAAGTCGACGGTGTTCGTAGCGGGAGCGGGGGCAACGAATGACCGGAGCGCGCATCGTGATCCTTGGTCTACATCATCACTAGAACGGCGAAGGGGGACGCTTGCGCATCCCCCTTGCCAACTTCGTTACATGGCAGCCGCGACGACCTTCTTGGTCTTGCGGGCAGTCTTGCGCTTCGCAGTCTTGCGAACCGTCTTCTTCGCTGCCGGCTTGCGGGCCGTCTTCTTCGCGCTCTTGCGCTTGGCAACCTTCTTCGTCGCCTTCTTCGCGGTCTTCTTCGCCGTCTTGCGCTTGGCGGCCTTGCGGACGGTCTTGCGGGCGGCGGTCTTGCGGGCCGGCTTTTTGGCCGAGGCCTTCTTTACTTTCTTAGCCATCTTAGTTTCCTCATCTTTACTTGTGTTGGTACTGGGTTGGATGGGAGTTGTTTGACTCTCCGAGGATTTTTTTGCGCTAATTTGGTTTGCAAGTAGTTTCCGCAAGTACTCGCGCGAATTTTTCTGCATGCGCGTTTTTTGTTTGCGCGAATGCTCTGCGAAAACTCTGCGGCCCTTGATTATCAAGGCGCGTAGCGTTTTGCGCGCGCCCGAAAACGTCACGCGCGCGGATGTGCGCGACGATACAGCTGCAAAATTTTTTTCGCTTCGACGCTCGCATACGTCTGAGTCGTCGACAGCGATTCGTGTCCGAGCAGCTCTTGGATTGCTCTGAGATCGCCGCCGTTGGCGAGTAGATGCGTCGCGAATGAGTGCCGCAATGCGTGCGGAGTCGCACTCGAGGGCAGTCCAAGACGCATGCGCAAACGCTGCATCAGGTCTTGAGCCATGCGCGGAGAGAGGGCGCCGCCGCGTGTTGCACGGAACAAAGGGGCGTCTTCGGTGAGCGCGAACGGGCAGAGCTCGGCGTAGTGCGCGACCGCTTCGCGGGCGGCGGCGAGCAACGGCACGATGCGTTCCTTGCCACCTTTGCCGGTGATGCGCAGTGTCTCCGGCAGCGGCAGATCGGCGCCGGTGAGCGCCAAAGCTTCGCTGATGCGAAGGCCAGCGGCATAGAGGAGGGTGATGAGCGCCGCATCGCGGGCGCCAATCCACTCTTGGCTGGCGGTGTCAGTGGCTTCTGCGATTAGGTTCTGCGCTGCTGCTTCAGACACCGGCCGCGGCAAGCTGCGCTTCAGCTTTGGCCCACGCACCAGCGCCAGGCGCGCATTGGTGACGCCGTGGCGGCGCTCGAGATAGCGATAGAAACTGCGGATGGCGGCGAGCGCACGCGAAATCGATCGATCTGCCTGCGCATCCGGGCCTTGGCGGCGGAACGCCAGATATGCTCGTAAATCGCGGGGTTCGAGCGTGGCGAGATCTTGCGCCGTCGCTTCGCCGCCTAGGTGATTGAAGAGAAAGCCGAGGAAGGCGGCGACGTCGCGCTCATAGGCTTCGACCGAGTTCGCCGCAAAGCGCCGCTCATCGCGCAGGTGCGCGATCCAGGAGTTGAGGAGCGTGGCGGCGGTGGTCATGGCGAGAAGTTAGCGGCGATTACTAAAAATAACTCACCGTCGTCATCTGGGGCGCACGGAGTGCGAGCCCAGGATCCGGGGGATCGTAGAGCTGTGTGTTCGCCCCTGGGTCCTGAGTTCTCGCTATTGCGAGCCCCAGGATGACGTTTGAGGGTGGGTCAGGCGCTTCCACCGAATCCCCGGACCCCCTAGATTCATTCCGATGTCTTCGACTGCCCGCCGCCGCGCCATGGATGCGTTGAAGCGCCAGCGCGCGCCCGCGCCGGCTGGGCCGCTGTTTGCGGTCGCCGAAGAGGGGGCCGAGTTCGTCCACGATACTTTGGACAAGGTGGCGGTGCTCTTTCCGCTGCCGCTGCCGGAGCCGTTCGATTATCGGGCAGCGACCTCGCTTGGGTTGCAACCTGGCATGCATGTGATCGCGCCGATCGGATCGCGGCTGGTGCGGGGCGTGGTTTGGAGCGTCGAGCGCGAGCATCCGGGCGCGGCGAACCTAAAAGCGATCGAGGAAGTGCTGCCCGGTTCGCCGGTGCCGGAGATGTCGCGCGCGTTCATCGATTGGGCGGCGAAGTATCTGGTGCGGCCGCCTGGCGATCTCGTGCGCATGGTCGTGCGTTCTCCGGAAGCGTTGTTTCCGCCGCCGACGCACACAGTGATTGCGCCGACCGGTGAGCCGCCGCCGAAGCTGACTGAAGCGCGCAAGCGCGTGATGGAAGAAGCCGCGAAAGAACATGTCAGCGCGGCGGAGTTGGCGCGCCGTGCGGAGACGTCTTCAGCAGTTGTTAAGGGCCTAGTTGATTGCGGGGCGCTGACGAAGCTTGAGATCAGTGAAGACCCGCCATTTCCGCCGCCGGACCTTTCCTTGTCCGGTAAGGCGCTCTCCGGCCTGCAACAGGCAGCAGCGGATGAGATGTGTGCGACCGTCCGCGCCGGCGGCTTCCACGTCGCGCTGCTCGATGGCGTGACCGGCTCGGGCAAGACAGAAGTTTATCTCGAAGCGGCGGCCGAGGCGCTGAAGCTTGACTCGACAGCGCAGGTACTAGTGCTGTTGCCGGAAATCGCGCTGACGCAAGCAGCGATGAGCCGGTTTAATGCGCGCTTCGGCGTAACGCCGGTCGAGTGGCACTCGGCCATTCCACAAAAGGCCCGCCGTCGCGCCTGGCGAGAGATAGCGGCAGGGCGGGCGCGGCTGGTCGTTGGCGCGCGCTCGGCGCTGTTTTTGCCGTATCCGAATCTGAAGCTCATCGTCATCGATGAAGAGCATGATTCTTCTTATAAGCAGGAAGAGGGCGTCATCTATCAGGCGCGCGATTTGGCCGTGGCGCGGGCGAAGCTCGGCGATTGCATGGTGATCCTCGCGAGCGCGACGCCGTCTTTGGAAACGCTCGTTAACGCGCAGTCCGGCCGCTATGCGCACGTGAAGCTCCCGGCGCGTCACGGCACGGCGGAATTGCCGGATGTGGAATTGGTCGATCTGAAGATCGATGCGCCGGAGAAGGGGCGTTGGCTTTCGCCGAAGCTGATCAAGGGTGCGGCCGAAGCGCTGCTGCGCGGCGAGCAATCACTCTTTTATATGAACCGCCGCGGCTACGCGCCGCTGACATTGTGTAAAGGCTGCGGCCATCGCATGCGCTCGCCGGATAGCGATTCTTGGCTGGTTGAGCATCGTTATTCGGGGCGGCTCGTTTGCCACCTCACCGGTTTCTCAATGCCGAAGCCGAAGGAGTGCCCCGAGTGCTTGGCGCCGGATAGCTTCACCTCGATCGGGCCGGGCGTGGAGCGGATCGAGGAAGAGGTGCGCTATTTTTTCCCGAATGCGCGGATCGAGATTTTCTCATCCGACACCACGCCGAACGGCGACGCCGTCCGCGAACTGGTGGCGCGGATGGAGACGAACGAGATCGATATTCTGATCGGCACGCAGATTGTCGCCAAGGGTCACAACTTTCCGAACTTGACGTTCGTTGGTGTCGTCGATGCCGATCTCGGTCTGAAGGGCGGCGATTTGCGCGCGGGTGAGCGCACGTATCAGCTGGTGAGCCAAGTCGCGGGCCGGGCGGGCCGTCACGAGAAAAAGGGCAGGGCGCTCATTCAAACCTACGCGCCGCACGAGCCGGTGATGCAAGCGCTGCTGGCGCAGGATCGCGACGCGTTCTTCGCGGCGGAGATTGCTGAGCGTGAAGCGGCGGGCATGCCGCCTTATGGGCGCTTGGCGGCGGTGATCGTCTCCGCGCCGGATGAATTGCTCGCCAACGATGCGGCGAAGCTGATGGGGGAGAAGGCGCCTGTGGTGGAGGGGCTCGATCTCTGGGGACCCGCGCCTGCGCCGCTTTCTGTGATCCGCGGCATGCATCGTCGGCGCTTCTTGATCCGCGCCAATCGCGGCGTTGATGTCAGCGCGTTCCTCGCGGCGTGGGCGGGGCGTGTAAAGCTGCATAGCGCCGTGCGCGTGCAGATCGATGTCGATCCGTACAGCTTCTTGTGAATACGGTCGTCGTCGGTTCATACTGAGCCCATGACCTACACCCCCTTCGATCTCACCGGCCGCGTTGCGCTTGTTACTGGCGGCAATGGCGGCATTGGCTTGGGTATGGCGGAGGCGCTGGCGCAGGCGGGCGCTAGCGTTGAGATTTGGGGCACGAACCCGGCGAAGAATGCGGCGGCGCTGGAGAAGCTCAAGGCGCACGGCACGAAAGTGAATGCGCGCGTTGTTGATGTGTCGAAAGAAGAGAACATCGTCGCCGGCTTCAATGCGACGCTTGCGGAGTTCGGCCGCATCGATTCGTGTTTCGCTAATGCCGGCATGAGCAATCGCTGGAAGAGTTTTCTGGATATTGGCGGCGAGGATTATCGCAGGCTGATGTCGATCAACCTCGATGGCGTGATCTGGACATTGCGCGAAGCGTGCCGGCACATGAAGGCGCGCGCGGAGGCGGCCGATCCTGGCGGTTCGGTTGTCGCGGTCGCGAGCCTTGGCGCTTTATTCGGTGCGGCGCGCAATCAGGATTATACGGCGACGAAGGCGGCGGTGATTTCCGTCACCAATGGTATCGCCGTCGAGTTCGCTCGCTACGGTGTGCGCGCTAATTCGATCCTGCCCGGCTGGATCGCTACGGAGATGACGGGCGCGGCCCAAGAGAATGACGTCTTCACTAAGAACGTGATCGCGCGTGTGCCGTCGCGACGTTGGGGCAGGGCGGAGGAGTTTGGCGGCATCGCCGTCTATCTCGCCAGCGATGCGTCGAGCTTTCACACAGGGGACTCGATCCTGATCGATGGCGGGTATTCGAAGTTCTGATGCTGCGTTCTCTAGCCTTGGCCTTTGCGATCATGCTGGCGCCGGCGGCTTACGCGCAGGATGAGCGCCGAGCGGAGGCTGATCTCCCCGAAGTGCGGGCGACAGCGGAAGTGATCTTCGAAGCATTGCCGCCGGACGTAGCGGGCTCTGCCGGGTGGGACGCGATAAGCATTCGCATCTCGCGCCTGGTGCATTGGCACGTGTACGGGCCCGACCCGCGCGACCGGCCTCTGAGCGCGCTTGTGCGGCGGCATGGCTGGATAGAGGGCGTCGAGCAGGACGTCGATCTCACAGTGGAAGGCGACGATGCTGGCGTGCGCTCGCTCGCATTCGGCTACCTTTTTCTTGGCCTCGACCTTCTCACGGCCGTGCGAGAACGGGGTGCAGCGGTTTCTTTCCAGGCCGATTACGAGACGTATTCAGAGTACATTGTTTCTGCGCCTGGCCGTGAGCCGGCCCTTTTGACACTGACGCGTAGGTGTACTCCGCCGGGATCGCGCGCGCGGTATCGTTGCGAGAATGGCGCGACGCTGACGTTTGGCTCGCTCGGCTAAACGTCGTCTTCGCCGACTTGTCCGCCTTCGCCTTCGAGACGGCGGAGTTGTTTCACGTCTTTGGCGGTGAAGCGCAGGCGCACGCCGGCGCCGAGATCGTCCTCATCTAGAAACACGGCGCCGGCGGTTTCAAGCGCGTGCTTCAAAGCTGCGCGTGCTTCTTTGCCCGGATCGATCTCGCCGGTTTCAAAGGCGCGGATCGCTGCCTTTGTGACGCCCGATGCGCCGCAAAGTTGTGCGCGGGGCCATTGCACCAGGGCGCGCGCGGCGCGGCAGAGGGGGCCGGTGATTTCCATGTGCGGGCTCCAGTCTCTCGCCAGTATGCGACACGCGTTGGCGCCTTTGAAGTCCGGAAGTGGCGAGCGCGCTAGTTTGAGACGCGGCAAAGTCTGCGTCGTCGATCCACTCGCGGAGACACGCCCAATGAACCCGCTTCAAGCCGCACGCGGTTTAGCTGTCGCGCTCGGAGTTTTGCTGATGCCTATTTCAGTTCACGCTTCGCCGGAACAAGATCGCGCCACCGTCGCCGCGCTCGATACTGAGTATCAGGCTGCGGTTGAGCGCAACGACGCTGAAGGCATGGCGCGCATTCTGCATCCGGACATGATTCTCGTCGTCGGCCGCGGCACGGTCTATACGCGCGAGGATATCCTGCGCTCAGCGCGCGAACGCGACATTGAGTATGAGCGTCAGGTCGAAGAAGAGGGCACGCAGACGGTGCGGCTCTACGGCGATGATACGGCGGTCGTGACAGCGTTGCTTTGGCTGAAAGGCGTCACGCGCGAAGGCGAGGCGTTCGATCGGCGGCTGTGGTTCAGCGATACCTACGTGCGGACGCCGGAAGGGTGGCGCTACGCGTTTGGGCAAGCTTCGCTCAGCTTGCCGCCGGAGTAGCGAGTTTGCGCCTGAACGTCCGCGAGAGCAGCCACATCGCCAGCGCGCACTGAAGCACGACTGAGGCGACGGAGAGATACCAGACGTATTCCAGGCGCATGTTCGGCAGGTACGACAGCCAGATCGCCGGAACGACGAACGTCACCATCCGCGTAGCGCTAGCGAACATGGAAGGGCGGGTGTCGCCCATGCCCTGGAAGAGGCTGCCGCCGGCCATGACTAGGCCGCTGAACACGAAATTCCAGGAGACGATTTTTAGATATTCGGTCGTGATCGCGAGGACTTCAGGATTGTCAGTGAATGGGCGCGCCATCAATTCCGGCGCGATGTAGCAGAGCAAAGACAGCGTCAGCATGATGCCGGAGCCGATCAGCGCCGTGACTTTGAAAGTCTCGCGCACGCGGTCGTAGCGTTTGGCGCCGAAGTTTTGGCCTGCGATCGGCGCGGCGGCGAACGCGATCGCCATGGCCGGCAGGAAGATCGATTGCATGATGCGCCCGCCAATGCCGAAGCCTGCCTGCGCTTCGGCGCCGAAATCGCGGATCACCCAATAGATCACCACGAAGATCACGAACATCAGCAGAAATTCGATCGATGTCGGCAGACCAATGAAGGTGATGCGCTTCCAGGCGTCGAACTTTGGCTTCAGCGTGCGCAGATGAAGCCGGAGACACGATTGCACCCGCGGGAACATGATGACGAGGCCGATGGCGCCGACGATTGATGCAATCGTGCTGGCCCAGCCTGCGCCCGCGGCGCCGAGTGCGACGCCGGTGCCGACACCCGCGATCAGAACCGGCGCGAGGATGGCGTTGATGATGACGGTCGCGGTTTGCAGCACCATCGTAGGCATCGTTACACCAGCGCCGCGCAAGGCCGAGACCATCGCTTGTGTGGGAAACATCAGAGCGAGCGACGGAATGAAGGCGTAAAGATAAGCGCGACCCTCTGCGGCGCTTGCAGCGTCAGCGGTGAGTGCATCGACGCCTGCGCCGCCGAACGCGTAGCCGAACACGAGCATCAACACCGCCCCAGCGAGCGCCATCGAGATCGCCTGGTCGGACATGAGGTTGGCGTCGGCTTCGTTCTTGGCGCCGACGGCCTGCGCCACCGTCGCCATTACGCCGATGCTGATCAATTGTGACGCCGCCAGCGCCAGGAAGAAGACGTTGCCCGCCGCACTTACTCCGGCGATCGACGCATTGCCGAGGCGGGCCACGAAATAGAGGTCGATGATGAAGTAGAGTGTCTGGAAGATCAGGCTGATGCCAATAAAGGCCGCCATGCCAAGCAGATGCGCCGTGATCGACCCGTGCGTGAGATCACGCACGCGGAGCGCCTTTGACCAAGAGCACGATAGCTTCGGCGCCGGCTTTGCGATCGGTCGCGATCTCGTTGTACTCGGGGGAGGTTGCCCAGGCTTTGAACGCGCCGGCGTCGGGGAACTCCATCAGCACGACCTTGTTGTGCGCGCCCCAATCGCCCTCGAGCACGCGCGGGGTATCGTCAGCCGCCAAGAGTTTGCCGCCGAATTTGCCGAAGACTTCGGCGTAGCGCGCGATAAAGGCCTGCATATAGCGGCCGTAAAGCTCCGCATCGTGGATGCGCAGCTGCGTGACGACGTAGACGGTCATTGTTTTCGGCTTTTAGCGAAAGCGCAGGCGTGCACAAACTTGGTCTGGGCTGAAGGGGATGGCGCCCAATTCGCCGTTCTGCAGAGTCTCGAACTCGATCGCTTGCTTCAGACCAACGATCAACACCGCGCCATCCGCTTCGTGCACGCCAAGCACCGCCGGGCCTTCAGGGCCGCAGATGAAGGGTGCGCCGCGATTGGTGCTCGGCGTGGCGTTGTAGAGCATGGGCGCTTCACCGCCGGTGAGGCCCATGATCTGCGCCAGTGGGCCGTCCGGCGCTTGGGCGGCAAGGTCGTTATTGGTGTGGTTGCCTTGTTGGAAGTTCAACGTGGCGCCGTTGGCGTGGCGTAGCGCCAGAGGCACGACGGGGTCCATGCCTTCTGCAGCACGCTGCACGGCCGCGCGGTCCATGTACATCGTCTCACCGACAGAGAGCGACGTGGCCGCGTCAGCAGCGGTTAGCGTTGTCGTTGTCACTGGCCCGGAAGCGGCGCAAGATGCGACGAGCAGCGCCGCGGCGATCAAAAGCGGTGCGCGCATCAATGTGTCTCCGTCCCTGTCGCGGCCTTCGCCGCTTTTCGTGCCTGTGCGCCACGAGAGAGCATGTTGAGCCCTTCGACCAGCGCCGAGAACGCCATGGCCGCGTAAATGTAACCCTTCGGCACGTGCACGCCAAAGCCCTCGGCAATCAGCACCATGCCGATCATCAGCAGGAAGCCCAGAGCAAGCATTACGACTGTGGGATTTTTGTGAATGAAGTTGCCGACTGGATCGGCGGCCAGAAGCATTACGGTGACGGCGATGATCACGGCGATGACCATGATCGGCACGTGGTCGGTCATGCCGACGGCGGTGAGGATCGAGTCGATCGAGAACACCAGGTCGAGCAGGATGATCTGAAAGATCGTCGCGCCGAAATTGGAGACGACCACTTGCTTTTTATCGAGCACGTCAGTCGTTGGAGTCGGATCGACGGTGTGGTGGATTTCCTTGGTTGCTTTCCAGACGAGGAACAAGCCGCCCGCGATCAGGATGAGGTCGCGCCACGAGAACGCGGTTTCGAACGTCGGATTGCCGTGGTCATCGATGCTGCCGACGAAGCCCAGGTCGAATACCGGTGTCGTGAGCGTCACGATGATCGCGATAGTGGAGAGCAGGCCGAGGCGCATGACGAGCGCAAGCCCGATGCCGATGCGCCGCGCGCGCTTGCGCTGTTCGGCGGGCAGCTTGTTGGTCAGGATCGAAATGAAGATCAGGTTGTCGATGCCGAGCACGACTTCCATGATCACCAGCGCAATCAACGCGGCCCAGGCAGCCGGGTCAGACAGAAGCGGCGCGATTTCCCAATCCATTCGTGAATCCCTCTTTCGCGGATCGATGTAAGGTATTGCGGTCAGGCCGGGAAGGGCGTCCGCTCGGGAAGGTCCAGCTTGCAGTTCGGCGGGTGGAAGCGGACGGCCGCCGCCGCTACCCTTGCCGCCACGCGGCGGCCATAATGGGCGGACGTGGTGATGTAGGACGTCGAGGACTAAGCCGTTGCAGCTGCCTATCCTTCGGACTTTGGCTCTCGTTACGGTGGGCAACGCGGTGTTGCGCAAGCGCGACGCCGGCGGCTTCTGGCCGAACGATCCGATGTTCCGCTACACCGCTTCGCTCGATTTTATGACGCCGCGTGAGAACGGCAATCTTGCGCACGCTGCGGCAGGGCCGGACGTTTGGTTCAAAAAACTGGCGTCGCGCGGTTGCACGGGATTGCGCATGCACAGCGCGCCGATGCGGCACGATCCAAAGCTTGGGGCAATTCCTGAACACAAGCTGGTCGGCATGGTCGGCGGCGGTCCGCGCTGGTTGATCGAGCCGGTGTACGGCGATCATTCTGAATTGTGGGAAGGCTTTGATCGCGTCGGCGATAAGGACGCGGCGGATAAGAAGATCTGGCTCACGGCGTATGTGCTCATCGGCGAAGCGCAATCGGCGCCGAAAGTGGATGCCGATATTCGCGGCGCTAGCCTCGATCTGCGGGCGGCGCTTACCGCAATCGAGAAGGTCGCGCGCTCCATGCCAGACGCGCCGTTCGCCGATGCCTTTGCAGGCGCGCGCGCGGCGCTTGAAGGCAAGGGGGGCGCGCCGCCGCCCGACTTCGTGCGCTTTACGGCTCTGAAGCCAGAAGCGGTGCGTTTGCTGCAGGCGGCTGGCGGTGCTTGGGTGTTTGGCGCGATGGGCAGCTGGAATGATTTGTCGCCCGATGCGGCGCTGAAGCCGCGTTATCAGCAGACTTCGAAGGACCTGTTCGTGGCATTGCAGCGGGCGGTGCTAGTCGTCGCTAATTCGACTTACGGACGCTGAGGGCCGCGGCCGATATCGAGCAGGGCGTCCCACATTTCATCGGCAAAGCGGATCACCATGACGCCGGCTTTCGCTTGCGTCTTCGCCGTCGATAAATCGACGAGCGCGGCGCCCAGATTTCCATCCTCCGCGCCAGTGACCGCTTCGAGGACTCGCACACTGGCAAGCTCAAAGCGGTCAAGGGCGCTGGTGAGGGCCTGAGCGGCGTGGGGGATCGCCGTCATGTAGGGGACACTACACGGCTTGGTTTAAGCTCTCGTTCAGAAAGCTGGTGAATGCGTGAAAACCAAACCCCGAGCTTTAGACGTGGATGTCGCGATCCTTCGTCTCGGGCCAGAAGAAGAAGGTAATGAGTATCGCCAGAGCGGTGACGATCGTTGGGAACCATAGCCCCTGATAAATTGAGCCGGTTGCGGTGTTGATCGCGAACACGGTGGCGGGCAATAGGCCGCCGAACCAGCCGGTGCCGACGTGATAGGGAAAGCTCATCGCCGTGTAGCGGATGCGGGTAGGGAAGAGCTCCACCAACGCCGCCGCTTGCGGGCCGTAGAGCGCGCACGCCGCCACGATGAACAGCGCCATCATGCCGATGACGCCGCCTTTCTCACCGAACACGCGTGCGATCTCGGCAAAGCTCCAATTCTGCATCGCCCCGGACGCGGACGTCGGATAGCCGGCCGTCGCCAGTGCTTCGCGCAAGCGTTCGGAGAATGCCGTACGCGCGGCGCGGATTTCGCTGGCGCTGAGACCAACGGCGCTGACGCTTTGAACGCGCACGGTGTCGCCGATTACGATTTCAGCGGGCTCGCCGATCGGTGCGTTCAAAGTCGTGTAGGAGATGCCGGCGTTGGAGAGCGCGCTTTTGGCGATGTCGCACGCGGTGGCGAATTGTTGAGCGCCGCCGGTGAGATCGAGCTGGAAGGTGCAATCGTCCGGGTTAGCGTAGACGATGACGGGCGTTGTTTCAGACGCTTCCGCCAGCGCTGGGTTGCCGGCGCGAGTGATGTAATGGAAGCCGGGAAAGTAGAGCGCCAGCATCAGCACCATGCCGAACAGCATCACGGGCTTGCGGCCGAGCGTGTCTGAAAGGCGCGCGAAGAAAATATAGAGCGGCGCCGAGATCAGCACGACCGTGATCATGATCAGGTTCACGGTCTGGCTATCGATGCGGAGAATGCGCTCCAGGAAAAATTGTGAATAGAAGTGCGCCGTGTACCAGACGACGCCTTGCGCCATCATCACGCCGAACAAAGCGATCAGCACGATGCGCAAATTGCGCCATTCGGTGAAACTTTCGGCGTAAGCCCGCTTGGTGGTTTTGCCTTCTTCCTTGAGCTTCTTGAAGGCGGGGCTTTCTTCGAGTTGCAGCCGAATCCAGACGGAGACGCCAAGCAAAGCGATGGAAACCAGGAACGGAATCCGCCAACCCCATTCGCGGAACGCCTCTTCGCCGAGATAAGCGCGCACGCCGAGCACGACGCCGAGAGCGCCGATCAGGCCGATGGAAGCTGTCGCTTGAATCCAGCCGGTCGCGGCGCCGCGTTTGTTCGCTTGTGCATGTTCAGCGACATAGATGGCTGCGCCGCCATATTCGCCGCCGAGCGCGAAACCTTGGAGGACACGCAGTGTCACCAACAGGATCGGTGCCCAGATGCCGATGGTTGCAGCTGTGGGCAAAAGACCGATGGCAAATGTGGAAAAGCCCATGATCAAAATGGTGATCAGGAAGGCGCCCTTGCGGCCGGTGGAGTCGCCGATCTTGCCGAAGACGAGCGCGCCGATCGGGCGGACGATGAAACCGACGGCAAAAGTGAGCAGGGTGAAAACGAAGGCTTGTGCGTCAGGCAGGCCGGCGAAGAAGTGCGGCGCCATGACCGAGGCGAGCGCCCCGTAGACGAAGAAATCGTACCATTCGAACACGGTGCCGGCGGCGGAGGCGGCCACGACTTGGCGCATCTTCGCTGGGGATACATCAGGGCTGGTGGGCGCAGGTGCGCTGGTGTCGGTCATCGCTCATTTCCCCCCGCCTCAATCGGCGCTTTTGTCGCTGATGCGCCGACCCCGGGGCCGGTTGTCAAGCCGGAACGCACCGTGTTACTCCGCGCGCGCGTCAATGAACCCGCGCGAACGCATCGCAGCGGTCTTTGGCGTTTGGGATTTCCCCAAGCGGCGCAATCGAAGCCAGCGGGCGTCCAGTTGGACTGCCAGCGGCGGAAGCAGCGAGACAGACGTGGCAGAGACCTTCGATGGCGAGGCTTCCGAAGCGGCGGCGCGCTATGCCCGGGCCATCTTCGATTTAGCCAAGGACGCCAAACAGTTAGAGGTGGTGGAGCAGGACTTTGTGAAGTTCGCCGCCGCCTGGAAGGAAAGCGCTGACCTGCGCGCTGCCGCCCGCTCGCCGCTGATTGACCCCCAGGAAAAAGCCGACGCGCTGACCGCTGTCGCCGCCAAAATCGGGGTCTCGGATTTGGGCCGCAAAGCCATCGGCGTCGTCGCTATGAATCGCCGCGCGGCCGAGCTGCCGACGATCGCCGCCGCCTACCGTACTCTGGTCGCCCGCGAGCGCGGCGCCCGCCAAGTTGAGATCGTCTCCGCCCGGCCGCTGGCCGAGGCCGAAAAAGCCGCCATCGTCGAATCCCTGAGCAAGCAGCTCGGGGCCAAGATCGAGGCCGAAACCAGTGTCGATGAGAGCCTGATCGGCGGGTTTGTCGCCCGCGTCGGTTCCCGCCAGTTCGACGCTTCCGTCAAAGCTAAGCTGGACGCCCTGCGTCTGGCCCTGAAATCCGCCTGAAGGGGTAAGTAATGGACGTCCGCGCCGCTGAAATCTCTGCAATCCTGAAAGAGCAGATCAAGGGCTTTGGCTCGGAAGCGAAAGTCTCCGAGATTGGCCGCATCCTGTCAGTGGGCGACGGTATCGCCCGCGTGTACGGGCTCGAGAACGTGCAGGCCGGTGAAATGGTCGAGTTCCCGGGCGGCGTGAAGGGCATGGCGCTCAACCTCGAGCGCGATAACGTCGGCGTCGTTATCTTCGGCGAAGACCGCGGCCTGAAAGAAGGCGACACCGTTAAGCGCCTCGGCGAGATCGTCGACGTGCCGGTGGGCAAGGGCCTGCTTGGCCGCGTGGTCGATGCGCTCGGCAACCCGATCGACGGCAAGGGCCCGATCAAAGCTGAAAAGCGCGCCACCGTGGACGTGAAGGCGCCGGGCATCATTCCGCGCAAATCCGTGCACGAGCCGATGCAGACGGGCATCAAGGCGATTGACGCGCTGATCCCGATCGGCCGGGGCCAGCGCGAACTGATCATCGGCGATCGCCAAACCGGCAAGACCGCCGTCGCGCTCGACACCATCCTCTATCAACGTGAAGCGCACGACCGCAACGCGCCGGAGAGCGAAAAGCTTTACTGCGTGTACGTCGTCGTCGGCCAAAAGCGCTCGACCGTCGCGCAGCTCGTCAAGACCCTCGAAGACAAGGGCGCGCTTGGCTATTCGATCATCGTCGCCGCCACCGCTTCCGATCCAGCGCCGCTGCAATATCTCGCGCCGATGGCCGGTTGCGCCATGGGTGAATACTTCCGCGACAACGGCATGCACGCGCTCATCATCTATGATGACTTGTCGAAGCAGGCCGTTGCGTATCGCCAAATGTCGCTGCTGTTGCGCCGTCCGCCGGGCCGCGAAGCTTACCCGGGCGACGTTTTCTATTTGCACAGCCGCTTGCTCGAGCGCGCGGCGAAGCTGAACGATGAAAACAAAGCCGGTTCGCTGACGGCGCTGCCGATCATCGAAACGCAAGCCAACGACGTTTCGGCCTACATCCCAACCAACGTGATCTCGATCACCGACGGCCAGATCTTCTTGGAAACCGATCTCTTCTTCCAAGGCATTCGTCCGGCATTGAACGTCGGTCTCTCCGTGTCGCGCGTCGGCGGCGCAGCGCAGGTGAAGGCGATGAAGCAAGTCGCCGGCCCGCTGAAGGGCGAGCTCGCGCAGTACCGCGAAATGGCGGCGTTCGCGAAGTTCGGTTCCGACCTCGACTCCGCGACGCAGCGTTTGCTGAGCCGCGGTGCGCGCCTCACCGAGCTGCTGAAGCAGCCGCAATTCTCGCCGGTGCCGGTCGAAGAGCAGATCGTGCTGATCTATGCCGGTACGCGCGGCTATCTCGATAAGGTCGCTGTTGCTGACATCGGTCGCTATGAAAGCGAGCTGACCTCGTGGCTGCGCGCCAAGAAGGCCGACTTGCTCTCCTCAATCAAGGGCAAGAAGGACATCTCGAAGGACGGCATCGAAGCCAACATCAAAGCCGCTCTCGACGAGTTCGGCGCGACCTTCGCCTAAGGAAAACGTATGCCGAGCTTAAAAGAGTTCCGCGTCCGCATCGCCAGCGTGAAGTCCACGCAGAAGATCACCAAGGCGATGCAGATGGTGGCGGCCGCGAAGCTGAAGCGGGCGCAGAGCCAAGCCGAAGCGGCGCGGCCCTATGCGCAACGCATGGCGCGCGTGATCGCCAATTTGGCGGCGGCGGTGTCGGGTGATAGTGCGCCGCTGTTGTTGCGCGGGACCGGCAAGGATCAGGTGCATCTGCTTGTCGTGATGACGAGCGAGCGCGGGCTGTGCGGCGGGTTCAACACGCAGATCGTCCGCGCCGCGCGCGAGAAGATCAACGAGCTGATCCGCGCCGGCAAGACGGTGAAGATTCTCGCGGTCGGCAAGAAGGGCCGCGATCAGCTGAAGCGCGATCACGCCGATAAGATCGTGCGCTTCATCGATCTCTCGGGCTTCCGCAACATCAACGCCGATGCGTCGGGCGTCGTGCGCGAAGCGGTGCTGGAAATGTTCGCGGCCGGCGAGTTTGATGTCGCGACGCTGTTCTTCTCGCAATTCAAATCAGTGATCAGCCAGGTGCCGACGGCGCTGCAACTGATCCCAGCGCGCGCCCCGGCTGGCGTCACGCCGCCTGATCTGAAGGGCGCGGTCTATGAGTACGAGCCGAACGAGGAGGAAATCCTCGAAGCTTTGCTGCCGCTCTATCTCAACGGCCAGATCCTGCAGGCGCTGCTCGAAAACCAAGCCGGCTTCTATGGCGCGCAGATGAGCGCCATGGACAACGCTACACGCAATGCCGGCGACCTGATCAAGAAGCTGACCACCCGCTACAATCGTCAGCGCCAAGCCAACATCACCAAGGAGCTGATCGAAATCATCTCCGGCGCTGAAGCTCTGTAAGGACGAACGCCATGGCAGACGCACTTTACAAGACCAAAGCCATTTCCCAAGGCGGCCGCGCCGGCGGCAAGGTCGCGCTGGCGGAAGGCGGGCTCTATTTTCACATGGAGCATTCCAAGGGCCTCGGCGGCACGGGCGAAGGCTCGAACCCAGAGCAGCTGTTCGCGCTCGGCTACGCCAATTGCTTCAACTCGGCTGTCGCGTTCGTCGCCGGCCAAAAGAAGATCGATGCGTCGAAGGCGGTGGTGACGTGCGAAGTCGGCATCGGCCGTGAAGAAGGCGGCCTTGGCCTGTCTGCGAAGCTAACGCTCTCGATCCCCGGCATGGATCGCGCGCAGGTGCAGGAGCTGCTCGATGCGGCGCACCAAGTTTGCCCGTATTCGAAAGCCACGCGAAACAACATTCCGGTTGAGCTCGTGGTGGAAGGCTAGTGAAGCGCGCGGCGCGTATCGCCCTGATCATCGCGCCGTTTCTGGCGGTGGCGGCGGGCGTGATCGCAGCGCGGTTGTGGAATTGAATTGCCGCCGAGGCGGCTCGAACGACTGACGAGGAAGAGTGAGATGAGCAAGTCCAAAGGCCGCGTGGCACAGGTGATCGGCGCCGTTGTTGACGTCGAGTTCGATGGCCAACTGCCGGATATTTACAACGCGCTCGAAACCACCAATCGCGGCAACCGCCTGGTGCTCGAAGTGGCGACGCACCTTGGCGAAAGTAGCGTGCGCTGCATCGCTATGGACGCGACTGACGGCCTGGTTCGTGGTCAAGACGTCATCGACACGGGCGCGCCGATCTCGGTGCCGGTCGGTGAAGAAACCCTCGGCCGCATTCTCAATGTCATCGGTGAGCCGGTTGACGAAGCCGGCCCGGTGAAGACGATCACGCGCCGCGCCATCCACCAACCTGCGCCGGCCTTCGTCGATCAAAAGCCGGTCCCGGAAATGCTCGCCACCGGCATCAAGGTTGTCGATCTGCTCTGCCCGTATTCGAAGGGCGGCAAGATCGGTCTCTTCGGCGGCGCTGGCGTCGGCAAGACGGTTCTCATTCAAGAACTCATCAACAACATCGCGAAGGCCTACGGCGGTTACTCCGTGTTCGCCGGCGTCGGTGAGCGCACGCGCGAAGGCAACGACCTTTACCACGAAATGATCGAGTCCGGCGTGAACAAGGCCGGCGGCGGCGAGGGCTCGCGCTGCGCTTTGGTGTTCGGCCAGATGAACGAGCCGCCAGGCGCTCGCGCTCGCGTTGCGCTCTCGGGCCTCACCATCGCCGAACACTTCCGCGATCAGGGCAAAGACATTCTCTTCTTCGTCGATAACATCTTCCGCTTCACGCAAGCCGGCTCGGAAGTGTCGGCGCTGCTCGGCCGTATTCCTTCAGCGGTCGGTTATCAGCCGACGCTGGCGACGGAAATGGGCCAGATGCAAGAGCGCATCACTTCGACGACGAAGGGCTCCATCACCTCGGTGCAAGCCATCTACGTTCCGGCGGACGATTTGACCGACCCGGCGCCGGCCACCTCGTTCGCGCACTTGGACGCGACGACGGTGCTCAGCCGCGCGATTTCGGAAAAGGGCATCTACCCGGCCGTCGATCCGCTCGACTCCACGTCGCGTATCCTCGATCCGAACGTCGTCGGCCAAGAGCATTATGATGTGGCCCGCCGCGTCCAAGAAACGCTGCAACGCTACAAGTCGCTGCAAGACATCATCGCCATTCTGGGCATGGACGAGCTCTCGGAAGAGGACAAATTGGTCGTCTCGCGCGCTCGTAAGATCGAGCGCTTCCTCTCGCAGCCGTTCCACGTCGCCGAAGCGTTCACCAACACGCCCGGCGTGCTCTGCGATATCAAGGACACGATCCGCGGCTTCAAAGGCCTCGTCAACGGCGACTACGATCACCTGCCGGAGCCTGCCTTCTACATGGTCGGCACCATTGAAGACGCGATCGCCAAAGCGCAGCGCCTCGCGGCGGAAGCGGCCTAATGGCCGCCGCCGGCCTCACGCACAGCCAGCTCGCGGCGAAGCTCGTCGTTGAGGGCTCGTTGGCGAGCATTGCCGGCAACGTCCAAGGCAAAATGCCGATCGCGCCGATCGTGCTGAGTGAGCTTGAACGCGCGGACATCAAGTTGCAGCAGGGCGGGACGACGTTGTTCTACCCGCTGCCGCCGACAGGCGTGTTCTTTGACATGCACGGCGCACAAGCCGTGGTGTGGTTCACCGAGGCCGATTACACGCGCGGTTTGCAGACGCTGGAAGCTGCGATGAAAGCGGCATTTCCGCGTACGCGCCAGCTGAGCGACGAAGCCAGCCCGCAAGAGAAGGACGTGCGCGTCCGCAGCTTCGAGGTCGATTTCGGCAATAGCCGCCTTGCACTGGTCAACGCAGAGTATGGCGGCGCGCGTGCTGAATCTAAGCGCTTCATCGTGCGCATCGTCGCACAAGTGCGGAAGGGCTGAGCCGATGGCGAAGATCAGGCACAGCGAACTTGCCGTGATGCTGGTGATGGATGGCAGCTTGCGCGTCCTGAAGGGCGAGCAGCTCAAAGGCCAGGTGCCGGTGAAGCCGGAAGTGCTTTCGGATCGCGAAGCACAGGATCTTGGCTTGCCGCCGGGCGGCACGGTGCTGTGCTATCCGCTGGGCGAGACGCCGCTGTTTTTCGACATGGCCGGCTCGCGCATGGTGATTTGGTATAGCGGCGCCGATGCTGACCGCGCCGCGCCGCTGCTCGATGCCGAACTGAAGCGTGCTTATCCGGGCGGCGTGAAGCAGGTGATAGACACCGAACACCCGCAAGAGAGCGACCTGCGTATTCGCGCTTACGATGTGAAGCTGAGCGATGGGCTGATGGCGACGATCGAGGTCAGCTACACCAAGCCCGGCGCCGACAAGCCGAAATTTTCGGCGCTCATCGTTGGCATGGCGATCAAGAACTGAGGATTGTAATGGCTGACAAGCTCACCTTCGCTTTGGTCTCGCCGGAGCGCGAACTGTTCAACGGTGAAGTCGACCACGTCGTCGTGCCGGGCGCCGAGGGCGAGTTCGGCGTGCTGCCGAACCATGCGCCGGTGATGAGCGTGATCAAGCCGGGCGCGCTCAAGGTCATCAATGACGGGGCGGAGCGGCGCATCTTCGTCAATGGCGGCTTCGCCGACGTGACGCCGGAAGGGCTCACCGTGCTGGCGGAAGAGGCGATCGATCTTGCCGATATCGAGCCGGCGCAGCTTGAGCAGGACCTCAAGAACGCTACCGAAGATTTGCGCGACGCCAATTCCGACGCCAAGCGCGAAGCCGCGCAACGCGCGTTGACGCGGCTTGAGACGATCCGGACCGCATTGGCGGGCTGACGCCTGGTCTGCACAATAATACCTGGATACTTAATCGCGGATTGGGTTGCGTTCTCGCCGGAGCGCTGACCACAATCGCGCCGCATGCTGCCGCATCCGCATCTTTGGCCCGCCATCATAGGCGTTGCTGTCGGCCTCACTTTGGTGACGTGGGGATGCGTCTGGCTGTTCAAACGCTGGCGGACGCTTTCACCGCGCGTGCGGTGGGGGCTCTTTGCTGCAATCGCCGTGTTCGAGATCGCGATCTGGCTCAACGTCTATGCGTGGTTCGTTGAGCCAAACCAGCTCGTTGTGCGCCGGGTGGAGATCGTCAGCGCCGATTGGCGCGGCGCCCCGCTCACCATCGCTGCTATTGGCGATACGCATGTCGGCGGCCCGCATGTCGATGCGGCGCGCATGGGGCGCATTGTCCGCCGTGTGAACGAGCTGCGTCCTGAACTCGTGGTTCTGCTCGGAGATTACGCCGCCGGACACGCGCCGGAAGCAGAGCGCACGCCCGCTGAGAACCAGGAAATCTTGGGCGGCGTGGCGACGCTCGCGGGCTTGCGCGCGCGCTACGGCGCGGTTGCAGTCATTGGCAATCACGATAGCTGGTACAGCCGCTCCAGCATTACGGCTGCGCTTCAAAACGCGGGCGTTGGCGCACTTTGGAATCGGCACGTCGTCATTCGCCGCAGCGGCGGGCCGATTGTGCTCGCTGGCATTGCCGATGCTTGGACGGGTGACCCGGACTTCGCTGCCGCGCTCGATGGCGCGCCAGCGGACGCGGACACGATCGTCCTAAGCCACTCGCCCGATCCGTTCACGAACATGCCGGATGGCCCAGCATTGATGCTCGCTGCGCATAGCCATTGCGGGCAGGTGACGATCCCATTCTTTGGCCGGCCCGTCTTGCCGATCGATAACCGGCGCTATGCGTGTCATCTCGTCGAAGAAAACGGCCAGCGCATGTACGTCACCGGCGGAATTGGCACGAGCATCTTGCCGGTGCGCTTTCTCAATCCGCCTGAGATCGTGCTGATCACGATCCGCGCACCTAACTAAGCGCCAGCCGAACTTTCGCCCCAGCTGAACAGCGTCAGCGGTTTCTTTTTGCGCGCTGGTTTAGTGGTGATGCCGCATGCGGTGAGCCACTGCAGCGTCATCTTAGCGACGTCCGGCGCTTCCGGTTCGCCGACGAGCCAATGGCTCATCTCTGGAAATTCATGGAAGTGCGCTTGCGTGCCTGGGAAGCGCGCGATCACACGGCGTACGGTGCTCGACGGATTGACGCGATCCTTGCCGCCGGCGAGCGCCAGCACCGGCGCGCTGATGCGATAGACCGGCGCTTGGCTGGCCATCGAATGATCGGCCCACCATTGCACTGCTTCGCGGATGGCGCGGCCGCTCTCCGGGACGAAGCGCGCAAACGTGCGGCGCGCATCTTCGCGTTCGAGCCGATCGAGTGTCGTCGCGCGGGCGACGCGATAATCCGGCGGCACCGGGCGGCGCCAATAATCGCCGAGCAGGCTCAAACCGAATTGGTGGCTTTGTTCGTCCAGCGTTGTCGGCGGCACGCCCCACGGCGCGCTGGGCGCCAGCAGCACGAGGCCGGCGATCGGTGCATGCATCGCTGCAAGCTGCGAAACCAAGCCGCCGAGCGAATGCCCGACCAACACAGGCGGCGCGCGCAACGTGCGCACATAATGCGCGACGGCTTTAGCGTAATCCTTCAGACCGGTTTGCGCGAGCTGTTCGAGATCGGCGCCGCGCTCGTGATGCGGCAAGTTCGGTGCGTGTGTTTCAAAGCCCGCGGCTTCGAACGGTTCACGAAACGCGTCGAACGCCCAGCCGCCACAGAACGCGCCGTGGACGAACACCACAGGTGTCGCCGGCGCCTTCATGCGCGATGTGCTCTGCGAAAGATCACTTGGCTTCCCCACCACCATACTTCTTAAACCGGCGCACGACCTCTTCATAGGTCGGACGCTTAAACGGGATCACAAGCCCCGGTGCCGTGTCGAGCGCCGCCCAGCGCCAATCACTGAACTCGGGCGTATGTGTATCGAGTCTGATGTCAGCGTCACGACCTTTGAACCGTAAGGCGAACCACTTTTGCCGTTGCCCCAAATAGCGGCCGCGCGGCTTCATTTTCGTGCGCACGTCGATGGGGAATTCGTAATAGAGCCAGTCTTTGGTCTCTTCGAGCAGATCGACGTGCTCTGCCCTTACGCCAATCTCTTCTTCAAGTTCGCGGATGGCGGCGTCGTAAGGTTTCTCGCCGCGATCAACGCCGCCTTGCGGCATTTGCCATTGATACGGGCCTTCCGTAGCGACGCGCTTGCCGAGAAACACGAGGCCATCGCGTTGAAACAGCGCCAGGCCGACATTCGGACGATAGAGTTTCGGATCTTTGGCTGCGCTCATCGGCGCGCGGCGCGCGCGTTCAGCACGGCCGATGCGGGCGCGAGCTGATACCCGCGGCTTTCAATGTCACGCGCCCAACGACCGACCTGCTCCATGGTGACAGGATACGCAAAGCCGGCGCCGATCGCGCTCTGATTTTGCAGCGCCAGCGCTTCCAGGTTCAGCAATTGATCGTCGATCGCGTCGGCTTCGCGGCGCGCGTCGATGATGCGATCGGCGGCGGTGATCGGCAATTGCGCGCGTTGCGCTTCGACGCTGAGCGCGGTGCGTTGGCCGATGCCGGATGAGATGAAGACGAGGCCGCGGCGGCGAAGCGCTTGCACCACCGGTTGCGATGCTTGCGCGGACGTTGCGAAGCGCGCGCCCTGATAATTCGTGACACCGAAATAGCCGCTGCCGCGTGAGAGCAATTGCTCAAGCCGGCTGACGTTTTGCTGTGCAGGGCCTGCCGCCAGCAAAGTTTGCGGGCCGGTGTCGTCAGCATCAGGATCGAACGGCTCCATCGGCAGTTCGAGCATGACTTCGTGGCCGTGCGCGCGTGCGCGATCGATCCAGCTTTGCAGGTTCTGCGCGTAGGGCACGAAGGAGAGCGTCACTTCCGGCGGCAGCTCTTCGATAGCTTGCGTTGTCGCGCGTGCGTTAAAGCCAAGGCCGCCAATTACGACGGCGATCATCGGCCGACCCTGCTGCGCGGTGAACGGGCGCGCATAGGCTTGCGCTGGCGTGCGGCCGTTGGCGGCGATGATCGGCAGCGGCCCATGCGGACCGCTCTCGGTAAGCCCAGCCAATGGCGCGCGCGGCAGCGGCGCAACGCGTGGACGCGACGATTCCGGCGATTCCACAACAGCGACACGCAACTCGCCGCTCGCGTCGATCTCGCCGACTTCGCCGGAGAACTCAGGCAATTCGTCGAGGCCGAACGTTTGGTAATCGTCTGTGCCTTCGGTGGCGTCGGCGAATGAAATCGTCGGCGCATCTGCGGCGGCGTCATCGGGCGCCAGCGAAAGAACGCGCCGCGGCCCGGCCGCCTCAGGATCGCCGAAAAATTGGATCGCGCCGAATGCGCCAAGCGCCAGCACGCCCGCTGCGGCAAGCGCGGCGAGCTTGTGGTTGATTTGCAGGCCTCGTTTCAGCTGCGATCTAGGCGCTTGAGCGGGCCGACGAACCGTCGCTTTGGCGCTGGCTTTCGGGCGAATCATAGCCCGCGAAGATCAACGAATTCGCGCGGCCCGTCACTAGGTTGACGGACCGCGCTTACGATCGTTGGTGTTGCGAAATCAGCCGGCGCGTTGGCGCAGACGCTCGGCAACGGTGCCTTGGCGCAGGAAGTCCATGGCGCGGCTCAGCTGGTAGTCTTCTTCGGTGTCCCAGTTTTCCGGCGGTTGGTCCTCCGGCATGTGGACAGCGCGGCGTTCCGCGCCCGAATCGTTATCCAGCGCGTTCGGCAGGTCAGCTTCGCTGATGCCGAGGCGTTGCAGGCGCGCGATGTCTTCGGCGCTGATGCGGCGGGCGGCCACTTCCATGTCCGGCGTGATGCCAGCGCCTTGGATCGAGCGACCGGCCGGCGTGTAGTAACGCGCGGTGGTCAGGCGCAGCGCGCCGTCACGGCCGCCTTGCAGCGGGATCACGGTTTGCACCGAGCCTTTGCCGAACGAGTCGACGCCGACGATCAGCGCGCGGTTGCGATCCTGCAGCGCGCCGGCGACGATTTCCGCAGCCGAAGCGCTCGCGCCATTGATCAGCACCACCACCGGCACGCCGGCGAGGTCATCACCGCGACGGGCGTTGTAGCGTTGCACATCTTCCGGTTGGCGGCCGCGCGTGGAAACCACTTCGCCGCCGTCGAGGAAGGCGTCTGAAACTTCGATGGCTTGGTCGAGCAGGCCACCCGGATTGTTGCGCAGATCGACAACGACGCCGCGCAGACGTCCGCCGGTGTCACGGCGAACTTGGCGGATCGCGTCCTGCAGCATCGAGCCGGTGCGCTCGTTAAACGTGGAAATACGGATGATGCCGATGTCGCCTTCAACGCGCGCAACGACTGCGCGGACGTTGATGATCTCGCGCGTTAGCGTCACGTCGAACGGATCAGTGTCTTCGCGCGCGACGGTGACCGTGATCGAGCTGCCGCTTTCACCACGCATGCGGCGCACAGCTTCGTTCAGCGTCAGGCCGACAATGCTTTCGCCGTCGATTGCGGTGAGATAGTCGCCGGCTTGAATGCCGGCGCGCGCGGCCGGGGTGCCGTCGATCGGAGATACAACGCGCACGACGCCGTCTTCGCTCGTGACTTCAATGCCGAGCCCGCCGTACTCGCCGCGGGTCTGGGTTTGCATTTCGCGATATTCGGTGGCGTTCATGTAGGAGGAGTGCGGATCGAGCGAGGCGAGCATGCCCTGGATGGCCGCTTCCATCGCCTCTTCGTCGTTGATCTCGGTGACGTAATCCTGCTCCACGCGCGAGAGCACGTCGGCAAAGAGTTCGAGCTGCCGGTAGATGTCGCCGCGATCGCGGTCTTCTGGTGCGGACCACGCGAGCGCGCCCACAAGTGCCGCCATGCCGGCGATTGGCGCCGCAACCCAAGCTAACCGCATCCTACGTACTCCCCAGGCGTATTACGCCCGATCAAGCGTTAACCGGCTCTAACGCTACTCGCGGCGGTTAACCCCCGCCCGTTAAGCCAGCGCCCTGGATCGACCGCTCGTCCATCCCGGCGCACTTCTACATACAATTCCGGCGCCGGCGTGTCAGATGCTGCCATTTCCGCGATTGGCTGGCCCGCACGCACCGTATCGCCGACCCGGGCGGTAACTGATCCCAGGCCGGTGAGTACGAGAGCGTAACCACCATCGAAGTTGATGATCAAGACTTGGCCGTAGCTACGGAACGCTCCGGCGTAGGTAATTTCACCTGCGGCGGGAGAAACCACCTGCGCGCCGGCCCGGGTGCGCAAAACCACCCCTTGGGACGCTGATGCGCCATCGATGCGGGCGCCGAAGGCGCGGGTGATGCTGCCATCGGCCGGCGCCAACCAGGCGGCCGGGACCACGGATGGGCCGCTGCTCGGCGTGGAGGGCGTCCGGCGGCTGCTGGCGGAGGCGCGCTGGGTTAGTTCTCGGAGGTTTCGGGCTTCGGCGGCGAAGGTGCGGGCGCGGCGGTCGGCGGAGGCGGCGTCGTTGGCTAATTGGGCCTGGGCGGCGCGCCGGCGGGCGGTCAGCGTGACGAGTTCGGCGCGCTCTGAATCGATGGCGGCGTAGGCGTCGGCCAGCACACGCTGCTCTTCGAGGACAGAGCCTTCCAACTGGCGCGCCTGCGCCAGGGTTTGCGCACTTTCGCGCTCGCGCTGCGCGAAAGATGGCGCCAGGGCTCGGGCCGCGATGCCATTGCGGACAGCGCGCGGATCGGCGCGGCGGCTGGCGAAGGCGGCGCCGATGAGGGCGCGTTCGAATGCATTTTGAGCTTGGCTGCGGTCGGCGGTGCTGGCGACGATCTGCGTGCGGAGTTCAGTGAGCCGAAGTTCCGCGGCGGTTGCCGCCGCTTCAGCCTCGGTGCGGCGCCGGCCAGATTCCACCAAGCGTGCATCGAGCGCCTGCACCTCGCGGCGCGCAGCAGTAGCTTCGCGGCGCAAGCGTTCAGCGCGCTGCGTTTCGGCGCGGCGATCGCGTTCGGCTTGTGTGGCGGTGCGCGCAGTTTGCGCGTCGGCGGCCGCGCTCGTCAGGAGCAGCGAAAGCGCCCCAGCCGCGCAAGCGACAAGAGCGCGGACGCGTTTTGCGTCTCGAGCCATGTTCCATACCCATATCGCCCGAGAACTTCAGTCTCGGTGATAAGGAGTACCGCACAATATCGTCACAGCTCGGTAAACCTGCTCGGCAATCATCACCCTTACGAGCCGATGTGGCCAAGTTTGTCTGCCAAAAGCCAGCTTTTCATCAGCGTTATCCTTAACGCTTTGCGAAGCGCCGTCGGCGCCGCCGATCCAGAAGGTGGCGCATGGAATGCCGTCATCGCGCCAGCGCGCGAGCTTTTCGGCAAGTTGGCGCGAGGTCCATTCAGCGCCGCGCTCGTCCAACAGAATTTTGCGCGCATCGTCAGGCGTGGCGCGATAGAGCGCCGCCGCTTCCGCGCGCTGATCGCCAGCAGGCTTGCCTTCAACTTCGGTGAGTTCCACGCCCTTGAAGCCGAGCTGCTTTCCCGCGGCGGCGGCACGCGCGACATAGTCAGCGCTCAGCGCAGCTTCGGGCCCATCGCGTAGGCGGCCCACAACTGCGATCTGAATCCGCAAAGCTTAGCTCGGCAGCGATGGGGTGGTGTGGTTGCCCGACCAGATCTTCTCGATGGCGTAGAACGAGCGCACTTCCGGACGGAAGAGGTGGATCACCACGTCGCCGGCATCGACTAGCACCCAGTCCGCCTGCGGCATGCCTTCGACGCGCACGTCCTTAACGCCCGCGTCCTTCAATTTGCTCATGACGTGTTCGGCCAGCGCGCCGACATGGCGCGCCGAGCGGCCGGAAGCCACTACGAGCATATCCGCGAATGAGGATTTGCCGCGGATGTCGATCGAGACAATCTCTTCGGCCTTATCGTCTTCGAGCGAGGTCAGCACGACTTGCGTCGCGGCTTCGACATCGATCCCCGGCGCGGGCCGGTTGGGATCGCGCTCGGTTTTCACGGCTTGGGGCGCGGCCGATTCGCGTTTCATGTCAGGCGACAGGTGCTGGGTTCCTTCTGTGACCCTCAAGGGTCAACGCTATCACTTCCGCTTGGGTTTCGCCAATCGGGCGCCCCTGGCTTTGCGTAGGGCCGTGGAAGATTGGGAATTGTGACGGGCGTTCAAGTGCGTCCAACCTTTAGGCGCTGAAAGGCGGTCGGCGGGGGACGCGCCGGGCCGGGCGATAATGGCGATGGGGAGCGCCGCCGCCACCTCCCGCCAATTTCGCCATTTGCGGAAATTCGCCAGATTATCGGCGCCCATAATCAGGGTGAATTCCACACCCGGATAAAGCTGCTTGAGCTTGCGGATCGTCTGATACGTGAAGGCGCAGCTGAGCCGCTGCTCAAGATCGGTCACGATCATGCGCCCGCCGTGCGCCTGCTCTTGCGCCGATTGCATGCGCGCGTCGAACGGGCTCGACTTGGGCTTCAGCGGATTTTGCGGAGAGACGAGCCACCAGACGCGGTCGAGCCCGAGGCGCGCCAGCGCCGTCTCGGCTACATGCGCGTGGCCTTCATGCGCCGGATCGAAGCTGCCGCCGAACAAGCCAATGCGCATACCTGGATAGGCCAGGGGCAAATTACGCCTCATGCGGGTCGCCGCGTGCTCATCGCGCCTATATAACCCTGCTGAGAACGCGCGTCACATGCGGCGTAGCGATTGGGTCGCATTGATGCTTTCAGATTTGTTGCGCCGGCTTGCCGGCCGTCCAGAGAATGACAGCCTGCTGCCGCCGGCGGACCAACGCGTCGCGGTTGCCGCGTTGCTGGTGATCGCCGCGCATGCGGATCACGATTATGCGGATGTGGAGCGCGCGCAGATCGAACGCGCTTTGGCCGATCGCTACGCACTTGATCCGGAGGCGGCGGCGAAGCTCCGCGTTGAGGGAGAAGCGGCGGAGGATGCGGCGGTTGATATCTATCGCTTCACGGCATTGGTGAAGGCCGGCATTCCGCACGAGGAGCGCGGCTCCGTGCTTGAAGCGATGTGGCGCGTGGTGTTGGCAGACACGCAGCGCGAACAGCACGAAGAGGCCCTGATGCGCCGCGTTGTCGATTTGCTCGGTCTGGATTCGCACGACAGCGTCGCGGCGCGGCGTAGGGCGCAAGCTTCGCTTTAGGGCGCCCAATCGGTTTGCGGCGCGGCTTCTTTGCGTTCTTCAACGCGCCGTTCGCGCAGCATAGCGGCGATTTCGTTGACCAGATCGCGCACGCCGGCGCCGGATACGCCAGAGACAAGGCGCACTTCTTTGCCGATGGCTTCGGCCAGCGACTCGCGCTTCTCTTCCGCTTCTTCCCGCGTCATCGCGTCGATTTTGTTCAGCGCCACGATCTCGGGCTTTTCATCAAGGCCTGCGCCATAGACTTCGATTTCATGCCGCACGGTTTCGTAAGCCGCCGCCGGGTCTTCGTCCGTCGCGTCGATCAAATGCACTAAAGCAACGCAGCGTTCGACGTGTCCTAGGAAACGCGTGCCCAGCCCGGTGCCTTCGGCTGCACCTTCGATCAAGCCGGGGAGGTCGGCCATAACGAAGCGCTCGCCTTCGCCAACCGTGACGACGCCGAGATGCGGATGCAAAGTCGTGAACGGATAGTCCGCCACTTTCGGCGTTGCGCCGGAAACTGCTCGCAGGAATGTCGACTTGCCGGCGTTGGGCAAACCCACAAGCCCCGCGTCAGCGATCAGCTTTAGCCGCAGCCAAAGCGTGCGCTCTTCGCCTTCAAGCCCTGGATTGGCGTGCTCAGGCGCCTGGTTCACCGATGATTTGAAATACGCATTGCCGAAGCCGCCATTGCCGCCGCGCGCCAGCAGCACGCGCATGCCCGGCTTGTCGAGATCGGCGAGGATGGTCTCCTTATCCTCATCCAGCACTTGCGTGCCCGTCGGCACTTTCAGCACGAGACTTTCGCCATTCGCGCCGTGGCGGTTCTGGCCCATGCCGTGGCCGCCCGTCTGGGCTTTGAAGTGTTGCTGGTAGCGATAGTCGATCAGCGTGTTGAGGCCATCGGCGCTTTCGATCCAGACGTCGCCGCCTCGGCCGCCATCGCCGCCGTCCGGGCCGCCGAACGGAATGAACTTTTCGCGCCGGAACGAGACCGCGCCGGCGCCGCCATTGCCGGAGCGCACGTAGATTTTGGTCTGATCCAGGAATTTCATGGCGCCTTATATGGCCCCAGCGGCGTACGCCTCAATCGCTTTCGCGCCGCCAACGCAGCGAAACGCGCTGATCGCCGTTGCCGAGGAAGCTTGTGATCAGCACTAGGCGCGGCCGGATCGTGTATTCGACACGCGTTTGCGCCTGCCCAAGCCCGGTGCGCGCGACCTCGACATAGACATTGCGCGTCAGATAGACGCCGCCAGCGACAAGAAAGCCACCATCCTCGTCCTGGCGCACATTGAAGCGATCGAGCCCGGCTGCCGCGCGAGCGGCGTCCACCAGATCGAGTGAGGCTTGCCCCGAAAGCGCCGCCAAGCTGGCCGCGAGCTGCGCCGCTTCAAGTGCGGAAAGATCTTCAACCGAGCGCCCGAACAGCACTTGCGGCAGGATTTCGTCCTCGGGGAGACCCGGATTGCTGGTGAAGCTGATTTCCGGATCGCGCGCCGTGCCGCTGAGGCGCAGGTACGCCGTCAGATCCGGGGTGTCGCGCGTTGCAGTGAGCATGATCTCGGCGTCGAGCGGATCGCCGTCGAAGGAGATTGTGGCGTCGTCGATTTCGAACGGCTGACCGGAGAGTGAGAGCGTGCCGCGCACCGCCCGCGCCGTGCCGAAGATGCGTGGGTTACGCGCCGTGCCGGCCAGCTGCAGATTGAGCGACCATTCCGCGTCGATGCCACGCCCGCGGGTGAACACCCGGCCCGGCGCGCGGATGCGCACATCCAAAGTCGTGCGGCTGTCACGCACCGGCGCCGCTATCTCTTCCTCGTCCTCATCTTCGAAACCGGGCCGGTTGATCTCGATGACTTCGATCGTCGGAATGCCGGCCTCGGGATTGCTCGCGATATCGACTTCTGCCTCGATGATGTTGATCTCACCGTTCAAGCGCGACTGCAGTCCTTCCCAGTGCAACGAGAGTTCGCCATTGGCGCGCGCGCGTGCATCGGGGCGGTCGGCGATCAGCATGTTGCTCACTGTGACGGCGATATTGCCTTCGCGGGCATTGGCGCTGCCGCCTGTCGCGGTGAGGCGGCCGCCACCGGGGCCGGACGCGGTGAAGTTTTCGATCGTCACGCCGCGCTCATCCAGCGCCACGCGCGCGTCGAGATCGACTAGGGTGACGCCGGTGAGTTTATCTTCAAAGCGGCCATCAACAATTTCGAGGAAGCCATCGCCCGCGAGATATCCGGCGCCGAACTCGATCTCGCCTTCGCCGTTGAGTTGGCCGGTGAGTTGCTGATCCTGCAGCCGGGCCGCGGCCCACAATGAATCCGCCGGCCCGCGCACCGTCCATGTCGCCCGTCCGCGCCGCTCCGGCGCTAATGCGATGCGGATTGGATCAAGTCCGGTGACGACCGGTGCATCTGCTTCAAAGCGTGCGACAAGGCCTTCGGTGGATGTTGCATCGACGACGGCACGCAATCGATTGGGATCGAGATTGCCGACGATGTGCATATCGAGCCGGCCGCGTTGGCGGCCTGCGAAGCGGGCGTCATCGAGGGTGATGTCAGCGTCGCCACTCAAGCCGCCGCCATTGTTGGCGAGATTGATCCGGCCATCGATGCGGCCTTCCGCACGCTCGCCCCAAATTGCGGCCAGCGGGCCGAGCGGCGCATCGTCGATCTGGGCTTGGCCGCGCAGCGCCCGGCCGCGCTCCTCCCATTGCGCGCGGACAATGCCATCGCCGAGCGCGACATCGAGGCTGGCCGTCGTGGTGTTGTTCTGAATGCGCGCCGTGATCGGCGCGCGGGTGAATACATCCGTTTCGGCAAGCTCGCCGCGGCCTTCGATACGCAGATCGGTCACGCCACGTGCAAAGCTTGCTGTGCCTGTGCCGGCGAACGCCAGTGGCGCATCGCGCAGGCGGCCGCGCATGTTGAATTCAGCGGCGATGGCGTTGAACGGGCCGGTCGCACGCAGCGTCGCCGCCCGCACGCGCAGATCGCCTGCGCGCGCATCCATGATCTGCGCATCGAGGTTCAGCATGTCGGGCGTCAGCGAAAGATCGCCGGCTAGCCGCCCAGTGACGCCAGCAATCAGGCCATCGATCGCGCCGTTGACATCGAGCTCGGCGCTCACGCCGCCGGCGCCGATGCTGGCGTTGCCTTGCGCCTGCAGCGCGCCGAGTTGGCCGTCGAGTTCTGTCAGCGTGATGACGCCTTCGTCGATGCCAATCAAAGAAGAGGCGACAAGCGGTTGGCCCGAGGCTTGGCCCTCAACTTCAGCGCGCCCCGCATAGCCGCCGCCGCTCGGCGCCAAAGTGAAATTCACCACCGGCTGCTCGACGACAACGCCGCCCGCGCTGAAACTCGAGAGCGAGGCCACCGCCGTGACGGTGGGTCGCGCGATCCGGCCGGTGATGCGGCCCGTCGCATCGAGAGCGCCAGCGATTTGCGCGCCGCCAATATCAAGCGGCCCGCGCGCAGTCGCTTCTAGGGAGAGGTTCGCTTCACCGCGCACAATGCGGCCAACGACGCCCGCGCGCAGGTTTTGTCCGTCTACGCGCGCATGCGAGACGGTGATGCCGCCATTCTCGAAGGCAAAGCGCCCATCCAGGCGCGGCGTCGCGCCCAGCAATTGCGGCACGATTGAAGGCGCGCCGCCAATACCGGCGCCTTGGCCTTGCACCGTTGTCGTCCAGATACGCCCTTGCTCTGTCTGCTCGGCGAAGGCGCGAAAGCGGCCGCCTGCTTCGCCCGTGAGGTCGGACACGATCGCGCCGAGCCGCCGCACGCGCCATTCGCCGCTGAACTCACCCGTCCCGCCAGTCGCCCAACCTTGCGCGCTCAGCGCCAGCGCGTCCCCGGTGAGTTCACCTTGGCGCAACTCAAAGCGGCCGCGGCGGCGGTCGTACTGCAGATCGGTGCGCAGTCGCGCTTCTGCAAATAGCGGCGGCGAACCATCCGGCGCGCGCAGATCGCTGGTCAGTGCAAAGCGTTCGGCGTTGAGCGAGGCCTCTACCGGGCCGGTAAGCCGCACGCGCTGGCCCAGCGCATCGACCTGCTGCGCGTCGAGCGTGCCGCGTATCGCGGTGGTGCCACGGGCGCGGCGAAGCTCGCCTTCCAGCCGTGTCGCGCCAAGCTCGAACGGCGCTTCAAACGCGATGTTGGAGAGCCTTTCGCTGGTTGCTGTGAAGCGGGCAGGCCCGACAAGCTCGCGATTCTCGTCAAGTTCGCCGCTGATCTCCACGGCCAGAAACGGCGTTTGCGCGCGGGCGCTGAAGGCGCCGACCCGGTCGCCATTGGCGGTGAATTGAGCGCTATCGCCAATCCGGCGCGTCAGCGTTTCAAGGCGGGGCAAAATATCGAACTGAGCTTGGCCGGCCGCTGTCCACGTCGTCGGCGTCCAGCTTGCTTCGCCTTGCAGCAATTGCGCCGCGCCGATCTGCGCTTGATAGCGCGCCGATCCGGTCTGCGCGTTGCCCGTACCTACAGCGGTGGCGCTGATGCCTTCCTCAGCAACGCCAAGCGCGCGCGCGAAGATGCCGCCTGGCGCGCTCGCGGCGTCGAGGTTGAGCTCGTAGTTCTCATCGGGGCTGTAGGCGACAATCAGACGATCTGCGTCAGAGTCCGTGCGCCGCAATTCGATGTTGAGCGCATCGACGGATCTATTTTCAAAGGTGAAGCCCAGCTGCGCGGTGAAGGCCGCCGCTTCACCGAAGGCCGCTTCATCGAGAATGATCTCGTTGACGCGCACATCACTAAGGAAGACGTCAATCGTCGCGCCGCTAGAGGGGCGCTTCTCCAGCAGACGCGGCTGGCGGTGCATCACCAGTGAGTCGATCTGGCCGGCGCGAATGCGCACGGCGCCGAACAAAATATCTTGCGGCCGCCAATCGAGCGCCAGGTTGCTGGCTTCCAGCCAAACGCCTTCCTCATCTGCGATGCTGATGCGCTCAGCCCGCAGATTGCCGAGCCAGCTGCCACTCACCCCGTCGACGGTGATGCGCCCCAAGCGCCATACACGCTGGCCGTCTGCGAGTTCATCAACCACCCACGGCGCCGCCGGTCCGAGCGCGACGAACACGCCGCCTGCGAGCGCAACGCCACTCGCCGCGTAGGCCCACTTGCGCCAGCGCTTAAGTTTGGGCTTCGGCGCGGCTGGTTCTTCGGGCGCGCTCATCAGAACGCCTGGCCGATGCTGATATAGAGCGCGTAATCATCGCTTGAGAATTCGTCGTCGAGCGGCACGGCAACGTCAAAACGCAGCGGCGCAAATCCGAGATCGTAGCGCAAGCCAACGCCGACGCCGAAGCTGAGGTCGCCCGCGTCCGCCCAATCATCGAACGCCGTACCGCCATCGATGAACGCCACTGCGCCAAGCCGTGACGCAAAGCGCCAGCGCGCTTCGATCGAGCCTTCGACCACGCCTTGGCCGCCAGGCGTCAGCCCAAGCAGATCGCGTTCAAGCGGGTAAATGGAATTGTATTCATAGCCGCGCACTGAGCCGCCGCCGCCTGCGTAGAAGCGCCGATCCGGCGGCACATCGTCAGCGCTGCCAGCGACGGCTTCCAGCCACCCGGCGCGGATGCGCGCAGCAAGCGTGAGTGAGTTCTCGCGTCCGAAAGATTCATAACCGCGCGCCTCCGCTGAAGCACGCACAAAGCCGAGCGTTGCGTCGCCCGAGGAAACGGAGGGTTCCACCCGAAATTCCAGGATCGAACCGTCGAGCGGATCGAGCGTGAGTTCGGTGGTGTCGTGGCGCAGATTATAAAAGCCGCTGAGCACCACGGCTTCGTTCACGCTGCCCACGAGATCGTCGTACTGGTCTGCAGAGAGCCGCAAGCCATAGCTGCGGCCAAGACGCAGCCGCGTCGATGCATCGACGTTAGCGTAGAGCGCAAGGCCCTGGCGTGTGTACGCCGCTGGCGCTTCGCGCTCGGCGCTGACGCCGATCGTGACAGCATGGCCGAGCCCCGCCGCATGCGGGCGGACCAGCGCGACCGAAAGCTCTTGCTGCAATTCGGCCAAAGTGGCGGACGTGATCAGCGAGTCTGCGCGGCCGGTGAAGTTGCGGCGCGTCCACTGGCCGACGACACCAGCGCCCTCCGTGGTGGAATAGGAGAGGCCGAGTTCGTAGGCGTTGCGGCGTGCTGGTTCGATTTCGAGGATAACGTCACGCACGCCATTGGCGTTAGGTTCGTCCAATCGCGTGGAAACGCTGGTGACGGCGCCGGTAGAGCTTAGGTCCCGCCGCAATCGGGTCAGCGCGTCTGGCGAATACGTTTCGCCGTGCCCCCAATTTTGCAGATCGTCGATGAAGCCTGGTCGAAAAATAGTGCTGGGCTCGGCGCGCACATCGCCGAGATAAGCGCGTGCGCCGGCGTCGAACTGATATGCCGGTGTAACCGAGTTCGCGGCGTGATCGACGACGACGCGCCGAGGCTGCGCCGCGGCGTCCGGATAGCCGCCGTTGTGCAACGCGGCCAATGCGGTGGCTTCCGCCTCCAACACTGCGCCCGAACGCGCGGGCGCGCCTTCCGGTACGAGGCTCAGCGCATTGCGTGCTTCCAGATCGGTCGCCGAATCCGGTGTCGCGCCGGCGTAAGCAAGCGATGGATCGGCGAAGCTGAAGCGCTGTCCTGCTTCAATGATCAGGCGTGCAGCCGGCGGCTCTTCTGTAGCTTCCGGCGTGACCGTGGCGCCGTAATAGCCCTCCGAGCGAAGCCAGACGCGCGCACGCGCGGCAGCTTCTTCGGCGATGCGCTCCGCGTCGAACAAGCTTGTAGGCCGCTCACGATCGGGCAGGAGATCGCGAATGGTGTCGCGCATGTCCTTGTCGCCGCCTTCAACGACGACGGGCGAGTCGGCCCACGCTGCCGGCGGCGCCGCAAGAGCGACGGCCGCGGCTAGGGCGGCTGGGAGGACAGGAAATAGGCGCATCGCGAGTTGTCGCCAGACTCGCGCCGCGCCGGTTAATGCTTCATCAACCATAGGCTCTGGGCTGCACCCCAGACCCGCACGAAATGTCTCATGAAATCAGAGACAAAGAAACCGGCAATGGCGCCTTGCCGGGGTTTAACCCCAGGGGCCGCGTTTGCGCGTCGGCCCGGCACTCCAGGGGCCCGCCGGCGAGGCGTTCGTTGGCCGCCCGAAACGGCGCGCGAGTTCCATCAACTGGGCGATGCGGTTGCCGGTGTTTGGGTGCGTCGAGAACAAATTGTCGGCGCCGCGGCCGGCCAGCGGGTTGATGATGAAGAGGTGCGCCATCGCCGGATTGCGCTCGGCGTCCATGTTCACGCGCTGGCGCGCATAGCCCTCGATCTTTTGCAGCGCGCTGGCCAGTGCTTCGGGCTCGCCGCCGATCTCGGCGCCGATGCGGTCAGCCTCGTATTCGCGCGCGCGGCTGATTGCCATCTGCACCACTGACGCGGCGATCGGCGCCAGCAGCATAATGAGAATCCCGACAATTGGATTGCGGTCACGGTCACCGAAGAAGAGCGCAAAGTTCGCCAGCATGGCAACGGCGCCGGCGATGGTGGCGGTCACTGTCATGGTCAGCGTGTCGCGATTTTTAACGTGCGCCAGCTCGTGCGCCATGACGCCGCGAATTTCCTCACGCGTCAACAAGCCCAGCAGGCCGCTGGTAGCGGCTACGGCGGCGTTTTCCGGGTTGCGCCCGGTGGCGAACGCGTTCGGCTGCGGATTGTCGATGATGTAAATCTTCGGCGCCGGCAGGCCAGCGCGTTGCGCCAGCGCCAATGTGTCTTGAACGTAAGCCTGCACGCGCGGATCAGAATGTCGCGGATCGACCTCCTGCGCCCGGAAGTGACGCAGCACCATTTTGTCGGCGTTCCAATAGGCGAAGATGTTCATGCCGCCCGCGACCAGCAGCGCGATCAGCATGCCGCCGGTGCCGCCCACCAGATATCCGACGCCGCCAAACAGCGCGGTCATCGCAGCAAGCAGCGTGTACGTCTTGAGATGGTTCATCGCACTCCTCACGTCTCGGAACTATGATATTGAAATCGCCGGAGCCCGATTCAATGAGTGAGAACAGCGACGTTCCGCGGAAATTGACGCCGGAGGCGGAGCGCGCACTGGCCGAGGCCGCGGCGCGCCGGGCGGAGGCCGAGAAGCTCGCGACGGAACATGGCGGCCCGTCCGGCCCGGAGCCGACGCGTTACGGCGACTGGGAACGCAAAGGCATCGCGACCGACTTTTGATTAACGGCCAGCACGCGCGGGCGAAGTTCGCGCGCCGGTGGCGAAGCTGCTTCACGCCTGTTCGGACCTGCGCAAGAGTGCGTCGTTAAGGTGGAGAAGCCGCATGCGCGCGCTCGTATTGTTTGCCGCTCTGGCGTTGGTCGCCGCTCCGGTGCTGGCGATCCCAAGCGTTGCCTACGCCGATGGCATCGAGCGTCCGCAGCAACCGCGCCCGCGGCCACGTCCGCGCCCCGCGCCGCCGCGTGAAGCGCCGCCGCCGGCGCCCGTGCCGCTCGCGCCGCAGGGCCCCGAGGAAGTGACGCTGTCACAATCCTTCTTCGCCGGTGCAGGTGGCGGGGTGGGCGTCGATGTCGCAGCCTCCAGCTATTACTCAAGCACGACCGTGGTGATCCGCGGCGGCCACGCGCAGGCCTCGGCCTTCGCTTATGCCTCGGCCCGCGCGGGCGCGCGCAGCGGCGGCTGGGGCCGCGGCGGCGGGCATGGCGGGTGCGGTTGCCGTTAAGGCGCCGCCGCTAACCAAAGCACAAGGCCTCCAGGCGCATGCATTTGCCCCACTAGGTGAAAGGGCGTAAACGCGCGGCCCGGGTGCGGGCCCAATCCGCCGCCCAATAGGGGAATTCTTTATGGCGCAGGCCCCAGCCGAAGCGCCCCAACCGAATGCGTCTTCAAACGGTGGCGACAGTGGTGGTCGCGGCCGCGCCGTTGCGCACGGCGGTTTTTGGACGCTGTTGATTGGGTCAGTTGGCGTCGTTTACGGCGACATCGGCACGAGCCCGCTTTATGCGCTGCGCGAGTGCCTGCGCATTGTCACTGGAGATTTTGCGCGCGCGCCTGAGCGCGGTGAAGTGATCGGCATCGTCTCGCTCATTTTCTGGGCGCTGATTATCGTCGTTACGATCAAGTCCGTCTTTCTGCTGCTCAGGTTCGACAACAAGGGCGAGGGCGGCACGCTTTCGCTTATGGCGCTGGTGCGCAAGGCGTTCGCGAAGCCTTCGGCGCTTCTGCTCGGCGCCGGGATGCTCGGCGCATCCTTGTTCTACGCTGACGCGCTCATCACGCCTGCGATCTCCGTTATCTCGTCAGTCGAGGGCCTGAAAGTCGTCCCCGGCATCGGCGCCTACATCGAGCCATGGGTGCTGCCGATCAGCATCGTGATTCTGATCGGTCTGTTCTTTGTGCAGAGCCGCGGCACAGCCAAGATCGGCGCCTTGTTCGGGCCAATCACTCTGGTTTGGTTCTTGGTGATGGCCGCGCTCGGCCTGCTTCATATCTCGGACGATCCCGAGATCGTCGGCGCATTGTCGCCGCTGCCGGCGCTGAATTTCTTCTTCACGCATGCAGGTCTTTCTTTCGTCGTGCTTGGCGCGGTGTTCCTTTCGGTGACAGGCGCTGAGGCTCTCTACGCTGACATGGGCCACTTCGGCCGCAAGCCGATCAGCAGGGCGTGGGTGTTCATCATCCTGCCTTGCCTGACGCTGAATTATTTGGGCCAGGGCGCGCTGGCGCTCGCGCATCCCGAAACGATCGACAATCTCTTCTTCATGCTCGCGCCGGATTGGGCGCGGCTGCCTGTCGTGCTGCTGGCGACGATGGCGACGATCATTGCGAGCCAAGCCGTCATCACCGGTGCGTTCTCGATTACCCAGCAAGCCATTCAGCTTGGCATTCTGCCGCGCATGGAAATTCGCCGCACATCAGAGACGCAGGCCGGCCAAATTTTCATGCCGCAAGTCAACTGGCTGATGCTCGCGGGCGTGTTGATCCTGGCGCTGGCGTTTGGCTCCTCAAGCCGTCTCGCCGCTGCGTATGGCATTGCTGTTTCGGGTGAGATGCTTGTGTCGACGGTCCTGGTGTTCTTCGCCATCTGGAAATTGTGGAAGCGCCCGGTGTGGTTGGCGGCGCTGATCTGCGTTCCATTCGCGCTGATCGAGCTGACGTTCTTTTCGTCCAACATGCTGAAAGTGTGGAGCGGCGGCTTTGTGCCGATCATGCTGGCGCTTGGCCTTGTGCTCATCATGTGGACGTGGGTGCGTGGCACCCGGCTGCTGCAGGAAACCGTGCGGCGCGATGAACCGCTCGCAAAATTGTTCGAGACGCTCTCGCACCATCCGCCGCATCGCGTGCGCGGCGCCGCTATCTTTTTGACCGGCGATCCGGAAGTCGCGCCGGCTGCGCTCATGCACAATCTGAAGCACAATCAGGTGCTGCACGAGCAGCTGATCATCCTGACCGTGAAAACGATCAACGCGCCGCGGGCGCCGGAAGGCGAGCGCGTCAAGGTCGAAGATTTCTTGCCTGACGTGAAGCGGGTGACGCTCACCTTCGGCTTCATGGAAACGCCGAACGTCGTCAAAGCGCTAACCGAGGCGCGCAAGCACGGCCTGAAGTTCGACATCATGAAGACGAGCTTCTTCCTCTCGCGCCGCACGATCGTGCCAAGCGAACGAAGCGGCATGCCGCTTTGGCAGGATCACCTCTTCATCTTCCTGGCCCGCAACGCCACTAACGCGACAGACTTCTTTCACATCCCGTCCGGCCGGGCGGTCGAGTTAGGCAACCAGGTAATGGTCTAAACAAGATGTGCTAACCTAAGGGCATGGCGCTCGCTTGGCTCCTCATAGGCGTTATGCTCTTGCTTTCGGGCGCGGCGTTTATTGCGTCACCGAGTGGCGTCAGATTGCCGATGCAGTGGGGCCTCAATGGACGCCCGACGTGGCGCGCGCCGCGTTTGATGGCGGTGCTGTTTGCGCCGGCGCTCGCAACCGCCATTCTCTTGATCACTTCTTCATTCGCCGCGAATGCGCATTGGGTAGCGATGTCGGTGGCGGCGATCTTCGTCGTCGTACACGCGGGCCATTTGTATTTTGCCCTGCGCGACGTCAGACGGCCCTAGCGGTAAAGATAGTTCGCCGGCAGCCCCAAGCGCATGCACGCTTGCGCCGGCGGGGCTTCGTCGAGCACGAACCGCTCTGAAATCGCGCCAATCGCGCGCAGCAACGTCGCTTCGCCACGCCGCAAACCGCATTCGCGTCCGAGTCCAAGCAGATCGCGCGCCCAAGCCGGCGTGATCTCGACAGCAGCGCGGATCATCATGCGCTGCACCCCGCGCAGCGGCAGGATCGGCGCGCTGCGGACAATGTCGAGAAACTCAAACACGATGTCGGAGCGTTCGAGCTTCAACCGCATCTGATCGAAATATGCCTCCATCGCCGCTGCCGATTTCGGCACGCCGATAGCGCCGTAGAGCGCGGCTGCTTCGGCGCCTTCTGCATAAACAGCGTCCAACTCCTCTGCCGCCAGGGGCCGCACGAAGCGACTATAGGCTTCAAAGAAGCCAAAGCCGGCGGTGGCTTGCACCCAGTTCAGAAGCTCCTCGTCATTGGCGCGATACGGAATGCCGGTGGGCGTCAGGCCTTCAACGCGTTCATGCCCGCGCACCACGCCGGCGATCATCGCCCGGGCGGTGTCGGCCGGCGCGTAAATCGTCACCCACGCGGCATAGCCCGTGCGCCGCATGCGCGTGACGGGATCGCGGCGAAAGCTGGTGTGTTCCCAGACCCCGGTGCGCACGCGCGGCTCGGCCAGTTCGAGGATCACCGCCGCTATCCCGCCGACGATCAGCGCGACCGGGTTCTTCATCACACGCCAGGTGGTGGAGTCCGGCGCAAACAAGGCCGGCGCGCCGGCAGGCGCACTGAAATTCACCGGGCGCATGCCGGGCGGCGGTGCGATGTAATCGCGTAACAGTCGATCCAAGTTGCGGCGCATGGGTGTGAAACCTTACCATGCCAACGCTGAAAGGAGCATCGTGTCCGCACCCGACCTTACGTCATTGCAGCAGCGCGCCGTCGGCGGCGACGCGCGCGCGCAATATGAGCTGGGCGCGATGCTGCTCGTCGGACGCGGTGCGCCGTGGGCGCCACAGCAGGCCTACAAGTTGATCGACGCGGCGGCCGCGCAGAACCAGGCGGACGCGCTGCGCCTGTCCTCGGTGCTTTCGGCGCTAGGTGAGGGGCGCGCGCAGGATTGGTCGCAGGCGCATGGGCTTGTTGTTCGCGCCGCCGACGCCGGCGACGCGCGCGCGCAGCGCGAGCTCGCCGTTCTCGGCGCGTCGTTCGATGCGCAAGCTTGGCTCACGCCGCCGGGGCCAGCGCAACACTTCGATGCGCCACGCGTGCTGACGTTCGAAAAATTTATCTCGCCGGCAGCCTGTGATTGGATTCGCGCCCTCGCTGCGCCGCGCCTTGAGGCTGCGCGCGTGAAGAACCCGGAGCGCGGCGGCGCCAATTCCGATCAGTACCGCAGCAATACCGGCATGGGTTTGAGTGTGCTCGATACCGATCTCGTGGTGCAGCTCACGCACGCGCGCATCGCCAACGCTATCGGCGTGCCTGTGGCGCAGCAGGAGCCAACCAACGTCCTGCACTACGAACCCGGACAGGAATACAAACCGCATTTCGACTTTATCGATCCCGGCGTCGCACACTTCGCGCAAGAAGTTCAGCGCCTCGGCCAGCGCACGGTTACCTTCCTAATCTATCTCAACGACGATTACGAAGGCGGCGCGACGGCGTTTCCGCGGCTTGATTGGAGCTTCAAAGGCAAGAAGGGCGATGCGCTGGCGTTCTGGAACGTCACCGATGGCCGCCCCGATCCGCGCACGCTGCACGCCGGCACGCCGACGACCAACGGCGTCAAATGGCTGTTCTCAAAATGGGTGCGCGATCGCGCCCTGCCTTTGGTTTGAGCATCGAGAGGGCTACGGATAGCAGATGACGGTCACCATCGAATCACTGAAGGACGCCGCGGCATCAGGCGATCCGCGGTCGCAATTCCGGTACGCACGTGAGCTGCTGATCGGCACGCGCGTGCGATATGATTCAGAAACCGCGCTGAGGCTAGTCGAGGCAGCTTGCAGCGCACGCTATCCGCAGGCCCTGCTGTTTCACGCTACGCTCGCTGCGCTGGGCTTTGGACGCAGCCAGAGTTTCGAGGACGCTCTGGGCTTTGTGGAGCAGGCCGCGGCTCTCGGCGATGCCCGTGCTCAGGGCCAACTCGCCGCTCTGGGCGGGCGAGAGGGGTTTCGCGCGGAAAACTGGCTCGCATTGCCGAGCTTGCAGAAGCATCATGACGCGCCGAGGATATTTACCGTCGAGAGCTTTTTGTCGCGCGATGCTTGCGCGTGGCTGATTGATCAAACGCGAAGGCGCCTTATCCCGGCGAAGGTGAAGGATCCGGCTCAAGGCGGATCCGGATTCGCGAATTATCGGAGCAATAGCGGCGCAGGATTCAGTTCGATCGAATCCGATCTGGTTGTTCAGATGACCAATCTGCGTATTGCAACGGTCATGAACCTGCCGATCGCGAACCAGGAGCCTACGAATGTGCTCCACTACGCGCCGGGCCAAGAGTATCGCCCGCACTTTGATTTTGTGACCCCAGACGAGGCCCCGGCTTTTCAACGCGAGTTGGCGAGTGTCGGGCAGCGCGTCGCCACAGTACTCATTTATCTCAACGACGATTACGAAGGCGGCGAGACTCACTTCCCGCGGCTGAATTTTCGCTATCGGGGCGCAACTGGTGACGCGTTGATCTTCTGGAATTTGTCCGCCACCGGGCAGTTGGAGCGCCAGTCGCTGCACGCCGGAGTTCCAGTGGTGGCTGGAGAAAAATGGATTCTGTCAAAGTGGATTCGCGAGCGACCGTTTCCGCTGGTCTGATTTCTATTTAAGTTGAGTTTGCAAAACACTGATGGACCCGCGCCTCCTAAAACCCGCCGCGCCGACTGACCCGCGCACGCAAGTGCGCCAGGCGCATCTGATGCTGACCGGCAAGCTCCCGTCGTTTGGCAACGAAGCGATCAAACTGGTGGAAGCCGCGTGTGCGCAGAAATCAGCTGAAGCTCTGCTATACCACGCAGCGCTCGCCGCGCGTGGGCACGGCCGCGCGCAAAACTTCGATCACGCGTTCAGATATGTGCAGGAGGCTGCGGCTCTGGGCGATACCCGCGCTAAGGGCCAGCTCATGGCCCTGGAAAACAAATTCGACCGGCAAGCATGGCTCACGCCTGTCGCTTTGCAGCAGCATCACGCCGCGCCGCGTGTGTTCACGGTGGAGAAATTCATCTCCAAGCCGGTGTGCAATTGGCTGATGAAGCAGGCGCGCAAGAACCTTCAGCGCGCCACTGTGCAACTCGCGGCCAAAAGCGGCGCCGCCGCGGTCGACAACGCCCGTTCCAATTCAGTGGCGGGCTCGCATCCGCTACAACCGGACTTGGTGATGCAGCTGGTGAACCAGAAGATCGCCGCCACGATCGGTGTGCCCGTGGCGCATCAGGAAACCACCAACATTCTGCACTATGCACGTGGCGAGCAATACATCCCGCACTTCGACTTTTTCACCGAGGCGGAAGAGGCGGGCTTCGCGCACGAGATGCGCACCATTGGCCAGCGCATTTGCACCTTTCTGATCTATCTCAACGATGGCTATGAGGGCGGTGAGACGAACTTCCCGCGCCTCGATTGGCGCTTCAAGGGCAAGCCTGGCGATGCGTTGGTCTTCTGGAATCTCTCTGCTGACGGCCAGCGCGAGCTGCTTTCGCTGCATGCCGGCCTGCCGGTGACGAAGGGGGAGAAGTGGCTCTTGTCGAAATGGGTGCGCCAGCGCCCTGTGCCCGTGGCTTAGCGGCGCCGTTGATCTGAACCGCGCGCTGTGAAAGGAAGGCCGCGCATTTCGCGCGGGAATCATCATGTCTCAGCCCAAAGTCAAGAAGGTCGTGCTCGCCTATTCCGGCGGCCTCGACACCTCCATCATCCTGAAATGGCTGGAGGAGACGTATGGCTGCGAGGTCGTCACCTTTACGGCTGATCTCGGCCAGGGCGAAGAGCTCGCGCCCGCGCGCGAGAAAGCGCTGAAGATGGGCGTGAAGCCGGATAACATCTTCATCGACGATCTGCGCGAAGAGTTCGTGCGCGACTTCGTCTTCCCGATGTTCCGCGCCAATACTTTGTACGAAGGCCAGTATCTGCTCGGCACTTCGATCGCGCGGCCGCTGATCGCCAAGCGCCAGATCGAGATCGCCAACATGGTCGGCGCCGACGCGGTGTGCCACGGCGCGACCGGCAAGGGCAATGACCAGGTCCGTTTCGAAGTCAGCTACTACGCGCTGAAGCCGGACGTGAGAGTGATCGCGCCGTGGCGCGAGTGGAGCTTCGAGGGCCGCCCCGATCTCATCGCCTACGCCAAGAAGCACGGCATCCAGATCGCGCAAGGCAAAGAGCAAGTCGCGCCGTTTTCGATCGACGCGAACCTGCTGCACACGTCGAGCGAGGGCCTCGCGCTCGAAGATCCCGACGTCGAAGTGCCGGAGATTGTCACCAAGCGCGGCGACCGCCGCACCATCACGCCGGAAGAGGCGCCCGATCAGGCCGAGACGGTCACGCTCAGTTTCGAGCGCGGCGATCTCGTCGCCATCAACGGCAAGCCTATGAAGGCGCACGAGCTGCTCGCGGAGTTGAATCGGCTCGGCTCCAAGCACGGCATCGGCGGCCTCGATCTGGTCGAGAACCGCTATGTCGGCATGAAGTCGCGCGGCTTCTACGAAACGCCGGGCGGCACGATCCTTTGGTACGGCCACCGCGCCATAGAGAGCATCACGCTCGATCGCGGCGCCATGCATCTGAAGGACGAGCTGATGCCGCGCTATGCGAGCATCATCTATAACGGCTTCTGGTGGACGCCCGAGCGGCTAATGCTGCAAGCCGCGATCGACGCCAGCCAAGGCAGCGTCACTGGTGATGTGAAGCTGAAGCTCTACAAAGGTGGCGTCCGCACCGTGGGCCGCTCATCGCCATACTCGCTCTACTCAAAAGCCCTGGTCGGCTTCGACGAAGCCGGCGGCTACAACCAGGCCGACGCCGAAGGCTTCATCAAACTCAACGCATTGCGCCTGCGAATTTTGGCGGAGCGCGATAAGAAGCGCGGGAAGAACGAGTAGCGCTCAAGCCCGCGTAAACTCCATCCACCAATTCACTTCCCACGTCGCGCCGCCGTCAGCCGAGAACGCTTGCTCCCAGCGTGCTGAGTTCGCGGTGATCTCGGACCACTGGAAATAGACGCGGATAGCGCGACCGTTGAAGGTGTCGTCGGCCTCGAAGCGGCCGACACCGTCGTGGAAACCGCCGCGGACCGGCGGTTCGAGCGAATTGCTGCGTTCGTCGAACCACCAGATCGACCACAGGCGGGTCTCCGGATTGAAGACGCGCACCGCCATGGCGCGGTAGGCGCCGGCGGGCAGGTCGAGCCAATTGTCGTCCATGTTGCCGAAGCCATTGAGCGTCGGGACCATCGTGCACGCGCCGTCGAACTCGTCCCACTCAGTTGAGCCGACTAGGCGCTCCTTCAAGCGATGATGGCGGACGTTCCAGCTCCCGATCAGCCAATCCCAATCGTGACGGTGGCGTTCGAGATCTTCGGCTTCTGACATAGGCGCGCTCCTGCTCTACGAGGTTCATATGCACGCATACCTGCCAGCGTGTGTCAGGTATTAGAGAGCGCTCTAAATGATCGCGGAATCAGGGCGTGGATTTTCGCCCTCTATCCCACACCATCGCCAGCAAAAACCCAGAGCAATCAAGCACCAGCGCAAAACGTATCCTACAGCGCAAAACCTGAGCGATACTCACCTTATCCTTCACACGGGAGGTCTCGTTGCTAGCCGAGCATCCAGACGTGAATGACGCGATCGAGCGTGATGCTGATGTCAGCCAGCCAGCGTGCTGGCGATGCTGATGTCGGCTGAAGCCCGCGGGAGAAGCAGCGTAAGGCGCCAACCGCGGGAGGATACCGGGCTTTACAGGCAAAAGTCCGCACGCGGTCGGGGACCTATCCAGGGGAGTGAAAAACCTCCCTGTGACGGCCCGATCGAAAACGCATCGCGACAGGGCGCGTGGTTTGCGCATAGCCAGTCGTAAGACTGGATGACTATCTACTCGGCGCACTCCACGCGCCCTGCCTCCCGAACGCGCCGCGCGCGGTCCGGCCGCAGGCGCTCTTTCTTATTTCTATCGGGAAGGCTCGCCGGCGGGCAGGCGCGATTGCGCTTCTTCCAGCATGCCGCGCGCTACTTCGGCATTGCCGCCGCCGTGTGGATCGAACGCCACTGCGCGCAGCATTGGAATGGCCTCGGCATGGCGGTCATTCGCCATCAGCGCGTACGCGGCATTGATGCTGATTTCGTCGATTTGCGGCGCCAACTGGTTCGCCAGCATCAGCACGTTGAGATAATTCTCCAGCGCGGGCCGATCCATCATCACGCCGTCAAAGGACTGCGCGTAGCGATAGAGCGAAGGGACATGGTTTGGATTGCGCTGGTAAGCGCGGCCGAACAGTCGCCGTGCTTGGCTCTGAAGCGTTCGCTCTGCGTCACCCTCGGCTTCTTCCGCGTCCGTGAGATAGGAGAGCCCGCTGAGGTAGAGCGCCTCTACGTCGTCGGGATTTGACTCGATGAGGGGGGCGAGGACAGCGCGCGCCTGTTCGGTTTCGCCAAGACGGATCTCCGCAAAAGCGCGCGTTAGGCTGGAGAACCGATCGCTTTGGCCTTCAGTGAGTGAGCGCACCCGTGAAAGCACTTCAGTGCGCGAGGCATCGCCGACGCCGTAGCGAATGCTGGTGTAGAGCGGCAAGAGATTGTTGGCGCTCACCGGTAAGCGCGTGACTTGCACGCGCGAAAGATCAACCTGCGCGGGTCGGTTCAGCGCCAGCGCGTTAGGCGAGCCGCGATAGTAGCGGCGCAATTCGGATAAAAATTCCGCGGGCGTTACGCCAAAGCCGGATTGGAACGCCGAAACCGGATCTTGGCCCAGCCGCAGCGCGCGCATATAGGCGTGAAATTGCTCCATCTTGCCGGGTGTCAGCACCAGGTAGTGCGTCATCAGCCAGCTCTGTGCGTAGAACAAATTAGCTTCGCGCGGGTCGCGGAGTTCAAACGGGGAAACCGTGATCAGCCGCTCGATCGGCATCCAGGTCTCGTTGCGCAGCGCATAGAAGCGCCCTTCGCTGCTTCGCCCGAGCACAATTCGGTCCGTGCCGAGTTGCGCCGTGGACATAAATTCCGCGAAGCCCTCAACGTACCAAGCTGGATACGCATTGGCGAAATGCTGAAACATGAAATGGTGAGCGTACTCATGGAAGAGAACATCGCGATTGCTGAGGCCGCCGTCGCGGTAAATGGCGAACGCAGCGATCTGATCGACGCGGGCGGCATAAAGGCCGGCGATTGAATCGCGCATGTTTGGAAAAGTTTGGCGAAACTCGTCTTCGGAAAAGAGATAGACTTCGAGCTTCGTTGGCGAGCGTTCACCCGTGGCTTCCGTCATCCGCCGCAGCAGCGCGTCGAACGTCTCGAGTTCGTTGGCCAGGCCGCGTATGGCGCGATCTGGAACCGCGCCGTGGACAATAAAACCCTCAGTTTCGGCGCGGAGCCAGCGTCCGTCCTGCGCTGCGACGGACGTCGCGAACGCAGCGAGGAGGCTGAGCGAAACCAAGAAAGAAATGAAATGCCGCATGTTTGCCTCCCCACGGCGTAACCTTAGGTGGAGCCAAACGCGCCTTCAACTGGCGGATTAAACGATGTTTTGAATCAGACGGTTGCGCCGGCGCTTGAAGCGCCGGCGCGGTGTCTGAGCTTACGTCCAGTACTGATCGACCTTGTAGAACGCGAAGCTTTGGTCGCGATACGCGAGGCCGTCATTCTTGGTGAGCTCGGCGATGGTGTCAGCAGGCGCCGCTTTCAGCTCTTCCTCGGTGAACGGGACGACATAGGCGTCTTCGTTCTCATCGTAGTTCAAGACAGCCCATGGAAGCGGGTGAAACTTCTCACCGATCTTCAAGAAGCCGCCGAAGCCGACAACGGCGAACAGGATTGAGTTCGATTGCTTGTCGAGCACGAGATCTTCGACGGTGCCGATCTTGTTGCCTTGCGTGTCCTTTACGGACGTGCCGATGACTTTCTTCGCGCTAATGGCGGTCGTGTGTCCTGCTGGCGTGGGCATGGGGGCTCGCTCCTCGTTTTGGTCTGGGGAGCCTGATGAACAGATTGCGAGACGCTTCGTTCCGCTGCGTGCGGTGTTGTGCTCAGAGCACCAAGCCGTACAGCACAGCGCCGTAATGGCCTGCCGCTCCGATGATCACGCACGCATGCCAAAGCGCGCGGCGGAACGGGATAGCGTGATTGAGGTAGAGCAGCACGCCGCCGGAATAGGTGACTCCCGCGACCACGAGCATGACGATCGCCAGTGGCGGCAGCGTCGGCACAACGGGGCCAAGCACCAAAACCGCGAGCCAGCCAAAGGCCAGATAGATCAAGCTCCAAGCCCGATCAGAGAGGCGGGTGTAGAAAACTTTCCCGGCTGCGCCGGCAAACGCCATCATCCATATCGCGACCGTCACCGCGATCGCGAAATCCGGCGGCAGCAACTGGATCGTGAACGGCGTGTAAGAGCCGGCGATCATCAGAAAGATCGCAGCTTCGTCGATGCGGCGCAGAATACGGCGGTATGGGTTCGGCCGAGTGAGATTGTAGACGGCCGAAGCCGCCAGCATCGCCATCAAGCACATGGCGTAAATGGCGCCAGCAGTCGCCATCGGCACGCCGCGATTAACCAAGGCCACCGAAACCAGAAGTCCGCCGCCGATCAGCGCCGCGAGGATCCCAACCGCATGCACGATGCCGTCCGCCGCATGCTCGACCCGGTTCGGGTAGTGCTCGGCGAGCTCTTGCTCGTCTGCAGTGAGGAGATCCGATAGGGCCATTCTGGCGGTACTCGTTTTGTTATTGGGCGCGATGAGAGACGCGCCTCACCGCACACTAGTTCCTCCGGCTTAATGCCCGATGATCCAAACTGAGTTTTTCATGCAACACAAACGCTTGAGCTTGCGGCGCGCGTGCAACGTAAACCATGCGCGCGGCGCGCGTTCGCGGTTGGCGCGATTTTCGCACGCGTGCGGCGCATGCCAACCAAACGTCCCAATGCGGAAGCTTTGCGCGCCGAGGCCCGGCTGTTGACGACGGCGGGACTGCTCCTGCTCGGCGTTGGTTTTCCTGTGACGCTACTGCTGGTCGCCAGCGCGCTGAGCGGCGGCGGCGTTTCGCCATTCGTGCCGGTCGCGGCCGGCGCACCGCCAATCATGCTCGGCTACCTCGCGTGCCACTTCGCATCTCAACGCATGCTGAAGGCAAAGCAGCTCGAAGGCGGGCGCTGAGCATTGCGTTTTTGCGCATGCGTGCGCGAATACTTGAAACCTGCGTCACGCCGTGCGCGCGCCCATAGCGCTGAAAAAGCGGGCGTTTCATGATTACCGCGCCGTTAGCTGGCAGCCGTAAGCCGCCAGTGCTAGCCGCGCATCAGTATTGACTTGGTAATGGCGCCTCAGTCAGCCTTCATATCAGAGGAACTGGAAGGACAGCGTCAGCGTCTGTTAAGCACAAGGGTCAACGGCACATGCAGCACGACGAGCTTAAACTGCGTCTGGATGGCTGGCGTCTCGCCACCGCCGAAGTGCTTTACTATATGCCGGACCACCCCTCGCTGCTGCAGAGCTTCATGTGGCAGACGCTTGATCTGGCCCCGGACTATCCGCGTCTCCACAAATTCCTGAACTTCTGGAAGCGCGAGATCGACGCCGTCATTCACTCTGTGCGCTTGGCGACGGGCGAGACGATCGCACCGCCCAAGTTCGCGACGGCGGATCACTGGCTACATCATTAGTTAGCGCGCTTCACTCGTTTGGGATTGGCGGCATGCGCCTCTCTTCACCATACTGTGTTGGGTAGGGATCAAACGGAGACCAATCCATGCGAGCGCTCATGCTTGCGGTTGCCGCCGGGCTGCTTACCGCCTGCGCGACCGCGACGCCGTATCAACCGGGCGCGCCTGGCGCACCCGGCGCTTACGGCTTCACCGAACAACAAATCGAATCCAACCGCACCCGCATCACGTTCCGCGGAAATACGCTCACCGATCGCGAGACGGTGGAGACGTATCTGCTCTACCGCGCCGCTGAGGTGACGCTGCAGGGCGGCTACGACTATTTCATCGTCGCCAACCGCGACACGGAAGAGCGGTCCCGGCTACAGAGCACCGGCCCGCGCAATCCGCGCTTCGGATTTGACTATTGGTACTTCTCGCCGCGCCGCGGCTGGAGCCCCTGGTATGATCCGTTCTGGTCGGAGCCTTCGAGCTATCGTGAAGTGACCCGTTACGAAGCCATGGCCGAGATCGCGATGTTCCGTGGCCAGAAGCCGTCGGAAGATCCGAACGCTTTCGATGCGCGCGAAGTGCAGCAGAATCTGCAAGGCCGTATCGTCCGGCCACCGGCGAGCTAGGGCCCTTCGACCGCGATCCCGCGCGCGCGCAGAAGATCAACAACGCTGTCGTCGCCGACCAAGTGCGCGGCGCCGACAGCGATGAAGATGCGCCCTGAGCCGTCGAGCCTCCGCGCGACTTCATCGGCCCAGGCGCGATTGCGTTCGAGTATAATTGCTTCGTGGATCCCCGGTCCCACGTCGCGCCATTGCGGTTCAAGGACGCGCGCAAGCTCTTCAACGTCGCCTCGCGCCCAAGCGGTGTCCATCGCGGTCAGCGCATCCGTGCCTGCTTCGATGTCGATCAGTGTTTGCGAGAGAAAGCGCGCTTCGTCCGCCGGCGGCAGGGAGGCAAGAATTTCGATCTGTTGCGCAGCGGTCTCAAGATAGCTCAGCTTCAGTCCGCGTGCTCGCGCCTCAGGCATCAGCACGGCTTCAACGCCTGCTTCGGGCCTATGCCCCGCGCGTAGCGTCGCCGCATAGGAAAGTTGTAGCGCAGCCAGCCAGGGTCGCTGACGTTCAAGAGTGCTCGCCTCTAAGCTCAACAAATGCGCGACGCGTTGAAGCCGCCCGACGTCGTTCGGCTCGAGTTGGCGCGAGAGGCTTTCGTCGGCTGGAAGTGCGCCCAGTTCTTGGGTGAGGCGGTTTATCTCTCTGACTGCGGCTTCGCCGGTGTCCGTCTCGGTGACGAACTCCTCGGCGCGCGCGAACGCCGCCTCGAACCGTGGTCCGCGCCACTCCAGATCGGGCGGCAACATATGCACCGTGCCGTAAAGCCAAATTTCGCTATCGGCGTCGGTGATGCGCCAGAGCGCGGGTTCGCTGGCGGGCGCTGCCGGAGCACAGCTGCCGACAGCCGCCGCGGCCAGCGCGAAAAGGGCGGAGAAAAGCGCGCGCATCGGCCCCATGACTCGCCTCGACGGGGCCGCTTGGCAAGGCTCGCCTTTGCCCTAAAGCTCCGCTATAGCCGCCGCTGTCCGCACCCGTAGCTCAGCTGGATAGAGCGCTGCCCTCCGAAGGCAGAGGTCAGGGGTTCGAATCCCTTCGGGTGCGCCAGACACTTTCCGCTAGAGTCGGCTCAGATTCACCGCGAAGCTGCGCTTCAGGGCGCGGTCGGTTTTGATGTCGAAGCTCAGCCGGTCGCCGTCGTCGATGCGGGCAAAGTTGGCGCGCTCAATCTCATTGGCGTGCACGGAAATATCCGCACCGCCCCGATCTGGTGCAATCAAACCCACACCGCGGCGCGAGTCGTAAGATTTCACCGTGCCGTTCATGCCCCGGCGACTGCCACTGTCGCTTCGCGAGGCCAGAGCAGCGCATCGATGCCGTGGACTACGCCATTGCCTGCGTCGAGATCTGGCTTGATCACACGCGCCGTGTTCACCCGAAGGCCGTTGCGGCCATCGATCATCACATCGCCGCCGGTTTGCATCACGGCGCGGATGCGCTTGTCGGCAAAGCGCGCCGACGCGACGCGTCCCGCCGCGATGTGATAGCCGAGCACAATGTGCAAGCGCTCAGGGTCATGGCGCAGGAATTTGTCTAGCACGACGGGCGACATCGTCGCGAACGCCGCATCTGTTGGCGCAAACACGGTGAAAGGGCCGGGGCCCTCAAGTGTGGTGAAGTGATCGCTCGCGCGCAACGCCGCAGCGAAGGTGTAAAAGCCGGCGCGATCGGCGACGCTTACAACTGACAATAACGCCATGTTCGTCGTTCCTTATTGTGCGCCATAGGCGTCACGCGCCTTGACGTATTCATTATAGAGTTCGCGCAGGCGCGATCCTGGCTCGCCGGTCGCGCGGCCGTGAAAGCGCGCCATGCCAGCGTCGCTGGCGCCGAACACAGCCGTTACTTCGTGCATCCACGCTTTGTCGGCGGCGGTGGCTTCCTGGAGCAGTTTAAGCTTGCTCATGCAGCGCCCTGGAGGCGCTTGATTTCTTCACGCAGGCCTTTCTCGTCGAACACCGAGCCGCTTTCAGTGTCGCGGATGCGGATGAGACGCATGCCCCGGCGCTCAAGGCCGGCTGCCCAGCCCAAAGCGGATTTGGCGTCTTCAAACGTGGCGCTAGGCTCAAAGCGAAAGCCCGGACCGGGCGATGAGTTGACGATGAAAGGCACGGGCGCTCCTTGCGGGCTTCACGCTGGCGCGGCGACACATGCGCAGCGGCAACCGCCCTCGCGGGCGGCTGAAGCGTTAGTTCTGTTTGCTGATTGCGTGATCTTAACACGCTTCGCACTTGGGCGCGCGATTATTCGCACCTGCGGCTTTCAGGCGCTCATAAGCGCTTAGGCGGAGCAGATTCGCCGGAGTGTGCGGTACATGGCAAAGTTCGTGAAATTCATCTCGGCGGCCGATGCGCGGCTCGAAGTCCACATCAATCCAAACGAAGTCGCCGCCGTGCGCGACAGCCATGGCAAGACCATCATCCTGTTTCGCAGCATAGCCGCGACAGAGACAGTCGCCGGCTCGATCGCAGACGTCGTATCGGCGTTGGAAGCCGCAACTTAAGACATCGGATTAGGCGGCGGCGATGGATCGGGGAGCGGGATCCATTCTTCGTTATCGAGATCAGGCAGCTTCATGCGGCCGGCGCGCCAATCGGCTTTCGCTTGCTCGATGCGCTCTTTGGACGAGTGCACGAAATTCCATTCGATGAAGCGTGGGCCGAGCGGTTCGCCGCCAAGCGCCATGACGGTCGCGGGAGTCTCGGCGCGGAATGTCACGGCATCGCCGGGAGTCAGCACGATCATCTGCCCCGCCGCAAAGCGCTGCCCCGCAACGTCGATCTCGCCCTGCGCCACGTAGAGCGCGCGTTCGGGATACTCGGCCGGCACGGATGCGGACGCGCCAGCTTGCAGTACCCAATGCACATAAAACATAGGCGAATGGGTACGCACGGGCGCTGACAGTCCTGCGCTCTCGCCAGCAATCAAGCGACCCCATGCGCCGCCCTCTTCGAACGTGGGTAGCGCCGCCGCGCCATAATGATGGAAGGCCGGGTCGGTTTCTTCGTCCTTCTCAGGCAACGCTACCCAGGCCTGAATGCCGTGCAGCGGCCCGCCTTCAAGGCGTGCGCGTTCAAAGCGCTCGGAGTGTGTGATGCCGCGCCCGGATGTCATCCAATTGAGCTCACCCGGGCGGATCGGTTGTGCGGAACCAACGCTATCGCGGTGCATGATCTCGCCTTCGAACAGATACGTGACGGTCGAAAGGCCGATGTGCGGATGCGGACGCACGTCTACGGTTTTGGGAATACCAGGCGCGAACTGTGCGGGCCCCATGTGATCGAAGAACACGAACGGCCCGACCATGCGTCGCGGCGCGTACGGCAGCACGCGTCCTACTTCAAAGCCGCCCAAATCCTTGCGCCGTTGCGCGATAACAAGCTCGATCATGTCACAAGTCTAAGCACCTCAAACGCGAATGCCCAGTCTTGCTCCAAACGTCACGGCATCGAACACTTGCGGAGCGCGCGCGGCAAACATAGGGCTAGAGGGCAAGGACGCTCGGGATACGCGAACGGAACAGATGGAGCCGGTCACCTATCGGCGCAGAGCTGGCGCCATGTCGCGCGGCGAACGCGAATGGCGGGTGGAGGACGATGCACTCGTCAGCCGCGGCGTCTCAGGGCACGAGCGCCGCTATCCGTGGCGCGACATCGTCAGCGTGCGCTTGTTCCATGAGCCGAGCCGGTTCCGCCCGTGGCGCTACGTGTTCGAGATGCAGCCCAAGCATCAGCGCAAGATCATCCTCGACAACGCGCACTTTCTCGCGCGTGGTTCTTATGAAGAGCGCAGCGGGAGCTACACGCCGTTTGTGCGCGCGGCGTTGGCCCGTGTCGCGCATCAGAAACCGGGTCTCCAGGTGCTCATCGGGGAGACCCCGAAGCGCTACTTCTTTCTGCTCTTGGCCGCGCTGCTGGCGTTCTGTGCACTTGCCTACGCGCTGATTGCGATCCCGACGCCGTTCGATGCGTGGGAATATAGCTCGCTCGCCAAGCTCGTGGTCATTCTTCTGATGCTGCCCATTTTGTGGCGCTGGGTGCTTGGCGCGATGCCGCGCGGTGTGCCTTTGGACGATATTCCGGCTCGGGCGCTGCCGCCGATAGCCGGCGGAGATGGCTGAAAAGGCTCGCCGCACTTGCCCTTGTCGGCGGTCCCGTCTAGGAAAACCGCCTTCCCGGGGCCGCCTTAGCTCAGCCGGTAGAGCACCGCATTCGTAATGCGGGGGTCAGGTGTTCGAGTCACCTAGGCGGCACCACTTTCCCGATTAGCGGACTTCTTCAATTTCCACTTCGTCCGGGAGGTCGGCGTCGTGACGCGCGCCCGTTTGCGGTGCGGTCAGCACCGCGGTTGGCAGCGCCAGCACTGGGCCGAGCGCGTCGTTTCCGCCGCGCTCCATACGCGGATGGATGAGCTGGCCGCCATCACCGAAGACGTAAACCAGGCGGGCCCAGTCACTGTCGTCGTACATGAAGGCGGGGCCCTCCGGATCGAGATCCGACCAATCGGCTTCGCGCGGCGCGGCGGCGGCTTGCGCCAGCCATGTGCGGGCGCCGTTCTCGTCGCCGCGACCGCGTGCGACTTGCGCAAACAGGATGCAGATGCGCGAGGACGGGTTTTCGCGGTACGCGTCCTCAAGAGCGGCCTGTGCGCCGCCCCAATCGCCGCGCTCCATGGCGAGTTCCGCCAGGATGATTTTGCTCTCGCGATGGTCACGGCGTCGTTCCGCGAACGTGCGCATGCGCTCGGCGCGTGCTTCGCGCGTTTCGCCAGGGACAAGATCGCGATAGGCGTGTGCCAGCACGGGGTGTGGGCCGTTTTCCCACGCTTCTTCCATGATCGAGGCGGCGCGTTCGGCTTTGCCTTCGGCGACCAGCAGCCGAGCCGCCAGCGCGCCAGCGGGCACGAAGCCTGGAGCTATGCGGAAGGCCTTCTGCGCCATGTCGCAAGCTTTGTCGGCGCGGCGTTCGCGCTCGAGCTTCGCAGCTTGCGCGCTCATCAAAACCGCGCGGCGGCGCTTGGCGACTTTGTCTTCGACCTGCTTGCGCTTGTCGCCGATTTCTAGCGCTTCGATGGCGTTTTCCCAGTCCGCTGCCTGAACGGCGAGGTCGAACGCATACTGGAACGGCCATGTCGCAGTCTTCGAAGCTTTGAGCGCCGCCTCTGCGTGTGCGCGCGCCGCCGTGCGATCACCGCGTTTCAGGGCGGCCGCCATCAGACCTTTGCGGCCGAGCACTTCAGTGTCTTCGTTCTGCAGCATGCCGGAATACGCACGCTCAGCGCCCGCCGTGTCGCCGCTGACTTCAGCTGCGCGCGCTTGCAACAGCAAAGCAAGACGCGGCTCGTCGATCAGATCTTCGGCCTTATCCGCATGTCGGCGCGCTTCTTCAAATTCGCCCGCTTCCGCCGCGATGAGGCCAAGCGCCAAAGCTTCTTGGCCGCGGCGCACGCGTGCGCGTTGACTGTGCTTGCCGATGCGTCCCGGCGCATCCATCAGGAACATGACAAGCCGCAAGAGCGGCAGCGCCACCGCAATCATCGCCACTAGGATCAGCAGCCCGAACAAAGCCGAGGTCGACACTTGCGTGCCGAACCATTCCACCTCGACCGTGCCGGGATCGGTGGTGACGATCTGCCAGGAGGCCAGCATCGCCATGACGGCGATGATCAGCAGGAAGGCGAGGCGCAACATCGGGCTTAGCTCCGCGACAATTCTTGTCGGATTGCCGCAATACGCCGGTCGATTTCGAGCCGGCGCTGGGCGTCATTGATCCAATCCTGCGCCGCACGCTTCGGCTGCGCGGGCAGGCGGTTTAGTTCTTGAATAGCGAGATCGAGGCGATCACCGGCGAGCGCTTCTTCGGCGCGCGCGACGATGCCTTCGGGTGTATCGCCCGCATCGGCGCGGCGGATGACGATCCATTGCGCCAGCGCTGCTTGGATGCGGCCCCAGAAACCGGCACCGGCTTGGCTTTGCCGCGCGGCCCGGATGATCTCGTTGTCGAGCCGCTCGAAGCGGGTCAGCAGTTCGGAGCGTGTCGGCGCGCCAGTGCGTGAAAGCGGCTCAAGCGCTGCGACGTTCTCGTCGCCTGGCAACAAGGCTGCGAGCTGCGCATGCGCTTGCTCGAACGGGCCGGACGAGCGCGACGCTTCAGATGCGGCAACGATTGCGTACGATGCGCGCGCTGCGGTCGCCGCGGCGCGGGCTTCTTGCGCCACCGCCGGCAGTTCTTCCTGCAGACGGCGCACTTCAGCGACCAGCGCTGAAACTTCGGCGCTGGACGGCATTTGGGTCAGCCGTTGCTCGACATCGCGCAGGCCTGATTGCAACGCGAATACGCGCGCGGCTGTGTTGTCTTCACCTGGCGCGCCGCCCGCGGCTTCCGCCAACGGCGCATTGATCAGCGTCTCGATCTGATCGAGGCGGGCGTCGAGCGTTGCGGCCGTGTTGTCTGGGGTCTGACCCGCGACAGGCGCCGCCGGGGCGACGCTATCGAGAGCGGCGCTAAGCGCCGGCACGCGCGGCGCAACTGCGCCGCCGGCTGCGCCGACACCAGCGGCGACGAGCGCCAGCATCAAGGCGGTGCCCATGCCTACGCCCGGCCCGCCGCGAACCTCTTCGCGGTAGGGCTCGTACTCAACGTCGATCGGCTCGGCGCGTCCGCGCTCTGCGTCGTCGTCTCTACTCATCGGGACTCCCCAGTCTTTTCCGCGACTTCCGCATTTCGTGCGGGAAACGAGTCGCGGCTAGCGCGAGCCGAATCTAGGCCCCCGGGATGGGGGGCTCAAGCGATTGCGCCAGTAGGGATTGTCGCCCAGCGCCTCAGCCCTGGAGTAAAGCGGCTAGAAGCGCGTCTTCGCGTGGCGCGGGCGCCACGATGACCGTTTTCCACGCTGTTTTCCGCGCCGCCTCTGCCACGGCATCGCTGAGACAAGCCGCTGTGAGTTCCGCAGACTGTGGCGCTCCCAGGCTCACGAACGTCTCCGCCGCCCGCGCGCTGTGAAATAAGATGGCGTCGAGCGGCGGGGAGAGGGCTTCGGGCAGGGTGGCCGCGGCTACGGAAGCAAACGCCAGTCGGCGCTCATAGTCGAACCCAGCCGCGGTGAGCTCACCCCCCAAATCCCCGGCGACGTGATCGCCAGCGATGTGAATGAGCTTGCCGCCGGCTGGACGAAGCGAATCTTTCACGAGCGCTGCGAGGGCGCGTACATCGCCATTGGCAGAATGCACTTTGAGGAAGCCTGCCTCGCGCGCGGCGGCCGCAGTCGCATCCCCAACAGCAAACACAGGGCGGGCGCGGGCGCCGTGTGCGTCTGGAAAAGAACGCACGCCATTACTGCTGGTAAAGATGATCGCCTGCGCGCCCGCAGTGCTCGTGTCGAACCCGCAGGGCACGATGGTCAGCAAAGGCGCAATGACGGCTTCGGCGCCAAATGCGCGGACGCGTTCAGCTGTCCGCAGCGCTTCTGGCAGCGCGCGCGTGATCGCGACGCGCATCACTTCATTGATCCAACACGATCGCGTCGCCGGCTTCTTCGCGGATTTCCCCGCCAAGGCGCGCGCCGAGTGCTTGCGCTTGTTTTATCGGATCGGCGCCTGGCGAAATGCTCTCGCGCCGCCGCCAGCGCGCACCGCCGTTGGGCTGCAGCGTCTCGCCGAGGAAAGAGAGTGTCGCGCCGTCAAAGCGCGCGAGTGCGCCGATCGGCGTGCGGCATGATCCATCTAAAGCCGCTAGAAATGCGCGTTCTGCTTCAATTTCGACGCGCGCGCCGCGATTTTCAAACGCTGATAGAGCATCGCGCACGCGGGCGTCGTCGCTTCGCGCAGTAATCGCCAGCGCGCCTTGGCAGGCCGCCGGCGGCATGGCGTCGGGATCGAGCATGCTGGTCGCGCGCGTCTCAAGTCCCATGCGTTTCAGTCCCGCGAACGCCAAGAAGGTCGCATCCGCATCACCCGCTTCGAGCTTCGTCAAACGCGTATCGACGTTACCGCGCAGCGTGGAAACACGTAGGTCGTTGCGTGCGTAGAGAACCTGCGCTTGCCGGCGCAGACTAGCTGTGCCGACCACAGAGTTGGGGGCGAGTTCTTCAAGCGTTTTCGCTTTCAAGCTCACGAAGGCGTCGCGTGGGTCTTCTCGCTCCGGCACGCATGCGAGGTCGATCCCATCGGGCAATTGCGTAGGGAGATCCTTCAGCGAGTGCACGCCGATATCGATGCGGCCATCCAGCAGCGCGTCGTCGAGCTCTTTTGTGAAAAGCCCCTTTCCGCCAGCCTCGATCAAGCGGCGGTCCTGGATGCGGTCGCCGCTGGTGACGATCGGCACGATTTCGAGTGCTTCTTCGGCCACGCCGAGAAGCGCCGCCCAGCGTGCGCGGGTTTGCCCGGTTTGCGTCAAGGAGAGCTTTGAGCCGCGCGCGCCGATGCGGAAAAGTGGAGTGGTCATGGCGCCCTTATGGCCTGCCGGCGTGTCACCGGCCAAGTCTGCCGTTGGCGGATGTGTCTACTCGCGCTCTGGCGCTGCAGCCTCTATGTCCGGCGCATGAAGCCGCTCACCGTCCTTGGCATCGAGACCAGCTGCGATGAAACCGCAGCGGCGGTGCTGCGCCTGGATGAAAATGGCCCGCACGTGCTTTCGGACGTGGTGCTGGGGCAGGCGGTGCATCACGCGCCATACAAGGGTGTGGTCCCCGAAATTGCCGCTCGTGCCCACGTTGAGGGGTTGGACGGGGTGATCGCCGCGGCGATGCGCGATGCCGGGCTTGGCTATTCCGATCTCGACGGGGTCGCGGCGACAGCGGGGCCTGGTCTGATTGGCGGGGTGATGGTCGGGCTGTTGGCCGGCAAGGCGATCGCACTGGCGCACGATAAGCCGCTGCTGGCCGTGAACCACCTGGAGGGCCACGCGCTCAGTCCGCGGCTCGCGCCTGGCGGGGCGACGTTTCCGTATCTCCTGCTGCTCGTCAGCGGCGGGCACTGCCAGTTCATCTCGGTGCTTGATGTTGGCGTCTATCGCCGGCTGGGCTCGACCATGGACGATGCCCTCGGCGAAGCGTTCGACAAGCTCGGCAAGCTGTTGGACCTCGGTTTTCCCGGCGGTCCTTATGTGGAAAAAGCCGCCAAAAGTGGCGATTCCAAGCGCTTTGCTTTGCCCCGGCCGTTGCTTGGCCGTGAAGGTTGCGACTTCTCTTTCGCCGGTTTGAAAACCGCGTGCGCCCGCGAAGCAGAGCGGCTTGGCGTGATGACAGATCAAGATAAGGCCGATCTTTGCGCCAGCTTCGAAGCGGCTGTGCTGGATATCGTCGCGGACCGCACACGCAACGCCATGCGCATGTTCGATCCGGTTTATGGCGCTAGGGGCAGGTTGGTGGCCGCAGGAGGCGTGGCGGCCAATTCGGCGATCCGAGGCCGGCTGGAAGCTCTAGCGGCGGAGCGGGACTACGATTTCATCGCGCCGCCGCTGCGTTGGTGCACGGACAATGCGGCGATGATCGCGTTAGCGGGCGCTGAAAGGTTGCGCCTCGGATTCAGTGACGACCTGTCATTTCCGGCGCGGCCGCGCTGGCCGCTGGACGACGAGGCCGCCCGGCTGCGCCCCAGCCATAAGCCGGGGCGCAAAGGGGCGAAGGCTTAAGCGACGATGCGCGCAGCCGTGAACAACAGCGGCGCGAATGCGGTCGCGACCAGCGCCACAGCGATCACCAGGGACAGCGCCTTGGCGGTCGACGGCAGGTCTTGAGCGGACATTCAAATTCTCCCCACGAAAGGTTCGATGTTGCACGTGCGAACATCGATGAGGGTGAGATGGACCCTTCTAAGGGCGTTTGCTAGGACCGTTTTACCGGTGCAGTTATGCAAATTTGCAGCCCAAAGGTTAATTCGGCACGCATAATCGCAGACAAAGAGAAGGCGCGAAGGACTAGCCTTCGCGCCTGCACAAGTCCTTTGGCGTGCTGGGAGCCGCGCTCAGGCAGAGCTTAGAGGGCCACCATCGCGGCGGTTTGAAGGAATGGCGTCGCCGCCAAAGCGAACAGGCCAGCGGCGGCCAAGACGAAACTGGTCATCAACAGGAAGGAAGGGCGAGTGGTGGTCATTGGGGGCTCCAGGGCTCTTGGGCTTTCGATAACCAGAAGCTAGCACTACCCCGTAATGTGATCAATGAATAAAATAGATTTCGTTCAATAATTGCGTAGCGGTGTTTACGCCTTGGCGTCGTGCTTGGCTCGTGTGGTGGGCTGGGCCGCCTCGGTCGCCCGCGCATACAGCCCGTTCAGCAACAAATTCATCACGCCGTCGAATTCGCGTTCGAGCTTCGGCAGCGTCAGTTTCGAGAACAATTGGGGGATGCCGAACTTCAGGGTCGCGGCCTGCATCATTTCTGCGATGAAGTCGGCGTCGCTTTTGGCGAAGATTCCGGCCTCCATGCCTTCTTCAATCACCGCGATGATGCTGACCCGTTCGAGGGCGATCAACTCATTCATGAAGAGCGGGCGTTCGCGGGAGAGAACCTCAGCAACCTCAAGAATTTTGGCGCTTTCCGAGAACATCTGAAAGTTATCGCGCATGCGCCGCGCCAGCATTTCCCGGAGTTTAGCGTCCGGACGCAGGTCCTTGCGGCGCGCAGTGGCGGCGAGCCCGCCATGCTCCTCGGCGTAGTGCTTGCGGGCCATAGCTTCGGCGATGTCGATCTTGGCTTCAAAGAAGCGATAGATGTTGCCAGGCGACATGTCGCAATCGGCCGCGATCTCGGCCATGGTTGTCTTGCCGTAGCCGTAGTGCTTGATGCGATTGATGGCCGCTTCGAGAATGCGGTCGCGGGTAGCGGATTTCTCGTCCATCCCTACGAGTTAGCGGGTTTCTGCTAAACGTTCAATGAAGGATTCAGCCGTTGAGCCAGCCTTACGAGTCGGTGACGGTTATCGGGGCGGGCGCTTGGGGCACTGCGCTGGCCCAGGTCGCGGCGGCCGCGAAGCGCGGGGTGACGCTCTACGCGAGGGAGCCTGAAGTCGTGGAGGCGGTGAACCTGCGCCGAGAGAATGAACCCTTCCTCCCCGGCATCCGCCTCAATCCGGTAATCCGCGCCACTGGCGATCTTGAGGAAGCTGCTGCCGCCGACCTGATCCTCGCGGTGCCGCCCGCCCAGCATATGCGGGCGACGCTGAGAGCGCTGAAGCCATTGCTGGCGCCTGAGACGCCGGTGGTCCTCTGCGCCAAGGGGGTTGAGCGCGGCACGTTGGCGCTGATGACGGACGTGCTGCAGCAGGAAATGCCGGAACGGACCCCTGCGGTGCTCTCTGGACCGGGCTTCGCCAAGGATGTCGCGCGCGGGCTCCCCACTGCCACCACCATCGCCAGCCCCGATCAGGCGTTGGCGCAGCGCATCGTCGCCACCATCGGCCTGCCGACCTTCCGCCCTTACGTAGCGGACGACCTCATCGGCGCGGAGATTGGCGGCGCAGTCAAGAACGTTATCGCTATTGCTTGCGGAGTAGCGGAGGGGCGCCAACTCGGCGACGGGGCGCGGGCTGCTTTGATCACGCGCGGCTTCGCAGAACTGACGCGCCTGGGACTCGCCATGGGCGCGAAAGCGGAAACGCTATCGGGCCTGTGTGGGCTGGGCGATCTGGTGCTGACATGCGCCTCGCTCACCTCGCGCAATACCTCGCTTGGCGCAGCGCTCGGCGAAGGGCGCAAGCTTGCCGACATTTTGGCTGAGCGCCGATCCGTCGCCGAAGGCATGGAGAGTGCGCCGGCGGTGGTTGCCTTGGCGCAGAAGTTTAACGTGGATATGCCGATCTCGGCTGCCGTGGACGCGATCGTCTCGGAGCGGATCAGCATTGACGACGCCATCACTGCGCTGCTCTCGCGCCCCTTCAAGGCGGAGGGCGTGTGACGCCTATCGCGCGCATCGCAGCAGTGCCGGATCGCGGCGCGATCGTTGTTGAGCTTGACCGCAACGGCGCGCGGCTATCGCTGATCCTCACCCGCGCGGGCGACAAAATCGCCGCCTTTCGAAACAAATGCCCGCACGCCGGCTATCCGCTCCAGCGCGCGGACGGCCGTGTTCTGGTGCAAGATGGGCGATACATGGTGTGCGGTGCGCATGGCGCTAGCTTCGCACTAACTGACGGCGCATGTGCCGGCGGACCTTGCAACGGCGACGGCCTTGAGCGCATCGCCATCGACGTCCGCGACGGCGATATCCTGCTCGTTTAATTTTGGCGCCGTGGTGGTGCGCGCTCTCCAGCGGGCAACGAAAAGCTTTCTAGGCTCGCACCGGCAGGATTTTCCGGATCGCCGATGGGCGTCAGCCGAAATGCGTGACCGGGAAATGCGCCGTGCCGCATCAGCGCGTTCCAGTTTGCCCTCAGTGGTACGCGCCGCCCGACAACGCCATCTTGCGAGACAGTTAGGAAGAGATCGACGCCGCGCCGGTCTATGTTGCGAATTGTAAGTTGCTGCTGCAGCGGCGGACCAAAATCCACAGCCTGCTCCTCGATAAATGGAATCGGCCCCGGCATGCCGCTCGCGTCGTACGGCACGAGAAGGCGCGGGGCGGCGGTGGTGTAAAGATCCATGTAACGCGCTTGCCCGTCTTCCCAGAAGATGCAGACGACCTCCGCATCCGTCGTCGTCGTGCACCACTCGATCGGGTCGAGGCCTGCGTTCATGTTTACGGCGTTGGGATTGTACGTGCTGGAAACAAATAGTGTCAGCTGCTCAGCGCGCGCAGGCGAGCCGGCAGCGATAACTTTGCGCCCGCCATAGGCGCTGCGATATTCCACCTCTTCTGCGATGATTGCGGTGCGCGCGTGCGTGACGTCCAGCTGCGCCAGCACCGAGCCTTCGGCATGTTCGCCGTCATGAAAAGTCGCGGTTGCGCCGGGGGCCGGCATCAAGCCTGCGATCGGGCCACTCCACTCCAATGGCGGCGGCGTACGCGGCGGACGATAAGATGTGGCGCAGCCCGCGAGTGCGAGCGCAGCGAAAACCGTAACAGCTTGGCGCATGGCGTATCCCCCGCGCCGGTTTATACCGGCGCGGGGACGCGATCTAGGCTTTGTCGTCTTCGTCGTCGTCGAAGTCGTCATCGCCGCGGCGGCGCATCAGCAGGAAACCCGCGATCGCAAGGGCTACAACGCCGAGAGCGATCCATGGAAACCAGCCGGCGAGGCCGCCAAAATTCATCTGCGACTCGCCCTCTACCGCTGCCGGCTCCGCCAATGCGTTGGTCTCGACTGGCGCGACACCCGTCACGAGAGCGGGCACCGAATATGCGGAAACCGTATCGCTGGCCGCATCGAAATCGCGGTGGCGTCGGCCTTGCGGGAACGTGAGCATGCCGCGCAGCGTCGCTGCTGCGGCGTCGATTTGCGGCACTTGATCGGCGGCGCCAATGGTCGTGAGTCCGGCGACGCCATTACGGCCGAGCACTTTTTGCTCGTGACGGAGATCTTTCACACGCGCGGCCGGGGCCGCTGCGCGCTCGGCCCAGACCACGTATGGCGCTGCAGCGTCGAACCGCGGCGCTGCGAAGAAGCCTTCGAACGTGCGGTTTTGCTGCGTGCGCGCTTCACGTACTTCGGTTTCAAAGTTTGCGTCGCTGAGGCCAGACGCTGTCGCTGGCTGCACGTAACCAATCTCATCGTAGCTGACGATGCTCGCCCACGTGCCCGGCGCGCGCACATCGGCGCCGGCGCGCGCCACCATGCCGAGCGTTTCGCCGCTCGGCGCGGTCACGTTGTTGCGCTGCATGTAAGCGCGGGCTTCTTCTGCAGAGTAAAAGCGATAATCGGCCGGCACATTGAGCGAGAGATTGTCGTTCAGTGGAATTACGCCGTTGCGCCCTTGCGGGGCAGGCGTTGCAGCGGGAGCGGGTGGCGCGGCCTGCTGAGCGCGCGGCGGCGTCGTTGGCTGCGCGCGAACCGGCGGGGCGGCAACATCCGGCCCGCCATCACCCGGCCCATCGGCGTGAGCGGCAGGCGCCACGATCAATGCCAGCGCAAACAGCGCACGCGTCAAATTCTTGCGCATGAGTGATCTCCCTCGCTCGCCCGTTTTAGGCGTCCCACGAATCGCAGGATTAGCGAAGAAAGCTAGGTTTGTCGCGCTTTCAGCGGTTGCAGGCTGTGCGGAGCTCCGCCGCTGCGGCTTGCATGGCCTCTTCGATGGCGGCGCGCCATTCGCCCATGTTTTTCGCGGTTTGCGCCGCGGCCGGGTACGTTACCGCACGAGAGGAACTCACAACCCCGCCCTCTAGACCTTGCTTGGTTGCAACAAATCCGGCCACTGCATCGGCGGCGCTCGCCCCCTGCGCGCCGTAGCCAGGCACCAGGAACAGGGCGTTGGGCATGGCCTCTCGTAGGGTGCGTGCTTCGTCAGGATAGGTTGCTCCGGCGACGGCCATAAGGCCTGACCAGCCGCTCGCGCCCATCAGGTCTTGGGTTTCCGGCGCCAGCATTTCAGCCACGCGGCGCCACACCGGCGCACCGCCCACCTGCAAGTCCTGGAAATCGCCAGCGCCCGGATTGGACGTGCGCACCAACACGGCCACGCCCTTGCCGAGTGCTTTCGCCGTGCTGACAAACGGGACCAGCGTATCTTTGCCCATGTACGGGTTCACGGTGACGCAATCAGCATCGAAACCCGGGCGCGGGCCCAGTGTGGCGCGCGCGTAGCCATCTGCGGTGGTGCCGATGTCGCCGCGCTTTGCATCGAGCAGCACGATCATGCCAGCGGCGCGTCCGTATTCCACGAGCATGCGCGCTGCCGCATATCCCATTTCACCGAATTGTTCGAACAACCCGAGCTGCGGTTTCAGAACAGCGGCATGCTTCGCCGCGACGTCGATCACGCTTGTGCCGAACTTCACCAACACTGCCGCCGGGTCTGCGCGCAGATCGCCGAACATCGCAGGCACTTTGTCAGCGAACGGATCGAGGCCGATGCAGAGCGGCGTGGCCTTGACGCGGACGCTTTCAATTAGGCGGTCGGCGTAGGCGGTGCTCATCAGAACGGTCCGTCACCGGGCGCTACACAAACCACCTGCGCCACCGCGAGCTGGCGGCGCAGATCGTCGGACTCCTGCCCGTAATTGTCGGCTGTGAGCCGCGGCGCCGGCGCACCGACGGCTTCGACTTGCTCGAGGCGCAAGAAGCGCATGATGGAGGAAGGTGCGGCTGTGTAGATGCGTCCGCGCCGCGCCGATTCAGCAACTGTCACGCCGATAACTTGGCCGTTTGCGCCGAACGCCGGTCCGCCGCTGATTCCCGCAAGCGAGCCGCGTAAGCCAGACGTGCGGCCTTGTTCGGCCCACGCCAGCACCGGCTCTTCAAGATCGTAGCGCCCCCGCGCCACCAGCGTTTCACGGCCAATCAGGCGGGAATACGCTTCGCCAGGACGCCCCTGCGGGAAGCCAACATGGAAGGCGCGTTGATTGATCTGGAATTGCCGCTCCGACGTGTCGAGCGCTAGAGCCGACGGCGCTTGATCGGTGCGCAGCAGTGCAAGGTCAGCGAACAGCGCGCGTTTCACTTCGCGGACAGGCACCGCCGAACCGCGCGAAACGATGAGGCCGACATCCTGGCACCCGTCGACGACATGGCGCGCAGTCAACCACCAGCCATCGACAGAAATCGCGAAGGCCGTTCCCATGCCCGATGCAACCGGTCCGACTTCGACCAAGACTTCGGGGTCGTACATTGATGGCGGCGGCAGGTAAGAGCCGGCTTCTGTCGCGCCAGGCAGCGCTTCCGGCGCATCGGCGCGTTGATCCACCCGGAACAGCACGAACACCACCGCCGCGATGACGATGATGTAGAGCAGCCAGTCGGGGACGATGCGCAGCAAGGGGTCAGAGGCCTCGGATCATCGAGACATTGGGATCGGCTACGGCGCCGGACAAGATGATGGCAAGGCCGATCTTCACGCTCATCAGAAACACCGCAGCGGCAACGTCGCCCTCCGCGATACGGCGCGGCAAGCCGCGCAAGAACATGTCAGCGAAACGGAAGGCGATGAGTTGGATCAGCAGCGTCACAACGCCCCAGATGATGAGGTCGAACACGCCAAACGAATGTGCGAGGCAATTGCCCAACGGAATGGCAAGTCCAACCACAACGCCCGCAAAAGCGAGCGAGGCGGATGGGTTGCCGGCGCGGATTAGGGCGAGTTCCTTGTGCGGGGTCATCAGGACGTAGATGATGAGCGAGACAATGAAGAGACCCAGCGCGACACCGAGCTGGATAATAAAATCGGGAAAGCCCGCCACGAACGCGTTGATGGGCGCTGTAAAGTCCATGCCGGGTCCCTCGCTCGCCGCCGACGGCTATATAGCGCCTGCGCTAGCGGTTCCGGGCTGAGGGCGCAAGACAACGGCGCAACAAGAGCATGAAGGATACGCAGATGAGTGCACGCAAAGCCGCCCTGGTCACGGGCTCAACCAGTGGCATCGGCCTTGCCGTCGCCACCGCCTTCGCCAAGGCGGGTATGGACGTGACACTGAACGGCCTGGGTGACGCCGCCGAGATTGAGCGCATTCGTTCGGGCCTGGAGCGCGAGGCCGGTGTTTCGGTTCGTTACGACGGCGCAAACTTGATGAAAGCAGACGCCTGTGCCGGCATGGTGGAGAACGCCATTGCTGCGCACGGCCGGCTCGACGTTTTGGTCAATAATGCCGGCATTCAGTTCGTCTCGCCGATCGAAGATTTTCCGGTCGAGAAGTACGACGCCATTATTGCGCTCAACCTCTCGGCGGTGTTTCACACCATCCGCGCCGCCATGCGCTCAATGAAAGCGCAGCGCTATGGCCGCATCATCAACATCGCTTCAGCGCATGCGCATGTCGCGTCGCCGTTTAAGTCAGCCTATGTAGCGGCGAAGCACGGGGTGCTCGGCATCACCAAAACGGTGGCGCTTGAGGGCGCGACGTTCAATGTCCGGTGCAACGCAATTTCGCCCGGCTATGTGCTGACCTCGTTGGTGGAGAACCAGATCCCCGACACGATGAAGGCGCGCGGACTGACACGCGAGCAGGTGATCAACGACGTGCTGCTCGCCGCGCAACCGACGAAGGAGTTCGTGAAGGTCGAAGACGTCGCCGGCGCAGCGCTCTTTCTGATCTCCCCCGCAGCGGACCAGATCAACGGGGCCGCGCTCAACATGGACGGCGGCTGGACAGCACAGTGAAGAAAAAGCCGATCTCATTGGCGCTGCAGGGCGGCGGCGCACTCGGCGCCTACACGTGGGGCGCGCTGGATCGCTTGCTAGAGGATGAGCGCCTCGAGATCAAAGCGGTCTCTGGTTCGTCCGCAGGCGCGATGTGCGCGGTGGTGCTGGCGGACGGGTTGCACGACGGACCGGAAGCGGCGCGCGCGAAGCTGCGTCAATTCTGGGAAGGCGTTGCGCAGGCGGGGCGCTCAAACCCGTATCGCCGCACGCCGCTCATGGCGTTCCTCAGCGCGTTTCAGCCGGCGTGGCTGCAGCAAAACTATGCTGCGCTTTGGGCGGGGATGACCAGCCAGGTGGCTTCTCCCTACGATCTCAACCCGCTGAATCTGAATCCGTTGCGCGAGATGCTGGAAGAACTGGTTGATTTCGAGCGTGTGCGTGCGTGCAGTCAGTTGCAGCTCTTTATCGGCGCGACCAATGTCGAGACCGGGCGCATCCGCATTTTCCGCACCGATGAACTTACCGCTGACCACGTCATGGCGTCGGCCTGCCTGCCACAGCTCTTTCATGCGGTGGAGATCGATGGCGTGCCGTACTGGGATGGCGGCTTCACCGGAAACCCGGCGTTGTTTCCGCTGTTCGATGTCCAAGAGACCTCCGACATCGTGATCGTGCAAATCCATCCCATCGAACGCGTAGGTACGCCTCGGACCGCGGCCGACATTAGCGCGCGCGAAACGGAGATTACTTTCAACGCGAGCTTGCTCGGTGAACTCCGTGCAATCGATTTCGTGGCGCGGCTTATGGACCAGCAAAAGCTGCCAGAAGGCCGCTATCGCAAAATGCTCATCCACAATTTGAGCGAAGGCACAGCGCTTACTCCGCTCGGCTCGGGCATCGACCTCAATACCGATCTCAACTTCTTCAACCAACTCTTTGAGATTGGGTGGAGTGCTGCGGACGCTTGGCTGGGAAGCCACTTCGACGCGATAGGAAAGCGCTCAACGGTGGACCTTGCGGCCATGTTTCGGCGCGCTCCTGAGGGTGGCGAGCCGCTGCGCTAACCATTCCTTAGCCACATCGCTGCAGCGTCTACCGTATGCGTTTTCGCGCGCCTATTCTTGCCGCTCTGATGCTCGCGACCCTGGCCGGGCCGGCGATGGCTTCTGGCGCCGGCAGCGGCGCTAGCGCTCAACAGCCTGCGACCCGGCAAGATCGTCTCACCTCGGCCGAAAGCTATGTGCCGGTGCCGACGCTGTCGGCTGGAGTGCTGCAGCGGATGTCCACGCAGGGCACCTTGGTTGTAGATATGGGCCTCGATATTCCGGATGAAGAGTTGCGCTTGCGGGCGCGCCTCAACGGGCCCCGCCTACGTGACACGTTGCGCAGCGCCCTCGCGACATACGCTTCAACCTACTATCGCGACCGTACAGCGCCTGATCCGGACGAACTTACGCGCCTTATGCAACAAGCGGTGGATCGCACCTTGGGCGCGGGCGGCGCGCGGGTGCTCATGGTCAACATCATCTACCAGCGCCGCCAGGGCTGATCAGCCGCCGCGGCAGGCGATCGGCAAGACGATGGCGGTGATGCTGCCCGCGACTGGCGCACGGTAGATTTGTGTCGGTTCATCGCGCGCGACCACAGTTTCGCCGGCGCCCATGATCTGGCGCTCCACCACGAAGAACTTCTGTTCGGCGCAATCGAAGCGATAGTGCAGGCGCTGGGTTCTATAGCGAACAGTGGTTTCCGTGGTCGCGTCTTCAATTTGATAGACTTGCTGCTGGCCGTGGCGCACCTGCACCCAGATATCAGCGGTCGAGCCGTCGGCGGCGCGCGTGATGGTGCGCTGGTTGAAGTGCACTTCGCCAAGGCACTCGCGATCCTCGGTCGGCGTTTCGCCGCGGCAATCGCGCTGCCGCGCCACGAGGAGCCAATCGGGCAAAGTGCTGGTGCTGCCAAGCATGACGGATTCGTTGTCGGAAGATTCCGCCCCGCTTCCCGCCTGATCGGCCGGCGCAGTGGCAGGCTGGCCGCAGGCGGCAAGGGTGAAGATGCAAAAGAGGGCGGCAAGCTTGCGCATCAGAGATTTCATCCTTGTCATCTTGGGGCGGGTTGGCCGTCCGGCAAATCACATAGCTGAGATGCCGCCATCGATTTTCAGTTCTGAGCCGGTGATGAAGCGGCTTTCGTCCGAAATAAGGTAGACCGCCGCGTTTGCCACGTCGGCTGGTTGTCCGATCCGCCCCAGCGGCACCTGACGGGCGAGTTTGGCCTCGGCCTCCTCTTTGCCGAACATGTTGCGAATGGGGTCGAGGATCGGCGTGTTGATGAAGGTGGGGTGGAGCGAGTTCGAACGAACATCGAGACCCTTCTTGGCGCAATAGAGCGCTATGTTCTTAGAGAGCAGCCAGACGGCGGCCTTGCTGGCGTTATAGCCAGGTGAGGTGTGGTTAGCGATCAAGCCAGCGATTGAACTGACATTTACGATAGAGCCCGGCTGGTTCTTGGCCAGGTATTTGATGCCGTGCTTGGCGCCCAGGAACACTGAATCAACATTGACGCTCATCAGTTTCCGGAAGCCCTCGAGCGAAAGCTCCTCGATGCCGCCTTCGCGCGAAGAGATTCCCGCATTGTTGATGATGCCGGAGATGCCGCCCATGACCGAGTTGGCGCTTTCGAGCGCAGCGATCCACTGCTCTTCATTGGTGACATCCAGCGCATAGGCGAAGGCCGTCCCGTCGCCATGCTTGGCATTGAGTTCGGCGGCGGCCTTTTCAGCGCCGGCTTGATTGAGATCGGCGAGTGCGACCTTGGCGCCTTCGGCGGCTAAGGCGCTGGCCATGGCCGCGCCAAGTCCTTGCGCCGCGCCCGTGATGAATACCTTCTTGCCAGCAACGCGACCCGACATTTCCGCCTCCTCTTATGCCGCGCGACTCTGTGGCGCGGCGCGGCAATCCGCAAGCTTGCCCAAGCGGTAGCATCGGCATAAGTGCGATGCAGCGAGGTAATTCCATGGAATGGGACGCGCTGCTGCTGTCGCGTTTGCAGTTCGCATTCACGATCGGCTTTCACATCATCTTCCCGGCCTTCACGATCGGGTTGGCGTCGTTTCTGGCCGTGCTTGAGGGCCTCTGGCTCTTCACCAAGAAGCCGCTTTACAAGAACCTCTACCTCTTCTGGGTCAAAATCTTCGCGTTGTCGTTCGGCATGGGCGTCGTTTCCGGCGTCGTCATGTCGTACCAGTTCGGCACCAATTGGAGTGTTTTCTCAGCGCAAGTCGGCAGCGTGATTGGTCCGCTGCTGGCTTACGAAGTGCTGACCGCGTTTTTCCTTGAGGCCTCATTCCTCGGCATCATGCTGTTTGGCTGGAAGCGCGTCGGGCCGAAGCTGCACTTCTTCTCGACCGTAATGGTCGCGGTCGGCACCCTGATGAGCGCGTTCTGGATTCTCGCCGCTAATTCTTGGATGCAAACGCCGCAAGGATTCGCCTTCGCCGAAGACGGCACGATGATCGCCACCAGCTTCGTCGAGGTGATCTTCAATCCATCGACCCCGTCTCGCTTCGCTCACATGGTTCTGGCGGCGTATTTGACGACGGCGATGGCCGTTGCAGGCGCGAGCGCCTTTGCGTTGCTCAAGAATAGGGCGCTGCCAGAGAGCCGCACCGCTCTACGCATGGCGATTCTGATGATGGCGATTGTCGCGCCGCTGCAGGTGGTCGTCGGCCATGAGAGCGGAGTGGTCGCGCACGAATACCAGCCGGCCAAAGTCGCTGCGATGGAGGGCTGGTGGACCACGCAAAGCAATCAACCGACGCACCTGTTCGCTTGGCCCGATGAAGAGGCCGAGCGCAATCATTTCGAGCTGAGCGTGCCCGGCATGGGCTCATGGTTCGTCGCGGGCGACGTCAATGCAGAGCTGCAGGGGCTCGACGCGTTCGCGTCAGAAGATCGCCCGCCGGTGTGGATCGTGTTCTGGGCTTTTCGAGTCATGGTCGCGATGGGGCTCATCATGGTGGCGCTCGGCGTTTGGGGCGCGGCATGGTGGGCGCTGAAGCGGCTCGATGGCGCCCGTTGGTACCATCGCTTTTTGGTGTTGGCGGCACCCAGCGGCTTCATCGCCGTGTTGGCGGGGTGGATATCAGCCGAAGTCGGCCGTCAGCCTTACGTCGTTTATGGCGTGTTGCGCACTGCCGACGCTGTTTCGCCGGTGAGCGCGACATCCGTTGCGCTGTCGCTGCTCTTCTTCATCGTCGTGTACGCGATCGTGTTCAGTGCGGGGGCGCTCTACATTCTGCGCCTGATCGCCAAAGGGCCTGAGAGCAATGAGCCGGCGCCGGAGACGGATCAACCGCCGGGCACGCCGCTTGGCATGGTCGAGGAGGCGACCTGATGTTTGGCCTCGAACTCTCGATGATCTGGGCGGTGCTGATCGCCGTCGCGGTGTTTCTTTATGTGGCGTTGGATGGTTTCGACCTGGGCGTCGGTATCTTGTTTCCGTTCGCCAAGGATTCGAAGCAGCGCGATCAAATGCAGGCTGCCATCGCGCCGGTGTGGGATGGCAACGAGACTTGGCTCGTGCTCGGCGGCGGCGGTTTGTTCGCGGCGTTTCCGAAAGCCTACGCGGCGTTGATGCCGGCGCTTTATATTCCGATTATCCTGATGCTGCTGGCGCTTATCTTTCGCGGTGTTGCGTTCGAGTTTCGCCACCACGGGCGCGAGCGTGGGCGGAAATGGTGGACGGTGGCGTTCTCCGCCGGCTCGATCGTCGCGACTTTGGCGCAAGGCATGGTGCTGGGCGCCTTCATTCAGGGCGTGACGCTCGTTGATGGCGCATTCGCTGGCGGGCCGTTGGATTGGCTGACGCCGTTTACGTTGCTGGTCTCGGTGGCGCTGCTTGCCGGCTACGCTTTGCTCGGCGCGACCTGGCTTGTGTTCAAGACTCAGGGCGAATTGTTCGAGCGCGCCCGGTTTTGGGTGAAGCGCCTCGCCGTACTCACGGCGCTGTCGCTGGGCGCTGTCAGTTTGGCGACGCTCGCAGTTGATCCGCGCGTGACCGCACGCTGGGGCATCACGATGACCAGCGTCGATTGGGCTGTGTTCATCAAGGTTGCGCCGTTGCCGTTGCTGGCTGGCCTCGTACTCTTCTTGCTTTGGCGCGGCGCCGATGCGCGCCGGCATCTTGCGCCGTATCTTTATACGGTTGCGCTCTTTCTCGTGGGCTATCTCGGCCTCGCGGTGAGCTTATGGCCCTACATCGTGCCGTTCGCGATGACGCCGGCGGATGCGGCCGCCGCGGATAACGCGCTCTCGTTGATGCTGTGGGGCGCGATACCGATGTTGCCGATCATCCTGGGCTACACAGCCTATGTGTATTGGATCTTCCGCGCCAAAGTGGACGACGATGCCGCCTATCATTGAAGGTCCGCCGGAAGAGGGCGAGGCGCCGCGTCCGCTGGGCGCTAAGCTGTTGTGGTTCGTGGCGCTATGGGTCGGCGGGCTCGCTGCAGTTGCGGCGGCTGCCTACGCGCTGCGCGCGCTTATCCTTTAGCGCTCAAACGACCTGAAACGCTGCTGCCGCTTGATCGATGAAGTGCGCCAGCGCGACGTCCAAATCCGTTACGCCGTCCGCGCTATGCGTCGTCAGCGTGACATCGACGCGGTTATAGACGTTGTGCCACTCCGGATGGTGATCGTGCTTTTCAGCGTACATCGCCACCCGCGTCATGAAGCCAAAGGCGGCGTTGAAATCTTTGAAGCGAAACTCCTTGGTGATGGCGTCGCGATCCGTCGGGGCCTGCCAGCCCTCCAGGCGCCCTAACGCCGCCTGCGCTCCAATTTTTTCTGCCATGCGTGTCCTCCTCAGCACCATAGATGCACCGGCGCCGCGAAACGGCAATGCACACAAAGCAAAACCGCCGACGTTTCCGCCGCCGGTTCGCTTCTGATGCTTGGATATCGCTACTGGTTCGGTTGAACCGGGTTCGGCTGTTCGACGCCGGTCACGACCTCGCCCTTACCCAGCTTCGAGTTCCATATGCCGTAGGCGAAGTAGAGCAAGAAGCCGCCGGCGAGATAGATCAGGAAGAAGTTGCGCGTTTCGTCGTGCGCCATCAGCGACAGCAGCAAGAAAATGCACATCAGCGCGCCGAGCAGCGGTGTGATCGGGAACAACGGCGTCTTGAACGGACGATTCATTTTCGGCCGTGCGAAACGCAGGTAGATCACCGTCAAGCAGACGATCGAGAACGCCGCGAGCGTGCCGACGTTCGTGAGGTTCGCGAGCGAGTCGAGGCTCATGAAGCCGCCGAAGCCCATCGCCAGCAGACCAACCAAGATCGTGTTGATCCAGGGCGTCTGCAGTTTTGGGTGCACATTGGCGAACACTTTGGGGATCAGGCCGTCTTTGGCCATCGTGTAGAAGATGCGCGTCTGCCCGTAGAGCAGCACCAGCATAACCGACGAGAGGCCGGCAAAGGCGCCGAGCTTCACCACGAACGCGAACCACGGCAGGCCGATTTGATCGACAGCGAGCGCGATCGGCGCCGGGTTGTTGAGCTGCTGGTACGGCACGATGCCGACCAGTACGGCGCAAGTGAGGATGTAGAGAATGGTGCAGATAATGAGCGAGCCGAGGATGCCAATCGGCATATCGCGGCCGGGGTTCTTGGATTCTGCACCGGCAGTGGAGACGGCCTCAAAGCCGATATAGGCAAAGAAGATCGTCGCAGCGCCGGTGATGAGGCCGGGTACGCCGTACTGGCCGGTATCCGCGCCGGTGAGCACGCCGCCGAGTGCGCGCCCGATCTGCGCCCAAATGCTCATATCCGTTCCAGGCGGAGGCGCTGGAATTTGTTCGGGGATCAGCGGGCTCCAGAGATCAGTGTTCACATAGGACGCGCCGATCACGATGAACGCGATGACGACGCCGACTTTGATGAACACGACGATGTTGTTCACGAGCGCCGATTCCGAAATGCCAACCACGAGCAGGCAAGTCACGGCAATCAGGCCAATGATGGCGGGTAGGTTCACGATGCCGACGGCGATCTGCTGACCCGTATCGTGATCAAGCACTGGCACCCCGGGCGCTGCGGTTAAGGCCGCGGGTATGTGTATGCCCAAATCTGCGAGCAAACTGACGGTGTAGCCAGACCAGCCGACCGCGACGGTCGAGGCAGCAAGGCCGTATTCGAGGACCAGCAGAAGCCCCATCACCCAAGCGACGATCTCGCCCATGGAAGCATAGGAATAAGAATAGGCTGAACCCGAAACTGGGATGGCGGATGCAAGCTCCGCATAAGACAGCGCCACCAGCGCGCACAACGTGCCGGTGATGACGAACGAAATCATGATGCCGGGGCCAGCGAACTCTGCTGCGGCGCGGCCGGTAAGAACGAAGATGCCGGTCCCAATGATGCACCCGATGCCGAGCAGCACCAGGTTCATCGGACCTAGCGTCTTCTTGAGTTCGCCCTGCTCGTGCTCCGCGTGCATCTGCTCAACCGATTTGCGGATGAACAGCCGGCCGATGCCGCTGGGCTTATTGGTGTTTGCCACGTTCGATCCCCTCCCTGGGTCCGTTGTGGGGCGGGAAGCTAACGGGGTGGTTAGGGGGCGGCAAGCGCCGTGGGTCGCTTTTAGCCTGCCGCGAGTGCCTCGGGCACAGTCCACCCCCTCCGTGCGCACGCAGCGAGCACGGTGTTGCGCAGCAGGCAGGCGATGGTCATCGGCCCGACCCCGCCCGGGGATGGCGTTACCGCTGCGGCGACCTCAATGGCTTCGGGGAAGCAAACGTCGCCGACGAGCTTGGTTTTGCCTTCACCTTTCTCAGGCGCAGGGACTCGGTTGGTGCCGACATCAATGACGATGGCGCCGGGGCGCACCCAGTCGCCGCGCACCATCTCCGGCCGGCCCACCGCCGCGACCAAAATATCGGCGCTGCTGCAGACCATTTTCAGATCGCGCGTCTTTGAATGCGCGATGGTCACCGTCGCGTTTTGCTCGAGGAAGAGCAGGGCAGCTGGCTTGCCGACAAGGATCGAGCGGCCGATAACGACGACATTGGCGCCGGTGAGATCTGGTCTCTCGGTCTTCGCCAAGATCACGCAGCCAACGGGCGTGCAGGGCCTAAGTCCGGGCCCTCCCAACACGAGTTTGCCGGCGCTGGCCTCCGTGAGGCCATCGACGTCCTTCATCGGATCGATCACCGCCAGCACTGCCGGTTCGGAAATGTGCTTCGGCAGCGGCAGTTGAACGAGAATGCCGTCAATTTCCGGATCGGCGGAAAGCGCAGCCACGCGCGCGATCAACTCGTCCTGCGTGGTTTCTTTCGGCAGCCGGATCTCCACCGAGCGCATGCCGACTTCGGTGGTCATTTTGCCTTTGGAAGCGACGTAAACTTGGCTTGCCGGATCATCGCCCACCAGCACAACCGCGAGTGCGGGCTGCGCAGGCAGCTGTTTCACGGCGGCCGCGACATCAGCGCGAACGCGTGCTGCAACAGCTTTCCCGTCAATGATGCGGCCGCTCATTCTACGCTTCCTCAAACCTTGCCACGAACGCCGCGATCTCTGCCTCGCTCGCGCCTTCTATCTCTAACGTCTTCAAGCGCGCCGTTGCGCCGCGCGCAACTTTGACCTTGCCTTTAGCCACGCCGAACGCCTTGGCGATCAGCTTTTCCAGCGCTTGGTTCGCTTCGTTGTTCTCGGGCGCAGCGCGCACGCGCGCTTTTAAAAATTTCTGCCCTTCGGCATCGGTCGCGCAGCCATCAATCCGGTCGGCGCCGCCCGAAGGCGTCAGCCTGACGCGTAGCTTGCTCAGAGCACCGGGCCCGTTCCAGTCAGCACGCCGTGCAGCCAAGGCAGCAGCTGGCGGAGCAGCTGAATAACAAGCAGCAGCACCAGGACCGAGAGATCGACGCCGGCGATCGGCGGGATGATGCGGCGAAGGGGGCGCAGGATGGGGTCGGTCACTCGCCGGCAAAATTCATAGATTGAGGAAACGAAGCCGTTGCGCCGGCTGACGATGTCGAAGGCGTATAGCCAGGAAATGACGACAAAGACGATCAGCACCACGATCACGAGCGCGAGGATCGTGTCGATCAGGCCGAAAAGGATGGCGAGAAGCCCAGGGGATTGCATGTCACAGCGTCTAGCCCGCGCCGGGCAGATTCGGCAACTGGCGGTCAGTCAGGCTAGTTGACGCTCCTCCCGCCGCCGCCCTATATCCGCGCCTCCTAGTGTCCAGGCACTTGGGGGCCCGTAGCTCAGCTGGGAGAGCGCTGCGTTCGCAATGCAGAGGTCAGGAGTTCGATCCTCCTCGGGTCCACCATCCTACGCTGTGCGTAGGATGGTTTAACGGTGGTCCTGGACTAGCTCAGCGGTACGTCGGCGACCTTATCGCCGTATTCCTTCTTCGGGTCCTTGCCGAGCAGCATCTTGATGCCGGCGAAGACGCTGTTCTCGTTCAGCCAGATGTGGGCGTGTTCGGGATCGAAGCGGATGAGCTGAATCTTTGGGTCATCCTTGCCGCCTTCGTACCAGGCGGCGACGAAGGGATTCCAGAGGCGATCAATAATCGCTCGATCGGTCGTCAAACTGAGTTCGCCCTGCAGCCCGGCGAATAGGTCGTGCCCCTTGGAGGTGAAGTAGGCGACGCCCGCTTGGCCGGCGCCGATTTGCTGCACGAGTTCGGAATCGGTGGATGTGAAAAACCAAACCGGCCCGCCCTCATCACCTTCGATTTGCGCGGTCATCGGACGCGCTTCGCCGCTGCCTTCGACACCGAGCATAATCGTGCGGTCGGACTTGAGGTGCTTCCAGAACTTTTGGACGATTTCAGTTTCGCTTGCCATGGGGGGCTCCTTCGCTCCACCGGCAACGAGACGATACGTGTTTAGTTCCGGCCCGCGTCTGCGTCCGCCGCGAACTCAATGCGCCGATGCAGGCGCTGGCCTTCGTCGCGCGCGGGATCGTAGGCGCGCCACGTCACACCGTCTTCGGACACCTGATAGCAGGCGATGTCCGGGTCGTTTGAGGTGGCGGCATCCTGTTCGAGCATGGCGCGATCAAACCTATTTCCGGGCCTAACGGTTCCAGTGTTAGGTTGAGGCCAGCACACTACGGACTCGAGGGCCCTTTATGAAAACCTATCTCCTGGCGGGTGCGATCTTCGCGCTTACGGCGTGCGCCAGCGTTAATGACGAGGGCTGGACCGGCCAAAATGCGCAGCCCTTTGATAGCGCCCGCGCCGCCTGTGAGATCGAAGCCCAGGCCCCGCGTGGCGCTGAGTTCGAGGCGTGCATGGCCAGCAAGGGCTGGACACGGCCACAATAGCGGACAGGTGTCAGATTGCCGCCTGACAAAGGCGGCTCACACCTGATACCTCACACCAACTCATGCTCGAAATTTCCGATCTTACTTACCGCATCGGCCCGCGGCCGTTGTTCGAGAACGCCAACGCGTTCATCGCCGAGGGCTGGAAGGTCGGCCTCGTCGGCCGCAACGGCACGGGTAAATCCACGCTGTTGAAATTGATCCGCGACGAAGTCGGCAAGACTGGCGCGTCGATCCGGGTGCGGCGCGGCGCGCGCATGGGGTTCGTGGCGCAAGAAGCGCCGCAGGTGGATACGCCACTGCTTGATCTGGTGATGGCCGCTGACGAGGAAATGACGTCGCTGCTCGCCGAAGCGGAGACGGCTGAGGACCCCCAACGCATCGCCGACATTCATACGCGTCTCGCGGAGATCGACGGCTATTCCGGCGAAGCGCGCGCGAGCGCGATCATGGTTGGCCTCGGTTTCGAGCAAGACGATCTCCGGCGGCCTGCACGAGAATTCTCCGGCGGCTGGCGCATGCGGGCAGCGTTGGCCGGAGTGCTCTTTTCTGCGCCGGACCTGTTGATCCTCGACGAGCCGACGAACTATCTCGATCTCGAAGGCGCAGCGTGGCTGGAAGAATATCTGCGCGACTACCCGCACACAGTGATCTGCGTCAGCCACGATCGCGAGATGCTGAACCGCTCGGTGACGCACATCCTGGCGCTGGACGATAAGAAGCTCGAAGTCTTCGTCGGCGGCTACGACGCGTATCTGAAAAAGAAGGCTGAGCGCATGTCGCTCGCTGTTGGCATGAAGGCCAAACAGGACGCGCAAAAGGCGCACTTGCAGAAGTTCATCGATCGTTTCCGCGCCAAGGCTTCAAAGGCCGCGCAGGCGCAGAGCCGGATCAAGCAGCTCGAAAAGATGCAAGACATCGCCGTGCCGCTCGAAGAGCGCACGATCCCATTTCACTTCGAGGACCCTGTCGAACTCGCTTCGCCGCTTGTTGTGCTGGACGAAGCTGATCTGGGCTATGTCGAAGGCAAGCCGGTGCTGAAGAAAGTGTCGCTGCGCCTCGATCATGACGATCGCATCGTCGTCATCGGCCCTAACGGGCAGGGCAAGACGACTTTGGTGAAGTCCATCGCCGCGCGCTTGGCCCTATTGAACGGCAAGCGCGTTGCCTCCGGCAAAGCCAAGATGGGCTATTTCAGCCAGGACCAGCTCGACGAATTGCGCGAAGGAGAAACCGTGCTCGAGCACGTGCGCGATCTCGAACCGGATTGGGCGCCGCCGAAGCTGCGCTCGCTGGCGGCGCGGATGGGCTTTGGCGTCGATAAGATTGATACGAAAGTTCAGAACCTCAGCGGCGGCGAGAAGGTGCGTTTGCTGCTCGGCCTGATGGCGCATGCGAAGCCGCACGTGCTGATCCTCGATGAGCCGACGTCACACTTGGACATTGATAGTCGCGAGGCGCTCATCCACGCGATCAATGAATACGAAGGCGCGGTTCTGCTGATCACGCACGACATCTATCTGGCCGAGGCCTGCGCGGATCGGCTCTGGCTCGTCTATCACGGCCGCGCGCGCCAATATGACGGCGATCTGGAAGATTATCGCAAGCTCGTCGCGGCGGCTGATCGACCTGGAGATTTAGCTGGAGAGTCGCGCTCGACTTCGGCTGGACAAAGCCTGGACATCGCCGCGACTTCAGGTGGAAACGCAAAAGCGAAAAGCTCGAAATATACTCTACAACGTCGACTTGAAGCGGCGGAGACGGAGATCGAGCAAGCGCAAGCTGCGCTCACGCGCATTGACGCAGCGCTGGCCGACCCGGAACTGTTCACGCGCGATCAAAAGCGCGGAGAGTCGCTGCTGAAAGAGCGCTCGCACGCGGCGACGGCGCTGGCGAAAGCCGAAGCGGCGTGGCTGGAGGCGACTGAAGCGCTGGAGCACTGATCCTTCGGCACCGTGCGTGCGTATCAGCTCCCAATTCGGGAGGGATCATGAAAATTCCGGCAGCTTTGATTTTGGCCGTGGCGCTTGGCGCGTGTGCGAGTGCGCAAGCGCAATCAGCGCAAGCGCCGGCTGATGCGCTCGGCGGCGCTTGGATCGTCGATCTTTCCACCGATCCGGCGCAGCCCTACACGCGCCCGATGCAGCTGACGCTCGCGGCCGATGGCGGCGTCACGGGTTCATTCTACGAAAGCGACATCGAGGCCGGCCGCTGGAAGATCGATCGCGGCCGTACCTGCGTGAGCTTCCGCACCAGTGATGGCGTTGGCCCGTATCACACCGCCGCGTGCCTCGTCGGCGATCGCGTTGAGGGGCAGACCTGGGCTGAGCACCGCAACTTCCTGTTCAACTGGAATGCCACGCGTCCCTAGCCGACGGGCGTGAGTGGCGCATCTTTGATGCGATCGAGATTGCCGGCGCCGGGGGTGAAGAGGGCTTCGATGCGAATGCCGTCTGGGTCTTCGAAGAGAGTTGAGTAATAGCCGGGCGCCCAGGGGCCTTCTTCGCCGAGCCGGACAATATTGGCGCCGAACGCATGCATCGATGCGGCGAGTGCGTCGACATCTTCGCGCGAGCGCAGGCGGAAGCAGAAGTGATGCAAGCCGACGCGCCATTGATCGAACGGCGTGCCTTGGTGTTCGGGCGCCGCGTTGCGGATGAGCACGCCAGTGCGCGCGCCGATGCAATAAAAGACCTGGCCGGGCACATCATACTGGATCGCCATGCCGAAGCTTTCGACGAGGAGGTGGTGATAGAACGGCCGCGACGCAGCGACGTCGCGGACGGTGAGCTGGATGTGGGCGATGCCGTTTGGGGAGATCATGGGCCGTTGAATCCTCTCGCACGGCGCGAATGGCGACCCCGGAGAATGTAGGACTGCCCCGCCAATTCAAGCGCTTAGACTGAAAATTCCCAAATCACGCACCGTGCGTTTTCAATGCGTTGGAGGAGAATCCCAAACGCGCCGAGTGGGGTTTCAAAATTGAACCGCGCCTGTGGCACGGTTAATGCACGGGCCCGTGCATGGTGAAGGCAACACGCACACCGGACGGCGACACCGCGTATCACTTGGACGACAAGTCCGAGTGGAGCGTGGGCGGCGTGAGCGGGGAAGTTTACCTTACCCACCTTCACCGAAAGAAGTGTCTTGAGTTGCAGGCGCGATTGAATGGTGTTGCTCCGCCTGATGCACTGCTAGTGGCCGCAGAAGTCACCGAAGCGTTTGTCAAATCACAGGAACCCGCAACGCGCCGCGGCAAGCCACTCCTTATGGCGGACGCAGTCAATCGCGCGGCAAATGCCAAGACGAACCGCCGCTACGCGGAACAGATCGCAGACGCCGTCAAAGACTTGGCGACGACCAAGAAGCGAGTAACCGCAGCGGCGATTGGCCGAATAATCGGCGTGGACCGTCGCCGCGTGAGTGAATGGCTCCAACACGACGAAGTCCGGAAGTACCTCGCGGCGGAGGTTCTCGAAGCATTGTGTCCGTCCGCTGAGTGCCGGACCACCTAAGCCGGTCTTTCTGGTTTTACTTCCTTGTGAAGAGGAAGACCATGACAGCCGCAAACATCAAACATTTCCGACCCGCCGCCGAGCTTGTAACATCTCGCAATCGAGAGGAAGCGCTCAAGGCGATGACGCCGCGCCTGCTTGAACTCGCCGACCGCGTCGTGTGCGAGAATCCGCAACGCGGACAGATTCCAACTATTCTGGTTTTCGCGCCGGGGCTAATGCTCACGGCAGTGCGGGTGCCGTCGATGCCGGGTGCGACGTACGTTGACGTACGCTTGGCGATCAATGAACCAGACACCGTGAGTTGGGGGCCGAAAGTGTTCTCGGCGTGGTTCAATTGTCCGCCGACGTTCCGCGGCAAGTACATGAACGGCGACGTGCACGTCATGTCATGGAAGCGCGGTTGGGAAGGCGCACTTGTGAACGTGGCGCGCCAATGACCAAGTTCATCCACACGATGGAAGGCTACGCGATCAACACTGCCCACGTGGTCCGCGCTCGGCGAGAGAAAACCGAAGACGGATTATGGGTGTGGCGGATCGATACGACGGCACACGGCTCTTATCGGGTCGCGGACAACGGCGCGACACCGTTCACATATCTCAACCAGCCCGCCGGGAAGTGACCGACCGTCCGTGGTTGGGCGCGGTTAGTGACGCGTCCAAGGCTGTTCAATCGCTGCAATGGCGCGATCCTGCCGGACCGTGGGGTTTGGCTTCGTCGGATCGTGAGGGGAAGGCGTGGCGCTTTGCGACGTTCACCGCGGCGCACGCCGACGACGCGCGCGTGTGGATCGAGTCGCAAGAACGCGACGAACGCAATGTGTATGCCTCGCTCAATCGGGTGCGTGCGGACCTGACAAGCAAGGCCAAGAAAGCGGACGTTGTCGCGTGCGTTGCGTTGCTCGTGGACGTGGACGTACCCGCGTTGCCGGACGGATGGGCCGACACGCCGCAAGCTTGGGCGCTTGGCGCGCAAGACCGGCTATTCGCCACGCTGGACGAACAATGGCCCGCGGACCTTCCGCTACCGACCGTCCGCCTATTCAGCGGCGGCGGCGTTCAACTGATTTGGGAATGTGCCACGCCGTACGCGGACGACGACCGCATTGAGCTTTTCGAGCGCATGGCGCAAGTCGCTCAAGAGCGCGTCGGCGCTATGGGTCTAGTCCCGGACCATACGTTCAACGTGGACCGCTTGGTCCGTTTGCGAGGGACCACGAACCGTCCCAAGGCGACGAAGCAAGCGAAGGGTCAGACAGACACGGTCGCCGCAATCGTCAGCACGCACCGCAAGTACGCGCTGGAAGACTTGCGGGCGGCGTTTGATCGGCCCCTGAGCAAACAGACGGTGGCGCCTGAGGCGGTCGGCGCAATCGAGCCTCTGACAGTCACCGACGAAGACTTAGCCGCCTGGGGCGTCAATGAGGCGCTTGCATGGATCATTCGGACCGGTGTGTCCGGCTACGGCGCGGCCAAGCTCAAGGACAACTCGCGTAGCGCCTGGGAATGGGACGCGGTGTGCCGAATGATCCGGCTCGGTCTGGACGACGCTCAGATTGCGGGCGTCTTGCTCAACACCGCTTGGAAGATAGGCGAGCGCGCACGCGAGCGGCGGAATCCAATCGATCATATAGCCCGGCTAGTGAAGCGGGCGCGGCACGTAACGAACCACGCGGAACGTCAGTTTGCTTGCGGTGACGATGGGCGTCCGGTCCGTTGTCGTCCGAACTACATAACCGCCGCTCACAAGCTCGGCTTGAAGCTCAGTTACAACGAATTTGCCGACGTCCTGAGTATTGGCGGAATCGACGGTGTCGGTCCGGCGCTGGACGATAAGGCGGTGACGCGCGTTCGCTTCGCAATCGAAGACCGCTTTAGTTTCTTGCCTGACCGTGAGTTGTTGGCGGACGTGCTAGCGGACGAAGCCGTCCAAAATCGATTCAATCCGGTCCGCGATCACTTGGACACACTCAAGTGGGACGGTGTCGCGCGTCTGGACAATTGGTTGTCGGCGTACTGCAAAGCGGAAGACAGCGCGTACACGCGTGAAGTTGGGCGTGTGTTTCTCATTGCAGCGGTACGGCGTGCTAAGCGTCCGGGGTGCAAGTTTGACACCATGCTGATCCTTGAGGGGACACAAGGGGCCTACAAAAGCACGGCGGTTCGCGTGCTGGCGGGACGTGACGAATGGTTTTCCGACGTCGTCCCCATCGGCGAGGAAGGCAACCGCGTAATTGAGGCCACGCGCGGCAAGTGGATCATTGAGGAAGGCGAGCTTGCGGGAATGAACGACCGAACCGTTGAGCGGTTGAAGGCGTTTTGCTCACGGGTCGCGGACCGTGGACGCCTCGCTTACGAACGCCGTCCGGTCGATATTCCGCGCGCGTTCGTGATCGTCGGGACGACCAATTCCAAGAGCTACTTAAACGACATGACCGGCGCGCGGCGTTTCCTGCCGGTGAAGGTCGGGCGGATCGATATTGAAGCGCTGATACGCGACCGGGACCAACTCTTGGCCGAAGCGGTCGAACGCGAAGCCACGGGCGAAGCTATCATTCTGAGCGATGCGGTCGGGGAGGCGGCTGAGTTGAAGCGTCGCGCGCGGACTCTCACCGACGATTGGATTGAGACGCTACGGACCGTAACGGACGGTGACGAAGTGTGGTCGGGGCAGTGTTGGGCGGCGCTCAGGTTCGACGCTGGCGCCCGCGACAAGAGCAAGCAAAAGCGCTTGGCGGATTGTCTTGAGGCGATGGGCTTTGAACGGTCGGAAGCTCAGCCGCCGCGAGGCTCACACTTAGGGACGAAGTGGACGCGGGCGCGTGTGTCCGTCTCATAGGCATCCTAGCTAGGGGGCTAGGGGCTATTCTGTACTGGTTCTCTAGTTTCTCTTTCTATTAGAAGAACGTCGCACCCTATGACTACCTATGAGGGATCGCCGCTAGGCCTACCGTGATAACTTGCGGCGATGTGGTCCCGCCCCACGCGGATGCTCCACGCGAGTGTGGCGACAAACATGCTAATGCCAAACGCGGCAACCAGTACGCCTAGTGGAAGCTCCCCCGCCGAGATGCTGAAGAGATTCGTGAGGTCGATGCCCGGTAGAGCTATGGTTTTGATCGGTGAGATGAAGAGTAGGCCTAAGCCCGCCACCATCAGTACGCTGCTCAGCAGCAGCAGTAGCATCTTCGTAATTAGGAGGGCGGCACCCATTTCACGCAATCCTGTTGTGCGGCTGTGGACGGCTCTTGCAGTCGGTATCCGTGGTAGGAAAAGCGGGTTGGGTTCATTGGGTCAAGCGGTACCAGGATGGGTACCCAGAGACCATCCTGGTCCCGTATTGGTTTCCGCCCTTCACATCTCTTGCCAAATCGCATTTCCGCCTCGTCCTGGTTCAATCTCATTACGCGCCTCCAATGATCCAAATCGGGACGGACAGCCACAATATCCAGTAGGTTCAGGCCGCGATTAACTAGTTTTTGTACTACAGCTTGTGGTCAGAGACCGGCGTCCAAGCTGAAAAGACCCGCATGAGGCTTTTTCCTGGCAAAAATTCGTCAAAATTGGGGCAAATGAGGCAAATACAGGTTAAAGGCTAGTTGTCCGCTCGCTGAATACCGGACCAACGCAAGTACACACCGGGGTTAACTCCTTTCGTCAGGCCAATTCCGGCCATTCGCTAGGTAACTCCAAATGAAACTGCACGAACTTAAGGAAGCCCGCGCCAAGAAGGTCGCGGAACTCCGCACAATCAACGACGCCGCCAACGGCAACGAACTCCCCGCCGAACAACGCTCACGCTTCGACGCCGTCGAAACGGAGGTCCGCGCGCTCAACGACCAAATTGGCCGCGCCGAGCGCCTCGCCGAATTCGAGCGCACCGCCGCCACCGGCACTCCGATCAACGACAACGGTACGCCCGACTTTGAGCGTGAGTGCCGCGCGTTTTCACTGACCCGCGCGCTCGCCTATGCGTCTGGTCTGACTGTGGACGCTGCCCGCGAAGTGGAAGTCTCGCAGGAAATCGAACGGCGCTCGGGTCGCAAACCGCAAGGCGCGCTTCTGGCGCCCGCTCAAATCTTCCTCGTTCCGCGTCACCCGAACGATATTGAACATCGCGTCATGGTGTCGGGCACAACCGGCGCCGGCTTGGTCGGGACTGAGCATCGCCCACAAGACTACATCGATGCACTCCGCGCCAACCTCGTGACGGGTCGGCTCGGTGCAACGACGCTGAGCAATCTGCAACAAAACGTCTCGATCCCCAAGAACGCGGCGAACCGCTCGGGTCAATGGATCGCTGAAAATGCCGCGCTGACGCCGGTGGACGGTGACTTCGACTCGGTCACCATGACGCCGAAGCACGTCGGCGCGCTCACTGAGTTTTCGCGGAACATGCTTCTTCAATCGTCGCCGGATATCGAAACGCTTATCCGCAACGACTTCGCCGCGGCGCTCGCCGTCGCGCTCGATAAGGCGGCGCTTGTCGGCGGCGGATCGAATGAACCGTCCGGCATTATCGACCGTCTGACCGATGCGTCGGCGATGGGTACGCTTGCGGATGCATCGTGGGAACAGGTGCTTGCGTTCATCGCAGGCGTTGAGCTTGCGAACGCCGCGACCGGTCGTCTCGGGTGGGCGCTCAATCCGAACGCGGTCAAGACGATGCGTGCAAAACCGAAGGTCGTTTACGGCTCACCCGAAACGCGCGATGCGGGCGCCGGGTTCGTCATGGACGGTCCGAACGAATTGGCGGGCTATGCCGCCGCCTCAACGACGTCCATGCCGGGCAGTGGTTCGCCCGCCGCCGGGTCGGCAATCTTTGGCGACTTCGCGTCGTTGCTCATCGGCTATTGGTCCGGAATCGACATTCTCGCCAACCCGTACGAATCCACCGCGTACGCCAAAGGCAACGTGCAAGTCCGTGGCTTGCTCACTGCCGACGTCGCCGTCCGTCACCTGGAAAGCTTCCAGGCCGCAACGGACATTCCGGCCTAATCGAGTTCGGCGCACGGCTAGTTCATGGCCGGGTTAACAACACGCGCCGGACGTGGGGGGCAACGAGCCTAGCCGTTGCTCCCCACTACCCGGCGAAGGAATCGCAAACATGCAAAACGAAATCGAACGCCGCGCCGCCGAAGTGGAAGTGCGCTCTAAAGGTCGCGTCCTGGAAGGTTACGCGGCGGTGTTCAACACACGCGCCAAGGTCGCCGACTTTGACGAACTGATTACACCGGGCGCATTCAACGCCACGCTCCGCGAACGCCCGCACGCCGACATTTTGGCGCTTGTGGACCATGACGCTTCGGCGTTGCTCGGACGCACACGCAACAAAAGCCTTGAGCTTCACGAAGACACACGCGGACTTCACTTCCGCATTGCGCTTCCGAAGACGACGCTTGCGGACGATGTGTTGGCGCTTGCCGACGCCGGTTCGCTTGGCGGAATGTCGTTCGGATTCCGAGCGCTCAAGGACGCATGGTCCGGTGCGGTCCGTACGCTTCACGCAATCGACTTGCGGGAAATCTCGGTCGTCCGCGCTTGGCCAGCGTATCCGCAAACTTCGGTGAGCGCCCGCGCGCTCGGTCACGTCCAGGACGGTCCGTTCGGTCGCCGCATTCGCCTTCTTGAGTTGGAGGGTGGACGTTGAAACGCCTAGACCACTTCCTTGCCTCGCTCGGTCTTGAGCGACGGTCCGAACAACGTTCATACGACGCGCTTGCGCCCGATGCGTGGGGCAAACCTATTCCAGTTGGCGGCTATGCGTCGGCAAGCGCCGTGCTGAGCAATCTCGCCGTTGCGACCCGTTGCGTTTCGTTGCGGTCCGAATTGCTCGCAAGCGTTCCGCTCAAACTGTACCGGCGGCTCGCCAACGGCGACCGTGAACGGGTCACAGACTCGCCGCTTGCCGAAGTTCTGAGCGACCTAGCGAACCCGCTTATGACGGCATTTGGCGCGCGAGAATTCTTCGTCCGTTCGCTCGATACCGCCGGAAACTCATACGCCCGGATCGAACGGGACGGCGCCGGACAGGTCACCGCGCTTTGGCCGCTTGAGCCGTCACGGGTAACCGTTGAGCGGCTTGAGAGTGGACGTGTGCGCTATCGCTATTCAGGCAATCAAGGCGCGGTCGTCCTGTTGCAAGAGGAAGTCTTGCACATTCGCGGTTCGTCGGAAGACGGGATGCTTGGGCGCTCGCCGATTGCAATTGCACGCGGCGCACTCGGGCTTGGGCTTGAGCTTACGTCCGCTGCCAACGACGCGGCGGCCCGCAACATCGGCGGTTACATTATTCAACCAACGGACTTGAACGCACGCGGGAAGCAAGCGCGCCGCGAAGCAATCGAAGACGCTCCCGGCAACCGCAACACGCCGAAGATTCTGGACCCAGGGGTGAAGTTCGTACCCAACCAGTTTTCCAGCGTGGACCAAGAGTTGTTGGAAAATCGGAAGCTGAGCAACGAAGACGTTGCCCGCGTATTCGGCGTCCCGCCCGCCTCGGTCGGTATCAGCACGTCCGTAAGCTACGGCTCGGCTCAACAGGCGGCGCAAGACCTTGTGACGAACGCGTTGGCGCCACTCGCTCAACGGATTGAACAGGACATGGCGCGTTGTCTGCTGACCACCGAAGGTCGGCGCTTGTACGTGATCGAACATGACTTGGACGGTCTGTTGCGAGCGCAACCAACCGAGCGTTGGACAGCGTACCGAACCGCTCGGGAAATCGGCGCCATGTCGTCCAATGAAATCCGTCGGTTTGAGAATATGCCCGCGGTGGAGGGTGGCGACGACCACACGCCGTTGCGCGCCGCCGGTCCGCCGCCCGCTGACACGATTGCGAGCGCCACATGAGCCATGCTCTGACCCTGGACGACTTCGTTGGTCCGATCATCGAAAGCATCGGTTACGACTTTTCGCGCATCGGCGAGTTGAACAACAATTCCCTTGCTACGCTCCACAACACCACGCAGGCCGCAAACTTCGCGCTTGCGGGACAGCTTGTTGAACAGGTCGGCGACAAAGCGACCGCGGAAGAATTGATTGTTGAGGCGTACAACCGCGATCCCGCCACCGCGAAACGTCTCCGCGCTTTGTTCTGTGCGGTCCTGGAAGCGGGCTTGCAACCACGCCCGTCCTTGCTCGCCGCTCACATAGCGCTCGGCATTCAAATGCAAGAGGCGTTGGCATGCGAAGCGCAACGGCGCGTGTCCACCATGAACTGACAGAATTCCGCCGGGACTTTTCAACGTCAGTGGGCGCGTGTGCATCCAGACGAATAAGGCGGCGCTGCCGTGGTCCCCGGCGGACGCACTGGTTGACCCAAGCGCCGTCAACACACGCAAGTTTTCGAGACGACATGACGAGCAAAAACGGGAGTTATGAAAACGGCAGGCCAAAAGGGGACGCATCGCAAGCTAAGATTCGTCCTTGCCTCAATTGCCGTACGCGGTTCCTGTCACCGCACTTCGGCGTCCGCATGTGCGACCCATGCCGAACCGTGATTCACAACATGACCGAGCCGGGCAATCCAGGCGGTCGGAAGGCGCGGAAGTGACACGCCCGCTTCCTTTTGATTGTCCGCGTGGACTCAACCGAGTCCAGGCCGCTGCGTACGTAGGTGTCAGCCCGACCACGTTTGACCGGTTGGTCGCCGAAGGCGTGATGCCGCGAGCGAAGGAAATTGGCGCTCGACGGGTCTATGACCGCGCCCAATTGGATCAAGCGTTTGACGCGCTCGGGGAGGGCGCCGAAGCTGGACGGAACGATTGGGATGGTTAGGGGACAGCCCGTGGCGACCGTCAAGCTTGCCTATGTGGACCGCTTCCGCGACCCGCGCGGTGCGTGGCGCTACTACTTCCGCCGCAACCGAACCAGTCGGCGCGTTCCGCTTCCCGGCCGTCCGGGCGATCCCGAGTTTATGGGCGCTTATCAGCTTGCCATTGCCGCGTTCTGCCCGGTCGGTCCGTTGCGGTCGCTCGCTCCCGCCGCCGGTACGGTGGACGCGTTGGCGGTCGCTTATTATCGCTCGCCGAACTTCTTGAGCCTAAAGGTCAGCACGCAAAAGACCTACCGACGCGAGATTGACCGTTGGCGTGAAAAGAATGGGACCAAGCGTGTCGTTCAACTTCAACGTCGGCACATAATGGACCAAATGGCGGCGCGTCATGCGGACGGCGGACCCGAGGCGGCGAACAATCTGTTGCGCGTGGTTCGCTTGCTTTGCTCGTTCGCAGTCGAAAATGATTGGCGCCGTGATAACCCCGCGCTTGGAATCAAGAAGTTCAAAATGCGCGGCGACGGCTTTGTCGCGTGGTCCGAAGACGACATTGCGAAGTATCTAAAGCACTGGAAGGCGGGGACGCGTGAGCGTCTAGCCTTGCTCTTGTTGCTCTACACCGGCCAACGCCGTAGCGATGTGATCCAAATGGGGCGTCAGCATGTGAGCGCCGACACTATACGTGTGAAGCAAGGGAAGACCGGAGCGCACTTGGTCATTCCGATGCACCCGGACCTTCGCGGGGTGTTGAAGAAGCTACCAAAGGACGGCTTAGCTTTTCTCACAACGCAGTATGGAACGCCGTTCAAGGACGGCGCGTCCTTCGGCAATCAATTCGGCGGGTGGTGCAAGGCGGCGGGGTTGAATGGGCGGAGCGCTCACGGCTTGCGGAAGTCCGCCGCGGTGCGACTTGTTGAGGCGGGCTGTTCGTCCAAGGAAGTCGCGGCAATAACCGGTCACGCGTCGTTGCGTGAAATCGAGCGCTACACGAAGGCGGCAGAGCAAGAGAAACTTGCCCGCGCCGCAATCACGCGGCTGATTAAGAACGGTTGACTAACGCGCTTTAGTTCAAATTCTTGGACATCCATTCGCACCCGTCCAAGAGTTCTGTCACCTGTGCTTTGGTAGGTTCTACGCCCTTTTTGTGACAGCAAATGTTTCTGAGGTCTCCGAGGTATGTAACCTTCCGCCAAGCGGGGGTGTCCAGCACATTGGCAGCTTTCAACGCATCATTGAGGTCAGAGATAGTGGGATTCTTCTTGCTCAGCTTCACTGAGTGGTGGTCAGCGAGTCGCTGCAAGTGCCCTTCGATGATCACGCCTGCCAAGGCTCCAGCCGCCCGCAAGCTCAGGGCGGCAAGTTCTCGGGCCACCGCAAGTTCGTTGTCTTGAATGTCTGCATAGAGTTGGCCCTCAATGTTGGCCAGCGCGGAATCGATGCGTTCGGTTAAACTGTGCAACAGTGCCAGTTGGTTGTAGAATGAACTTAGAGTTTGTGTGCGGATGTCGAAATCTGGATATTGCAGACGACTGGGCTGAACCCCCTTCATAAAGTCTTGAATCACGAACGTGCCGTATCCCAGTGATTTCCGCTTTGGGTCGATTTCATAGTAACCTTTGAATTCGGCTAAGCGATCAGGGGCGAGAGATCGGACCGCTGGTACCGCCTTGGTGTACCAAGCTTGGTACGAATGATGGAAATCGGGTTGCTTATCTTTGCTGTCGTTCTTCTGAAAGCGTTGCGCCAGTGCAATCCCAGTGCGGTACAACTCGCTAAGCTCCGAGCGTATCCGCACACTGCGCGATGATTCAACAACCGGTGGTGCCGGTGCATTTGACGGCGGGGACGCCTTCTTTGCTCGATTTGGTTTCGCGGTCATGGACTATCAACTCTTTTGGTTGGCTTCACCTCTGCCGCTCGGCGCGCGAACGACAAGCGAACGGGAATTCCCAAACCGATTCCCAAACCCACTCTACACCCCTTGAAAATCAAGTGCTTGCAAAGGGAGTGGCGACCCCGGAGAGATTCGAACTCCCGACCGTGTCCTTAGGACGGACCTGCTCTATCCAGCTGAGCTACGGGGCCTTGAGTCCAGAGCTACGGAATAGAAGCGCGGCCCGCAAGGCGCTCAGTCGCCGATCAGGCCGCCATCTTCGCGGGTGACGACGATCACTGCGGAGCGTGGCCAGCTCTCTCCGCCGTCTGGGAAGTGCGAGGGCGGCGGGGCGCCGTCGCTCCAGCGTGATTGGCTGTAACGGACGCCGGCGACGTTGTTCGCGCCCGGGTGTTGGATTGCGCAGAAGAAGGCGCGCTCGTCTGGCGCCATCATTGGCCCGCAAATCTCGGCGCCCAGAGGTCCAACGAGAAAGCGCTTCACGGGGCGCGGCGCGCTGGTGCGGGTGTCCGTCACCATGACGCTATCGTTGCAATCGGCGAAGACGTTGTCGCCGCCATCCGTGGTGATCCAGACGCGCTGGGCGGTATCGACCATCAGATTATCCGGGCATGCGAAACGCGCGCCGGTATTGATCTCCGCGCCGCGGACTTTGGTGGAGACGTGCGCCGTTGCGCCATCGCGCGTCGGCACGGTCAAGCCTGTGGCGTTTGGGTCGCCGCCCATGGCGAACACGTCCCACCGGAACGTCAAGGCGCCGCAATCGCCGCCATCTTCGTCGAGCTGCAGGACATGGCCGGCGGCGTTAGCTTGCGCCGATTGGTTTGCGCTGTCGCGGCGCGGGTTGCCGGGGCGGTCGAAGCCGCGCTCGCTATTGTTGGTGCACGCGATCAACACCGGGCCGAGACCGCGCCAATTTTCATCGCGCAGTGCTTCGATGTCTTCCGGCCGATCCATGGGCGTTGCGCCGAGCAGGCGCGCAGCGTCGCGCATGCGCATCATCAGATCGCCCTCGTCGCGAAAACGGATTGGTGACTCGGCCGCTTGCGCGGCCGCGTTGGCCGAAGTGACAGTGATGTGTAGCCAGCGACCGCGGCCGTTTTCGTTGAACTGGGCCGCGTAGAGATCGCCAGAATCGAGAAGATCCATGTTCGCGCGCCGATCGCTCGGCGTGAAGCGGCCGCGCGAGATGAATTTATAGACGTGCTCGTTGCGCTGATCGTCACCGGTATAAACCGCGACGCGATTGTCGCGCGTCAGTGCGGTGACGGCGCATTCGTTTTTCTTGCGGCCGAGCGCGGTGCGTTTTTTGGGCGTTGAGCGCGGATCGTAGGGATCGATTTCTACCACCCAGCCGTAGAGCGCGGGCCCGTGCGGATTCTCCGACAGCCGGAATTGGCGGGGCAATTTGTCCGCTGGCAGCATCGTGCCGGCGACGTAGCCGAAGGATGTGGCGTCGAGCGCGTAGGCGTCGTCCTGCAAGGCTGCGCGCATGGTTGGCGCGTTTTCACCGCCGGCGAACATCTCATCGAAGTTCTCTTCCGCTGTCAGATATGTGCCCCACGGCGTTTGCCCGCCGGCGCAATTGGCCGTCGTGCCGCAGCGTACAGCGCCCGCGACGCTGTCGCCGCGATCTGGTTCGGCTCCGTTGGTGATGGCGGCGGCCGCTGCGATCCACGGATGCTGCGCGGCTGGACCAGTGAACAGGACCGGCGTGAACGGTGTGATGCGGCGGTTGTGTCCGGCGCCTGGCGACGCCCCGCGCATGACGCGCCAACCTTCGGCGCCGTGCTCCAGATCGACGATGCTGACGCCGATTGCTGCATAGAGCGCTTCGATCTGTGCGGCGGTGACCGTGCGTGGGTCGCGCAGGCTTGGATAGGTCAGCTCAAGCGAGACGTATTCGTTGTTGGCGCACAGGATCATGCGCTGCGCCGAGGTGGGTGGCGGGAATGCGTGCTCGGCTGCGAACCAGGCCAGCATGTCGTTGTTCTGGCCGAAGCGTTGCTCTTGCTCGGCGCGCGTGAGCGCGTTGGGGTCGAAGGTTGGGTTCACGGTATCGAAAAGCGCGTCGCCCCAGCCGATCAGCGTGCGCCAGCGATAGCCAGGCGGCAGCGTGACCGTGTCCGCATTAGTCGCGGGGACGCTGGTGAAACCTCCGCCAGTGGGAGCGGTTGATCGGGCGCCGGTTGCGCAGCCGGCAAAGCTAAGCAGCGGCGCGCCCGCGAGTGCGCCCAGCACGGCGCGGCGGCTAGCGATAAGGTCACGCATTGGCTTGATGGTCATGGTTCGCGCCTCTTTGCGCGCAGCCCTAGCCAGCCTGTGCGACACCTCCGTGACACGGACTGAGCGCGGCTTTCAGTGTCGCGATGTCGGCCAGCTTCGCTTCGAAGGGCGCCCAATCGTCGCGCTCGGCGATCGCGGCCCAGACGGGCTCGACTTCGTCGATCACCAGCGTGACGGGGATGGTCTGTTGATAATAGGGGGCGTTGAGACGCTCTTGGCCGCCAGTCCGCGCATCCAAGCCTTCGCGGATTTTGGTGAAAGCTGGCTCGGCATAGAGCGCAGCCTGCGGGCTGTGTTGCGCACGGTCGGCGCTTGCGCCGCCGCAGACCCAGTCATGGAAGTATTGGTCCCAACCGGCTTGAGTGTCGGTGAGCCACGCGAACATGTCGGCGAGGAATTCAATGTCGGCCGAGAGCGCGCCTTCGGTGAGCGCGAGGCGCCTGAACACGGTGGCGCGAAGGCCCTCCTGATATGCCGGTGCAAAGCGCGTGAGTTCGGCTTCCAGCAGGCTGGCGGGGCACACCGGCGTCAGCACGCCGCCGAGTTGCGCCAGCGCCCAGGAGACGGCCTCGGGCTGGCGGCCGAAGGCGTAGAGGCCGCTTTCGTCGAAATAGGCGGCAGTGAAGTGCGGATCGCTTGTCGGCAGGAAGCGCCACGGGCCGTAGTCGAAGCTTTCGCCGGTGACGTTGAGATTGTCAGTGTTGAGCACGCCGTGCACGAAGCCTGCGCCCATCCAGCCGCCGGCAAGCTGCCCGCTCGCTTCCACGATCTCGCCGAACATCGCCGCCGCACGTTGCTCGCCGCTGAGATCGAGGTGCTGGGGATAATAGGCGGCGCAGACATGCTCGATCAGCTGGTGGATCAGATCCGGCCGCTCGAAATAGGCGAGGCGCTGGAAAGTTCCGAACCGCACATGGCTGTGCTGCAGGCGCACCAGTACGGACGAGCGCGTCGGCGAGGGCTCATCGCCGCGGACGAGCTGCTCGCCGGTTTCAAACAGCGAGAAGGCTTTCGAGGTGTTGACGCCGAGCGCCTCCAACATTTCTGCCGCAAGCACTTCACGGACGCCGCCTTTCAGCGTGAGGCGCCCATCGCCGCGCCGCGAGTACGGCGTTTGCCCTGAGCCTTTTGTGCCGAAATCGAGCAACCGGGCGCGATCATCGCGAAGTTGCGCGAAAAGGTACCCGCGCCCGTCGCCGATGTCTGGATTATAGTTCCTGAACTGATGTCCGTGATAGCGCATCGCCAGCGGACGGCTCATGTTCTGCGGCAGCGGCTCAAAGCGTGCGAAGTGCGCAGTCCATTCCGCATCATCGAGCGTGTCGAGCCCGACGCGCGCCGCCCATCCTTGGTTGCGCCTCCGGAGAATGTGTTGGGGAAACCGCGCCGCCGCCACGGGATCGGCGAATTCCGGCCCGAGTTTCTCGAACAAGGTGTCAGGTCGATAACGGTCCGAAACGGGCATTTGTTCAATCTGGTTAAGTGCGCCAATGGCGCGACGAGCCGTGACGTGGTCCTGCGAATGTGGCAAATCAATCGTGGGGGATGAGGAGGTCGGAAAAACGATGCCGTTGCGCGCACTTTGTCTCGCCAGCGCATCCTTTGCCCTGATTGCGCTCGCGGGGTGCGACCGGAACGGCAATGGCAGCAAGACCGAAGAGAGCTCGGCGGAGAACATCGCCGTGGCGCTCGACACGTGCGCCAATCCGAGCGCGGGATTCGCGCAGAACGTGTGCGCGAACCGTACGCTCGCCAGCCTCGACACGACCGCCCGCGAAACCTTGGTCGCAGAATCCGCCGCCATCTCGGACGCAGGCGCAGCATTGCTGGTGCAGAACCAGCAACGCTGGCGCGACTCGGCCCGGGTGATCTGCGGCGTGCTTGACGCCGAGAGCGCGCTCACGCCCGAGCAAGTGAGCTGCCTTGAAGATCGCTTCCGCAGCCGCGCGCAAGAAGCTGGCGAAGCGGTGCAAGAGATCGGCGGCTACACCTTCCAGCGCATGGAATTGGTCGACGCGACGCCGGTCAGCGCCGAGATAGCGCGCGCATCGGGGCTCGACGAAGGCCCCGAAGCAGTGATCCGCGACATCCGTTTCCCGCGCATCGATGGCCGCCAAACCCCTGCGATCCAACGCTTCAACGATCTGGTCGCGCAACAGCCGCAGTTCCGGCTCGAGGACGCGACCAATGAAGTGGTCGATTATCGTATCGCCTTTGCTGGACCTGAGCTGATCTCGGTCCGGTTCAACATTTCCTCCGACACGCTTGGCGCGGCGCACGGCAACAACACGTTCAAGGCCGTCACCGTGTTGATGGAGCAAGGCCGCGCGCTGGAAGCGGGTGATGTCTTCCGCGCCGATTCAGGCTGGGAGCAGTTTTTGACTCAGCGCGCGGTGCGCGAAATTTCGCGTCAGTTCCGCGAAGATGGATTCACGCCGCCTGAGCGTGATGTGCAAGAGAGCGCCACCAAGCCGCATCTGTGGCTGATCGGTGAAGAGGGGCTGACGCTGCTCTTTCCGCCATACTCGTTCGGCGCGCCTTATGTGATGGGCGGGGCCGAAGTCGTGATCCCATGGGCTGATCTGCGCGCCTATCTCAATCCAGCTGCGCCGGCGCCGATCAGGCCAGTCGCTTAACCTGGCGGCGCTGAGAAGTAGCCGTACCACAACACAAGCAACACGAGCCGCGGTGCGAAGGCGGAGCCGCTGACGCTCGCAATGGCGCTCGCCGTGAGCGCCGCAACCGCGCCGCTGCCAGCTGCAAGACCAAGTGTTTCGAGCGACGGCGCGCGGACGAGCACTGGCAGCGCGAGCAGTGTCATCCACGCCGCGCCCGCTGTGATGAACGCCACGCGACGCATCATCGGCGCGAACGACGTGGTTTTGGTGAGAGCCAAGAGGCCGCGCGCTTCGCTGCGCCCCGCATGTGCGGAGAGTGCGAACACAAGCAGCAACAGCGCCGCTGGGCTCGCCGCGTGGCGGAAGTCCATGAAGGCGCCCAGCGCGGCGATGCCAGCTGCGAGCAGCAGGAAAACGCGTCCTGCGCCGATGAGCCTGAACTCTGTCACGAACAGGCTCACCCAGGCGAGAGCGGCGGCGCGCGCCGGCTGTGCGTTCGGGATTGCTTTGGGCGGTGGGCCTGGGTTGAGCCAAGCGGTGAAGCGTCCAGGTTTTCCGGCGCGGCGGCGCACTAGGTGCGGCCGGTAGATTAAACCGGCGATGGCTGCCAGCGCGACCGCGATGCCGGCCCATGCAAAGCGTGATTGGATGTAGCCTGGCGAGAACAGCCCGGCCATCACGTCGAGCTGCAGATTGCCTTGCGCCGCTTCGATGCCGCCAATTGCGAAATCGTCGGCGCCTGCGGGCGATGCGAAGGTCAGTGGCGTCACGAACCCGGCGAAGTCGACCATGTTGGTCGCGAAGCTCGTCACTTGACCCACCGTTGTGGCGGGCAGCGCGATGCTGGTGATCCACAAGACGAAATAGAGAAAGTCGCCAAAGCCGCTGCGCAGTAGAGGGCGCGCATCGAACAAGATACGGAGCGCGGCAAGGCCCATCAAAGCAGGCGCTGCGACGAGCCAAAGCGCCAAAGTGATTTCATAGAGATTGAACGGCCGCGGCGGGATCAGCAACCAGCCGAGAAACCAGCCGGCGAACGTCAGCGTCGTAAGCATCGCCAGCATGATGATGACATCGGCGCCGAAGCGTCCCAGCGCGATGGCGACGCGCGAGCCGGGGGTGACTTCCTCGATTTGCCACGGTTGGCGGCGCGTTGTGTTGGAGCGCAGGTAAAGCCATGCGATCGGCAGCACCAAGGTGGACACCACGATGCCGAGCGAAACGCCAAGGAAGGGCGAGGTCATCAGCGGGAGTTCGCCGCCGATCGCGATCGCCACGCCATCGCCATTGATCGGCAGCATGTAGCGCGCGCCGACGGGCGCGACCAGCAGGAGGAGCCAAAGGCCCCAGCTGCGCCAATAACGTTGCAGCGAAGTCTGCCATGAGGAGCTGGTGATCGTGATCATGCCGTGCGCACCACGTTGCCGGCTTCGACGCGCAGAACAGCTGTCGCGTGCGGTGCAAGTTCGTCGGCCAAGTGCGTTGTCATCACTACTATGGAGTCACGTGCGCGTTCGAGCAAAAGGGCGCCAAGCTTGCGCGCAGTCTCCGAATCTAGCTCTGCAGTTGGTTCATCGAGCGCCAGCATTTGCGGTGCGCCGAGCATGGCTTGCGCGAAGATGAGCCGCCGGCGCATGCCGCCGGAGAAGCTTGCGATGCGGTTGTTGATGTCGGCGTGGAGGCCGATCGCGTCAGTGATGGCGCCGAATTGTTTGTCTGCGGCGCCGCTCGCAAGTCCTTTGAGTGACGCGATGTGCATCGCGAATTCGCGCGCCGTTAGATCTTCGGGCAGCTCCACCGCTTGCGGCGCGTAGCCGAGTGTCCGGCGCAGCTTGGCGCGTGCGCCGGGCAAGCGCGCGCCGCGCCACGCAATCTCGCCGCGGCTCGGGCGTTCCACAGTCGCGAGCAAGCGAAGCAACGTGGACTTTCCGGCGCCGCTTGGACCGGTGAGCAAAGTCAGTCCTGGCGTAAAGGTGTGCGAAACATCGTTGAGCACGCTCTTGCGGCCATAGTTCTTGCTAACGCCTCGCAAGTCGAGGGTTAGGCCGTCGTTCGTTATCGCCACCAAGATGTCTCCAGCTTTGGAAGGGGGATGCGCACGCGCGGCGTAATGGATGCGCTGGGCGGGAGATGATGTCGCGCTTCCTTTATCGGTTCGATGGGCTAGTCAGGGGCGATGGCGCAACGCTCCGCTTCGCTCGCCGCGCTGGTCGGCGTCGTGCTGATCGGCATGACTGGGTTCGGCATCTTTTTGCCGATCTTTCCGTTCCTGGCGCTCGACATTGGCGCAACGCCAGCGGCTGCCACGTTCGCCATGGGCGCCTATTCGCTGGGGCAGCTGATCTCGTCGCCGTTTTGGGGGCGCTTGAGCGATAAGGTTGGCCGCAAGCCGATTTTGGTCGTGGGCCTCATCGGCAGCGTGCTCTCTTATCTTTGGATCGCACACGCGCGCAGTGTCGAAGAGCTCGGCGCGGCGCGGATGATCGGCGGGCTGATGGCCGGCAATGTTGGCGCAGCTTTTGCGGCTGCCGCCGATCTCGCGGATGACAAAACTCGCGCGCGCAATATGGGCCTACTTGGCGCCGCAGTTGGCTTAGGCTTCATCGCGGGCCCCGCGCTGGGCGCATTGCTGATCGGCGAGACGCCGAGCCGTGAAGGCTTTGCGCTGGTGTGCTACGCGTCAGCAGGGCTTGCCGCGCTCGCGGCTGCGGTGGCGCTCTTCTTCTTCCGCGAAACGCTCTCGCGCGATGCGCGCACGGAGCAGGGCAAAGCGCGGCCGCAACGTTTTGCGCTGCTGCTCTCGCGTCCGGCATTGGCGCGCTTTGTGACGGTGACGTTTCTGGTGATCGCGGCGCAGGCGCTGATGGAAGTCACGTTCGGACTTTGGGCCGATGTTGAGCTTCAATGGGGGCCGCGCGAAGTCGGCTGGACGCTCGCTGCGCTCGGCGCGGGCGCTGCGTTGCTGCAAGGCGGCGCCGCTGGCGCCGCCGCGCGCGCATTGGGTGAGCGCGTGACATTGCTGATCGGGCTTGCGCTGTTCGCGGCGGGGTTCGGAGGGCTTGCGGTGAGCCATGAAGTTTCGACGATGGCCGCGTCGTTGATTGCGCTGGTCATCGGTATCGGCCTCGCATCACCGGCGCTGAATTCTCTGATCGCAGCGCAAGCGGATGAACGCGAGCGCGGTGTGGTGATGGGGCTATCGCAATCAGCATCGGCGCTTGGCCGCGTGGCTGGGCCGTTGGGCGCGGGCGCGCTCTTGGATAGCGTCGGCCCATCTGCGCCGTTCGTTGCGGCGGCTTTGCTGATGCTTGCGGCGCTGTTTGTGGCGCTGGGAGAGCCGGCGCGCGAGGCGGCGGGCGCGGCTTAGCCTTCGTACCGTCGCCACACGCCTTCGCGATCACGCACTTCGTATGCGCCGTCACGTTCGCGCACGCCCGGGCTCGCAAGCGGCGCTTTGCCGTGGCCGCCTGGAATATCGAGAACATACGTGGGTTGAGCTAGTCCAGACGCGCGCTGGTGCAGCTCCTGCGCAAGTTCTTGCCCGCGCGCGATGCTGCAGCGGAAGTGCGAGGTGCCGGGCGCCTTGTCCAAGTGATGCAGGTAATAGGGCTTCACCCGCGCTTCGACCAACCCGCGCATCAACGCTTCCAGCGCTTCGACGCTATCGTTCACGCCTTTCAGCAGCACGGTCTGCGACAGCATCGGCACGCCGCTATCGACGATGCGGGCGATGGCGGCGCGGGCTTGTTCGGTGAGTTCGCGCACATGGTTCGTGTGCAGCACTACATAGGTCGTCGCGCCATCGACGCGCAGCGCTTCGACCAGATCCGGCGTCACGCGCAGCGGATCGACAGCAGGCACGCGCGTATGCCAGCGGATGATCTTTACGTGCGGGATCGCGGCCAAGCGTTCCGCGATCTCGCGCACGCGCCGGGCTGACAGCAAAAACGGATCGCCGCCGGTGAGGATGACTTCCCAAATGCTGGGCTGGCTTTCGATGTACGCAAGCGCGGCGTCGAGTTCGGCACCCGTGAGTGTTCCGTCGCCATCGGGGCCGACCATTTCGCGCCGGAAGCAGAAGCGGCAATAGACCGGGCAGACGTGAACCAGCTTCAGCAGGCAACGATCGGCGTAGCGATGCACGACGCCTTTCACCGGCGTGTGCGCTTCATCGCCGATCGGGTCGCTGAGTTCATCCGGCGCAATTTCCAGTTCGCGTGCGTCGGGGCGGAATTGCGCTGCGATCGGATCGTCCGGATTGGTGGGATCGATCAGCGCTTCCATCGCCGGCGTGATCGCGACGGAATAGCGCTGGGCTACCTCCGCCAGCGGATCAGACTTCGGCTGCGCGCTCATCGTCAAACTCCAAAAGCCTTTGCGTACCGCACTCGGCCGCCCGCTTTCAGCACGCCGGGACGAAGCTCCAGCGCCATGAAGTGCGGACCCGAGAAGGGAGCTTCTAACGATTCGGCCGTCGCCGCCGAAAAGCCGAACTTGGGATAATAGTCCTGGTGGCCCAATACAATGATCGCGGCACAGCCAAGCTCAGCGCAGCGCGCATTGCCGGCGCGGATCAGTTCGGCGCCGATGCCTTGGCACTGAAACGCCGGCAGCACCGCCACTGGCGCGAGCGCCGCCGCAGCGAGGATCTCGCCCTCGCGCTCGATCGCCAGCGGCGAATAGAGGATGTGGCCTTGGAGTGCGATGTCGCTCGCGGCGACGAGCTCAACCAGCGCATCGCCATCGGCACGGAGGTGTTCGATCAGGTCTGCCTCATCGGCCTGATCGAACGTATGGCGCGCGATCTGGCGGATGGCGGAGTAGTCTCTGGAGGTAGCGTTGCGGATCTGCATGTTCTTACTATGATGCCGCGGACTGCGGGGGGATCAGATGCAAGCCGCGATCAAGGACATTTGGGCCGCCTACGGTGGTTTTTCAAAGTTGTTCGCCATTTTGACGGCAGCCGTGGTGCTGCTGAGCTGGCTGCTTCGCGTTATGGCGATCCCGTTCGGGGAGTTCGTCACGCGTGTGGTGGAGACCTATCGCGGCATCGTTCACCCGGTGATGGATCAGCTGTTCGGGTGGCTCCCCTGGACGCTTTCGGATTGGTGGCGCGACGCGATCGCGATCTATTTTGTCGTAGGCGGCGCCGTCGCGCGGACGCTTTGGGTGTTTTATGCCGAACACAAGGCGGGCGAGAGCTCCGAGCATTATGGTCCCGCCGTCATTGGCCGGTTTCAGAACCGCGCGATGCAAGTGCTTGCCGTCGTGCTGTCGGCGCCGCTCTGGCCCCTCTCACTGCTGGCGATGCTGGCGGCGCCTTATGTGATGCGCAATCCGAACACGAAGAATGTGTTTGCGGGCAATTGGTCGCGCTATCGCGCTTGGCGCGAACGCCCGCACTATCAATATATCTGCAATTTGCGCACAGTTTTCATATTGCAATTGGTTGCGGTTTTCGCGGTGTCTATCGCTGCAATTCTTTCACGCGTGTGAACGGCCTTAGCGCGGCGTCCAAAGCACATCGTTGATGTGGCGCGCACCGGCCGCGAGCATCACCAGACGATCGAATCCCATTGCGACGCCGCTTGTTGGTGGCATGTGCGCGAGCGCTGCGAGGAAGTCTTCATCGATCGGCCAGCGTGCGCCGTAGCGCTTTTCCTTTTCATCCATCGCTTCAATCAAGCGCCGGCGTTGTTCGATCGGATCGGTAAGCTCGCCGAAGCCGTTCGCGAGTTCAACACCGCATGCGTAAAGCTCAAACCGTTCAGCTACGCTGGAATCATGCGGGCAGGGCCGTGCGAGCGCGGCTTCGCTGATCGGGTACTCGGTCAGCATGGTCAGAGCGCCGTCGCCTAGGCCTGGCTCGACATATTGCACCAAAGCAGCCGAGAACGCGTCCGGATCGGATGGCATCGGAATAGGGCAGAGCTCAGCAAAGGCATCGCGCACGCTGATCCGCTCTGCTGCGGTGAACGGATCGCAGCTCTTGTCGCGCCAGGTCAGCATTGCTGCTTGCGCCGTTCGCGCTGCGACACGCACGATCTCGACGCAATCATCCATGATGTGCTCGTATGGCGCGCCAGCGCGATACCATTCGATCATGGTGAACTCGGGTGCGTGCAGGGGTCCGCTCTCGCCTTTGCGCCAGCATTTGCCGAGATAGAAAATTTTCTCCTCGCCCGCGGCGATGACGCGCTTCATCGCGAACTCGGGGCTGGTGTGGAGATAGCCGCCGTCGGCAACCACCGCGTCGATGTGCGTTTCGGCGCCGGGCGAGGGCACGATCAGGTTCGGCTCGACTTCTACAAAGCCTTGCGCGTGGAACCATTCGCGCACCGCGCGAAGAATTGCGGCGCGTGCATGCAGGAAGGTGCGCCGGTCTAAGTGCCGCGATTTTTCCCAGTACGGGCTCATCCCCCTCTCCCTCGCGGACAGGGGGCAGGGGGTGAGGGGCGGTCAAATGCGCTGGCGCCGGTGCGTTGGCCGCGCCTCTCACCCCGCAGCTGCGCGGCTACCCTCTCCGCTAGGGAGAGGGTTGAGGCAGAGCGCCGCTTTCCCCGGGCGGCGAAACTGGCTACAGAGGCGCGCAATTCCGGTCCTTTCGACTGATTTAGGCCCGTCCGGGGCTTCCCGGCGGCAAGTGAGGTTTACGTGGTTAAAGTCATCGCCAGCGACGTCCGCAAAGGCAACGTGCTCGAGCACGAGGACGGCAAGCTTTACGTCGTCATGAGTCACGAAACCTTCCGTCCGGGCAAGGGCACGCCGACGACTACGATCGTCATGCGCCGCATCATCGACGGCGTGAAGACGACGGCCGTGTTCAAAACCACGGATGGCCTCGAGAAGGCGTTCGTCGAGCAGGTGAAGCACACATATTTGTTCGACGATGGCGACGCCGGCCTCGTGTTCATGAACCCGGACACGTTCGAGCAAGTGTACCTGACCAAGGATATGGTCGGCGATCAGGTGGCGTATCTGCAGCCGGAAATGACCGTCGATCTCACCATGTTCGAAGGTCAGGCCCTTTCGATCGAATTGCCGCCGCGCATCACTGCGACGATCGAAACCACCGAGCCTGTGGTGAAGGGCCAGACCGCTTCATCCTCTTACAAGCCAGCGATGCTGGATAACGGCATCAAGACGATGGTTCCGCCGCACATCGGCGCCGGCACGCGCGTCATTATCTCGACCGAGGACGGCTCGTACGTCGAACGGGCGAAGGATTGATGTTTAGCCGGCGCGCCACACTGATCGGCAGCCTCGCGCTCGCCGCTTGCGGCACGCGCGGCGATGTCGATCAGGCGCGGCGCACCGAGAACTATCTGCAGATGCTTGAGCGCCGGCTCGGGCCCGGTGCGCGCTTGGGTGTTGCGGCGCTCAACACTGAGAACGGCAATCGCATCGGCTTTCGCGCCGAAGAGCGCTTTGCCATGGCCTCGACGTTCAAGTGGCTGCTCGCCGCCGCGGCGCTTGAGCGGTTGGAGCATGATCAGCTGATTAGCTTCAGCCAGAGTGATCTGGTCAGCTATTCGCCCGCTACGACCCCGCGCGTCGGCGCGGGGATGACTGTGATCGAGTTGGCGCAAGCGGCCGTTGTTGTGAGCGACAACACGGCGGCTAACTTGCTGCTGCGCCGCCTCGGCGGGCCTGAAGATTTCACCATCTGGCTGCGCCAGAATGTCGATGCAGTGACACGGCTGGATCGCTGGGAAACTGAGCTCAACGAAAACGCGCCGGGCGATGACCGCGATACGACGACACCGCTGGCGCAAGTCGATGCGCTAAACCGCTTGCTAGTCGGCGATTCGCTGCGCCGCTCGAACCGTGAAACGCTGCGTGCGTGGATGATTGCGAGTCAAACCGGCTTGCAGCGCATCCGGGGCGGGTTGCCGTCGGATTGGCGCGCCGGCGACAAGACTGGCACCGGCATGAACGGCGCCGTCAATGATGTCGCCATCGCCTGGCCGCCGAAGGGCAACGCGATTCTGATCGCCGTCTATCAAGACGGCGGCAACGCCGACGCCGATACGCGTAACCGCGTGCACCGCGAAGTCGGCGGCCTGGTCGCTGACTGGATTTAGCGCGATGGCGTGGTTTCGGTTGTTTGCGTGTGGCGAGAATTTCCCAGTCGATATCGACGGCGAAGTCATTCTCTGCGGATTCTACACGACGCGATACGTGGAAGCGGCGAGCGCGTCGGAGGCCGAGGCGGTAGCGTCTGAACTGCTGTTCGAGGATCCCGACCTGCAAACGCCGCCGGGTTACGAGGAATACGAGGAGAACGCGAGCCTGCGCTTCGAGGAAGTTGAGCAGGTCGCGCAGCCGATCGACATCGATGACAATTTCTCGTTCTTCCCGATGGAAGAGGATGAGGAAGAGTACTGATGGCCAAGGTCAAATCCGCCACGATTTATCACAACCCGAAGTGCTCCACTTCGCGTCAGGTTCTGGAGATGATCGAAGCGGCGGGCGCGAAAGTTGAGGTCGTCGAATATCTCAAGACCGGTTGGACGAAGCCGCAACTCAAGGCGCTGTTTTCCGCAGCTGGGGTCACGGCGCGGCAGGCGCTGCGGACGAAGGCGAAGGAAGCGGAAGAGCTTGGCCTGATCGATCCCAAGGTGAGCGACGCTAAATTGCTGGATGCAATGGTCGCGCACCCGGTGCTGGTCGAACGCCCGTTCGTCACCACGGCGAAGGGGACGAAGCTCTGCCGGCCCAAGGAAACGGTGCGCGAGCTGCTCTAGTCGCTGCACGCTTCTTCCTCTAGGCTTGAAGCGTCGGTTGCTCATCCGAGCATCAAAAGGGAACGCGGTGCGATACCGCGGCTGCGCCCGCAGCTGTAAGCGGCGAGTTTTAGGCCATCACCACTGCGCCGCGCGCGGGAAGGGGCCGAAGAGCTGAGACCCGCAAAGCCAGAAGACCTGCCGACACGAATGCCTTTGGTCCGGGATGGGGCCGTGGGGAGGTGAAGTGTGCGTTGGTTTTTGTGCGCGATAGCGCTTGCGTTTGCGTGGCCAGCCGAAGCTGCGCCGCAGCGCATTGTCAGTCTCGATTATTGCGCCGATCAATTCGTGCTGGCCTTAGCGGAGCGCGATCAAATTGCAGCGCTCTCGCGCGGCGCCGGGCGGGATGACTCATACTTTCGCGCGCGCGCTGCGGGTGTGCGGCAGACGCGTGGCACGCTGGAAGAGGTGCTGGCGCTACGGCCTGACCTTGTGGTGCGAAGCTGGGGCGGGCCGTGGGACGCGGAAGCGGTTTACGCGCGTTTCGATGTGCCGGTGCTGCAGGTGGGGGATGCGCCGGATTTCGTGGCTGCACGCGCCGATCTTGTGGATGCAGCGCGTGTGCTTGGCCATCCTGAGCGCGGCGAGGCCCTCGCGCGTGATCTGGATTTGCGGCTTACGCGTCTTGCCGCGATCGCGCCGCGTGAACGCGCGTTGGTCATGTACCTCTCGGCCGGCGGCGCGGTCGCTGGCTCCGGCACGATGATGGACGCCGTGATCGCCGCCGCGGGTGGGCGCAATGTGCGCACCGACGCAAGCTGGGTCGTGCTGCCGCTGGAGCGTGTGATCGAAACGCCGCCGGCGCTCATTGCGCTCGGCTTCTTCGATCATGGCCGCACGCGCACGAACCCGTGGCTGCCCGGCCGGCATCCGGCATTTCAACGGGCGCTCAGCGAAGCGCGCACGGTTTCGCTGCCGCTCGCGTCGATCAGTTGCGAGGCTTGGTTTGCGATTGATGCAGCTGAGGCCATCAACGCGGCGCTACGTGCTGCATGAGCGCCTCGCGGATCACGTCGCTCGGGTTGATCGGGCTGAGCTTTGTTGCGCTGGTTGCAGCGCTTTGGCTTGGGCCTACGCCGCTGGCGGATCCGTTCGCCGCCGATGAAGCGACGCGTACGATCGTCTGGGAGATACGTTTTCCGCGGGCGCTGACGGCTTGGACCGTGGGCGCCGCGCTCGGCCTTTCCGGCGCCGCTTTGCAAGGCTTGCTGCGCAATCCGCTTGCGGATTCTGGCGTGCTTGGGCTTTCGGGCTTTGCGGCGCTCGGCGCCGTGCTTGCGTTTGCGTTCGGTTTTGCGGTTCTGGCGCCTGCGATGGCGCTGCTGTTTGCGTTGATCGCAGCGATCGCGGTGACGGCGCTGGGTTGGCGTGCGCGTGGTCCCGCGAGTTTGGCGTTGATCGGTGTCGGCCTGTCGAGCCTTGCTGGCGGCTTGATTGCCCTCGCGCTGAATCTTGCGCCGAATCCGGGCGCGCTTGCTGATCTCGTGAACTGGACGCTTGGCTCGGTCGAGGCGCGCTCGATGCAGGACGCAATGTTGGCCGGGGGTTTTCTGATCGTTGGCGCGGCGCTGATATTTTTCGCAGCGCGAGGCTTGCAGGCTTTGACGCTTGGTGAAGAGGCGGCCGCTGCGATTGGCGCGAACTTGCGGCGCACGCGTTTGCTTGTGGTGCTTGGCGCGGCGGCGTGTACCGGCGGAGCCACTGCCGTTGCCGGTATCATTGGTTTTGTCGGTATCGCAGCGCCGCATCTGGTGCGTGCTTTGGCGGGGCACGATCCGGCGCGTCTGTTGCTGCCAAGCGCATTGGCCGGCGGTGCGCTGCTGGTTTGCGCCGACATTGCAGTGCGACTCTTGCCGACGGACACTGAACTGAAGCTCGGCGTCGCTGCCGCGCTCATCGGTGGGCCGGTGTTTGCGCTGATCGCAGCGCGGCTAGCGGCGCGGGGAGGTGATGCATGACGCTATCTCTCTCCAATGTTTCGGTTGAGCTTGGCGGATCGCGCGTTGTCGACGGCGTTTCTCTCGACGTTGGCGCAGGCGAGATCGTTGCTCTGCTTGGCCCCAACGGCGCGGGCAAGACCAGCTTGATGCGCGCCGCACTTGGCGTGCTCGCATGCTATGGCCTGATCGCGCTGGGCGGCGCCGATCCACGTAAGCTCAATGCACGCCAGCGTGCTTTGCGCGCCGCATATCTGCCGCAACGGCCGCAATCGATTTGGCCGGTGAGCGTGGAGAGCCTCGTTGCGCTTGGACGCTTTGCTTATGGCGCCGCGCCGGATCGGTTGTCACCGCCGGATCAGGTGGCCGTTGATGCGGCGCTTGAGATGTGCGCTCTGACAGCGTTGCGCGCGCGTGGCATGGATCAGATTTCCGGTGGCGAGAAGGCGCGCGCGCATCTCGCTCGCGCGCTGGCGCAGCAGGCGCCGCTGTTGGTGTTGGATGAGCCAACGGCTGGGCTTGATCCGGCGCAGGCGCTGAGTGTTGGTGATGTGCTGCGGGCGCATGCGGCAAACGGCGGTGCGGTATTGTTCTCAACGCACGACATCGCGCTTGCCGCTAGTATTTCGGACCGCGTTGTGTTGCTGCGCGCCGGCAAGGTGCTTGCCGAAGGGCCTCCGCTTGAGGCGCTCAGCTCCGATGCGCTAGCGGCCGCGTTCGGTCGGCGCGGACGTTTGGAGCGCGTGGGCAAAGCGATCGCGGCCGTGTTCGAGTGATCAGAGCTTGAATGCGCCGGCCTGGATTTCCGCGTAGAGCTCGCGCGTGACTGCGACGTAGCGATATTCGGTCGGATGATCGAAATAGAGCGCTTGCTCGATCTTGGACGGATCGAAACCGTCGCGCACCAGATCGACTTTGCGATACTTGAACGTGCCCGTGGTCTCGATCGCCGGCTGCAGGCGAATGAACATAGGCCGCGCATAGTTCGGCAACTCGCGCACGAGATAATCGCGCAGGCCATCGAGCTTAAACGTGTCGTCAGGCGTGATCGCGGCCATGCCGGCGCGGCCATCGAGACGATCGATCTTGACGCCATAGACGTTCACTTCGTTGACGCCCGGATAGCGTGAGATGACTTCCGCGACTTCGGTAGTGGAGACGTTTTCGCCCTTCCAGCGGAAGGTGTCGCCGATGCGATCGACGAAATAGAAATAGCCCTCATCGTCTTGGCGCATCAGATCGCCAGTGCGGAACCAAGCGTCGCCGTGGGTGATCACATCGCGCAGGATTTTGCGCTCGGACGCCGCTTTATCAGCGTAGCCGGTGTAGTTGTGACGCGCATCATCCTTGATGAGGCCGACGGCTTCGCCGGGTTCGTTGCGATCGGCGAGAACGCACAGGCCATTCGCATCGCGCATGGGTGCTTCGGCCTCGACGTCGAACTTCACCAAGCGCACCTGGAAGTTCGAGCGAAGATATGCAGGCACACGCCCGATGGCGCCGATGCGGCGGTCATAGTTGAACAGCGAGACGTTACCTTCGGTCGAGCCGTAAAACTCGAGCACGTCTTTCACGCCGAAGCGGGTGATGAATTCTTCCCACACTTCCGGCCGCAAGCCGTTGCCGAAGGCGAGACGCAAATGGTGCGCGCGCTCCTTGGGGTGCGGCGGTTGGTTGACGAGGTAGCGGCAAAGCTCACCGATATAGACAAAGACTGTGCAATCGTGAGCGCTGACGTCATCCCAGAAATGAGACGCCGAGAACTTGCGCCGCAGCACGAGAGTGCCGCCGTTCAGGAGCGCGGCGCCGACGCCGCAAAGCCCGCCGGTTGAGTGATAGAGCGGCAGCACGCAATAGATTTTGTCGTCCGCCGTCGTTTTGGTCGAGCCGGCAAAGGCGCGCATGTAAAGCTGCGCACGCATATGGGTGATCTTGGCGGCCTTCGGCATGCCGGTCGTGCCGGAGGTGTAGATATAGAGCGCGACGTCGCGCGATTTGAGACCAGCGCGGCGGCTTTTGCTCGGACGCTCTGGCGCTGTCTTCGGGTTTTTGAGATCGAGCGCGCGACGATCCGGCGAAATGTCCGCAATTGCATCGATCGACCATGCAATCATTGGGCGTGGCGCAGCGACACGGATGGTGTCGAGTGCGGCGAGGCTTTCGGTGTCGGTGATGATGTGGTTGGCGCCGGAGATCGAGAGGCAATGCGCCAGCGCTGCGCCGGTGAGGTTATTGTTGATCAACGCGGTGCCCACGCCGACTTTGGCAAGGCCCGCCCAGGCGGGAATGTATTCGGCGCGATTGGGCAGCAGAAGCGCGACCGTGTCGCCGCGTTGAAGACCCTGCGCATCGGCCCAGGCGGCGAAGCGATTGGCGAGACCGTCGAGTTGGCGATAAGTGTAGCGCTCACCCTCGAAGATCAGCGCCGTGTGGTCGGCGAATTTATCGACGGCGTCTTCGAAATCGTCGCAGATCAGAACGTCGGAGTCCGGATCGATCTTGCGTACGCGCCAGAGCGTGCGGGCGAGCCCGTCCAAAAATCGAATTTCGCGCGCAATTCGCGCCGCCACGTTCATCAGCGCCTCCGCGATAGTTCTTAGGGGCGTTCGCGCTCAGAAGAAACCGCGACCCAGGGTCACCTGTCAGAGATAAGCAAATCGTTACGCAGCGAGCACAGAGCGCACGGCGCTCAAGAGGGCGTGTTCGTCGAACGGCTTGCGCAACAAGGTGGGCCGTGACGGCGATGCTTCAAGCGCTTCGGCGTCGGCATAGCCGGAGACGATAAGAATGCGCAGGCCGTCAATCTCCGTGCGCGCGCGCTCGCCGAGTTCAAGCCCGGTCATGCCTGGCATGGAAAAGTCCGTGAGCAGCAGGGATGGCCGCTGATCGCGCAATGTCCGCAGCGCATCTCCGGGATGTGACGCTTCAGTGACGTGATAGCCGGCTTCGCGCAGCGTATCGGCCATGAAGGCGCGGACGCCGGGTTCGTCATCAACGACCAAGATGCTTTCGCCGGGGCGCTCGGCTTTGATCGGCTCGGGCGCTGCTTCCTGTGGCGCCGCTTCGATGGCGGGCGGTTGGGTGCGTGGCAGGAGCAGTCGGATGGTCGTGCCGCGACCTGGCGTGCTGTCGATCTCGATCGTGCCGCCTGATTGCCGCACCGCGCCGAACACTTGGCTGAGGCCGAGGCCCGTGCCTTTGCCAGCGGGATTGGTGGTGAAGAACGGCTCAAGCGCGCGATCAGCGACGTCTTTGGTCATGCCGAGACCGGAGTCGGATACGGCGAGCTCGATCAGATTTTTGCGCGATGAGGGCTTTGCTGAAATGACGATACGGCCACCGTCCGGCATTGCGTCGCGTGCATTGATGACGAGGTTGAGGATTGCGAGTTCGAGCTGGTTGGCGTCGCTCAGCACCCAGCGCGCATCGGGATCGAGATCGAAGCTGAGATCGATGCCGGGGCCGATCGAGCGGCGCAGCAGGGCGTCCATACCGGGCGCCATGGCGTGCAGATCGACTGGCGCTGATTCCATTTGTTGGCCGCGAGAGAAAGCGAGCAATTGCTTGGTCAGCCGATCTCCACGCTGCGCTGACTCCAGCATGTGCTCGGCAATCTGGCGCTGCTTTGGATCTTCCAGGCGCTTCAGCAGCATGTTGAGGCCGCCGATCATTACGGTAAGAAGATTGTTGAAGTCATGCGCAACGCCTCCCGTGAGTTGGCCGATGGCTTCGAGCTTTTGCGTTTGCGCTAGGCGCTCCTCGGCGCGGCGGCGCTCTGACATGTCGCGCAAAGCCCAAAAGATGAGACCGCCAGCCAACAGCAACGCAAGTGTAGCACCAATGCTGAGGGTGAGGATTGAGTAGGTGCGGGGGCCATCGATCAGGGAGGATGGGACGGCGACGTGGGCTGACCAGCCGCTGAGTGGAGACGTGAAGTAGGCTGTGTGGTTCTGCAGGCCCTCATAGGTGGTGCCGGCATAAATGCCTAAGCGTTCGCCGCTGGCGACGGCTTCGCGCACGTAACGCGTGCCGGGTGTGCCGACGCGCTCTGTTTGTTCGCGGCTGCGGGCGATGAAATTGCCGTGGCGATCGACAAGAGCTGCGATGGCGCCGGCGGGGGTGTTGCGGCGAAGCGGGCCGAGGAAGGCGCGCGGATCGACCGCGACGGTGAGCAGATAGCGGCCTTCGGCGTCAATCGGCTGATGCAGGTAGACACACGGGCATCCCGGCCCTTCGCGCTGGACGTCGCCGATCATCAGGCGCGGATCGCGGGTGAGAATGGCGGCGTCGATCGGCTGGCGCTGCGATGAATAGGGACGGCTGAGGCTGAGGATTTGTTCGTTACTCTGTAAGTCCGAGACGATGACGTTGCGCCAGTGGCGATTGAGTTCGGTGACTTCGCGGGCGCGGACATAAGCGGCGGGCCAATCGCGGCGATCCATGGATTCGGCGGTGGCGAGAATACGCATGACGGCGAGATCGGAGCGCAGCTGCGAGTCCGAAAGCGTCGCGATCTGCGTGGCCTGACTGAGCGTGCGTTGCTCGATCGCTCGGCGTTCGCCATCGAGCGCGAACATGAGCTGCAGAATGACGAGCACCACGATGGGCAACGCCAAAGCCGCGCCGAGCAGCACGTACGATCTTTGTGTCGGGCTGCCTAGCAACAAGTCCTCACGTGGCAGGCAATCTAGGCAGCTGCCGTGCGGCCTGCAACGTGGGAACTTTTCAGGCGGTCAGGGTCGAAAGCAGCGTTAGTGCGGGCAGAATGGCCATCAGCCAGGTGATCAAAGTGTGCTCGGGCTTCATCATCGGTTCGTCCTCCGAGCTTTGATCTACGCGGCTCCTTTTGCAGCGGTGTTGCGGGCTCGTTTCAGCATCGGGGCGATTTAGCGGCAGGCGGTCAGGGCTTGGGCGATTTCATCGCTCCAGGGGAAGACTTGGACGACGCCCGCGACTTCGGCGGCGAAGCGATCGGTGGGGGCGCCGAGCATGCCGATGAGCAGCGGTTTTGCCGGATTGGCGTCAGCGATTTCGGCGGTGACGCTTGGCAGGCCTTCATTGAATGAGCGGGCCGGCAGGTCGATCGATTGCACGGCGGTGATGAGGCGGAGCGTGGTGTTTTGATCGGGCGAGAGTTCGTGCTCGAAGGTGAGGCGCACATTGCCGCTGCCGGCTTCGCAGACGATGACGAATTGATATTCGCTCTCCGGCGCGCCGAAGCCGGCGGCGTGCGTGCCTTCATCGACGGCGAAGCTCCAGGCGCCGGCAGCGGGCGTTGCGCCGAGGGCTGCGGTTTCGGGGTTGACCGGCGCCGGCGCCGATTCTGCGGCGGGCGCGGGCGGCGCGTCTTGTGAGGCCGGCGGCGAGCAGGCGGCGGCGAGGAGGGCGAGGGCGGTGAGGGTTATGCGCATCTTTGCAAGCTAGCACCCCCGCCCGCACAGCGGGAGAGGGTTCGATGCAGGCGCGCGTCATCGCCTTTGCGCGCGTGCGGCGCAAAAAACGAGAGCCAAGGGGACGCGGAATTACGCGCCACAAGAACGCGCCGTTGTGCGGCGCTTATCGACGCGAAAGCCCGCGTCCCCGCGATCGTTTGAGCGCCGGATGGAGAAGGGCGCTTGTTAGCGCTCTCGCTTCCATGCCCGGCGGCGCGCGGAAGAAACGCGTGTTCAGACGCGCTTCTCCGGTCTCCTCCCAACGGTTAGCGCCTTCGCTGCTTTCCCGTGGGCTTCGGTGTTGCTCTGTCGCCTCCTTGCGGAGGAGTGGCGCTGCATAGTTTCAGGACGCCCCCGTCCACTCTGCATCGCCTTTCGCCGGTAGTGGCGAAATTCACGGACAGCACCTTCACGCTCGACCGCCCCGTCTCGCATCGGCTGAACAGTGGATCCGACTGGCCCTCGCGCGAAACGGTGATGCGAGTATGCGCTGGGTTTGGGGTGGGTCGGATAGATTTTGTGCGGGGCGTTGGCGCGCATGGGATTTTGCGGGGCGCGCTGTGGGATAGGGCATAGGTGTGTCCCTTCCTTCTCCCGCATGGGCGGGAGAAGGTGGTCGCGAAGCGACCGGATGAGGGTGGGACGTTCCGAATTGAGCGCTGCATCGCTGCGTGCGCTATGTGCTGACGCTCGCCCCCTCATCCGGCGCTGCGCGCCACCTTCTCCCCCTCACGGGGGAGAAGGACGTCACTCCCCCGGTTCTTCGCCTTCGGGCCAGGCGCCCATGTAATCGAACCAGCTGCGCGCGTGCGGAAAGACGCGGAGGTTGATAAATTCGTGCGCCTTTTGCTCGGCCATTTCCTTCGAGGGAAAGATGTTTGGGCCGGGCCTGACGCCCGGATTCCAGACGCCGACATTGCGCGTCACGCCCATGCGTTTGTAAACGCGATACCAATTGCGCCAGCTTTTGGCCGGCGGCGTGCGGGTGAGTGGCCGCTCTTCAAGATCAAGCATGGGCGCTGACATGGGACGGCGCGCGGGGATGTCAGGGGGGCAAGCGATTTATTTTTGCGCTTTGAACCACGCGGCGAGTTCGCGCCAGGGCGCTTCGTCCCAGTAAAGATTGCCGGCACCGGAGGGCGAGGGGAGTACGAACACGGCGGGCGCGTTCGGCCATGTCGCGAGCGCGTCGAAGCGGCCGTAGCTGAGCGCGCCTGTTGGGCGCGCGGCGAACGTGCTTGCGGCTTTCTTGCTGGTGAACGCGATGGCGCGGGGGGCGTGTTGGATCAGCGCGGCTTTGAGGCGCGGCGCGTCGAAGCTCGCGTGCGGGATTTGGTGATCCATGCCGGAGTGGGTTTTGCAAACGTCGGTGAGGCCGATGCCGAGCGCCGCGAGATTGCGGAAATCGTGCGGCTCAAATTGCGTGAGCGTGAGGCCGACGGCGTGGAGCGTGCGCCAGAATTTGTTGCTGGGATTGGCGTAATACGCGCCGCGCGCTGCGCTGACACGTCCGGCGGCGGTGCCGATGAAGACGAGGCGGAGGTTGGGGGCGAGGAGATCGGGGAGGGTTTGCACCTGAGGGAGGGTAGCACAGTGTCCCCGGCTCGCCCGCGCACGGCCATTTGAGCAAGAGCCGGCGCTTCCGCCTTCGCTAAAGCTTCGACGGACAGGCGATGGCGCGGGGCTCGCCGACGAGCGCGAAGAGATTCAACGCCCGCGCGGCCGCGTAGAAGGGCCACCGGATAGAGCTGCTCGGAAATGAAGTTGCAGACTTAGCATCCCGCCACTACTGGTTGAAGGTGGGACTGGGAGCTGATCATGCCGAATGTCGTTCTCGACGCGATGATTAAACGCGCCGATTTCGCGCAGGAAACCGAAGATAAGAGCATCGAGCTCTTCGACAAATTCGATATAACCAAGATTCAGCCCAAGGCACCGGTGATAAACATGCTCCGGAAGCCTGACTTCCAGAGAGAGACCAACCACTGGTCGCCGGATCAGATCGCTGAGTTCATTCAGAGCTTTGCTAATGGTCAGCTCATTCCATCGCTAATTCTATGGAAGTCGAACTCCCACGTATTCGTAATCGACGGCGGCCACCGGCTTAGCGCCTTGCGAGCATGGGTGGAGAACGACTACGGCGACGGGCCAATCTCGCAGGCCTTCTTCGGGAGCGACTTGCCGACAGCACAGGCCGCCGCGAAGCAGGCGAGGCAGAAGGTGGAGGCCGTGGTTGGGCGCTTTGCCGATGTGGCCGCCGCTCTGGACAATGAGGGTACCGACCCTGCTGTGAAGAAACTGGCATCCACCACGTTTACGCGCGCCATTCCAGTCCAATGGATTCAGGGCTCACAAGAGGTGGCAGAAGTCTCGTTCTTCAAAATCAACTCTCAAGGCACGCCGCTGGATGAAGTGGAGGAGTTGATCCTCAAGAATAGAAAGAAATCTTATGCGATCGCCGCGCGCGCTTTAGTACGCGCGGGCACTGGCAATAAATATTGGAGCGGCTTTGATGAATCTACGAGAGCAAAAATCGAGAAAGACGCGAACGAACTATATCAACTGCTCTTTCAGCCCGATCTAAGCATGCCCGTAAAAACACTCGATCTTCCGCTTGGTGGATCGGTGTCGCCCGTTGAGGCGTTCAAACTGTTGTTGGATATGTATGCGCTCGTCGACGGAAATGGACGCGTCGAGAAACATATCGAAACGTTACCAGACGATGTGACGGGTCAGCACACCATTGGAGTTCTGACCCGAACGGGAAAGCTAATCCGACGAATGACGGGCAACAGCCCTGGCAGTCTTGGTCTGCACCCCGCTGTTTATTTTTACAATGAGAAGGGAAGGCACAGCCGGTTCTTGTTTCTTGGCACCGTGGGTTTTCTCGCGGAACCACTACGCAACAATAACAAGCAATTTTTTGCGGAGTTCACAGCGGTGCGTGGTGAATTTGAGAAGATACTTATCTCCCAAAAGGGGCTCATCAATCAGGGGCTGGCGAACGTCAACAGTAAGCAACGCATCGATCGCGTTACGGAATTGCTTCAAGGGATTGCCGACGATCTTCGACATTCCAAGAAAGTTGATGGGTCAAGAGTGCTATTTCATCTTGGACTGAAGGGGCGTGTCGCTGAAATTCAGCAGCTTAAGTATCCTGAGAATTTCTCTCTAGACACTAAGTCAGCGACGTTCATTGCGGACAGCATCAAAGGCGCGCCGCGCTGTCCGATCTGCTGGGGTCTGCTCGATCCACCAAAGTCGATTTCATATGATCATAAAATAAGGAAGCAGGATGGGGGTGATGGAGCCCCTGACAACGCACAGATGACGCATCCGTTTTGTAACACCGGGGTAAAGAACTAAAGGAGCTCGTCATGACGGCGGCAACTAACTCGGTCCTAGATTCTGCGGTGCCCTTCAACGCGATCCGGCGAAACATAATGATCGGATCGGCTCTCGCCTTCCTGCTTATTTTTACGGATGTCGACGCGTCAGAGTTCAAGTTTTTCGAGGTCAAGATTGGTGCCTCGACTCTGTTGGCGGTGCTAACTGGCTTCCTCGGATATTATCTTCTTATCTTCGCCGTGAGGCTGATACTGTTGTTCGCGGCGAATTGGATCGAAAGACGGCGCACTCGAGAGGAGCGAATTCGAGCAGTGAAGGAGGCTGAAAAGCGCGGAGAGCCTCAATTCTATCAGCGCATGTCGCCGATATTCAGCGCGCTCTATGGCATGCCAAATCTCGTAACAGGCTACGTCATTCTGTTTGAGTTCATGCTGCCCCTATTGTTCGGGTTGTTTATGCTCATCCAGATGTCGCAGCGCGTAGATTTTGCCCCCTTTGTCAATGCCGTGTTCTGACCGGTAGGGGGCGACAGGGTTTAGTCGATCGGCGCGCGCTTCTCGCCGGTGGGGTGGACGTAGATTTCGCTGCCGACTTCTTTGAACTTGGCGCTCATCGCGTCCATGCCTTCCTGCGCTTCTTTCGCCTTCGCGTAATCTCGCACGTCCTGCGTGATTTTCATTGAGCAAAACTTCGGCCCGCACATGCTGCAGAAGTGTGCGGTTTTGTGTGCGTCTTTGGGCAGGGTTTCGTCGTGGTAGGCGCGGGCGGTGTCGGGGTCGAGGCCGAGGTTGAACTGGTCTTCCCAGCGGAATTCGAAGCGGGCGCGGGAGAGGGCGTCGTCGCGGAGGCGCGCGTAGGGGTGGCCTTTGGCGAGGTCCGAGGCGTGGGCGGCGAGCTTGTAGGTGATGACGCCGACTTTGACGTCGTCGCGATCGGGCAAACCAAGATGCTCCTTCGGCGTGACGTAGCAGAGCATCGCCGTGCCGAACCAGCCGATCATCGCAGCGCCGATGGCTGAGGTGATGTGGTCGTAGCCGGGGGCGATGTCGGTGGTCAGCGGGCCGAGCGTGTAGAAGGGCGCCTCGCCGCAGACTTCGAGCTGCTTATCCATGTTCTCTTTGATCTTGTGCATCGGCACGTGGCCGGGGCCTTCGATCATCACTTGCACGCCGTGCTTCCAGGCGATCTTGGTGAGCTCGCCCAGGGTTTCGAGTTCGGCGAATTGCGCGGCGTCGTTGGCGTCGGCGATGGAGCCGGGGCGCAGGCCGTCGCCGAGTGAGAAGCTCACGTCGTAGGCGCGCATGATGGCGCAGATGTCTTCGAAGTGCGTGTAGAGGAAGCTCTCTTTGTGATGCGACAGGCACCACTTGGCCATGATCGAGCCGCCGCGTGAGACGATGCCGGTGACGCGCTTGGCGGTGAGGTGGATGTAGGCGAGGCGCACGCCGGCGTGGATGGTGAAATAGTCGACGCCTTGCTCGGCTTGTTCGATCAGTGTGTCGCGGAAGATTTCCCAGGTGAGGTCTTCGGCGACGCCGCCGACTTTTTCGAGCGCCTGATAGATCGGCACGGTGCCGATCGGGATCGGCGCGTTGCGGATGATCCAGTCGCGGATGTTGTGAATGTTGCGGCCGGTGGATAGGTCCATCACCGTGTCGGCGCCGTGGCGGATGGACCAGACCATTTTGTCGACTTCTTCCGCCATCGAGGAGGTGACGGCTGAGTTGCCGATATTGGCGTTGATCTTGGTGAGGAAGTTGCGGCCGATGATCATCGGCTCGAGTTCGGCGTGATTGATGTTGGCCGGAATGATTGCGCGGCCGCGGGCGATTTCGGAGCGCACGAATTCGGGCGTGACGAAATCGGGGATGGAGGCGCCGAAGTCTTCGCCGTCGCGGATGCCGAGCACTTCGCGGCGCATGTTTTCGCGGATGGCGACGAATTCCATTTCCGGCGTGATGATGCCGCGGCGCGCGTATTCGAGCTGCGTGACGCAGGCATCGCCTTTGGCGCGCAGGACTTTGTGCTTCACCGGGAAGGCGGGGGTGAGTTTTTCCGGCGAGACGTTGCCGTTGTCGACGTCCTGCACCGGGCGGCCGTCGATCTCTTCGACGTCGCCGCGCGCCAGCACCCATTGCGCGCGCGGGCGGGCGAGGCCGGCATCGATGTCGATGGCAGCGTTCGCGTCGGTGTAGGGGCCGGACGGATCGTAGATGGTGAGCGGCGGCTCGTTCGCGCTCGGATGCAGCGCCACTTCGCGGAACGGCACGCGGATGTCGGGATGCGCGCAGCCGCTGGCGTAGACTTTGCGCGAGCCGATGAGCGGGCCAGTGGTGACCGCAGGCGTAAACGCGGTTTGGTTTTCGGGCTTATTCATAAAGCGCTCCTCCCTCCGCCGGTGCTAACCGGTTCAGGTTCGACGGGTCAGAGCGGGATGCTCAATCTCAGCCGCGTAAAGCGGCCCCCCGGGATATGCGGCGGGTGTAGGCGCGTGGGCGGCTCGCTTCAAGCGAAGATGATCTCGACAGCCGCGCCGACGCATCACAAGTTCGGGCGATGGCGGGGAAGTTCCTGAAGTGGGGCGCTATGGCGCTAGGCGGTGTCGCGCTGGCGGCGCTGTTGTTTGTCGGCTGGGTCTATGCGGCGAGCGAGATGCATTTGCGCTCGTTTGCGTCGCCGCCGGCGTTTGCGGGCGAGATCGCGAGCGATGCGGCGACGTTGGCGCGCGGCGAGCATCTGGCGGCAACGCGCGGCTGCGGCGGCTGTCACGGCGCGCAGTTTGAGGGCGCGCCGATGTGGGGGATGGTGGTGACGCCGAACCTCGCTTCGTATGCGCGCGACCATGATTCGGCGACGTTCGAGCGCGCATTGCGGCATGGCATCGATGCGCAAGGGCGCGGGATGTATTCGATGCCGTCGTTCAATTTCCGGCATTTGCGCGATGAAGATGTTGCGGCGCTCTACGCGTATCTGCGCAGCGCGCCGGTGGCGGAGGGACCGGCGCCGAGCAGCGGCATGCCGTTTCAGATTCGGATGGCGATCGCGATGGGGCAGGATGACGTGATGCCGGCCTGGCTCGCGCGCTTGCCGGCGCTGGAGCATCAGAGCGCGCCTGATACGCCGTTGGCGCGCGGGGAATATCTGGCGATGACCTCCTGCAACGAGTGCCATGGCTTTTCGTTGCGGGCGGATGTGCCGTGGGAGAGCGACGGGCGCACGCCGGATTTGGTCGCAATGATGGCGGCGTATCCGGAAGAGGATTTTCGCCGGCTGATGCGCGAGGGCGTGCCGATCGGCGGGCGTGATTTGGAATTGATGGATGATGTCGCGCGCGGGCGCTTCGTGCATTTCAGCGATGAAGAGCTGAGCGATCTTTATGTGTATCTGAACGATCGGGCGCAGCGAGCGCTTGAGGCGCCTTGAGTGGCATTGCGGCGGGAGGAAGTTCTTTGCGCGCACTGGTGATGGGTTTGGCCGTGTTGGCGGCTTCGTGTGGTGTGTCGGCGCAAGATCCGTCGCGGGCGCTGCCGGGTTGGATGAGCGGCTATTGGCTCTCGTGTGCTGACGGCGAGACGGCGGAGAATTGGATCGGCGCCGGACGAAGCGTGTTGCTTGGGACCAATCTCAGCGACGGCGGCTACGAGTTCTTGCGCATTGCCGCAAACGCGGCGGGCGAGCCGGTTTATTATTCGATGCCGGGTGGGCGTGCGCCGCCGACAGAGTTCGTGATGACCAGCCATGCTGGTCAGCGCATTGTGTTCGAGAATGCGGCGCATGATTTCCCGAAGCGCATCTCCTATTCGCGCGATGGCGACGTGATGACGGCGCGCATCGATGGCGGGGAAGGTTCGGAGCAAGCGATGGAATGGCGTTTCCAGCGCGCTGAGGCGGATTCGCGCTGTCCGAGTTAAATGCCCGCCTTACGGGCGAGGTTCAATCCAGAGCGCTTCGGCGCGGGCGATGAGGCGGCTGTCGCCGTGATAGAGAGCGGCGGCGCCGCCGTGTTTGCGTCCGCTTGCGGTGAGCGGCCAGCCGATGACGATCAGCTCTTCGCCAGCGCGCGGCAGCGGTGCGTCAATGCTGGCGGTGAGGCGTGCGAGCAGCGCGGGCTCCCCAGCGTGCGGCATGCCCCAATAGCTTGGGCAATCGAGCGCAGCGTGGATGAATTCCGGCAAAAGCGTTCCGTCTGCGCCTGCAAGATCAGCGCTCGGCGTCCATGTGCAGGCGACGAGATTGGCGCCTTCTACGGGGCCGGTGAAAATGTCGAGGCCATCGTCGCGGCCGGGGCCGCAGACGAAGCAGGTGGGATAGCGGTGATCGCGGAGGCCGGGATAACGCGTTGCGGCTTCGCGCGCTTGTTGCAAGCTCGGTGCGGTGGGCGTTTCGAGCGCGAACGGGACGGGTTTGGCTTCGGCCAAAAGTGTTTCGCCGTGGCGGAGCGTGACGATGCTCTGATCGTCGCGCGTGAGCGTGAGCGGCGTCTCCAGCGGCGGCGGCGCGCGCAAGCTGGCTTCGCTCGGCCCATCGATGAGACGCGCCATCAGGCCGCACACATAGCCGCCATTCGCCGAGCCCGGCGGGCCGTTGAAGCGCTGGGGAATGGTCACGGTTTGCGTGTGCATTGGCGAGGGAAGGTGAGTGACAGCCGCTTTATGGTCAAGGAAGGTCGCGGCCGCCGCGCGCCTTGATTTTGCCGCGCCGGACGGGGAGAGGAGCGGCATGGGATCGCCAGCGGATTACACCATTATCGTTCTGCTCGTGGCGCTGGGCGTCGCGGTGTGGACGCTGCTGGAACGCGTGGGTGAACTGAAGCGCGATGTCGAAGCGCTGAAGCGCAAGCTTGGCGCTGACGATGTGCCGCCGCCGCCGCCGGAGGCGTGACTATTCCGCGCCGCGCGGTGGGCTCACCGGCACGGGCGTATCGGGCGCCACCAGCTTCAGGTGCGGGAACGGGATGTCGACGCCGTTTGCGTCGAACGCCAGCTTGATGCGTTGCAGATACTCCCGCTGCACCGCCCATTGCTTGGCCGGGAGCGTCTTGATCCGGCCTTTCAGCATCACCGCGGAATCGGCGAGGCTATCGACGCCGACGACTTCGATCTTGTCCAAGATAAAATTCGAGAAGTTCGGATCGCTGCGCAATTCGTCGCCGACTTCGTGCATAAGTTCGAGCGCGCGGACGATGTTGGAGGTGTAGGAGATCGAGAGATTGAACACCGCCATCGAGAAGCTCTTGGTCTTGTTATGAATGACCATCGCCTCGCTGTAGGGGAAGATGTGCAGCGTGCCGTCGAAATCGCGCAGCTTGATGGTGCGCAGCGACATATCCTCCACCACCCCGCCGAACTCGCCGATGGTGATGATGTCGCCGATTGAAACGGTGTCTTCCAGGATGAGGAAGATGCCGGTGATGAAATCCTTGACCAAAGTCTGCGCGCCGAAGCCGATGGCGAGGCCGATGATGCCGGCGCCGGCGATGAGCGGGCCGACCTCGACGCCAAATTGCGACAGCGTCATCATCAAGCCGATGATGCCGACGAGGCCGGCGGTGACGGCCTGAAGCAGCGGCGCCAGCGTGCGCAATTGTGCGGCGCGGCGCAGATCTTTGGCATGCCGGGCGCCGCGGTGAAGGCCGCGGGTGATAGCGAAGCTGACGAGCTCGATTGCGCCGATGGTCAGCATGATGATGAGGCCGGCGCGCCAGAAGACGCCGAGCACTTGGCCGAGTGCGCCAGCGCGCACGTCAAAGCCCCAGAGATTGAGGATGAGGCCGAGCGATATGATGGTGGCGAGGAAGCGGGCGGCAATCATCGTCCAGCCGCCGACTTTTTGCCGCGCCTGTTTGCCGCTTTCCGCGTCCTTATCCTGCTTCGGCGAGAGCCAGCGGGCGATGGCGCGAATGGCGAAGCGCAACAGCCAAAGCGCGACGATGGCGCCGACAATAATTGCAAGCGTCCAGCCGAGATTTGTCGCGATTTCCTGGCTGCTCATTGCGGACAGCTTTTGAATAAAGCTGCGCGCTTCCGTTTCCAGCGCTTCGGCGCTCACGACTGGTTCGAAGACCGGCGTCTCAGCGGGCGTGGTGGTGGCGGGAGGCGTTGTCATGTGTGCGGGTCTAGCATGGGAAGCGACTTATATAGGCCGCTGGTTCCACGATTCGAGCGTTAGTGGCGCAGTGGATTGGTGAATGCGAGCGCAATCCAACCTAAAATGAGCGTTATTCCCCCGACAGGTGCGAGCATGACGAAGCTGCGATCGCTTGTGAGCGAAAGCGCATAGAGTGTTCCAGAGAAAATCGCGGCGCCGGCGAGGATCATGGCGCCAGCGATGAGATTGAGGCGGCCGTCGCGGTTTGCGATGGCGAGACCTGCGGCGGCTGCGGCGAGTTGGATGAAAGCGCCTAGCTGCATGCGCTCGGCGTCAGGCGGCGCGAGTTGCAGTGCGTGCGCGACCAGCACCAGCATGATGAGCGCGATTGCGCCGGAAAGCGCGGCGGCGATGTTGAGCAGGCGCATAATGGCTCCTATGACAGTGCATTGTCGGCGTCTCGTCGCTGGCGGTCCAGCGACTTGAGGAGCGGCACGATGCAGCAGAAGCGTGAACTGGGTACGAGCGGCATCACGATCGCGCCGCTGATGCTGGGCGGCAATGTGTTTGGCTTCACGGCGAACGAGGCGGCGTCTTACGCGGTGCTGGATGCGTTCGTGGCGCAGGGCGGCAATTCGGTGGACACGGCGGACGTGTATTCCAGCTGGGCGCCGGGGCATGTCGGCGGCGAGAGCGAGACGGTGCTCGGCAAATGGTTCGCGCAAGGCGGTGGGCGGCGTGAAGCCGTCGTGCTCTGCACCAAGGTTGGCATGTGGGACAAGAGGCTCGGGCTTGGGCGGCAGAATATTCTGGATGCTTGCGATGACTCACTGCGCCGGCTGCAGACTGATGCGATCGATCTTTATCAGCTGCATCGTGACGATGAGGCGACGGAGCCGGAAGTGTTCATCGGCGCGCTGAAGGATTTGCTGCAGGCGGGCAAAGTGCGGGCGCTGGGCTTGTCGAACTTCAAGCCGGCGCGGCTGGAGGCGGCGATTTCGGAAGCGAAGCGCCAGGGCGTGGCGATCGCGACGCTGCAGCCGGAATATAATCTGATGAACCGCGAGATCGAATCGGAGCTGATGCCGATCTGCGTGCGCGAGAAGGTGTCGCTGATCCCGTTCTACGGTTTGGCCAGCGGCTATCTCACCGGCAAGTACCGGACAGAGGCGGACAAGGCCAAGAGCGTGCGTGGGCAGCGCATGGATAAATATATGCAAGGCAAGGGGCCTGCCGTGTTGGCGGCGCTCGATGCGGTGAGCGCGCGGTTGGGCGCGACACCGGCGCAAGTGGCGTTGGCGTGGATCATGACGAAGCCTGCGATCGCGGCGCCGATTGCGAGCGCGACAAGCGCGGCACAGCTCGAGGAGCTGATGGGCGCGCTGTCGCTCTCGCTGAGCGGCGAAGATATCGCCGCGCTTGATGGCGCGAGCGCTTAGGGCGTAACCGGCGCAGTCACCGGCGTTGGCAACACGTAGTCAACGACGGCGCCGGGGCCGAGCGGCAGGTCCAGGAACACCCAGGCGAAGGTCATGCCGACGCCAGTGATCATAAGGAACATCGAGAACGGCAGCATCGTCGCGGTCAGGCTGCCGAGGCCGAAATCCGTGCGCCAACGCTGTGCGAATGTCAGCACGAGCGGGAAGTAGACCATGAGCGGCGTGATGATGTTGGTGACGCTGTCGCCGACGCGATAGCTGGCCGTTGTCATTTCCGGGCTGACGCCGAGCAGCATCATCATCGGCACGAGCACGGGCGCGAGCAGCGCCCATTTGGCGCTGGCGGAGCCGACGAGCAAATTGATGCCGGCGGCGAAGAGCACGATAAGCGCCAGCAGGGCCGGCATCGGCAAGCCGGAATTCTCGATCGCATCAGCGCCTTGCACAGCGAAAATGAGGCCGAGGTTCGACCAGTTGAACATCGCCACGAAGTGCGCGGCGGCGAAGGCGAGCACGAGATAATAGGCAAGATCGCCCATTGCGCCGGCCATCATCTTCACGACGTCGCGGTGGCCCTTGATGGTGCCGGCGGCGGCGCCATAGGCCCAACCGCAAGCGAGGAAGAGGATCAAGAAGGCGGCGACGAGCGATTGATAGAGCGGCGTTAGGCGCGCTTGCTCGATCTCGGCTTCTTCGTTGATGAGCGGCGTGCCTGGGCCGAAGGTGAAGAACAGCCAGAGCGCGACGACGGCGAGCGCGGCGATGCCGGCGCGGCCGAGGCCTTTGTTTTCTTCTTTGGTAAGCGGCGCGTTGGCGTCGCCGATATTGTTCATGGCTTCGCCGTCGGGCGGGCTGAAACGCTTCAGCCGCGGCTCGATGATCGCGTCGGTGACGAACCAAATCACCGGCAAGAATAGGAACAGCATCGCGGCGATGAAGTACCAATTGCCGGCGATGTTCGCGAGCCAGCCGGGGTGCAGGCTGGAGGCGTCGACGGCGGCTTGCGTGATGCCGAAGAGCAGCGCGTCGAGTTGGCCTGGCAGCAGGTTGGCCGAGAAGCCGCCGGAGACGCCGGCGAATGCGGCGGCAATGCCCGCGATCGGATGGCGGCCAGCGGCGGCATAGAGCACGGCGGCGAGCGGGATGAGCACGACATAGGCTGCGTCAGCGGCGAGGTTGCCCATCATGGCGACGAAGGCGACGACCGGCGTCAGCAAAAACTTCGGCGCATCGCGTACGGCGGCGCGCATGGCGGTGGCGAAGAGGCCGGAGCGTTCGGCAACGCCGGCGCCGAGCATCACGACAAGCACGTAGCCGAGCGGATGGAAGTGGGTGAAGGTTTGCGGCATCTCCACCCAGAGACGCTGAATGTTCTCAGGTGAGAAAATGCTGGCGGCGCTGATGACGAGCGGCGTGCCGTCTTCATTCAATTGCGTTGGGTGCAGCGCGGAATAGCCGAAGCCAGCGGCGATGGCGGAGCCGACGGCGAGAATGCCGATCAGCCAGAAGAAGATGAAGACCGGATCGGGCAGCTTGTTGCCCGCGCGTTCGATCCAACCCAGAAAGCCCTTCGCCGTCGCCTGCTCAGCCATGCCATCGCCCTATATTGCCGTCGCGCAGTTTTGTTCAGGAAAAAGCTGGCGGCGGCAAGGGGAGATGCGATGCGTCAGGGCGGCGGCGGCGTGGGTTCCAGTGCGTCGTTGGTGTCTTCGAGATAGGCTTGCGCCTCGGTGCGCAGGCTGAAGCCTTCGGCGAGGATGTTGTCGACGCGCCAGCCTTCCGGTGTTTCCACCATGTCGTAAAGCACCGCGCGCGGTTCTGTGCCGTTGAGCGTGAAGCGCGCTTCGACCATGCGGTGTCCGCTGGGCGCGGGGACGGGCTCGGGCCCAGTTTGCGCGCCGATGACGAGATCGCCGATGCTCGTGCAGTCTTGGCAATTGGCGGCGATGTCGCCTTCGATGAAGGGTTCGCCGCGCGCGTCTGCCGCGGCTTGGGCGCGGGTGACGAGATCGCTGAGATCGTCGGTCATCGGTATTTCGGACAACGGCGTGACGCGCTGGCCGATGTTTTCCGTCACGCTATTGTAGATGCCAAGCACGACATCTTCGGCGCCGGTTTCCGATGGCGGCGGAGTGCAGGCGGCGAGAGCGAGCGCCGTCACCGCGATGATGAGCTTCTTCATATCACCCTCCCAGATGCTGGGCGGGAGATTTGCCCGCCGCGGTGCTTCGGCGCAAGCGCCTACCAGCCGCCGCCGCCACCGCCGCCGCCACCGCCACCGGATGAACCGCCGCCGCCAGAGCCGGATGAGCTTGAGCTTTGCGGCAGCGCGCTGGTGACGCCGGAGCTCATGTTGCTGACCATCGAGCTGGTGAGCGCGCCGAATGATTGCGCGCTCGACATGTTGGTCCAATAGGGGCGGTAGGTGGCCGCTTGCTCGGGGATGAGGCGTTCGAAATGTTTCGTCCACGGCTCTTCGACGCCGAGCGCGACGGCGTAAGGCAGAAAACGCTCATAGCGCTGCACGGTCATTGGCGGCGGCTGTTCGAGGCCGACATCGAAGGCGTTGAGCTGAAGCTTCTCAGCTTTCTCCATGTAGAGGCGGAAGCCTTCGATCTCGGTGCGGACTTGCTGGCCCTTCTGAGTCGGCGCCGGCATGAGATAAAGGAACGCAGCGTTGATGGCGGCCAGCCCGATGACGGCCAGCGTGTGCCAGAGCGTCCACTGCGTCACTTGCGTTGCCGCGAGCGCGACGACGATCACGGTGATGGCGATGGCCACCAGCGTGTAGCCCATGTTCCAGCGGAAATAGGAGCTGCCGTATTTCTTGCCGAGCGCGGTGTTGAACGTGGTGTAGGCGCTGGTGAAGCCGGCATCGTAGGTCTGGCCGAGATGCTTTACGCCGCCGCTTTGGAAGATGCTGGATTCGAGCGCAAGATCTTCGGGCGCCAAGCCCGCCGCTGTGCCGGTTTCGCTCCGGCGGGTGAGGACGGTGTCCTTCTTATCGCGTGCGTCGATCTCGATGCGGCGCTTGATGGCTAGATTGAGAAGCGTCGCGATGAGGGCGCTATGGCCGGTGACGGCGCGATAGAAAATGTGATGCACGGCGCCGGGTGAGTAGCCGGTGGGCGGCTCGTAGCGGGGGAAGACGGGACCTTTGGTTGGATCGCGGCCGACTTTGTCGAAGCTGCGATAGAGGAACCAGAGCAGGCCGCCGAGCGAGATCAGCAGGATCGCCAATGCGCCATAACGCTGCCACCACTCAAGCGCGCGATCGAACCCGGACGGTTGATCGATCAATCCGCTTTGAAAGCCGACAGCGACGGTGAGTCCCTCGCGCGGCTGTAGCGGATCGCTAGTGTGGAAGATGTGGCGGTCGCCAGCGCGGCGATAGGTGAAGGCCGCACCGGAATGGCCGACGGCGCCGGTGTAGCCGCGTGTTTCGGTGATTTCGGCGCCGGGCGGCAGGACGACCGTCGCTTCGGCTTCAAGAATGGCGAAATTCCAGTAATTGCCGGTCGCGTTCCAATAGACTTCGTCATAACCGTCGAAATAGCGGACTTGGTTTCTGACCTCGTAGCGGATGACGTAAACCGAGTGGCCGTGTTCGATCATCACGTCGGGATCGCCGATGCGGATGCGGTAGGCGTTCTCGTCGGTGCTGGTGTCGTAGGGCTCGCGCGCGCCGTTACGGGTGACCTCGAGGACGTGGTAGCTGAACGGCAGGCGCAGGCCGTCATGCTCGTAATAGCGCGGCAGGTCGCGGAAGATGCCGCGCTTGATTTCCCACCCGGCGACGGTGACGTCGATGGTTTCGGTGACCGTGATGTCGCCGTCCTGTTGAACTTCGATCAAGGTCTCGAAGCGGTTGATCTGTTCGGAAGCGAAGGCCGGCGCGGTGATGAAGAGTGCGAGGACGGCGATCAGAAGTACGCGAAAGCTCATGCTTGAGGTCCGATATTGAGCTTTGGCGTTGCGGCGTCGGCAGGATCGATCTCGAAATATTGGCGGGTGCGAAAGCCAAAGAGCGCCGCCACGAGATTGGCGGGGAAGGTTTCAACAGCGGTGTTGAGTTCACGCACCGCGCCGTTGAAGAAGCGGCGCGCCATTTCGATTTTGTCCTCGGTGTCGGAAAGCTCGTTCTGGAGATCGAGGAAATTCTGATTGGCTTTGAGATCGGGGTAGGCTTCGGCTAGCGCAATGAGGCGGCCGACGGGTTTGGAGAGCGCGCTTTCGGCGGCGCCGCGCTGGGCGGTATCGTCACCGGCGGCCAGCGCAGCGGTGCGCTTGGCGGCCACGTCCTCGAACAATTGTCGTTCATGGGTGGCGTAAGCCTGCACCGTAGCGACCAGCGGCGGAATGAGATCGGCGCGGCGCTTTAGCTGCACATCGATATCGGACCAGCCATTGCTGGCCATCTGCCGTTTTGCGACGAGGCCGTTGTAAATCACGACGATGGCGATGATGGCGGCGGCGCCGAGCGCGATGATGACGAATTCCAGCAACGGGCCTCTCCGAGTTTCCGTAAGAGTAGCTACACTCGTGCACGAAATCTCCTGAAAAGGTTCAATCGGTGTCTTGATCGCGCGCGCATTCTCTCTGAGGCGAAACGGAGAGAGCGATGTCGCGTATGTCGGCGTATCGAATGGGTGTTGGCGTAGCCGCTGGCGCTGCGCTGCTGCTGGTCGGCTTGATGTTAACCGTTGGCGTACTGTCGGACGCTGGCGCCGCGGTAGATCGGATTTATGTGTTTGTGCTCGGGGTCGGCGCGATTGGCGCGGCGCTGGCGCGCTTGGAGGCGCGCGGTACGGCGTATGCGCTGTTGGCGACGGCGGCGGCGCAGGCGTTCGTTATTCCAAGCGCGTTGGCTTCAGGCCTGCACCGTGGGCCGGGAAACTCGGTGGCTGAAATCGTTGGCGTGAATGGGCTGTTCGTGGCGGCGTTTGCCGTTGCCGCGGCGTTGCTGTTTTACGCGGGCGCCCAGCGGGCGTCGACAGGCGCTTCGGCGAACAAAGCTTGAATGCCATCGCGGACGCGCTGCGGGTCGGTAAGCGTGCAGATGGCTTTGCGGTGTTCGCGCGCTGCGGGGCCGAGCACGGCGTCGATGGTCCAGGCGATGTGCTTGCGGGCGACGCGGATGCCGAGGCCTTCGTCGTAGAAGGCGAGCGTGTCGTCATAAAGCGCGAGCAGCGATTGCAGCAGGCGCGCTTGTGATGGCGGCGCAACTTCGCCGCCGTGTTCAAGCGCGTGTTCGATCGCGCCTGGGAGCCAAGGGCGACCTTGCGCGGCGCGGCCGATCATGACGCCAGCTGCGCCGGAGAGCTGAAGCGCGCGGCGCGCATCGGCGGCGGTGGCGATGTCGCCATTGGCGATGACGGGGATTTTGACGGCGTCGACGACAGGCGCGATCGCGGCCCAGTCAGCGCTGCCGGTGAAGAACTGATTACGCGTGCGGCCGTGGATGGTGAGCATGCGCACACCGGCGGCTTCGGCGCGCTCTGCGATGTCGGGTGCGTTGAGATAGGTATGATCCCAGCCGAGGCGCATCTTGAGCGTGACGGGTAGCGTTGTGGCAGCGACAGTTGCTTCGATGAGGCGCAGCGCTTGATCCGGATCGCGCATGAGCGCCGAGCCGCAAAGCCCGGACGTCACGCTCTTCGATGGGCAACCCATGTTGATGTCGATGACATCAGCGCCAGCAGCTTCCGCAAGGCGCGCGCCTTCGGCCATCCAATGCGCTTCGCGGCCGGCGAGTTGAACCACGAGCGGTTTAATGACATCGGCGCCCGCAGCGCGGCGCACCATGTCGATGCGATCGCGCGCGAGCTGCTCGGACGCCACCATCTCCGACACGCAATAGCGCCCGCCGAAAGCTTTCACCTGACGACGGAACGGAATGTCGGTCACGCCGGCCATGGGCGCGAGCGAGACGAGGGGGGCGGCGAAGCTGGTCACGATCGCTGGTTCCTGCCGCACAAACGGAGGCGCGGCAAGTTGACGTGGGAACTTGCGTGCATGATCCAGCGGCGTTGGCTGCGCGTAAGGCGGTTATCTGAACAATTGGAGCCTCCCCTATGAAACGCAGCTTGCTTGTAACTGTCTCCGCCATGTCGGCGCTGCTCGTCCTCGGCGCTTGCTCGCCGCAAGCTTCCACGACGGCCGAAGAGCCGTCGCCTGCCGCTGAAGCTGTCGCGCCGGCTGGAACCATCGTTGATGCGGCGATCGCTTCGCCTGATCACACAACGCTGGTTGCGGCGGTACAGGCCGCTGGCTTGGTCGACACGCTCTCGGGCGCTGGCCCGTTCACGGTGTTCGCGCCGACTAACGCTGCGTTCGGCAAGTTGCCGGCCGGCACGGTTGAGAGCCTGACGCAGCCTGCAAACCGCGACGCGCTGACGCGCATCCTGACGTATCACGTCGTTTCCGGCCGCGTGACCGCGGCTGAACTCGGCGCACTGATCGATGCCGGCGGCGGCCGTGCGACGCTGACGACGGTGCAAGGCGGCACGCTGACCGCCGCGCGCCAAGGTCAGTCGATCCAACTGACCGACGCTGCAGGCGGCACCTCGCTCGTCACTGCGGCTGACGTCGAAGGCTCAAACGGCGTCATTCACGTGATCGACACGGTGGTGATGCCGCCGGCTGCTTAAGGCTGGTTGCTCGTATTTGAAGAACGCGCGCTCCCGCTGGCTCTGCTGGCGGGAGCGTTGTGTTTTTTTTTGCTAGCAATTCACGTAAGTGATGGGGTTTTGGGCCGATCCTGTGACCAAGTGTCGGACAGAATTGCCGCGGAGTGTCGACAAATGCGGACAGATGGTTCCTTCGAAACCAACGCGAGCGCCGCCACTCCAAATTTCGTTGTCGGCCGCGGACCTCGACAGATCACGGTCTGACGGCCAATCACTGTAAGAGACCCATCGATCCACTCGATACACTTCGCGAATAATTCCCCGCGCAATCGCCATCGCATGGGTTGGTGGAGGCTTTCTCGCCATCGGCCGACAACGCCAATAACGGCGTGTTCGCTCATAAAGCTGGTCGGCGGACAGACCCGGGCGCCATTCGCGTTCGATCTTAATGAGTATTGCGGCGACGGTTATGTTTGCCGGTGGCGCGGCATATCGATCAAGAAGCTCGTTAAGCGGAGCCGCCGAGAATTGGCTATGGTGACCGGCCACCAGGTTGGTGAGCTTTGGGAAGGCATCGATAACGGCCGCTTCTACAGCAAACGCCGTTGCTTCATCCAAACCATGCCGATGGATTACGATCTCCACTTCCAAGCCAGCTCGGAGAATTTCGCGGATGCGGTCAAGTCGGTCGACAATCTCCGCTGTTTCGAGAGCGGCTCTCGCGTGCTGCAACGCTCGTTGTCCGACACCTTTGCCAACGTAAAACGTGGCCGCGTCGCGTGGATCAACGAGCCGGTAGACATAGTATTGAAGCGCTTCAATGGCAGCATCGGGAATGCGCTCAATCACCTGCCAACTCTATTCGTAACGAGATCATCGACAACGCTCGGATCAGCGAGTGTGCTGGTATCGCCCAAATTGCTGAGATCGTTTTCAGCGATTTTGCGCAAAATACGGCGCATGATTTTGCCGCTGCGGGTTTTGGGGAGGCCTGGCGCCCATTGGATGATGTCGGGCGTCGCTGTCGGCCCGATTTCGTGGCGGACCATTTGGACGAGTTCGCGCTTGAGTTCGTCGCTGGGTTCGATGCCTTGCTTCAAGGTGACGTAGCAATAGATGCCCTGGCCCTTGATGTCGTGCGGATAGCCGACGACGGCGGCTTCGGCGACTTTTGTGTCTGCAACAAGCGCGCTTTCGATTTCGGCGGTGCCGATACGATGGCCGCTGACGTTCAGCACGTCATCGACGCGGCCGGTGATCCAGTAATAGCCGTCCTCGTCGCGGCGGCAGCCGTCGCCGGTGAAGTACATGCCGGGATAAGTGGTGAAGTAGGTTTCGAAGAAACGTTTGTGGTCGCCGTAGACGGTGCGCATTTGGCCCGGCCAGGAATCGAGCAGCACGAGATTGCCGCTCGCCGCGCCGTCGAGGAATTTGCCTTGCTCATCGACGAGTGCAGGCTTGATGCCGAAGAAGGGACGCGTGGCGCTGCCTGGTTTCATCGCGGTGGCGCCGGGGAGGTTGCCGATGAGGCACGCGCCGGTTTCGGTCTGCCACCAGGTGTCGACGACAGGGCAGCGTGAATCGCCGACTGTGCGATAATACCAGAGCCACGCTTCCGGATTAATCGGCTCGCCCACTGTGCCGATGAGGCGCAAGCTTGCGCGCGAGGTGCGTTTCACCGGTTCTTCGCCGTCGCGCATTAGAGCGCGGATGGCGGTGGGGGCGGTGTAGAAGGTGTTGACCTTGTGCTTGTCGATCACTTCCCAGAAGCGCGAATTGGTCGGGTAGTTCGGCACGCCTTCGAACATGAGAGTGGTCGCGCCGTTCGCGAGTGGGCCGTAGACGATGTAGGTGTGGCCGGTGACCCAACCGACATCAGCGGTGCACCAGAAAATTTCACCGTCGCGATAATCGAAGACATATTGGTGCGTCATCGACGCGTAGACGAGGTATCCGCCGGTCGTGTGCAGCACGCCCTTGGGTTTGCCGGTGGAGCCTGAGGTGTAGAGGATGAAGAGCGGATCTTCCGCGCCCATCGGCTCGGGCGCGCATTCGGCGCTGACTTCGGCGGCGGCGTCTTCGTAGATCACGTCGCGGTCTTCGCGCATCGGCACGCCGGCGCCGGTACGGGTGACGACGATGACGGTGCTGACATTGGTGGCGACGTGCGCGTGCTCGAGCGCTTCATCGACATTGTGCTTCAGCGGAATGATCTTGCCGCCGCGCACGCCTTCGTCAGCGGTGATGACGCAGGTGGAGTCGCAATCCTTGATGCGGTTGGCGAGACTTTCGGGTGAGAAGCCGCCGAAGACGACGGAATGGATGGCGCCGATGCGGCTGCAGGCGAGCATGGCGTAGGCCGCTTCCGGGATCATCGGCATGTAGATGGTGACACGGTCGCCTTTGCCGATGCCGCGCGCTTTCAGCACGTTGGCGAAGCGGCAGACTTCGGCGTGGAGTTCGCGGTAAGAGATGTGGCGCGATTGGTGCGGATCGTCGCCTTCCCAGATGATGGCGACTTGGTCGCCGCGCGTTTCGAGGTGCCGATCGATGCAATTGGCGCTGACGTTGAGGATTCCGTCTTCGTACCAGCGGATGCGGAGATCGGCTTCGTTGAAGCTCGTATCCTTCACCTTGGTGTAGGGTTTGATCCAATCGAGGCGCTGGCCGTGCACGCCCCAAAACGCTTCGGGGTCGGTGGAGGCGCTGGCGTGCATAGCGCGGTAGCCGAGATTATCGACGTAAGCGCGCTTGGCCCATTCTTCGGGCACAGGGATGATGACGGGATCGGACATGGCGTTTCCTTTGCGCCCGTATTTGTCGCGATGCGGGGCGAGGAGACAAGCGCGAACCCTTCCCCCTTGCGGGGAAGGTGTCGGCCGGAGGCCGACGGATGGGGGTGCGAGCGCGGGAGCTTTGAAGTAGCACTGCCGGTACCCCCACCCCCGGCCCCTCCCCGCAAGGGGGAGGGGAGTCTCTGGCGTCTGCGCGCGTGAGTTTCTATCGTCGCGCCGCATAGGGAGATTTCAGATGATCGAAAACTTGTTCTCGCTGAAGGGCCGGGTGGCGCTGGTGACGGGCGGCTCGCGCGGGATCGGCAAGATGATCGCGCGCGGCTTTTTGGAATCGGGCGCCAAGGTCTACATCTCCTCGCGCAAGGCTGAGGCCTGCGACGAAACGGCGGGCGAGCTTTCGGCGTATGGCCCGTGCATTCCGCTACCGCAGGATGTGTCGACCGTGGCCGGGTGTCAGGCGCTGGCCGGCAAAATCAATGATCTTGAGAACGGCAAACTCGATATTCTCGTGAACAACGCCGGCGCCGCGTGGGCTGCGCCGTTCGAGGAGTTTCCGGAGAACGGCTGGGACAAGGTGATGGACCTCAATGTGAAGTCGCCGTTCTTTCTGACGCAAGCTTTGCATGGCGCGCTGAAGAAAGCGGCGAGCGCCGAGCAGCCGGCGAAGGTGATCAACATCGCCTCGATCGACGGCATCAGGCTCAATCCGTGGGAGACCTATTCATACCACGCGTCGAAGTCGGGGCTTTTGTATCTGACCAAGCGCATGGCGGCGCGACTGATCAAGGATCGCATCGTGATGACGGCGATCGCGCCGGGGCCGTTTGCATCGGAGATGAACAAGGTCGCGCGTGATCATGCGGATGCAGTCGCGGCGCGCACGCCGGCCGGGCGGATCGGTCGCGATGAAGACATGGCGGGGACGGCGATCTTCCTGGCGTCGCGCGCGGGAGATTATGTGGTCGGGGATTCGATCGCGGTCGATGGCGGGATTGCGTATGCGGGGATGACGGAGATGTGAAGGATTGAACCCTCTCCCTCCTTTGGGGGGAGAGGGTTCGCGGTGGCGTCATTTCTGCAGTTGGCCCGGAGCGGACATAGGGCCTCCGCTCTGCTAAGCATGCTCAGCAACGTGAAAGGCGTTCAGATGCGACGGTGGCAGGCCCTCTTGATCTCGATGGCGGCGACAATGTTGTTGGCATCATGCAGCCGACCGCCGTTTCTCGTTCTTGTGAACAATTCGGGACACGCAATCGAGATTGCATTTGCGTCAATAGATGGCGTCACGAATGACGCTCGGCGCGGGCGCTCCATTTGGGAATGGGCATTTGGCCTTCCTATGCGGGTTAACCAAGACAGCTCGCGGGTTCTTCAGATTAGCCCGTGGGGTGGCGGCACTTGGTTGATGACCCTTCGCGCCCGTGATTGCGGACTCTCGTATCAAATACCGCTCGGACTACGCGACCAGTACCAGAGCGAGGCATGGCCTCAGTTGCCATATGATGCCGTCGGCGGCGGTGATCCTGCTGTTCAACTTGAGGCCGATCAGACACTTCACTTGGTGCCGCTCGGATCACAGCGTGCCTGGGATGTCGAGACTGTTGAAGAATTACAACCAGCGGGGTTTCCGCTCACTCCGACAGAACGTGTCTGCGCGGGTCCGCGACCGTGACGGCGAACGTCGGCTTCCGGCGAAAAGCTGACCTAACCGCGCTACTCTCGTATCCGCCTGTAAACCTCATCCGTCGGCTTCCGCCTTCGCGCTTCGAGCTACGGCGGACAAGCCGCCGACACCTTCTCCTTAACCAGGAGAAGGGACGCGGTGTTTCGATTTGTACGCTGCTTGTCGCAGGCTCGATCTCGCGCCTCTCCCCTTGTGGGAGAGGGATCGCAAGCGCCGTCGTTTCCGTTGCTCGTTTGCGGGTGAGGGGTGTGAGCGCGGTTGTTGAACGGTCGCGCTGCCACCCCTCATCCGGCGCTGCGCGCCACCTTCTCCCACAAGGGGAGAAGGAGAATTGAACCTAGCGCGCCACTGACGCCGCGCGTCTGAATACGGTGCGGATGGTGAAGTTTGAAACTAGCCGCCGCACGCCGGGCAAACGCGAGAGCGTGTCTTGGTGGATGCGTTCGTAGCGGTCGTCGTCGCGGATGACGATGCGGAGGAGGTAGTCGCTCTCGCCGGTCATCAGGTGGCAGTCTTGCACTTCGCGGCATTGCGCCACCGCGCGTTCGAATTTGGCCATGGTCTCGCGGCGCTGATCTTCGAGCGTCACCGCGACGAACACGGTGGCGCTGCGGCCCATGGCTTTCTCGGAGAGGATCGCGGCGTAGCCCTCGATGACGCCCGCCGCTTCCAGCGCTTTCACGCGCCGGTGGCAGGCCGAGGGCGAAAGGCCGACGCGCTCGGCCAGCACGGCGGCGGTCATGGCGCCGTCGCGTTCAAGCTCGACCAGGATTTTGTGGTCGAACTCATCGAGGGAAACGGGAGAATTTTCCGCCATATCGCACTCTACGCCTGAAAATAAGCGTTACGGAAGCCCCGAAGCCCAAAATATCCAAGATCGTGCGCCCCGGATGGGATATTTCCCCGCCAACAGGAGAACTTCCCATGCGCGTCGGCTGCCCGAAGGAAATCAAGGTCCATGAATATCGCGTCGGCCTGACGCCGGAGAGCGCCGCCGAATTGGTGCGCTACGGGCACGAGGTGTTTCTTGAGACGAAGGCCGGCGAAGGCATCGGCGCGCCGGATAGCGTCTACGAAAAAGTCGGCGTGAAAATTCTGCCGAACGCTGACGCGGTGTTCGAGAAAGCCGAGATGATCGTGAAGGTGAAGGAGCCGCAAGCGGTTGAGATCGCGCGGCTGAAGCCGCACCATGTGCTGTTCACTTATCTCCACTTGGCGCCGGATCCGGAGCAGGCGGAAGGGCTGATGAAATCGGGCGCGACGTGCATCGCGTACGAGACGGTGACGGATCGTGATGGGCGTTTGCCGCTGCTGAAGCCCATGAGCGAAGTTGCGGGCCGGATGGCGATCCAGGTCGGCGCGTACTTTTTGGAGAAGGCGCATGGCGGCCGCGGCGTGTTGCTGGGCGGCGTGCCGGGCGTGCAGCCGGGCAATGTCGTGATCCTCGGCGCCGGCGTTTCCGGTTACAACGCGGCGCAGATTGCGGTTGGCATGCGCGCGCGTGTGCAGGTGTTCGACAAGAACGCCGGGCGTTTGGAAGAACTCGATCGTGAGTTCAATGGCCGTCTCGAGACGGTGTATTCGACCAGTGCCGCGATCGCCGAAGCGATCAAAGATGCTGACGTTGTGGTTGGCGCCGTTCTGGTTGCGGGCGCAGCGGCGCCGAAGCTGATTACGCGCGACATGTTGAAGACGATGAAGCCGGGTTCGGTGTTGGTCGATATCTCGATTGACCAAGGCGGATGCTTTGAAACGTCGAAGGCGACAACCCACTCGGAGCCGACGTTCGTGGTCGATGGCATCGTGCACTATTGCGTCGCCAACATGCCGGGCGCGGTGTCGCGGACGTCGGCGTTTGCGCTGAATAACGCGACGCTGCCGTTCACGATGGCGCTGGCCAATAAGGGCTACAAGCAAGCGCTGAAGGACGATCCGCACCTGGCGAATGGTCTTAACGTCTATGAAGGCGCCATTACCCACGAAGCGGTGGCGCGCGATCTGGACAAGCCGTTCAAGCGGCCGGGCTGGCTGGGCTGACGCCTCCGCTGCGCCCAGATACAATCGCGTAGACGGTTTATTCAGCGCCCCTAAGGTAAGCCTGCTTACACTTAATCCGTGTGAGCCGATCATGACCGCGACTTGCAATGGCTGCCGCGATGGCGCCGCTTTTGACCTGCCGATTTCGATGGCGTTCCAACCCATCGTAAACGTCCGCACCGAGACCGTGTTCGCGCACGAAGCCTTGGTGCGCGGCGTGGGGGGAGAAGGGGCGGGCGCGGTTTTGGCGCGCGTTTCGGAGGAAAACCGCTACGCGTTCGATCAGAATTGCCGCGTTAAGGCGATCGAGCTGGCGGCTGACCTGAAGCTCGCCGAGCAGGGCGCCCTGCTTTCGATCAATTTTCTACCAAACGCTGTCTATGAGCCGCGCGCGTGCATTCGCCTCACGCTCGCCGCGGCGATGCGCACGAAGTTCCCCGCGCAAAACATAATGTTTGAGTTCACTGAAGCGGAGCGCTTGGATACAGCGCATGTGCTCAATATTTTGCGCGTGTATCGCTCGATGGGCTTCAAGACGGCGATCGATGATTTTGGCGCTGGCTACGCTGGCCTTGGGCTGCTCTCGGCGTTCCAGCCGGATTTGGTCAAGCTCGACATGGATCTCATTCGCGGCCTCGACACCAGCAGCGTGAAGCAAACCATCGTACGCAATACGATCAACATGCTGCGCGACCTCGGCATTACGCCGATCTGCGAGGGCGTTGAGAGCGTCGGCGAGTATGAGGCGCTGCGCGGGCTGGGTGTTGATCTGATGCAGGGCTATTTGTTTGCGAAGCCCGCGCTGGCCGCACTGCCGGCGCCGATCTGGCCCGGGCAGGAGACCGTGTTGCGTCGCCAAGGCGCGATCACGCACGGCGGCGCCCAAACTCGATAAGCCGTTCACGCCGCCGAGCAGGCTCCAATTTTCAGGGCGCTGTCGCGGCGCTGATCATCAGCTCGTTTGGTGGATTGAGTTCGGCGTCGCGCGTCCATGCTACGATGATGTGGCGGGTGCGGCTGCTGATTTCGCCACTGGCTTCGTCGTACAGGCTTTCTCGCAGTTCTAGGTCAACTCGGCCCGGGGTTTCACTGACGATGCGATAGTCGAGAAAGTCGCCGAGCTGGAAGATGCGCCAGCCTTCGGCCGGGTTCATGTAGAACGCGATGTAGGTGTAAAGCCCGTTCATGGCGGGATCGCCGCCGGCCGTGCCGAAGAGTTTGACGCCGCTGTTTTCTTCCAGCGTTAGTTCGTCGACGCGGACGACATTGACTGCGCCGTTGAGATTGTCGTCCACGTCGGTCTGCATCAAGGCCGTGGGTTCGCCTGTGGCGGTGAGCGGCTGGGCTGCGCTTGCGGCGGGCGCTGATGCAGGCGTCTCTGCCGGCTGACTGCAGGCGGCGGCCAGGGCGGCAAGGGCAATGAATAGGCTGCGCGGCATCAAGGCGGTTCCGTTCTTAAGACGCAGAGCTGCGCCGTGGCCTGACTATAGCAGAGAGACATGGCTCTGAAAGCGCGCCGCTCTTGTCTTGCGGCGTGATCGCACCACGTAGGCTCCTCGCTCCTGCGCGCCGACCTGATGCAAAGGCCGCGGCGCCACGCCCAAGGCATAAAATGGATTCCGTATTCGTGCTGTCGCGCCGGCACAGCATCTGGCGCGTGATGCTGGACGGGGTGTTCTTCGGCGATTTCAGATCGAAGTCGAATGCCCTGGAGTGCGTCGAGGATACGCGGCGTGCGTTTGCGCCAGGGCGCACATCGCGCATCGACATCATCGAGCCCACTGCTTAATTGCAGCGCAATACTAAGCGGGCGCGTGTACGATCATCGCATCGTCGGCTTCTTTGAAGCGCTCCGGCGGCTGAGAGGGTTTCCTCTCGCTTCGGGGCCCTGCATGCGAAGCGGCGTGAAATCTCTTCCTTGGCCAGCATTCGCGCTTGGCGCCGTGCTGTGGTTCGGCGGCTGGAGCCTTTACGGTTTCCTCGTGACGCCGTGATTTCGCAGCTGCTGCGTGCTAGCGCCGAGGGCGCGCTGCTTGCTGAAGATCCTGGGCGGTCAGCGTGATGTTCGTTGTCGGGCCCGTATCAGCGAGGATGCGCTGAGCAATCACTTCGTTGGCTGGCGCGAGCACGTTGAAATGGTCGGCGCCGGCCACCTCCACGAAACTGATGTTGGGGTTCTGATTGCGGTCGCGCATGGCCTGTAGCTGATCAATATTGCCGTCTGTCGCCTCAATCACGAACAGGCGTCCGCGCACGGACGGCATCCAAACGATCGGTGCGCGTAGCAAGCGCTCCCAATCGGGCAGGGCGGCGAAGTCCGCCGGGATGAAATCGGGCCCATAAGAATGCGCCGCCGCCACCGGGCCAAACGAGAACACCGCACGGAAGCGGTCGCTGGCCTCCGCGACAAGAAACACCAGCGTGCCGCCGGTGCTGTGACCGCCTAGATAGATGCGCGTAGGATCAACGTGCGGCTGCTGCGCGAGGAAATCGGCGGCGGCCAGCACGTCGTCGATCTCGCCGAACAATCCCTCAAGCTGACCGGGATTGGTGTTGCCGCCCCGCAGCGACGGAAACATCATGACGATGCCTGCATTGCGGTAGGCGGCGGCGGATTGATCATTGTCGCGGGGCCGCGGGCTCCAGACATCGCCGATCGTGTTGGTTTCGCCCCCTGTCATCCAGATGATCGCTGGACGGCGCACGCCATCGCCGGGGTTGGGGGTGATATACGCACCGAGCGAGCCGACCGCGGACGGATAGGTGATGCGCTCGAACACGCCGGACGGCGGCGTAGGCAGAGGATCGGGCGAGGACGACGCGTAATGGATGCTGGTTTGCACTTCGGTGCGGAGCTGCGCGAACTGGTCGAGCGGCTGCGCCTTGGCGATACCCGCGGCACATATCGCAAGAGTTGCCGCCGCCATCGCGCTGAAAAATCGCATCGTATCCCCCGCATTCGTTCGGCCAGATGCTAGGCGGGCGCTGGCGATCTCGCAACGCTGCTGACCCTCGCCGGCGGACATGACAGGATAAGGCATGGCTGTGACCAAGGCGCGTGTGCGGAAATTGGCGTTAGCGCTCGAGGGCGCGAGCGAGGTTGTGCATGTCGATCGGCCGGCATTTCGAACCAAGCGCAAGATTTTCGCGACGTTGCCGCCGGATCGCGAGGCGGTGAACCTGATGTTCGATCCGCCGACGCAGGAATTTTTCTGCGAACAGGCGCCGGGCGTAATTGAGCCGCTCGAAGGCGGCTGGGGCCGCATGGGCATGAGCCGCTGCAATCTGAAGATGGCAGACGAAGCGACCGCGCATTCGGCGCTGAAGGCCGCGCACGCGCTGGCGTTGCCGAAGGCAAAGAAGGCCAAGAAATAGGCGCGCTGAGCCGCGAGTTGACGTGCGGTAGTCACATCTGCGTGCGGAGCGCGTCCGGCGTGGACCTTGCGTGCATCCTTCGTGTTGATCTGGCGCGAACACGCCTCGAAAGGTTTTGTTCAGCATTAACGCGCACCGTGAAAGGGTTCGGAGTACGCCAATGCTCGAGAAAAAAATCGGCGAGCCTTGCCCGACCTGCGAGACGCCGCTGCAACGGCGCCGCTCCACGTTTCGCACTGTCGCCGGCGATATCGCCTACTGCGCCCGTTGCTGCTCTTCGTTTGAACTTGCGCGCGATGATGAGAAGGCAGTGGCTTTCCCGTCGGAGCTTGCGCCGATCTGAGGGCTACGAGGCCGGTGCGTGCTCGAGGTTCGCCTCGGGGATCAGCGCGCGCATGCGGTTGCCGAATGAGATGAGGCAAACCTCTGACGGCGCCAGCGGGCCGGTGGTGTAGCTTGAGCTTTCCATGCCGGCTTGCACGCCTTCGATCAGCACGGTGTCCTCGGCGTTGACCTGGCGATTGATGCGCCAATTGAGATAGCGCGCGGCGCGGAGTTCGCGGCTGGTTTCCGGATGCACGTAAGCGATTTCGCGGATCATGGTTTGCGTGGCCGAGACGGGCACGAATTGCATGAAGTCGACTTGGTCCGGGTAGATGTCGAAGGCGACGTTGGGCCAGAGTTTGTAATAGGCCCAGAGGCGGCGGCGCTCGGGCGGGATGTGCGTGAGTGTGGAGAGCAGCTGCTGGTATTGGCGTTCGGGCCAGTGGTTCGATGGCGTCTCTGTCACCTCGCCCCACATTTTATCGATCCAGGGTTTGGCTTCGATTTTGTAGCTGCCTGCGAGCAGGCGCGAGAGGCCGGGGTGGGCGACCGGGATGTGCATGCCGTCGGAATAATTGTCGCCGACGTTTTTCCAGTTCACCGGACGCGGGCGGAGCGTGACACGGCCATTGGGGATGAGCTTTTCCAGTTCGAACGCGGCGAGTTCGTCTGCGTAAGGCGCTGTCATCTCCGCCACGCTCGGCAAGCCCGGCGCGAAGCGGATGAAGATGAAGCCGTAGGCGATCTCTTGCTCGATTGGTTTCAGCGCAAGCGCACTGGCGTCGAGATTTTCGAAGCCCTGCCATTTCGGGGCGCCGGCGAAGCTGCCGTCCAGTTTGTAGCTCCAGGCGTGATACGGGCAGACGAGGCGGTGGCCGCATGAGCCGCGCGTTTCGGTGGCGATCTTGCCGGCGCGGTGGCGGCAGACATTGTGGAAGCTGCGCAAGTTTCCATCTTCGCCGCGCACGGTGACGACCCGGTCGCCCAGAATGTCGAGCGTCAGATAATCGCCGGTTTTGGGCGCGTCGTTGACGTGGCCCATGATGTGCCAGGCTTGGCGAAAGATTTTCTCGCGCTCCAGCTCGAAGAAGCGCGGGTCGGTATAGAGCCAGGCGGGGAGCGATTGCGGCTGCATGCGTTAGACGTATAGCACGCCTTCGCTGACCTTCACGGCTTTGCCCGCGATGCGTGCGCCGCTGAGTTTGCGGTCCGTGATTTGGACTTCGAGGCCGATCAATGATGGGCGGCCCATTTCGACACCCTGCAGAATGGGCAATGTGTGCCAGCCGTCGGGCAAGTCTTCGCAGCGCGCGAGCTGGCCGGCGAAGGCGACTGCGGCGCTGCCGGTTGCCGGATCTTCGACAATGCCGATCTCGGGCGCGAACATGCGGGCGCGGAAGCTCTCGGAGGCTTTGCGCTCAGCGCGGGTGTAGACGAACACTTCGGTGGCGCCGAGCGTTGCGGAGGTTTCGCTGCTGGTAAGCCGCGCGCGTGCGAGCGTGGCGATGTCGGCAACCGGGATCATCACGAACGGCACGCCGGCGGAGAACAGCGACGGCGTATGGCGGCCAAAGCCGATATCGGCGACGTCGAGCCCAAGCGCCTGGGCGCAGGCTTGTGGCGTTGGATCGCCGCCGGCGGGCTCAGAGAGTTTGGGCGCCATGAACTCAGCGAAGCTCGCGCCATCGGGATCAAGCGTGACGCCGCAGCGGACGGGGCCGATGCGCTCTTCCAGTATGAGGATGATGTCGCTCTTGGTCGCGTGGCGGCGCTCGGTGATGGCGACGGCGCAGCCGATGGTGGGGTGGCCGGCGAAGGGCAGCTCTTTGGTCGGTGTGAAGATGCGGACGCTGGCTTCGTGCTGCGCGTATTCCGCTGCGCGCACGAAGATGGTCTCCGAGAGATTGAACTCGCGGGCGATGGTTTGCATCTGCGCATCGCTGAGGGCGTCGGCCTCGAACACGACGGCCAGCGGATTGCCGGCGAAGCGGGTGTCGGTGAAGACGTCATAGGTGGCGAAAGGGAGTTGCATGGTCCGGTTGTACGGTGGTTGAAATGCAGCAGCAATATTGCCGGGTTATCAATCTCGGCATGAAGAGATTTGCAGGACCCCTGATCGCGGCGGCGCTGTTGGCGTCATGTGGGGAGCGGACGGCGCCGAGCGCGGTTGACGTGTGCAGCGCCGACGCTGTGCGGGCGGACGTAGTGGCTGCGCTGGCCGAAGTCACGCGGGCGACGCGGGCGAAGGATATCGACGCTTATATGCGGCTCGTGCCGGAGGAGTCGGTGATCGATGACACGAGCGGTGAGCTCGTGGATCGAGATCAACTGCGCGCGAACGTGTTGCGCGACTGGGCGATTATCCCGGAGACGCTACGGCTGGAGCATGTTGTTGGCGATGTCACCATGAATGGCTGCGACGAGGCCGTGGTGATGGTCGACCAGACTTGGGAGCGTACGATGCTGCGGCCGAATAGCGAGCCGGGCACCGATCGCATTCTGACAACGCAGCGGCATCGCGAAATCTGGCGGCGGACGGCGGATGGCTGGCGCGGCTTCGAGATCGAAGAGCTTGGTGGCGAGATTTACGTGAATGGCGCGCGTTACGGCGCGAACTAAAGCAGCTTCGCGAGCGCGGCGCGGAAGCGGCGGTCGCGTTTGAGGAAGACTTCGCGGCTCATGGCTTCGCGGCGCGTGTCGTAGCGCTCGGCGTAGAGCAGCACCCAGGCGCGCCCGCGCGTCGAGCGTGCGCCGAGGCCGGCATTGTGAAGCGCGAGGCGGGAGTCGATGTCGACGGTCCAGCCGACATAGGTGCGGCGGTCGGCGCCAAGCGCGCTGCCGAGGACGTAGACGTAGCCGGAAGTGCTCACGCTGAATCGCTACGATTCTTTTGGCTTAAGAGGATTCATCAGACGCCGGATCGAAAACCAGATCAAGAACAGACCAATTGCAATTGATCCGATCAAGAAAAGAGGCGCTGATGGACTAACGAGCACAACACTTGTCCTAGCCGCCATCATCATCAGCAGGATGAGTGTCGGAGCGACTAGCAGGAGGCCCAGCAGCAGACACGACCACCACAGGATCTTGTAGATGGCGCTGGGAACCTGAATCAAGCAAAGCCCCCGAAGTTCACGAACTTCGGTTCGAGATATTCATCCAGGCCTTCGACGCCGCCCTCGCGGCCTAAGCCGCTTTGTTTCACGCCGCCGAACGGGATGACTTCATTGCTGAAGATCCCGTCATTGATCGAGACCATGCCGGACTCGATGCGTTCGGCGACGCGCCAGGCGCGGTGGATGTCCTTTGTGAAGAAGTAGGCGGCGAGGCCGAAGGGCGTGTCGTTGGCGATGGCGACGGCTTCGTCCTCGGTTTTGAAGCGGATCAGTGGCGCGACTGGTCCGAAGATTTCTTCGGTGTTTACGCGCATCTCGCGGGTGACGTCGGCGAGTACGGTGGGCGTGTAGAATTGCGCGCCGGCTGCGTGCTTCTTGCCGCCGGTGAGGGCGGTGGCGCCGGAGGCCAGCGCTTCTGCGACCATGCGTTCGACTTTCTCGATGGCTTTCTGATCAATGAGTGGCCCGATCTCGACGCCGTCCTGATCGCCTGGCCCGACTTTGAGTTTGGCGACGGCTTCGCTCAGCTTCTTGGCGAAGGTACTATAAATGCTGTCTTCCACCAAAATGCGATTGGCGCAGACGCAGGTTTGGCCGGCGTTACGGAACTTCGACTGAATCGTGCCTTTGACGGCGAGATCGAGATCAGCGTCGGCGAACACAATGAGCGGCGCGTTGCCGCCGAGTTCGAGCGAAACTTTCTTCACCGTCGAGCCGATGCAGGCGGCGCCGAGCTTCTTGCCGACTTCGGTAGAGCCGGTGAACGAGAAGTGGCGCACCAGCTCGCTCTCGCACATCACTTTGCCGACGGCGGACGCGTTCTCCGTGGTGACGACGTTGAACACGCCCGGCGGCAGGCCGGCTTGCTCGGCCAGTTCAGCCAGCGCCAGAGCGGTGAGCGGCGTTTGGTGCGGCGGCTTCAGCACGATGGTGCAGCCGGCGGCGATGGCGGGGCCGGCTTTGCGCGTGATCATCGCCATCGGAAAATTCCACGGCGTCACCGAAGCGCAGACGCCGATCGGCTGCTTCAGCGTCACATAGCGGCGGGTGTTGGTGGTCGTCGGGATGACGCGGCCATAGGCGCGCTTCGATTCCTCGGCGAACCATTCGATGAACGAAGCGCCATACGTGGCTTCGCCCTTGGCTTCGGCGACTGGCTTGCCGCCTTCGAGCGAGATGAGGCGCGAGAGCCGATCGAGATCGGCCATCATCAGATCGTACCATTTGCGCAGGATCGCGGCGCGCTCCTTGGCCGGCCTGGCGGCCCAGAGCGGGAAGGCGGCGTGCGCGGCGGCGATCGCTTCTTCGGTTTCGGCGGCGCCGAGATCGGGGACGTGGGCGATCACCTCTTGGGTCGCCGGATTGTAGACCGCGAAACGCTTCGCACTCGCACGCCACTTGCCGTCGATATAGGCGTCAGACCGGAACGCGAGGGCCATTTTACGTGTTTCCTTCTCTCGGATGAGACGACATTGCGCACGCGCAAAGCGGCTTCAACCCCTGTCCGCGATCTTGCTCGGGAAATGTGGCGCGCCGGCAAACGCGGGCGTATAGATTTGGGCGTTAGGAGACCGCGCATGAGCTGGAAAGATGTTCTGGTCATCGTTTCCGAGGCCGAGGCGGATGAGTCGGCGCTAGCTTTGGCCGAGGCGCTCGCCAAGCAAAGCGGCCAATGCCATCTCTCGGCGGCTTTTTTGACGCCACTGCCGGATGAGCCCTTGGCTTATGAGCCGACAGTCGTCGCCGGCGTTTGGGCGGAATTGCTCGGCCGGGCGCGTCAGGAGGCTGACGCTGAGCGTAAGCGTGTCGAGGCGCGGCTGGCGCGCTGCGACAAGCCCGTGGAATTGCGCAATGCCGAGGCGCTGTCGCGCGATCTAGGACGCGTCGCGGCAGTGCATGCACGCTACGCCGATGTCGCGGTGATGGCGCGGCCAGTGGAGGGCGCGGGCGCCGATCTGCGCGAAGAGATTATCGAGGGCGTGTTGTTTCACTCGGGGCGACCGGCCCTGATCGCGCCGCCCGGATGGAAAGGGACGAGCATCGGCAAGCGCGTTGTGGTGGCGTGGGACGCGAGCCGCGAAGCGACGCGGGCGCTTTCGGAAGCCGACGATATTTTGGAGTTCGCCGAAGCGGTCACGGTGCTGACGGTGGACGCCAAGCCGAAAATGTTCGGCCACGGCGATCAGCCGGGCGCGAATATCGCAGCGCACCTTTCGCGGCGCGGGCTGCCGGCTGAGGTGCGGAACGTCGATAGCATGGGGCGCTCCGCTTCGCTGGCGATCATGGACGAAGCGACGGCGCTGGGCGCCGATCTCGTGGTAATGGGCGGCTATGCGCATTCGCGATTGCGCGAATTGGTGTTCGGCGGCGCAACGCGTGAGTTGTTGCGTACGGCGACCGTGCCGCTGCTAATGGCGCATTGAGAACAGGCGGGGGGCTGGATGGAAAGCGTTGTGCAGATCGGCTCGCTCGATCTTTCGTGGATCGATATCGCGATCATCGTTGGGTTGGTGATCGTCGTGGTTTGGGCGGCGCTGAAACTGGTGACGCGGCTGGTGCTGGGCTTGGTGATCGTGGTGGTGCTGGCGGCGCTGTTTATGGGCGTGAACTTCCAGGAATTTGGGCTGCGGTTTGGGTGAGTTGAAAACCAAGGGCCGCCCCCTTGTGTGCCCCATCCGCCACACTAAGTCTTAGCCACACCACTCATGCCGCGTTGACGGGCCTCAAGGACGCTAACGCGGGGACGCTCTTTGCGAGGTCGCTCATGGATATGGAAAAGCTCACCGAGCGTGCGCGCGGATTCGTGCAAGCCGCTCAAACGATCGCGATACGCGAACAGAACCAGCAGCTGGAAACCCAGCATTTGCTGAAGGCGCTGCTGGACGACCGTGAAGGTCTCGCGGCGCAGCTTCTCACCACTGCCGGCGCCAATGCGCGCCAAGCCGCCGACGAGGTCGACAAGGCCGTGCAAGCGCTGCCGAAAGTGCAGGGCGGCGGCGATCGTATGTATGCGGCGGTCTCTTTCAACCGCGCGCTCGACATGGCGGATCAGGCTGCGACGAAGGCGGGCGATAGCTACGTAACGGCGGAGCGGTTGCTCTTTGGCCTTGCGGTCGCGGACGGCAAAGCGTCGGAAATTCTGAAGAAGGCGGGGCTTACGCCGCAAAAGCTGGAAGCCGCGATTGCGGAGTTGCGCAAGGGGCGCACGGCGCAATCCTCGTCGGCGGAAGATAGCTATGATGCGCTGAAGAAATATGCGCGCGATCTCACTGAGGATGCGCGCAAGGGCAAGCTCGATCCGGTGATTGGGCGTGACGAGGAAATTCGGCGCACAATTCAGGTCTTGTCGCGCCGCACCAAGAACAATCCGGTGCTGATCGGTGAGCCTGGCGTTGGCAAAACAGCCATCGCCGAGGGCCTCGCGCTGCGCATCGTCAATGGCGACGTGCCGGAGAGCTTGAAGCACAAGAAGCTACTCGCGCTCGATATGGGCTCACTCATCGCTGGCGCGAAGTTTCGCGGCGAGTTTGAAGAGCGGCTGAAGGCGGTGCTGAACGAAGTCATCGCCGCCGAGGGCGGGATTATCCTCTTCATCGACGAGATGCATACGCTGGTCGGCGCCGGCAAAGCCGATGGCGCGATGGATGCGTCGAACTTGCTGAAGCCGGCCTTGGCGCGTGGCGAGCTGCATTGCGTCGGCGCGACCACGCTCGATGAATATCGCAAGCACGTTGAGAAGGACGCGGCGTTGGCGCGGCGCTTCCAGCCCGTATTTGTGAACGAGCCGAGCGTCGAGGACACGATCTCGATCTTGCGCGGGCTGAAGGATCGCTACGAGCAGCATCACGGCGTGCGCATTTCCGATGCGGCGATCGTGGCTGCGGCGCAGCTTTCGCACCGCTACATCACCGATCGCTTCCTGCCGGATAAGGCCATTGACCTGATGGACGAGGCGGCGTCGAGGTTGCGTATGCAAGTCGATTCCAAGCCGGAAGAGCTGGACGAACTCGATCGGCGCGCGCTCCAGCTCAAGATCGAGCTTGAGGCGCTGAAGAAGGAGAAGGATTCCGCATCGAAGGACCGCGTCGGCAAGCTGGAGACGGAGATCCGCGAGATCGAGACGCGCTCGGCTGAGCTTACGTCGCGCTGGTCGGCGGAGAAGCAGAAGCTGCAGGTGACGTCCAAGTCGAAGGAAGAGTTGGAGAAGTTGCAGACCGAGTACGAGAACGCGGTGCGCCGCGGCGATCTCGCGCGCGCGTCTGAGCTGAAGTACGGGCGCATTCCGCAACTTGAAAAGCAAATTGCCGACGCGGAGAGCGCGGGCGGTGACGGAACAGGACTGGTGAAAGAGGTCGTCGATGCTGAAGCCATCGCTGGCGTTGTTTCGCGCTGGACCGGCGTGCCCGTTGAGAAAATGCTCGAAGGCGAGCGGACCAAGATCTTGGCGATGGAGGATGCGCTGCGTGGCCGGGTGATCGGCCAGGAGCCGGCATTGCGCGCGGTTGCGGATGCGGTGCGGCGTGCGCGTGCCGGGCTGCAGGATCCGAACCGGCCGATTGGCTCGTTCATGTTCTTGGGGCCGACGGGCGTCGGCAAAACCGAGCTCACCAAGGCGCTCGCTGAGTTCTTGTTTGATGACGAGCATGCGCTAACGCGCGTGGATATGTCCGAATACATGGAGAAGCATTCGGTCGCGCGCTTGATCGGGGCGCCTCCGGGCTATGTCGGCTATGAAGAGGGCGGCGCGCTGACCGAAGCGGTGCGGCGCCGGCCTTATCAAGTGATCCTTTTCGACGAGATCGAGAAGGCGCACCCGGACGTGTTCAACGTTCTGCTGCAAGTGCTGGACGATGGCCGCCTGACCGATGGCCAAGGCCGCACCGTCGATTTCAAGAACACGATCCTGATCATGACTTCGAACGCTGGCGCACAATTCTTGTCGGAGCAGCCTGACGGCGCCGATGTGGAAGACGTGCGCGATCTGGTGATGGGCGAAGTGCGGGCGCGCTTCCGGCCGGAGTTCTTGAACCGGATCGATGAGATCATCCTGTTCCGCCGTCTCGAGCGCGATCAAATGGGCGCTATCGTCACCATCCAGCTGAAGCGCCTGGTGCAGCTGCTGGCGGCGCGCAACATCACGATCGAGCTTGATGCACGCGCGAAGGGCGAACTGGCCAAGCGTGGCTACGATTCAGCTTGGGGCGCGCGGCCGCTGAAGCGCGTGATTCAGAAGGATGTGCAGGACCCGCTGGCGCGGCTCATCCTGGAAGGGCGCGTGAAGGACGGCGACCACATCACCGTGACGTTCGACGGGAATGACTTCCTGTTCAACGGCGCGAGCGAACGGGCGGCGGCTTAGCGACCAACTATCGGCACCCGCGCGCAGCCTCCGCAGCTTCCGCTGCTATCTGATCTGCGAGCGTTTCATCGATCGGGCCGAAGAGCGGATGCTCGCCCAAGCTATGGCCGCGGTTGGCGTGGAGGGTGAATCGCGCGCGCCCAGCTATCGGCGCCGCGGCGGCTTCCTGACGCGCGGCGACGGTTTGTGAATCGTAGCTGCCATAGTGAAAGATCATCGGCGCGTCCCAGCGCGCAAGCCGCTGCGCGATCGGTGTCTCGTCGGTGAAGAAGCTTTTGATCCAAGCGTAGGACGCCATCGGCGTTTGGGCACTGGGGAAGGGCGCATCGTCTGCCTGAGCGAGGATTTGTGCGCGTTCGGGCGCGTAGAGCAAAGTTTCTTGGCGTGAAGGAAGCGCTTCAATATCGGCGGCAGTCCATGCTCCACTGGGGGACAGAAACGGCGCTACGGTTTCCCACACACCGGATGGGGTGCGCATGAAATTGGCTTGCACTTCTTCGTTGGTGGTGCGGCCGTCGCCATCCGTGTCCATCATGCGAAGCGAGTGCGCGTCGCGGCCGGTGCGCTGCCAGTGAAACACTGAGCGCGGGCTTTCGAGGAGGGCGCCCATGCCGATCACGGCAAGCGGACGGCGTGCGCCGGTGTCGGCGAGGCGACCGATATGCGCCATGCCTTCGGAATGGCCGAAGAAGATGACGCAGCGTGCGTTCAGCCCATCGCGCGCTTGCGCCCAGGCATAAACGGCGGCGAGATCGTTGACTTGCGTTTCGTTGGTGGCGGCGCTGGCCAGCGCGGCGTCAATACGCTCTGCGCCAGTTGCGCCGTAACGCAGGCCGCGGCGATCGTAGCGCACGGTGGCGAGGCCGCGCGCGTTCATGCGTTGAGCAAGATCGGCGAAGATGAGATCGCGCGGTGTGTTGCTGCGGCCAAAGCTGGCGTCGCGGTCGAACATGCCGGTGCCGGCGACGAAGATGATCGTTGTGCGTGCGGGCGCGCTCGGCAGATCGGCTTGGCCGTTGATCGGCGCGCCGTCTCTGGTGGTGACTGTGAAGGTGCGGGTTTCCGCGTGAGCCGGCGTGGCGGCGAGCGTGAAAGCTACAGCGGCGAGAGCTAGGCGTTTCATATCAATCCCCCTGTGTCTGGCTCTTCACCGCCGCGGATGCGGCGTTCGGATGCAAGAGGGGCAGAGAAAGTGTGGGGCCCGCATGTTTGCGGGCCCCAGCGGCTTTCACCTTACGGCGTGGTCGCTTCATTGTCGTCGGTCGCGCGCTCGACGGCGCCGGCGGCGTCGTTGGCTGCGCCTTCGACGGCTTCGCCAGCGTTGTGCAGAGCTTCGCCGGTTTCTTCGGCGGCTTCGCCGACGGCTTCACCCGTGGCGTCAGCGGCTTGGCCGGTTTCTTGTTCGGCTTCGTTGACGTCGGCTTGGCTGCAAGCGGCGAGGCCGAGCGAAGCGGCGGCGATAGCGGCGATCAAAATTCTCATAGTGCGTCTCCTTGGGGTCTGCCCACGCCCGCATTCGTTACACGTGCGGCGCCAGTACAACTAGTTCCAAAAGTGCCGGACTCGGCGCATCGAACGGATGGGAACTTAGGCCGCCCTTACCGCATTTTCGCCGTGTTGGTCGGGAGGGCGCGTGCAACTCAATCTGAAATCTTGGCTTGAACTGGCGCGCCGGGAGATTGTCGCGGTCGCGGCGTTTCTTGGTATCGCCTTGGCGCTGCTTGCTTTTATCGAAATCACTGATGAGGTGACGGAGGGCGAAGGCGAGGTGCGCTGGTTCGACGATGGCTTGCTGCTTGCGCTGCGCACGTCCGATCCAGCTGACCCAATTGGGCCGCGCTGGTTCGAGGAAACGGTTGCGGAAATTACGGCGCTCGGCGGCTTTGGCGTCCTCGCGCTGGTGACTTTGCTCGTCGTTGGCTTTCTGGCGATGCAGCGCAAATGGGGCAACGTGGCGCTGGTTCTGGTGGCGACCATAGGCGGCACACTGATCAGTGAAGGGTTGAAAGTCGGCTTTTCGCGGCCGCGTCCCGATCTCGTTGCGCATGTTGTCGACGTGACCAGCATGAGTTTTCCAAGCGGCCACGCGATGCTGTCAGCGGTGACGTATCTGACGCTTGGCGCGTTGCTCGCGCGCTCGCAGGAGCAGAGGCATGTTCGCGGCTACATCCTGGGTGCAGCAATTCTCGTCACGTTGCTGATCGGCGTGAGCCGGGTCTATCTCGGTGTGCACTGGCCGACGGACGTGCTCGCCGGCTGGTGCCTCGGCGCGGCGTGGGCGCTGATCTGTTGGGTGGTCGCGACTTTGATCATGCGCCGCGAAAAAAGCGCTTGAGCCGGACCTAGGGGCTGGCCTTCTAAGAGAGGCCGTTCGAGGAAAGGCCGCGTGATGAAGCCCAATATCTTTCAGGAAACCGCAGCTGCGGTGGCGAAGCGCTTTGGCGTCTCCGTCAAAGCGCTGCGCGTTTATGAGGATGCCGGGCTTTTGAAGCCGGCGCGGACGGTGGCGGGCTGGCGGATTTACCGTCAGCCGGAGTTGGAGCGGCTCGGCGCGATTTTGGCGCTGAAGCAGCTTGGGCTGCCGCTGAAGCGCATCGGCGAATTGCTGCGTGGCAGCGGTGATCTAGCGGCGGCTTTGGCGCTGCAGGAAGCGGCGTTGGAAGACGCGCGCGCGGAAGCAGACGAGGCGTTGCGCCTTGTGCGCGCTGCGCGCGCGAAGCTGGCGGAGCGGCGCAGTCTTTCCCCGGACGAGTTAGGAAAACTCGTGAGGAGTACGGCGATGTCAGAGTTTAAGTGGAACGACAAAATGGAGGCGTTGGCCCAAAAGCATTACACGCCCGAGCAGTTGGCTGAAATTCGCTCGCGCGGATTTACGCCGGAGGATCAACAGCGAGTCGGTGCGGCTTGGGCTCAGGTGTTTAGCGACATCGATGCGCTTGGCGCCGATCACGATCCGGCGTCGGACGCGGCGCTTGATATTGGCCGGCGGGCGCAAACCTTGATTCAAGAATTCACGCAAGGCGATCCCGCGCTGTACCAGGCGGCGGGAAAGATGAATCGCGATGCGATGTCCGATCCTGAGCTGGCGCAGCAAATGCCAACTCAGCCGAGCCATTGGCAGTTCATGCAACGTGTGTTCGCGGAGTTGAAAAAGCGTGAGGCGTCTACGTAGTTATACGGATGAGGCATCGCGCCGCTGTAAATTGGGCGCCAGTGTTAAGGGCCAAGGCAGACCTCGCGGCGCACACTTCCTCCGAAAAGTAAGGAGGGTGTTATGCCGATCATGGTTTGGGATCAGTCCTTGGACATTGGCGTCCACGACATGAATCGTGAGCACCAAGATATTCTCAATGCCATGAACGAGATTTACGATGCCGCGCAAGCTGGGCAGCGTGGCGCGGGGATCATGGCCAAAGTTGATCGCCTGGGCCAAGTCACAGCCAAACACTTCCGCGACGAGGAGGCGTTCATGGCGCGCACCAAGTATCCTGATCTTGAGAACCATAAGCGGATGCACGCGAAGTTGCTGCGTGACTTCGCTGAACATAGGGCTGCCACCGAGGCGGCTGGCGGCGCGCCCTCGAACGCCTTCTTTCAGTTTCTGCGCTTGTGGCTGGCGGCGCACATCAAGTGCATCGACTTGAAGTACGCCGTGCATTCGCAAACGCAGCACGGCCCGCGATCCGCGTAAGGGCGCAAGATGACTAAGGCGTCAGGCGCACGCCGTTGCGCGCTCGTTGCTTCCGTGAAACAGTGAGCCATTCGGCCTTGAAAGGCCGGCATAAGCGAGAAGCGGCGCAGCCGCTAGCGCCGCCCCAACCCCGCAACGGGAAACAAGGGAGTGTGCGCCATGCCTACAAGCAAATCGGCTAACATCGTGAGGGCTATTGCCGTCGTCGGTCCGACCGGAGCGGGCAAGACGGCGTTGACCCAAGCTCTGGCTTCCGCCGCTTCGGGCGGTTCGGGCGCAGTCCCGAACGCAGCGGGCCAGTCCACCGAAACCCAATTCACCGCGATCGACTTTATGGGCGACCACTACGCGCTGATTGATGCGCCAGGCGCCGTGGATTTTTTGGCCGATGCCGATTTCGCGCTTCCGGCCGTCGATCTCGCCATCGTTGTCGCCGATCCTGATCCAGACAAAGCCATGCTGGTGCAGCCGTTCCTCAAAGTGCTTGAGGACATGGGCGTGCCGCGCCTGCTGTTCGTGAACAAGATCGATCAAGCGCGCGGGCGCATTCGTGATTTACTGCAGGAGCTGCAGCCGGTGTCCACGACACCACTGGTGGCGCGGCAGATTCCGATCTGGAAGGACGACAAAGTCAGCGGCTTCGTTGATCTCGCGCTGGAGCGCGCGTTCTTGTACCAGCAGGGCAAGCCCTCGCAGGTGATCGATATTCCGGGCGATATCGCCGAGCGCGAAACCGAAGCGCGATTCCACATGATGGAGCAGCTCGCGGATTTCGATGATACGCTGATGGAGCAATTGCTCTCGGACGTGACGCCGGATCGCGACATTGTGTTTGCCGATCTGGTGCGAGAGATGCGCGAAGGCTTGATCGTGCCGGTGTTCTTTGGCTGCACGGCACAAGGCAATGGCGTGCGCCGGCTGTTGAAAGCGCTCCGCCACGATACGCCGGCGCCGAGTTACGCCGCGGCGCGGCTCGGGCTTGAGGGCAATGGCGCTTACGTGATGAAAATCTCGCACGCGGGGCAGGCTGGTAAGCTTGCTTATACGCGTGTGTTTGGCGGCGCGCTAAACGATAGCGATCAGCTCACCTTGAGCGATGGCGCGCCGCAACGGGCGGCAGCGTTGTTTTCGGTGAATGGCGCGCAGGTGAAGAAGGTCTCGCGCGTGCCGGAAGGCGACGTCGCGGCGATCGGCAAGCTTGATCCGGTGGCGGCGGGCGATCTCTTGGCGTCGAACGGCAAGCAGGAGATCAAGCTCTCGTTCAAGAAGCGCTATCCTGTTTATCAGCTTGCGATCGCCACTAAGGACCGCAAGGACGACGTGCGGCTCTCAGGCGCGCTTCAGAAATTGGTGGACGAAGATCCCGGGCTTGAGATCAAGCACGATCAGACGACGCACGAGATATTGCTGCAAGGTCAGGGCGAGCCGCATCTGCGCAGTGTGCTCGATCGCTTGAAGAGCCGCTTCGGCGTCGATGTTTCAACGGCGCCGCCACAGACGCCGTATCAAGAGAGCATCCGCAAGCCGGTTGAAGTACGCGGGCGGCACAAGAAGCAGACCGGTGGACACGGCCAGTTCGGCGATTGCGTCATTCGGGTGAAGCCATTGCCGCGCGGATCAGGCTTCGAGTTCGTGGACAAGATCACAGGCGGCGCGATTCCGCGGCAGTGGATTCCCGCGGTCGAAGCCGGCGTCCGCGACGCGATGCAGAAAGGCTCGATCGGATTTCCGGTCGTCGATGTCTCGGTCACGCTGATCGACGGCTCGTTCCACGCCGTGGATTCATCCGAGCACTCGTTCCAGCAGGCTGGACGCATCGGTATGCAAGAAGCGATGGCACAGTGCGGATCGGTGTTGCTGGAGCCGATCGAGAAGCTGACGATCTACACTCCGAACTGGGGCACACCCAAAATCAACTCGGCGGTCTCCGCGCACAATGGGCAGATCCTTGGATTTGAAGCGCGCGATGGTTGGCAGGGTTGGGACAAGGTCGATGTGTACCTGCCGCACGCGGAGCGTCAGAACTTCATCATCGAGCTCCGTTCGCTGACGCAAGGCCTGGCGACGTTTGAGGCTGAGTTCGACCACATGGTCGAAGTCAGCGGCCGGCGTGCTGAGGACGTAGCGAAAAAGGTGCAGGCGAGCGCGGCTTAGCGCAGCACCAATTGAGTTTGAGTCACCAGCGCGACGGTTTTGCCGTCTTCGCTGGTGATTTTGGTTTGCCAGACGCTGGTGGTCCGGCCGGCGTGCGCGGGCGTCGCTTCGGCGGTCACCGTCGTGCCGACTTTGGCCGCGCCGAGGAAATTGGTTTTGCTCTCGATCGTGGTGGTGCCTCTGGCGCCGGACGGGAGCGTGAGGAAGGCGCCAATGGCGCCGACCGAATCCGCGAGCGCCATCACAGCGCCGCCGTGCAGCGTGCCGCCGGTCGTGCAGAGATCAGGGCGGACGACGAGTTTCGCCACCACGCGCTCCGTGGTTGCTTCGATAACTTCGACGCCCATAGTTTTGGCGAACGGGATGATGTCGGCGCTGATCGAGGTCAAACGTGCGTCTCCGGTGCAATGCGCGTCAGGCGGCGCTCGTTATAAACGTTGAAGAGGCAGGCTGCGATGATGAAGGCGGCGCCGATGTAGATTTCGCCGCGCGGCGTTTCGTGAAAAATCACATAGCCGATTGCGCTGGCGTAGATCAGCTCGGTGTAGTGGATTGGCGCGAGTTGTTGCGCCTCCGCTTTGGCGTAGGCGCGCGCCATCAAGTACATGAACACGGCCGCGAGCGCGCCGAGCAGCAGGAAGTAGGGCCAGTCGTTCACCTGGGGCGGCGGCGAGAAGGCGATCGCTGGGCCGGCGACGATCAGGCCAGGGATGGTGCTGGTCATTAGACCAACAATCGGCGCGCCATCCGTTTGCGCACGGGCGCGCAAAAGCACCATGGCGACAGAAAAGAGCGCGGCAGATACCAGCACGGCAATGATCCCGAGCGTGTGCTGTGGCGAATCTTCCGTAGGCGGCGCGCCTTGCATCGCGATAATGACGCCGGCGAAGCCAATGACGGCCGCCAGAAGGCTCGCAGGCCTAACCCGCTCGCCCAGTAGGGCCGACGCTACGAAGGGCACGATGAGCGGGTAAATGAACGAGAGAGCGACCGCCTCCGCGAGAGGCAGGACCGTCAGCGCCCAGAAGAAGGTCATGGCGCAGCCGGCAATAACGAAGCCGCGCAGCGCGTGTGCGCGCCACATCTCAATTGTGATGACCGGGCGGCCTGCGTGAACCCAAATGCCGTACGAAAAAACACTGGCGACTGCGTAGCGCGCAAAGCCCACCAGCAGGATGTGATTGCTCTGGCCAAGAAACTTTATCGTCGCGTCCATCGACGCGCCGGCCATGATCGCCAGCGTCAAAATGAGCGCCGGCGGAAACGTACGGCCAGACATGAAAACTCCCCGCGGGCGTTAAAGCCCACGGGGAGTTTGGTTGCAATCGCCGAGGGCGATTACGGGGTCGTGGTGGTGGTCGTGGTCGACGGGGTCGACTCGCCCGTTTGGGCTTCATCGATAGCTTCGCCGGCTTCTTCTGCCGGACCTTGGCCCATATCAGTGGTGCCGGTCGTCGATTGTTCGTACGCGGTGTCCGCAGCTTCGCCCGCTTCTTCGTTCGGACCTTGGCCGCAGGCGGCGACGCCCAGCAGCGCGACAGCGGCCGTGGCGGCCAGCACAGACTTCAACATGCGTTTCTCCTGAGTGTCCCAGTCTGACGGCAAGCGCCGCCGGATTAGTCAACGTTCGTTTATGATTGGGGTTCCGAACGAAAATTACGGGTTAGTGTTCGGGTTGCCGTCGGTCGCGTCGTTGACGGTGTCGCCGAGATCGTCGTTGCGCTCGGTACCCGTAGCGTTGTCGATGCCTTCGCCGGCATTTTCGAGTGCGCCGTCTTGCATGTTTTCTTCGCCTTGGGTCGCTTCTTCGATTGCGGAATCAAGGTTCTCGCCGGTCTTCTCGGCGCTGTCGCCACAGGCGGCGAGGCTCAGCATGGCGGCGGCAGCGGTGGCGGTCATAAGTGCTTTCAACATTCCCAACGTCTCCTGTTTGGCGGGGCGGTAAACGGCCGACGAAACCGATTGTTCCGTGTGGGAACGCTGGCGCCGGGGAGTTGAGCGGCTATAAGCGCGCCAAAGAGGGAACAATGGCCGCAGAGCTCACCGAAGACCAAACCATGATCATCGAGACCGCCCGCGCTTTCGCGCAGGAGCGGCTGCGCCCGAACGCGGCGCGTTGGGAAGACGAGGGACTTGATCGGGGCGCGCTGCAGGAGCTCGCGGGATTGGGGTTCGCAGGTATTTATGTCGGCGAAGAGCACGGTGGCTCGGGGCTGACGCGGCTCGATGCGGCGTTGATCTTTGAAGAATTGTCGCGTGGCTGTGTGGCGACGGCGGCGTTTCTCTCGATCCACAACATGTGCTCGTGGATGATCGACTCGTTCGGTACGGCAGAGCAGCGCGCGCAATGGCTGCCGAAGCTGACCGCGGGCGAAAAGATCGCTTCGTATTGTTTGACCGAGCCCGGTTCGGGCTCCGATGCCGGCGCGTTGCGGACAACAGCGAAGCCTGATGGCAATTCGCAATACGTGATCAATGGATCGAAGGCCTTCATCTCCGGCGCGGGGTTCTCCGATCTCTATGTCTTGATGTGCCGAACAGGTGACGACGGACCGAAGGGTGTTTCAACCTTGCTCGTCGAAGACGGCACACCAGGGCTTTCGTTCGGCAAAAACGAAAACAAGATGGGTTGGCGCGCACAGCCGACCGCGATCGTGAACTTCGAAGATTGCCGCGTGCCGGCGGACAATCGCGTCGGTCCCGAGGGTGAGGGCTTCAAGTATGCGATGAAGGGGCTCGATGGCGGGCGCCTGAACATCGCTGCGTGTGCTCTAGGCGGCGCGCAGGATGCGCTCGATCGCGCGCTTTCATACGTGAAAGAGCGCAAGCAATTCGGCAAACGCATTGCTGACTTCCAGAACACGCAATTCGTGCTGGCAGACATGGAGACCGATCTCGCTGCGTCGCGCGCGCTGCTGCACCAAGCCGCGCGCAAGCTTGACGCGAAGGCGCCAGACGCGACGAAGTATTGCGCGATGGCCAAGCGCTTCGTGACTGACACGGCTTTCAAAGTCGCCGATCAGGCGCTGCAATTGCATGGCGGCTATGGCTATCTGGCCGATTACGAAGTCGAGCGCATCGTTCGCGATCTGCGCGTGCACCGTATTTTGGAAGGCACCAACGAGATCATGCGCGTGATCATCTCGCGCGAGATGCTGAAGGCATGAGCGCGGATTTCCGCGGCGTGCGGAAAATCCTGTGGGAAGATTGGGACCCGATTGGTTGCGGCGTCCCGGCTGATGAATACGACGATTATGTCGGCCCGACGCTGCGGTTGCTGATCGAAAAAGCGCCGAAAGAGGTTGTTGCGGCCTATCTCCGGGACACGGCGGCGGATACGATTGGCTGTCCTGTCAGTGAAGAGAAGCTGGCGCACGTCGTCGATAAATTGATGGCGCTATAGGGGAAGCGGAAGATGATCATTCGGGCGATGGCGCTTGGCTTTGTGTTGTGGCTCGCGGTCGCTGCCGCCTTTCGCTTCGCGGGGCAGTATTTCTTTTTACCTGATGAGTCCTTGCGGCTGGTGACGTTTCTTTCGGGGCCAGTTGTCGGGTTGGTGCTGGCGTTTATTTTCCTGAAGTTGCTTGGCGAAGCTTCCGGAGACGAAGGCGAAGCTGCGATTGGTCTGGCGCTGCCGGTTTTGCTCCTGAACGGATTTCTCACACACGAGTTCGCCACTGCGTTTCCGAATCTGGATGAAACACTCGACGCCACGTACGGCGCCTGGTCTCTGCTGTTCGGCGGTTCGATCCTGTTCATGGGGCTTTGGACGACGAAGCTCGCCCCGCAGGACGAGAGAATATGAGGCGACGCGATGTCGTCATCGGCGGCGCAGCTCTGGCGGCAGGATGTGCGGGTGTGAGCAGCGAGACGCAATCGACACGGCCAATCATCATCGCGCATCGTGGCGCCAGCGGCGAGCGGCCGGAGCATACGCTTGCGGCGTATCGGCTTGCGATTGCGCAAAGTGCAGACTTCATCGAGCCAGATCTGGTGATGACCAAGGACGGCGTTCTGGTGTGCCGGCACGAGAACGAGATCAGCGGCACAACGGACGTAAGCACGCGCTCGGAGTTTGCGGATCGACGTGCCGAGAAGGTGGTCGACGGCGTAGCCGCGACGGGCTGGTGGGTGGAAGATTTCACGCTGGCGGAGCTGAAGACGCTGCGCTGCAAGGAACGGTTGCCGCAATTGCGACCAACGAACATGGCGTTCGATGGGCAGGAGGTTGTGCCGACGTTCGCGGAAGTGCTGGCGCTGGCGCGCGAAGCGGGCGTTGGTGTTTATCCGGAGCTGAAGCATCCGACGTTCCTGCGTGAACAGGGGCTTGATCCTGTGCCGGCGTTTATCGCTGCGGTGCGTGAGGCGGGTGGCCAGCGAGTGGCGGACTCGTTGTTCGTTCAATGCTTCGAGATTGGCGCGTTGGAGCAGTTGGCGCGGATGTCATCGATCCGCTGGCAATGCGTGCAGCTGGTGGCGTTTGACGGGAGGCCGTGGGATCGGCGTGACCTCACGTATTCGGAGATGATGAGCGATGCCGGCTTGGATCGCATTGCTGAATACGCGCGTGGCATCGGCCCGGAGAAGACGCTGATCGTACCGCGTGACGGCGATGGCCGCTCGCTGCGCGCCACGGATTTGGTCGCGCGTGCGCATGCGCGCAATTTGTTGGTGCACCCATGGACGTTTAGAGCGGAGAACTACTTCTTGCCGCTCGAGCTGCGCGCCGGAGATGCCGGCGCCGCGGACTACATGCGCCAACATGGGCAGCTGACAGCGGAACTGCAGCAATTCTACGCGCTCGGTGTCGATGGCGTGTTCTGTGATTTTCCGGGTGCGGCCGTAGCCGCGCGCTAGTTAAGCGACGCGGCGCAGCATGTTGCGGTTGAGGATCGGAGCTTGCGCTTCGAGCAAGTCCTTTTCGACGCGGGCGCGGGTTTGATCGTCCTTGATCACAAGCAGATGGATTTCGCGCGCACCGAGATTCTCGGCGGCTTGCCACATCTCGTGGCGTGCGAGTGTCTTCGAGAAATCCTCCGCACGCGCGACGAACAGGCAAATCGGCCCGCCCCAATCGAGCGCAGGCTGCTCAGGCGGCTTAACGAACATGTAGACGCCGCCGACCGGCTCCCAGGCACGCTGCGCGCGCGCGATCTCGAACTCGTACCAGCGCCCGCTCGCGCCTTGCCAATTATACGTGTTCAAATGCCCCTCCGGGTGCCGACCTGAAACGCGACGGTAAGGTGAGTCGCGCGCTTGCGAAGCTAAACGGTCAGGGGGCGGGGTCGGTGCTTACAGTTTGGACAGACGCCGCTTCAAAGAATGCGGGCCAGAAATGATCCATGGCCGCGGCCTGTTGCGCGGCATGGTCAGGGCGGTCAATCGGAACGATGCGGAGATCGACGCGGGTGAAATCCGGGGCTCGGCTCGGCGCTTGCGCGGCCCACGCGGCATAGTTCGCTTCCGGAACGTAGAGCGAGAAACCCTGTGGATCGTGTTCGAGCATGTCGGAGACGATGACGAGGCGCCGCGCCGGGATGGACGGATCGTAATCCGGATCGGCGGCGACGGCGCGCAGGCCCGCGATGATAGGCGATGCCCGCGCGCGCCCGGCGGAGGCGGCGCTTCGTAAGGCATCGTCGAGAGCGCCGGCGAAGTCTTCCTCCCAGCGCGCCTGCGTCATGCGCGCATTTTCGAACAGCGGATTGGTTTGCTCGGGCGGGCGCGGCAGGCATTTCGAAAACAGGATCGTCGGCTCCTGTGGTCTGCGCATGTTGAGCCGCATGATGGTGAGGCGATCGTATTGCGCGAGGCGTCCGCGCTCTTGTGCGAGCACCGCGCGCAACTTGCGGCGATGGCGCGGCTCCAAGCGATCTGTTGCGTCAACCAGGATCACGGTGTGCGCAGCAAGCGGTGCGTCAGTGCGGCAGAGTGTTTCTGGATCGGTGGGCGGTGGCCGCAGCACGAACGCCGCGGCGCCTAAGCCGCCGAGCACGAGTGCAGCGACAGCGATGAGTATCAGGCCGAGCGCATTGCGCCCTTCGGCGCCGCGCCGCCGGCTCACGCGGCGTCCCCTGCGTCGAGGCGTGCGGTGGCGCTGTTGAGTTCGGCGAGCAGATCTTCCAGCGCCTGCGATGATTGGCGCTGGCTATCGGTGAGGCGCGCCCGCGCTTCGTCCAGCATCGCCGCCGACGGCGCAAGCGCATCGAGGGCAGGCCCCGCGCTGGGCGGCTCGGCGCTAAAGTAAGCTGGCGCCGGTGCGGTGCGCGCCGCCATGTTCTCTTGACGGTAGAGATGGATCGCGGCGCCGGCGGCTGCATCGAGCGCGCGCGCTTTGGCGTCAAGCGTTTCCATCTTCGCGGCGGCGGCGTCGAACGCTTTGCTCATCGCTTCGAACTCGGCGCGCATTTTTTCAAGCCGCGCCGCGATGGCCAATTTCGCCGCGTCGACTGGCCCTTCCAGCTCGCGGCGCGCAGTGGTGCGGAAATCCGAGAGGTCGTCGGCGGCGTCTTCGGTGGCGCGCGCCATCTTCCCGAAGTCTGGATAGGGATCGTCGAAGCCGGAATAGCCTTTGAGCGCCGCGAACACCCAGACGCCAGCGCCGAGCATCAAGAGAATAATGGCTTGCGGTGAATCGAGTTGCAGCAGTGACCAAAGTTGAAAGCCGGCGTCGGAGCCCATGTCGATCTGGCGCCCCGCAATTTCAACGAGGCGATCACGCCAGTCAGCAGCGAAGAGATTGAGCATGAGCGCGAGCAATGCTGTCGCGCCGAACGCTAAGCCGCCCGCAATTTTGATCGGCATTTGCGCGTGCTGCATGTAGCGCAGGCCCAGAAAGCCTGCGAGATAGCCGAGCGTGACGTTGGCGCCGGAGAGCCCGACAGCGGTGATGGCGCCGCCTAGCAGGCCCTGCGCGTCGTCTTCCGCAAACAGCGCAGCGCTGAACAACGCTTCGAATACTGCAGCGCAAAACAAGAGGCCAGCCTGAAACAACGTAGAGCGCGGATAGACGGCTGCGCGTCGCAAGCCGTGCTGGCGCTTGAACGCTTCCATATCGCCGCGCGCCTGGGCGGCGCGGGCGGCGGCTGCGCGCCAATCATGTGCGATGCGGCCTTCTGCTTGGGCCAAACCAAGCCGTGCATCGAGGGCGGGGCCAGAAAAATCTTGCGGCGTGGGCGCGAGCGCCCGCAAGCGGCGCTCGGCTTCGGCCTTGGCCTGGTCGCGCGCTTGGTCAATGTGCGCGCGCTCGGCGGCGACGGCCTCAAGCACGGAAAGCTCGGCGCTAGAAAGATCGGCGGCGTCGTGACGGGGCAGATTGCGGGCGGCGTCGTCGCGGGCGCGCTTGCGCAGGTGCAGCTTCTTGTCGAGCGCAGCCGCACTCAGGCCCTGCGGTAGCTTGACCACAGGGCGTGGAGGAGACGCTTTGGCTTGCTGTCCGCCGTCCATAAACCCAGCTCCCGGCGTACTAAAGCGCGGATGGCGCGCTTCTCCAAGAGCAAGAGGGGCGCTAAGCAGGCGGTGAGGAGCCAATCTTGAGCGAATTGAAGGATTTTTTGGCCATCGCCGAGCGGACAGCGGCGGCGGCCAGCGCGGCTTTGCTGGAGCATCGCCAGAGCTGGGCGGTGGTCGAAGCCGAGATCGGCCGCGAGGTCAAAATAGACGCTGACAAGCGGGCCGAGGCCATCATCCTGAGCGCGCTTGAGCAAGCGACACCGTTCGCGGCCATCGCCGAAGAATCAGGCTGGAGCCGCGTGCGCGAGCGCGGTGATCGCTACGTGTGGGCCGTCGATCCGCTTGATGGCAGCGTCAATTATCTGCGCGACTATCCGCATTGCGCGGTCTCGATCGCATTGCTGGATGATGGCGTGCCGGTGCTGGGCGTCGTCGATTGCTTCGTCATGAGCGAGCGCTTCAGCGGCATCGTCGGCGAAGGCGCGTGGCTGAATGGCAAGCCCATGCGCGTCTCTGATATCGCCGATCCTGCGGGCGGCATTCTGCAGACAGGCGTGCCGTCACGCGCCAGCGCTGAGTCCATGAAGCTGTTTGAAGCTCGGCTCACGGCCTGGCGCAAAGTGCGGATGATCGGTTCGGCCGCCAGTGCGCTGGCCTATGTGGCGGCGGGGCGGGCCGAAGCGTACCGCGAGTCCGGCTCGATGATCTGGGACGTCGCCGCCGGCTGCGCCTTGGTCAAAGCGGCCGGTGGGGAATTCCGCATCGGCGGCGACGCCCTGGACCAGCCGTTGGAGGTTTCCGCCGGAAATGGGCGCGTGGCGTTGCCTGAGTGAGCCTCAAAGTTCGGCAATGGAACTTTTTGCGCGCCTGGAAATCAAGCGCCGAGGCAACGGTCATTAAAACGTTACGGGATTAGCTGGCGAACTGGGTGGACAGTTTTCGCGGGCGGCTCATAACAGCATCATCAAGTCGGCTCTTGCGGTGCGGGAATGACGGGGGACTCTATCCTTGCTGGGAACGCGCAGGCTCTGCGCGAGACGGCCTCTTCTCCTGCGCTGACAGGCGTGAATATTATCGGCGCTGCAATGTTGGGCGAGGGCTCGTCGGCGCTGCCAGTATTGGCGCGGGCCGCGCGCTGGGCCGACTTTGATTTCTCTGAGCTTGGTGCCCGGTCACTGATCCTGGCGCGGCCAATGGCCGATGGTCCTGACGCTCGCGCCCTCCTCGAGCGCGCCGCCGATGCACGCATGCGCGTCTATGTGATCGAGAACGGCGCGCCGCGGCCGCTTCGGATCAATGACCTCGTTGGCAGTCCGATTGCAGATGTCGATGCTGCGCGGGTCCGTGCGCTGATCGCTGGCAAGCGGGTGCTTATCACCGGCGCCGGCGGATCGATCGGGAGCGAACTCGCGCGCCGGATCGCGGCGATGGCGCCATCGCGCCTGTCGTTGCTTGACAGCTCTGAGTTCAATCTCTTTCGGATCAGCCAAGACTTGCCGGACGCAGCGCCGGTCCTTGCTGATATCCGCGATGCGCAAGCGATGCGGCGTTGGTTCAAGCGCGAGCGGCCGGAGATCGTGTTTCACGCCGCGGCTTTGAAGCAGGTGCCGCTCGTGGAGATGTTTCCAAGCGAAGGCGTGCTGACGAACATTGGCGGCCTGCGCAATGTCGCTGAGGCGGCTCAATCCATTGGCGCGCATCTTGTGTTCGTATCGACGGACAAAGCTGTCGATCCTTCCGGCGTGATGGGCGCCTCAAAGCGACTCGGCGAATTGTATTGCCAAGCGCTTGATCGCAAGGGCGATCAGCGTGTTGTGTCGCTGCGACTTGGCAATGTACTCGGCTCGACGGGTTCGGTGATCCCGACGTTCGAGCAGCAACTCGCAGCTGGTGGACCGCTGACTATCACCGACCCTGAAGTCACGCGCTTTTTCTTGTCCATCCCGCAAGCCGCTGATGCTTTGTTGCAGGCGGCAGCGATAGGTCTGAGCGCGCCGACGCGCGGTGTGGCGCTGGTGATTGAGATGGGCGAAGCGCTGCCGGTGGTGGAGTTGGCGCGCGAAGTAATCCGGCTCCAGGGGCTGCGTCCGGATGTGGACGTGTCGATTGTCTTCACCGGCTTACGACCAGGCGAGAAGCTGCATGAGGCGCTTATCGGTGTGGAAGAGTGGCGTGAGCCGGATCCCGCGCCGGACGTGATCGCCGTCGGCTCGCCGCCGCGCGGGCTTGCAGAGCTGCACGAAGCCATGGAGCGACTGGTGATGCTCGCGCGCGAAGGCGCTGATGCGGAAGTCGCGCGTGAAGTGTTCGATGCGATTGCGCCATCGGTTGCCGCGCCAACAGCCGCCGCTGTGGCAGTCTAATCCAGCGTACGCCTGAAGCGCAGCAGCGCCAGCGTCGCTAGAGTCAGCAGAATAAGTGCAAGCGGGAAGAGGTCGCCGATAATGTCGGTGAACCCTGCGCCCTTCAGCATAATCTCGCGCACGATGCGCAGGAAGTGCGTGATCGGCAGCGCCGTGCCGATGGCCTGCGCCCAATCCGGCATGGCGCGAAACGGAAACATGAAGCCACTGAGCAGGATGGACGGCAGGAAGATGAAGAACGTCATCTGCATCGCCTGCAACTGCGTGCGCGCCGCGGTGGAGATGAGATAGCCCAGCATGAGGTTGGCGAAGATGAAGAGCGTGACGGCGACCAGGAACGCTAGGAACGAGCCGGCGAACGGAATGCGGAAAAGCAATGTCGCTGCGATCAGCACGATGGCGACCTGGATCGCGCCAACGCCGATGTAAGGCGTGGTCTTGCCGATCATAACTTCGAGCGGGCGGATCGGCGTTGCGAGCAAATTCTCCATCGTGCCGCGCTCGCTCTCGCGCGTCAGCGCGATCGAGGTGATCAGCACCATGGTCATGGTGAGGATGACGCCGAGCAGAGCCGGTACAATGTTAAAGGCGCTAACGCCGGCTGGATTGTAGCGGCGATGGACGACGATCTCGTACGCAGGCGGCGGCCGCGCGAGATAGCCGAGGGCCCCTTGAAATTCCGGCGCGAACGCGGATTGGGCGATCCGCTCGATGGCGCCAATGGCGCCGCCCGCGGCGACTGGATCGCTGGCGTCGGCGGCGATCAGCATTTGCGGGCGCTCGCCGCGCACGAGGCGGCGTTCGAAGCCTTCTGGGATTGAGATCAAAAATGTCGCGTCGCCGGAGCGCAGCATTGCTTCTGCTTCATCCAGCCCTTGCGTGATGGCGACGATGTCGATGTAGGAGGAGGCGTGCAGCGAAGCGAGGAACGCGCGCGTTAGCGGGCCGTCTTCGCGCATCTCTACGACGGCGGGCAAGTGGCGCGGATCGGTGTTGATGGCGAAGCCGAAGAGTACGAGCTGCATCACCGGCATCATGATCATGATGGCGAAGGTCGGCCGGTCGCGGCGCATCTGCACCAGTTCTTTCAAGAACACGGCAAATACACGCGACCAGGAGAGGTCAAGGAGCTTCATTGGAAGTTATCGATGCTGCCGGACATGAGGTAGATGAAGATCTCCTCGAAACCGGCTTCGATTTTTTCGATTTGTAGATGCGGTTGCGCGACCTTTACAGCGCGCACAGCGCGTTCGAGCGCAGCGGCGTCCTTGCCGCAGGCGTGCATGGCCGCCCCAAAGCGAGCGACGAGCTCGACGCCTTCAGATTGCTCTAGCATTGCGTGCGCCTGCATCAGCGGTCGGCCAGCGATGCGCCAGCACGAGAGGCCGATCTGCGCGGGGATGTCACCAGTCGGGGCGTCAATCAGCTTTTTGCCGTAGGCGATGTAGGCGATGGAATCGCATTGCACTGCTTCGTCCATGTAGTGCGTAGAGACGAGCGTAGTGACGCCTTGCGCTGAATAGCGGCGGATTTGATCCCAGAAATCGCGCCGCGCTTTGGGATCAACGCCCGCGGTCGGCTCATCTAGGAGCAGCAATTCCGGTTCGTGGATCATGCACGCGGCGAGTGCCAGGCGCTGCTTCCAGCCCCCGGAGAGTTTGCCGGCGAGCTGGCCTTGGCGCTCGGCAAGGCCGAGATCGACAAGCGCTTTATCGACACGCTCGTCGCGGTGATCGAGTTCGTAAAGGCGAGCGATAAACTCAAGGTTCTCGCGGATCGACAGATCTTCGTAGAGCGAGAATCTTTGCGTCATGTAGCCGACGCGCTCTTTGATCTTGAGGCTCTCTTTCAGCACATCGAAGCCGAGCACTTCGCCTTCGCCGCTTTCTGGCTTCAGCAGGCCGCAGACCATACGGATCGTCGTTGTCTTGCCGGAGCCGTTCGGCCCCAAGAATCCGTAGATCGCGCCGCGCGGCACTTTGAGATCAAAATCATCGACGACTTTGCGGCCGCCGAACGATTTCGTCAGCCCGCGCACATCGATGACGATCTCGTCGCTCATTCCGCGAGCCGGATATCGACAGGCATGCCCGGGCGCACAGCATTCGGCGCGTCGAAGCGCGCTTCGACCAAGAAGACCAGCTTCTCGCGTTGATCGAGGGAGTAGATCACCGGCGGCGTGAATTGCGGATCGGTGGCGACGTAGCTGATCGTTGCGACGATCTCGTCATCGCAGCCGTCACAGCTCACATTGACACGCGCACCTACCGGCAAGCGCGCCAGTATATCCTGCGGCGCAAAAAAGCGCACTTTCATGTTGGAGGGCGCGAGCAAAGCGGCGATCGGCTGGCCAGCGGCGACGACTTCGCCTGGGCGATGGTAGATTTGTTGGATGACGCCGGCGGTTGGCGCTGCGCCATCGGTGTCGCTTAGGCGCTGGCGCGCGAGGCCGGTCGCGGCGCCGGCGGCGCTGGCTTCGCGGCGCGCTTGTGCAACACGCGCATTGGCGGTGTCGCGCGCAGCGCGGTCAGCGTCCAATCGCGCGCGTGGGTAGAAGCCACGCTCGAACAATTCGGAGCCGCGCGTGAAATTGCGTTGCGCGAGTGCGGCTTCTGCCTGTGCGGTGCGGATGCCCGCGCTGGCGGCTTGCGCTTGTGCGCTGGCGGATTCGGCGCTGAAGGCGAGGCGGTCGCGGTCGAGTGTGAAAATCGGCGCGCCGGCTTCGACGACGTCGCCTTCGCGCACCAGCACCTCGCGCACGACGCCGGTTTCTTGGCTGGCGATGTAGATGTATTCGGCCTCGCCATAGCCTTGCAGCGTGTCGCTCTCACGCGCGCCACAGGCGGCGAGCAGCAAAGCGAGCGGAAGTATCAGGCGCTTCATGCGCGTGGCTCCAATCCGTGAAGCAGCACGTCGAACTGCTGTTCGATCAGCTTTTGCGGATCGTGGAGAGCGGTTTCGCCCTTCAGGACATGCGTCCACATCGCCTCGAAGAAAAGCGGACCGATGAAGGCGCGGACGACGGCCGCGGTGTCGACTTTGCGGATCGCGCCGGAGGCGATGCCGGCTTCGATCAGCTGTTCGAGAGCGCCGCGCGCCTTGGCGACGACGTGGGTGCGATAATATTCGGCGATCTCCGGGAAGCGTCCGGAGATGCCAATGACGAGGCGCGGCACCGCGATCACCTTCGGATCGGCCATGCGCGCGGCGGCGACAGTGGCGAACAGCTTGAGCGCGTTCAGCGGATCGGCTTGGCCAGCGGCGGCGAGCTTTTGCGCCTGTGCCGCTAGCGGCGCGACCTTGGCTTCGATCAGCGCCTCCAGCAGCGCCATCTTGCTGGGGAAGTAGAGATAGATCGCCGCCTTCGAGATGCCGGCGGCCTTGGCGATGTCCTCCATGCGAGCGGCTTCGAAACCCCGCTCGTCGAACTCGGCCAGAGCCGCTTCCAGGATTTCCTCTGGCCGCGCTTCCGCCCGGCGCTGCCAGCGCGGGGCGGGGCTGCGGGCCTTAGCGGTGGCGGACCTGGGAGCCATACACCAGATATAACTGACCGGTCAGTTATATGCAATGACAATTCTTGGGGTGAGGGCGGGTGGCGGGTGAGTGAAGTGGGTCTAGGCCGCCAGGCGCCGCCGGACATGCCAGCAGAGCAGGCCCATGGCCGGAAAAGCGACCAGCGCCACAGCGCGCGAGAAGTAGCCAAGATTGCTTTCGGTCACGACGCCGCCGACGCCGAACATAAGCGCGACGAGAACCGCGCTGGCGGCGAACGCGGCGAGCACGATCCAGCGCACACCGCCGCCGTCCTTCAGCGCCAATGCGCCAAACAAAGGCGCGAGCAAGCCAGCGGGAAACAGGCCAAAGCCGTAATGCAGCGGGTCGGGCAGCGGGAACAGCCCGCTCATCGTCATGGCGATTCCGAACAAGATCATGCCGAGGCCTGCGAGTGCGGCGAGGATTGCGTTGCCGCCAAGCTTGCGCAGCCCGAGCGAGAGGCCGACGCCGCCAGCAATCGCAAAGACGCCGGTGAGCAAGAAGCCGGCATTGGCGATCAGCGGAAGCTGTGCGCCGCAGCAGCCGAGCTCACTCGGTTGCTGCGTAGCGATATCGAAGCCGGGATTGAGCGCCATCGCAGCGACCTGGCTGGCGAAATAGACGATCGGCACGGCAATGCCGGCGATCAGAAATATGCGAACCATGTGAACCCCCTCGCGCCGCCAATTGATATCGGCACTTGGGCGATTTGCAGGCGCGCCTAGTCCACCCAGTCGCGCTTCAGCGTTCGGCTGGCGACGAGATAGAGCAGTGCGGCGACGATATAGAAGCTCGTGCCGGCCAGGATCGAGTAGCGCAGCGATTCTTCACCGAAGCGGGTGCTGAGCTCGACCGACATGCGGCCGAGCAACCAGGTGCCGGCGCCGATGCCGATCAGGTTGTTGATCAGCAGAAAGCTCGCTGAGGCCATCGTGCGCATCGTTGCTGGCGCGAGATGCTGAACCGCCGCGATGACAGGGCCGAGCCACACCAGGCCGAGCGCCGTCGGCACCAAGAACAGAAAGAAAGCGATCTGCGGCGATGGCGAGAGCAGGCCGAGCGCGTAGCACGGCATTGCAAGCAACCACGCGCACGCCGGCACAAGTGCAAACATGCTGCGCCGGCTGGCGCCCAATTTGTCGCCGAGAAAGCCGCCGAGCCAGACGCCGATCACGCCGCCGACAAGTAGAATAGCGCCGTAATAGAAGCCGGCCTCGGTCAGGGTGAAGTTGTACGAGCGCTGCAGGAAGGTTGGGATCCAATAGAACGAGCCGTAGCCCATCATCGATGAGAACGCTGCGCCGGTGGAGAGCAGCCAGAAGCTCGGCTTCTTACTGATGTAGCTGATGGCGCTGAAGAAGCTCGCGGCTTTTGGTTTGGGCGCATCAGGCGCCGCGCCGGCTTTGGTGTCGTAGCGCCCGCGCGGCGGCTCGCGCAGCACGAGGCGGAAGAGCGGCGCATACAAAACGCCAGCGAGACCCACGGCGATGAACGCCACGCGCCAATCAAAGGTCGCCGCGATCACGCCGCCAAAGGCGATGCCAGCAGCGCTGCCGATCGGAATGCCGAACGAATAAACTGCAAGCGCGCGTGCGCGTTCTTTCGGCGGGAAGTAATCCGAGATCAGAGAATAGGCGGGCGCGACGCCGCCGGCTTCGCCGACGCCGACGCCCATGCGCGCCAGGAAGAGTTGTGTGTAGGTCGTCGCGACACCGCAGAGCGCGGTGAAGCCGCTCCAGAGCGCCAGCGCCGCGGTCATGATCCAGGAGCGATCCCAGCGATCGGCGAGATAGGCGATCGGAATGCCGAGGCCGCAATAGAGCATCGCAAATGAGAGACCGCCGAGCAGGCCCATTTGCTCATCGGTGGCGCCGAGTTCGGTTTGGATGGGCACATTCAAAATGCCCATGATCTGACGGTCGATGAAATTGAACGTGTAGGCGATGAACAGGAGACCAAGCACCCAATAGCGATAGGACGGGGCTTCGGGCCTTGTTGTCGAAAGCGTTGTCTCGGTCATGGGACTGCTCATACGCAAAAGAAAACGGCGGCGCGAGGGAGTTCGCGCCGCCGTGTCTGAGGTGTCTCAGGGAGAGATTTAGAAACGAACTTCCACAGAGGCCGTCACGGTCTGCGGCGGACCGTAGAAGCCGATGATCGAGTTGCCGAAAGTGGCGCCCGGGAAGTTGTAGCCGCCGACGCGATAGACTTCATCGCCGAGGTTCTGCCCGTGCAGGCCGAGCCGGAAGCGATCGCTCTCAGACGTCCAGGTGATGGAGGCGTTGTAGAGCGTGTAGGCGCCCTGATCGAGCAGCGGCGTTGCAAACTCGAACATTTGGCTGTCGCCGCGATATGCGGCCGACGGCGTGATCGCGAGTTGGCCGCCCGCCACTTCCACCGAGTAGGTGAACGAGAGCGAGGCAGTCAGATCTGGCGTGTTTTGCAATGCTGCAGAACCCGAGAGATCGATCGGCACGACGATGGTGGCCGGCGGCGGCGCGGGGTTCGCGACGACCGTGTTGGAGATGTATTCCTTGAACTCACCGTCGATGTAGCCGACCGCGAAGTTGGCGGTGAGGTTGTCGGTGAAGTGGAAGCGGCCTTCGAGTTCGGCGCCGCGGATCTCAGCCGCAGCGGCGTTGTCGACGAAGCTCGCGATGCCGCCCAAAGTGGTCGGCTCTTGGCGGGTGATCTGCATATCCGTGTAATCGGACTGGAAGACCGCGCCGCTCAGATTGAAGCGGCCTTGCATCAATGACGAGTGGAAGCCGATTTCGTAGGTATCGACGAATTCCGGTGCATAGCCATTGACTGTATCCGGCGTGAACACCGCGTCGCCGCGCATGTCGAAGCCGCCAGACTTAAAGCCTTGGCTGAACGATCCGTAGACGGTGAGATCGTCGCTTGGCTCCCAGGTCAGTGAGACGCGCGGGGTGAATTCTTCGAACTCGGCGCTGTTGGTGTAGTTGGTGCGCACGAGGCCGGGAATTGCCGCGCTGTTGCCGAAGAACGGGCTGCGGATGCCAGTGAAGTTCTGGCGATAAACCTGGCCAGTCTTTTCATCGCGCGTCCAACGACCGCCGACGGAGAGCGCCAGCGTATCGGTAACGTCGAAGCTCACGTCCGCGAAGGCGGCGAGAGACTCGGTGTCGACACGGCCTTGCGTGAAGATCGTCAACGGCCCGGCAAACCCGAGCACCGTGTCGAACGCGCCTTCAGCCATGCCGTCGAGATAGAAGAGGCCCGCGACGCCTTGGATCCGGTCATACTCGAACAGCAGTTGGAATTCCTGCGTGAACTGCTCGTCGGAATAGAAGGCCGGAATGTCGAGCGTCGGGTCCGGCGTGTTGTCGAAGTCGATCGTGCCGTTGGTTTGGCCTTCGCGGTGCGCCGTGATCGAACGCAAGGTGAGGCTCGGGCTGATCTCGTAATCGACGTGCAACGCCGAGCCGCGGGTTTCGACGTGGTTCTCGTCACCCGAGCCAGCGCGCGTGTCGTAGACGTCGTCCAGCGGCGCATAGTTCGGACCGCCGGCCGGGTAATCGGCGAGGCGATAGCCGTGACGCGGAGCGGAATCGTCGTCAACGCCATCGGCGGTGAAGCGGATGCTGAGGTCCGAAGTCGGCGTCCACTGAGCGCTGATGCGATACGCGTCGACGTCCTTGTTGTAGTGTTCGGCCCCCGTGGTGAGGTTGTCGCCGTAACCGTCGCGCACATAAAGCGCGAGGGCGCCGCCGACGACGAGATTCTCAGTCAGCGGCAGCGAGCCGGAGAGGATCACGTCCGTCTGATTATACGAGCCATAGTTGAAGCGCGCGCGCAGGTGCGCTTCTTCGGTGTCCATTTCCGATGTCACGTAACGCACGGCGCCGCCGACCGAGTTGCGGCCGTAGAGCGTGCCTTGCGGGCCGCGCAGCACTTCGATGCGCGAGATGTCGAAGATGTCGAGAACGGCCGCTTGCGGGCGGGCGATGTAAACATCGTCAACATAGAGGCCTACGCCAGGTTCGAAGCCCCAGAGCGGATCTTGCTGGCCGACGCCGCGAATGAACGCGATGAGCGTCGAGTTCGAGCCGCGCGCGATCTGAACGGTAGCGTTTGGCGTTGTTTGCTGCAGCACTGTGATGTCGGATGCGCCGCGTTGGTCGAGCTGTTCAGCGGTTTGCACCGTGATCGCGATCGGAACGTCTTGCAGGTTTTCTTCGCGGCGGCGGGCGGTGACGATAAGTTCGTCGCTTTCCTCAACAGCCATTTCCTGCGCCAAGGCGGGACTCGAGAATACAAATGGCGATGCACATACGCTCGCCAACAACAGCGCTAGCCGCGCCGGATCGCCAAACCGTTTCATGGAACTGCTCCTCCGCTTTTTAATTCACTCCGCCGCTGCGAGCGGACGAAATTTTCGATGTGGTTGAAGAATGCATCTGGCGCTTCGAGATGCGGGACGTGACCTGCGCCTTGGATGACGGCGCGCGATGCGTTCGGGGCGGTGTGCGCCACGAATGCGGTTGCGCCGTCGGGGTAGACCTGGCTGTCGCCGCCGGAGATCACGAGCATCGGCTGAGCGATGCGCGCGAGATCGGCGCGGAAATCTTGTTTGGCCATCGAGGCCCAAAGCGACGCCATGGCGCGGCCGTTGGCGTTCGACATTTCGGCGGTCGCCCACTCGATGAGCTCGGGCCGTGTGTCTTTCAAACCGGCGGCGAACATGCGCGGCGCGAAGCGTGCGACGTAGGCGGGCCAATCGGCTTCAATTTCGCCGAGCGTGCCGGCGACGTCCGATGTGGTGTAGGCGCCGGAAAGGCCGTGGGACCATTTCTCATCGTTGGTCAGGCGCGGCGCCATGTCTTCGATGATGAGGCCGGCGAGGCGCGAGCCCAGTTTTGGCGCTGCACGCCAAAGCGCCATCGCGCCCATCGACCAGCCCAGCGCGATAACGCCTTTCAGGTCGAGCGTTTCAATGAAATGCGCGATATCGTCTGCGAGCGTCTCGATCGTGAGCGGTGCGCTGCCTTGCCCTGACCCGGGGTGGGCGCGCAGCGTCAGCGTCAGGACGCGGTGCGAAGCGGAGAGGCGGGAACTCAGATCTTGGAAAAAACCGCCATTTGCCGCCCAGCCGTGCACCAGAAGGATGGGCGAACCTGCGCCGGCGTCGGCGTAGGACATAGTCGCCCCATCTGGCAAAACGTGGCCCGGCATGCCCGGTATTCCCCCCTTCGGCCTCGTTCGCGGGCCGAATTATTCTTGTCTTGCCGCGACTTATAACGGAGACTTGAAACATGAGTCAACATTCAGGTTCCGAAGCGGCAGCTACGGAGGAGCGCAGCGGCCCCAAGACGGAGCGCGGCCGGCGCACGCTGCGGCGGCTTTTGGATGCGGCCGGCGAGGAGTTCGGGGCGCGCGGCTATCACGAGACAGCCATCTCCAACATCACGCAGTCGGCGGGCGTCGGGCTCGGCACCTTCTACGTCTACTTCAAGTCGAAGGAGGAGGTGTTCAAAGCGCTGGTCGCGGACATGGGCGCACGGACACGCCACGCCTTGAGCGAAAGCGTAAAGGACGCGCCGAACCGGCTCGAAGCGGAGCGCTTGGGCATCCAGGCCTACGTCGAGTTCGTGCGCACACATAAAGCGCTCTATCGCATCGTCATGGAGGCGCAGTTCGTCGCCCCGGAAGCGTACCGCGCCTACTACCGCACCTTCTCCGAAGCGTATCGCCAGCAGCTGGCGCAAGCCTCCAAGCGCGGCGAAATCAGCGACGGCAATGACGATGTCCGCGTCTGGGCGCTGATGGGCGCCTCGACGTTTCTGGGACTGAAGTTTGGTATTTGGGATGACGCTGCCGACATCGGCGCGGTGTCGGAGGCAGCTGCAGATTTGATGATCAACGGGCTCGCGCCGCGGGCCAAGAAGGGCGACGCTTCCTAAGAGAAGCGGGCCAAGGGAGGTGACAATGAGTGTCGACCTCGTCGACATCACAGCCAAGCGCGCGGCGCTGACGCCGGATCGCGTCGCGTTCGAAGATGCGCTCACCGGGCGTACGCTCACCTATGCCGCGCTGGACGATCGCGCATCGCGTGCAGCCGCTGTGTTGTCAGCGCTTGGTGTCGGCCGCGAAGATCGCGTTGCGATCCTTTGCCGCAATCGCATCGAATTCTTCGAGATCATGTTCGCCTGCGGCAAGCTCGGCGCCATTCTCGTGCCGCTGAATTGGCGCGCGCCCTCGGTTGAGCTTTCGCCGCTGCTGGATGATTGTGCGCCGAGGGTTTTGGTGTTTGGCGTTGAAGACGCTGCATGCGCGCAGGCGCTCAAGCGCGACGGCTTGGCGCTCCTCGGGCTCGATGAAACCTATGAAAACGGCCTCCAAAACGTAGCGCCACTGCGCACGGAGCGCCGCTGGCCAGGCGATGCAATTTGGTCGCTGAGCTATACGTCAGGCACGACGGGGACGCCGAAGGGCGTGATCCAAACCTATCAAATGGCGGCGGTGAATGCGTTTCATGTGACGCAAGCCTTTGGTGTCCGCGCCAGCGATACGACACTGAACTTTCTACCGCTGTTTCATACTGCTGGCTTGCAGCTGGTGACGCTGCCGACCCTGATCGCAGGCGGCACGGTGATCGTCATGCCGGGCTTCGACGAAGCGCGTGCGCTTGAACTCATGCCGCGTCTCGACGTTTTTTTCGGCGTGCCGGCGGTGTACCAGCAGCTTGCGATGCATTCCGCGTTCGAAAGCGCCGAGCTATCGCGCGTGCGCGCGTGGGGATGTGGCGGCGCGCCTTTGTCGGACGTGTTGGTCGAGCGGTTCGCGGCGCGCGGCGTGCGCGTGTGCAACGGCTACGGCATGACCGAGACCGGGCCGACGGCGTTCGTAGCCGCGCCTGAAGATGCGCTGACGAAAATTGGCTCAGTCGGCAAACCGCAAATGCTGCTGGATGTACGCATCGTCGATGCGAATGGCGAGGATGTCGCCGAAGGCGAGAGCGGCGAGATCTGGATGCGCGGCGCTGGACTCACGCCCGGCTACTGGAAGCGGCCCGAAGAAACGGCGAAGGCGTTCACGGCTGATCGCTGGTTGAAGAGCGGCGATATCGGCCGGCGCGATGCGGATGGCTGCTACTACGTCGCTGGCCGGATCAAGGAGATGTACATTTCCGGCGGCGAGAACGTGTATCCGGCCGAAGTGGAAAACGCGCTGGCGCGGCATCCGGCGGTGCTGGAAGCCGCGGTGCTCGGCGTAGCGGACGAAAAGTGGGGCGAAGTTGGCCACGCTTTCGTACTGCTGCGACCCGATGCGGCGCCGATCTCGGCCAATGAGGTGATTCAGTTTTGCCGTGCCAATTTGGCTGGTTATAAAATCCCGCGCCACGTCACCTTCGTGGATGAATTCCCGCGCACGGCTGCGGGCAAGATAAGAAAACACATGCTCGCGCCTGGGCCGGTTGCGCCCGTGCGTTGAGCGCTAGGGGACGCGAGACGACCATGACCGGAGTGCGAAACACCTCGCGCCGCGCGCTGCTTGCGGGCGCATCAGGCGCTGTTCTGACGAGTGCGTGCTCGTCTTTTTTTATCGCGGGTGATGACACCGGTAACAGCGATCTGCGGCGCGATGCTCGGACGACAATGAAGCGTGCCGCGCGGTTCATGCGCGAGCGCGTGTCGTATCGCGGCGGCTACGTGTGGAGCTACGCGGAAGACTTCTCGCGCCGCTGGGGCGAGATGGAAGCCTACGAGACGATGATCTGGATTCAGCCGCCGGGCACAGCCACGGTCGGACATCTTTATCTCGATTGCTATCACGCAACGCGCGATGAGTTTTACTACCAGGCCGCGATGGAAGTGGCCGATGGTTTGATCGCTGCGCAACACCCAGCAGGCGGCTGGAATTATCTGCACGACTTTGCGGGCGAAGAGAGCGCGCGGCGCTGGTACGATACGATCGGCAAGAACGGCTGGCGGCTCGAAGAATTCCACCACTATTACGGCAACGCGACGTTTGATGACGCAGGCACGAGCGAGGCGTCGCAATTTTTGTTGCGCCTTTACCTAGAACGCCGCGCCTCGCGCCTGCGTGCGCCGCTCGAACGCGCAATTCTGTTTGTGCTCGACAGCCAATACGAGAATGGCGGCTGGCCGCAGCGTTTTCCGCGCCATTCCGAAGAAGAATCCTATATCCGCCAGATTACGTTCAACGACGATGTCGCTGGCGAGAACATCAAGTTTTTGCTGATGGCTCATCAGACTTTGGGCGACGAGCGCGCTCTGCCCGCAATTCGCAAAGCGATGGACGTTTTCCTTGCTACCCACCAACCCGCGCCGCAAGCGGGTTGGAGCTTGCAGCATGATGCCGAAACACTCGCGCCGCTGGGGGCGCGCAGCTATGAGCCGGAATCACTGGCTACGCACACCACCGCGACGAATATCGGTCAGCTGCTCAACTTCTATGAATGGACCGGTGACGAGCGCTTCATTGCGCGCGTGCCCGAAGCATTGGCTTGGCTCGATAGTCTGCGCCTGCCTGACAACCAGGTGCGCGTCGCTGGACGTCACTATCCAACTTTCATCGAGCTCCGCACCAATCGCGCGCGCATCAATCATCGCCGCGGCTCCAATGTCGTGAGCGGCGCATATTATTGGGATTACAACCCAGAGCGGCCAATCACGCACTATTCGCAATGGCGCGCGCTCGATGTTGCCGCGCTGCGGGCACGTTACGACCGGCTGCGCAGCGCCAACCCCACGACTTTGGCGGCAGCGTCGCCGTTCCACCGGCGTGCGAATTTCGAGTTGCCGCGCTTCTTCACGACCCAAAACATCGAGGTTTCTGACATGACCTCGAATGCTGGCGCTGGTGCGGTGCAGGCCCCGACGCCGGAGCGCACGCGCGAACTGATCGCGACATTGAATGCGGAGGGCTATTGGCCGACGCCGCTGACGGCCACCAGCCAGCCCTATATCGGCCCTGGGCCGCAAACGCCGAACCCCGGCGATTTCGCGCAAACGCTGGTGGGCGACCAGTACGACACCTCGCCCTACGTGACTTCGACCCCAGCCACCGGCATTTCAACCGGCGCTTTCATCCAGAACATGAGTTCGCTTCTGCTCATGGTCGATTCAGGCGAGTGAGAGGAGGGTCGGCGGTGGTAATGCCTCTGGGAGGAGGCTATTCTCGCTGCGTGTGGGGAATGAGCCGTGAGCGAAGAACAAGAAAATCCGTCTGACGACGTCGAGGCCAATAGCGCCCCGCGGGCGCCGAGCCCTCCGGCTCCGCCCGTCAATGCAAATTCAAGCGAAGACCGGACGATCCGTCTGGCGTCCATCGTAGCGGTCGACATTGTCGGCTTCTCGACGATGTCTGAGCGCGATCAGCGCAATGCGGCGCGCAAGGTTGAAGCGCTGCGTGCGCGCATCGACTCCACCGCCAATAGGCACGGCGGCCGTCTCTTCAACACGGCTGGCGACGGCTTCATGGTTGAGTTCGCTTCCGCAGGCGCCGCGCTCGGCGCGATCCAAGACATTCTCGATAAACGCGGCAGAGGCGAGCCGCCGATCCGCGTTGGCGCGCACGTTGGCGACGTTGTCGTCACCGCGACGAACGATCTGCTCGGCCATGGCGTGAACGTCGCGGCGCGGCTGCAGGAATTGGCGGAGCCCGGCTCGGCGCTCGTCTCGGCGGAGTTCCGCTCGATGGCGCGCTCGTCGCCAACGGCGGCATTCCAATCGCGCGGCCAGAAGCCGCTCGATAACATGGAGCAGCGCGTTCAGACGTTCGAGATTCTCTCCAAGCGTCAGAAATTCGCGCGGCTCTCCCGCAAGATCGCGTGGTTCACGGCGGCGGCTGTGGTGCTCGCGGTCGGCATCTATTTCAGCCCCGCGATCTGGCGCTTTGCAGAGCCGATGGTGCAGCAATACCAACAGCAGCAACAACAACAACAACAGGAGCCGCAGGAATCGAGTGCGGTTTCACCGCAGATTCCAGTGCAAACCGAGGCGCAAGATATCGTGCCAGTTACGTACACGCCGGGGCACACGTTCCGCGATTGCGACAATTGCCCGGAGATGGTTGTGCTTGGCGGCGGCCTGTTCACAATGGGCTCGCCGGCCACGGAAGTCGGCCGCGGCCGCGATGAGGGCCCGCAACGCGAAGTCACGGTGCGCCCGTTTGCTGTCGGCAAGTATGAAGTCACCTTCGCGCAGTGGGATGCGTGTCTCGCTGCCGGCGGCTGCAATGGATACTCGCCGTCGGACGGCGGCTGGGGCCGCGGTGATCGTCCGGTGACAAACGTGTCGTGGGAAGACGCCCAAAGCTATCTTACGTGGCTGAACTCTCAGGTGGGTGGCTTGCGCTATCGGCTGGCGAGCGAAGCGGAGTGGGAATATGCCGCGCGCGCAGGCGTCAGCGAGGCCTACGGCTTCGGCCCACGCGTGACAGCCACGCAAGCGACGTTCCGTGCGCGGCAAACGACGCCGGTCGGCGCGCACGAGGCGAACGCGTTTACGTTGTTCGACATGCACGGCAATGTCGGCGAGTGGGTCGAAGATTGCTACGCCCCCAGCTATGAACTCGCGCCGATCGATGGCGGGGCCGTGCAGGCGGACGAATGCCCACGCCGTGTGTTCCGTGGCGGCGGGTTCGCCGATCAGGCGCAATCCCTCCGTGCTGCGGCGCGTCAGGCTGTCCGCCCCGATCAACGCGCCCAGGGCCTCGGCTTCCGCGTGGCGCGCGCGCTGGACTAAGCGCTGGGTGTGACCGCGGACACAGACGATTCAGCGCCGGCTCCCCATGGTCGCGCCTTCAGGGGTGGATCAAGCTTTGGGGCGTAACGCGGCATGAGCAGAAGGTTTTTGCTTGCGCAAATTTCGGACACGCATGTCCGCGTCGATGATGAGGGCGCCTCGCTCCGTCAGATGACGCGCGCGTTGGCGCAGGCGCGTGACTACGCAGCCGACGCTATCTTGATGACCGGCGACCTCGTCAACGACGAGCGCGATGAGGAATATGCAGCGCTCGCTGCGGCGCTTATCGATCCGCCTGCGCCGCTGTTCTTGATGCCGGGCAACCACGATCAGCGCGCGCGCATTCGCACACATTTCCCAAAGCACCAATATCTGCCTCAGGACGGCTTTTTATCCTTCGCACTGGACCAATTTCCGGTGCGCATCGTGTGTGTTGACCAGATCGTGCCGGGCGAAACGCACGGCATGCTCACCGACGCGCAGGCGGAGTGGCTTGATCGCACGCTCTCCGTCTCGAGCCGGCCTACGATTGTGGCGCTGCATCATCCGCCAATCGCAACGCATGACGTGTTGTTCGATCAGATCGGTCTGCGTGATGCGAAACTTCTCAAAACCGTAATCTCCAAGCACAAGCACGTGCGCAGGATTATCTGCGGGCATCACCACCGCGTGGTGTTCGGGCAGGTCGCGCACGCGCCGGTGATTATCGCGCCCTCTACGTCGTGGGTTTACGGCTTGGCGTTGACTGACACTCAACCGATTGCGCCCAAAACCTCAGAGCAGCCGGGCTGGATGCTCCATATTTGGTCGGAGCAAGACGGTTTCGTCAGCCATTTCATCGGATTGTGAGGACGGCTTAGGCCGAGTTCCTAAATGCAGGTGGGCCGGATCTCTCGATCCGGCCCTTGCTGCGGTGGCGCCTTGGGCGGGGGGAGTAGGTCGGCGCCGTGGATAAAACGTCGCCTCAGCAGAGTCGTTCCGCGCCAGACTGAATTATTTTCGCCTGTCCGACGAGACGAACGCGATCGTCCGATTCCGGACAAAGGCAGGGAACGAGGGCACCGAGTTCCCGGACGAGTGAGAGTTTAAAAGCGCCGGCGAGACTTCCGGTTCAGCGGCCGCCCCGCCAGCGCAGTCAGCACCCCCGTGCCATCGCCAGAAAACGCCGCCAGCGGCGCGCGGTCAAGTCCGAAACAATTCTTGTACAAGTTTTTGCGCGCCGTTTTTTGCGATTAACAGCGGCAAAGCCACACATTCAAAACATTACACAATCTTGCGCGGGTGTTCGCGCGGCGTTTCGTTGACGGCAGAGAGATTTGCGTGTCCCTTCGCCCGCGCTTCTAAACGCCCCCCGAACCGATGAGGACGACGCGATGCCTGATGTCACGAAGCGATTTGGCTGGGGCGTCAGCGTAGAGGCCATCCTACATCATTTCGCCACGCCGGAAATCAGGGCGCTGGAAAAACATTGCCGCAAGCTGATCCGCGACTTCACCAACCCTGAATTGGAAGGCGAAGGCTATCGTTGCACCGTTATTCCCTTCGAAATGTTCGAGTACGGATTTTCGCTCACCTATGATTTCGAGGGAGAAACCTGGAAGCTCGAAGTCATTATGCAGCCGGATTTTGACTCGCCGGACTGCGGCCGCAAGCGTCCCGCGCCGGGTGGACGGGGCGGCACAGGCGGAAGCCGGCGCGCCGTAGGCTATGAGCGCCGGAGCTGGCGCATGCTGCATCAGATGATGACCGGTATCGCGCGAGAATTGCAGATGTTCTTGCACGACACACGTACAGGTTTCGCGAGGCGTGTCGAAGCGAGCACAAAGTACACGCAAGCAATGGAAGCATCGACGCACGTTACATCTTGTATACAATTGCTCAACGCTTTTGCCCAACAAGGGTCACACGGATGCAAAAACGTTGTGCTTCTTGTTCGCTCTAAGGTGAATACGGCGTTGGTCTATCTCGGCCCGCTGTGGAGCTATGCGGACTACGCACCGTCCGAAACACTTTGGGATCCGGGGCTATTCGGCCGCCAGATCGAGCCCGCGAGCGGTTAGTACTATGAGCCCTGGCAAGCCGTCGAAGCGCAAACGCGGCGCGGAGAACGAAACCACCTCGTTTTCCACATCGCAAGGCCGAGCGAATTTTGCCCGCGCGCTGGAAACAACCGCAGAAGAAAAAACCATCGTCGGCTTTGCGCGCTACAGCACGCCGGTTGCGGTGCTGGCGCCGATAGAGGCGGTACGTATGCTCGCCGGACAATCAGGCGATGTCGATCCAGCAGTCCGCGCGCGGATTGTGCGGATGGCTAAACTCTTCCTCGCCAGCGCGCCGCCGCAGCGGAAGCCGCGCGCTAAGGTCGCGAAGGCAAAGAAAAAGGCGGCAGCGAAGAAGGCCGCGCGCCCCGCGCGTAAGCCGAAGAAGGCGAGCGCAAAGCGCAAAACCGGCAAGAGAAAAAAGCTGGGAAAATCCGCCTAAGCACGGCATAAGCGCCCGAAACACTCGGAGCGCCTTTCATGAAAACGAGAGCGGCGGTCGCATTCGCGGCCAAGCAGCCTTTGGAAATCGTCGAACTCGATTTGGAAGGCCCGCGCGCGGGCGAAGTTCTGGTCGAGATCAAAGCAACGGGCATCTGCCACACCGACGCCTACACGCTCGACGGGCTCGATAGCGAAGGCATCTTTCCGAGCATTCTCGGCCATGAGGGCGCAGGCATCGTGCGCGAGATCGGCGCGGGCGTAACCAGCGTCGTCGTCGGCGATCACGTTATTCCGCTGTACACGCCGGAATGCCGGCAATGTAAAAGCTGCCTATCGCGCAAAACCAATCTCTGCACCGCCATCCGCGCCACGCAGGGCAAAGGCCTGATGCCGGACGGCACCTCACGCTTTTCCTACAAGGGCAAGGCGGTCGCGCACTACATGGGTTGCTCGACGTTCTCGAATTTCACTGTGCTGCCGGAGATCGCGCTGGCGAAAATCCGCACCGACGCGCCATTCGACAAGGCTTGCTACATCGGCTGCGGCGTCACCACTGGCGTCGGCGCTGTGACGAACACGGCAAAGGTTGAGCCTGGCGCGAACGTTATCGTGTTTGGTCTCGGCGGCATCGGCCTCAACGTCGTGCAGGGCGCAAAGCTTGTCGGCGCCAACATGATTGTCGGCGTCGACATTAATCCGGCGCGCGAGGAATGGGGCAAACGCTTTGGCACGACCCATTTCGTCAACCCGAAGAATGTCAGCGGCGATCTGGTCGCGCACCTTGTCGAACTCACCGGCGGCGGCGCCGACTACACGTTCGACTGCACCGGCAACACGACGGTGATGCGTCAGGCGCTTGAAGCCTGCCATCGCGGTTGGGGCGAGAGCATCATTATTGGCGTGGCAGAGTCCGGCAAAGAGATCGCCACGCGCCCGTTTCAGCTGGTCACTGGCCGTGTCTGGAAAGGCACCGCCTTCGGCGGCGCGCGCGGCCGTACCGACGTGCCGAAGATCGTGGACTGGTACATGGACGGCAAAATCGAGATCGACCCGATGATCACGCATACGCTGCCGCTCGAGCGCATCAACGAAGCGTTCGACTTGATGCACAAGGGCGAGAGCATTCGCAGCGTGGTGGTTTATTGATGGGCGACTGGAAGCTCCCACTATCCGCCGCCTGCATGTGCGGTCGCGTGAAGATGCGCATCACCGTTGCGCCGATCATCTCGATGGCCTGTCATTGCACCGGCTGCCAGAAGCTCACGAGCGGCGCGTATTCGCTGTCGCTGATGATCCCCGCCGCCGGCTTTGAAATAGAAGGCGCAACCGAGATTGGCGGCCTGCACCGCGCTGAAAGCGTCCACCACTTCTGCGCACGCTGCAAGAACTGGCTCTACACTTCCGGCATCGCCGACGGCCAGTTCATCAACTTCCGGCCGACCATGCTGGCGGATGCCAGCTGGTTCGTGCCGCTGATCGAGTCGTACGTGTCGGAAAAGCTTCCGGGCGTTCAAACCGGCGCCAAGCACAGCTTCGAACGCTTCCCCGATCCGTCGCAATACCCGGCGCTGATGGCGGAATTCGCTCAAGAGGGGGCGCAGCCGGCTTGAGCCTGCCGAGCGCCGTTGCTGGCGCGGCGGGGCCGGTATAGAGCTTGCCGCGAGGGACATTTGCGGCGCGGTGCCCGCGCTTTGGGTGGTGATTTTATGATCCGTAAGCTTTTGATCGCGTGCGCGTTGGCGTGCCTGGCAGCCCCGGCGCTCGCGCAGGATCAGACCACGCCGCCCGCTAACACCACCGCACAAGCGCCGGCCGAGCCGCGCCCGCCCGAAACCTGCGGCATTCTTTCGACCGGCGCCGAAAGCTCAAGCTTCACGCCAATCGTCGGCTACACGATATTGTGGGCGCGCCCGCCGATGACGCGGCCGGAGGGCGATGTCGATGGCATCTTGTGCGTTCGCTCGCACATCTATCTTGGCGTGAACGATCACCGTGTGTTGACTGATCTCGCCGTTCCGTTCTTCATTCGCGATGCCACGCGCCTAGCGACGTTGGAAATGAACAACGGCCAGCTGCGTCTGCGCTTCGTCACCGGTTCGCCGACCGCGGGTGAAGCGGCCGCCCTCGCACTCGCGATCGACGCCGCACACAATGACATCGCGAGCCGTCCGGTCACGCGCTAAGCCTTCACATCAGCGCAGCAGCGCACTAGGTGAGTGCGCATGGACATCAGAGCGCAACATCGCGTGCACGGCGGCACGCTTTCCTATGTGCAACACGAAAGCGCATCGACCGGCGGGACGATGCGCTTTTCTGTGTTTACGCCGCCGGGCGCTGGGCCGTTTCCGTATCTGATCTGGCTTTCTGGTCTCACGTGCACAGAAGATAATTTCACGACGAAGGCTGGCGCGTATGGCGCGGCGGCTGCGCATCGCATGGCCATCGTTGCGCCCGATACTTCGCCGCGCGGCGACGGTGTCGCCGATGATCCGGCATACGATCTGGGCCAAGGTGCGGGCTTCTATATCGATGCGACCGAGGCGCCGTGGACGCCGCACTTCAAGATGGAGAGCTACGTCACACGTGATCTGATCGCCGCGGTTGAAGAGGGCTTTCCACTGGCGCCGAAGCGCTCTGTCTTTGGTCATTCGATGGGCGGCCATGGCGCGCTGACATTGGCGATGAAGCATCCTTCTCTGTTCAAAAGTGTATCGGCCCTCGCGCCGATCTCATCACCGACGCAATGTGCGTGGGGTGAGAAGGCGTTCAGCGCTTATCTCGGGGCCAAGCGCGACGCTTGGAAAGCGCATGACGCCGCGTTGTTGATTGAAGCCGGGCAAGCCGCGCCGTTCGATGATATTCTGGTCGATCAAGGTCTCGGCGATCAGTTTCTAGAGAACCAGTTGAAGCCGGAATTGCTCGAAGCAGCGGCGGCAAAGGCGGGGCAAAAACTCACGCTGCGCCGCCATGAAGGCTACGATCACTCGTACTTCTTCATGACGACCTTTGTCGCCGACCATGTCGCCTTTCACGCCGCGCGCTTGGCTTGATTTGAAGAAGGTCAGTGGGCGCAGGCGGCGGCGCTGCAGCGAAACGGCGCGCGGCCCAAGCAATCGCGAGCAGGACGAGGCCTAGGCCTACGAACGACGCAACCCGTGTCACGCCGCCAAGCCGCGCCATGTCGACCAGGAACACTTTCAGCGTCGTTAGCAGCAGAAGTCCAAGTCCGATCCAGCGCAATAGCGGATCGTTGCGGCGCATGCCGAGCCAGAACACAGCCGCGCCAAAGAGCGCCCAAACGGCTGAATAGATCCACATCTCAGCGCCTTGCGCTGCGCCGCTAAACATCGCTTCGCGGTGATAGAGCCAGCGTACAATCAAGGTCGCGGTGACAAAGAGATGGCCCACGACAGCGATCGTCGATGCACGCGTCAGCCAGTCCGGCCATCGCGCGTGCGGGACATTGGCCGCGCGTGTGCTCATCCAAGCTGCAAGCAGGAGTGCGGCAAGCGCGTATAGGGCGCTAAGCGGCGTTGTGAGTGTAGCGGGCAGCACGCCCCACCACGGATTGAACAATAGCCAGAGTCCAAGCGCGGCGAACACCAGCGCTGGCCAGATGGCTGACGCCCACAGCGCCTGCAGATCATAGAGATAAGCCCGCACCGTATCGCGGCCCGGTGCGCGCGCTGTGACAGCGCTTGCGGCCAGCGCGAACGCCAGCGGCCAGATTGCATGCGCCAAGCCTTCGAGTTGCGCGAGCGGCTCGCCATTGTCCATCAGGCCGCGATGATAGAACCAGCGGATAACGAGGTGCCCAAAGCTCCATGCGAAGATGCTCGCTGCCGCCGCGGCGGCGAAGCGCGTGGGCTCGACCTCCTTGCTGCGCGAAAGGGCGCGGCCGAGAAAGAGCGCAACGACGATGGCTACGCCGTGCGCTAGCACTGCGAGCAATGTTGAGAGCGCGTTGGTCGTATCTGAATCCTGTGCGCCCCACCAAGGATGGCGAAGCGCAAGCAGAATCAGCGCCGCACTTGCGATGCCGAACCACGCTGTTGCCCGTGAGGCCGTGAGCGCGTCTTGCGTGAACGGGCGCTCGGGGCTTCGCGCTTCTCGCAGTCGTGCGAACATCGTGACGGCGAGCGCTGTGAGCAGCAGGATGAGTGCGTAGCAGGCGCCTTCGAACAGTCCGACATCGGCGCGCGCCATGGCGCCGCCGTGGAAGAACCGGCGTGTCTCAAGCAGCGTCCAGATAAGCAACAATATTCCGCCTGCCGTCGCGTAGATCCGGCCTGCCAAGCGTTGGTGCTCATATACGCGTCGCGCCGCGAACAATGCGAGCGCCGCTGGGGCGGCGAAGGCAAGTAGCAGCGTGTTGATGATATGCGGGCCGAACACGGTTGCCGGCGCCGCCCCCCACCATGGATTCACAGACAACGTCGGCGCGGCGAACGTGTAGAGCAAACCGGCGCCAATGAGCACGTGGTGTCGCCAGCGGCCGATAATGCCGGTTTCAACGCCAAGGCGCGTCATCAGGATGTGGCCGGCGGCGATCAGCGCGATCACGCGCAAGCTGACTTCAGTGAAGCTGTCGATGCCATCGCGGTCCGGCCCCGCGGTGAGCGCGCGCAACGCCAGGAAGATTGCGATCAGGATGACGAAAACTGCGCCGGCATTGAGCGATTCGGCTGCGATCGATCGCGGCTCGGCGCGACCCGTGAAGGCGCTGGCGATGAACAAGAGCACCGCGGCGACCGCGAGTGTAATCAACGCGCCGCTCAATGGAATTTGCCCCGAAAGCGTCGAGCTGATCAGGCTCGGCGAGAGCGCATGTCCGATCGCGAGTGCGCCGGCGACCAGTGCTGTGTAGCGCAGCATCGTCCAACCACGCAGACCGAAGCCAAAGGCAAACAATGCCGCAGCTCCGGCGTGCGCCGCTGTTCGCACTGAGGCAGGAAATGCAGATTCGATCGCGAGGAGCAGAAGCGCAGCGCCGCCGCCGACCCAAAAGCTTGTGGCGCGATCTTTGCGCGAGTCCTGCACTTCATCTGCGGTGAGCCAGGCGGCGACGAACAGAAGCGCTGCGCCCAGAAAGAGCGGCGTCCAGGCAGTGTAGCCGTGCCAGTTCTCGCGCGAGAACGCCGCGAGCGCCGTCAGAACTGCAGCACCGATTGCGCCGGATGCTGCGATCAAGGCGCGGCTGTTGCGATGCGGACGGGCGCCGAGCGCGGCCGCGACGATGACGGCGGAGGAGAATAGGGTGAAGGGATAAAAGTCCGGCCCCAGCGGCGGCAACGCAAAACGAATCTGCAGATAAGACGCAAAGCCCAGCACCAGCGAGGCGATGGCGATCAGCAGCGTCACCGGCGCCGCTACCCGCGCGCGAACGGCGGCGGCGGCGAGAGCGACGAACATGGTTGCGACCCACGCGGGGCCGCCGATGACGCCAGAAGGCAATGTCGCAATGGCGATCCAAGTCCAGATCAGCAGCACGCTACTGATGCAGATGACGGCGGCGGGCAGATGCGCGTGCGTTTGCGTCCAGGTGAGGCGCGAGGCGGCTTCGTCGGCGAGCGGCTTGCGGAATGCGAGCGCGACGCCGCCCATTGCCGTGAAGCTCGCCAGTGCGAGTGCACGGCGGATCTCTTCGGCGGCGAGCGCGATCGAGAACCAGAAATAGAGGCCGACCATCGCTGCGATCGCCACCCACGGCCAACGCCGCCACGCCGCAAGCGCAAAGCCCGCGCCGCCGACACCGACGAGGTAGAACGTCAGCGGCAGCCGTGGCCAAAGATCGGTGCCGGTGATCTGCGGCGCCAGCAGGGCCAGCGCAATTGCGAGCACGCCAAGCGCTTGGCCATGCACTAGCGACAAGCCCACCAGAATTGCGGCGCACAAAGTCAGCATCAGCGCAGCGACGGCGTAATCGACGAGGCCGTAGAGTCCGTGCGCGGCCCAGGCGATGGCGTAGAGCGTGACGACGCCAGCGCTTGCGAGCATGGCGGCCACGAGTGGGCTTCCCGGCGGCTGCGCCACATTCCGTCGGCGCGCCCATTCGCTGCCGCCAATGAGCGCGAGGCCCAACGCTAGCGCGCAGACGAGCTGCACTTGCGGCGTGAACCAGGGCTGCTGGCTCGCGAACGAGACCATGAGTATGCCGCCAATGGCGACCAGCGCGCCGCCGAGCCAGGCGAAGCCATTTTGGGCGAGCCAGGTTTCGAGTTTGCGGTCGCGCGGTTTGGCGATGCGCGGGGGCGGGGTGGCGGCGGCGGGCGGCATGCGCACCGGCTCTTCGAGCGGCGGGGCGGGCGTATCGAGGATGAGCGGTTCATCGTCGTTGGAAGCGACGGGGAGTGGCGTATCCAGCACCAACTCGTCCGGTGGGAGCGGGGTGTCGAGCAACAGCGGCTCGAGCTCTTCCGCTGGCCGCGGCGGCGCAGCCGGCGCCGGGCCGACTTCCATCGGCGCGCGTTCCTGCAGCATCAGGCGCGACTCAAGCTCCATGAGCTTGTGCGTCAGCGCACCGATCCGCTGTTGCTGCCACCAAGCGAAGGCGGCGAGGCCAATGATGGCCAACCATTCCATGCGTGCGCCGCCCCTCAACGCGCGGTTTTGACGGCGCAAGCTCCGGCGCCGAAGCGCGCAAGGCAAGGGCTTGCGCCATTGAAGCGGCGGCGATTTCGCCACCGAAGAGAGTTTGCGCCCGCCGCGCGAGCATGCTCAAAGCGGCCATGAGCTTTATCTTCGATCCGGCGCCTCAGGCTGCCGTCTCCATCGTCAACAGCGCCGCGAAATTTCCGGTGCGACGCATCTTCTGTGTCGGGCGAAATTACGCCGACCATGTCCGCGAAATGGGGAATGACCCCAAGAGCGAACCGCCGATTTTCTTTTCCAAACCGGCCGACGCGGTGGTCGAGAGCGGCGCGGTAATCGCTTATCCGTCGAACACTGCGAACCTCCATCATGAAGTTGAACTGGTGATCGCGATCGGCAGAGGCGGCGCGAACATCGATGCGGGTGCGGCGCTCGCGCACGTTTGGGGTTACGGCGTTGGCGTTGATCTCACGCGGCGCGACCGGCAAGCGGAGGCGAAGAAAGCCGGCACGCCGTGGGATATTGCAAAAGGCTTCGATCATTCCGCGCCGATCAGCGCGCTGACGCCGGCGGCTGAGGCTGGCGACGTTTTGAACGCGCGAATCTGGCTCACAGTGAATGGCGAGACGCGGCAGGAGTCGAATACGGGCGGCATGATCTGGTCCGTGCCGGAAATCATCGCAGCGCTCTCGCGCTGGTGGGAGCTGAAAGCGGGCGATCTGATTTTCACCGGATCGCCGGAAGGCGTCAGCGCGATTGCGACGGGCGATGTGATCGCCTGCGGCGTCGATGGACTGGCGCCGCTTACGTTTTCGATTGGGCCGTGAAACCGGCGCGTGCGCTCGCGACCGCTGCGGCCCGCGCAACAGCCCAAAGTGCATCACCTCCTGCCAAGCGGGAGACGGGGCGCGTAGGATGCGCCGAGATAGTCTCTGTTGTGCGCTGGCCATCGCTGACCAACACCGCGCGTCGCACGCGCCCCGTTGCAATCGTTTTCGATCGGGCCGTCACGGGGAGGTTTTTCACTCTCCTGGATAGGTCCCCGACCGCGTGCGGACTTTGCCTTTAAGCCCGGTGTCTCCCGCAGTTCGCGCCTTACGCTGCTATCCCGCGGGCTTCGGTGTGCTCTGTCGCCGTCATTGTTGACGGAATTTCTGCGCTCACTTCGAGGGCGCCCCCTCTGGTTTCGCGCCGCCGCTTCCGGGTAGCCGGACGCGTCACGGACAGCACCTTCACGCTCGATCACATCCCTCGCGCTCGCTCGGCTCGGCTAGCCAGATGAACCTCCCGTGCGAGGGATGCGTGCAGTATCGCTCAGCTTTTCGGGTGTAGGATACGTTTTTGCGCGGGGCTTGATTTTGCTGGGTGAAGTCGTGTTCTGGTGTGGGATAGAGGCGGCTGACCGCTATTGGCCCAATTGAGACATTAGCCGCTAGAGTTCAACGTTGGCGGCCAGAGCGTCCCAATCGAGTTTGGAGAGATCCTCCATGATCGATGCCTCGATTGGCAGAGCGAACTCGTTTTGGAGCCAAACAACTCGAAGCTCGGAGCGGTTGAGGACTGCATCGGCGGCGGCGACTGGTGTCGACCTGAAGAGTCCAACACAGGTTATTCGAGGAAGAGTAGCCGGATCGCCAAACGGATACGTCTCGCCTGGCTCCAATTCTATCGCTGTTTCTGCGGGGGTTATCAGAAACACCGGGGGCTGCTGCGGCGTTTGATGCCGTGCAACGACATTCTCTAGATATTTTTGATTGCGCCTGCGCGTCGGCAGCCCTTCAAGCAGTCCGCCGTAGGTGAGCGATTGGCTCAATTCCCGAAGCTCTAACTGGCGGCCGGTCACGGTTATTATTTGACTGGCTCCGCCCACGTCCATCTCCCAGCTCAGGTCCTCAGTGGTGATGCCATGCCGGCAGGAATGTCGGCAATCGGCGAAACCGCGCCGTTGCTGCCGGTGCTAATTGACCGGCGGCAATCGAGAGGTTGGTCCGCTCGCGAAAACCGCGTGACGACCGAGGTTGGCCGCGACCCGCGAGCGGATATGTTTGATTGGGGACTTTCCGCGGTCTAGCGTTGCGACGCGGTTAGCGGACTCCTTGAGGCGCACGATGACGTGGTGGATGCGAAATGTTGCTGCCGCGCTCGTTCTTCTTCAGAGCGGATGTGTGACCGAACTTAAGCCTGCCCCAGAGATGCTCACGCTTTCGCAACTTTCAGATCGGCGTTCCACTCTTGACGGCACAACTGTGACTCTGGGCGGCTACGCTGGGCGACATACGAATGCCCGGGGCGAAGCCGTCATTTATTTGCTACCCGGCAGACGGTCCGCGCTCAACCCAGGCGTAATTCTCTGCCGGGGTAACGACGAACTCATTGTCGCATTCCGTGTCATGAATAACCACGCCTTGCTGTCTCGATTGGAAGACTATCGCCGCTCACCTTTCGTAATTGTGCGCGGAGTGTTTCGGGACGGCGCGTGGATATTTCCCGATCATTTGGCTTCCGAAGCCTATTCCGGTCGGCTTGAGAACGTCGAGTTGATTGATGTCGCGCAGGACGAGTGCTTGTTTCGCCCAACCGAATGATATCTGCGCTGGCGTAAAGCGCGTCGCGCTCGGACAAATGCTCGGTCGAGCGGCACTGACCACTCGCGCGCATGGGAAGCCGCCCGTAGTAGCGCCCTGCGAATATGACACACTCTGCCGAACCCAGATGACTGCAAGCGGCGAAAAGCGGACTCTTGTGGCCGTTTCGTGCGGGGGTGGTTTGGCGCAGGTTTTGGTGTTCGACCGTAAACTTCGTCCGGGCGCTCTGTCGTCCCTCTCCGCCGTGAGCGCGGCGATCAGTAATCGCGCCTACCGATTGCCTCCCATCCGCTACCGCCCCTAAACTCTCCGCGGCGAGGGGAGATCAATCATGTCTGAGCGTATGAATATTGCGTCGTGGTCGAGCGTTATCGGCACGTGGGTGGGCATCGGCGCGGCGGCGTTTGGCGGCTATACGGCGCTGCAAACCTATAATGAGGAAGTCGCGAAAATGGAGGACGCGCGCGTCGTCCAGACGTTCAGCTTCCTTGAAATGTTCAACAGTTCGCAGCGTCTGCAGAGCCGCCAATTGGTGATGGCTGCAGCGAACGGCGGTGAGCCGATTGCCGGCCACGATCTTTGGGTGACGCTCGATTTCTTCGACGCGCTGCAAATCTGCGTTGAGCGCGGTCTGTGCGATCAGGAGCTCGCGGTGCAGCTTTTCCAACCGTACGCGGCGCCGATCTGGAATGGCTTGGGTGATGAGATCACCGCCGGTCGCACCGAAAGCGATCCGAATATGGGCGGCGGCGTCGAATGGCTCGCAAGCTTGCCGCCGCCGACCCCGTTCGTGGCGGAGTCGGGTGAAGCGGCCGCGCCTGAACAAGCGCCTGCTGCGGAAGAAATTTCGGCTGAGCCCGAAGCGGCGCAATAAAGCTCAACAACCGCGGCGCCGCAGCGTCATAGCTTGACGCTGCGCGCACGCGCGCCGAACACTCCGCCCATAAAGGGAGAAAAACGCCATGGCTCAAATTGGGTATGTCTGTCTCGGCGCCAATGATTTCGATCGCGCGTGCGCCTTCTACGATACGCTGACGACGGAGCTCGGCGGCAAGAAGCTATTTCCGACGCCGCACGGGCAAATGTATCGCCTCGGCGGCGGCGCGATGATCATGGTCACGCGCCCGTACAACGAACAAGAAGCGCATCCCGGAAACGGCACCATGCTCGCGATCAATGTCGACGAGCAGGCGGATGTTGCGCGCATCTACGAAAAAGCGCTCTCACTCGGCGCCACGTGCGAAGGCAAGCCAGGCGCGCGCGGCGCCTTCGGCGACTTCGCGTACTTTCGCGATCCTGACGGCAACAAACTCGCCGTGTTCTGGACCGAGCGGCAGAAGAAGCAATAACGGAGCAGGCCCGCGCTTACGCCTATGGCGTTGGCGCGGGCTCTTCTTTTTCCTTTTCCCGCTGCCGTTCAATCGCACCGCGGAAAATGTCCTCGAGCGGATTGCGCGGGCGTTCTTCGGCAGCGGGGGCGGGCGTTTCACCTGTGGTTGGCGTTGCCGGGGTTTCGCCGGCGGGCGTTTCGGCAGGCGGCGGCGTTGTCGCCGGCTCGCGGCCGAACAGAGCTTCGCCCAAGCGTGCGAGTGGGCTCCCGGTATCTTGCTGACGCAAGACGTTGCGCAATTGATCTTGCACCACGTCCTCGATCGCCGGCCTGAAGCTCACCCGTGACCACGGCCCAGTGATCCGAAACGGAATACCGAGACCAGCAACGCTCACATCGCCGCCTTGGCCTTGGGCGTTGTTAACGGCCCGCGGCGCAATCCGCATGTCGATCGTTTGCGCGCCGATGTTGACGAGGCCCCGGCCCTCCAAGCGCACGAACGGATTGAGCATGCGCAGATTGTCGGTCGCCGCCACGCCGTCGGCGATCGTGAAGTTTGCGGCGAGTTCTGCAAAGTCGGTGGACGATCCTTCGCCGGCCGCGGCCCCGCTCACCGCCGCCTGCACCGTGCGCGCCACTTGCGCGAGGTTGATGCCTTTCCACTGCCCGTCATTGAACGAGAATGACGCGCTGCCGCGCAGGGAGCGCATGATGCTGGCTTGCGAATTGCCCGTACCCACCAGCGAAGCCGTCAAGCGGCCGCGCCCGGCGATACGGTCAAAGCCAATCGCGTCGCGCAGCAACGGCTCGGCTTGCACATTCTCCGCGTTGAGTTCGATGGCTATGCGCGGCGTTGCGCCCGAGCCATCGGCGATCAGGCGCGCTGTGCCTGCGCCTTGGTAGAGGCCGATCCGTGTCAGCCGCGCATCGGCTGCACCATTCGCGACACGCAGATTGAGCGCGACGTTGGAAAAACTCATGCGCTGAAACTGCAGGGCGCCAAGCACCAGATTCAAATCCGCGTCGAGCGCGCGCAAGCCAGTGAAATCGATCGGATCGGCGCTCCAGGCGGTGTTGACTTCAACGCCGGCGCCGCTTGCGCCTTGCGAAGGCGCGGGCAGGTAGGGGTTGAGATCGACGTTTGGCGCGTTCAGACCGCCATTGATGCGCAAGCGCCCGTTCTCTTGATTGATCAAAGTGAGATTGCCGGTCGCTTCGATCGCGTCGAGCTGAAGGGCCGCGCCGGTCAGCGCCGTGGTTTCGCCTTCACGCGCCATTTGTGCGCTCAAGCTGTAGCGGCCAAAGCCGCCGCCTTCGGCCATGGGCGAGCCAAACCAAGCCAGCAATTGGCGTAGGCTATCGCCGCGGGCTTCGAGCCGGCCGGCGAGCGCGCCGTTCTCTGCGTTGAACGCGCCGTCGAAGCTCGCGTCCAGCGGATCGGAGCGCAGGCTCGCCTGCATCGGCGTTTCGCCCTTTTCGAGCACCGCGCGCGGCAGGCCGATCGTGCTTTCGATGTTCAGGCGTTGGCCGCGATAGTCGAGCGCGGCTTCCAAACGCGCCGGTTGATCGAGCGAGTCCAAGGCAAGGGTGGCGTCGACATCTTCGAGCAGCAGCGGCTCTGCGCCGTCCGCCCCTTGAAACGAGATCACGCCGTCGACCAGCCGCACGTCGTCGAGGCGCAGATCTTCGATCGTCATTTGATCTTCGGGCGTCTCCTCGGTTGGGAACGTCCAGTTTGCCGTGCCGTCTTCACGGGCAAGCATGCGGATTTCCGCGCCTTCGAAGATCAACTCCTTCACCTCGATCGAGCCGCGCAGCAACGGCATCAGCTTCACGGCGAATACGATGCGGTCGGCGGCGATGAAGGGCTCTGTCGTGTCGAAGCCTTCCGGGTTCGAGAGCGAAGCTTGCGTCACTGAAAAGCCAAGGGCGGGCCAGAACGAAACATCGATCTCGCCGCCAAGGACCAGATCGCGTTCGGTCGCTTCTTCGATGCGCCGTTCGGCTTCGCGCGCGGCGAGCTCCTTCGGGAAGAAGACGAAGAACAATACGATCGCCAGCACCAGCGCGAGCAGGATTGCGCCGATGGCGATCCCGATGGTTTTGGCGTTGAGCTTCAGCTGCATCCCATGTCCTTTCGAGGCACGTCTAAGTTTAGGCGCCCGATCACGCGAAATCGAGCTTTCGCTTGCTTTGCCCGCGGCGCGGGGTGGGCTATCCCACTGTGGATGGGTGGTTTCTTCGCTTCGCTGTTCTCCGAAATAAATGCGCGCCGGCGGCGGCTGCGCGGGGCGCTGGGCGAACTCGGGCAGGGGATCGTCGAGTTCCTGATTATGGGCGGGATCTTGGTCGGCTCGGTCGGCCTGTTCGTGCGCCCGCACTATATGCCGGCGGCTGCCCCTTGGGGGTTTGCCCTGCCGTTCGTGTTCATCGCCGGGTACCTGCTGATTGACGCCCGCCGGCAGGCTAGTCTGGCCCGCGGCGTAGATGCCGCAAAGGTAACCTCAGGCTCCGATTGGGTGGCGCTGCTTTGGTCGTTCGGCTGCGCCCTCGTTGGTCTGGCGGCATTCGTGGTGGCCTGGACGGCGGAGCCCGAAGCCCCGGTTGATCCGCTCGATTGGACGCCGCCAGAGCACGCCCTCGAGGTTGATATTCCGTCGTAGCCCGCGCCGTCCCGTCACCTTGACGGGCCATGCGACCCTCGCCAATCAGAGCTTATGGTCGAACTCACGCTCCCTAAGAACGCCAAGGTCAAATCGGGCAAGCGCCACGCCGCGCCGGCTGGGGCCAAGAACACGCGCGAGTTCAAAATCTACCGCTACGATCCCGAGACCGGCGAGAATCCGCGTTGGGATACCTACACCGTTGATCTTGATCGCTGCGGCCCGATGGTTCTCGACGCTGTCATCTACATCAAGAACGAGATCGATCCGACGTTGACGTTCCGCCGCTCGTGCCGCGAAGGCGTTTGCGGTTCGTGCTCGATGAACATTGGCGGCCGCAACACGCTGGCCTGCACGCAAGGCATCGACGAACTGGGCAAAGGCGCGATCACGATTTCGCCGCTCCCGCACCAGCCTGTGCTGAAGGATTTGGTGCCGGATCTTTCTAATTTCATGGCGCAGTACGCGGCGATCCAGCCGTTCCTGCAAACCGTGACGCCAGAGCCGGACGGCGAATGGCGCCAAAGCCCGGAAGAGCGCGCCAAGCTCGATGGGCTCTATGAGTGCATTCTCTGCGCCTGCTGCTCGACCTCGTGCCCGTCTTATTGGTGGAATAGCGATCGCTTCTTTGGCCCGGCGGCGTTGCTGCAAGCCTATCGCTGGATCAATGACAGCCGCGATGAGATGCAGGGCGAACGGCTCGATGCGCTCGAAGACCCGTTCAAGCTCTATCGCTGCCACACGATCATGAATTGCGCGCAGGTTTGCCCGAAGGGTCTGAACCCGGCCAAGGCTATCGCCGAGATCAAGAAGGCGATGGTCGAGCGGAAGCTCTAACTCACCGCCGCTCGATCCAAACCTGGCGTCCAATCATAAAGCGGGCGGGTGCGGCCGTCTTCGAAGCGGACGCCGTTCGGGGCGGTGATCAGGCCGCGCCGCGTTTGCTCACCGCGCACTGAAAGCCCGGAGATGCCATGCACGTTGGCGGGCAGCACTTCGCCCGGATCGGAAACGCCGTTGCCGTTTTCGTCGCGCCACAGTGAGAGGCCGCCAAGTTCTGCGCCGGTGAGCTCGCCGTCGCGATTATCGTCCAGCGCCCGCATGGCTTCGAAGCCATCGCGCCAGAACACGCTCCAGGTTCGCTGGCCGATCATGTCGAAGCCCGAGCGCACATCGCCGCGCCATTCGGGGTCCCACACCAGCCACGCGGCTTCGCTGGTCAGCCAACCTTGCGCGCGCGCATCGCCGGTGCCGGCGAAGTCGAACGAGACGTTAGACTCGTTATCGACCAAATGCTGAAACGCGCGGTCACTGAGCGGCACCACGATTGGCGTCACGTAGATGATCGGCTGGCTCGCTTCCAGACGCTGCTGCAAGCGTTGCATCCGCTCGCGATCAGAACGCGACGTCGCCAGATGCGCCAAGTGCGCCGCGGTTTCGGTCAGCACCGCGTGATCTTCCCATTCCGATTGCGGGCCAGCGAGGCGGGGCAAGCCCGCTTTCAGAATTGTACGGAGCTCACGCCGCGCATCCCCGGCACGCCCGAGGCGATCAAGCACATACGCGTAGCCAAGCCGCGCGCGGAGATTTCGGCTGTCGAGCGCAACCGCGCGCGCATAATGTCCGCGGGCTGCTTCGAGCCGCGCGGCGGCAGCGTCGTTGTCGATCCGAACGTCACCGGCTGGCAGCTCGGTGCGCGGTCCAAGTGCAAAATTATAGGCTGCGCAGCGATCGTTCGGGCCAAAATTGTCGGGCGTCTCGGGCGGCCCGTATCGCGTCGGCTGCACTTCGGTGCACAGCATGCTGCCGGCTTCAGTGAACTGATCGTTTTCGCGCAGATATGTGAACGCCGCATCGTTGCGCGCATAAGCGAGAAGGTTGAGGCGGCCGAGCAATTGTTCGCGTTGCGCAGGCTCAATGCCTTCCATCGCCGCAACGTTTTCCAACGCGCGATCGATCGGCGCTTCGTAAACAGGCTGCGGCGGCGGAATATACGGGATGGCCGCCGTGCTCGCGGCAAAACCAGCCCAAACCGCAATCGCCAAAACTCGGGCGCGCATGGAAGTCCACTCCTTCCCGCATGCCCCTCGCACACGCACTCTGCAATGCGTTGTGACCTTCGTCTATGGCCAAAATTTCAGAATCACGCGGCGGTGATCAACCCGGCGGCTTTGGCGGATCACGCCACGCGCATTCCGGACCATCCGGATGAAACGCAATGTCCGGCACGTCAGGCAAAACGCGTTCGACATAATGCTTGATCTTGCGGGTGATGCTGATGGCGTCGCCCACCGCTTGCGATGGCGGAATGAGCGGGCCGAAGGTGAGCTGATAGGTTCGGCCCTGCTTGTTGAGCAGTTCGTGAAACAAAGTGATGTCGCGCAGCTCAGGCGAGATTTTCGCGAAGGTATGAAACCAGACCGAGTAGGGGCCGGCCATGTGTACAGGCAGGATCGGCAGCTCGTACTTGCGGGCGAGGCTGACCGCAGTCGGCATCCATTCGGGATCGGTCAGCACGCCTTCGCGTTCGCGCGCTAGGCGGCCGGCAGGAAAGATCGCCAACGGCCGGCCTTGCTCGAACGCTTCATCCGTCATCTTCAGCGTCACCCGCGTGCGTTCGCGCGTGCGTTTGGCCAGCACCCATTCCACCGGGATCAGCGCTTCGTTGAATCGTTTGCACACGCGCTCGGCGTCGGAGTTTGCATAGAACAGCACGTCCGGCCGTAGCGGCTTCACCGCATCGTAGAGCGCAACGCCATCGGTAATCCCGGTCGGGTGATTGGCGAGGATGATGAACGGGCCGGTCGCAGGAATGCGTTCGGTCCCCGTCATTTCCAGCTTCACCGACAGCAATTGCGATACGGCTTCCAACGCTTCGCGACCGCCCATCGGGGCGATCTGGTCAGCCATGCGCACGGCTTTGTCGTAGTTTAGCAGCGCGTAGAGCTGGGGCCGGAGCAGAGGCCACCAAGGGCTCGACGAGAGCTTCGGCGCGCGCTCTTCAATCAGCACGTCAATAATGTGCTTGGTGTTGGCCTGCACTTCGGTGCGCGGCGAGGCGGCGGCTTCCACGTGCGTCATGTGAAGGCGGTACGTCCCTAGCGACTCTGGCCAGCGCTATGGAAGCACGCCGGCCCTTTCCCGGAAAGGGGCGCTTGCTTTGAGCGCTGAGAGCGGGCCTTTTCCGGGCGCCGGCGAATCTAGCTGGCCCGGAGCCGCAATGATTTCGCCATTGGCCGCATACCGTCAGCGCCTGGCTGATGGCGATCTGATCGCCGATCAGGCCCAGGCCAGCGCCGCCGAGCGGCTCGATGGGCTTGCCGCGGAGTTGGCCCGTTGGCGGCCGGACGCCTGGATTGGCAAAGGGCAGACGCCGCGGGGCTTGTATCTTTGGGGGCCGGTCGGCCGCGGCAAGTCGCTGCTGATGGATTTGTTTTTCGAGACGGCGCCGATCGAGAAAAAGCGCCGTGTCCACTTCCATGAATTCATGCTCGCGCGGCATGCATTTTTGCGCGAGGCGAGGGCGCGCGGAGCTGGACAAGATCAGCTGATCGCACAGGCGGCCAAGCAGGTCGCGGACGAGGCGCGGCTCTTGTGCTTCGATGAAGTGCAAGTGACGGACATCGCTGACGCGATGATCATTGGCCGCTTGTTCGAGCGCCTCTTTGCCGAGAACGTTGTTATTGTCGCGACCTCGAACCGGCCGCCGAGTGAGCTCTATAAGAACGGCCTCAACCGCCAGCTCTTCTTGCCGTTCATCGGCCTGCTGCAAGAAAAGCTCGATCTGGTCGAGATCGCCGGGCCGCGCGACTATCGGCTGGAGCGCTTGATGGCGGCGCCCGTGTACTACGCGCCGCTTGGGCCTGCTGCCGACGATGCGATGGAGCGCGCGTGGTCGCGGCTCACGCACGGCGCGCATGCGCAAAGTGTGGTGCTGGATGTGGGCGGCCGTGCGCTGCGGGTAGAGCGCGAAGCGGCCGGTGTTGCGCGCTTTAGCTTTGAAGAATTGTGCGCGCGGCCTTTGGGCGCCGCGGACTATCTTGAAATCGCCGAGCGCTTTCACACCGTGCTGCTGGAGAACATTCCGAAGCTTACGCCTTCGAACCGCGAGGAAGCAGCGCGCTTTCGCACTTTGATCGATGCGCTTTACGAGGCGAAAGTGAAGCTCGTCGCCTCCGCTGAAGCGGAGCCCCAGAACCTTTATCCGGCTGGCGATCAGAGCTTCGAATTCGAACGCACCGCCTCGCGGCTCATGGAAATGCGTAGCGAAAGCTATCTGGCTCAGCCGCGCCGCGATGCGGAGTGGAAGAGCGGGATTGTGGAATAGCAGCCTAACCAGGTAGCCCGTCGAGTTTCGGCGCATCGTCTAAGCGATCATCCCATCCCGCTTTGCTCGCCATCATGATGTGCGCCGTTGGTGGGATATCGATCTCTGTGTCAAGGCTGCCCGCGGGTACGACGAGCAAAGCGCCGTTCATCTGAAGGTTAGGCATAGCCGCGCCGCACTCGACGCAAAAGCTTTTGGTATGACGCGTCGAAGGTAGGTTGAATGCCTTAACGCGTTCACGGCCCGCGAGCCAATTCAGCGTTGCAGTTGTCGAGAACAAGTTCGCGGCGTGAGCAGAGCCCGTCGCCTTTCGGCAGCGCCCGCAATGACACAAGAAGAAGCCTTCAAAGGCGCCAACAATCTCGAAACGCACCGCGCCGCACAGGCACGAGCCCTGGTGGGTCCCGCTCATCGATCACTAATCCTCAGACCAATCCGCACAGCGCTTGGTGCGCCGTAGAGCGTTACGCCATCGGCCGTGGCGCCGGTTTCGATTTCGGCGTCGAGCGCGTTGTCGAGCGCGAGGAAGAGCGAGGCGCTCTCGCTCACATCCTGTTCGAAGCGCAGATCGAGAGTCAGCGCGGGCGCTAGGCGGCGGGTGTTGAGATCGTCGTCGAAGCGTTGGCTTTCGTAGCGCGCATCGGCGCTGAAGGCGCCGCCGCTCCAGGCTTGCCAGCTGATGCCTGCGGTGGCGCTCCATTGCGGCGCTTGCGCGGGGCGAAGGCCGGTGAGTTGCGGCGCGACCGAGCCGCCATCGACTTCGGCATCGGTGTAGCTTAGCGCCGCGCGCCAGCTGAGTGTTTCGCTAAGTGCGCCGCGCGCATCTGCTTCGACGCCGAACGCATCGATCTGGCCTGCATTCAAGCGCTGCCGATACGCGCCGCCCGCGGGCACAGAAACGCCAGGTGGAAATATGCCCGGCCCGATTCCGAGCGTGACATTGGTGATCGGATCGATCAGCGCCGTCGCGAAAATACCAACGCTCCAGCTAATATCATCGCCTTCGGCGCCGATTGCGGCATCGATGCCATAGAGCGTTTCTGGATCGAGTTCGGGGTTTGCTTCGGTGACGTCATTGCCGACACGGAAGGGGCGGTGGAGTTCGTTCAACGTTGGCGGGCGAAAGCCGGCATAGGCCGCGCTGCGCAAGTAGAAGTCACCGAAATCTCGGCGAACGCCAATCCGCGCCGTCGGCGCCCAGACGCTGCGATCTTCTGGCGTCACATTGAGCGTCGGCGCGTTGGTGAGCAGATTGCGCTCCAAGCGGCGGCCGTCGGACGCGCTCCACCAATCGAGACGCGCGCCGCCGCTGATCAACGTGTCGCCGAACTGGCGCCAGCCTTCGGCATAGGCGCCGGCGCTTAGAGTTTCGCCGCCGGCGATGCGTGAGCGCGTGAAGGCGCCGCCGGAATAGAAGAAGAGCTCGCGGGTTTCGCCATCGCTGGCGCGCACGTCGAGGCCGATCTCCGCATTGCTCCAGCGCAACGCCGCGTTGGCGCCCCAGCCGAAAGCCGGCGTCGCGTATTGTTCGGAGGCGGGCGTGGTGCTGCTGCGATCCGGCGCGACGGCGACGAAGCGATTGGTCATATCGCTCTCGCGCGCCCAGGCTTGCAGACGCCAACCCAGTTGATCGTCGCTCGGTTGCTGCACGAAAGTGAGGCTGGCCGCCGCGCCATCAGCGCTCGAATCGGCGCCGACCAAACCGGAGCCGCGCTCCTCGGCATAACCGGAGAGCCGCGCCGAGATGAGCACATCGCCTTGCATGGTCTGCACGCGTGCCGCGCCGCTCATCGCTTCGCGCCAAAGCGGCGCATCGGCGGCGCCGCGATTTTCGCGCGTTGGTATCCAGCCGTCGTCTTGTTCGACGGTGGCGGAGAGCAACGCGCTTAAGTTTTCATCGCCGGCAACGCCAACACCGCCGAGCCGTAGATAATCTCGCTCGCCATACTCAGCGCGGAGCGAAAAGCCGGGCGCAGTGCGCTCTTGTAGATCGACAACGCCAGTCAGCGCGCCAGCCCCGTACGGTCCGGCGCCGGCGCCGCGGATGATGTTGGCGCGCGCGATAAGTTCTGGCGGCAAGCCGCCCCAGATTACCCAGCCACCGAACGGATCGTGTTGCGGCGCCCCGTCGAGCGTGACGAGCGCGCGTCCGGCGCCGGATGGGCCGATGGCGCGGAGTGATAGGCCCTGCACGGTGGGGTTCGCCGCGCCGCTATCGTTGCGGCGAAAGAGGTTGGCTGCCGGCGCGATCGAAAGCGCGCGATCGAGGCGTAGTGCGTTGTCGAGCGTGACCGGATCGATGGGCAGCGTCGAATACACACGCTCGCCCGGCGCTTCCGGCAAACGCGGGGCCGTGACGACGATGGTGTCGGTTTCGACGGCTGCGTCCATGGGCGCTATCTGCGCCGACGCGTCGGCGTGCCGAGGATGCCGCGCATGATTTCGCGGGCGATGGTGTTGAAGAAGCCGGTGGCGACTCGGCCGGTTTGGCGCTCCACCGCTGTTGTGCGCGAGGTCGACCGCGTCGAGCGCGTGCGCGGGGCTGCGCCGCCGGTGCGCGAAGTGGTGGAACGGCTCGTGCGCGCGGCGCGGGCTTCTTCCTTGTCGCGCGCGGCGCGTTCTTCCGCTTTGGCTTCGGCGGCGGCGAGCTGTTCGGCGCGGCGGCTGAGGATTTCGTGTGCGCTCTCACGATCGACGGCTTTTTCGTAGGCGCGGCCAAAGGTGTTGGCGCGCATGATCGATTGGCGCTCGGTCAGCAGGATCGGGCCAACGTGAGAATTCGGCGGGCGGATTTTTGTGCGCGCGACCGGGGTCGGCGCGCCTTTGGCGTCGAGCGTTGAAACCAGCGCTTCGCCGACATTGAGCTCCTGGATTTCCTTCGCCACATCAACGTTTTCGTTGGCGCGGAACGATTGCGCAGCGGCGCGGACGGCTTTCTGATCCGTGGGCGTGTAAGCGCGCAGTGCGTGCTGAAAGCGATTGCCGAGCTGGGCCAGGACTTGTTCCGGAATGTCGGCCGGCGATTGCGTGACGAAATAGATTCCGACGCCCTTGGAGCGGATCAGGCGAACGACTTGCTCGACCTTATTGACCAGCTCCTTCGGCGCGTCACGGAAGAGGAGGTGCGCTTCGTCGAAGAAGAAGACGAGCTTCGGCTTATCCATGTCGCCGACTTCCGGCAGCTCTTCCCAAAGCTCGCTCATCAGCCAAAGCAGGAAGGCGGAGTAGAGGCGGGGGCTTTGCACCAGGCGCTCGGAGGCGAGCACATGGATCGTGCCTTTGCCGTCTTCGCGCGGGCGCATCAGCTCTTCGAGCTTGAACGCCGGCTCGCCGAAGAAGCGATCGGCGCCGTCCATTTCGAGCTGCAGCACTTTGCGCTGCAAGGCGGCGATCGATTGCGGCGTCACCAGGCCATACTTCTTGCCGATGTCCTCGGAATTCTCTGAGAGGTAGGTGAGCAAAGCGCGCAGATCGTCGAGATCGAGCAGGAGGCCTTCGTTCTTGCCTTCTTTGATCCAGTCATCGGCTTGGCGGAACGCGATGGTGAGCGCGCCTTCCTGCGCGTCGGTCGCTTCCAGCACCCGGCCCATCAATACCGGGCCCATCTCGGTGACGGTGGTGCGGACGGGGTGGCCGAGTTCGCCATAGACGTCCCAGAACGTCACGGCCTGCGCTTCGGGCGTCAGGGGCAGATTGATTTCCTCCGCGCGCGCCTTGGCCCAGCCTGGCGGCTCGGCATCGGTGCTGGCGCAGCCGGAGAAGTCGCCCTTGATGTCGGCGGCGAAGACGTTGACGCCCTCGCGGGCGAAGGCTTCGGCGAGCACTTGCAGCGTCACGGTTTTGCCGGTGCCGGTTGCGCCTGCGATGAGGCCGTGGCGGTTGGCCCGCTTCAGCGCCAGCGCTTGGACGCCTTCGGGCGAAACGCCGATCTCGATCTCAACCGCCATGCTGCTCTCCTCAAGTCGCGCAACAGCTTGGCGCATCTGCGCTTTCTGTCCAAGCAGGGCCTTGCGTCACAGCCCAGGGCAGGGTCAAGAGAGCGCATGGCGATTTCGGAAACCTCCCAGCGCGGCGCCCTCTGGATCATTGCCGCGGGGGTGATTGCCGTCGGGCTCTACTATCTGCGCGATCCGCTGACCCAGTTTGCGATGGCGTTGTTCCTTTGGCTCGCCATCGATGGGCTAGCGAACACTTTGGACAAGCGGATCCCGTTCATTCCGAAGCTGTTGGCGTTGCCGATCGCCTTGGTGCTTGTGCTCGGGCTGGTGGCGCTGATCGGCTATGTGGTTGTGGATAACATCGCTGAGATTCTCGGCGATCTCACGCGGTACGAGTTTCGGCTCAACCAGGTGCTTGCGCAGCTCCACCAAGCCGTGGGCGCTCCTGGCGGAATTCCGACGGTGCGCGATCTGATTGCACAATTGGAGCCGGGCCGGCTTGCCGGCGAAGTCGGCGAAAGCATCCAGAACGCGGCGTCGGCGACGATCTTCACGCTGATCTTCCTCGCTTTTCTATTTCCGGCCGCAAGCCAGATGAAAGGCAAGCTCAACCGCATCTTCATCGGCAAAGGCCAACGCGAAGCGGCGCGCGATGTGCTGGAGCGCATCCGGGTTTCGATTGAACGTTACCTTTGGGTGCAGACCGTGATGAGTCTGGTCATCACCACGCTCACCTACATCACGCTGATTATTATCGGGCTTGAGAACGCGCTGTTTTGGTCCTTCCTGATTTTCTTTCTCAATTACATCCCAACGATCGGATCGATCTTCGCCGTAGTTCTGACTACGGCGGTCGCGCTGGTTCAGTTTCCAACTTTGGGCCCAGTCATCGCGGTGTTTGCGGGCGTCAGCGTCTGGCAATTCGTGATTGGGAATTTCATTCAGCCGCGCATGACGGGCGAGTCGCTGAATCTATCCGCAGTCGTCGTGCTGCTGGCGTTGGCGATCTGGGGCTTGGTGTGGGGCATCGTGGGCGCGTTTCTCGCGGCGCCGCTCACAGTGATGCTGATGATTGTATTGGCGCAATTTCAATCGACGCGCTGGATTGCAATTTTGTTATCTGCCGATGGCAAACCGACGCCCGATCTTGCGCGTCGGAGTAAGTCCGAGTCCGGATCAAATTGAGGTTGCGAATCGGCGACGAACATGTATCGCTGATGTGAAGAACGTCGCCGGGGCTCGAGACGTTTCGCACGAACTACCACTGAACTTGTCATGCACCGGCGCGCTCGATACGTCAGTTTGACGGGTCGTTCCGCAATCGTGGGCCTATGGAGGGCTTCATCACGCGGGGCGGCAAGTCCACAGAGACCAGGCCTCCGCGTGCGTCCCCCACCCAGCCTGCTGCGAGGCCTGCAGGCGCCGCCGGGCAGCTTGTCCCCGCTCGGCGGCGCCGCCAATTTTTGAAATGAGTCGCGCCTGACGCGCCCGCGCTAATGCGCGTGGCGCGCGCGTTCCATCACCAGCACGTTCGTTGGCATATCCGGCATGTCCGCGCGCAACGCGTCTGCGGCTTCGATCAGTCGGCGCAAGTGCTCGGTCTGTTCGGGGGTCGCGGCGCCGTCGGCAAGCTGGTCCTTGGCCCAGTGCGACACGACGGCGAGGTGATTTCGGATGAACATATAGCGGCAACGCCGTGTTCGCAGGTGCGTTCCCGGCGCCGGCCTATCCGCTGCTGCAATCCGCCGCCCCGTTCCTGGACCGGAGAAACGCTGCGCGACGGTTGCACCTGACGTGGGGAAGGGTAGGTTCGCGCCAAAATTCAGGGAACGCTCTATGGACGCCGCCGCGCGCGCCGAACTGCCTAAAACAGCAGATCAATTCGTAGCTTCCGCCGCCCAAGGGCCTTGGCCCGCCTTCCGCGCTAACGGCGTCATCGACGCCGCGGCGGAGATATTCCTGCGCGGCCTTTACGAGGATGCCTCCGACGACGAGTTGGGCGATCTCTCGGTCGCGGACTTCGCCGCCTTGGCGCACGATTTCTGGATCTGGCGCGCCGAGCGCCGGCCGGATGAGCAAGCCACACGCATTCGCCGCGGCGTCGGTGTCGGCGGCGTCGCGCTCGATCGCGACATTCTCGAGATCGCCGGCCCGGACATGCCGTTCCTGGTCGACTCGGTGATGGGCGAGTTGGCTGATCAGGGCATTGCGCCCTTGGCTATGTTCCACCCGCTCGCGCCGTCGCTCTCCGGCGAAGGCCGTGACTCGCTGATCCAGATTCATGTGCCGCGGCTTTCGGCGCAGCGCACCAAGGCGCTGCACGATGGCGTCCGCGCCTCGCTTTCGGACGTGCGCCATTCAGTGCGCGATTTCCACGCCATGCGCAGTCGCATGCTCGATTGCGCCGCAGAGCTTGAGCAAGCCAAGACGCACGCGCCAGCCGAGGAAGTCGCCGAGGCGGTCGCGCTGTTGCGCTGGCTGGCGGCGGACAAGTTCACGTTCCTTGGCTCTCGCGACTATCGCTACCAGCGCGATCCGGACGGCAGCTACAAGGCCGATGAGCCGGAGATTCTCTCGCATACCTGCCTCGGCACGCTGCGCGATATTGAGCGCTACGTGCTGCGCACGTCGGCCGAGCCGATGGTGCTGACGCCGGAACTGCGGCGCTTGGTGACCGAACCCAACCCGCTGGTTGTGTCGAAATCGACATTGCGGGCGCGCGTCCACCGCCGCGCGATGGCCGATTATGTTGGCGTGAAGCGCTACAACGAAAACGGCGAAACAATTGGCGAAGTGCGTTTCGTCGGCCTGTTCACCAGCGAAAGCTTCACCGAACCGACGCGCAATATTCCGATGCTGCGGCGCAAGGCCGAGTGGGTGATGGCGCAAGCTGGCTTCGCGCCCGGCGGCCACAACGCCAAGACGCTGCGCAAGATCATCGAATACTATCCGCGCGAAGAACTCTGGCAGATGTCGCGCGAGGAATTGCTGGAGATCGCGCGGGGCATCCTCCACTTACTCGATCGTCCGCGCGCGCGCGTGTTCACCCGCCGCGATCGCTTCAACCGCTTCGCTACTGCGCTCGTGTATGTGCCGAAGGATCGCTACGACACCAGAGTGCGTGAGCGGCTCGGCGAGCTGATCGCACGCCAATATGGCGGCCAGGTTGAGAGCTTTCAGCCGCAGTTGGGCGAGGGCCAGTTGGCGCGCGTGCTGTTCGTCATCGGCGATATCGAAAAGACGCGTCCCGACCCGGACCCGCGCGCGCTCGACGCAGAGATCGCGGAGCTGACCAAGACCTGGGAGGACGCGTATTCCGGCGCACTGATCCGAACCGATCTGTTCGACGCGCCTGGGCGCGAGAACGCCGCCAACCGCTTCCAAGATGCATTCACGGCGGCGTACCGCGAGCGCTATCCCGTCGATGAAGCGCTGATCGATACAGCTGAAATCCTCGGCGCAGACGATGAAGAGATCATCCGCGCGCGGGCCTATCGCTTGGAGAGTGACGCCGACAACATCATGCGCTGCAAGTTCTACGCGCGCGGTGATGTTCTGGCGCTCTCAGCGACGGTGCCAATTCTTGAGAACATGGGTCTGTTCGTCGATTCCGAAGTGAACTTCGAACTGCATCTCAAGGCCGGCGCGCTGCACCCCGCCCAGCGCATTTTCGTGCACGACATTGAAACGCGCTCGGCCGATGGCAAACCGATCGATCTCGAGCGCGCAGGGCGCATGTTCGAAGACGCCTTCGCCGCGATCTGGACGGGTAAGGCTGAGAGCGACGGGTTCAACAAGCTGATCTTGGCGCTGCCGTGCTCGTGGCGGGAAGCCGCGCTCGTGCGGGCGCTGGCGCGCTTCCGCCAGCAAACCGGGCTCGATCCGTCGCAAGTGATCCAAGAGCAAGCGCTGGCGAATAATCCAAAGATCGCAGCGCTGATCCTGGCGTATTTCAAGGCGCGCTTCGATCCAAACCTGCCGGAATCGATGGAGACACGGCAGGCGCGCTCCAACAAGCTGGAGTTCTTGGTGGAGGCTGCGCTCAACGAGGTCGTCAGCCTCGATGAAGACCGCGCGCTCCGGCGGATTTCGCACTTGGTGAAAGCGATCCGGCGTACGAACTACTATCAGCCGGGCGCCGATGGGCAGCCGAAGGCGTACATGTCGTTCAAGATCGACTCGCACGCCGTTGCGGAGTTGCCCGCGCCGAAGCCGTATCGCGAAATCTGGGTTGCCAGCCCGCAAGTCGAAGGCGTGCACCTGCGCTTTGGCCCAGTTGCGCGCGGCGGTTTGCGCTGGAGTGATCGTCGCGACGACTTCCGCGTCGAAGTGCTCGATCTGGTAAAGGCGCAGCAGGTGAAGAACGCCATTATCGTGCCAGTAGGCGCGAAGGGCGGCTTCTTCCCGAAACGTTTGCCTGCGCGCGGCGCCCCCGGTTTTCTGGAAGCTGGCATCGAAGCCTACAAGACGTTCCTGCGCGGCCTGCTGGATATAACGGACAACATTGTTGGCGATGAGATTATCGCGCCGAAGAGCGTTGTGCGTTGGGATGATGACGACGCTTATCTCGTCGTCGCCGCTGACAAAGGCACCGCGACCTTCTCTGATATCGCCAACGGCATCAGTGCTGATTATGGCCACTGGCTGGGGGATGCGTTCGCGTCGGGCGGTTCAGTCGGTTACGACCACAAGGCCATGGGCATCACCGCCAAGGGCGCGTGGGAAGCGGTGAAGCGGCACTTCCGCGAAATCGGTAAGGACATCCAGTCCGAGGATTTCACCGTCATCGGCGTCGGCGACATGTCGGGCGACGTGTTCGGCAACGGCATGCTGCTCTCGCGCAAGATTCGCTTGTTGGCGGCGTTCGACCACCGCGACATCTTTATCGATCCCGATCCGAAGGATTGCGAGAAGAGCTGGATCGAACGCAAGCGCTTGTTCGATACCCCGCGCACCAGCTGGCAGGATTACGACAAGAAGCTGATCTCTAAAGGCGGCGGCGTGTTTTCGCGCAGCGCTAAGTCAATCGACATCAGCCCCGAGATCGCCGCACTGACGGGCATCGACAAACCCTCGGTCACGCCAGCTGAGCTGATTTCGGCGCTGCTGAAGGCGCAATGCGAATTGCTCTGGTTCGGCGGCATCGGCGCCTACATCAAGGCGCGCAGCGAAAGCCATGTGGATGTCGGCGACAAGACCAATGACGTGTTGCGTGTCGATGCTGAGGATCTGCGCGCGGCCGTGATTGGCGAAGGCGCCAATCTCGGCGTGACCCAGAAGGGCCGCATCGCGTTCGCGCGCCATGGCGGGCGCATCAACACAGACGCAATCGACAACAGCGCCGGCGTCGACACCTCTGACCACGAGGTCAACGTCAAGATTCTGCTTGGCGACGCGATCCGCACCGGCGCTCTGAAAGCGGACAAGCGCGACAAGCTGCTTGAATCGATGACAGACGAGGTCGGCGCGCTCGTGTTGGCCGACAATTACAACCAAACCGGCGCCATCACGCTCGCGCAATCCAGCGCCGCTGCGGACCTCGACAGTCACGAGCGTTTCATTCAGCGCCTAGAAGCCAAGGGCAAGCTTTCGCGCCGGGTTGAGGGCTTGCCGCTGACGGGCGAGTTCGCAGCGTTGCGGACCGCGCAACAGGGACTGACGCGCCCCGAGCTGGCAAAGCTTGTAGCGTATGCCAAAATCGACTTGTTCGATGCATTGATGGCGACCAACGCAACCAACGATCCGGCGTTCGAGGAAGCGCTGATCAGTTATTTCCCACGTGAGCTCCGCAAGTTCGAGGCGCAGATGCAAACGCATCGGCTGCGCCGGGAGATCATCGCGACGCGCCTTGCGGACGATTTGGTCAATCGGTGCGGCCCTTCGTTTGTCGATCGGGTGATGGAGGTCTCTCGCGCCGATCCCGTGACGATTGCGCTCTCGTTCGAAGCGGCACGGCGCATCTATGAATTGGAAGCGTTGGTGGCGCGCATCAATGCGCTCGACAACAAAGCGCCGGCGGCGGCGCAGACGGCGCTGCACCAGAAGGTCGCTGCGGCCTTGCGTCGTTTGACCAATTATCTCGCGCGCAACGCCGGTTTCGATAGCGAGACGCCGCCCTCCGTGCTCGACGTCGTCGCGCGTTACAAAGATGCGGTCGCCGCGCAGCGCGTCAACATTTGGCACGAGATCAGCGAGATCGAGCGGGCGCAGGTCGCAGCGAAACAAGCCGGGCTGGTCGAACTTGGCGCGCCCGAGGACTTGGCGCGCGACGCGGCGCTGCTGACGCCGATGACGACGGCGCTTGATGTTGCCGATCTAGCTCGGACGTCGGGCTGGGCGGTGGTGCCGGCTTCGCGCCTGCATTGCGTGATCGGCGCGGAGCTCGGCTTGGATGCGTTGCGTGATGCAGCGAGTTCATTGACGCTCGAGCAGCACTGGGATCGTCTGGTGGTGCGCCGCGCGGCGGAAGAGTTTGCACAAGTGCAGCTTAAATTGTCCGAGGCGGCGGCGGCGACGATTGGCGCGCCGGCAAAAGACGCGGACGCGGCTTGGGTGGCGCAGGCGGCGCAAGCTTGGATCGCTGGCCTCGGCCAGCCTGGCCAACGCGCGCGCTCGGCGTTCAACGAACTCAACGCGCAGGGTCCGTGGACGTTCGCCAAATTGATGCTGATCTCGGCCGAGCTAAACGCACTCGTGGCGGCGGTCCGCTAGAGCGCGGCGATCATCTCGCGCAGCATTTGATGTTCACGTGCCGTGGCGGCGGGGTTGTACCGCACGCGCGGATCTTCCGCGTGTGCATCCTCGAACGCGTGCGTCGCGCCTTCAAACAGCACGATCTCGATCGGCGCCCCGCGCGCGCGCTGCCGTTCGATCGCGCCGCGAGTGGGGCCGACGATGTAATCGTGCTGGGCGATGATGGCAGTGCTGATCGGTTTCAGTCGCCATTCGCGCCGCCCGCACAGGCTACCGACATTGGCGTAGGGATAAACCAGCAGCGTGCGCGCGAGGCCTTCGAGCGGCTCATCGCTCAAATCTTCGATCCCCGTCGCACGGCGCATCTCGGCGCCGGAGCGCAATGCGAGCGCGTCCATGATCGTCCACGAACCGTGGCTCCAGCCGATGGCGGCGATGCGCTCGGGATCGGCCCAGTCTTGGCGGCGAGCCCAGGCAATGGCGGCGTAAAGATCGCCGGCGCGTTCGCGGCCTTGCAGGCGCGCGCCAGTGCAGACAGTGGCGAAAGCGGCGACGCGGCTGATGCGGCGGTGGGCGTAGGAATCGACGACGATGGCGGTGGCGCCGGCGGCCGCGGCTTGCTCGGCCATCTCCTCGATGAAGGGGCGGGGGCCGCCGCAGCCGTGCAGCATGATGACGACCGGAGTGCGGCCCTCGGCGCCTTCCGGGCGCCGGACGGTAAAGTGCGGCGCGAGTTGCTCGATGCGTTGGTCCAGAGTTTCAGCGGCGGCGGTAGGCATCGTAACTCCGAGCAGCGATGCGACGAATAACAAGATGGGAAGCAAAATGCCTCGTACGCAAGGCTGGTGCTGTCCCGTCGCCTCCGGCAAGCTTGGCGCAATGGAGAGCCGCATGTTCAAGTCTCGCGTCACCTTAGCCGTATTCGCCGCTCTTGCGCTCGCCGCCTGCAATCAGGCCTCCGCGCCGCCAGCGCCCGAGATTTCGGCGGAGCGGACGGCTGCGGTCACCGCCGCTGTGGAAGCACAACGCGTCGCTTTTGCGGCTGCGCCCGATCCGGCCTCGGCCGATCCGGCGACGGCGTATCAATTTTCCTTCCCCGGCTTGTGGACCGATCGCGTGCCTATGACGGCGTTCGAGGGTGACGTTGTGATGGTGGTCAACACCGCCTCGCGCTGCGGGCTGACGCCGCAATATGAGGGCCTGCAGGAAATCTACACCGAGTATCAGGACCGGGGATTTGAAATCGTTGGCGTGCCGGCGAACAATTTCATGGGCCAAGAGCCAGGCTCGGCGGAAGAGATCCAGGAATTTTGCACGCTGAACTATGGCGTCACCTTCCCGATGGCCGCGAAGAGCGAAGTGATCGGCGCTGAGCGGCATCCGTTTTATGCGTGGGCTGAAGCGCAAATCGGTGAAAGCGCCGTGCCGCAGTGGAATTTCCATAAGCTCTTGATCGGCCGCGACGGCCGCTTGATCGCCGCGTTCGGCTCGCAAACCGTGCCCACCGCGCCAGAAGTGCGTGCCGCGATCGAAGCTGCGCTGGCTGCGCCCACGAATGCGACGCCGACGGCGCTGAACTAACGAAAGCGCTCAGTGCCTGAAGTGCCGCATCCCTGTGAACACCATGGCGATGCCGGCTTCGTCGGCGGCTTTGATGACTTCGTCGTCGCGGATTGAGCCGCCGGGTTGGATGACGGACGTCGCGCCGGCTTCGACGGCCTGCAGCAAGCCATCGGGGAACGGGAAGAACGCGTCGGAGGCGCAGGCCGAACCGTCAGCAAGCGAGCCGCTCTTCTTGGCCATTTCCGCAGCTTCCTTTGCACGGATGGCGGCGATGCGCGCTGAATCGCGGCGGTTCATTTGGCCAGCGCCGATGCCGGCGGTCTGGCCGTCGCGCGCATAGACGATCGCGTTGGATTTCACGTGCTTGCAGACGGTGAAGGCGAATAGGAGATCGCGCAGCTGCGCATCGGTCGGCGCTTTCTTGGTGACGACTTTGAGATCGTCCTTGGTGACGCGGCCGATATCGCGGTCCTGCACGAGAAAGCCGCCGGCCAGCGTTTTGTAAGTCAGCGCGCGCTGGTTCGGCGCAGGCAGGCCGCCGGTGACGAGCAGACGCAGATTCTTCTTCTTCGCATACACCGCGATCGCGTCTTCATCGGCTTCCGGCGCGATGACGACTTCGGTGAAGATATCGATCATGCGCTCAGCGGCGGCTTTATCAAGGCGGCGGTTCACAGCGATGATGCCGCCGAAGGCCGACACCGGATCGCATTCGAGCGCGCGGGCGTATGCTTCCGAGAGATCGGCGCCTAAGGCTACGCCGCACGGATTGGCGTGTTTGATGATGGCGACGGCGGCGCTCTGCTTCGGATCGAACTCGGCGACAAGTTCAAACGCGGCGTCGGTGTCGTTCAAATTATTGTAGCTGAGCTCTTTGCCTTGCAGCTGCTTGGCGGTGGCGACGCCGAAGCGTTGTTCGCCATTGGTGTAGAAGGCCGCGCTTTGATGGCTGTTTTCGCCGTAGCGCAGGGTTTGCTTCAGCTTGCCGCCGAACGCGCGCCAGGTCGGCGCCTTGTCCTCTAGTTGCTCAGCATACCACGACGAGATCGCTGCATCGTAGGCGCCGGTGCGTGAGAAGGCTTTGGCCGCCAGTTTCTTGCGTAGCGCGAGCGTGGTGCCGCCGTGTGCTTTGGCTTCTGCGAGGATGGCTTCCATATCTTCCGCGTCGGTGGCGACGGCGATGAAGCCGTAGTTTTTCGCCGCGGCGCGGATCATCGCGGGGCCGCCAATATCGATGTTTTCGATGCAGGTGTCGAAATCGGCGCCGCGCGCGACAGTGGCTTCGAACGGGTAGAGATTCACGTAGAGCACATCGAACGCTTCGATGCCGTGTTCTTTGAGTGCGCCAGTGTGTTCGGCATTGTCGCGCAGTGCGAGCAGGCCGCCGTGGACTTTCGGGTGCAGCGTCTTCACACGGCCGTCCATCATTTCCGGAAAGCCGGTGACGGCGGAGACGTCCTGCACTTTGAGGCCGGCGTCGCCGATCGCCTTGTGCGTGCCGCCGGTCGAAACGAGCGCGGCGCCGAGGTCCGAGAGCGCCTTGGCGTGCTCGATCAGGCCGGTTTTGTCGGAAACCGAAATGAGGGCGCGCTTGATTGGGAGGATGTCGGTCATGGGTGGGTCTTTACTCTTCCCCTCCCTTCGAGGGGAGGGGGCAGGGGTGGGGTGAAGCGCCGCTGGCGACGGAATCAGGTGCGGGCAGTGTTGCGTTTAGGTGCGGGTGTGCAACTGGCTGAAGGTCGCGCTTCACCCCACCCCCCGGCCCCCTCCCCCTGTAGGGGAGGGGGAGGCGCGAATCATTGTCCTGCGCTTCGCATAGTCGAAGCGCGCGAAAGCGGGAGACGGGGCGCGTGGGATCCGCCGAGGTAGTCTCTAAGTGTGTGCTGATCATCGCTGACCAACACCGCGCGTCGCACGCGCCCCGTTGCAATCGTTTTCGATCGGGCCGTCACGGGGAGGTTTTTCACTCTCCTGGATAGGTACCCCGACCGCGTGCGGACTTTGCCTGTAAAGTCCTGTGTCCTCCCGCGGTTCGCGCCTTACGCTGCTATCCCGCGGGCTTCGGTGTGCTCTGTCGCCGTCATTGCTGACGGAGTTGCAGCGTTCACGTCGAGGGCGCCCCCTCTGGTTTCACGCCGCCGCTTCCGGGTAGCCGGACGCGTTACGGACAGCACCTTCACGCTCAATCGCATCCCTCGCGCTCGCTTGGCTCGGCTAGCAACGAGACCTCCCATGCGAGGGATGCGCTGAGTATCGCTCAGCTTTTCGGGTGTAGGATACGTTTTTGCGCGAGGCTTGATTTTGTTAGGTGAAGTGGTCGTTTGGTGTGGGACACAGCAGGCGGCGGCTATTGGCCCTTTTGCGACATTCCCGAGCTAGGTAGTTTCCAAAGCACTCGCCTCGGGGAAGCCATTTAATGACGGAAGTGCTCGACCTGGCGGTCCTGCATCGGCCTGGAGAAAAGGACCGGCACGGCTTCAGAAGCGAACGCTGGAGCGTCGACTTTCTCGTGGGCGGCCGTTCGCTCTTTGAGTTGCTCGGCGGTCAGAACCGCGACCTTTCTGGTGCCTTCCTAACAAAGCGAGACAAAGTATTCCGCCGAACGAAGGAAAATGCAGCCACCCGAGAAATGTTCAGCGAACTTGTTGCCGGTGGCATCCGTCTTTCGCTGTATGTCTGCCCGGAATGCGGTGACTTGGGTTGTGGAGCGCTCACCTGCGAAGCAAAACGGGTCAGTGACAAAGTCGTGTGGTCCAACTTCGGATTCGAAACCGGCATTGCCGAATACCCATCCGACTTCGCTCCTTATGTCGAAGTCGGGCCGTTTGAGTTTGACGGTCACCAATATGCGGAGGCCATTGCGCGCGCTGCAAAGGGCAAGTTGTGAGCGACGGGTTTCGGCGAGATTAGGCCGGTCGCGGCCTGCTGACGCCAGCGTCACGTTTTGAGCGACCAAGCCATTCGTGATTTTGTACGCGACGGCGCACGATGGCCCCATGCGGACATCGCCGACGATCTGTGTTCAGTCGCCGGGAGCATCACTGAGAACTGAGTTTGTTTTCTGGTTATCCGGAGCGTAGCTGACAAAGAGGTTGTCTTTGTGCGTTTCAACATGGATGCGTCCGCAGTGGTCGCATTCATACATATCGCGCTTGAACTCTAAGAACTTCGCGTAGATGTGATCGTTCAGCACGTCGGCATCGCTAAGTTTGAGGTCGACGTAACTCCGCGTGAAACGGCGAAGAAGCCACGCGTTGGTTTGTCCTTCTCTGACGGCGGTGACATAACTTTGAGCTTCCTGCGCGATCCATTCGAAAAACGCGTGATGGTGGACATCTGGCAGGATGTGCCCCTTGTAGGGCAGGTTGTCCGTCTGATCAGGGATTGTATTCCCGCATGCGCAGCCAAGTTTGCTCATCCGCACTCTCCTTAGTCGCGCATCATTGACAGCGAACTTCTAGCTGTCCAATGCCCGCTTCCGGAGACTTTACGCCGCTCAGCCGACGCTGACGTGAGCGACACGAATTGGGCGACTGCGCCGGTCGTGATTTTCTTCGCTACGGCCTAGGCTGGCCCATTTCGGACATCACGCCTTCTTAAAGGCTTCCACCCAACGCGCCGCTGACGCTCTCGATACGCCGAGATTCTTGGCGACCTTCACGATCAAACTGTATTCGGTTCGGTTGGGCGCGAGTTCTACCAGCAGCTCGATATGTCGTAGTCGCGCTTTAGGAAAACTCTCGAACCACTCGCTCATTTCGCTCACTGGCAGTCCAAAATGGCTGGCGAGCCCTTTTCGAATGACAGATTCCTCGTAGCCCAGGGCTTCGAGGCGCGCGCAATAGGCGCGCATCTCCTCCAAATGGAGAGGAGGCTGAACCTGAGAAAAAGAAGGGTCTGACGCTTTCACGGGTAGCTCCAACCCCAATTTGTCAGACTGCCGTTGATCGGCATAGGGCAGCTATCGGCGAAAAGCGGACTTTCGTTTCTGCGTGGAGCGGGGGGCAACGTTTCGTGCGGTGCGACATCCCCCGTTGGGCGTGTGTGCTTACGCCTCCAGAGCCAGTAGCGCGAAGGTCGCGAGCCAGTGTTCGCCCATGTAGTCGCCGGCGACGTGGGGGAGGCTGGTTTTGATGTGCAGGTCTGCTGCATCGCGGGCGACTTGCGCAGTGCGTGGGGCGTCGAGCGCGGTGGCGATGCTGCGCCAGCACCAGGCGCGGGAGAAGTTGAGGCCGTCGAGGTGCGCAATCTTGCCGTCGGTGCGGTCGCTGACGCGGGCGGGTGAGAAGAGCGATGTTGGCTCGCCGCTCTGCGCGTTGGGCAGAAAGTCATTGAACCAGGTGCGGAATGCGGCGGGCGACAGGAAGCGGCGCATGCATTCGGCTTCCATCAAAGTTGGTGAGAGGAAATCGTCCTGGCTCGGCTCCCAAGCTTGCGCGGCGCGATCGCCAGCGTACCAGGCGAAGGCTTTGTCGCGCATGAGGGCGAAGAGATCGGGATCGTTTGGTTCGGCGTAATCGGCGGCGAGGCGGAGCGCGAAGGCCGTTGAAGAATGGACGCCGGTGCGGATGGGGTAATCGCCGAGCGGCAGGAAATCCTTGAAGCGCTGCGCGAACGCTTCCGCGAGCGGCAATAGAGTCTGTGCCGCTGCGTTGCCAGCGCCGTGCTCATGCTGATCAAGCTCCGCCTGCAGCGCCAGCAGCCAGCCCCAGCCGTACCAGCGCTCGAAGGCGCGTGACGCGGGGCGCGCGAGATAAGCGCATTCGGCGGCGACGTTGTCTGGTGTGATGCGCTCGTTGAAGAGCGCCGCGATATCGCTGGCGTGCGTGAAGTCCGGATAGCGGCGCAGCAAGCGGGCGAGCAGCCAATAGCCGTGGACGCATGAGTGCCAGTCATAGCTGCCGAAGAAGATCGGATGCGCCGCGCGCGGACCGATGACGTCGGCGGCGCTGGCCATGACGTGATCCATCTTGTGCGGAAACTCGCGCCCGACGTGCGCGAGCGCGAGGGCGGCGAATTTTTCGGCGATGTCGCGGGTGAGTGTGGTCATGGGAAAGCCAGGAAGCGCATGAGGACGATGTTGGCGAGGAGGAGCGGCAGTGCGGTTGGGATTTGCGCGCGGATGACGCCGTTGAGCGCGGCGTTGCGGTCGGGCAGTTCAAGCAGGTTGGCCGGCACGACGTTGAAGTTGGCGGCCATCGGCGTCATCAGCGTGCCGCAGAAGCCGGCGAGCATGCCGATGGCGCAGACGCGCGCGGGGTCGCCGCCGAGTTCGTTGATCACGAACGGCAGGCCGATCGCAGCGGTCATCACCGGGAAGGCGGCGAAGGCGTTGCCCATCAGAATCGTGAACAGCGCCATGCCGATACAATAAGCGGCCACGGCGACGGTGCGTGTATCGAGCGGGATGTATTGCGAGAAAAGCGCGCCGACCTGATCGCCAACGCCGGCGGCGAGGAAGACGGCGCCGAGCGCCGCAAGCATTTGCGGCAGGATCGCCGCCCAGCCGACCGAATCCATGAGCCGCCGCCCTTCTTCCAATGGGGCGAGCAGTGGCGGCTTCAGCCAAACCATCAGAACCGTGATGGCGATCAATACGCCGAGCACCAGCGAGACCAAAGTCTTGTGCTGATCCTGAATGATCAGTCCGCCCCATTCCGTGTGCTGGACGATCAGCGTGCCGGCGAGGGCGACGGCGGGGATGATGAGCGCGGGGAGGAAGAGGGCGTTGCCGCGTTCTTCAGCGCTGGCGCGTCGTTCTTCTTGGGTGGTGGTCGGCGGTTTGCCTTGGCCGAGGCCGAACACGGCGATGATGACGAGGCCGAGCGCGAGCAGGCCGTTGCCGAGATCGCCGAGCGCGTGGCCGGCCCAGAAACTGAGCGCGAGCAGCGCGTAGAAGGCGGCGTTGCGCAGGCGGCGCGCATTGGTGCGATCGAGGATCGAGAGCAGCGCCAGCGCGGCGAAGAAGAAGCCGCCGATAATGTAGGCGTGTTGCAGCGTGATCATTGCGCGCTCTCCGTCTTGGTGGAGAGGCGGGCTTTGAGATGCCGGTCGAGCAGCCAGAGGCGGAAGCTGTGGATCAGCAATGCGGCGATGGCGGTGGGGATGGCCCAGACCGAAAGCTCAAGCGGCTCGACGAAGATGCCTTCGGCTTCGAGGAAGCCTTTGATCAGCAGGATCGAGGCGATCGCGATGAAGATGTCTTCGCCGAAGAAGAGCCCGATATTGTCGGCGGCGGCGGAGTGCGAGCGGATGAGGTAGCGCTCGCGGTCCGGCAGAGCGCCATATTTGGCTTCCGCGGCGCCCTCCGCCATCGGCGCAACCAACGGCCGCACCATTTGGGCGTGGCCGCCGAGCGAGGTGAGGCCGAGCGCTGAGGTGCCTTGACGGATAACGAAATAAACCCAGAGCAGGCGGCCGACGGTTGCGGCCTTCACTTGCGCGATGGTGATGCGGGCGCGTTCTTGCAGGCCGGCGCGTTCGAGCAGGCCGATGGCGGCGAGCAGGATCCAGGTGAGGCTGATATAGCGCGCGTCGTTGAAGGCTTTGCCGAAGGCGGCGAGCGTATCGCGGCCGGCGATGTAATAGGTGGCGAGTTCAGCTTCGGGTGTCCATGCCGCCGCAAGCCCGGTTGTGAGCGCAGCGCCCATCACCACGAGCAACGGGTTAGCGCGCACGATGAAGCCGAACACGACGACGGCTATGCCGAGTAGTACGAGCACGTTTGATCCCCCGCTAAACTCTACTTTGGTACGCCAAACCCGCCGCCGCCGGGTGTTTCGATGACGAAGACGTCGCCGGCTGCGACTTCGGCTTTGCCGGTGGCGGCGAGTTTGGTGACGCTGCCATCAGTGCGTTCGATCCAGTTTGCGCCAGGCTTGCCGTCGCCGCCGCCCGCGAGGCCGAACGGCGCGGTGCTGCGGCGATTGGCGAGCATGGCGGCCGTCATCGGCGCGCGGAAGCGGATGCGGCGGATGGCGCCGTCGCCACCGTGATGCGCGCCTTCGCCGCCGGAGCCGCGGCGCACGCTGAAGCGTTCGACCAGGACTGGAAAGCGCGTTTCGAGAACTTCGGGATCGGTGAGACGCGAATTGGTCATGTGAGTTTGGACGACGCTTGCGCCGTCGAAGCCCGGGCCGGCGCCAGAGCCGCCGCAAATGGTTTCGTAATATTGGCGTTGTTCGTCGCCGAAGGTGAAATTGTTCATCGTGCCTTGGCTGGCGGCGAGCGCGCCGAGCGCGCCGTAGAGTGCGTCGACCACGACTTGGCTGGTTTCGACGTTGCCCGCAACAACGGCGGCGCCGCGTTTCGGATTGAGCAGCGAGCCTTCCGGCACGATGATCTCGATTGGCTTCAAGCAGCCTTCGTTGAGCGGAATGTTGTCGTCCACCAAAGTGCGGAAAACGTAGAGCGTGGCGGCGCGGGTGATCGCTAGCGGCGCGTTGAAATTGTTCGGCTGCTGCGCGCTGGTGCCGGTGAAGTCGATGCGTACGGTGCGCTTGGCATGGTCCGGCGTGATGGCGACCTTCACGGTGGCGCCATTGTCCATGTTGACAGCGAAGGCGCCGGGTTCGAGCGTGTCGATGACGCGCTTGATCTGCTCCTCGGCGTTATCCTGCACGTGGCGCATGTAGGCGGCGACGCCTGCGCGACCGTAATGCGCGACGAGGCGCTTCAGCTCATCAACGCCGCGCACGCAGGAGGCGATCTGAGCTTTGATGTCGGCGATGTTGCGGTTGATGTCGCGCGCTGGATGAGGGCCGCTGGCGAACAACGCGCGCGTTTCGGCTTCCAGCAACGCGCCGTCGCGCACGAGCAGGAAGTTCTCGATCAGCACGCCTTCGTCTTCGATGCGTTTGGAGTCAGGCGGCATCGAGCCGGGGGTGATGCCGCCGATATCGGCATGGTGGCCGCGGGCGGCGGTGAAGAAGGCGGGCGCGGCATCGCCATCCAGGATCACCGGCGCAATGACGGTGATGTCGGGCAAATGTGTGCCGCCTGCATGGGGCGCATTCAGCATGTAAATGTCGCCGGCGCGCATCGTGGCGCCGCGTTGGCGGATGATTTCGCGCACGCTGTCGCTCATCGAGCCGAGGTGCACCGGGATGTGGGGTGCGTTGGCGACGAGACCGCCGGTTTCATCGAAGACGGCGCAGGAGAAATCCAGCCGTTCTTTGATGTTGACGGAGGAGGCTGTCGTTTGCAGGGCGAGGCCCATCTCTTCGGCTACGCCCATGAAGCGGTTGTTGAACACTTCGAGCAGAATCGGGTCGGCGCGGGTGCCGATGGCGCTGCGTTCGATGTGCGTGGCGCGGGTGAGGATGATGTCGCCGTGCTCGCTCATGCGCGCGCGCCAGCCGGGGGCGACGAATGTCGTTGCGCCATGTTCGAGGATGAGGGCGGGGCCATCGGTCGCAAAGTTGGTGGTCAGCTGCGATCGATCGAAGACGGGCGCGTCTGGCGCTGATCCATCGGCATAAAGGCTCAGATGGACCGCCGTCATCTTGCCGGCATCGGTCTGAGCGGCTGCGGCAGGGGTGCCGGCTGGAAGCCGGCGGTCCGTTTGAGCGATCGCTTCGGCAGAGAGTGATGCGATGATGATTGCACGCGAAGGATCGGTGAAGCCGAAGCGTTTACGGTGTTCGGCTTCAAAAGCGGCGGTGAAGTTTGGCGTGTCGAATGGGATCGGCAGCGCGGAATCGGCGCCTTCGTATTTGAGATGAGCTGTGAGGGAGGCGGTGGCGTTCTCGGACGCTAGTTGCGCGCGGGCTTTGGCGCTGAGCGCTTCGGCGCGCGCGGTGAGATCGGATGCGCCGAGCTTTTCCTCCACCGTTTCTTCGACGACGGCGCGCACGTCGGCGAGGCCCATGCCCCAGGCGCTGAGCACGCCGGCCAGCGGGTGGAGCAGGATTGTTTCTACGCCTACAGCGTCCGCCACCGCGCAAGCATGCTGGCCGCCCGCGCCGCCGAAGGCGACGAGCGCGTATTCAGCGGGATTGTAGCCGCGTTGGATCGAGATTTTCTTGATCGCTTCGGCCATGTTTTCGTTGGCGATGCGCAGGAAGCCTTCGGCGGCTTCTTCAGGCGTGATGGCGCCGCCGGTCTTGGCTTCGATCTCGGCACAGAGCGCGAGGAATTTTTCTCGGACGATTTCGGCGTCGAGTTTCTCATCCGCGTTCGGCCCAAAGATCGCCGGAAAAAACTCTGGCCGCACGCGCCCGAGCAGCACGTTGCAATCCGTGACGGTGAGCGGGCCGCCGCGGCGATAGCAGGCGGGGCCGGGATCGGCGCCGGCGCTGTGCGGGCCTACACGGAGGCGCATGCCGTCGAACGCGCAGATCGAACCGCCTCCGGCCGCCACGGTGTGAACCTGCAGCATCGGTGCGGAGAGGCGCACGCCCGCGACCATGGTTTCATTGGTGCGTTCGAAGGCGCCGGCGAAGTGCGAAACGTCCGTTGAGGTGCCGCCCATGTCGAAGCCGAGCGCGTGATCAAAGCCGGCGCGTTGTGCGGCGGCGGCCATGCCGACCACGCCGCCGGCTGGGCCGGAGAGGACGGCATCGCGGCCGCGGAAAGCGTTCGCGTGGGCGAGGCCGCCATTGGACTGCATGAAGAGGAGTTGCGTTTCTTCCGTCATCCCGGACGCGCGGAGCGCGGTCCGGGACCCAGGGGCCGCATTCTCGTCGTTTGCCCCTGGGTCCCGGGTTCTCGCTTCGCGAACCCCGGGATGACGAGGAGTTTGAAGCAAGCCCTCAGCGAACTTCTCAACATATTCCCGCAGCACTGGTGACAAGTAAGCGTCCGCTACGGTCGTATCCGCGCGCGGGATGAATTTGATCAGGCCGCTGATCTCGTGGCTGACACTGATTTGACTGAAGCCGATCTCGCTGGCGATGGCGGCGAGGCGGCGTTCGTGCGCGGGATAGGCCCAGCCGTGCAGGCAGGCGATGGCGGCGGCGCGGAAGCCTTCGTTATACGCATGTTGCAGTGCGGTGCGGGCTTGGGGCTCATCGAGCGGTGTCAGCACCTCGCCTTCAGCTGTCACGCGCTCGCGCACTTCGATTATGCGGCGGTGCAACAAATCGGGTTTGACGATGTGGCGTGCGAAGATCTGCGGCCGAGCTTGCACGCCGATCTCCAGCGCGTCGCCAAAGCCTTCGGTTACGACCAGCACCACATCGGCGCCTTTGCGCTCAAGCAGGGCGTTGGTGGCGACGGTGGTGCCGAGCTTCACTTCGGCAATATCGGCGAAGCTGTCGCCATTCTCTTTGAGAATGAGTCGCATCGCTTCGAGTGCGGCGTCCTCATAGCGGCCCGGATTGACCGAAAGCAGCTTCTTGACCACTTCGCGACCGTCCGGCGCGCGGGCGACGACGTCGGTAAAGGTGCCGCCGCGGTCGATCCAGAAGTGCCAGCCGTGTTTCATGCGGGCGGACCATCGCCAGTGAATGACTTGCGATCAAGCGCTTAGCGATTGCCGGGCCGCTCCGGTGCGGAGTAGTTTGCGGCCAATCACGGAGCGCCCGCTTGAAGCCCACCGACATCACTAACCCTGACTATTTCCACAAGGTCGTGGACTGCCAATGGGCGTGCCCCGCGCATACGCCAGTGCCGGAATACATCCGGCTGATCGCGGCGCAGCGTTACGCCGACGCGTACATGATCAATTGGAAGTCGAACGTGTTTCCCGGCGTGCTCGGGCGCACGTGCGATCGGCCGTGTGAGCCGGCGTGCCGGCGTGGGCGCGTCGAGGATGCGGATGGCAAGCCGGAGCCGGTGGCGATCTGCCGGCTGAAACGGGTCGCCGCCGACAATAAAGGCGAGATCGAACATATGCTGCCGCCGAAGGCAGCGACGAAGAATGGCAAGCGCGTGGCCTGCATCGGCGCAGGGCCGGCGTCGCTGACGGTGGCGCGTGATCTTTTGCCGCTTGGCTATGAAGTTCACATCTTCGACGCCGACGCGAAGGGCGGAGGCATGATCCGCACGCAGATCCCGCGTTTCCGGCTGCCGGAAAGCGTGATCGACGAAGAGGTGAATTACATTTTGCGCTACGAGCCGGTGACGCACTTCGGCACGCGCGTGAATTCACTGAAAGAGTTTCTGGCGCAGGGCTGGGACGCGGTTTTCGTTGGCACTGGCGCTCCGCGCGGGCGTGATCTCGATTTGCCGGGGCAGAAAGAAGCCGGCGCTAACGTGCATATCGGCATTGATTGGTTGTCGAGCGTTTCGTTCGAACACGTCGATACGATCGGCAAGCGCGTTATCGTTCTAGGCGGCGGAAATACTGCGATGGACTGCTGCCGCACCTCGCGCCGCTTGGGCGGTGAGGATGTGAAAGTCATCGTGCGCTCGGGCTTCGATGAGATGAAGGCCTCGCCTTGGGAAAAAGAGGACGCCCAGCACGAAGGCATTCCGATCATCAACTTCCTCAATCCGCGTGAGTTCACGCACGAGAATGGCAAGCTCACCGGCGTCTGGTTCACCAAGATGCATTGGGTGGAGAAGGACGGGCGCAAGAAGCTTGAGCCGTCGGGCGAGCCTGATGTGCATTATGAGTGCGACGATGTGCTGATGGCAGTCGGCCAGGAGAATTCTTTCCCGTGGATCGAACGTGATCTCGGTATGGAGTTCGACAAGTGGGGGATGCCGGTTGTCGATCAGGTGACGTTCCAATCTTCACTGCCGAATGTGTTCTTTGGCGGCGACGCCGCGTTTGGGCCGAAGAACATCATCTGGGCGGTGGCGCACGGCCACGATGCGGCGGTGTCGATCGATCTGTTCTGCAATGACAAGGATGTGCGCGATCGCTTGCCGCCGGGTACGTCGATGATTTCGACCAAAATGGGCATCCACGAATGGGCGTACGACAACGATGTGTCGCTCGACCTTCGCTACAAAGTGCCGATGGTCGAGCCGGAAGTGGCGCTGCGCAATGTGAAGGTGGAAGTCGAGAAGGGCTTCGATCCGCTGCTCGGGTACAAGGAAGCGCAACGCTGCCTGAACTGTGATATTCAGACGGTATTCGCCGCGCCGCTCTGCATCGAATGTGACGCCTGCGTCGATATTTGCCCGATGGATTGCATTACGTTCACGGATAATGGCGAAGAAACTGAACTGCGTGAGCGTCTCACCGCGCCCGCGGCCAATCTTACGCAGGACCTCTACATTGCCGATGGCCTGAAAACCGGGCGCATCATGGCAAAAGACGAAGATGTTTGCCTGCATTGCGGGCTGTGTGCGGAACGTTGCCCAACCGGTGCGTGGGACATGCAGCACTTCTATCTGGACGTCACGCAGGCCGGATGCGCGCCGAAATCGCCTAAAACACAAAAGCGCGAACCAGCCCTAGCTAAATAGGGAACGATTTACCGCCCCACGCGTCTGTCTGTGAGGTGCGATGGCGTAATGGCCGTCGTGGCATTTGTGTGTGGGCGTGCTTAGGCGCGCGTTTGCGACCGCCAGAACAGGCGGCCGCCAAAAAGACGGCGTAACGACCTTTAGGCAGGCCTTCGGCGCCGCTCATCATCGTACGTTTGAGCAACCTTAAGGGGAATCCCCATGAAATTCGGTCTCACCAGCGCGCTCGCGCTTTCTCTCGCATTCGCTTCGGTATCGGCTCCGGCCGCTTTCGCGCAGGAACCGGCGCAGCAATTCCGCTCCGTCGAAGCGCAAACTTTCTCCACCGACGAACTGCAACGCTACGGCCTCTCGGCGCAAGACGCTGATCAAGTCGCCGCGTATCAAGCCGCCGGTTACACCGTGCAGACGATCACGCCGGAAGAAGCCGCGCAAATGAACGCCGGCCAATTCAGCAACAGCCAATGGCTGATTATCGGCCTCGTCGTGCTGATCGTGGTGGTTGCCGCCACCTAATGCTGAAGCGACGGATCTTCGTCGCTCCGCTGTTGTTGGGGCTTGCGGCTTGCGCGACGGCGCCGGTGTCGGACATCGGCACTTTCGCGCAGCGCAGCTCCAACAATAGTTTTGAGCTTATCGGCAGGTCCGTTGATCCGCCGGATACGCTGGTATTGCCGGTTACGCATGATCGGCAGACCGATCCCTCTGCGTGCGGCGCCCATGTGCTCGCCAGCGTTGTGAATTACTGGCGCGGCGATGGCACAGTCACTGGCGATGCGATCTTCGCGGCGCACACGCCTGCTGCGCGCGATGGCTACAACATCAATGAGATGATGACGTTGGCGCGCCAATATGGCCTCACGGCCAGCGGCGTTCGCTTGAGCCAGGACGATATCATCCGCGAATTGGAAGCAGGGCGTCCGGTCGTTGTCCCGGTACGGGTGCCTTCGGTCTTCGTGCAGACGTGGTCGTTGCCGGGCGCGAACGTGCCGGTGCTGGGTGTGCCGTCCAACATTATCACCTCGCGGGTGGCCGACGTCTCGCAATGGACCAACACCGCGATGGTCAATCATTACATCCTGATCGTCGGCTACGAGGACGATACGTTCGTGGCCGTAGAGCCGGTCCTGGGCTATCGGACCATCAGTTTCGAGCGCTTGGCTCGCTACAGGCGGGCGTTCAGTAACGCCGCCATCGTGTTTAGCGGCTCAGCCCCGCCGGCCGGGCGCGGCGCTGCGGCCTCCGCCGGGTAGCGGCGTTTCCTGATCCGGCCCCTTCATTTGGCTGCCGTGACCCGCTATTGAGGGACGGTCACACGCGGTGGGCTGGCTGCCGCGCGCCTGACCTCTAGCGAGGCGCCCTCCTTGTCGAAGCCGATCGCCGCGACGAACGATTTCGTCGTCAAATTCGCCAACGTGAATGGTTCGGGTTCGGCCAGCGCCAACGGATTATTCGCCAAAGTGCTGCTGCGCATGGGCATCCCCGTGGGCGCGCGCAACATCTTCCCGTCGAACATCCAAGGTCTGCCGACTTGGTACGAAATTCGGGTCTCCGAAGCGGGCTGGCTTGGCCGGCGCGGCGGTGTCGATCTCATGGCGGCGATGAATCCGCAGACCTGGGACGGCGACGTGAAGGAGATCATGCCGGGCGGCTATCTCATCTACGATTCGTCCAAGCCGCTGCCGGCTTCGAAGTTTCGCGACGACATCACCATTATCGGCGCGCCGCTGACGGAGTTGATCGCATCCGAGTTTATCAACCCGCGCGAACGGCAGCTGTTCAAGAACATTTGCTATGTCGGCGTGCTGGCGCAGTTGCTCGGCTTTGAGGCGGAGGTGGTGAAGCAGCTGCTGACCGAGGAGTTCAAGGGCAAGGACAAGTTGATCCAGCCGAACTTCAAGGCGTTCGAACTTGGCCGCGCGTATGCCGAACAGCATCTCGCGCCGATTGGCCTCAGAGTGAAACGCACGGACAAAGTAGGCGACCGCATCTTTGTTGAGGGCAATGAGGCTGCTGCGCTGGGCGCCGTCTATGGCGGCGCGACGTTCTGCGCCTGGTATCCGATCACGCCTTCAACCTCGTTGGCCGAGGGCTTCCAGAAATATTGCACGAAGCTCCGCACGGAGGCCGACGGCACGAACAAGTTCGCCATCGTGCAGGCGGAAGACGAAATTGCGTCGATCGGTATGGTGATGGGCGCCGGCTGGGCGGGTTCACGCGCGTTCACCTGCACATCCGGGCCGGGCATTTCGCTGATGAACGAATTTGTCGGCTTCTCCTATTACGCTGAAATTCCTGCTGTGATTTTCGATGTGCAGCGCGGCGGGCCGTCGACGGGAATGCCGACGCGGACGCAGCAATCTGACTTGCTGCTCGCGGCTTACGCCAGCCACGGCGACACCAAGCATCCGATGCTGTTTCCCGGCAATCCGACCGAAGCGTTCGAGTTCGGCGCGCTTGCATTCGATCTCGCGGATTTTTTCCAGACCACGATCTTCGTCATGCTCGAGCTCGATATCGGCATGCAGGAATGGCTGACCGAGCCGTTCAAATGGGACCCAACGCGCAAACTCAATCGCGGCAAGGTGTTGAGCTACGAACACTTGGAGCAGGGCGTTGCCTTCGGGCGCTACCGCGATGTCGATGGCGACGCGGTGCCGTATCGGACGTATCCCGGCACGCACCCGACCAAGGGCAGCTATTTCACCCGCGGCTCCAGTCACGACAAGGATGCGCGCTATACAGAGCGCGGCGTCGACTACGTAGAGGGCATGGAGCGGCTGCTGCGCAAATGGGAGACGATGAAGTCCCACGTGCCGGCGCCGATCGTGAAGAAAGCGCCGAAACGCACGCCCGACGGCGTCATCTATATGGGCTCTACCGATCCTGCGATGGAAGAGGCGCTCGCGGCGCTCGAGGGCCAGGGCATCCATCTCAATGCGATGCGTGTGCGTGGCTTTCCGTTCAGCGATGATGTGTTCGAATTTATCCGCGACCATGAGCAAGTGTTCGTGGTCGAGCAGAATCGCGATGCGCAGCTGAAATCGCTGCTGGTCAATGAAGGCGGCGTGCATCCGGCGCGGCTCGTTTCCGTGTTGCACTATGACGGCACGCCGATCACGGCGCGGTTCATCATCAAAGACATCACCGAAAAGCTGCAGGCCGGGCAGGCCACGCTGCGGGAGAATGCAGAATGACCTACATCGCCAAGCCATCGCTGCATCACCCCTCGCTTGAGAAGAACGCGCTCGGCTTCACGCGGCGCGACTATGAAGGGCGCATCTCGACATTGTGCGCAGGCTGCGGCCACGATTCGATCAGCGCTTCGATTATCCAAGCGTGCTTCGAGATTGATCTCGCGCCGCATCGGCTGGCGAAATTCTCGGGCATCGGCTGCTCATCCAAGACGCCGGACTATTTCGTCAGCCCCGCGCACGGCTTCAACGCAGTGCACGGCCGCATGCCGTCCGTACTCACCGGCGCAAACATTGCGGCGCGCGATCTGATTTATCTTGGCGTCTCCGGCGATGGCGACACAGCTTCGATTGGCCTCGGCCAATTTGCGCATGCAGTGCGGCGCGGTGTGAACATGACCTACATCGTCGAGAATAACGGCGTGTATGGGCTCACAAAGGGCCAGTTCTCGGCCACCTCTGATCGTGGCTCCAAAGCCAAGAAGGGCGCAGAGAATAAGGACAACCCGATCGATCTCGTGATGCTGGCGTTGCAGCTGGGCGCGACGTATGTGGGGCGCTCGTTCTCGGGTGACAAAACTCAGCTGGTGCCGTTGATTAAGGGCGCGCTCTCGCACAAGGGCACAGCGATCCTCGATGTGCTCAGCCCCTGCGTGGCGTTCAACAACCATGTCGGCTCGACTAAGAGCTTCGATTATGTGCGCGAACACAATGACGCGGTGAACCGTATGGACGTGATCAGCCCGCGTGCGCCAATCCGGGCGGATTACGCGCCGGGTGAACTGAAGGAAGTCACGCAGCACGACGGCTCAATTTTGCGCCTGCGTAAGATCGCCGATGATTACGATTCAACCGATCGCAATGCGGCGCTCGCGTATTTGGCGCGTAAGGCGGCGGATGGTGAGATCGTGACGGGGTTGCTCTTCGTCGATCCGAATGCGCACGATCTGCACGACGGCATGAACACCGTATCCGTGCCGCTGAACAAGCTGACGGATGCGGATTTGATTCCGAGCGTGGCTGATTTGGATAAGATCAACGATAGTTTGCGCTAGCCATGGCCGTGCGGCTTCAGCCGCGCTTGCGGGCTTGAAGGCCTGCGCTCTCGGGATTCAGCTGAACCGCTCGATCGCAAACGGCGCGAGGTCAATCGCCGGCGCTTGGTCCGTCGCCAGCGCTAGAACCAACTCCGCAGTGATTGGCGCCATCGTCAGACCCAGATGCGCGTGGCCGAAGGCGTAGAGTACTTTCGGCGCGCGTTCTAAGCGGCCGATCGCGGGCACATAGTCCGGCAGCGTTGGCCGCGAGCCGACCCAGCGATCGGGTTCGGGGGAGAAGCGTACGCCGAGATCGGCGATGCGCCGTTGCAGCAGCGCCCATTTGCGTGCGTCGCCCGGCGCGTCGGGTGAGCCGAACTCCAGAAAGCTGGTGGCGCGCAGGCCGCTGGTGAAGCGGGTGAAGACGACGAAGTTTTCTTCGAAAACGGTCGTCGGCAAATCGAAGGGCCAGTCGGTGTCGGCGCTTTGCAGGTGATAGCCGCGCTCGCCGATGACGGGCGCGTTGATTCCGAGCTGCTGCATCAAGCGTCCAGACCATGCGCCTGCCGCGATTAGCAGCGCGTCCGCCTCGCGCGTTGCGCCGTCTTGTAGTGTCACACGCGCATTTGTCTCAACGCGCATGACGCTATCCGCAACGATATCGCCGCCCGCTGCGGTGAACGCCGCCAGCATCGCATCGCGCGCCGCTTGTGGCTCGCTGACTTGGCCGGTGCCTTCAAACAGCACGCCTGCGATTGGCGGTGCGCGTAGCACCGCCACGTAGCGCGCAAGCTCCGCCCCATTCATCTCGCGTGTCTTTGCCGGCCCAGCGGGCGCCTCGCCAAACGCGCCGCGACCACGGTCAGCAGCTTCAGGTTTCATCCAGACGGTCGCGTGTCCGTGCGGAATCACCAAACCCGGCGCGCCAGCGAGCGCCGCAACGCGATGCCAAGCACCAAGCGCGTCGCTCAGGATCGCTGCAAGCGCTGCTTGCCCGCGCGCAAAATGCGCCGGGCTACACGAGCTCAGAAAGCGCTGTACCCACGGCGCCAGCAGCGCCGCGTCGCGCCAGCGGAAATCGAGCGGCCCGCCTACAAGGAAGCTCGATCGCGGAGAGCGGCGCACGTTCTCCCAACTCGACCACGGGCTAACTTGCTCCGTGCCGATGTGTCCCGCATTCCCGAACGAGGCGCCGCGGCGTTTGTCGCCGGGATCGATCAAAGTGGTTTGGATGCCGGCGGTCTGCAGCTGCAGCGCCGAGGCCGCACCGACGAGCCCGCCGCCGATCACCAGAATGGATTTCATGACGGCGATGGATCGTATAGGTTCGGCTCATTGGCAAGTGAGGTTTCGATGCGCGTAGACTGGGCCGGTGTTTTTCCCGCGGCGACGACACAGTTCGCGCCGGATCTGTCCGTCGACATCGCCGAAACGCAACGCGTGCAGGATGCATTGGTGCGCGACGGCGTGCATGGCCTCATCGTCATGGGCACGGTGGGGGAAAACAATTCGCTTTTGCCCGAGGAAAAGCGTGACGTGTTGCGCGCGGCGGTGGAGGCCGTCGGTAAGCGCGCCCCGGTGATGGCCGGCGTTGCGGAGCTGGATACAAACCGCGCAATCGCGTTCGCGCGTGATGCCGAGAAGCTCGGCGCCGATGGGCTGATGCTGTTGCCGGCGATGGTGTATGTGCCGGCGGAAGAGGAGTTGGTCGCGCACTTCCGCGCCGTGGCGCAGGCGACGGCGCTGCCGATCATGCTCTACAACAATCCGCCAGCGTATCGGGTGAGCGTCAGCGTTGAGGCCATGAAGCGGCTTTCCGATCAGCCGAACATCGTGTGCTTGAAGGAAAGCGCGCCAGATACGCGCCGCTTCACCGATCTCTATAACGCGCTCGGCGATCGTTACGTACTGTTCGCGGGTCTCGACGATGTTGCGCTCGAAGGCTTGTTGCTCGGCGCGCGGGGCTGGGTGTCAGGGCTCACCAATGCCTTCCCGAAAGAATCGATCGCGCTCTATGAGGCGGCGCTCGCGGGCGATCTGAAAACGGCGCTGGCGATCTATCGGTGGTTCATGCCGCTGCTGCATTTGGATGCTGACCATGATCTGGTGCAGTCGATCAAGCTGGCGGAGCAGGTGATGGGGCGCGGAAGCGAGCGCGTGCGACCGCCCCGCTATCTGCTCACCGGCGCTCGCCGGGCGCAAGTGATCGAAATGGTCGAGAAAGCGGCAGCGACGCGGCCTAAGCTGAAAGGTGTGGCGTGACACGGCACACCTTTCACTGCATCGACGGCCACACGGCGGGCAATCCGGTACGGCTCGTTATCAAAGGTGCGCCCGAACTGCGCGGCGAGACGATGAGCGAGCGTCGGCAGGACTTTCTCGCGCGCTACGATTGGATTCGCACCGGCCTCTGCTTTGAGCCGCGCGGGCACGACATGATGAGCGGTGGCTTTCTTTATCCGCCGTGCAGCCCCGAGGCGGATGTCGGCATTTTGTTTATCGAGACCAGCGGCTGCCTGCCGATGTGCGGACACGGCACGATTGGCATCGTAACGTTCGGTAGGGAGCAAGGGCTGATCAAGCCGCGCACGCCGGGGCGGTTCGTGGCGGATGTGCCCGCGGGAGCGATTGCGCTCGAATACCAGCAAGACGGCGACCGCGTCCGCAGCGTGCGCATCACCAATGTGCCGAGTTATCTGGCGGCGAGCGACGTGCGCATCGATGTGCCGGGCTTTGGCGCGCTCAGCGTCGACATTGCGTATGGCGGCAACTTCTATGCCATCATCGAACCGCAAGGCGCCTATCGCGGGCTCGACGATCTCGGCGCCGCGCGCATTCTTTCGCTTTCGCCGATTATCCGCCATTTGGTGTGCGAGCAGATCGAGCCGGTGCATTCGCTCGATCCGACCATTCGCGGCGTGAGCCACGTTCTTTGGGCCGACGCGCCGAAGGGTGAAGGCGCGCATGGGCGCAATGCGGTCTTCTATGGCGACAAAGCCATCGATCGTAGCCCGTGCGGCACCGGCACGTCAGCGCGGCTCGCGCATCTGCACGCCAAAGGCCGCCTCAGTGTTGGCGAAGCGTTCGTGCACGAGAGCTATATCGGAAGCCGCTTCATCGGCCGCGTCGAAGCGGAGACGGAGATAGCCGGTCAGCGCGCCATAATCCCGTCGATCGAGGGCTCTGCCTACGCAACCAGCCGCAATGAGATATGGATCGACGAGAGCGAGCCATTCCCACACGGCTTTCAGGTCGTCTGACTACTTAGTGCCGTAGATGCGGTCGCCTGCATCGCCGAGGCCGGGCACGATGTAACTGTGATCGTTGAGGCGCTCATCGACGGACGCGGTCCAGATGGCGACGTCGGGATGATAGCCGCGGAGCAGATCGAGACCTTCGGGCGCTGCGAGCACGCAAGCAAAGCGGATGTCTTTGACGCCGACTTCCTTCAGCCGATCGATCGCAGCGATGGCGGTGTGGCCCGTCGCTAACATCGGATCGATGACGATGACGAGCCGCTCCGAAATATCGCTCGGCGCTTTGAAATAGTATTCGACGGCCTTCAGGGTCTTCGGATCGCGATAGAGCCCGATATGCGCCACGCGCGCGGAGGGCACAAGCTCAAGCATGCCGTCGAGCATGCCCATGCCGGCGCGCAGGATTGGCGCGAAAACCAATTTCTTGCCGGCGAGCGTCCGGCCCTGCGTGCCGCCGATGGGTGTTTCGACTTCAACGTTCTGGAGCGGCAAGTCACGCGTGACTTCGTAGCACAGCAGCGCGGAAATCTCCTGCAGCAACGCGCGGAACGTGCGCGTGGATGTTTCCTTGTCGCGCAGGATGGTAAGTTTGTGCTGCACCAAGGGGTGATCGACGATCGTGACGTCTTTCATCAGAACACCGTGCCATCGCTGTGAATGAGAAGGGGCGGGCCGCCGTCGGGACGTTTCTCGCGCGCGATGGCTCGGCCGGCAGCCCAGGTGCCGCCTTCGAGGACGCGCGCCAGCGGAAACTGCTCCGCGCTGACGCCGAGGCGTTCGCGCACCAACGGCGCGATGCGATCAAGTAGTGCTACCGTGAGTGAGCGCCAGGTGACGACAATCGGATCGGAAACGTCGTGCATGCGCGCGAGTGCTTCAGGATCGCGGGGCGCGAGTACGCCCATATCCACGAAGAGGCCGCCATTGCGATATTCGGCGAGGCCCGTGAGGCCGTTGATGTCGGTAACTTCGACGCCGGCGCGTTGCAGTGGTTCGATCAGCGAATAGGCCAGCCATTGCGAGAGTTTGTGCAGCGGCACGTAGCCATAGTTCGGCGTCGGCCAGCAATCGCCGAGCGGCACGCCAAGCACGCGCGGGCGGCTCTCCCAGATGTCGCCTAAGCCGTCGAGCAGCGCATCGAGAATGGCGGCGGCCGGGAGTTTTCCGTCCTGCGCGCGGACGCGCAAGACATCGTACAAGCCGCCAGGACGCGGCGTGTCTTCGCGCGCGAACAGGTCAGGCCGCGCATCTACGACTTGGCCGAGGCGATTGAGCAGACGTGCGCGGCCGTCGAGGCCTTGCAGCGGATTTCGTGGGTCGACTTGGAAAGCATCGCCCAACGAGGCTGCGTCGATGCGGGCAAGCGCTTCGGCGTCGGCGCGCAGCGGATCGGCGGGATCGGCGGAGAAGCCACCCCATTCGAATAGGCGCAGACTTGCAAGCGCCAACCCCTCCGATCGTGCAGCGACGATGTCTGTGTTTGGATCACGGAAGCGCCAAGCTGGGCCGGCGCCGGCGTCGAGGAGGACGGAGGTGATTGCCAGATCAAAAGCGGCGCGGGCGTGCGCGTGCTGATCGCGCCAGTGCGCATGGCTTGCCGTCTCACGCCAGAGATCGCGGCCGGCGAACACGAAATGGCGCCAGCGAGCGTGGAAGGGCACGTCGAGTGTGGGGTAACGCTGGCGTACGATTGTGGCGACGTAGTCCGCGCAGGCGGGAAGCGCATTGAGATGAAGCGTCCATTCGGCCAGCGCGTCACGCTCGGCGAGTGCGAACAGCTCATCCGTTTTCGCGCGCACGGCGGCGGCGCTGAGTAGCGCGCGCGCTTCGGCGGCGTCAGAAATCTTTGAGGTCACGGCCAACGACGCGGGTCAAATCTTCGGCCGTAGAGTCCGGCGTGAAATAGCCAGCGGCCTTCTTCGCCTCGAGCTCGACGCTCGCATCCGGCGGCACAAGTTCCGGCGGGATCGGCACGCGTTCGCCGATGCTAATCCCCGAACCGGTGATGGCATCATGCTTCATGTTCGACATTGAGACGAAGCGATCGATGTGCTTGATGCCGAGCCAGTGCAGGATATCCGGCATCAATTGCTGGAAGCGCGCGTCCTGCACGCCGGCGACGCATTCGGTGCGTTCGAAGTACGTGGCGGCTTGGTCGCCGCCGGGTTGGCGCTTGCGTGCGTTGTAGACGAGGAATTTCGTCACCTCGCCGAGGGCGCGGCCCTCCTTGCGATTATAAACGATGAGCCCTGCGCCGCCGGCTTGGGCTTCCACGATGCATTCTTCGATGCCGTGCGTGAGGTATGGGCGGCAGGTGCAGATGTCGGAGCCGAACACGTCGGAGCCGTTGCATTCGTCGTGAACGCGGCAGGTGAGGCGGCGTGCGGGGTCTGCGATCGCGGCGGGATCGCCGAACATGTAGAGCGTGATGCCGCCGATTGGCGGCAGGAAGACGCTGAGATCGGGGCGCGTCACCAGTTCGGGGTACATGCCGCCGGTTTGCTCGAACAAGGTGTGGCGCAGCTTTTCTTCGCTGACGCCGAAGCGTTAGGCGATGCCGGGTAAATGCCAAACCGGATCGATAGCGGCCTTGGTGACGGCGACATCGCCGCTGGCGTGCACGACAGCGCCGTCGACCTTCAGCCGGCCCTTGCTGATAGCTTCGCGCACTTCAGGCAGCGACAAGCGCGCTTTGGTGACGGCGATGGTCGGACGAATATCTACGCCGCTTTCGATCTCCGCTTTGAAGTCCTCTGCGACGCGGTGTCCCCACGGATCGAGCGCGACGATTTTGTGTGCGCCTTGCCATTGCTCGAACGGGCCGAACGTGAATGTCGGCGCGGTGTCGGTAAGGTCAGGGCGTTGGTTCGGATTGAGCGCACCAGCGGAAACCGCGAGCGCTCGATAGACTGAATATGCGCCGCCGTACGCGCCGATGGCGTTGCGGTCTGCGGTTGCCGCGCCGATCACCGGGCCGCGTTCTTGCGCAGTGCTAGCGCCCCACACAATCGGGAAGCGCAACGGCGCGCCAGCCCCTGGGTGGGACGTGATGCGAATATGGCCAATGCGGTTTTCGGACATGAGCGTACTAACGAAGCATGAACGCGCTTCAATCCGGTTAATTTGTGGCTCTGTTGTGGGCGTTACGCCTTCAACAAGGCCAACATCGCCTGCGCGGCGGCGGGGTTTCGCTCTTTGGCGCCGCTGATGAAGTAGAGGAACACGTCGCCGGTCTTTTCCCAATCGCGCGCGGTTTTGGCCCACTTCTTTAGCGCGGCTTTCGGATAGCCGGTCGGCTCGTCGGCTTGCGTAAGTTCGAGGCGGGCGTACGCGAAATCGGCTGTGGGTTCGACGATGAGCGGATGCTTCTCCGACTCTACCGTGACCACCGCGATGTTGCGCTTCTTCGCGAGCGCCATGAACTCATCGCAGGCAAAGCTCTCATGCCGCACTTCGATGGCGTGGCGTAGTTTCAGCTTGCCGAGCTTCGCCGGCAGCATGTCGAAGTACGCATTCATTTCGGCGGCGTCGAATTTCTTGTAGGGCGCCATTTGCCAGAAGATCGGCCCGAGCTTTGAGCCCAGTTCGCTGACGCCGCTATTGAAGAACCATTCGATCGATTGCGCCGCTTCGCGGAGATCTTTGCGCTGCACGGCGGCGCGCGGCGCTTTCACCGAGAACATGAAATCGTCCGGCGTCGCCGCCGCCCATTTCTTGAACGAGGTGGCGCTCTGCGTGCGGTAGAAGGTGGCGTTGATCTCGATGGCGGTCACGTGCTTGGCCGCATATTCGAGCTGCTTCGCGGCCGGCAGATCGGACGGATAGAACGTCTTCTCCCACGGCTCGTAGCTCCAACCGCCAATGCCAACCCGGATCATGTGCGCTCTCCTGGCGCGAACATCGGCCAAGGCACGCGCGTGCGCAAGCGCGTGCTCTTGCAGCAGCGGCGGCGCTGGCCTACGCCCCGATCATGATCTCGGACCAGCTCCGTCGCTTTCGCGAAAGCGCCCTTGCGCGGCAAGTGTGGCGCTTCGCGCTCGCCGGCGTAGCGGCCACAGCTGTACACTTTGCCGTGCTGATCGCGCTGGTGGAGTGGGGCGGCATCGGGCCGGTATTGGCATCGACTATCGCGTACTGTTTTGGCGTTGTGGTCAGCTTCAGCCTGAACCGACGCTTCACTTTTGAGAAGCGCGGATCGCTCGGCGCGACGTTTGCGAAGTATGCGGCGCTCTATGCGGTCGGCATTTTTCTGAATGGCGCGATCATGGCGGCGCTGATTGCGTGGGGATTGTGGTACATCCCGGCGCAGATCATTGCAGTGGCGCTGATCTTGTCGTGGAATTTTCTGGGCGCCCGCTACATCGTGTTTCGCTAGAGCAGCACCGCCGCCGCGAAGGCAATCGCCACTGCGACAAGCGCCCCCCAAGACACAGGATCGCGCAGCGCGAACAGCAGCGGATCGTCATGCATCTCGCGCCGCTCGACCTTGAGCCAAACATGCGCGAACCAGAGCAGCACAATCGCCGGCAGCGCCCACAGGAAATGCGGTGACTCATAACGCGCGGCGTTTGTTGCGTCTTGCAGGTAAAGCGCCAGAACCAGGGCAGAGATCACGCCAACGCCGGCGCCGAAACGTTTCAGCACCGGCCCGTCACCTGCGCGATAGCCGCGGCCGACGAGGTTGGCTTGCAGCGCGTCCACTTCGGCGGCGCGTTTGACCATCGCAAGGCTAAGGAAGAAGAAGCCGCTGAAGGCGATGAGCCAATCGCTGGCGATATAGCCCGTCGCTTCGCCGCCGATGACGACGCGCAGGCCGTAGAGCGCCGCGAGGATGAACACGTCTAAGATCACAATACGCTTCAATACAAACGTGTAGAGCGTCGCCGCGATGAGATAAGCGACAATCCACGCGCCGGCGCCGCTGAGCGCCCCGAGTGCGAGTCCGCCGGTAAGAAGCAGCGCGGCAAGCGTCAGACCAGCGATGGGCGAAGCGGCGCCGCTTGCGAACGGGCGCGTGCGTTTGCGCGGGTGGCGGCGATCTGACTCGATGTCGGCTGCGTCGTTCACGAGATAGACGCTGGACGCGATCAAGCTGAGCGCAGCGAAGGCGAGCCAAGCATTGCGCACAGCTCCGGCGTCGAACCAGCCCTGGCCGGCGAGCATGGGAATGAATACGAGCAGGTTTTTCGCCCAATGCCGCGGGCGGATGCCAGTTAGCAGCGCGCGAAGGGGATTATGTTCGCGCGGAAAATCGCGCTCTATCTCGAAGCGCGCAGCTGCGTTCCGGGCGAAGCCTGGAGCGCAATTGCAGGTGACCGCGCCGCGCGCCTGCGACCACACCTTGAGATCAGCGTGCTCATTGCCGGCGTAAACGAAGCCGCCAGGATAGGCCGCGGCCAATGCTTCGCCTTTTTTGCGTGACTTCAAGTTTGTGCGCCCGTCTGACGCAAACACGCGGTCGAAGACGCCGACATGATCAGCCACTAGCTGCGCCGCGCGTTGATCGGAGGCGGTGGCGAGTACGATCTCGCGTCCGGTAGCATGCTCTTCGCGGAGCCATTCGATTAAGCGTTGGTCGTACGGCAGCGCGGCAACATTCGGCGGAAACTCAATTGCGAGCGTTGCTTTCGCGTGCGCCCGCCCGCGCAGCAGCCAGAGCAGTAGCAGCGGCAGCTTCCATGGCTTTGCGAATACGAGGCGCAGCATCGCTTCGCCGAACAGATCGCCCCTGATCAACGTGCCGTCGAGATCGACCGCCAGGGGCGGTTTTGGAGATGGCATCAAGCGCCAGTAAATTTCGGCGGGCGCTTTTCTGTAAACGCATCGACCGCTTCTTTGTGATCGGCGGTTTCGTGCGCAAGCGCCTGGAAGGCGGCGGAGAGTTCGAGCACGTCGGAGAGGCGGCCATGTTGCGCTTCACGCAAGAGGCGCTTGGCGAGCCGCACGGTGCGCGGGGGATTGACGGCGATGCGTTCGGCCAACTTGCGCGCTTCGTCCATCAGCTGATCATCCGGCACGACGCGGCTGACGAGGCCAACGCGCGCGGCTTCATCAGCGTCGATAGTGTCGCCGGTGAGGACCAGCTCAGCGGCTCGCGATGCGCCGATCGCGTTGGTCAAGATCCAGGCGCCGCCGTCTCCCGGAATGATGCCGACTTTGACGAAGCTCGACGCCATCTTCGCCGACGCGCCGGCCAATCGGATGTCGCAAAGCACGCCGATGTCGAGGCCAAGGCCGATGGCGTGACCGTTGATCGCGGCGATGGTCGCGACTTCTATGTCGGCGAGCGCTTTGATGATCGAGTGCACGCCGCGGCGATAGTTCGCGCGGGTGCCGTCAGGCGTGGCGCGCGGACCGATGCCGGTGCGCTCACGGATCGCCTTCAGATCGCCGCCGGCGCAGAACGATTTGCCGGCGCCGGTGAGGATGACGGCGTTGATGTCGGCATCGTCATTGGCTTGCCAGAGCGCGCCGGCGAGATCATCGCAATCTTGCTGCGTGGCGATGGCGTTGCGGCTCTCTGGCCGGTTCAGCGTCACGATGGCGACGCGGCCGGCTTTTTCAAAGGTGGCGAAAGTGGTCATGCGGGTTCTCGTTCGTGAAATTATTGCGCGGTCGCCGCAGCGGTGCCTTGCTGGTAGCCGATGAGTTCTTCGGACTGCAGCAGAGTGCCGTTCTGGAAGGCGTCGAGTGTGCCGGTGCCGTCGCGATTCAGCGTGATCACATAGCGGAAACCTTGGGTCTCGAATGTGTAGGTCAGCGCTTGCGGTGTTTGTGACTCGGCGCCGTCGCGCACTTCGACGGAGAAGTTCGTGGTGCGGCCATTGTCGCTGACATCGATGCGGCGCGCGCCGGCTGCGTCGGCGAAATTGTAGGAATTGTAGATGAGATCGCCGCTTGCATCTTCGGAGACGACGAAGCTGCGGCGGCCGGTGAATCCGGTCACGCGCGTGCGCGGCATCCAACGGCATTCGATGTCGCGATTGTCGAGACGCACGGAGGTGAACGGCAACGTATAAGCCGAGCCAGGCGTCGCCAGCATGCCGGGATTGATTTGGCGGATCGCGCCGTCGGAGCCTTCGTCGCGGATCAGCTCGGTCATGACGCTGCCTGCGGCGCCTTCTTCTTCGCCGACGAAATAGCCTATGCGTTGGACGATCGCGCCGTTGGGCTTGTCGTACTCGGCCGTGCGCACGTCAGCGCCGGTGCGCTCGAAGACGATGATCGCCGGCTGGTTGATCGAGTCGCAAATGAACCAGGGCGGCGGCACGCGAACCACGACCGTTTCCTCCGCCGGCGCTTCCGGCGCTTGCTCTTGCTGACCGCACGCGGCGAGGGTGAGTGCAAAGGCGATAGCAATCCGGCGCATGATGGGTCTCCCTTTGGGCCTCCGTAGCATGGCGGCGGCGGTGATCAAACGCCTAGTCGAGGCCAAGTTTGGCGCGCGCGGCTTTGGTGAGCGAGACGCTGGTTTTGGCGTAATCGGCCCACGGGTCGGGCGCAGCGAGGCGCGCTGGCATGTCGCGCAGTTTGAAGGCGGAGGCTGAGGGGATGGTTTTGAGTTCGCTCCAGCTTACCGGAACCGCGATCGGCGCCGTTCCGCGCGCGCGGGGCGAATAGGGCGCTATCGCGGTCGCGCCGCGGCCGTTGCGCAGATAGTCGACGAAGATGCGCCCGACACGCTTGGCCTTCGACATGTTGGCGACGAAGCGCTTTGGGTCGAGCCGCTCAACTTGTTCGGCCAGCGCCATGGCGAACCCTTTCACATCCTCCCATTCGTGGCGGCGCTTGAGATTGAGGACGATGTGGACGCCCTTGCCGCCGGTGATCATCGCAAAGGAGGGCAGGTCGGCGGAGTCGAGCAGGGCTTTGATGTCGAACGCGGCGCGTTTGACGATCTGAAAGTCTAGCCCCTCATCGGGATCGAGATCGAAGACGAGACGATCGGGGTGTTCGAGATCGTCGTTACGCGATCCCCAGAGGTGGAATTCCAGCGCACTGATTTGCGCGCAGGAAACGAGGGCCTGTGCGTTTGGAATTGTGAGGTAGTGTTCCTCTTCGCCGTCGCTCTCGGCGATCGGGATGGTCTTGATATCCTCGGACATGCCTTTCATGGCGTGCTTTTGGAAGAAGGTTTGCTTGCCGACGCCGTCTGGCGCGCGCACTAGGCTGACTGGGCGGCCGTAAAGATGCGGCGCCATGCGTTCGGCGGCGAGATCGAGGTAAGCGGCGAGCTCTGCCTTGGTGACGCCCGCGTCGGGAAAGAGCACCTTGTTTGGGTGTGTCAGTCGGACGCGTGTTTTCATGGCCGGAGACGCAGTCTCCGCGACAACGTCCTTCGCGCTTTTGTCGCCGCGTAGACCCAGAAATACGCCGTGGCGGACGGCGCCATCCGACGTGAGCTCCGCAAACTTTACTTGCGCGACGAGCTTTGGTTCGACCCATTTGGCGCCGCGGGCGGCTTCTTTCGACACTGTCAGCGCTGGTTTAGTGCGGGCGAGTTTCGCAAGCTTGGCTGAAATGTCGGCGAGAGATTTATCGTTGAACCCCGTGCCGACATTGCCGCGATAAACGAGTTTCTCTTCCTCGTAATCGGCCAGCATCAACGAGGCGAAGGCGCGGCCTTTAGCGGAGGGCTGATAGCCGATGATGACGAATTCCTGTTCGTTCACTGCCTTTGTTTTCAGCCACGATTTGGAGCGGCCGCTTGAGTACGTGCTGCTTGTTCTTTTGGAGATCACGCCTTCAAAGCCGCGTTCGGTGAATGCCGCTAACACTTCAGGGCCGTTGCCGTGCAGGACCGGGCTTAAGCGCACTGGCGCCTTGGCGTTCGCAAGCGCTTTTTCCAACCGGGCGCGCCGCTCGCTCAGCGGCAGTTTGCGGATGTCCTTTGTGCCGTCCGCCAGCATGTCGAACACGAAATAGGTGACGCCCTTAGCGACTCCGTTTTCTAATGAGCGCTGCAACGCGCCGAAATCGGTGCGGCCATCGGCTTGTGCGACTGTTACTTCGCCGTCGATCAGCACATCTTTCAGTTTGAGCGCTGCGAGCGCGTCGGCGATGGATTGGAATTTGCCGGTCCAGTCGAGGCCGTTGCGTGTGTAGAGTTTGACGCTCTCGCCCGAGGCTGCGGCGAGCAAGCGATAGCCGTCGTATTTGATCTCGTGCTGCCACTCGTCGCCGTCTGGCGCTTCCTCGACGCGCGTCGCGAGCATCGGCTCAACGAAGTCCCATTTTGGCGGCTTCGACGCGCGCGGCTTTTGCTCGCCCTTACGTGTCCACAAACGTGCGCCGCCGTCAGCGCGGACATCCTCGATCGTGCGTCCAGAGACGATGCTGGTGAGCGAGCCCGCGATCGGATCGTCGGCGCCGGCATAGTCGTCATTCTTCGATTTGAACAACAACCACGGCTCGCCGCGTTCGCCTTCGCGCGGCTTGATCTTCACCAAGTGAAACTCGCCCTTCAGCCGCTCGCCGTCGAGGATGAATTTGAGCTCACCCTTCTTCATCGTCTCGTGCGGATCGGCGACCCAGCGCACTTTGCCGCTGTCCCAGATGATCACGGCCCCGGCGCCATACTCGCCCTTTGGGATCACACCCTCGAACGAGCCGTATTCGAGCGGATGGTTCTCTGTCCGCATGGCGAGGCGCTTGACCTTCGGGTCGTAGCTCGGGCCTTGCGGCACCGCCCAGCTCAGCAGGACGCCGTCATGTTCGAGCCGGAAATCATAGTGCAACCGCGTCGCTGCGTGCTTTTGCACCACGAACATGTCGCCTGCGGATTTAAGCGTGCCGCCGGCGGGTTCAGCCGTTTTCTTGAAGTCGCGCTTCTTATTGTAGGCGTCGAGCGTTTCTTTCGCCGGCTTCGAAGTTGCGGCCTTGCGCGCCATGCGCGCGGCTTACTTCTTCGCGCGCTTGGCCGGCGCTTTGGCGGGGGCTTTGGCGCGTGCGGCGGGTTTGCGCTTTTCGGCGGCGGCGCGACGCTTGGGCGCCGGCTTCTCTTCGTCTTCGTCCTCCACCGTCGCTTTCGGCGATTTCTTGGAGAGCGACTTCTTCAGCGCATCGACGAGCGAGACGACGTTGTCGCCATAGTCGCGCGCCGGTTCTTCCTGGTCGTCCAGCACAAGTTCGCCGTGGCGCTCGATCTTCTTCTTCACCAAACGCTCAATGGCGATGGCGTATTCGTCCTCGAACTTGTTCGGATCGAACTTGGCCTTCTTGCGCGTGATCAGCTCCTGCGCGAGGTCGACGAGGTCAGCGTCGAGCTTGCCGTTCGGCAGATCATCAAAGAAAGCCTTCGCCGGCCGGATCTCTTCGGCGTAGTGCACGGTCTCAACGACGAGGCCATTCTCATACGGCTTTACCGCAGCGACGTAGGAGCGCCCGCGCATGGTGATCTGGCCGAGGCCAACCGTTTTCGTCTTCTTCAAAGCCTCGACGACGACGCGGTACGGCTCATCGGCCATCTTGCCATCAGGTAGGGCGTAATAGGGCTTGTCGAAATAGATCGGGTCGATGGTGTCGGCCGGGGCGAACTGGATCATGTCCAGCGTCTTCTTGGAATCGACCTTCAGCGCCTCGAACTCTTCGTCCGAGAACAGCACGTATCGCCCCTTCTGATACTCGTAGCCTTTGACGATCTCGTCCTTATCGACGGCGCCAATGCCGGGCGCGACCTTCTCGTAGCGAATCCGCTGCTTCGAGGGCTCGTGAATCTGATTGAACGAAATCTTCTCCCGGGAATCGAGAGCGGAATAGAGCTTCACCGGCAGCGCAACGAGGGCGAGCCGGATTTGCCCAGTCCATACGGGACGAGCTGGAGGTGCCATGGAAGTTCAAACGCCCTAGAGTGACCCGACGTTCCGGCACCGTAACGGGAGGTTCCGTTACCCACAAGACGCGTGGTTAACGCGGCGCTTTCGCCGACCGCCCGGTTTGCGATAAGCCTGAGCGCAAAGGCGCCCTAGACGCCTGAAGGGAGCCCATGCCGTCCGATTCCTACCAGCTCGATTTCCAGCTCGGCGAAACCGCCGACGCCATCCGCGAGACCACCAGCCGCTACGCCGCCGACCGGATCGCGCCGATGGCGACCGAGATCGACGCGAGCAACAAGTTTCCGCGCGAGCTTTGGCCGGAGATGGGCGCGCTTGGCCTGCACGGCATCACCGTCAGTGAAGAAGATGGCGGCTTGGGGCTCGGTTATCTCGAGCACGTCGTCGCAATGGAGGAGGTGAGCCGGGCTTCAGCTTCGGTTGGTCTCTCCTACGGCGCACACTCGAACCTCTGCATCAACCAGCTCCGCCGCTGGGCGACGCCCGAGCAGAAGCAGAAATATCTGCCGAAGCTGATCAGCGGCGAACACGTCGGCTCGCTGGCGATGAGCGAAGCGGGCGCAGGCTCCGATGTTGTGTCGATGAAATTGCGCGCGGATAAGAAGGGCGATCGCTACGTGCTGAACGGCACGAAGTTCTGGATCACCAACGCGCCGGAAGCCAACACGCTCGTTGTTTATGCGAAGACTGAACCGGGCGCCGGCTCGGGCGGCATTACGGCGTTCATCGTCGAGCGCGGCATGAAGGGGTTCAGCGTCAGCCAGAAGCTCGACAAAATGGGCATGCGCGGCTCGGACACCGGCGAGCTCGTGTTTGAAGATTGCGAAGTGCCGGAAGAAAACGTCATGGGCGGCCTCAATCGCGGTGTCGCCGTGCTGATGAGCGGCTTGGATTATGAGCGCGCCGTGCTCGCCGCAGGCCCGCTCGGCATCATGCAAGCCTGCCTAGATGTCGTGCTGCCGTACGTTCGCGAGCGCAAACAATTCGGCAAGCCGATCGGCTCCTTCCAGCTGATCCAAGCCAAAGTCGCCGACATGATCGTCGCGCTCAATGCGTCGCGCGCTTACGTCTACGCCGTCGCCAAATCTTGCGACGCCGGCAAAACCACGCGCCACGATGCGGCCGGCGCGATCATGTTTGCGTCAGAGAACGCGGTGAAGGTCAGCCTCGAAGCCATCCAGGCCCTCGGCGGCGCTGGCTACACCAAGGACTTCCCGGTTGAGCGCTTCCTCCGCGACGCTAAGCTCTACGACATCGGCGCCGGCACGAACGAAGTCAGGCGCTTCCTGATCGGCCGGGAGATCATTGGCGGGGGATGAGCTACGTTTGCGTCGTCTGCGGAGAGACCCACGACGGCTTGCCGGCGCTCGCATTTCATCGCCCTGATCATTGGCTGGCGCTGAATGTTGAGCAGCAGGCCGAAGGGAAATGTGATGACGATCTCTGTGTAACGCCGGACGGAAACTACTTCGTTCGGGGCGTGCTCGAAATTCCAATAATCGACGGCCCAGAACCCAATATCGAGTTTGGCGTGTGGACGACGCTTAGCGAGGGCAGTTTCAAAAGTTACGTGATGTCGTTCAATGACGTTGATCAATCCAAGCTAGGAACGCTGTTCGGGTGGTTTGCTAACGAGATGCGTCACGACTTTGCAGGATCAACGAGTCTAAAGTGCAACGTTCGCCCGCAGGATAACCGCCAGCGTCCGCTTGTCGAAATACAGCATCCCTCCGACCATCCGCTGGCGGTCGCTCAACGTGACGGCATAACCTTCGAGCACGCACAACGTCTCGTGCATCAACACGGCGCAGTATGAAACTCAAATCCACCATCGATCCTAACTCGGACGCCTTCGGCAAGAACGCCGCGCACCACCGCGCCCTAGCGCAGCAACTGCGTGAGCGCGCAGCGCAGATCGCGCTTGGCGGCCCGGAAGAGTCCCGCGCGCGTCACACCAAGCGTAACAAGCTGCTCCCGCGCGAGCGGGTTGAGCGCTTGCTCGATCCCGGCGCGCCGTTCCTCGAGATCGGCGCGCTTGCTGCGTATGATCTTCACAACGGAGAAGCGCCCGCCGCCGGCGTGATCACCGGCATTGGCCGCGTGTCGGGTCGCGAAGTGATGATCGTCGCCAACGACGCCACCGTGAAGGGCGGCGCGTATTTTCCGATGACGGTGAAGAAGCACCTGCGCGCGCAAGAGATCGCGATGCAGAACAAGCTGCCGTGCGTCTATCTCGTCGATTCGGGTGGCGCGAACCTGCCGCACCAGGCCGAAGTCTTCCCCGACCGCGACCATTTCGGCCGCATCTTCTACAATCAGGCGCGGATGAGCGCCGAAAGCATCGCGCAGATCGCCTGCGTCATGGGCTCATGCACCGCCGGCGGCGCCTATGTGCCGGCGATGAGCGATGAAACCGTGATCGTCCGCAACCAAGGCACGATCTTCCTCGGCGGGCCGCCTTTGGTGAAGGCCGCGACGGGCGAAGTGATCAGCGCCGAAGATCTCGGCGGCGGCGACATGCATGCGCGCAAGAGCGGCGTGGTTGATCACCTGGCGCAGGACGATGCGCACGCGCTCCATCTTGTGAGGCGCATCGTTGCGAATTTGAACACCGTGAAGCACGTCGGCCTCGATCTGCGCGAACCCATCGCGCCGGCTTATGATGCCGAAAGCATTTACGGTGTGATCCCCGATGACGTGCGCACGCCGTACGACGTCCGCGAAGTCATCGCGAGAATCGTGGACGGCAGCGAGCTGGACGAATTCCGCCCGCTCTACGGCCCCACACTCGTCACCGGCTTTGCGCGCATCTGGGGCTTTCCCGTCGCGATCCTGGCCAACAACGGCATCCTGTTCAGCGAAAGCGCGCAGAAGGGCGCGCATTTCATCGAGCTCGCCTGCAAGCGCGGCATTCCGCTGCTCTTCTTGCAGAATATTTCCGGCTTCATGGTCGGCGGCAAATACGAAGCCGGCGGCATCGCCAAGGACGGCGCGAAGATGGTGACAGCTGTCGCCTCCGCCGAAGTGCCGAAGTTCACCGTGCTGATCGGCGGCTCGTTCGGCGCCGGCAATTACGGCATGTGCGGCCGCGCTTATTCTCCGCGCTTTTTGTTTACGTGGCCGAACAGCCGCATCTCCGTCATGGGCGGCGAACAAGCGGCATCCGTGCTCGCGCAAGTGAAGCGCGATGGCATGGAAGCGAAAGGCGAGACCTGGGCGAAAGCCGACGAAGAAAAATTCAAAGACCCGATCCGCGCGAGGTACGAGGCGGAAGGCGATCCGTATCACGCGACGGCGCGCTTGTGGGATGACGGCATCATCGATCCAGCGCAAACGCGGGATGTGTTGGGGTTGGCGATCAGTGCGTCGCTCAATGCGCCAATCCCAGAAACGCGCTTCGGCGTGTTTAGGATGTAAGCCGTGGGTTACAACATTCACATTCATCGCCGCGAGGATTGGTCTGATCCAGAGGGCGATTCCATTTCGCTCGATGAATGGACGGCGCTCATCGCAAATGATCCGACACTGATCGTTGATGGCAGCGTGGTCTGGGCGGATCGCGATAGCGGACCGAATCTGGACACGCCAACCGCAGAGTGGTCGGGTCCCGGCGGCGTGACGGGCTTGTTCTATTGGTACGATGGCAACATCGAAGCAAAGAACCCAGCGCCAGCAGTGATTGTAAAGGCGCATGAGATGGCGACGAAGCTCACTGCGCGCCTCCAGGGGGACGACGGCGAATTCTACGGTGCAGATGGCAAGGCGTATTACTACGAGCCTGGAGACAACGACCTGCCAGCGGAACCTGAAGCGCCGACTCGTTCCGCCTCGAATTGGTGGGAACGGCTGTTCAAGAAATGATCAACACAAGACAAGCGCAGACAACCCTCTCCCTTACGGAGAGGGTCGCCACGCAGCGGCGGGGCCCTGGTATGTTCAGGATATAGCCATGGATATCGGCACGCTCATCTCAATCATCATGATCTACGGGGCAGGGTTGCTTGCCGGATGGGGCATCATCCTTATTCTACTTTGGATCAGACCCGAGTACGGCTTCCTGCTGTTCTACGTGATCGCGAACCACGTTCTTGTCTTCTTGCTGTTCGACATTTGGCGGCTGACATTGTCAGAAGCGCCGCAATACGCGCTCTACACCGGCATCAACTTGGCGTTCGCACTGGTGATCGGCGGCGTCATCGTAACGTTGTTCAAATGGCTGAAGACGCGCAAAACTGGCGCGGACAAGAACATCGACAAAGAGATGGAACGCATCCGCGCCGAGATCGCCGCGCGCGATCAATCCGCCACATGAGCCGCACCCACCACCGTCATTCCGGACGCGACCCAGTCGCGATCCGGAACCCAGGGGCAACTGCTCCGTCGTTGGCCCCTGGGTTCCGGGTTCGTCGCTGCGCAACGCCCCGGAATGACGAAGAGAGTTTCGCATGTTGAAATCCGTCCTCATCGCAAATCGTGGCGAGATCGCTCGCCGCGTCATTCGCACGGCCAAGCGTCTCGGCGTACGCACGGTCGCCGTCTATTCCGACGCTGACGCCAAAGCGCTGCACGTGCGTGAGGCGGATGAGGCCGTGCACATCGGCGCGTCGCCCGCGAAGGAAAGCTATCTGCGCGGCGAAAAGATCATCGGTGCGGCGAAGCAAACCGGCGCCGAGGCGATCCATCCGGGCTACGGCTTTCTCTCCGAAAACGCCGATTTTGCGCAGGCCGTCATTGATGCGGGTCTGATCTGGATCGGGCCGAAGCCGGACTCGATCCGAGCGATGGGCCTCAAGGACGCCGCCAAGAAACTCATGGCCGAAGCCGGCGTGCCGACGACGCCTGGCTATCTCGGCGAAGATCAAAGCGAAGAGCGTTTGCAGAAGGAAGCCGACGCGATCGGCTACCCGGTGCTGATCAAAGCCGTCGCTGGCGGCGGCGGCAAAGGCATGCGCAAGGTCGAGAAGAAGGCCGACTTCAAAGCCGCGCTGCAATCGGCCAAGCGCGAAGCCGCGGCGGCGTTCGGCGATGATCGCGTGCTGTTAGAGACGTACGTGCAGCGGCCGCGCCATATCGAGGTGCAGGTGTTCGGCGATACGCACGGCAATGTCGTGCACCTGTTCGAGCGCGATTGCTCGCTGCAGCGCCGCCACCAGAAAGTGATCGAAGAAGCGCCCGCGCCGGGCATGGACGAGGCCACGCGCAAAGCCGTCACCGATGCGGCGGTGCTTGCGGCGAAAGCCGTGAATTATGTCGGCGCCGGCACCATCGAATTCATCGCCGACGCCAGCGAAGGCCTCCGCGGCGACCGCATCTGGTTCATGGAAATGAACACGCGTCTGCAAGTCGAACACCCGGTGACGGAGGAGATCACTGGGCAGGATTTGGTTGAGTGGCAGCTGCGCGTTGCAAGCGGCGAGAAGCTGCCGCTGAAGCAGGAAGAGCTGAAGATCAACGGCCACGCCCTTGAAGTTCGCGTCTACGCCGAAAATCCGGACGCCGGATTTTTGCCCAGTATCGGACGACTAGACGACCTTCGGCTGCCCGACTTGCCTGAAGATAGGTCGCGGATTGATTCTGCAGTTGAACGCGGCGACGAGATTACACCGCACTACGATCCAATGATCGCGAAAGTCATCATGCGCGGATCGACGCGTACTGCCGCGATTGGTCGCCTCGCAGAGGAATGGAGGCACGTCTCGATTTGGCCGGTGAAGACCAATGCAGGCTTCATTGGCCGATGTCTCGCTGACCCAGATTTCCTGGTCGGCAATGTCGATACGAGTCTGATAGCGGCGCGTGGCGATGCGCTATCGAAGGCTCCGCCCCCGAGCGCTGACGTTTTGGCAACCGCCGCTCGCGCCCTTTCGCGGCGACAGGTCGCTCCCGGTCCACGCGGAACGCGGCCGTCTCATGTGATGGCGTCGCCGTGGGCGCGACTTCAAGGGTTCAGACTCAACGCGCCTGACGTTCGCGTAGTGCTTTTGAGATACAAAGATCAGCATCTCGCCGTGTCGCTCTGCGACGGAAGAGATATTGGTTGGCCCAAAGCGGTCGGCGACGGAATTGTCATCTTCGATCGCGGCGAAGCTTATGAGTTCACGCTCGACACCGGCGAACGCAGCGCCGACGAAGCCACTGCCGGCGATGGCGCGATCCTTTCGCCCATGCCGGGCAAGATCGTCTCCGTCGCCGCGAAAGTTGGCGCTAAGCTGAAGAAGGGCGACCCTATTCTCGTGCTCGAAGCCATGAAGATGGAGCACACGCTCACCGCGCCGTTCGACGGCAAGCTCACGGAGCTCAACGCGAAAGCTGGCGCGCAGGTGAGTGAGGGCGTGTTGTTGGCGAAGTTGGAGAAGGAGTAGCGCCGAGAGTCCTTCTCCCGCATGGGCGGGAGAAAGTGGCCCGAAGGGCCGGATGAGGGTTGAGTTAACTCAGCGCGAAATCCGCTTCTTCTTTCACCGGGTGGCGCGCGGTTTCGCCGAAGGTTTCGTTCACGCCGACGACGGTGAGCGCTGGCACGTTGGCGTTGTTCGGCACATTCGCTCCCGGGCCGATGCGGACGCCTGCGCCCAAGAATGCGTGCGAGCCGATGCGCACCGTGCGCACCAGAACGCGCGAACCGCCGCCATCCATTTTCTGGCGCACGTGCGCGGCGAGTTCGACTTCGCGCGCGAAGACGACGCGGTTGCCAATATCCATCAGATTGCGGTCGAGCACGTCGATGCGCACCGGCCACTCGACACCGTAGCCGACGCGCGAACCCCACATGCGTAGCCACATGGAGTAAAAGCCGGGGATCACGCGCAGCAGCGCTTCGAGATAGGGCAACGCATCGTAGAAGGCTTGAATGTGATGGCTCGCCAGCCACGGGCAGAATTTGCGTCCGTCGATGCAACCGACGCCCTGTTGCAGCGGCGCCCAGCGCAACATGATGCGCAGCACGATCGGCGGCAGCACATACAGAATGAAGAGGAGCAGGATCGCGCTCCAACCCGAAGGCCATTGCGCGAATACGCCGAGCGCCGTGAGCGACGCCGCCGTCATCATCAGCGGGAAGTAGGAAAATACCCGATCCGCGCCGGTCATCATGCCGCGTCGCGCGCCGGGCCGGAGAAGAGCGCGTAAATTTCGTCCGCGCCGCGCGCCGCACGCAGCCGTTCGCGCATGTCGGCGCGGCGCATGAAGCGTGAGATGCGCGCGAAGGCCTTCAAGTGATCGCCGCCTTTGTCAGCCGGGGAGAGCAACAGGAACACCAGATCGGCGGCGCGGCCGTCGAGGGCCTCGAAGTCTTGCGCAGGTTCGAGCCGCGCGAATGCGCCGATTGGGCGAGTGATGCCGGGCAATATGGCGTGCGGAACGGCCACGCCTTCGCCCATGCCGGTGCCGGAGAGGCGCTCACGGATCAGGACCGCGTCGAACGCCGTGCGAGCCTCGATGCCAGCGGCGCGCGCCAAGGCATCGCATAACGATTGGATCGCTTGCCGGCGGGACGTCGCGAGCAGACGCGGCACAATGGCGTCGGCGGCGATCAGGTCACTCAAATCGTTCATATTCACCCCGTGGGCCGCCGCATGCGAGAGCGGCGCCACCAGCGTGGTTACCGCTCGCCTAGCCGGCGCCGTTGGCCTTCTTCGCTTTGTTCGAATCCCGCTCCGGATCGATCCAACCGATGTTTCCGTCCGCGCGCCGGTACACAACGCTCAGACCGCCATGAGCGGCGTTTCTGAACATGAGTGCCGGATCTTTGGACAGATCGAGCTGCAGCACCGCCATCGAAACCGTCATCGTGCGCACGGCGACCGTGCTCTCAGCGATGACAAGCGGCGCCGCCTGGGCGTCGGCTTCGGCCGACTCATCCTCATCGGCCTCGTTTTCTTCGTTTAACGGGGCGAGGACATAGGCCGAAGCGTCTTCGGCGGGAAGGGGGGATTTGTTGTCTGCGTGATGGTTACGCAGGCGCCTTTTGTAGCGCCTGACCCGCTTTTCGAGCTTGGTCAGGGCGTCATCGAAGGCGCTGTGGGCGTCGCCGCCATGGCCCTCGGCCTGAAGGGAAATCCCCGAGGGGAGGTGGACCGTGCAATCGACTTCAATGCCCTGACCGCCGCCATTCTTGGCCACAGTCACCACCGCATCCGTCGCACGATTGAAATATTTGCCCACACCGGCGGCGAGTTCGCCTTCGATACGGGTCCTGAGCGCTTCGCCGACATCCATCTGCCGTCCGGCGATTTGAATGCGCATCTAGTGACCTCCTTGGGATACCGTAGGGGAGGACTCCGGAACGGGTCCCGCCCCCATGGGACGCCCCGTAGCCATCTGCTTAAAGGTAGGCCTGGGGCAGGGGCCGGTCAACGCGCGGAGATCGTTAAGGGCGCCAATGAATCGCGTTCGCTGCGACCGCGAAAACCTCTAAGAGAGCGTCCGAGGGGGCCTTGTCCATGAGCGCCGATACGCGCGCCGCGCCGCGCGTCAGCAAAACCGCTTGGCTCGATTTTATCGCCATATCGTTTTGCACACTGGCGTGGGGAACGACCTGGTTTGCCATCACGCTGCAATTGGGCGTCGTCGATCCCGTGGTCTCGATCTCGTATCGCTTCGCGCTGGCGGCGGCGCTGCTGTTTGCTTGGTGTGTGCTGCGCCGGCAGACCTTGAAGCTCTCCCGCGCACAGCATCTCGCCGCACTCGGCATCGGCATGTTCACGTTCGCGATCGACTACGCGTTTGTGTATTGGGCCGAGGAGCGGGTGACGTCGGCTGTCGTTGCGGTCGTGTTTGCGGCGATGGCGTTCATCAATCTCATCGTCTTTCGCATCGTGTTTAGGCAGAAGGCTGCGCCGCTCGCGTGGTTCGCGGCCGGCCTCGGTGTTGTCGGCGTTGCGCTGCTGTCGTGGGAGGAGTTGGTCTCTTCCAACATGAGCCCGCGTGCGTGGACCGGCATCGGCCTGACGTGCGCTGGCGTGCTGGCGGCGTGCGTTGGCAATGTCTATGCGCGCCGCGCTGAACTTGCCGGCGCCGGCGTTGCGGCTTCCACCGGTTGGGCGATGGCGTATGGCGCGGGATTGCTCGCGCTGTTTGCGGTGTTCACCGGGCGGGCATGGACGTTTGAGTTTACCTGGCCGTACGTGCTCTCGCTTCTGCACCTTTCGATCATCGGCTCAGTGATCGCGTTTCTGCTCTATTATGGGCTGGCGCGGCGGCGGGGATATGCACTGGCGTCTTATATTTCCGCGCTGACGCCGCCGGTGGCGATGACGGTGTCAGCGCTGTTTGAAGACAAGACGTGGGGGCTGTTGGCCCTTGGCGGCGTCGGGCTGGTGCTGCTTGGGCAGGTGCTGCTGATGCGCGCGCGGCGAAGTTAGGGCATCGCGCGGATGGCGGCTTCCGCGCCGGGCAACAGCACGTCATCTGCAGTGCTTTCGCTCAAGCGAGCGTTCAGCCAAATCGTTTGCAAGAACGCATTCACGTTGTGGCGGCGCGCCAGGCCCGCTTGCGATGCGAACATGTTTTCACCAGCCGTGGGGAAATGCGCGAACCAGCGCGTCCATTCTTCTTCGCTGATCAGCCCGCGCTGCGCCATGAAGATTATCGGGCGCGCCAAGCGTTCGCTTTCGCCGTAAATGTAGAAATGCTCGTCCGGCGCGACTTGGCCGGCGATGGCGTCAAGAATGCGCTCAAGCTCGGGCTTGCCGAATGCCGGATTGAGCGAGAGCTGCAGCATGAGATCTGCGCCATGGGCGACGCCGTGGCGCCAGCCTTCACGCGCATCAAAGCCGCGATAGTCGCGTACGCTGGTGAAGTAGGCGAGCGATGCGTCGAGCAAGCGTGTGCGAGTTGATGCATCAAGGTAGGGTTCGACGCGATCGGCGCGCGCGACTTCTGAAAGCACAAGCGCCCCGAAGGGCTGGCGAAAACCCTGTGCGTCTGGCGCGCCGAGTTGGGTTTGGAGGTCCGCGGCCAACATACGCATGGTTTCAGGCGTGAGTTGGCGCGCGCGCAGCCAGTGTTGCAGGCCTTCGAACGCGATGCCGTCACGGAGCGTTGGGTCGGGTGAGCCCAGGCACGAGGTCAGCGCCAACGCCAAGCGATTGCGCGCGGTGTCATCGGGGAGCGCCCATTCGGCAGCCTTGAGCGCATCGAGTTGCGCCCTCGAATAGCCCGCGGGCTGACATGCGCTCTGCGCTAGCGCCGGCGCCGTTGCACAGGCGGCGAGGGCGAGTAGGGCGGCGGCGACGGCGAGGCGCTTCATGCGGTAAAGAGGCGCGCGCCCGCGCCGAACGGCAAAGCCGATGCGACGAACCGCCCAGAACGTAAGGTCAGCGGCGGCCGGCGGTGATGTAATCGATAATATGGTCGGCGCGCTCGAAGATCTGATCCATCGTCTCGCCCGGCGCGCGCATTAGCACGGCTTGCTCAACCGCAAAGCGCCGCATGTCGATGAGCACTTCGTCCCATTCTTCTTCGATTTCTTCGACTTCGTCGATGTCCTGGCTCACGCGCGCCTCCGTTACGACTCACTTGCCTCACTGATAGCGCGAAACCGGGTTGGAGCCAGCGCGCGCGACGCTCGTTCCGGAGGCGCAAAGTGTGCGATGGGCCTCGGCGCCGTCGTGATTTCCTTGTAGCGAGGGTGCGGCGGCGGACATTGCTTCGGCCGCCCCAGAATGGGGGATCACCGTGCGCAAGCGTTTCGCAGCCATCGCTCTTGTCCTAATCGCAGCGTGCGCCTCGGCGCAGGCGCAGACCGAGCGGCGGACGCTGTCGGGTGAACTCACCGCCACCGCCCCACGCGCAAGCTTCCCGATCCGGCTTGAGGCTGGGGAGGTCGTAACTCTCACCACGTCCTCCACTGGCAACGTTGACACTGTGCTTGCGCTTGTCGGCCCCGATGGCCGCACGCGCGCCGAGAATGACGATGTCGCCCAGGGCGTGCTGACGTCGCGCATCGTGCACGTTGCGCAGCAGCGCGGCGCCTACACCGCGGTGGTCACCGGATATGGCGGCGCCACCGGCCGCTTTGAGCTTCACGTTACATCTGGCTTGGATGTCGGCCTCTCCGAGGCCGCGCGCTCGCTGCGTGAGCAATCGCTGACGTTCACCGCGCAAGCGCGTGAGCATCGCACAGCCGTCAACCTTCGCGCCGGCGATGTGTTCGTCGCTTCGACCTACGCACTGACTGAAGAACTCGATCCGACTTTGGCGTTGGTCGATTCCACCGGCGCAATTCTCGCGCAGAACGATGATCGCGGCGACGGCAGTCTGAATTCGCAGATCGTCTACGAAATTCTTCGCACGGGCCGTTACGAGGTTGTCGCTGGCACCTATGGCAGCACGGGCATCGGCACGATGCTGTTGTCGCTGGCGACCGACCCTGAAGCCGAACCGCCATTTAACTTTGCCGCCATTGCTGGCCGGCCGATCGCGAACCACCAGGGCACGATCGATGACGCGCGCCCCTCGCACGAGTACCGCGTGCAATTGGCTGCCGGGCAAACGCTGCTGGCTGTGGCCGATACGACGAGCGGCGATCTCGATCCCGTGCTGCGCTTGCTGGATAGCGATGGCTACCCGGTGGCCTTGAACGATGATCGCGGCGATGGCTCGCTCAATTCCGCGCTGGCCTTCACGTCGCGCACCGCGGCGACCTACACATTGGTGCTTGAGCGCTATCGCCAATCGGGCACTAGCGGCGCGTTTACGCTCAACCTTTCATCGGTCGATGCTTCTGTGGTGACGACGCTGCAAGGGCTGATCGAGAACGCTGTCGAGCTCAGTGGCCCCGAGTTGGTGATCGAAACGCGGGATTTCCGCGTGCTTTACACACTCGAAGGAGAGGACGCATCGTCACAAGACTACGCACGCGCGGTCGCGGATCGCCTGCAGGAAATCTATGAGGCGCAGATCCGTCGCATCGGTTGGGCTGAACCAATCCGTGACGATGACGGCCGCTACCGCGCCTATGTTGCGCATGCCGACGGCTCGATGGGTTACACAAAGCCGGTGCAGATCGTGTTCGACAATCCGCGCACATCCAACGTTCGCGAGCGCACCGCTGCGCGCACCGTGTTCGTGATCGACAACGACTTTGCCGGTGTCGAAAAGGAAGCAACGCCCGCCAGCCTCGCGCGCGCCACCGCCACCCACGAGTTCAATCACGTCGTCCAATTCGGCTACGATTCCGAAGAGGGGCTGAATTGGCTTTACGAGGCGACCGCCTCGTGGACGGAAACCACCACGGTCGGCGTCGATCAGGACGCGACCGATTACACCGAGACGGACTTCGCCGCGCCGCAGCTGTGCTTCACCACCACGGCCGATGGCATGGATTACGCGCAGTGGACGCTGCTGCAGTCGATGGCGGATAGCCACGGCGAACGCATCGTCGTGCGCATGTGGGAAAATGCGGTCACGTATGATGGCTTCGAGACCATGTCGCGCACGCTGTCGGAAGTGCGCACCAACATCCCAGATACGATCCAACGCTGGCGCGCCCAGAACTTCGCCCGCGACTACGATCTCGCGCCGCGCTTCCCGCGCGCTGTGGCGCAGATTGACCGCATCACGCGTGAAGGCGCATGGCCGTCCAAGGGCGGCCGTCTCGAGCAACTCGGCGCCCATTATGTCGGGCTTGGCATTGAAGGCCGTTACGCCTTCACGCTTGGCGGCGATGAGAACATAGAGCTGGTTGCGCTTGGCCGCCGCGCCGGCGAGATTCACGTCATTCGCCTCGGTCGCAGCGGCGTGTTCGACACGACCGGCTACGACAACGCGACTTTGATGGTCTTGAACCGTGCGCTGCCGTCCGCGCCCGGCGAATGCAGCGCCGCGAACTATTCGGTCAACGTCGCGCGCTCCACCGCGCGGCCGGCGGCGGTGTCGTATCGCTTCAACGCGCGGCACTTCCAGCCGCTGGAGTAGGGCTCTAGTTTTGCCACGGCCGGATTTTGGCGATTATCTGAGTGCGCGCGGTGAGCAAGGGTGCGCGTCTGCGATTGTCCTCGGAGCCGGCGCCGTCATTGCATTTGTTGTGTTTCTGGTCGGTGAGGTCGCCCAAATTCGTGTGATGGCCGCGATTGCAGCGATCATTCTTGTTGCAACGGTTTTAGCGGCTGTGTTCGTCGCTCACGATGTGAATCGCGTGTCGCCAGAATGAGAGAGATCGCAGAGAGTAGGACGAGTGATCGTGATGTCTGACGCGCATTCGCGCGTCTAAATCCCGCTCGCCAGCTTCCGCTTACGCTCCACCGAGCTCGGTATCCGCAAGCTCTCGCGATATTTCGCGACAGTGCGGCGGGCGATGTCGATGCCTTTTTCGCGGAGGATTTCGACGATGCGATCGTCGCTGAGGATATCGACTTCGTTCTCGCCGTCGATCAGGCCTTTGATCTGGTGACGCACGGCTTCGGCGGAATGGCTCTCGCCGCCGTCACTGGCGTTGATGCTCGCGGTGAAGAAGTATTTCAGCTCGAACACGCCGCGGGCGCAGGAGAGGTACTTGTTCGAGGTGACGCGGCTCACCGTCGATTCATGCATCTCGATCGCGGCAGCGACAGTCTTCAAGTTCAGCGGCCGCAAGTGCGCAACGCCATGTGCGAAGAAGCCGTCCTGCTGGCGCACGATTTCGCGCGCCACCTTCAGGATCGTCTTGGCGCGTTGATCTAAGCTCTTCACCAGCCACGAAGCGTTCTGCGCGCATTCGGTGAGGAAGAGCTTGTCTTCTTCGCGCTTGGCCGTCTTTGACACTGTCGCGTAATAGCGCTGGTTCATCAGCACGCGTGGCATGGTGTCGGAATTGAGCTCGACCAACCACGTGCCGTCAGGCGCTTGCTTGATGTAAACGTCCGGCGCCACCGATTGCACCACACCGCCGCCAAACCCAGCGCCGGGCTTCGGCGTCAGCGCGCGGATTTCCGCGATCATGTCGCCCAAATCTTCGCGATCGACGCCGCAAATGGTCTGCAGCCGCTCAGCGTGGCCCTTGGCCAATAGATCCAAATTCGCCAGCAGCTTTTCCATCGCCGGATCGAAGCGGCCGCGCTCTTTCAGCTGCAGCGCCAAGCACTCCGGAATATCCCGCGCCATCACGCCGGTGGGCTCGAAGCCCTGCATGACAGTGAGCACGTGAAGCACCTGCGCTTCCGGCGCGCCGATGCGATCGGCGATCTCGCGCGTGTCGGCGCGCATGTAGCCCCAATCGTCCACTGCATCGATCAGCACGCCGCCGATCATGCGCTCGACTGCATCAAGGCCCGCTTCCGTAAGTTGTGCATCGAGGTGCTCGGCAAGCGTCTTATCGCTTGCGAGCGTCTCTTCGATGCCGGGCATTTCGTCAAAGCTTTTGCCGGAGCCAGCTTTCGACCAATCCTGCAGAGGCGCAGCGCCAGCCTCCGCCAATTCGCTGCTGCTGAGATCCGGCGCCATGTCGGCGACGGAAATATCGAGCGCCGCTTCGCTCGGCGCCATGCCGCTATCGAACTCGAGCGCCTGGGCGTCGCCGCCATCGTCGCTCTTCTTGGCTTCAGCCGAACCTTCTTCGCGTTCGAGCAGCGGATTGCGCTCAAGTTCGCCTTCGACAAATTCCTGAAGCTCAACATTGGAAAGCTGCAGCAGCTTGATCGCTTGCTGCAATTGCGGAGTCATCACCAGGGCTTGGCCCTGGCGCATCTCCAGACGAGGGGTCATCGCCATCTGCGGCCCCCGATCTAGTGGTAATCTTTGCCGAGATACCTTTCGCGGACGACCGGATTCGCGAGCACTTCTTGCGGAGTGCCTTCGAACATCACTTCACCGTCGAACATGATCGAAGCGCGATCTACAATCTGCAGCGTTTCGCGCACATTGTGGTCGGTGATCAGTACGCCGAGGCCGCGCTGTTTCAAAAACAGGATGAGCTCTCGGATGTCGTTGATGGCGAGCGGGTCGATACCAGCGAAAGGCTCGTCCAACAGCATGAAGGACGGCCTGGTCGCCAGAGCCCGCGCGATTTCAACCCGGCGCCGCTCACCACCCGAGAGGGCGGAAGCCGGCGCATCTTTCAAATGGTCGACGCGCAGTTCAGCGAGCAGCCCGTCAACGATCTCGCGCCGCTTCGCGTGGTTACGCTCATGCAGCTCGACGATCGACATCACGTTCTGTTCGACGGTCAGACCACGGAAGATCGAAGCTTCTTGCGGCAAATAGCCGACGCCAAGCCTTGAGCGTTGGTACATAGGCAGTGTTGTGACGTCCTGGCCGTCCAACAAGATTTGCCCCTGGTCCACGCGTACGAGCCCCGTGATCATATAGAAGCAGGTGGTTTTGCCTGCTCCGTTGGGGCCCAACAGACCGACGACTTCGCCGCGATTCACAAAGACAGAAACGTCCCGAACCACACGGCGGCCGCGATAGGATTTCCCGATCGAGACCGCCCCTAAACCGCCTTGCGCGGTTTCAGACTTGGCCGAACGGCTTGTAGCGCCCTCAGGACTCATATCGCCCATCCGCCGCTAAGATTTCGTGAAACTTTGGCTTTCAACGGTTGGCGCCAGGCTGATTTCCGCCTTGGCTGGGCACAAAGACCCCGCGCACGCGCTGGCCCGGCGTCGGCCGGATGGTGGTGCGCCGGGTGCCGATCTGGAGCACCAGCGTCTCGCCACGGATAACGTTTTCGTCCGACGCCACGACGACGTTTCCGGAGAAGGTGACGCTGTCTCGCGCGATTTCATAGACGGCGCGGTTGCCGCGCGCGGATTGCGCCGGGCGCACGTAATAGACTTCGCCTTCGGCGATCATGCGTTCGATGTCGCCCGAACCCAGGCCCTGTTGGCCCTGGGCTGCGGCGGTCGAGCCGCTGAAGAAGAGCGTGATGCGGTCGGCGCGCAAGCGCGCATCGTTCTGGACGATATCCACATCGCCGGTCAGCACGAGGCGGCGTTCGCCGTCGAAATACTCAAGATTGTCGGCCGAATAGGAGACCGGCCCGCCGCCTTCGCTCAACTGAGCGTGTGCGTCGGGGGCCGAGAACGCCGCCACGAAGAGGGCGCCGGCGGCAATAAAAAACGCTGCGGGCCTCATGGCGACGGCTCCCCATTCTGTTGATCGCGGTCCGGGATCTGACCCCGGACGCCGCCGCGAAGCACAAGTGCGCTATCGCTTCGGCGTAATTCATAACTGTCGGCCTGGAGCACGCCAAGGGGCCCGGCGCCAGTGACGCCGCCGCGGCCGGTTAGGGTGCCGGCGTCCAGGTCGACCATCATGTTCGGCGTGGTGAAGCGGTTGCCGCCTGTGTCCGAGAACAGCACTTCGCCGTCGAAGACCACCGTTTTGGCAACGGGGTCATAAATCCCCCTGGGGGCGAGCATGATCGTTCCGGCTTCAGTACGGTAGACGGGCGACATCAGCTCGATCGGTTGGCCCTCGCCGGGGGCCTGCTCGGCGATTTCGGCCGAGAGGTGATAGGGGCCGCCGTCCTCGGTGCTGCCCATAAACCGCGGATTGATCATCCGGAGCGGCTCGGAGGGGGCGTAATAGCCGGCGTTAAAGCCGCCCTCAATGGCGTAAAGCGCCATGAAGACGAAGACCGCCGCGAACGATGCGCCTGCGCCGGCCACGAATACGCGCCGCAAAAGCGCGATCAGCCGGGAGCGCCGCCGCGCCTTGCGCAGCGTCTGAGCCCGCTTCGGCTCCCAATCAAAATTGGCGTAATGGACGGCTGCTGCGGTCATCGGGTCTTCGGGCTTTTCGCCCGGGCCGGGGGCGGAAGCAAGGCGTGGCTGGGGCTAGCCAGGCGGGGCTGCAGTGGTGACGGGCGCGGTTTCGGGGGGCGGCACGGCCACAGGCGGCGGGGCAGGCGGCGGTGGCAGCGGCGGTAACGTGAGGTCCAGCCGATCGGCGGTGTACTCACCCTGCGCGGGCAGCGCGACGCCGCGCAGCTGCGCCGACCAAGGCGCAATTCCCGCGCGTCGCGCAATCTCGTGGAATTGCGCGACAAGGTCGGCGGTGGCGCGGTTTTGCCGTCCGTCGAAATAAGCGTACCCGGATTGGCGGCCTTCGCGTGTGCTGATCACATCAACGACCACCTGCACATTAGCTTCACGGCGCAATTCTTCGCCGATTTGCTGTGCGTATGCGGCGTCAGCTGCCGCGCGGACGTGCAGCACCACGAGCCGCATCGGTGGCGCCGGTGCGAAGAGGTCGCCAAAGACTTGGCCCAAGTTGAGCCGGCTTGCTTGTTCGGCTGGTGTTTCGACGCTGGATTCAATCGGGATTGCGGCATCAGCGTTCAGAGCCGCGCTCGCGGCTGCGCCGATTGCGCCGGGGTAGGGTGTGTCTTCGCTCGCCGGCGCGGTGACCACAGCAGGGGTTGGCGGCACCACGACGCCGCGCTCCGCCATTGCGGTTTCGAGTTGTATGATGCGTTCGCGCGAACGGTCGCGCTCGCGAATGACTTCATTGGTGACGGTGAGCGTCCAGCCTGCGAGCGCGATCGCGAGAATGCTCGCAATCAATTGCGCCGCCAGCATGCCGCGCACGCCGCTGACAAACGCGCCGATGGCTGAGCGTTTCATGTTCAGCCTCCTGCACGCAAAACGGTGATAAAGCGAAAACCGCTGATCGCTACGCAGATGAGGCCGACTACAAGTATGCCGGTGGCGGCAATCTGCAATTGCGCGCTGGACATCGCACCATTCAGCGCCGCGCCAAGCGCGCCGATGAAGGCGAGCAATGCGGCCATAATTGCGACCGTCAAAATCTTGGGGACGCCGCCCGCGGCAGGCGTTGGCAACGCGCGCGGAGTGTCTGGCTCTTGCGTCTCGTCACCGCCGCGTACGCGACGCGCCAATGCATCCTCCAGCACGCCCCATTCGCCGGCGCCGCGCATATCGGCGATCGGCAAGGCGGCGAACGGCGCAGGCGCAGTGACATTGTCGAGCCGCAACTGCACGAGTTTGCGTTCATCGAAAGCTTTTGCGGATTCAGCGCACACAAGACTGGAATTGCGTGCGTTTGCGCTCCAGATCGTCAGCACGGCCTTGGCGCTGTCGAGCTGGCTTGCGCCTTCTTCGATGGCGGCGTGACCAGTCCGCGGCGGGCGTTCCCACCAGACGCTGTAGCCGAGAGAACTCAACCGATCGGCGATTGGCTTTACGCGATCCTGATCAAGACGCGAGGAGGAGATGAAGATGTCGGCCAATACTCCCCTCCAGCTCTGGGCTGCGATGTTACCGCGATGCAAGGTTGAGGGTCGAGAGAAAACCGCGCCTTTCCATGGCGCCGCTGCAAAGCTTTAGTGTTCCCCCAACGAGAGAGTAACCTTGATGCGGACATTCGCCTTTTTGTTGACGCTCGTCTTCGCCGCCTGCAGCAGCGGCGAAAGCAATGGTCAACGCAATGTGGCCAGCGGCGCGCCGGTTGAGCAGGGCGCAGCAAACGCCCCGTTTTCGCCAGCATTTGCGGGCCAGACCCGTGCGCCCGAACAACGCACTGATGTTGATATCGTCGCGACAGAAGTTGCGGACGGCTTGTCGCATCCATGGGCGGTGACGCCGCTACCGGATGGCCGGGTTTTGGTTACCGAGCGCGCGGGCCGTTTACGCGTGATTAGTCAGGATGGCAGCGTCTCAGAGCCTGTCGCGGGTCTGCCGGCGGTAGATGCGCGCGGACAGGGTGGCCTGCTCGATGTTGAAGTGAGCCCAAGTTTCGACAGCGATCGGCTGATTTATTGGAGCTATTCTGAAGCGCGTGATGGCGGCAACGGCACCAGCGTTGCCCGCGGCCGGTTGAGTGAGGATGCAGCGCGCGTCGAGAACGTGCAGGTGATTTTCCGGCAGATGCCAGCGTGGCGATCGACGGGCCATTTCGGCTCGCGCCTCGTATTTGATCGTGAAGGCCGGCTTTACGTCACGCTCGGCGACCGCCAGCAAGATGAATCACGCGAACTCGCGCAGGATAACACCACGCACATCGGCAAGATCGTGCGCATCAACGCTGACGGTAGCGTGCCTGCCGATAATCCGTTCGTTGGTCGTTCCGGCATGCGTCCAGAGCTATGGTCGACGGGCCATCGCAACATTCAAGGCGCCGCGCTGCATCCGGAGACAGGCGTGCTCTGGGAAGTCGAGCACGGCCCGCGCGGTGGTGACGAGCTCAATGTCGTACAGCGCGGTCTGAATTATGGGTGGCCGCTGATTTCGTACGGCATCGAGTATCGCGGCGGTGCGGTGAATGAAGGCATCTCGGCGCGCGATGGTCTTGAGCAACCCATTTATTATTGGGACCCAGTGATCGCGCCCGGCGGCATGATTTTCTATCGCGGCGATCTGTTTCCATGGCGCGGCGATTTGCTGATCGCGGGTTTGAATACGCGCACGATCGTTCGGCTTGAACTCGGGGGCGAACGCGTCGTTGGCGAGGAGCGCTTGATCGCTGGCGAACACGGACGCATCCGCGATATTGCTGAAGCCGCCGATGGCGCGCTTTGGGTGGTCACGGACGAGGATAATGGCAGACTATTGCGGCTAACGCCGCGCTGATCGTTAGAGGCTTCGCGCCGCGCTGAGCAGGCGATCCAGCAAAGCGTCGAGCTGGGCGCGCTCGCGCGCGTCCAGCGCGGCCAACAATTTGCGCTCGCTGGCCAACGCTATCGGCGCAATCCGCGCGTAGACGCTCTCGCCCTCACGGGTGAGCGAGAGATTTTGCCGGCGCGCGTCAGCTCGGTCGGCGCGCGCTGCCACGCGCTTGGCGGCAACGAGCCGCGCGACCGCACGCGATACCGCGACCTTATCCATCTCCGTCGCCTCGGCGATGTCCTTGGCGCTCAGCGCCTCGGCGCGGCCGAGCACGGCGATGATGCGCCATTCCGGGATGGTGAGATTGAACGTCTCGGCATAGCGCGCCGCGATGGCGCGGCTGATCCGGTTGGACAGGATCGAGAGCCGATAGGGCAGGAACTCTTCGAGAACCAGCTCATCGCCCGGTGCGGATTTTCGTTTCGCGCTTGCCATTGGTTTCAGATGAAACTAAATCAGCTGCAAAAGCAAGCTCTGAGGAAACGTCCATGGCCGACCTGTTCGAGAATCCGATTGGGACCGATGGTTTTGAGTTCGTCGAATTCACCTCGCCCGAACCAGAAAAGCTTGCCGCGTATTTCGAACAGATCGGCTTTACAGCCGTCAGCAAGCATCGCTCCAAGAATGTTGTTCGCTACAAGCAGAACGACATCAACTTTATCCTGAATATGGAGCCTTCGGGCCAAGCCGCCGAGTTCCGCGAAGCGCATGGGCCATCTGCAAATGCCATGGCGTTCCGCGTGAAGGACGCGCAGCACGCGCTGCGTGAAGCTGTGAAGCGCGGCGCCGAAGCCGTTGAGGGCAAAGTCGGCCCGATGGAGCTCAACATCCCGGCGATCAAAGGGATCGGCGGCGCATATATTTATCTGGTTGATCGCTACGGCGCCCAATCGATTTACGACATCGATTTCAAGCCGATCGAAGGCGCCGACGAAACCAAGAACTCACTCGGCCTCACCTATCTCGATCACCTCACCCACAACGTCTTCCGCGGCAACATGAAAACGTGGGCGGACTATTACGAGAAGATCTTCAACTTCCGTGAAATCCGTTACTTCGACATCGAAGGCAAAGTCTCCGGCCTTTTCTCGAAAGCGATGACAAGCCCGGACGGCAAAATCCGCATCCCGCTCAACGAAAGCAAGGGCGACCCGGAGAAGGTCGATCAGATCGAAGAATATCTGCAGCGCTACAAAGGCGAAGGCATCCAGCACTTGGCCTTCGGGACCGACAATCTCTACGACGTGGTCGATCGCTTACGCGCGCGCGACGTGCAGTTGCAAGACACGATCGAAACCTACTTTGACCTCATAGATCAGCGCCTGCCGGGTCACGGCGAACCTGTCGAAGAACTCCGCAAGCGTCGAATTTTGATCGACGGCGCGCCGAGTGAAGGGCAGGGTCTTCTGCTGCAAATCTTCGGTAAGGACGCGATCGGCCCGATCTTCTTCGAGTTCATTCAACGCAAAGGCAATGAGGGCTTCGGCGAGGGCAATTTCAAAGCTCTGTTCGAGTCCATCGAACTCGATCAAATCCGCCGCGGCGTGTTGAAGGCGGGATGATGCGCGCTCTCCTCGCGCTCACGCTATCTGTGCTTGCCGCCTGCGCCACGGCGCCCGAACCCGCGCCGCGTTGGTCCATCGTTGTCCACGGCGGCGCTGGCGTCATCGAGCGTGCGAACCTCACGCCCGAACTTGAATCACAATACCGCGCCGCTATGCAGCGCGCGCTCGATACTGGTGGCGGCATTCTCGAAAGCGGTGGCTCATCGCTGGACGCCGTCGAAGCCGTCATCCGCGAAATGGAGGACGACCCGCTGTTCAATGCGGGCCGCGGCGCGGTCTTCACAGCTGAGGGTCGCAACGAACTTGATGCATCAATTATGGACGGCCGCACCCGCGCCGCGGGGGCGGTTGCTGGCGTCACCACCATTCGCCACCCTATCAGCGCCGCACGTGCCGTCATGGAGCGTTCGCGTCATGTGATGCTGGTTGGCGAAGGGGCTGAAGTCTTCGCGCGTTCGCAAGCGTTGGAGGAGGTTGCGCCGTCCTACTTCTTCACCGAACGTCGCTGGCAGCAGCTCCAAGAGAATCTGCGCGCCAACAATCTGCCGATTCCGCAACGCCCGGCGGGCGCGCCGCCAGCGCCGCGCGCTGATCTCAACTATCCGGACGATCACCAGTTCGGCACTGTCGGCGTCGTCGCTTACGATACGCACGGCAACATTGCCGCTGGCACGTCAACCGGCGGCACCACCGGCAAACGCTGGGGCCGCGTCGGTGATGCGCCCATCATTGGCGCTGGCACGTATGCGCAGAACGGCATTTGCGGCGTCAGCGCGACTGGCACGGGCGAGTTCTTCATTCGGGTAGGCGTCGCCCGCGATATCTGCGCGCGCATGCAGTTCAACGGCGAGAGCGCGCAAGAGGCTGCGGACCATGTCATCGCCGACGTCGGCGTGCTCAGAAATAATGCCGGCCAACCCGGTGACGGCGGCGTTATCGTGCTCGATGGCGAGGGGCGCTTCGCCTGGGCGATGAACACGCCGGGCATGTATCGCGCGCAGCTTTCGGCCGGTGGGGAGCCGGTGGTTCAGATTTTCGCGGACGAGCAATGACGAATTGTTCCGCTCCCATGGCACTAAACCCAATGTCGCCCGTTGATAGGCCGGAACTTTTCGGTCTTACGGGAGCACCTCATGTCCACATTCGTGATTTACGCGATCGGCTATCTCATTCTTCTTGGCGGCCTCATTTACGGGGCGTTTCTGCTTGGGGTGCAGACGCAGTGGATCATTGTGGGCGGGCTCGTAATGCTCGGTCTCGGCATCGCGATGGGCGTCGGCAAGACGCGCGCCAAAGACATCCCTACCGATCATCAATAGCAGCTGGCGCGCCTCCCGCGCTGCGGGAGTGCGCTCAATGCCAATAACCTCCGGCATCCATCACGTCGCGTACCGCTGCAAAGACGCCAAGCAGACGGTCGAATTTTATCGCGACGTGTTCGACATGGATTACACGACCGCCTTCGCGGAGGATCACGTTCCATCGACGGGCGAATACGATCCGTACATGCACGTCTTCCTCGATGCGGGGAACGGCAACGTGCTCGCGTTCTTCGAACTGCCGAATCAAAAAGACATGGGCCGCGACGAGAACACGCCCGCCTGGGTTCAGCACATCGCCTTCAAGGTCGAGAGCCTTGATGCTCTGATGGCCGCCAAAGCGCGCGCAGAGTCCAAAGGCCTCGACGTGCTCGGGCCGACCGATCACGGTATCTTCAAATCGATCTATTTCTTCGATCCGAACGGCCACCGCCTCGAACTCACCGCTGACACCGGCACCGCAGAAGAGCTGGCTGAACTGAAGCGCGTGGCGCCAGCCATGCTCGAAGAGTGGAGCCGCACCAAGAAAGCGCCGCAGCACGCCGCCTGGCTCCACGAGAAAGCCCGCGCCGCGCACGCCACGAAGTCACGAATTGGGGAATAATCGGCATGACGCCAGCATGCGTCCGCGCTAGGTTGGACGCATGCTGAAGCTCTACGATTATTGGCGCTCCTCCGCCGCCTATCGCGTCCGCATCGGTTTGAACCTGAAGGGCGTCGACTACGAATCTATTCCGGTCAACATCATGCCGGGCGTCGATGAGCAGATGCGCGAGCCGTATCGCTCCAAGAATCCGCAAATGCGCGTGCCGGCTTTGGAGACGGAGCAGGGGATCATCACCCAGTCGCTCTCGATTCTGGTCTATCTCGATCAGAAATATCCCGAGCCGCGCCTGATGCCCGCCGATCCATGGCTCGGCGCGCAAGTGCGCTCCTTCGCGACCACGATCGCGACCGATATTCACCCGCTCAACAACACCAGCGTGCTCACGCGCCTCAAACTCGAGTTCGGCGCAAGCGAAGAGCATATCGGCGAATGGTATCGCCACTGGATCAAGCTCGGCTTTAACGCGCTCGAACATCAGGTCGCCGCGCATGCGGAGACGAAGTACGTGTTTGGTGATGAGCCCACGCTCGCTGATGTGATGCTCGTGCCGCAAATGGCTAACGCCCGCCGTTTCAAGACGGACCTTTCTCCATTTCCGCGCCTGGTCGCTTGGGACGAAAACGCCCGCAGGCATCCTGCCTTCATCAAAGCCGCGCCGGAAAACCAGCCGGACGCCGTCAAAGCGTGATCGGCGATCCGTTTCTCACCTATGTTGACGCGCTGCGCCGCCAGAACGCGAAAGCCGCTATGTTTCTGCAGCCCGGCAATCCGAGCGCCGGCGAAGCTTTGCGCGCTGCCTGCCCCGATCTCGATGTGCCCGAAGACGTGATCGCGCTTTGGCGCGCGTTTAACGGCGTCGCGCCATCTGGCGAAACCCCGCTTGGCGATGTTTGGCTCGACGGCGTGTTTTATTTCTTCGCCGAAGCTGAAGCGATCGAAGACTATCGCGGCGCGCTCACGCTGCAGGATCAAGAAGAGTTTCGCGACTATTGGCCAGCGGGCTTCTTTCCGGTCGCATCGCCGGGGGACGGGTCACGCTTAGTTGTGAACTGCATCCCGGGTTCGCCGACGCATGGCTCGGTTTATGAACTCATCCATGCCGACGGCCTCTATCGCCGCGCCGCGTCGCTCGCGCGCTATTTCGAAACCGCGCTTGTTTGGCTCGAACGCGGCGCCACCCGCGTCACCTTTAACGGCCAGGTGGAGCCGGACTTCGCGCGTGCAAAAACGATTGCGCGCGAACTCAATCCCGGCTGTGATGGCTGGGACGATACGCTGCCGCCCGCACACGAAAGCAAGGATTGGCGCCATTGAAACTCGCATCTCTGCGTCACGCACGTGACGGCCGCCTCGTAGTCGTCTCTGACGATCTGGCTTGGTATGCGCACGCCGGCCCCGAAGTGCCGACGCTGCAAAGTGCGCTCGACGATTGGACACACGCCGAGCCAAGGCTCCGTGCTGTCGCGGAAGGGGTGAACGCTGGCACGATCCTACGCGAACGCTTCCACGAGCGCGAAGCTGCATCACCTTTGCCGCGCGCGTATCAATGGGCCGATGGCTCGGCCTACGTGAACCATGTTGCGCTCGTGCGCCAAGCGCGCGGCGCCAAGATGCCGGATACGTTTTGGACTGATCCGCTGATGTATCAAGGCGGCAGCGATATCTTTCTCGGCCCACGTGATGCTATTCCGCTGAAAGACGAAGCTTGGGGCTGCGATTTTGAAGCGGAAGTCGCCGTCATCGTCGATGATTGCGAAGCCGGCATCAGTGCTGCCGACGCGAAGAAGCGCATCCGTCTCGTCATGCTCGTGAATGACGTCAGCTTGCGCAATCTCATTCCAGCCGAGTTGGAGAAGGGTTTCGGCTTTTTCCAATCGAAGCCGTCTTCGGCGTTCTCACCCGTCGCGGTGACGCCGGACGCCCTTGGCGATGCGTGGAAAGACGGCAAGCTCCATCTGCCTATGCACGTGACGCTGAACGGCAAAGCTTTCGGCGCCGCCAATGCCGGCGAGGACATGACCTTCGATTTCGGCCAACTCATCGCCCACGCCGCAAAGACACGCGACCTGGCCGCCGGCACGATTATCGGCTCCGGCACTGTTTCCAATCGCGGCGAAGACGGCGGCCCAGGCAAACCAATCAGCGAGGGCGGTCGCGGCTATTCGTGCATCGCCGAACAACGCATGATCGAGACGATTCAAAGCGGAAAGCCGGCGACATCGTTCCTCAAGCACGGGGACCGCATCGAGATCGAAATGCGCGACGCCAAGAACCACTCCATCTTCGGCCGCATCGAGCAGGAAGTCGTGAAAGGGTAGGTACATGCGCCTCTGCTTCGTCGCTTTCGCTCTCGTGCTCTCGGCCTGCGGAACGACACAAGCAGAACCGCGCATCGCCGCCGGCCCCATCGCCGCGTTCGACGCTGACATTGCGCGGGGCGAAAGTGTCGTCTCCGAAATTGGCGCTATGGCTGGCCGCGACCGCTTGCTGCGCGAGATTATCATGCGCGGCTTCCGTACCGAGATGACCGGCGAAGAGCGCCAAGCGTATATCGAAGGCACCCGCCACCATTTCGACCGCATCGACGGCGAAAACAGCGCGCGTCTGCGCGTCATCATTCGCGAAATCGGCTGGGCCGAGCTCAATGCACTGAGCCCGCACGCCGCCGACCAGGCGCGCACTTTGATCAGCCACTCAAGCGATATCGCTTTCAAGCGCGAGATGGCGGCGACGTTCGAGCCGCTCGTCCGCGCCGGCCGGATGGAAGGCGATTATTACGCCATGCTGATCGACGATATCGCGACGATGGAAAATCGCGGCCAAGTCTACGGCACCAATTTCGAATGCCATCACGGTGTTTATCAGCCGAAGCCGATTGAAGCAGTGGAAACGCTCGCCGCCCGCCGCGCCGAGATCGGCCTCGTCCCGATCGAAGAATACGCCGCCCGCATGCGCGAGATGTACGGCGAATGCCCGGCCGATTATTCCGGCAACTGATCACGCGACTAAAATGGAATACGCGCGCCATCCCAAGCGAACGCTTGGCCGCTATCGGAGGGTGAAAGGCCATTAATGACGCTCAGCAAGCGCTCAGCGCTGTAAGCTGGCGTGAACAGCTTTTCCGGCGTCACGCCACGCTGGAAAGGCGCCGATAGCGCGGTGTCCACAGTCCCGGGATGCAGCCCCACGCACAGCGCAGCTTTGTTCTTGCGCGCGAGCTCTATCGCACATGTGCGAATGATCTGGTGCAGCGCAGCTTTCGATGCGCGATACGCCGTCCATCCACCAAGCCGATTGTCTTCGATTGAACCAACGCGCGCCGAGAGCGCTGCAAAGGCGGCGCGCCGATCGCGCGCTAGGAGGGGCAGGAAATGCTTGGCGATAAGCGCAGGCCCAGTTGCGTTGATCGCGAAGGCGCGCGCGAATGCGTCGGGTGAGATGTCGCGCCAGGTCTTCTCCGGCTGCAGCGCCGTATCATGAAGCACGCCGGTCGCGACGATGACCAGATCAAGCGGCCCGTCCGCACTGACGCGCGCCGCAGCGTCCGCGATAGAGACTTCATCGGTCAGGTCAAAGCGAAACGGGACAATCTTGTCGCGCACTGCGGCAGCCGAGGTGCGCGCGCCGGCGTAGATCTGTGCGACGCTTTCGTCCGCCGCCAGAAGTTCGGTCAGTGCGGCGCCTATGCCGCCGCTCGCGCCAAACACGGCTGCTCGCATACCCGGCTGAAACGACGTGAGCCGCGTCACTGCAAAGCCTCCAGAAATTTGCGTGCGTCGTCCGCAATCTCCGCGCGCCGCTCGTCGCTCATGCGCTCCAGCGTTTTAAACATCGGCGCCATCCGCGGATTGCCTTCGAGCTTGTCTCGATTGCGCGCAAGGAAGTCCCAGTAGAGATAATTGAAGGGGCAGGCCTTTGGCCCGGCCTTGGCTTTCACGTCGTAAACGCAGCTGCCGCAATAATCAGACATACGATCGATGTAGGCGCCACTGGAGGCGTATGGCTTAGAGCCGACGACGCCACCGTCCGCGAACTGGCTCATGCCGATCGTGTTCGGCGCCTCGACCCATTCGTAAGCGTCGGCATAAACGGCAAGATACCATTCGTGCACTTGGTAGGGATCGACGCCTGCCAGCATTGCGAAATTGCCGGTCACCATCAGGCGCTGAATGTGGTGTGCGTAGGCTTCACGCTTGGTTTGTCCGATGGCGGCTTTCAAGCACGCCATCTCGGTCTCGCCGCTCCAGTAGAACCATGGCAGGTTGCGCGTCGCCCCAAGTGCGTTCTCGTGGAGATAATCCGGTCCGCGAAGCCAATAGACCCCGCGCACGAATTCTCGCCAGCCCAAGATCTGACGAATGAATCCCTCGGCATTGTTCAGCGAGACGCGTCCTGCGCGATACTCCGCTTCCGCGCGCCGGCAGATATCCCGCGCATCAAGCAGGCCCGCATTGAGATACATCGAGATCACGGAATGGTAGAGAAACGGCTCGCCGCTCAGCATCGCGTCCTGGTAATCGCCGAACGAGGGCAGGGCGTTCACGAGGAAATGCCGCAGAGCTTCTTCGGCCTGTGCGTGCGTCACAGCAAACCAGAAAGGCTCAAGATCGCCGACATGATCGGCAAAGCGCGTCGCAACGAGATCGAGCACTTCGCGCGTGTGCGCATCTGGTGCGAAATGCGGCGGCTTCGGCATGAAGAGATCAGCGTCAGCGGGTTTTCGGTTCTCGCTGTCGTAGTTCCAACGCCCACCCGCCGGTTCTTCGCCGTCGAGTAGAACCCCAGCGCAGCGCCGCATTTCGCGATAGAAATACTCCATGCGCAGCTGCTTGCGCTCTTTCGCCCACGCCCGGAACGCCGCGTGCGAGCAGATGAAGCGGCTGTCCTCACGCACTTCGACCGGGATGCCCAGCGTCGCCTCCCAGCTTTCCATCTCCGCAGCCAGCCGATGTTCCCCCGGCTCAGTCAGCACCAGCTCTGCCGGCTTTAGCTCTGAGACAGCCCGCGCGATCTCCGTGCCTAGCGATCCGGTGTTCAGGGGATCATCCAGCTGGACGTAGCGAACGGTTACGCCTTGCTCTGAAAGCTCGTCAGCGAACGCGCGCATTGCCGCAAACACGAAAGCGATCTTCTTCTTATGGTGTCGGACATAGGTCGCCTCCGCCGCCACTTCCGCCAGCATCACCACGTCCCGCGCGGGATCGAGATCGCGCAGGGACGCCATCCGCGGCGAGAGCTGGTCGCCTAACAGAAGTCTCAGAGTTTGAACCACATTGACGATACGCGTGGGCGTGGGTCTTGGATCGGGCCGCAATCCACTTTACCAGCTGCATATGGTCAAGAACGCCAACGGCGAGCGGCGCGATAAGGCAAACTTGCCGCAGAAAATCTGTGCAGCGTGCCGGCGGCCGTTCGTGTGGCGCAAGAAGTGGGCGCGCGATTGGGAGAACGTGCGCTTTTGCTCAGACCGCTGCCGCAGCGCGGGAGGCTAAATCTCTCGGCGCGGCGCCGCCGTCGCCGGATCGCCAGTGTTCGGCGTGCCCCTCGGTTCTATCAGCAGCACATGCGCTTCGCGCTCTGCATAGGGCGCGTGCTCAACGCCTTTCGGTACGACGTAGATTTCGCCCTCTTTCAGCGCCACATCGCCATCGCGCAAGCGGATGATCATCTCGCCCTTCAGGACCTGAAAGAAGTCATCGGTGTCGTCGTGCTTGTGCCAGGGAAATTGGCCCTGGAGCTTCACTACCATCAAGTCGTGGCCGTTGAACGCGCCGACAACGCGCGGCTGCCAATGGCCTTCAAACAGCGAGAGCTTCTCGGCGAGATTGATTTTGTCGGCCATCACCGCTCCAACGGCTTCACAGCGCCGGCCCGGTAGAGCTCGATCGCCCAACCAATCTGCTTGGCTCGCCAATTGCCGCAGAAATACAGAATCGGGAAGACCAAGCTGCCAATCAGCATAATGACGATAACGGTTTGATATTCTCGGATGAATGCGCTGAGCGCATCCGGCGCAGCATCCGAAAGCAGGGCGGCCAAAGCAAACGGGGCCGAGACATAGCCCAAAAATATCGCGCGGAAGAGATCGGTTGTGCGTTGCTCGTTCACGCGCGCGATCGTCGATAGCGCCTCCAGCGTTTCCGGCGATGCGCCTTCGAGCGCCTGCGCCGCGCGGCGCGTATGCTTGCTCTCCACCATCATTGTGGTGATGTCAGCGCCGATCATGCGCCAGGCGTTCAGGTCGAAGAATATGTCGAACACGAAGCGCCATAGCGGAAAGTGCTTGGCGACGCCGCGCCAGCGCCGCTGCAGCTCTGACGCCTCAACGGTCATGAGTGCGCAAAAATGTCGGTATCTTCCCAGCCAGCGAGATCGAGCGCTGCCCGCGTCGGCAGGAAATCGAAGCACGATTGCGCCACTTCAACGCGGCCCTCACGGACCAGCATAGTGTCGAGCCGCTCCTTCAACGCATGCAAGTGCAGCACGTCGGACGCGGCGTAAGCGAGCTGCGCGTCGCTCAATTCCGGCGCGCCCCAATCGCTTGATTGCTGATCCTTGGAAATGTCGCGGCCGAGCACTTCCTTGGTGAGATCCTTGAGGCCATGGCGATCGGTGTAGGTGCGCACCAGCTTCGACGCGATCTTGGTGCAATAAATCGGCGCCGCGATCACCGAGAGGTCGCGCATGAACATCGCCACATCGAAGCGCGCGAAGTGAAAGAGCTTCAGCACGTCCGGATCGGAAAGCACGCGCTTCAGGTTCGGCGCGTCATAGCTGCCGCGGTCGAGCTGAACCAAGTGCGCCTCGCCCTGGCCGTCTGAGATCTGCACCAGGCAGAGCGGATCGCGGATCAACGAGAGCCCCATCGTCTCGCTATCGACGGCGACCGCGCCGTTGAACGAAACGCTGGCGGGCAAATCGCCCTTGTGCAGATGGACCGTGATGTTCTTGCCATCGACGGTGAGAGAGAGCTTGCGGGTCATGGCGGGGGATTAGTCCAATTCCGCGCCGTGCGCTAGCCGCCCGTTCGCGCCACCCAGCCATCCCGCAGCTCGCGCTTCAGCACTTTGCCGATATGGCTGCGCGGCAATTCCTCGACCAGCTCCACCGCGCTGATCCGTTGCGTCTTGCCAAGCTTGGCATTGGCGAAGGCGCGCAGCTCGTCCGCGCCGGCGCCGCGCGAGACCACGAACGCCACCGGCGTCTCACCCCATTCGGCGCTTGCCACGCCCACGACCGCGACATCGGCCACATCCGGATGCTCGCGCAACACCGCTTCGAGATCGCTTGGGTAGACGTTGAAGCCGCCCGAAATGATCATGTCCTTCTTGCGGTCCATGAGCTCTAAGAAGCCTTCCGCATCGTAGCGGCCAACATCGCCGGTGCGGATGAAAGCCAAGCCCTCGGGCGAAACCCAAGTCGCGGCGTCGGTCTGCTCTTTGCGGTTGTGATAGCCGTTCATCATGATCGGCGAGCGACCCACCAATTCGCCAACTTCGCCGCGCGGCACCTCTTTGCCGTCGTCATCGATGAGCCGAATATCGTGCCCCGGCGCCGGCGTGCCGACCGTGTGCAGCTTGTCCGGGAAGAGATGGGCGATCAGCACGCAGGTGCCGCCGCCCTCGGTCATACCGAAATATTCAATGAGCCCGCCCGGCCAGCGTTTGACGATGTCAGCCTTCAACGCCGCCGCGAACGGCGCCGAGGTGCAGAACTTCATCACGAAGCTGGAGAGATCGTAGCTGTCGAAGTCTGGCCGCGCCATCAGCCGCGAGTATTGCACCGGCACCAGCATCGTGTGCGTCGCGCGATGACGCTGCGCCAGTTCGAGATAGGCGCCCGCCTCGAATTTCTTCATCAGCACCCCCGTGCCGCCGAGGCCGAGCGTGGGAAAGAAGCTCACCAAGGTCGTGTTCGAATAAAGCGGCGTTGAAAGCAATGTCACCGCGCTCGGCCCATACCCCATCGATTGCGCGCGCATGATGTGATGGAAGCGCATGCCGTGGCTCTGCACGATGCCCTTCGGCGCGCCCGTGGTGCCAGACGAATAGATGATGTTGAACGGCATCGCCTCGGTGATCGCGACAGGCTTGGGCTCGGCGCCCTCCGGCGCCAGCCAATCGCCAAACGCACGCCCATGCGCTGCGCCATCAAGCGCCACCCAAGCCGGCGCAATGTCCCCGCGTACGCCCTCCAAGGCTGCGCTTACCTCTCCATCGGCAAAGAAAATACGCGCACCGGAATCGGCGATCATGCCGGCGATACTCTCCGGCGTTGAGGAGGGCGCGATCGGCGCCACCGCCACGCCCGCGCGCAACGCGCCGAGAAACACGATGGCGTATTCAAGTGAAGTCGCCGCACAGATCGCAATGGACTCGCCCGGCGCGATCTCATCACGCTGCAGCGCCGCTGCGACGCGATCCATCCGGGCATCGAGTTCGGCATAGCTGAGTTGTCGCGTGTCCTGGATCAGCGCTGCGTGCTGAGGTTGAGCGGCAGCCAGCTCATCAATCATCTCCGAGAGCGTCTTGAAGGATTCACTGCGCTCCATCGATCGCCTCATACGTCACCATCGTATAGCGCGTGCGCTCGGTTTCGCGCATGCGCTGGGCGATGACTTCGTGCAGAGCCGGATCCCAAGTCGTCCAACGATCGATGAACGCATTGGCGCGCGCACGATCGCCGCTGCGCTGAATCGCCAGCACCTCGCGCAGCAGACTGGTCACCGCATCCGGATAACGCCGGTAGTCGATGTGCAGGCGCCCGTCCTCAAACCGCAGCGCGCCGCGATCGAGAAACCAATTCCACTGCATCAACTGCATGGTCTGATACGGCTGTTCGCGGCGCGGCTGGTTCTTCTGCAGCACGCGGCGAATACCGGAGGCGTAGATGCTGCGCAGCTGCGCGTCGGTGATGCGGCCGCGCTGGTTGAGGAGACGCACGGCCGAAAGTGAGACAAGGTCGGCTTTCATCTCTTCCAGCAGCGCAGACGTATCCTCCAGCGCTGCATCGAGATCGCGCCCATCGCTGGTCTGATCGACGCCCAGATAATGTCCAACCTCGTGCCAAAGTGTCCGGTAGAAGCCGCCCTCGGCTGTGAGATCTCCAGCCTGGTCGGCAATCACCGCCGCCGTGAACGCGCGATGCGTTTCGGCAAACAGTTCATCATTGAGCAGAATGTTGCCGCGCATCAAAATCGTGCGGCCGTATTGGCGCGCGAGATAGGCGTCATTCGGCAGGATCGTCGCCGTATTGGCGCCGCGCGCTTGGCCGAAATCGGCGATGATGTTGTAAACGCCGACCGGAATATCGCTGCGCACTTCGCGATGCTCACTATAAGGCAGCGCATTCTCAACCGCCTGGATATCGGCCAGCGCCGCTTGCAATTCATCACTGCGCGGCCGGTCGCGGACCAGCAGCGAGAGCGAGAAGAACGTCTTCACGCCATAGAGCGCGTCGTCATAGGTCTCGTAGGCGCCGATCTGTGCGTTGAGATTGCCGGTGAAATCGCCCGTCACCCACGCCGCATCGCCGCCCTCATAATCGTCGGCCAGCAAATCGCGCGCCCGCAAACGCAAATAGCGCGCGAACGCCTCATCGCCGCTTTCGACATGATCCGCCGCCGCGATCAAGCGCTCATAAATAAAGAAGATGTCCTCGGCATAGGCCACCGAATAGGGCACGGCGAGATAGGTCTCGCTCGTCCGCAAACGATCGCGCAAACCCGGATGCAACGTGTCGAGCGTCGGATAGCGATCGAGCGCCGCCAGCGCGCGGCGACGATTTTCCGGCGTCGCCGCCCAGACAACGCCGCGATCGTCGATCAATTCGGCGCGGCGTTCAGGGTGCGCTGCAAGAAACGCGTCCATCGCCTCGCGCGTCGTGCCCGCCGGATAAATGTTGCGCGCCGGCGTCTCGCGCTCAACGCTGAGGAATGGCTCCCGCGTATTGTCGAGCGTCGATGCGATCGGGCCGGAGTTGAGCCGGAAGAGATCGCGATGCGCGCTGAGTTCCGGATGCGCCTCCAGATAGACGCTCGCCGCCACGGCCTGCGGATGGCGCTGGTCGAGATAGAGCCGATGCATCCGCTCGCCCGCCGCCAACAGCTCGCCCACCGCCTCGCGTTCTCCGGGCGTCAGCGCCGAAAGATCGGCGTTCAGATGTAGCCGCTGTGTCCGGGCCAGGATTGGCTCTATCCGCGCGGGATCCCAAGCCGGCGCGATGCCGGTCGTGGAAATGGTTGTGGTGGTCGCCGCCGGCGCGCTGGCGCAAGCGGCGAGGATAAGGCTCAAAGCCAAAGCTGAAATACGCATGAGGCCGCGTAGCACGCGGGCGAAGGGCGCCCAAGAGCGCTGCGATGAGATGGCCTGCCATCCGAAGCTCGCTCCGCGAGCGTAGGATGGTGCCCGGAAGAAGTGGCCGGCGACCAAGAAAATCCGCTGTTTTCAACCAAAACTCAGGTGACCTGAGCGCGTTGGTGTAGGGGGTAGTGTAGGGCCAGCCGGTGGCGGCGCAACCGCCATGGTTTATGAAGCCAACGCACGCTCCCATATTGGCGGCATGATCCTGACCAAAAACGAGATGACGATTATCGCGGGTGTGCTCGCATTTTGCGCCGCGATCCTTTGGCTAATCGCCACGGTGGTGAAGGTGCGGGTGAAGCCCGACACCGGCGCCGGCTATCAAAGCGCGCGCATCAGCAGGAACGGCATCGACACGCTGGAGACCATGCGTGAGCAAGCGAAATGGAACACGTGGGCGGCGGCAATGACGTGTTTGGCGACGCTCGCTCAAGCCATGGCCGCCTTCACGCCGTGAGGTTCGAACCCGGGCCAGACGTTCGAACCCGGACTCCGCTCCGGCCTGCATCTGCCGCCCGTGGCAGCATGGGCCGGCAGACAATGTCCGACATTCGAGGCCACCGATTCGGCCGCGAACCGACACGAAACGCGCAACTGACGCGGTTTTGCGGCGTTATTAACAGGTTTAACCGGTCTCGAAACATGCCTCAACCGGCCTAGGTCGCCTCCGAAGTCTTCACGCGGAAGCAATTCGAGGTAAATTGTATTATACAAAAATGGCCTGAAAACAAAATCATACAAAGTCGATTGCTTCTGGCTCTGCGGTACTGTCGGCGGCGTCGGATATCCGAAGCAGAAGAATTCCCCCGCGCAGGCGTTGACGCCCCGGTAGGGCATGGTAAATGGGGAATGGAGCCTAGACCCGGAGCCCCCAAGCAGGTGTTCGAGACCTGCGGAAGGGGCTCCGGTTTTGGGTCCCTGGCAGTCCGGAATTGCCTCCGAAGCCGGGGAGAGAAGCGGGTTTAGGCCCCGCGCCTCACGCATGAGCGCGTGCGGAATGTGGCCGAAAAACTGCGTCGATTCAAGAGGCTGTCACTCTTGGAGGATTGCGGCATGGCCAAGTCATTGCATCGCAAGCGCTTTAAGCGTCGCCCGCGCGTATTCCGCGCCCCGCGCCGCGCTTTCTACCTGCGGCTCTAACGGGCCGGAAGCGAACGCCCGAGGCCGGCGGCGCTAGCTGCCGGCCGAACGGCCCGCCTTTGTAATAATTCCTGAGCGCGGGGCCCCGCCCCGCGCCAACCGGGATCGAACCATGAGTGACGAAAAGCGGGATCAATCGTCGATCCAGTTTCCATATGTCGATCTCGACGAGACGATAAAACTCGCCGGCGCCATGCTCGCGCGCGGCGGCGTTCCGCTGGATCGCGACCAGCTGGCCTCTGCCGTTGGCCAAGTGCCGAATAGCGGCGCCTTCGGCGCGAAGGTCGCGGCGGCGCGCATGTTCGGTATCATTGAGAGCAACCAGGGCAAGTACGCGCTGACGCCACTGGGCTTCGACATCTTGGAAACGTCGCGCGCGCCAGCGGCGAAGGCCGAAGCGTTTTTGAATGTCCCGCTTTACAAACGCATGTTCGAAGAGTTTCGCGGTCGCCAACTTCCGCCGCGCCCTGCGGGCCTGGAGCAAGCGATGGTCAGCCTGGGCGTCGCGAAAAAGCAGAAAGAACGCGCGCGCCAAACATTCGACCGATCGGCGCGAACGGCCGGATTCTTTTCCACGGCGGCCGAAGATCGGCTCGTGCAGCCTGTCGTGTTTGCTACGTCGGACGCGCCCGTCGAAGCCGTGGCCACCGCAGAGCGCTCGCCACCTCCGCCGCAGCCTGAGCACACGACGCAAGCGACGCAGCGGCCGCGCCTTCACTTCTTCATCGAGGGGCTACTTGATGAGCTGCCACCAGCTAAGTCTGAGTGGCCGTCCGATGCGCGTGCGAAATGGCTTGATGCCGCAGCTCACGCCTTCGACCTGATTTACAAGGGCGGCACCGGCGACATTTTGATTGAAGTGAAGGTCACCAAAGAAGCGGGATGACTGCAAAATTGCGATTCTGCTTAGCGGTATCCCGTTCTAGCAGGGTGACCCATGCCTCAGAAGCTTGCGAGCAAGGGCTACGAAATCCTGTTCACGTCTCACGCCGACGCAATTCTCGGCGTTCACGTTCCCAATGAAGGCCAGAACTCGAGTCCGCGCCCGATGTGGCGCTGCTTGATTTTCGTTACACCGCAGCAGCTGGCGACGTGTTGGACCTGATTCAGGTGCTTCGACGCGGTGCTGCGCAGGAGGCATGAATGTCTACGACTCACACGATGCCGGACGACACAGAGCTTGAGCTGTTCCGAACGATTTCAGCAGCGCAGGACAAATACACATACTTCATGCTGGGGGCCACAGGTGCGGCGCTTGGCTTCGCGCTGACGCAAACGCGTGATGCATCTCTGACCTTGAGCCTCATTCCGCTCGCGCTCGCGGCGGCGTGCTGGATCGCAAGCTTTTATTGTGGCAGCCGCAACATCTTGCTGCGGAACGCGACGATATTCGCCAACATCAATATGCTGCAAATCAAGCGAGGTGCCGGCATGGCTCATCCAGACCCAGCGGGAAGGCTCGCCCAGGTCCAGGGAGTCTCGAAGGCCATGTACGCCAACGCCGACTCGGCGGCCAAGCATGCGGTCTGGCAGTTTAGATTCTTCGTCGCGGCGGCGGTCCTGTATATCGTTTGGCACTCATTCGAGATGTACTTGCGCGGATAGCAGCATGAGTGATGGCAAGAGACCAATCGACAAGAAACGTGACGCCGCGTTGTCGTTTACGATCGGTCACGGTGGTGAACCCGGAGTCGAGATGATCGTCGTCGGCGACCGCATGCTGACGGTGACGACGAAGTCCGTCATCCAAACTCAACTGGCGGACCAAATTGATCCGGAGCGGACTGACATCACGTTACCCAACGCGGTGCAGCAGAAAGTGCTGAGTTACGGATCGCATGACGCGATCATCTGCCGGACACTGCTGACGGGCAAAGCTCTCTTCTCGGAGGGATGGCAGGGAAAGGGTTTTGACAAAGACGCCGCGTTGTCCCTGTCGTTGCGAGCCGCAGAGTATCTGTCGGCGATGTCGAACGCTCACGCTCAGCTGAGAGGCGAATGGGAGCAGGCAGCAGCCGAACTCAAGCGCATGAATGGGCAGGCCCCGATGCTTCCAAGCATCAAGGACCTGACCACTCGCTGTGAGAATTTCGTCGACACTTCGCGGAAGTGTTTGATGCTTGTTGTCCAGCTTGCGGCGTTGTTTTACCCGAAAGCGTCAAACGAAAAGGCTTGGCGTCAGACCGTTGAAACGGCGCTGGCAAATCGATTTGCCTCAGATGCGTTGGGACGCGAAGCCTTCAAAGAAGGTGCCGATACGATCGAAGCCGTGAACAACTATCGCAACGCTTGTCACCACCCTGACGAAACTAAGCGTATGATTGTGACTGGCTTTGAGTTGCGCGCTGGTCCGAGAATTTTCGCGCCGTCAGTCGAGTTCGTTCATCCTAAGACGCCGATGAAACGCGACGACCTCTTGGCCTTCATGCAAGAGATGATTGAGCGCGCAGGCCTCATCTTTGAGGGAATGTCGGCGTTGCTGTGCGATGAGAATATCCCCAACACCGGGGGACTCGAGGTTCGAATTGGAAGACTCCCCGACGATCAGGCGCACCATGGCGTTCGCTATCGGTACTACCCTGTGAAAATCCCGGGGAAGGCTTAGCGCGCTGCCTTCGCGGTGCAGATCGTCGCCGCCCTGCAGGGCCAAAAACCGAACTAAGGTTTTCGCACGACTGCGACGGGGGTATTCGGGAGGTCATGGGCGTTCGCACGGTGACATTCCGGTTGGAAGGCGGACGCTACGTCTTCGCTACAAGCGACCGCGAAGTCTGGATCGTGAGCCAGCACAAACAAGAGGCAGCAGAGCTCTTCACGCGCGTTGTCCGCGCTTTCGCTGAAAAAGGCGTGAGATTCTACATCGAAGCTTACGAAGACTTGGGGCCTTGGCGCCGGACGTTGCGCGAAGCCGGGGCAACGAGCCGCCTGCGTCTGGGAAAAACGCCACCGCCATTAGACCGCGTTCGCTGGCAGATGCCCGGAGCACCTGTTGCAGATGCTCCGCCCCCGGTGTTCCAGTCTTGGGAAGATTATATGGCAAGGACGACGCTCCAACAGCGAATGCCTCGCTGCTATGCGGCATCGAAGAAGGCCAACCGCAAGCGCTTGATATCTGGGGCGCCGTTTACTCGCATCACCGCAGCTGACGTCTGGCTAGTCATAGAGGCGGCTCGCGGTCGGTGCATTCATTGCGGCTCGCTTGCCGTGGAAAGCCGGCCGTCCAAAGCCAACGGTGCGCCTGCGCCATGGGCGCAAGTTGGAAGGCGCATTGGAAGTCTCGAGCATCTCAAGGCCCGCGTCATCGGCGGCGACAACTTCAAAGAGAACCTCGCGTGGGCTTGTTTGTGGTGCAACACTTGGCCGAACGAGCGCCGACGCGCGGCCGAGGATCATGGTGGGTTTTACCCTGACGATGCCGTGCAAGATTCTTTAACTATCGCCGGCCATGTGGTGGGCGATGCGTGATTCAATCGAACTACCCTGGGTACTTCGCGGCCATGAGCGCGGGCCAGAGCGCTTCGCGAGTTTCGAAGATGCTGTGAAGGCTGTCGATACTTGGGAAGCTGCGATATGCGCCTGGATTGAGGGCCCGAACGGCGTTCGCTTGCTTTGGGACGGACTCACCGCTCACCGCGCAGGATGGAAGCCAATCGCTTTCGCGTAGCGCTTACGTCGGTTGCGACGGCTGCGAGTACGCGCACGAGTCTCTGCATAACTCACGCACGCGGCGCCGAGCGCGATCACGGCAGCGAGCAAATTTAAAACCGACTCCAACACGCGCGACCCCAAAGGGAGGGCGCCTCGCCCATCCAATCTGTTGCTGATGTCGCCGTTGTCGCTGATTCGACCCTTTCCAACTGGTGAATCCGGTTAACGTCCTCAACCGCTTAAGGCGCTTCAGCTACCTCTAGACGGAATAACGACCCAGCCGCTGTCGTTTATCTCAGGCGTCACGCCTTTGGCATCTAGGCGCGCGAGGAATGAATCGTCGGCGACGATGCCGTCGTGGTTGCCGTCATCGCATGATCTACAGATCATATCATCCCATGCGCGGACGTAGCGCCCATCATAAGCGTTTGGGCCGAACCTGAAATCCTGTTGGCACAAGATGCATGTCTGCATGTTGTAGGTCGTCATGTCGTGAACTCCAGAGCGGCATCACGGGCCGATGCTAAATCGTTCAACTGCAGAGTAGATACTTTCGTAGTCAGACCGGCGGAGCTCGCCGTGATATTCAAACTCTTTCTTTTTGGCGATGCTCTGCAACACGCTGTAGTGAAGCGGCAGAGTCTTATTGGTCATTTCCTTTAGTTTCGGCATCAACGTGCTGTCGCGTATCTGAGTATCGACCTTTTCCGACAAGACGGCGTCCGCCATCAAACGTGCTTGATAGAAATACGCTTCGCCAGCAGTGGCGATGGCGTAGAAATGGTCGAAGGTCGGTTCCTCGGCATCGTCATATGCTTTCAGCACTGAGCAATACCGTTCGAATGCGGCCTTGTGCTGCTCGATCAAGCGCTCTGTATTTTCGTAGTTTGTCTGCTCAATGTCCTTTCGATCGCGCTTTGACAGCGTGAAGTGAGAAATTAGGAAACCGAGCACAAAAGTCCCGATTGGTATGGCGACATCTGTCAGCCAGCTTGGGACTCCGGTGGAGGCGGTCACTTGTCACGCACGCGCAGCAGCAGCGTTTCAACTGTGTCGCCTTCGGACGCGTAGATCTTGCTCTTGAACCCGGGCAACTGCGCTTGCGCTGCTCTGCGGCCGGCTTCTTCGGACGACACGCCTTGCCGCTTTAGTTTTTCAACTTCAACGAACCAGATATCGCTTTCAGCTTGGGTCGGCTGCCGGCCCAAGCCGTACTTGATCATTAGCGCGTGCCTGATATCGGCCATTGTAATTCTCCTCTAAATAGTTCGGACAACCTGAGGTGATTCCCGCGTCGAGCCGAGTTTAACACGAACTCGCGCTGCGTCCGCAGAAACGCGGCTCGTCATCGCGCATCGTGAAAAAGCGATTGGAGTTCTCGCCGCAGTTTATGAAGTAGACGCCGCGATGGTTGGCGCTTCTGTCGCCGTATTCGATGCGACGACACTGGCCGGAGGCGAGCAACTGTGCCGCCGCAGTTCGCAACGCCCTAACGTCGGCTTCGTCGTTTCCATCTTCGCCAACAGCGGGGATACCTTGAATGCGTGCGTCCATGAGACCGGGCGCGAGATCAGGCTGGGGCAGTGGCGCTGGCTGCTCGCGCGAGAGGTGAGATGCCCGAACCCAGCGCGGTTCGTACTCCAGGCCCGTGACTCGAACCCATGCGCCGCTGCGGTCGGTGACTTCGAGGCGTTGTCCTCGGTAAATTCGGTTGTCAACGACTCCGCCGCCGGGTTCGGTGCGCTCTTCCGTCATTTCGACGTTGACGAAATAGGTGTTTGGTCCAAGTGGCGCATCAGCGACCGTTGCCGGTGTCGGTGCGTCGGCCGGGGTATCGGGCAATCCGAGTTCGCAGGCGCGATTCATTTCCACGTTTGCGCGTTCAATGCGCTCCACCGACACTTGTAAGAGCATATCAGCGGCTTCACCGGAAACGCCGCCGCTCGCTCGCCCTTGAGTCGCCATCGCCTCTTGGAGTCGCACCGTTGCCTCGTCGCTTTCGGCGCGCGCTTGGCGACAGGCCGAAGAATTGATGCCTGTCGCGGGTCCGCACGCGGAAAGGAATAGAAGCAAGGCCGCAGATGCGGCGGCGAATTTCAGCATCGCTAGGGCCTCCCCGCCCATCGCGACCTTATTGCGAGATCGCCCTGGCGCCACCTGGAATTGTGGCGCTCGGACGCTAGCCGGCCTCTCGTTGGAGGATCGCTCACCAACGCCACGAGGTCATCAACCGAGGAGGCGACTCGAAAGAAGTCCGGGTCTTCGTCTCCGACCTCCAAGGCCGCTCGAAGTCGGGTAACGGTGTTGGTCATGGCGGGCTCCTGGGCATGGACCTTCGCCGAATTCTAGCTCCGGAGCCTGAGTGTCGACGAGAACAAAACAAGAACAACATGGGCCAGCCCTCTACCCGCGCTGCTGGCATCGATTTCAAAGGCAATCGACCTAGCGGGCGCGGGGCGGCGTGCTGCCGCGCTTCCACTTCACGCGCACGGTCGTGCTCCGAGTCTGGACGTGAACGTCGAGACTCTCCGATGGGCGGGGCCCACGCGGGATCAGAGCGACAATGCGGCTGAGCAGAAGCACGACGGCGACGCCAAGCTCTATGAGCATGTGGCGAGATTCCCGTCATGAAAACGGCCGCCTTTTTGGGGCGGCCGGGAAGTGCCCGCAGCAGCGAGCGCTATCGGTTTGTGGCGTTATTCGTGCCAAAGGGCAACGGGTGCTGTGGGCATGAAAAAGGCCCTGGGCGTGAGCCTCAGGACCAGCGACGCTAAGCGCCTATGTTGGGGTTTTACCGGTCAGTTCGTGTACGCGAACTTAACGACGCGGCGGCCCCCATCATCGAGTCCGCAGTCAAGGGCTACGCGAGGAGTTTGGAAACCCGCCAGCTGCTCGAACCTGTGGAGGCGAATGGGGGGCTAGTCATGTTCACGAGGGCGAAGCCTGCGTTGGCTCCCTAGTCATAGTCACCCGATGCTGTAACAGGGCCCTGCGCCGGGCCGGGACGGTATTCCCCCTTTGGGTCCCTCGCGAATACTGTCGATCTTTGGCCTTAGACTTCAGTCTTCGACCCAACACACCCAACGTACCCCTGTAGTCATGACGGATGCTAAAATGACTAGCCCGTGACTAGAGTTTCAAGCGCGTTGGGTTGATGCCGCCGCCGCCGCAGCAGGCCGCCGTGTAGGGCGTGTAGGGCTAGCCCGTGACTTGGCGGCTTTGCCTGCGTTGGGTCGCCGCCAGCCTACTAGTTGTTGTGGTTAGGCTTTTCTCTGAACCGCAAGCCGTTGATGTCAAAGGCTGAAATCCCCGATGAGGCACCATGGCGGCCTTTGCCTGCCGGCTGCGTTCGGCGATGCAAGTATTCGCGAGTATTGGGCGGGTTAAGCTCTTGGGGGGTTGGGTTGACCAATCCGCGCCGAAATCAGTGCCGTTAACCATACACGTTCGAATTCGGAGGCTTCGAAATTAATCGATTAACGATAAAGTCTTCTCTTCGAACCCGGGTCGGTAAATGGCGTGTGTGACGAGACTTGAACTCGCAACCCCGGCTTCGGTGCAACCGTGCTCTATCCAGTTGAGCTACACACCTGAGTATGTACCTCGCACCAGTATTCTCTGAGCGAATACAGCCCACCCAACGCGCTTGAACAGCCTGGAAAGCGTGGGCCGGCGGCGGCGGATGCGGCGCCCCGCAAGCTGGAGTGGTCTATGGTCTAGGACGTTTCACCCATTCGCGGCCGCTTGGCCTGCATGGGTTCTAAAGGCCTCTACGGCCTCGTTTTGAATCTATGTTTGAATCAGGAAAACCACCTAGACCATAGACCACTTGCCCTGTGGCCTTGAAAACAAAGGCGCAGAGGCGGTCTAGGTAGTGGTCTAGGCACTTAAACACTTCCTAGACCCTAGACCACTTTGCCCCGGCCGCAGGCGTTTGGGCCGCCGAAGCCGGCATTAGGGCCCAGACCACCTAGACCTCAGAACCGCTTCCCGCCGCCCTTCTTCGCGTCGCTGAGTTGCACGATTACCGGCGGGGCGTCGCCGCTGACGCGGTTCACGGCTTCACTGAAGCTGCCCAGCTCCAGGCCCCACTTGCGTAGGGTCTCGGCACCCGGCTGGCCCTTAAGCGCTGCCCATCTGTCGGCATTCGCCAACGCCCAGAGGCTGACGCGTTCGCGGTCGCCGACGCGCTGCTGGCCAAGGGAGACGGCACCGGCGGACTTGAGCGCCCGCCGGAGATCATAGGAGCTGACCTCACGCTGGTAGGTCTTCGCCGCCCGGCCGTCCCCGACGATGACGCCTTCTGCGAGCTGGCGCCGGGCGACATCGATTTCGATGAGTTCGGCGGCGAAGGGATCGCCGCGCCGGGCGATCAGGTCGGCGACATCGGTAACGACGGGGCTTCTAACAACGTCGATGAGTTCGAGTTCGGCCTCGGTGGCGTAAGGACGGCGTGCGGGATTGAAGGCGCTGAGATCGCGTTGACGCAACCACGCCAAGAGCTTGGCCGGTCCGTTGTCCGCTTCCCAGGCATCAAGCCGAGCGTAGTGCTCATCCGGCCGCCGCGCCTCTGTGTGATGGATGACGAAGAAGCGCTGGTTAGCAGCGTCTAACCCAACACACGCGGGATCATTGGAGAAGATGAGGAACGTCGCGCCGTGCGGGATGTACTGCGTATTCTTCTGCATCAACCGCACGGGCGCCTTTTCCGATCCCATGACCTCTTTCAGCCGCTCCAACTGGCGGAAGGGAATGTTGGCTTCGGAGAAGACGATGAGGTTGCCGCGCGCGAGAAAGGCGCCGGCTTCGGCTTTTTCGCCGTCGAGTTCGCCCAAGGTCCCGTTCGTTCGGTTTTTCTCACCGATGACGCGGGAGAAGATGTTTGCGATGGCTTCTTTGCCAACTTGGTGTTCGTCGGAGATGACGATCACGCCCCAACGCACGTGACGGCGCCAAGACGCCGGCTGCACATGCGCCGACATCCAGTCCAGCACGTCTTCAGCGTGATCGCCGAAAATGTAGCGGGCGTGGTCGAGGAAAGGCCGCACGTCGTCTTCAGTCGCGGCGACTTCAGGCCATGGCGGCGGCGTCCATATGTTCGCGACCCAACGCCCCTCTAAGTTGAAGCGGGCGTCGCGACCGGGAAGCCGGACAATGTCTTCGGCTTGCTCGCAAATCGATCGAAGCTTCCGCTTGATCTGCACTTCGCTGAAGTCGTCACCGTACCACTTCTGGAGATCGGCGACGGCGTCGGCCTCAGGGCCTGCGGATCGATCGGCGACGCGGAACACGCGCTGGCCGGCCGGGAGGTAGACATAGCGTTCGCGCGTGATCGCAGCCGCTGCCAGAAGTCGCGCCGCGTCCAACTTCTCTTGCTCTTCAGGCGTGAAACCATAGGCATGACGTAGCAGCCATTCCACGGCCGCAGGCGGAAGCTGACTCGTTCCTATGGCATCGATGACCCAAGACTCCGGCCGTCGCTGCTTTTGACCATGGCCGTCTTCGCTCGCGCGCTTGGCCAGGTGTCGGAGAGTTTCGAACTGTGCGGCCGAGAGTTCGCAGCGGCGGCGCCGGAGCCAGACGACGACGCGCTTGATCCCGAACGCCGAAGAGAAGTCGCCGACGTTGACGCGCTTGCCCGTAGTCGCGGGTGCGTCGGACCGGCCGGCAACGCGAGCGCGGTTCGGTTTCTTGGCGCCGTAGGTTCTGGAGAAAGGACCCGTCATTGCGCGACCTCGATTCCGGCCGCCGCCGCGAAATCACGCAAGGCCATACGGGCCACGCATTCCGGCCCCGCTAGGATTTCGTCAGCCCATTGGGGTTGCGCCGTAACAAGAGCTTCGATTGCGGGATAACGATAGTCAGGGGCCTCGTGACGCAGCTGGTCGAGCAATCGATCGAAGTCGCGAAGCAGGAGCACGGCGTCGGCGAAAGGCACAAGCTCGGCCTTGCGCCGCTGCTCGATGAATGCCGGATGTCGGCGCTCAAATTCCCACCGACGCTTACGAATCATATCCAACGGGACGCCGTCGTCGCGCCATTCGGTGGCGAGGCGTGAGCATTCCCGATTCCATTCCTCGTAAGTCAGGGCTTGCGGATACTCGACGACTTCGGCCTCAGGCCAGACGCCGGAGAGTGCGCGTCGGACATTGGCGGAAGTCATCCGGCCGTTGTTGGCGATGTAGTGGCCGGCCTCGGCTTCGTGAGCGCGCACGTGGTCTGTGAGATCGCGACGGAAATTCGGGTTGACGTTGCAGCGGGCTTCGATCCGCCAGAGACGGACCTCGAACTCACGAAGCCGCAGCGGCGGGGGTGTTTTGGTTGGCATGGAAGGCCTTCAGGTCAAGCGATAGGGATCACCGGCGAAGCCGGTGTGGTGGCGTTTCCCGTTTCGATTTCTCGCGTTCGCTTCTTAGCCTTCGCGACGGCCGAAGCCGTACTCCAACGCAAACTAAAGCAATCGCGGCGCCACGCGCTTTGATTTGCTTTGCTGCGCTTTATCTAGGAGGACAGAAAATGCGAGAGCGCTAGCTCGTCTGCATGTCGTCCATTTCTACTTACATGAACTCCCGTTCTGCATCTAGATGGTCGAACGGCTCAGCATCGAAAACAAACTGCGCCTCTGAGCCGTTCGACCGTCTAGCCTCAAAATGCGTTTTGTGCTCTACTGCTTGACGCTGAAGCACGGCTTCGGCCCCCACACAATTTAGGATTCAAACGATGTCGGCTTCAGCCGTCACGCTCATTGCGCCCGTTGCCATCGCGCGCCGGAAGACTGGCTTCGGCTCGGCCGCTGCCGGCCGTCGTCTCACTGTAACCGTGGCCGAAGGCCAAGCGCGTCATCTCGAAACCGTTGCCGCCGATCTAAATATCCCCGTCGCCGCGCTAGCGCGAACGCTAATCGCCGAAGGTCTCAAACGAGTAGCATGAAGATCACTCCCGCATTTCTCGCCGCCATTGCCTCAGCGCTTCCCGACGTTGACGAGAGCACACGTCAACGCGTCGCCGCACAGCTGATTGAAGGCGAAGGCTGGGGCTGGTTGAACACCCGGCCGCAGCATCTCGACACCGAAGCCAAGGCGCTCGCTGACAGTGCTCACGCTGTCGCCGCCAAGCTGAAGCCCAAAGCCTCAACGATTTCAGCAGATTTCGCCGCTCACGTGCGAACTATCCTTGCGAAGATCGAACCCAACGCACCCGAAGACCGCATCGCCGCCCTGACTGCTCACGCTGCGAAAGAACACGGCTTCTCAGATTGGTGTGACGCCGAGTTTCTCGTAGGCGGACCCGGCCGATTCGTCGCGGAGACGATCGCCGCGTATGTTGCCGACGAAGCCGCAGCTGCCGAGGCCGCCAAGCGACGTCACGAAGTCGAAGACGCTGACATCTTGCGCGGCGGCTTCAGCGAAGAAGGCTTCCGCAAGCTCGATCCCGCGAAGCGCTTGGAGTTAATGCGGAAAGGTGAGGCCAAAATCTGGGCCGAAGGCCGCGACCCATCCAAAGTTCAAACCCAAGCGGCGAAACCCGTCGAAGTTCGCGAGCGCGCGATTAAACTCGGTGTGCCTGCTGAAGTGTTTGCAAAGCTCTCACCCACCCAACGTCTTGGACTCGCCTACAAGGCCGATGCTGCCAAGAAAACTGAATCGCCAAACGTCGCCGCCGCACGTGCTCGCGTGGCCGCCGGGAAAGCGTCTCCTGCGGATCGCATGATGATCGCTGACTTCGATAAGAAGCGCGCCCAATGACAAATTCGAACTGGGGCCCGGTCACTGCGACCACGGCGACGTCGGCCAATCTCAACATCGCCGACTACATGGCGCCGCCGGCAATCATTCGCGGCGAACTCGCAGAGCGCTGCCGGAAAGCATGGCGCGTCGCCGACAGCATCACGCGGGCTGCCGCTTGGCAACTGGAGCCGCGCGGCTCATCTACGAAGTACGTCATGATGGCCAGCGCTCTGAACACCGCAGTCAATGAGATCGTTGGATTGCTTGAAGCCGGTGCGGGTGATCACGCGATATACGCCGCCAATGGATTCCGCATCCTATGCCAGTTCGAAGTAGCGCAAGCGGAGCTGTTCGCGCTTGTCGACTAATCATTGGCTCGGCCGACGACACAAACAGATTTGCGTGAACGCTTCGAAGCAGAGCTTCAGCGCAACGAAATAGAGCTTCGGGGCAGCAAGTAGGAAGTTTCCCCTTACTTCCGAACACCCTGCCTCAATAGGCGGACATCGACCACAGACCGATGTCCGCCAGAATTCCCGACGCGCGCTTACCGCGTCGTCTCCGCCTCGCGGAGATAAGCCGGCGACGTTTCCGTCAGTCTCGTCGCTGGTGAGCTTTTGGCGGTTGGCCCCGCCCGCGCGCAGGGGCTTTGCAGCGCATCGCCAGCGGGCACGTGCCGCTGGGGGGAGATAACACGATGACCTTGAAATCTGCATTCGCTGAGCGCGACCGACTCTGGCGCGTTTTCTCTTCGCACCGTGGCTCGTCTGCGACCGAGGCCGAACGCGTAGAAGCGCGTGGCCGATACGCTGAGCTTGGTGCAGAACTAGAGCGGCAACGGCGCCTTTGCGGCATCGGCCCGGCCGCAAGTGATCGATGAACCGCGAAGATGCCCAAGAGAAGATGGCGCGATGCCTCGCAGTCGGCGACTTCGAAGGCGCGAAGGTCGCGTACGCCAGCGCCTACAGCACATCGCATGGCAATTGGGCTTCCAATTTTCAGCGGTTGGCGAGGACTTTGGCACCGCGTGTTGCCGAACTGAAAACTCACGCGGGGATCGAAGAGCGGGATTACACCGCACTTGATTCCGACATCGCCGCAGAGATTGCGGCCATAGACGGCGACATTCGCGGAGCGCAAGCCATTGGCGACTTCAAAGTCGTGGCGCGGCTGAGAAAAACAAAAGCGGAGTTGATGAAGCGCGCGAAGCGGCTGGGCCCCGGAAACGTGGCCCAGAATCGCGCGGCGTTGGACACGGCGTTAGGTCGCCGGCCACGCAATCCCGCGATTGTCGCGCGTGTCGACGCACTGGTGGCTGGCCATGCATCAATGCTCGCGTGCTTCGAGTCCAAGATTCCGCTCTCGCCTCGCGACCACGAACGCCTCGAAGCCGAAGTGAGATGGCTCCGAGAAAAATGCCCAACGCTTGTGACCGTTACTGGAGACTAGAGCATGCCTGCACATCGCGGCCGACAATGCGCGCAACTGACGCCGCTTAAGGGCGCTTACTATCCCGACGAAATTCCCGAACGCTCAGCTGAAGCATTCGGACGGGTTCGCGACGGCTTGGCTGGTGCAAAGGCGCTCGCACCCAGCTTGGATGGGCGGGGCGCCGAAGCCCAACTGTCTTTAATCCAGACCGCATGCCGACAACTGCGCCGGCTCTACTATCGAGCTGCGGATTTGCGATTCGAAGAGCCACGGGACTCTAAGTGACTGCCCATGACTTTCAGAGCCTACGTTTTGCCTTGTCCTATCTCTGGGCTCGCCTGCGTTCGGTCATCACATGACCGGTCTTCACTTCGTCGGAAACCCGTGCGCCGCATGTGCGAGCACACTTCGCTACATCTCCACGGGAAAGTGCGTCCGATGTAAACGCGAAAGCACAAAAGCTTGGCGTCTCGCAAATCCAGACGAGGAGCGCGCGCGAAAGCGACGCTGGCGTCGGGCCAATGCCGAACATTTGCGGGAATACGAGCGCCAGCGCTAGCCACAGCAGCAGGGCAAGCAGCAGCAACCGCATATCCAACATACTGGCGACGCGGTGACCTTGTGATATCGTAGGGCCTCTTGAAGGGGCTCATACGTGTTCGTCGATTGGAATTTGCTTCTTACCACCGTCGTAGGGAGCGGCGCCGGCTTTGCCGTCGTCACGCTCATTTTCGAACAATTCCGTTATAAAGAGCAGCGAACTGAAACCGCTGGCTATCTGGCCCTCCAACTTGCGTTCAACTTCGAAGCCTTCGCTAGCCAATGTTCCGACGTGGTCTCAGACGACGAGTTAGCGGAAGAACATGACGGCCACGTCGGTAAGCGCATCGGCGGCGTTCCCCCATTTGCTGCTTTGCCCGAAAGCGAGGCCTACAAGCTGCTGCAAACTAGCTTGCTACATGAGGTCATGGAATTCCCCCAGCGTCGCGAACTCGCGCAGCAGCGTGTGAGTTTTTGGTGGGATGTCGTAGGCGATGACGACAGCTACAAAGGCGCAGCAGTGGAGCAAACGCTTCTGCTTGGCGATAGAGCCCTGAAATTGGCTAAGCGGCTTCGACAGACCTATCGCCTACCGTCACGGGATTTCAATGTCGATGACTGGAATCTCGAAACCCATCTCGACAAAAAGGCCCGCGAGGTCAAAGAGAACCAGCGGCGAAGAGAGCAGCCGAGCGACTAGCGTGAAAGCGGCTTCGCGGGGATCAATCCCTGACAAATGACCTCCAGCGGCAATACACTTCCCGGGAGAGCTTTGAACTTTTCTGGGGTCTTGTGCAGGGTCTCGTTCAAGGCGATTGCTTCCTTCACCGTGCGGACAAGCACGGCGCTGAACTTGCTGGGCATTTTGAAGTCACCCTTGCAGCGCCATTCGCGCTCATGAAGCCAGCTGATCCATCCGGTTGTCTTGCTGACCTCAAATCTGACCACACGCCATAGCTCGTCTTTGGGCACACCGATTTCGTCTACTTCATCGTTTGAAAGATAGAGGACGGGACGGCAGCCGTGGTTGTAGGCCCAACGCTTCGTCACGATGATGCCGTAGGGCTCGTAACGCGGGTTTGTTGGATCGGAGTCTCGCGGGTTCAGGACATATTTCAGCGACGCGAAGGGAACATCCATGAAGCAAGCTGCCGGGTTCGGGCCCTTGATAAAGCCCTTGGCGCTGTCGCTGCCCCAAATCTCCCCCTTCTTCAGGATGTGAAGCAGGTTGTCGAAGGCGCTATAGCCGTCCTGCCGCTTCGAGTTTTTCGTCAAGTGGACAAGGTAAGGCGTAAGGTCGGGCCTATCAAAGAAAGGCAGGTCTTCAAACTCTAGCACGCAGTCCCCCTTTCTTCGGCATTAGTTCGCCGGGCTCATAAATGCTGTCGTCGACGCGACCCAAGAACCCGTGCGCTCGCGTCAGCTCTGAAGCCAACTCAGCGAGCATCGGGGCTGAGGCGCCGTACTTCGCGGTCACGCCTTTTTGCGAGTGCCCTAAAACGTACTTTCTCAGGTTCTCGCGGACGTTAGCTTGCTGCATGGCCTCGGCGATGCCGTGGCGTAGCGAGTAGCAGGTGAGACGCGGCGACTTCGGAATCCCGGCGGCGCGAATGACTTCATTCCCAAGGGCGCTGAGACTCTGGGCTGAGTTGGTCTTGACCTCTTTCACGAAGACGAACTCGCCGGGGGCTGCTTTCACCGCAGCCTTCGCGGCCTTCAATGCTTCACCGATAAGGGGGACGCTTCGCGAGCGCGTGGCGGTTTTCAATCGACGGTCATCATGCGGCCTCACGATGACGTGGGGAATCGCATGGTCGAAGACGAAGTCGCGGACGCGAAGGCCGATAAGCTCTTTGGGTCCGATGCCCGTGAGCTTCATAAGTGTAAGCGCGTGGCGGGTGCGCGGCTTCGCCTTCGGCAAGTACGCGTCCAGCGCCTTCAGGTGCTCAGCGTTCAACGGCAAGCGGTCGTCAGCGGCTCCGCCGGCAGCGACGCCGTAATCGAGTTTCCGCCAAACGCTGGAGGCCGGAAGATCGAAGGCGATGAGTAAGCGCGAGTGAATGCCTTGAAGGGCCACGCTCCGGCGCTTCACCGTTCCCGGCGCCCAACCGAAAGCCTTCGCCTTCTTTATCCAAAGCTCCACGTCAGCGCGTTTGAGTTCGAAGAAGTCGCGATCACCAACCCACGCGATGAATTTATCGACGGCGAATTTGACGTACTTCTCATCGCGGCTGCCGCCGTACTCTTTGGCGTCCCGCGCATAGGCGGCGCTGAGAGGCATGGTGAGCGGCCGGCCGGAGTCGATCGCAGCAAGCGCCGCGCGATCCTTAGGCAAAAGCTCCATGTGACCTTTGGCGCCGGCCTCAGCCCAAGCATTGAAGGCGTTCGCCATCATGTCGGCGATTGCCGTCGCCTGCGCGTCATTGCGTAGGGCCAGAAGCTCAGCGAGTTCGAAGACTTCGCCAGCTTTCCACCGGCGAACGACGGCGTCGTGTAACGGCGCCAGTTGAGCGCTCGCGGCGTTAGCTTCGCCTTCAGTTTTGTAAATGGCCGATTTCCATTCGGTATGTCCGATGGCCTTCGCCAAGGCAGTCGGGAGAATCCGGCGGCGGTAACGCCAGCCAGTCGGCAACGGTTGCACGTATGGAAATTTCACAGCGGCCTCGCTCGTTTGAGCGCTCATGCCAGCCTCCGTGTAGGGCTCCGTGTAGGCCTACAGCGGCTTCAGTGAAGTTCTGGTTGAGAAAACCCGTTGAAATCACGGGTGCGATGCCGCCCAGAGAAAAAGTCTTGGTGCCCGGAAGAGGACTCGAACCTCCACGCCCTTGCGAGCGCCAGCACCTGAAGCTGGTGCGTCTACCAATTCCGCCATCCGGGCACATTAGTCGGTAGAAGTCGGCGGGGTTTAAGGGAGGCCGGGCGGGGCGTCAATCTGGCCTCGGTGGGGGCGCCGGGAGAGGCGCGGCAATCTATCCGCCCCTCCATTGGCAGGGTGTATGCTTGGCCTTCGCGCCGGCCTCCTGTACCCACCGCCCCCATGACTCCGCGCGACAGAATCCGCAACTTCTCCATCGTGGCCCATATCGACCACGGCAAATCCACGCTGTCCGACCGCCTGATCCAAACCACGGGCGGCCTCACCGCGCGTGAGATGACCGAGCAAGTGCTCGACAACATGGACATCGAGAAGGAGCGGGGGATCACCATCAAGGCGCAGACCGTGCGCCTCGATTACCGCGCCAAGGATGGCCAGGACTACGTCCTCAACCTGATGGACACGCCCGGCCACGTCGACTTCGCTTACGAGGTCAGCCGCTCACTCGCCGCGTGCGAAGGCGCGCTGCTGATCGTGGACGCGAGCCAGGGCGTCGAGGCGCAGACGCTGGCCAACGTCTATCAGGCGCTCGATCTCGATCTCGACATCGTGCCGGTGATCAACAAGATCGATCTGCCCGCGGCCGAGCCGGAGCGCGTGAAGCAGCAGATCGAGGACGTCATCGGCCTCGACGCGTCGCAAGCCATCCTCGCCTCGGGCAAAACCGGCGAAGGCATCACCGACCTTTTAGAGGCCATCGTCACGCGCCTGCCGCCGCCGAAAGCCGGCGATCGCGATGCGCCCCTGAAAGCGTTGCTGGTCGATGCCTGGTACGACGCTTATCTCGGCGTCGTCGTGCTCTTCCGCGTCATCGACGGCGTGATGAAGAAGGGCATGCGCATCAAGCTGATGCAGACCGGCGCCGACTACAACATCGACACGCTCGGCGTGTTGCGCCCGAAGCGCGAAGACGTCGCCGAACTCGGCCCCGGCGAAATCGGCATCTTCACCGGCTCCATCAAGGAAGTCGCGGACGCGCGCGTCGGCGACACCATCACCGAAAACCGCCGCGAGACGGCCCAAGCGCTGCCAGGCTTTAAGCCCGCGCAGCCGGTCGTCTTCTGCGGCCTCTTCCCGACCGACGCCGCCGACTTCGAAGATCTCCGCGCCGCCATGTCGAAGCTCCGCCTCAACGACGCGAGCTTCAGCTACGAAATGGAAACCTCAGCCGCGCTCGGCTTCGGCTTCCGCTGCGGCTTCCTTGGGCTCTTACACTTGGAAATCATCCAAGAGCGCCTCAGCCGCGAGTTCGACCTCGATCTCATCGCGACGGCGCCGAGCGTCGTTTACAAGGTCCATTTGAACACCGGCGAGATCAAGGAGCTGCACAATCCCGCCGATCTGCCGGACCCGACCTACATCAAGGAAATCGAAGAGCCGTGGATCAAAGCCACGCTGCTTACGCCGGATGAATATCTCGGCTCGATCATCAAGCTCTGCCAGGATCGGCGCGGCATCCAGAAGGAGCTGAACTATGTCGGCTCACGCGCGATGCTCGTCTATGAGCTGCCGCTCAACGAAGTCGTGTTCGATTTCTACGATCGCTTGAAGAGCGTCTCGAAGGGCTACGCCAGCTTCGATTATTCCATCATCGATCACCGCGTCGGCGATCTGGTGAAGATGTCGATCCTGGTGAACGACGATCCGGTCGACGCGCTCTCCATGCTCGTGCACGCCGGCCGCGCCGAAAGCCGTGGCCGCTCGATGGTGGAAAAGCTCAAAGAGCTGATCCCGCAGCACATGTTCAAAATCCCGATCCAAGCCGCGATCGGCGGCCGCATCATCGCCCGCGAAACGCTCTCGGCGCTGCGCAAAGACGTGACGGCGAAGTGCTACGGCGGTGACGCCTCGCGTAAGCGCAAGCTGCTGGACAAGCAGAAAGCCGGTAAGAAAAAGATGCGCCAGTTCGGCAAAGTCGACATCCCGCAAGAAGCGTTCATCGCGGCGCTGAAGATGGATGGGGATTGATCTAACCTACGTTTTCCACTCATCTTCAATAAGCGTCAAAGGCAAGAACACGCCTGTGCCTGAGGATTTGGATTGTGATCTGCGCTCCTCCTCGCGATGCATCGCGAGCGACAAATAGGTGAGCGCGGCCCGCGTCAACTTTAGTACTCGAAGCGCTTTGCGTTCGAACTCTCCTCTCTCTACCGAGTAGGTGAATGTGTCTGGGCGGGTGATGTCCGAAAGAGGAGGTAGCATCATCTCATGAATCTTAAGGTGGCTGTGCTCTAGGTGATTGCGAATAGCGTATAGCGCGGCAGCATCAGGCTCGGTGACGTCTCGCAGTGACTCGTCAAACACATCCTTTGCAAGCCAATACAGACCACGAAGGGGCCAATTCTCCGATGCGGTGAACTCGGGACGGAGGGTGCGTTTCTTCGCATCACCGTGGTACCAAACCGTGCGGAAGTAGACGGCTGTAGGTTTGATGCCCAAGGCGAGATACGCATTTAGGAAGTAGGCGATTTTGTCGAGGATTGAGTAACCTACTCGGTACGCGATCTTGGCCTTCTCCACTGCAAGCGAGTAGGCGGGATAGTCGAGTGTGTTGTAGAGAGCGACCTCCCGGTCCGAGAAATGCACGCCAACCTGATGTGTGCCATCGTACAGCATCCAACGCGCTGACGCGAACTCCTGCTTCATCTGATTGAAAAAACCAATGAGCGTGGGCGGTTCGTCAATCGAAGTAGTGAAAGAAGGAAGCAGCAATATATCGTTTGCAGCGATACTGCGTGCGCCAAGGTCATTCAGTGGGTTCAAGAATAGCTTATTTTCAAGACACCACTGCCGATAGAGTCGCTCGTCGTGGTTCGAGCCCATTGAATGTGCATCTAGGTCGATAGCAGGAAGATTCTCAATAAAGGGAGCGATGCTCTCGCGAACTCTTGAGAAGTACGCTGACGCGTCGTTGGCATTGTCCCCGTCATACTCCGCATCGTCGTCCAGGGCCGAAGACAAAAGTCTGTCCGCTTCTTGGAGAAATACGCCTTGATGACCGAGGTCGTAAAGCGCGCGCGCATACTCAGTTAGACCATAGCCGCTATTGCCGCGAGCCATTGCGAATGTTGGGCGAATGTCGAGCGCGCGCCTCCAATATTCTTGCGCTTCAACAAAGCGTCCTACCGTGTTCAGCTCGTTCCCGAGGTTGGTGAGGATTTGGCAGCGACGCTGGTCCTCGAGATCGTCAAATCCGGTGTCGCGGATCGACTTACGCAACCACAGCAGTTCGTGCTGGAGTTCCGGCTGTTCCCAATCCCAAGGACCCTTGTACTTCCGAGCCCGCCGGTTACCCCAAACATTCGCTCTGAAATAGTGAAGCAGTGCTGCCGACTTTGGTGCCGTTTCTTCAAGTTCGTCGCACCATCGCAGTGCCTTATCCTCGCCGTCGATGCGTTTGAAGTCAGCGGCGAGGTCAACGAGTTGGGCAATTGAACTCAGTGCCTGATCATGTCCGAGTGCTCGCAGATCGTCGATCTTCATCAGTTGTTCGAAAGCGGCGGCCGTATTGGTCATCTGGTTGGCTCAACGACGGGTGCAAAGTCGACTAAGTTCTCGACAGTTATTAGCGCTAAATATCCGGTACAACACAGGAAACCTGACCGGCAATCTAGCCGGTGGGGAGATTCATGGACGTTCAATTGCGTCCAAGAGCAAAAATTCGGCAAGGCGCTGGCGGAGTGGTTCAGGGTTGGCGTTCACGCCATCCATAGGCGCGCACTCAAAAACCTTATCCCACACCCCCAACACCCATCGTACACTCCCTCCATCACCCCGCAGAGAGCAGTTGGTACCCTGTTCGAACCGATGCGGTGTGATGTGATTGAGCGTGAAGTGCCGATGTTCTTCCGCCAGCCAGCGCCACTCAAGGCTGGCCTCTCGCGCGCCAGGGTTTCGGCAAGCGAGCGTGCGGAGGTGCGGGGAAGCTTTTGACGTATGTGCGCAGAGCGCACGCGCCTAACAGCGCGTGGTCAAGCTAGGCAGCGGCGCAGCGGAGAACGTGAAACCGATCGCATCGTCATTGAAGCCCGCCGTGTCGCAACGCGCGGGGAAACGAGGGACTGGCGCGAACTCGCCAACCTCCACGCACTCGGCGTAACCGCCTCCGGGAGTGAAAAACCTCCTGCGTCGGAGCCGACGTTTCAACGATCACGGGACGCAGTGGTGATGCGTCAATCGCGCCGCTCCAACGGCGCAACTTGCTCGGCGCAAATCCACTGCGTCCCAGCTCTCTTTTTTTCGCGCACCCGCGCCACAAGGATGGCGCGCGCCTATTAGCGCGAGCGGCAGCGTGAGGTGTTGAGTTCGCCTTTGTCGCCGTCTTCGTATTGGACGCGAATGTCGAACCGGTTCGGGCTCATCTGCGTGATGCGCGCCGGGTACCAATTCTCGTCGCTCCAGCGGCACGAGAGCACTGTGCCGACTTGCCAATCGAACGGGCGCACGTTGGCGGCGGGCTGCGCGCCAGAATCGCCGTCGTCATATTGCAGAGCGAGTTCATCGCCGGTGCGCGCGGTGACGATGGCGGGGAAGTACCATTCGCGATCGTCCTGCCAGCGGGCGAGCACCCAATCGCCGGTGGCGAGCGGCGCCGGCGCGGTGGCGCAGCCGAGCAGGGCGAACGCGGCGGCTGCGGCCGTCGCCATTTTCAGAAAAGATTTCATGATGTCCCTCGCCCCTATGCCAGCGTCAGGGTCGCGATTCTTGCTGCGGGCGCAAGCAACGTGCACAGGCCCGGTAGGCGGCGGCGCCAACGCTGCGTGACGCGGGGCACATCGCGCGCGGCGGGGAGCGGCGATCAAGGGTGCGTGGACAGGAGCCTTCGGGCGCTCTACCGGTCGCCAGGCGCGCACCCCTAAAAGCGGGGGTTCGCGGGGGCGGTTCGGGGCGCTCTAAGCTCGATCCTAATTTTTGGACGCTTCCAGGAGGGTTACATGCGTCGGATGATGTTTGCGGCTGCGGCGGTATTGGCGCTGGCGGCGTGTAACCAACAGGGCGGTGGCGGGCCGGCTTTGCCAACGCTGCAAGCGGGCGCACAGGCGCCGTCCACACAAACGCCGCCGACAGGCGAGGTGACGCAGATTCAGATCTCGGATGAGAACCGGCGGATGGTGGAAGCCAACGTGACCGATCTGCTCAATCAAATCGGCGAAGGCGCAGCGCGCGGCGCCACGCCGCCTGAAGGGTTCCAGGAGCGCATCGTGGCGCTGCAGCCGGGCACGGATAGCCGCTTCGTTATCAGTCTCACCGGCGGGACGAACTACAGTTTCATCGGCGCGTGCGATGCCGATTGCTCCAATGTCGATATCGAGCTCATCGATATGACGACTGGCGGCGTTGTTGGCTCCGATATGCTCGATGACGATTATCCGGTCGTGCATTACGCGCCGCAGGCCAATGGCGATTATATGGTGCGGCTGCTGATGCAGACCTGCACGCAAGCGCCTTGCTACACTGCAGCGCGGGTGCTGGCGCACCCCACCACAGCGGGCGAGGCCGGCAAGTAACGCCTAGGCGTACGGAAAGCAGTCCTCGCGCTCCAGCTCCAAGCTGAAATGGCGCGCGAGGGCTGCGATCGCCGCGGTATGGGCGGTGTAGGGATCGCCGTTCTCTGGGCCGACAATGACGATGCGGAAGTTCGCCTGGTTGCGGCCCTCGGGCGGCAGCATGGCGGTGGCGAGGCCTTCGCCGTCGTCGGCGCGCAGGGTCAGGAAAAGCGGCATGGTGCGGGCGATGTGGCCTTTGAGGCCGATCGCTTGTTCGAACACCGGTGTGTTCGGCGGGGCGCGGTAGCTTTCGCGCGCGGCGGCCTCATGGCGGCGGAAATATTTATCGACGGCGTGGCGCATCAGCGCCGCTTCCGCTTCGGCCTCAGCTTCGGTTTCAAGACTGAACCATGTCGCGCCGCCCGGCGCGTCGCACACGTAACGCATGCGAACAGTGTAACGCGGAACTTTCAACAAGTGATGGACGCAGCGCAGTTCAGCGCCGCGTCCACCCCGGAGTGTGATCAGCAGGGCACTTCTGTCAGCACGTAACGCTGGTTGTAGGTGTCCCACGAACGCTCTGTGCAGGCTTCGTAGGGCTCCTGATCGGAATAGCTCTCGTCGCGATAGATACGCGGCGGCTCTTCATAGCCCTGGCGATAATAATCTTGGCGCGGCGGCGGCGCGCGGTCGTAGTAGCCGTCATCGCGGCGATGGTTTTGGTTGCTGGCCAGCGAGCCGACGGCGAGGCCCAGCACCAAGCCGACAACGCCAGCGGCGAGGGCGTCGTTGTCGTCGTCGCGGTGGCGGCGGTGGTGGTAGCGGTCGCCGCGGCCGTCGTAATAGCCGCCGCGATGATCGCGGGCGGCGGCGGAAACCGGCGCGAGCGCGGTGGCGACGACGGCGAAGGCCGCGAACAGGGTGACAAACTTGCGCATCATGTGGGTGCTCCCGCCAGTAGCCTCGGCCTAGCTGGCTGAATCCTGGCTGAACGGTTTTGGCGGATTATTTTCCGCGGTGTCGGATCACGCGGCGCGCCAGCGTCTTTATACCGAGAACAGAAGGAGAGCGCTCATGTCTTATGTAGATGGTTTCATCCTGGCGGTGCCGAAGGCCAAGCTCGACGATTACAAGGAAATGGCGACGCTTTCGGGCGATGTCTGGCGCGAATATGGCGCTGAAGATTATTACGAATGCATCGGCGACGATGTTCCCTATGGCGAACTCACGTCGTTCCCGCGCGCCGTCCAGGCCAAGGACGACGAAGTCGTGATCTTCTCTTTCGTGACCTACAAGGATCGCGCTACCCGCGACGCTTGCATGGCCAAGGTCATGGAAGACCCGCGCATGAAGGCGCAGATGAACAAGGATGTGTTCGACGGCAAACGCATGATCTGGGGCGGCTTTGTGCCGTTCATCGAGCTTCGCCGCTAAACAAAAAAGGGCGCGGACATTGCTGTCCGCGCCCGAATTGTAAGTGCCTATCGGCTTAGCGCTGTTCGCTTGTCTCGCCGGTCGGGAAGCCGCGCGTGCGCAGCAGAGCGTTCACGTCCGGATCACGGCCGCGGAACTGGCGGTAGGCTTCCGCGCGGTCCGTGGTGTTGCCCGGCGCCAGGATGATGTCGCGCATGCCGGCGGCGACGGTCGGATCGAACACGTTGCCGGTGGCTTCGAACATTTCCCAGGTGTCGGCGTCCATCGTCTCGGACCAGAGGTACGAGTAATAGCCCGCCGAATAAGCGTCGCTCGAGAACAAGTGCCCGAACTGCGGCAGGCGGTGACGCATGGCGACTTCCCGCGGCATGCCGATGGCGGTGAGCGTTTCACGCTCGAAGGCGTCGACGTCCGTCACCGGCTCGGCGCGATGATGCAGGTTCATGTCGACCAAAGCGGAGGAGAGATACTCCACCGTCGCGTAGCCTTGGTTGAAGGTCGACGCGTTGTTGATGCGATCGACCAAGGCTTGCGGCATCGGCGCGCCGGTTTGGTAGTGGCGTGCGAATTGGTCGAGGATCGGGCGCGACAGCACCCAATGCTCGTGCACTTGGCTCGGATACTCGACGTAATCACGCGGCGTGTTGCCGAGGCCAGGATAGTTCACGGTCGACACCAGATAATGGATGGCGTGGCCGAACTCGTGGAACAGCGTTTCCGCGTCATCCAGTGAAATCAGGATCGGCTCACCCGGTGCGCCGCGTACGAAATTGTTGTTGTTCGACGCGATCGGCGTGATCTCGCTGCCCATGAAATTTTCATGGCTGCGATAGGTGTTCATCCACGCGCCCGAGCGTTTGCCGGTGCGGGCGAAGTTATCGAGATAGAACAAGCCCTGATACGAGCCATCGCGGTCGTTTACTTGGAAGACGCGCACGTTCGGTTCGAACACCGGCACTGTGCCGGTGATCTCGACGAAGCTCAGACCGTAGAGTTGGTTGGCCATGTGGAAGGCGCCGTTGACCATGTTGTTCAGCTCGAAATACTGGCGCACTTCGTTCTGATCGAGGTTATAGCGGTCGCGGCGGACTTGCTCGGCGTAGAAATTATAGTCCCACGGCTCGATTGTGATGCGCGCGCCTTGGCGGTTGGCGATGGCTTGCATGTCCGCCACTTCTTCACGCACGCGCGCAACAGCGGCCGGCCACACACGCATCATCAGGTCCTGAGCGCGCTCTGGGGTCTGCGCCATGGTGTCAGCCATGCGCAGGTGAGCGTGCGTCGGGAAGCCGAGGATTTGCGCGCGTTCGGCGCGCAGGGCGAGGATCTCAGCGATCACCGCGTTGGTGTCGTTGGCATCGCCATTGTCGCCGCGGTTCTTGAATGTCGTCCACACGCGTTCGCGCAAGGCGCGGTTGGTGGAGAAGGTCAGGAACGGATCGACGCTGGAGCGCGTGTTGACGATCGCCCACTGGCCCTCATGGCCGCGTTCGGTCGCGGCGGCGGCGAGCGCTGCAACGATGTTCGGCGGCAGGCCGGCGAGATCGCGGCGGTTGGTGATCATGATCGCGGTGCTCTCGTCCGCTAAGAGGCGGCGGCCGAAGTCGGCGAATTTGGTCGAGAGCTCTTCATTGATTGCGCCGAGGCGGGCTTGTTGCTCCGGCGTGGCTGCCGCGCCAGCGCGGACGAATTGGTCACGCGTGCGTTCGAGCAGGCGGTTCTGCTCGGCCGTGAGATTCAGCGTGGCGCGGTTTTGATAGAGGTAATCGATCCGCTGAAAGAGCGGGCGATTGAAGGTGATGCGGTTGTACGCCGCCGTGATGCGCGGCGACCATTCCGCTTCCAGCGCTTGGATTTCAGCGTTGCTGACGTTGTCGGTCATGACGCCGAAGATCGTCGTGGCGCGATCGAGATGGCGACCGGCGTCTTGCATCGCGGCGATCGTGTTGTCGAAGGTGGGGCGCGCCGTGTTGTTGGCGATCGCTTGCACTTCGGCTTCCTGCAGCGCGAGGCCGATCTCCAGCGCCGGCGCGACGAGTTCTGGGCGGGCTTGATCCCACGGCGGCACGCCGCCATGCGGGCCGGTCCAAGGCTTCAGCAACGGGTCTTGGTTGGCTTGTTGGGCGAGACGGGTCACTTCGGCCTGTGCGGTTTGATAGGCGGCGGAGTCGCCGAAGCTGCCGGCGTTTTCGGTGGCGGTTGTGGCGCAGGCGGCGAGCAGCGGAACGCTCGCGGCAAGGCACACGGCTAGGATCTGTTTTCTCAAAATGAAACCCCCAAAACTGAGCCGCGCCGGAGCGAAGCGCTCGGGCGGCCGGTCGGTTGGCCGCCTTTTTGGCCGGTGGGGGTGGCGGGGGCAAGCGCGGCGGGCATCCGAGGGGCCAGGGCCGGCTTGTTTGCGACGAATGCCGGGGTTTCAGCGACCGGCCGCGCCTGCTACGGAAGGGCCAAATCCGGGAGGACATTATGCGTAGAGCAGCTTTGGTCGTGATTTCAGCGGCGCTTTTGGCGGCCTGCAATCCTAGCGGGCAAACGGCGTCCGAAGCGGGCGGCGGCGGTGGCTTGTTCCCGGACCTCACGAGCAGCGCCTATCGGGCCGAAGCGACGATCACCGCTGAGGACGGTCAGACCGCTCCAATCGTCATGATCCGGGACGGAAACAAACTGCGCATGGAGATGTCCACACCTCAGGGAGATATGGTCATCATCACCAACCCGGATAGCGGCGAAGATTACGCGATCACCAGCGCTGGCGGTCAGCGCATTGCGATGCGCCTCTCGCAGACTGGCGCACCGGTCACCGACCCGTCTGCCGAATGGCAAGGCGAGATGGCGACAAACGCCACCCGTACCGGCGATTGCTCGGCGGCTGGGGAAAACGGCGTCGAATGGACTCGCACCGAAGAAGGCGAGCCTGCGCGTACGGCATGCGTCACCAATGACGGCATCATCCTGCGCGCGACCGAGGCTGGCCGCACCGTGTGGGAAACGACCAGTGTCCAGCGCGGCGCTCAAAGCGCCGATTTGTTCACATTGCCGCCGGGCGTCGAGGTTCTGGACCTCGGCAACATGGGCTCGGCCATGCAAGGCATGATCGAGCGCGCTCAGGGCGGGCAATAGGGCGCCAGGCGGGGGAGGCTTTTCCCGCTTCAGGGGCGAGCTGCGTCGCGCGGCAACGCGGGGCGCCGCAAGCCGTTGTGCGCCGCCCAACGCCACGCTAGAGGTCAACGCTCGGCAGGGACCACGAACGCTAAATGGTTAATATTACTGGAGCTACGGCGGCCGTGCCGGAGATGGCCTCGAGCGCGATGCGCTTGATGCCGCGCGAGCTCCAAGAGGCTTTTGTACAATCGCCGAACGTCTTCATGTTCTTCATGTCGATGGGCTTGGCGGCTGTCTTGATCGCCGCGTTCTGGATGCTCACCGGCATGGGCAAGGCGTCGAGCGCCGCTCGCATCGCGCTGCGCGCACAAGCGCTGAAGCGCAACAAGGATCACCGCGCGTTGGTGCTGATCGCCGAGATCGAAGGCGCCGGCAACGATCTCCGTCAGGAGATGAAAGAAGCGGTCGAAGATAATTTCGGCATGTTCTCATTCGAGAATGATGTGCAGGTCGATCTCTTCCCGGTGCGGCTGAAGACGGTTGCGCCGCGCGCGCATCCGGAAGCGCGCCGCCGGGTTGCGGTGGAAGCCGCAGACGCACTGGAGCGCTCCGCCGCGGACGTGATCGTCTGGGGCAAGCGCAACATGCTGGGTAAGCTTGATCTGCGCATCACGACGCTGCCGGGATACGGCCGCACGCATGATGTACAGGATTTTCAGCTCGGCTGGAAAACCGGCCGGCCGGACGAAGCCGTGCAACGCGCGCTTGCGTTCGCGCTGGCGCGCAAGGCGCGCCCGGTGCTGCACCGCCCGCAAGATTATAAGCCGGATCGTCTGCAACCGATCGTCGAAGGTCTCGACAAGATGGTTGAAGCGCGGCCGGCGGAGATCAGCGACAATCTCCATCTCGACATTCTCTCGGACTTCGCCTCCGGTGCGCTCAGCCTCGGCGAGCGCGGCGGCCATATTAAGTGGCTGAACAAAGCGCTCGATGCGCGCCAGCAATATCTGGACAAGGTCGATCGCACGACCGATCCGGGCGCCTGGGGCGCGGCGCAGCAAGAGATCGGCCGCGCGCTGACGGCTTTGGGCGAACGCGAAGGCGCGCGCGACAAGCTGGAGGAGGGCGCGTCGCGCCTGCGTCTGGCGATGGACGCGCTGCGTTCGACGGATTCGCTCCAACAGGCTGAAGTGGCGCTGCGGGCGCTGCAACGGGCCGAGCAAACGCTGCAGCAACGCCGCCGCGTCGGTCTACGCTGGCCGGGCTAATCTTGGGCGTCGAGCGCTTCGCGTACGCGGCGTGCTAGTTCCGAAACCCGATACGGCTTTGGTAGCAGCCGCGCCTTGGCGTCGATGTGGCCCCGGCTGGTGAGCGTCTCCGACGGATAGCCTGAGGTGAAGAGCACGCGCAGCGATGGTGCGATTTCGCGCGCGCGTTGCGCCAGCTCCCAGCCGCTGACGCCGCCTGGCATCACGATATCGGTGAACAGAAGTTGCGGCCGCGCGCCGTGGTGAAGCAAGTCTAGCGCTTCACGTCCATTAGCCGCGAAGCTGACCCTATACCCGAGACCTTCCAGTGAAGTGACGGCGTGGCTGCGCACGAACGGATCGTCTTCGACGACGAGAACGTTTTCTGTGCCGCCGACAACTGGCCCACTCGCGGGACGCGTCTTGGTCTGCACCTCGCCAGCGGTTGAGAGCGGCAAGAATAGCCGCACGCTCGTGCCGATGCTCGGCTCGCTGTAGATCGTGACGTGGCCGTTCGATTGCTTGACGAAGCCGTACACCATCGAAAGCCCAAGACCCGATCCTTTGCCGACCTCCTTTGTGGTGAAGAATGGCTCGAACGCGCGCTCGCGCACTTCGCGCGGCATGCCTACGCCCTCATCGGTGACTGCGATCATTGCGTAGCGGCCGGCCCTAACATCGATGTTGGTGCCAAGCGATTCCGCGTCGAGTTCGATCTCGCTGGATGTAATTGAAAGCGCCCCGCCTTGCGGCATGGCGTCTTGAGCGTTGAGCACCAGATTGAGCACAGCCGATTCCAGCTGTGTGGAGTCTGCGAGCGCAACGACAGGATGAGCCGCAACACCGATGCGAAGCTCGATGTCTTCGCGCACCATGCCGCGCACCAGAAGGTCCATGCTCTGCACGAGTGCGTTGCAGTCCAGCACGTCGGGTTGCAGCACTTGGCGACGACTGAAGGCGAGAAGGCGCTGGGTGAGCTCTGCGCCAGTGTCCGCGGCGCTGATGATGACATCCGCAAGTTTTTTCAGATCGCTTTGCTCACCGAGGCGCGCGCTAAGCACTTCCGCGTTGCCGAGAATGGCCGTGAGCAGATTGTTGAAATCATGCGCGATGCCGCCGGAAAGTTGGCCAACCATCTCCATCTTCTGCGCTTGCACCAATTGCTGCTCGGTGCGCTTGCGGCTGGTGAGATCGTGCAAGATGCCAACGAAAATCGATGCGCCTTCCTGCTTGGCCTCACCGACAGAGAGATCCATCGGGAACGTCGTGCCGTCCTTGCGCAGTCCGGACACTTCGCGTCCGATGCCAATCACTTTTGCGGTGCGGGTCCTGTGGTAGTTGGTGAGGTAGCCATCGTGTTCGTGCCGATATGGAAGCGGCATCAGCATGCGGACGTTGTGGCCAAGCACCTCTTCGGCCGCATAGCCGAACAGCCGCTCGCACGCAGGATTGAACATCTGCACCGTGCCGACGGCGTCAATCAGGATGACGCCATCAACGGCGGTGTCGACGACGGCGCGCAAACGTTCGCCGCCCTCGCGCAACGCCTTCTCCGCCGTTTTGCGCTCGGTGAGGTCGCGGATGATGCCGACGAAAATCGGTTTGCCGTCTTCTGACGTCTCACCGACTGAAAGGTCCATCGAGAAGGTTTGGCCGCCGCGCTTACGGCCCAAAACCTCGCGGCCGATGCCGATGATCTTGCGTTCGCCGGTCAACTGATAGTTGGAGAGATAGGTGTCGTGTCCGGCTTGATGCGGATCTGGCATCAACATTTTCACGTTGCGCCCGACAACTTCGAAAGCGGCGTAGCCGAATAATTGCTCGCAAGCCGGGTTGAACATCAGCACCAGGCCTGCAGCGTCGATCAAAATGACGCCGTCAACCGCTGTATCGACCACCGCACGGAAACGCGACTGTTCCTGATGGGCGTGCATTCTACGTCAGGGCTGAGATGACAGAGGCGGGAGGAAGCGGCCGAGAACTTCGGCAAGTTGACGAGCGCGAAACGGCTTCATCAAGGTGGCGTTGGCGCCAAGCGAGGTGGCGATCGCCGCGGTCTCCTGCCCGTCGATAGTGACGGCGCCGGAAATCGCGACGATCGGAATGTCTGGCCAGCGGCCGCGCGCTTCGGAAATGAATTGCGCGCCATCGGTGCCGGGCATGTTCATGTCGGTGACGATCGCGTCGATGCCGCCGCGCTGGACAATATCGAATCCGGCTGCGGCGCCGGGCGCGGTCACCACGTCAAAGCCGGCGTCGTTGAGGCCTAGCGCCAGCGCATCGCGGACGAAGATGTCATCATCAACCAGGCAGACCTTCGCACGCGCCGCCATCAACCATCCTCGCAACTACCTTGGATTGGTAACATAGGGGAAAGTGGAAGTCTCGTGGCGCGCGTCGGTGAAGAGTGCTTGTTCCAGGCTTGTTTAATCAGCGAAAACCAACGTCACGCCGAGCTGACGCCAACGCCGATCGGGCAGCTCACGCCGGTTCCGCCGAGCCCGCAATAACCGTTCGGATTCTTCGCCAAATACTGCTGATGATAGTCTTCGGCGTAGTAGAAGGCTGGCGCCTCTGTGATTTCGGTAGTGATTTGCCCGTAACCGGCGGCGCGTAACTTGTCCGCATACGCCGCGCGCGCCGCTTCTGCCGCCGCCTTTTGCGCGGGCGATGTAGCATAAATCGCCGACCGGTATTGCGTGCCGATGTCGCCGCCTTGGCGCATGCCCTGGGTCGGGTCGTGGTTTTCGAAGAAGAGCTTGAGCAGCGCCTCATAGCTGATGATCTTCGGATCGAAGATCACGCGCACGACTTCAGTGTGGCCGGTGCGGCCGCTGCAGACTTCTTCGTACGTGGGGTTCGGCGTGATGCCGCCCGCGTAGCCTGCGGACGTGCTCCAGACGCCTGGGGTCTGCCAGAACTTGCGTTCGGCGCCCCAGAAGCAGCCGAGACCGAACACCGCCTCTTCGAGCCCGGCCGGGAACGGCGGTTTCAGCGCATTGCCGTTGACGAAATGGGTCTTTCCGATTGCCAGCGGCTCGGCGCGGCCGGGGAGGGCTTGGTCGGAACTGGGCAGGACTGTGGAGCGGGCCATGAGAACCTCTTTTGGGATTGGGCCTAATGTAGGCAGCCCGCGCGCGGCGCGCACCCCGGGAGAGTGGGTGCGGGCTTTGGTCTCGGGGAGGAGAAGGGCGCGGCGGGCTGCGAGAAGGAGTACGCGGGCGCTGGCCGGCCGGTTACGCGCCTTGCGCGCGGCGGCTGCCCCCGTCATAAACCGCCCGCCGGACAGGTGGCCGAGTGGCTGAAGGCGCACGCTTGGAAAGCGTGTTTAGGTGCAAGCCTAACGAGGGTTCGAATCCCTCTCTGTCCGCCACCCGCATTCTAACGTGTTGAATCTAAAGGCTGTTGGGAATCGGCTTCGTCCACATTTGGGAAAATGCGTTCTTGAAGTGTGCGCCCGTCAATCATCGTCGAGATATTTGATGGCTTGCCGCGCCATTTTTTCTTGGCTCGCCGCTGCCGTGTAGTGTGTCACTTGCGCGAGAGTTTTGTGGCCCGTGAGCGCCTGTATCTCATGAGGGCTTCGTCCGCTTTCAGCCAGCCGTTTTGCCGTCGCCTTCCGTAGGCCGTGGGCGCTCAAATGCGGCAATCCAGCTTGGTTGCACATGTCACGAAACCAGTTGCCGAACCCGGCCACGGAATATGGTTTATCCCACTTGGTCAAAAGGAATGTGAGGTTGTTGGAGCACTTGCTGGCCTCAAGCTCGATCTTCAGTTTCGGATGAATAGGTATCGACAACGAAACGCCCGTCTTGCTCTGCTTGAAGCGCAGAGTGTCGTTGGTGACGTGCTGCCTGCCTAACTTCACGACATCGCCACGGCGTTGCGCCGTGTAGAACAGTAGCGAGTAGGCGAGCCGCGCCTTGCTGCCGCTCGGATGAACACTTTCAAACTGCCGCCGCTCATCATCTGACCATGTGGCGAACCCATCGGTTTTGTTCTCGATCCAATCGACGCCGATGGCGGGGTTGTCGATGCGCCAATCATGTTTGACGGCGAAGTCCAGGATGACACGCAGGACTTTCAGCAAGTTGTTCGCGGCGGCAGGGCCGCTCTTGATGACTGCCGAGTCGATGATTTCATAAACGTGAGAGGTTTTGATGGTCGCCACGCGGTTTTGACCGAAGGTGTTTCCGTTCTTGCCTACAGTCGCGCAGAAGCGATCAATAATGCCGCGATACGTCCCCTGCGTGCTCGCCTTCAAGCCTTGAAATGAGCCAGAGCGATAGTAGGCGAGCGCAAGCGCAGAGAACGAACCAGCCACGGTGAGATGACGTGGTGGTCCTTTTGCGCCGCTTGCGGCGAGCGCTGTTTCGTAGGCACGCATGAACTCCGCATCGCCGGGACGGCCCGGCAGCGGGATGCGTTTATGCTTGCGTGACCGGCGAAAGTAGTAGCGCCACACGCCGCCCATTTTGAAGGCATCCACGTATGCGAGCTTGACTGTTCCCATTGCGCTAATCCCAATCACTTGTTTCGTCGGCGCTGGGCTGATCGAGATTATCTAGCGCCGCGTCCAAGTCCCTTCGATCCCAGATCACGCAACCTCGCAGTCGCTTGGGTTGAGGCATCAATCCCTCTGCTACCAATGTATCGAATGTGCTCGGCGAGACTCCCACGTATGTTGCCGCTTGTTCGCGTCGCAGGCCGCGTGGCCAGTCGAATGGGAGCCAACGGCGTGTCGTCTTGGCGATGGCCGACGAACTCTGTTCACTCGCCTTGAAGGGCGAGCATTGTCTGATCTCCATGTTGTTGGAAGAATCCTGTGCTTAGATGTTTGATCACGGGCACATAATGAAGTGGCTACTATACCACGGAGCCGCGTGTTTTTCCACCAGAAAACGCTCACGATCTGGTGCTTGGCGTAAGTGTCGGGCCGCCTTCGCCTCTTCAATCTTGAATCATTTCTGGCTCCGCGCTTTCTTGCATCATTCGCGATCAGAAGGAGCGGGACGTGTGCAATCGATACGCTTCTGACATTCGCAAAGCCGGTCTTGAAAAGGAATTCTACGGCTTCGAGGAATGGAGCGAGACGCGGATCACGCCTCTGCTCGGCAACGCACTGCTCGAAGTGTTTCCGAAAAGCTTCGGGCCGGTGATTGTTCGTGCGGAGAGTGGCGCTCTCGAATGGAGAAAGATGCGTTGGGGATTGCCGGGACCGGCAACGATGGGCGGCGCACCAGTCACGAACGTCCGCAATACTTCGAGCGCACATTGGCGGCCCGTTCTTGGTGTCGAGCATAGATGCTTGGTCCCGTTCACCGCCTTCAGCGAATACGACGACGCATCGCCCAAGGGAGCAAAGCACATCCGTTGGTTTGCACCGCCAGATCGTGGAATCCTTTTCTTCGCGGGCGTTTGGCGTGTGTGGTCAGGCGACTACGGCACCAAGAAGGAACCGAACGTGGGCGAGCATCACCTGTTCAGCTTCTTGACGACCAAAGCGAACGATCTCGTTCGGCCCGTCCATGCGAAGGCAATGCCGGTGGTCTTGGGGACGCCCGAAGAGCGGGAAGAGTGGCTCACGGCCCCGGCATCTACAGTGGCCGAGATTCAGTCGAGAGTGCTGCCTGCCGACGTGCTTGAGACTGTGCCCGATGATGAAGCCGCAAGCTTTGTGGGCGGTTACCTAAAGTGATGGCAACGCTCAAGGCTTACTCTCTGCCATAGAAATGTCGTTCCACGCAGAGGACGCCCATTCAAAAGACGACCATTGCGGACTTGATCCGAAGGTTCGGGGCGCACTCATGAACAGGAATTCGGATGAAGACGGGCCGACTTCGGCGGCGTGGGTGGTGAGCACTTCGGACGCCACTCGAAGTTTGTGCTCAAGCACCCTCTGATCCTGATGATAGGTGACAAGAACCTTCAGTGGCGATTGCCAGCACGCGAGATTCCAGACTTCGACGTGCGTGTCGTCATTGTTCTCATGTTCGAGGGTTAGCCGTGGCGCTGATCGCCACCAATCATTCGCGGGACCAATCGCGGGGCTGATGACCATGAGATCAAACTTACGCCATTCGCCCCGCACATCGTATTTGCGCGGCCCAATATTTTCTTCGGCCCAATCACTCGCGGCCTCGAACATCACGCCACCTTTGTGGAGCATGAAGGCGGTCCACCGGGTTGAGTTGAGCCAGCAAGCGCCCGCGTCTCGGTCTGGATCGCTGCACGCTTGCTCAAACCGGCGAGTGAAGTGATCTCGGAAGCTTCGTGCGAGATTTGGCATTGGGGTCCCGTCAGGTTGTTGCTTAGGCTCGGACGACTTCATGCCCGCAATCGAGCCAGAATGCCCGTGGAGCGCGGCCCCGCGCAATCCCTCTATCGGCCCACCCAAAGAACGATTAGTGCGGCTGGCCAATGCACACGCTCGACGATTTTCAGCATCAGTTGGAGAAAGCCATCGGAAGGTCCGCCACGTCGCGACCATTTGTCTGCGAAGGCTCTCCGCTTGACTGCGGCGTCTTCATCGTCGGCTTCAATCCCGCAACTGACATGTCTGCCGACTTTTGGAAGTTCTGGACGCCGGGCTATGGCTTCGACAAGGCCGCGTGGTTCGATGCCTACAAGGCTGAAAGTCTGAACAAGCCGCTTCGTCCTGGAAAGACCAGACGCACCGCCGTTAGCCCCACCCGCCGCGTCATCGAATGGATATGCGAGGCAGCGAGTCCGGTGCGGTGTTTAGAGTCGAACATCTACTCGACGGCTACGCCTGACATGAACTCACTGGGGCACGAAGACCGCGATGCGGCGATCTTCAGGTTTCTTGTTGAAACGATAAAGCCGTCCGTCATCGTTGCTCACGGGAAAGACGCTGGCCGAGAGGCAGACCGCTTTTCGGGCCGTGCGAAGATTCTGGCAGTGCCGCACTTTTCGCGAGGGTTGTCAGAGAAGAAGGCCCGCGAACTTGGGGCAGAGATTCGATTGCTTGCGGCGTGACGAAACCCGCTCGGTGGTCAGGCATTTTGGGCATCGCGAAGCCGCCCAATAAATACCTCCATCGCCTTCAGCCAAGCGTCCGCATGCTGGGGCAGGAGTGCTTCGATCTTTACGAGCGACTTCTTGTCGGCTGCGACAAGCAGCGGACCAGCTTGGTAGTATTTGCTTTCTACAACGGTCCCGCCAGACAGCCGTGCGAGCGTCTCCTGATATTCTCTGGTCGCAGCCGGGTCGATCTGCGAGTTCGTCACTTCTGTCGAGAGGCTTCCATTCTTGTTGATGAAGCCGAGATTGATGTCCGGGCCGTCCGATAAGCCACGCCATTTCAGGTTCAGCGTCGCCCTCCAATCCTGCTCGACGCCGATCAGAGCGGCCTTCTCCAAAAAGCTCCGTATTGCGGCGGGCAATTGGGGATCGCGTTTGGCGATCTCTTCCATGAACAACTCTTCAGTCATGCTCACTCCCCGCTTTGGAGTGATAGCTGCTTGGCTGGATTGAACGGGCGGTGACACGTCTATGCGACCGTCTCGTATTTCGACGACGCCGCGTTCGATCAACGTCGTCTTCGCGATGTTTCGCGGCACGGCGAGGATGAGGCCATCAGGGTCGCGATAAAGCTCGATGGCCACCAGTGCGAATGTAAATCGAACGCCCGCGTGAGACTGTAGGTGCTCTGCGATTGTCTCCGTCTCGCTACGAATGCCATCCCCAGCCGCTATGGCGATCATCCGGCCACGCCGAAGGTTTGTTGAAAGAGCGTCGATGAATGAAGTTTCGTCCAGGGCGTCGGCATTGCCACTGACCAACTCGTAAAGTGAGCGAGGGCGGGGGACGGCAAGCACGCCGGAAAGTGCGGCGGCCTCGAAGTCAGCGTAGCTCATTTTTGCGAGGGCCGATGCGTAGTCCAAAGTTTGGGCAACGACTGCCCGTCGTGCTTCCGGGTTTCGCCAAAGCTTGGTTTCGACGAACGCGATCCCGCCATCTCCCGTCACAAACAGATTGTCTATGAAACCCTGACTGCCGCAGGAAACTTCCTTGGCCACTGGAATCAAGTCGCCAAAGCCCGGCTCAATCTCTGCGATGGGCAGTATCGACGGGTTGTGCTGGATTAGATCCTGAAGCCACGCTTCATCATAAGAAAACTGGCTGGAAGCATCTTTGCTCGGACCCGCAAGGGAAACTCGTTGAAGCGGCACAAGCCGATTGTTTTTCAAGACAACAGGTGTCGTGCTGCTCATTGAAGCCCCCAAGCCGACTGCATAGAGCGTGGCGTTCTAGCTCATGTCAAATCGCCCCCCATCAAAGGGTGGTTCCTGGCTAGGGCGTAACAGGAATGGACGGGCCGCGTTCCGAGCGATGGCTCAGAACTGCATGGGTGCAAGGTTGGCGTGAGTTAGACTGCGTGTTGTCTACTTGGCCGCAGTCTAACGCTCGCCGTACGCTCTAGGGGACGGGCATGTCCAATGCTTCAACCCATCCAACGACCTTCAAGCCGCCCATCGATACCTCGAAGAACGACATTTCATCCCAGACCTTTGGGATCGTTGTCCCGACTGTGAGCTTTCGGCCGTCGTTCGTCTCGAACGTCGTGACGGTGAAGTGATCCGGTGCGTTGGGTGCTTGTTGGATGTGACGCCACCATTCCATTGCAATGACGATAGCCGCAGATTCCCAGTTCTCGGCTGGATAGTCTTGATCGGGCGTGATCGACAGCAGCAGCAACGAGTCGCTGTCGCGGCAGTCAATCAACGAGAGTACCAATAGATAGGCCACACCGGCCCGATCTTGTGGATCAGTTCGTGCGATGTAGCACGCGATCTCGGTCAAACCGGTTGAGTTGGCTTTGCTCGATGTTGCTTCATGGCATTGAGCACAGCCGCGTCCGCCGCAGTTCGGGCATTCGTTATTTGCAGATGCGGGGCGGCATTGAACGCAGCCGCAACCGCCACAGTTCGCACACACGCCCTCGCGTGCGAGCATCGTTTCTATTTTCATGTAAGGGATGTCCTGTGAGGAGTTGATTGATTCACGGGCACATAATGTAAGCGGCAAGTATACCGCGACTTCGCTCAATTTGCCACTGAAAAATCGCTCGCATCGAAGTTGTTGCAGCGAGTTTGATCGACGCAAACTCATCGTCGTCTTGAATCTTTTCTGATCTGTTTTCCGGAATCTTTTCTAATCGCGCAGTGTTTAACACGAATATTCTCTTCCTCTTGAACGCCGCGAAACGTGCGCCAACATTGTGCAGCGGGCGGGACTTCAACAACGCAAGCAGAGAAGAGAATTGGAATTGTCGCAAAGAAAAAATCACGCACGTCACAGTGCGAGCAGGCTCGGACTGCGGAAACGCCGTAATCGCGTGCCCGAACTCCGGAGCGTGTATGACGCCTACATGCTAGCCAAGACGGACCAAGCTATTGGGGCTGGCGCACACCCGCACGCTTACTTGGCCAACGTGGAAGACATCGAGACGTGTCTCCGGGAGACAAACTGATGAGCGTCGTCAGCAAGCTTCCCGTAACTGTGGACGATCACCACTATTGGAACACGCACGGAAAGATCATCCGCTTCGCATCGGCTCAGTGTTGTCGGGTGGGATTTCTCGCCCGATTCGAATTGATCGAGGGTCAGCGGAGACCGCCATCTTCCGTCGCCTGGGACATAGTGCGCGAGTCGATGCAGGATGCATTCGACAGGCTCGATAGTTGGACCCAAATGCGCTTGGGGCGGCCAACGAACCGCTGGCGACTTGTGTTCTTCGGTCGAGACGCAGAAGGGGTGGGCTTCCGTTGCTTCGGCAAATTCTTTTTGCCGAACACACTCCGCGAAAAAGATGCCATCGCCTGGATGAATGAGGGCGCGACAATCGGCGGGCTAAAGATGTCGATGGTCGCGTCACCGGCGATTGAAAGGTCGTTGGGGAGCAGCGCGATTGGGATGGCTCGCCACAAGAAGCTTCTCGATTGCTTCGATTGCAGTCTCTCGGTTTTCCCAAGTGACGACGTGTTGTAGCGTTTCTAAGCGGCCGATGGTTCACACCAGATACCCTCTCAATCGCGCCAGGATGGTCGTGGGAGGGCGTTTGCGTGTGTCGCTGATGTCGGGCCGCCTGGCGGACGGCTACAGCGCACAAAGCTGAAGATTGATGATTTTGCAGTTGGACGGCCCGTCAGATTGGTGGCCGTCGATAAATACTGATGCCGGTCTTTGGTTAGAGTCCCGGCAGCCGTGATCCGTCACGGCGAAATGTCTGGCCCACGGTTACGTCATCTTCCGATGGGGACCGGGTTGAGTTTGGAAGAAACGATTAGGTCACAATCAGGCACGCATTGAAGCGTGCGTTGCGTTGGCGCAAGCCAACCTGAAACTCAAACACCACCCCCGAAGAATGTCCGGCTTTGCGTGTTCAGCCGTAATGAACGCGATGCGCTGGCGGGAGCTTTTGCCGGAGGGAGGTTGATCTCTTCGGACTTTCCGACCGCTTCAAGGCTTCATACGAGCCTGAAGGCATCTGCACCTACTGAACCCCGATTTGAGTTTCGACTCGGAGGGGAGCGTCTGGCCCACGATACGGGCAGTGCAGTTATACCGGCTGAAGTATGCCCTCTAGGTCCGCATCCCTTTCCGTTTTTCGGGGAGGGGAGGGTAGCGGAAAACGGACTATGCCTGCTTCAATGTTGGTTGCCCTCATTCTTTTCTTGCGGCTTGTTTATATTGAAACTGGTGTGATCGGTACTGGGTTTGGAGACGGCGGTGACAGCGAGTGAAAGTCGGAATGATATTTTGAAGGCGTTCGCTTTCGGCTTTGGTGCGGCGACATTCCTAGTGATTGCCTCCGGGGTTGGATGGACGAATCATGCGCGAAGAGAGCCACAGGTAGCGGCAGCCATTGCCTGTCAGGCCGGTTACACGGTTGAACGTGACGGAGTTGAGGATTGTCGGTCGCTGGTTGACAATTACTCGCCTTGAGTTGAGTGCCGCCGCTAATTTCGAGGGTGGGCCTTCGAGAGCGGGTGTAACCATCCATGCGGCATTACCCGACACGGATCAGCGTGAACTTGTAAGTGTTGTCGAGATGGTCTTGGCAACGCTTAATACGCCAGACCTCGCCGTTGTTGTGGGTGACTTTTCTCATTTCATCGTAAGCGTCCAGGTAGCGTTTTCCTTCAAAAGAGTTGCGCACCAACACCACAGTCGCCTCTTCTCCCACCGCGATTCCGCTCGGAGGAAAGTAGGTCGGTTTGATGACGCCAAGTTTCTCAAGGAGAAGGCCGCCGAGGAGATAAATACCGATGACCAGCACTAAAGCCGCCATGCCCAAGAAACCCAACACGGTTGACTCCATTTACGGCCTATACGGTTCGGTAGTGATCCATCGGCGCTTGGAAGTCTGCAAGCCCTTTCGGGCAAGTGATCAATGCGGCGCGGTCAGAGCCGAAGCGCGGCGTCCATCGCGGGGGGCGACTGGGAGCTAACACTGCTTGTCGGGGGGACCGCGCTCTCAACCTACCAATGAATCGCGCTTCCCTGCCGCATCCGGGGTGACATACTGCGGGTGGGGGAAGGCTCATGAGCGACGACGACACAGATGGTGTAACCGTTACCGGTGCGGTTCGCGATCTCGGCTGGTTTTCTTGGTTGTTCGCGCTTGTGGTGGGCGGGCCGTCTTACCTTGCTCTGTTGCAAGAGGTATTTGTCGATCATCGCCTGTTGACCGTGCTCGGTCGCATCGTAGACGGCTACAATCGCATTCTGCTTGTGATCGGTGGAGTCTTTGAGCCATTGCTCGGTGGCGTCATTCGTGCGGTTAGCGAGTGGGTCAACGTCTCGCTGGTTCTTCAACCCCACTGGAAGCAGTTGTTCGTGCTCGGCATGATTTTTGTGGCGAGCTACGCACGCACGGCATGGCGTGGCAAACAGCGTGTAGCTGCGGTGCTTGTCGGAAGCGCCCTAATGGTCTTGGCGTTGACGTGCGCGGCCGCCGCCTCTCTCTCGCCGTTGTCGTCTTGGCTCGCACACGGCTGGGCCGCGTTCAGCATGACGGTGCTGCTAACGGTCGTTCTTGCAGTCACCGTGACCATCCGAACAAAACGATCCGTTGGCTTTGCGCCGCCACGCGAAGGTTTTGTCAGAATCAAAAACACGTCGAGAACTGCTTATTCTCTGAACGTGTTCGCGCTTGCTCTTCCCGTGGTCGCGTTTGCACTCGGAGCATTCGGGGCGTTCATCGCACAGCTTCACGCAAGCGCCGGGATTATTGCGTTCAATCTTGTTCTTCTCGGCACCGGCATCACCGCGGTGGTCATGGGGGTGCGGGAGCAAAACAGATCTTCAACACGGCTTGGCCTAACCATTCTTGGCGGTTTTCTCGCCGCGACACTCATCATTGTCGCGGACAGACTCATCGCCCTTTTGCAGACGCCTTAAGGGAAGTGCTGATGTCTGATTGGATTTTTGTACTGACCGCCGCTTCGGCAGTCGCGGCAGCTCTGGCGGCGATAGCCAGCCTTCTTCAAGTCCGCAGTGCAGCGCACGGCAATGAGATAGATGCGTACTTGCGATTAATGCAAGATTACGGGTCCCCAGAGATGCGGGGCGCTATCTCGGACTTGGCCGCATTTTGGCGAGATCGACGCGAGTCCTTCGAGACGGCGGGCGAAGCATTCTTGGCGGAGCGAGAGCGCGACCCAGATGCGGCAAGCAAGCTGCGCGGACAATGTCGGCTTCTAACATCCTTCTTCGGAAATGCTGCTCGGCTCCACGACACGGGCTTCATCTCAAGGCGTCTGTTTCGTCTACTGATCTCGCGTCCGGGGCTGAATGTTTATTATGATGTATGCGAGCCAATCAACCTTGCACGTAACCCTACGGGCCACAGCAAGAAGTATGGGGCGGTCTTGCGAAGGGTCGTTCGACAATACGGGGACGGGACCTACTGAACTTTCTTCGCGCCACTTTGCTTCTTCCGATTGCGCGGCGGGGGCGGGCGTTCGTCGCGGGGATCGTAGTAGCCGCTCACGTCGTTCCCTTTATGCAGCGGCGCTCATCCCGTCGCGTCGCTTCCGTCACCGATCATCGATGCTCTCGACTAACCCGTGTAGCGCTTCTAGGAGCCGCCGAATCGCGATGATCAGTCCCGCAATCCGCAGGACAAAAAGTTCTGCTCCCCATGTTGAAGCGAGCGCGAGCAGAATGCCAATGGGCATAAGCTCAATAATCCGAAGTTCGAGGCCCGCTGGCCACGTCATCACGTTTTCCATGCGATGAGTTTCGGGCAGGTTTTTTGGGTGCGGGGTTGAGCGGCTAAATCCGTCGCTCAAAGTGCGAGTCAACACTTACATTCAGCAATGAAATCAGTCCGTGATGCCGAGCTTGCCATGCGGGGTTGCGGATTCAATCCGACCGATTCGGAATGCGCCTTTGGGCATCCTTAGAATGCTAGAACTGCCTCTCAAGATCGGTGACCGTGCAGTGGCCTCGTTCCACCGAACGATCAGCAATGTCCGAACGTTCGATTGATCCCTCGTAGTCGCCGTTAATTCGTGAAATCTGAAACCGCGTGCGGTTCTCGTTTTCGGCTGTAGTGCCTGCGATTGACACCTCGCCCACAGAGAGGACGCAATTCACGTCGCAAGCGAAGATGGACATTTGGGTGGGGCTGGAATGATCCAGTATCGCGGTGGCCTGATTGTGTATCCGAAGCACCGTTCGCGTAGGGCCTTGGCGAAGCACTTCGCCATCTGGCGCGATTAATTGCTCGGTGCCCTGACAAAGCAGTGTCGTCACAAGTTCGCCGGGCCACTCCGTCTCTTGCTTCTCCGTATTGGCCGGATTGCACCCCCAAATTCCCGCGACCGCAAGTAGGCAGGCTAGGGAGAATCTTCGTGCGTTGGCCAAGCGGGGTAACGTGCCGATGCTGTTCCTACGAGGTGTCATCCCAAGAACCGCTCTTCGTTGTGCCACGATAGCTTCGATGGATCGGGCCGCCAATCCACTCGCTCCGGCGTGGCGAGTTCCTGACCGTGCAGGGCGTAGTAGTGGCGCCCGTTCTCAAACTCTTCTTTGATGCGTCGGCTCACCTCGAATTTGAGATCGGGCGTTACCGTGACGTAGCCAGCGTCGAAGAGGCTATGGATGTCGCGGCGAAAGAGGATGCCGTTCGATGCGTCGTGTGCGCCGCCTTCGCCGTATGGCAAGATGTGAGCGGCCTCCAACGCAGGGAGCGTCTTCTCGCCCGTGATCGCACAGCGGCGTTTGTAGCTATCGGTGACGACAACGCGAAAGGCACCTTGGCCAAGTCGGGGCGTCACAAGATGCGGTGTGCCGTAGCGTGGCTCTTCTCGCGGCTCTTCGATCTGGCGTGACGCACGGCTTTCGACCCCATCCCAGAGAGCCTTGCCGTCCGCGTTGTCGCTATCGAATGTCTTGAACGAGACGATGTTGGGCGCCCACGTCGTTGGGACCGGTATCCAGTCTTTCTCTTCGAGAAAGAACGGCTGCGTGAGGATGCGGCACCCCACGGAGAAATCGCCCGGAGAACCGTCGCCTTTGCCCCGTCGATACTTCTCGATGCGTTGACGCATCTCAATGAGCGATGCGGCTCCGTTGGCACGGCCAAAGGCTTGCCACGCGAGCGAGACGGGTAGCACGTTGGCGTATGCGAACACACCGCCGCCGACGATGAAGTTGCGAGGGGAGTGGAGTTTGAAGAGAAATAGCTCGCCGGGCTGAAGGGCTTTGAAGTCTGTAGCAGACGGACTCCAGAAGTTCGCTTCCGCGAGATCGGGTATGGCTCGAAGCGTGTCGAACCATTCTCCGTCTGTGACTGCGACTACGAGCTTGACGCCCAATCTATTGCCCCGCGTGTTCGTTGAACACCTTGCCATGCCAAGATTTTCGCGCAACCATTGCGGGAGTGCGGGGCCGGGTATGCGTCATTGGATCGGGCTTGTAGCGGCGGCGATAGTCGCTCATGCGCCTCCATCGAAGAAGATCGGCGACTCTCGCAGATGGTGGAAACCACCGAGATCAATGGCCGTAGATGGGATTTCGCGCGGGACGGCGATCACCTTTATGTGCGCCTCTCCGGCTTGGCTGCACACGTCGATGATTTGCGCTTTCGTCGCGAGTTGGTAGCAGCGGCTGAAGCGCACACAGATTGTCGCTTCGCGGACGCGATTTGGAGCGAAGGATTGGTGCAAACCTGGGCGGTCGTAGGCCGTCTTGACTGCGCGGGTCATCAGTGAGCGTGAGAAACTTGGGCGGATGGCTCCTGATCGCCTTTGTTGTCGGCGCATTCGCTTGGGCGCGAATTGACGATTGGTTGCGTGTAGAGCGCTATTGGATTGTTGAAGTCATGACACCCGATGGCCGTACGCTGCCCGACTCGACAGTCGAACACGAAACTTTAGATTCGTGCGAAGCTGAGCGTGATCGGTGGATCGAAACTGAAGCGCCCGCCGAACCTGTTAGACGCAGCACGTTTCAATGCGTCGAGCGGACACGTTAATAGATTGGGCGTGTGCGCTTTTGGTCCTAAGTGACGAAGATGCCACTGCGATGTCTCAACGGCGACGCCAGCATTCATGCCTTCGACTTGTCGTCGGAAGCATGGAAGATACTGACACAAGAGAATCGCATTCGACAACGCCGCTCCGGTTACGCTGAAGTCACGGTTGGGCACGCAGTTCTTCGCGCACAAGGCCGTGGGCGAATGCACCACAGCACCGGAGAGTGAAGAGCATCTGAAGCTGAATTGGACGAACGAGCCGCAGTTTCCTTTGTTGTCGTTGTGGACGAACGATGGCGCGAAGCGCTCGCTTAACGGTCGTCGGACGCTTGGGGTGTCTATCCCTCAATGGGCAACGAATGATGACGCCGCTGATCTAGCAGCGATAGGCCCAATCGTCTGTCTTCCATTGTCGCGCACGAACAAATTCGATGAAGCCGGGCCGAAATTTCCGAACTTTCTGTCCCGCCACCTCGCTATCTAAAAACCAACCCCGATGAAGGGCGTCTTCAACATCAATCGCCGTTGCCCAGGTCAGCCGAAATTCGCGCTTCGCCTTTGATTCTTCTGTGGCATCCGGGTCATCCAAATCCATGCAGCGATCATGCAGTGTTTCAATGAAGCACCAGACCATGTGGGCGTAGGCGTCGTAAGAAGCGCGGGCCGGGTGATCCGATGGGAATGGTTCGTAGCGGCCCTGTGAGGCATCGTCATCGGACTTGAGCGGCTCCAGTTTGCGGAGATGTGGGCGTTCGATGATGTATGCAAGGAGATCGGTATAAAGGCGATCCAATTCAGAGTAGTGCGCCGATAGGATGGCGGCGCTGCCTTGTCGGAGTGTGCTGCGAAGTTGAAGGATTGAAAGAACGATTGCTGCGGCACCCAGCACAACCGTCGCCATTGTCAACAAGTCGCCGAGCGAGACGCCGGTTTCCGCTTTCATCGCCTTACTCCCTTGGCTTGTGATAGAACGGCGCTCTTTTTACTTTGGAGCGTGCGCGATGAACAGCTTGACTACAGTCATCTACGTATTTCTCGCCGTAGGCGTCGCGAGCTTAGGTAACTATTTGAGCGCCGTCTGGGCTTCGGATGAGAACACATACGGTTGGTCACTCGCCGCCTTGATTTTGGTGTCGCCAGTGGTCTTCATCACGTTTGGCCTTGTGGTTCGTCGAACCGGACTGGCAGTGGCGGCAGGCACAGTAGATACACTCCTGACTGCCACAACAATCGTCATCGGGCTGATCATATTTCGTGAGTGGGCCAAAATCACGCCGCTTCAATATGCGGGCATTGGGCTTGCCGTCAGCGGCATGTGTCTCATGCTCTTCGCCGGGCGACACTCTGCCTAAAGCGTTGGCTGAATATCAGGGCGAACAGTGAACACGCTCCGAAGCCTACTCCACTTTGCGGTTCGGCTTGAGCGCCATGATCTGGCGCACCAACCGGGTGATCTCACTCATTGAGCCGAGCTTCGCCTTTAGCGGTGCGAGTTCAACATGATGGCCCCGGTGTCCGCGAGTCTGGCATCTGTCAAGCGTGCAGAGGGTGCGCTTAGCGACTTCTTCGATAACGCGGAGCCGCCCCCACGCTTCGAGCGCACCGTCGCGTGAGACGGCCCTGTGCCGCCCGCAATGGACGCATGTGAAGATCAGGCCGTGAGAGCTTGGCTCTTGGCCGAAGCGCTTGGGCACGGGTGGGGTCCAGTAGGCCATGGTAGATCGCGGTCATGCACCCAGCGTCGCCACCCCTTCATCGAAGCTGGTAACGAGCTTCGCCTTGCGATCCGAAAGCGTCATCGAACCGCCTGTCTTCCGGTCCGTCCAGTATTTGCCGGTGAGCCTCACAGGCGGGTCGCCGTGAACGTCCAACAGGAACGCACCGAAGTGAATCTCGCTGCGAACTCCCCGCAAGTCGGGACGTGGTTCGTTCTGGTAGGTGCTGGCAACCTGGAAGATGCAGTCCGGCGATTGGAGTATCGCGGCGGTCACTGAAGCCGACGTGGACTCTTCGGTGTAGAAGCGGGCGGTGAGCGAGGTGAATGTCTGCCGGAAGACCATGTATCCGCTGATGCGTCCAACAATCTCATTCTCGATGGTTGCTTTCCAAGTGCCGTGAAGGTTCGGGCGCTGCACCAGCCAGCCTTTGAAGATGCCCCACTGCCAACACGTCGAGTTGAACGCATGAAGCATCAGGGTTAGCGCGGTGACGGCGGTTCCAAACGGGACAAAGTGGTCCCAAGTGATGGCTGTGCCTCTTATTGCGAGCACCGCCGCCCAGACGGCGACGGTGACACCGACGATGAGCGTAACGTGAATGCGCCCGATCATGCCTATGCTGCCTCAACCGCTTTGAAGCCCACATGCTGCCAAGCGGCGATGATGAAGTCGTGCGCTTGCTGCCGGGTCCAGCGCTGATGTGAACCGAACAGATGCTTTCGCTCGCTCACCTCGCGCCACTCGCGGCACGCTTCATCGGTCTTGGTGGCACTGAACAGAAAGACCAAAATGCCGCGAAGGTCTTCGTAATAGTCGGGTGCACCGAAATATGGGTTTGGCACGTTCCAAATCAGGCACTCGATAAGAAAGCCAATGGCTGGCTCTGCCGCCGCCACTCGCTTCCCCCGCATGTCATTTCGCAGACTTTTCAAAACGCGAACCATCGCTTTGTAGCGGCGTCCAGTTGCGTTGTTCTTCGTGACGCCGTTCTCGTAGTGCTGATCAGGCCAGTTGATCACCCGTGGTGGCGTCTTGTTGTCAGGCTGAAGCTCGACGCCTTGTGCGAAGCTCGCATTGCCTGCGTAGTGGCGATGCGTGAAGAACGGTGCGACATCGGCTTCGACGTGATATGATGTTTCCTTTACATCGAACGCCTTATTGCCACGCTTCACAGCTTGCGATCCGAAGTAAGAGGTGAGGGCCTCGCCTACCTCGCTCTTGAAGGTCGAGTATTGGTAGTCGGACGCGATTAGGCCGAACTGTTCCGGCGTCATCTGATCGGGAAGCTGATAGAAGAACGTCGTGTCGCAGACGACGCCGATGTCTACATCGCTTTCACCGCGCACGTTTGTGTTGTTGCGATAGGAACCTTGCAGGATTACCGACACGCCGCGCTGCTTGAGTTTGGTGCTCGCGGCAATCGCGTTCTTGATGGCGTTGACCGCGTTTTCGCAGCGCTGTTCTTCCGTTTTTCCGGGCGGGGCTGCCCAAGACCGCAGACGATCTTCCCACTGACTCTTGGTCACGCTGAACATCCTCAAATCAAAAAAAGCTAACCGCCGTTAACCATCGCCGAGTCGCCGTTAACGAATCGTTACTTCGATAACGAACCGAAATGGCGGAGCGGAGTTGGCGGGGAAATGCCCCGCCGAGTCCGTCTCATTGGGGCTTGCCCTCGCGAGCCATCGTTTTCGCCACCAGTCGATGTCTCACAGAAATGAAGATTGACTTTTGGTGCATAGTGTGTCACAAAGTCTAAGATATGTATGGGAATTTTGGGGGTGAGATCATGATTGGTGCAACAGTCGGATACGCCCGGACTTCAACGGTCGAACAGGATGCGGGCCTGCAAGCGCAGTTGGATGAGCTTCGCGCGGCCGGATGTGATCGCGTTTTTGCTGAACAGGTTTCGAGCGTGGATGTGGAGCGGCCAAAGCTTCAGGAGGCGCTCGCTTTCCTAAGGGATGGCGACACATTTGTTGTCGCGCGGCCTGATCGTCTTGCTCGCAGCACAAGGGATTTGCTGGACATCGTTGATGGTCTGACTGCGCGAGGCGTCGCAGTGAAAATTCTGTCGATGGACTTGAATACGGGGAACGCAACGGGGCGTTTGATACTCACGATCCTGGCGGGAATTGCCGAGTTTGAGCGGAGTCTCATGCTCGAACGGCAAAGGCACGGCATCGCGAAGGCTAAAGCCGAAGGAAAGTATCGTGGTCGCGCTCCGACTGCGCGAGCAAGATCAACCGAAGTATGGACTTTAAAGTTTGAGGGCTACGGCGTTGGCCAGATCGTGCGGCGCACCGGCATCAGCCGCGCCAGCGTCTATCGCATTCTCAGTAAAAATCGCATTCCAGCAAAGGGAGTCGCGTGATGGCGAAGCGGAAGTCGAAGAGCATTCGCGCAGTGAAAGCGACGAAGAAGCCTCGCAACGCCAAGCATCCAAGGCGCTCGGAGAAATTGCGGGCTGCTAAGGCGGCGAATAAACCGAGAGATGCGGGCATGAAGCGTCGCGCTCCGATAAACCGTGCGTCACCGGCGGCTGACCCAAACGATGAGGCTCAGTTTCTCTCACGCATGAGAGGCAGGGTGATGGAGTTCATCGGTGATGTTGCAGCCGGGAGGGCGGTGGACGTGGAATTTCGTGGCAAGCAAGTGATGCGCTTCGTGCCGCTTATAGAGGCCCGCGCCGGTGCGGTGGATCGCGCTGAACATGTCCCTTGCACACACTTCATCACCGGCAAAAGAAGTCTACTCGGTGTCGGCAAGTTCGGACCGTTTGTGGTTCTGAAAGACAAGAAGCCCGTGGCGTTTTTATATGACCCGGAATGCTCGAATCCCGCAACTCGTCATGATGAGCTCCGCTCCGACAAGGAGCTTGTGCTACATGGTCTTGAGAAGGCGATCAAAGATCGCGCCATTGTGCGAGGCAAGGCTGACCGTTTCATTCGTTCGCGCATCGAGCTTCTTCGTGCCCAAAGGTATGTAGACGAAGCCGATAAACTTGAGAATGAACTCGTCGCGCTCGAAAGAAGGGAGATGGAGCCTGTTGAAGCAATCGACGGATAGACATTTCGCATATGGCACTCTGCCAATGTGTTTGACTTGCGGGCAGACGCCTCAAGCGCCGCTGATGATCCCGGACGCCTATGTGCGCCAGTTCGTGCCGATCATTCGTCAACAGTTGGCGCGGGCATCGATCCGTTCGCCGAATCGATTGAACGCCGCGCGATAGGAAAAAATACAACTGACAGGCGAGTTCCATTAGTGTAAGGTTAATGCGGGTTAACCTTAGATCGGGGCGTCTCACGCATGAGCAACGCGGCATTCATAAGTTGTTCTGTCGATGACGTAGAGCACGCCAAGGGGCTCGAAAATCTCTTGGACAACGCCGGGCTACCGGCATGGCTTTACACTCAGCCTCTCAGCGGCACCGAATTTCCCACCGAGATCGTTGAGGCCATCTCTACATCGTCCTGCGTGGTGCTTCTAATCTCACCGTCATCCGTGAAGTCCAAATGGGTCGAGCGGGAGGTCCACTTCGCCATCGCAAACGGTATCCCGATTGTGCCGGTCGAAATCGCCGCCACGCCTCCCAACAGCGCATTACATTTCCGCATCGGCGCATTAACGCGAGTGAATGCCTTAACGGGGTTCACTCCCGCTGTCCTTGAAGAGCTAAAGCGAACCATCAAGTCTCACTACCGGCGCTTCAATCCAGTTATCGCCGTCATGAACATGAAGGGTGGCGTCGGCAAGACAACCTTGAGTGCGAACATCTTTGGCGGCCTGTTCAAGTGGCGAAAAAAGAATGTTCTGCTTGTCGATCTCGATCCTCAATACAACCTGACCCAGCTTCTTGTTCATCAACAGAGTCACATCGCAGACGTTGATCGCGACCGTAGCGTGATAAGCGCCTTTGAATCCGGTCAACCGCTCGGAAGGCCATCTCCGGCTTTAGAACTCACCAAGATTAGCAGGACGACGCTCCCGCCTGTCGATCCATCACAGATTGCTCATCGCATTGAGTTCGACGGGGATGCGCAGACACGCTTCGACCTTGTGTTGGGTCAATTTGAGATCGCGAAATACACGCTTCCGCAAAATGGTCGAAACGTTGATGCGTCCATGACCCATTTTAAGCGTTTCATCGACATGGCGCGGACCCAATATGATCTCGTTGTTCTGGATGTTAGTCCCGCCAGTTCGCATCTGACGTTGGCGGCGGTTAGCGCGGCAACGCACATCCTGGCTCCGGTGCGACCCGACAAGTATTCGCTTCGCGGCTTGAAGGCGATGCGTCGTCTCATGGATGAGCTATTCGCAATTCAGGAGCAACCGACGTTCCTGGCAATAATGAATGACGTTGCCCCAGATTCCCCAACGGATGTGGAAGGCGATATTCGAGACAATCGCGAGTTTGGTAGCTCTCTGTTGAGCACCGTCATTCCGCACAGCCGTTACTTCTTCGCTCGGAACACGGGCGTAGCGCAAAATCCCGCTGACCGCCTCGCGATCAACGCGAATGGTTGGCATTCGGACAAAATCAAAGGAGTCCTACGCCTTGCGGGGGATGAATTGCTTGAGCGAGTGAATGCCGATGCAGAAGCGATCCGTCGAAATGTTGGAGACGCTGCGGAAATCCACCAAGAAATTTAGCTCGGCGGAATTTATGCAGTTTGTCGAAGACATGAAATCCGCAACAGCGGATGAACTTGGGTCTATACTCAACCCTCCCAAAGTCACCCGCAGCGCCACTAAGGGCAAGGCCCCGGCAGACCCGTTCGTCAAGCGCCTCAATGCGCTCAAGAAGGATAGCGGAATGAAGGCCGCTGATGCCGTGGGTGTTCTCAAAGACTTCTTGAGGGACCATCCGCCGTCAATGAAGGTGCCTGCGAAGACTATGGGGAGCTTTCCTGCGCTCTTGAAGGTGGTTCGAGAGGCGGTGTCTGACGATGAGGTGGAAGCCGCATTCCGAGAGGCAGCTTCAGAGTTCAAGGCGAAATTTTCAGTTCGGTATGACCTAACCTGAACGCCGCCAAGTGTTAGCAAAATAGGGAGGGTGCGATGCCGGTGACGATGGAAACGAAAAAGCTCGAAGTAAGCAACGTTCAGACGGCTCCGATGTTCAACGTGACTGACGCGAAGGGCCAAGTCGTTGGCGACATTATCGTGTCGAGCGGTGGCCTCTATTGGCGTTCAAAGGGTGGCCAACAGCATCACCTCCTAAAGTGGGAAAGCGTTGGAGAGCTTTTCGAGAAGAACGGCGAAAAGATGAAGGTTGATCGATAGGGCCTCGCATTCGCCGGTTTTTCATTGCCCTTACTGCTTGCCCACGGGTTTGATGAATCCAGTCTCTCGAAGAGCGGCCAATATCTGTTGGAGTTTTTCAAGCACACTCGGGGGGACTTCGTTTCGTCCGTTCTTGTAGGACTTGAAGATTTCAAACGCCTGTTTGAGCGGAGCGGCGGAGCCGTCCTTGAGATTTCGAGTCTCCATGGCCTCGATCAACGGTATGTAGTCGAAGCGAGCGATCTTGTCGTAGGTGCGTTTGTAGCGGCCGTCTTCGGCAGCACGGACCTCGATGGCGTCTTTTAACGTGCGTATAATCGAAGCCGCCACTTGGAGGTTCGGCTTATCGGTGGCGGCGATGATGGCAGCATCTTGTGTTTCGTTCTCTTCCCGACTCTTTTGGACCTCGTTTTGCAGATTGATGTTCTCGTTTTGCCGCTGCTTCTGACTCTCTTCTCGAAACACCAACGTGAAAGCGGCACCTACGATGGCGAGCAAGAGGTTTGAGTTAAATAATTCCCAAGCCGTAAAATCGTCGGGCAACGTCGGCGTCGTCCAAACGAAGTCGAAGAACGGTTGAAACTGGTCCACGTTAGCCCCCCGGCAGCATAAGCCCGCTCAACCCTAGCCTGAAGTTTTCTCGCAGCAACACCATATTGGTCGGTGGCAGCGACCGGCCACGCTGATTTGAGGGAGCCTCCAATGACCGCAGAAGAAATCAACGAACTCTCACACGACCAGCTTCTCAAGCTAATGCGTAAGGAGGGGCTACCGGTCGAGCATTCGTTCTTCGCGACGATCCACCACCGCAGCGACGAGCGACCTGACGGCTACACTGAAGGCGACCTCAACGAAATCAGCGACGACCTGGAAGACGGCGACGTGCTTCGGTGGCGGCGCGAGTTGGTGGAGCACTTTGCGAAGAGCGGTTGACCACAGTCACCATACTGCGTTGGGACTCCACTTGTAACGCATTGGAATCCCTTGGAACGATTTTTGGGAATCCATCGCACTAAGTCCTTGAAAAAGCTTAGTAGTGGCATCCCCTCTCTGTCCGCCAGGGTTTGGCCAAATAAGCCAATAAAATCATCAACTAAACTGACCCCCTAGGGCCGACTACTTCGGCTACCCCAAGCGCTACCCATAAAGCGATCGCTCGCGACCGTGCATTTGTCGTGCGATCGCGCTCGATAGCGGGCGTTGGTTGCAGCCTTTCGGCGCGACGGCGAATGCCGCTAGGTTGAGTGGTTGTCGGGGGCGGGAATGTTCGATCAAGCGTTCAGGAATATCGATGACGTGCTGCGCCGAGAGGCCGGCTGCACGACAGAGCTCGACTACACTGAGCAATCGTCGTGGATCCTCTTCCTGAAATATCTCGACGATCTTGAAGACAAGAAGCGGTGGCTGTGACTTGGTCCACTTGCGTGTCGAGGATGTGATGCAAGGCGATCAGGTGCGTACTCGCCCCCCTGGTTTCGCAGCGCAGCGAGTGCGCCTGTGCAATTCGAAATCACCAAGCAAGCGCGCGGGGCGGTCGCGGCTTGGGTTCGCGGTCAAGACGTCAAAGGAAGTGATTGGCTCTTCCAAGCCTTGGGTCGGACAAAGGCAGCGTTGATTTATCGGACAACGGGCAACATCCGCGCAGTCCTATTGCTGCTCGGGCACACCAAGTTGGACAGCACCTTTAGGTATCTCGGCGTGGGGCGTCCCATGGTCAGATCGAGCGGATTCTGGCCAGATCACTTCGACGTCGGTTATTCCCCGCGACACCGATGCACTAGCCAGCGTGCTGGCGCCGTTGCATTCTGGCTCAATGTTGAGGGGGCTGCGGCACGGCCGCACCGGGTTCTCCCAGGTGCTTGCGGCGCTGGCGTTTATCGCCATCGCCGTTCGCGCGCTTGTACCCTCGGGCTACATGGTGGGGCCGTCCGACGACGGACGCATCCTCCCGATCGTGCTTTGCTCGGGCCACGAAGCCTTCCTCGATCTAACGACGGGCCAATTGGTCGAGGGCGGCGCTCCGGCCCAAGATGACGGCCAGTCAAAGCAAACGAGCGCTCCGTGCGTCTTTGCCGTCTCGGCGCACTTTGCGACGCCGGAAGCGACGGCTGATCTCGCTTTAGCGCAAGTTTATGCTGACGAAGCGCCGGTCGTCCGGCTCGTTAGCGCACCGGGCAGCGGGCTTGCCGCGCCGCCGCCTTGGGCGACCGGACCCCCTCTCACAGCCTGACGATGTTTTGAGCAGCAGTCCTTCGGGCTGCGCATTTCGGCGTGCGCGCTTGCGCCGCCGCATCGATCGCTAGTGAGAGTTCTCATGACTTTATCTTCTGTGGGCGCGGAGGCGCCTGAGCACACATATCGGCCAGCCTACGCGGAAACCGTATGGAGGATCGCCAATCCGATTATGACCGCGCTGATCGGGCTGATCTCGGCCGGTTGGAGCGGCGCGCTTTGGGGCCTAAGCGCTGGCGTTGCTTTTGTAGCGACGCCGTTGGTTTGGCCGCACGCTGCAAAACTGGTTCGCCGCGTAAGAGCTTGGGGAGGCGAGCATCTTCCCGAGATCGGCGCGCGATTACTTGCGTATTTGCCGACGCCGTTAGTGCGCCTTCTGGAACGCAGTTTGTGGGGGCGGTCATGAGCGGCCGCACATGGTTCGATGCCTGCATTCGCCCCAACTTAGCGATGAGCAGGCGTGGGTTGGCCCTGGTTGGCGCTGCGCTTCTGGCGCCGGCGCTGATCTTTGGCGTCGTCTTGATCATGTTTGACGCATGGCCGGCGACGCTCTTCCTAGGCGCCGAAGCCTTGCTCGCGGTGATCGCACTATACTGGTGCGCCAAGCGCCTCTCCGAGCAGTGGGAACGAGTGGTGCTGACCGATCACGCACTGGTCGTTGAGTCCTGGGATCAGGGCAAACCGATCGCGACCCAGCGCATAGATCCGACATGGGCTTCGATCGAACGGCGCGAGAGCCGTGATTTCGGCTGCGAGGCCATCTTTGTGCGCGTGCGCCGCCGACGCGTCCGCATCGCTCAAGCACTCAGTCCAAAGGAACGGGTCGCGCTCGCCGACGCGCTCGAACTTGCACTCCATCAACGAAAGACCGGCTTCGCCTTACGGGCAGCCTGAACGGGGACACTTATGAAGACGCAACTTTTCATCACTGCTGCCGCGCTTTGCTTGGCGCCGTCCTTGGCGTCGGCGCAGGCCGCGGATCAGCGCGAATCGTGGGCAGACCAGACCATTGTCGTGACAGGTGAGCGGCCGAGCCTCGCCGCGCCAAATGCATCCACCGCCACCCGCACCGACACGCCCGTCGAAGAGATTCCACAATCGATCCAGACGCTGACGCGCACGCTGATCGAAGAGCAGGATCAGCAAACGCTCACCGGGGCGCTGGTGAACGTTTCGGGCGTGACGCCGACCAGCACGCTGCAAACGGTGCTGATGCCGACGCTCATTCGGGGCTTTGGAGTGAGTTATTATTATGATGGCATGCCGACATACCAATTGCCCGCCGGCATTGGCGATGCTGCGACGCTTATCAATGTCGAGCGTATTGAAGTCGCCAAAGGCCCGACGAGTACGCTTTATGGCGGCGGCTCTGGGGCGCCGCTCTCCGGGCTGATCAATGTGGTCTCGCGCGACCCGGGGTCAGAGTTTGGTGGATCTATTGGCGTTCGCGCCGGCAGCTACAACACGCTTGGCTTTGAGGCTGATTTGAACATTCCGCTGGGCGAGAATGTCGCGTTTCGCATCAATGGCATGGCCGAGCAGGCAGACAGCTTTATCGATTTCATCAACAGCGAGCGCTATGCGATCTTTCCGACGCTCGCCTGGGAGATTTCGCCCGATACGCGCCTCGTCATCCGCGGCCGCTACAATCATCTGGAGCAGCAGGAGTATGCGGGCGTGCCGTACGAAAGCATCGCTTCGTTCGATCGCTACCAATACGCCGGCGCAAGCGACGCTCCGCCTACGGAAATCGAGAATGAGCAGATCAGCGCATTCTTGAGCCACAACTTCTCAGACAATCTGGAGGCAAACTTCGCTGTAAGCCGCTATGTCGGCTCCTACGAAGAGTGGGCTTCATTCCCTTACGGCCAGATCGCCGGAACGCTCTATAATTTCGGCAATGGCTATCTTCCGTCGGAGAGTGAAAAGACCTTCGCAACTGCGAGCTTGCTTGCACGCTTCGGCGCCGGTTCGATCACTCATCAGGTGCTTGTGGGGGTCGATTACGACGACACTGACTATTTCGGTGCAATGTACTTTAATCCGGTTTGGGCGGCGCTTGACTATGCTGACCCAGATCCTACGGCCCCGTTCGGACCTCTGCCGCCGCTGTTCTTCGACCAGAACGATCAGCTCACAACGACTGCTGTGTTCGTGCAGGATCAAATTGGGATCGGCGATCGGCTCGACGTGACAATCGGTTTGCGTTGGACGCAGCTCGACATCAACAGCGTCATTAACGACGGCTTCTTCAATTACGTAACCGATCGCACCGATGACGAAGTCACACCGCGCATCGGTGTAACCTATGAGGTCGTCGACGGCATCTCATTGTTCGCAGGCTATGCTGAGGGCTTTCAAGGCGTGGTTGGTGCTGGCTTCTATGGCCTGACATCACCCGAACCCGAAACATCGCAATCTTATGAGGCTGGCGTAAAGTTCGCGTCCCCGATCGAGGGGCTCTCCGGCACGATCTCGCTTTTCGAGATTGCGCGTCAAAACGTGCTGACACCCGATCCGATCATTCCGTTCGCCTATGTGCAGACGGGCGAGCAACTCGCCCGCGGTGTCGAACTGGACCTTGTTTATGAGCCAAGCGCCGCGCTCTCGATTTTAGTCAATTACACCTACACTGACGCAGAAGTCAGCGAGGACACCGTGCTGCCGGTTGGCGATCGCCTGCGCGCCGTGCCGCAACAATCCGGACGCCTTGCGGCACGCTATCGCTTCGAGGGCGCGCTTGATGATCTCGAGATCGGCGGGGGCATCACTTATGTGTCCGAACGCGAGCTGACCTTGCCTAACACGCTTTCGATCGACGGGATGATCACCGCTGATGCGCAAGCGTCGTACGATTTCGGACCGGCTTCGCTTTCGCTTTCTATCGTCAATCTCTTCGATGAGGATGGGTTCGAACCGTTCCAATACTTCGGCGGCGCCTATGTGATCCCGACCCAGCCACGCTCAGCGTTCGTGACGCTGCGCACGTCGTTCTGAGGGAGGCGCACATGACTGATCTCAGCCGCCGCGCCGCTCTGCTTGCGGCAATGCTGACGCCCATCGCGGCGTCAGCGTGCTCGCGTGGTCAAAGCCAAGCCTCGTCTGGCGTTGATGCGCCAGGAGAGGGGCCGGTTGTTCACGACATGAGCGACATGCCGGCCTCGTGGACCCAAGACAATCAGATCGCCATGCTGTGTTATCCGCGCATGACCATCCTCGATCTCATCGGGCCGCAATACATGTTTGCGAGCCTGATGGGGGCGACAGTTCATCTCGTCGCCAAGACGCGCGATCCGATCACCAGCGACACGGGCGTCACAATCGTCCCGACTGCAACGTTTGACGAGACACCATCGAACCTGACGGTGCTGTTCGCACCGGGCGGCACCGATGGCACGCTCGCGGCCATGCGCGATGACGAGACCCGCAACTGGGTGGCCGATCGCGGATCACGCGCGCAATATGTGACATCGGTCTGCACCGGATCGCTCATCTTGGGGGCCGCTGGCTTGCTGCGCGGCTACAACGCCACCTGTCATTGGGGCGGGCTTTCCGCGTTGAGTGAGTTTGGCGCGACGCCTGTTGACGCGCGCATCGTCAAGGATCGCAATCGCATCACAGGCGCGGGTGTCACGGCCGGCTTGGATTTCGGTTTGCAGATGCTCGCCGAGCTACGCGACCGCACCTACGCCGAGGGCGTCCAGCTCATGTGCGAATACGATCCACACCCGCCTTTCAATGCGGGATCGGTGCATACAGCGCCCATTCATGTGCGGGCGATGATCCAGGCCATGGTTGCTCCGTTTCCAGGGCAAGTGCGCGAAGTAGCGCGTGAAATCGGAGTTTCCGCAGGATGAATTGGAGACGCCTCGTCGCCGACATTCACTTGTGGCTCAGCCTTTTGGTTGGGCTGCAAGTCCTGGCCTGGATGGTGAGCGGGCTTTTCATGGTCAGCCAACCGATCGAACGCGTGCGCAGCGAGCATCGATTGGCCGAACATGCGCATGTCGATTTGGCGTCACACGGAGCTATCGTCGCGCCTGATCAGATCATGGCGGCGATGGGCGGGCCGGTTGCACGGCTCTCGCTTGAGTTGGTCGGCGAGCGTCTGCTCTACGCTGTGGAGACGCCCGATGAAGAGAGGGCGTTGTTCGACGCCCGCACCGGTGTCCGCGTGTCTCCCATCAACGAATCGTTCGCACGCCAGGTCGCTGAGGGTGCGATTGCGGGCGATGAGGTCGCAGCCCGCGTCACATTGATCCAGCGTGACGCGCCGATGGAATATCGCGGCGCTTTGCCTGCGTGGCGGATCGATTTCAATGACGCGGAAAACCTCTCTGTCTATGTCGACGCTAACACCGGACGCGTTGTCGCGAGGCGGTCGGACACGTGGCGTGTCTTCGACATCATGTGGGCGCTCCACATCATGGATTATCGCGAGCGCGAGAATTTCAATCATCCGATTCTCATCGCTGTGACGGCGCTCGCTCTGGTGATGACCATCTTCGGGCTCGTTCTGCTCGTAATCCGCCTTCCACAACGCTTCCGCCGAAAAACAGGGGAGACCTCGTAATGAAGAAACATCTCGCGGCTCTTGCCGCACTCTGTCTGACCAGCGCCTGTGCGAGCGCGGCTTTGCCGCCGGCCGCGCCGATGCAGGGCATTGCGATCCGTTTCGATGCTCGCGCCGGCGATCAAGGCTTGCGTTGCGGGCAATCCTATTCGGGCATCGGCAGTACTGGCGCGTCGGTCACGCTGCAGGATTTCCGCATCTATGTGTCCAACTTTCGTCTCATCGATCGCGATGGCCGGGAGCAAGCACTCGAGCTGACGCCAGACGGCGCCTTTCAGGGCGCTAGCGTTGCACTTCTCGACTTTGAGAACGCTACGGGCAATTGCAATGGCAACAGCGCCACAAATTCGATCGTCCGCGGGCGCGCGCCCGCGGGCGATTATGTTGGCCTGACGTTTGACATTGGCGTGCCTGTCGATCTTAACCATCAGGACACGACTTTGGCTGCGCCGCCGCTCAATTTCTCGGCGCTGACTTGGGCGTGGCGCTATGGCTACAAGTTCACGACTATTGATCTCGAGACAGGCCGGGCGCCGGACGCAGCGCCATCCGAGCATGGGGCCAGCGGCTTTTCGATCCATTTGGGTAGCGTCGATTGCGGCGCCGGCTCGCCGCGCACGCCGCCCGAAAGCCCGTGCACCACGCCGAACCGCCCCAGCTATCGCCTCGATGCGTTCGATCCGGCGCGACAGGTCGTCGTTCTCGATCTGGCGGCGCTGCTCGCAGCGACCGACGTGACCATCAACGATCCGGAGAGTGCTTCAGGATGCATGTCCACCGCCGATGACGACGATTGCGTCGCCATCATGGACCGCTTCGGTTTGCCCTTCCGTGGTCAAGCCTCGCACGGGCAGCGTTTCGTGCGGGCGGCGGACGCCAACTAGCATGAAGTGGGGCGACGTCCTCGCCGCGCTTGCCGCCATCCCTTTCCTGCTGGGATTGGCGGCGGTCGGCGAATTGCGCAATCTCGGCGCGTTCGTGCAGAGTCGATACGATTTTGGTCTGCCGGCTTGGGCGCCCGCGCCGCTCGAGCCGGAAGGCAATCCAACGACCGCAGCGAAGGTCGAGTTGGGCCGTAGGCTCTTTTACGACGCGCGTCTGTCACGGGACGGGACGATGTCGTGCGCAAGTTGCCATATCCAAGAGTTGGCCTTCACCGATGGGCGCGCCACCTCGCCTGGCGTCACGGGTCAGCTCACGGCGCGCAATTCAATGTCGCTGGCGAACGCTGGTTATCAGCCGGTGCTCACCTGGGCCAATCCGTTGATGCATTCCCTTGAACAACAGGCGCTTGTACCGCTGATCGGGCAGGAGCCGGTTGAACTCGGTCTCGCGGGCATGGACGCTGAAGTACGCGAGCGCCTGCAATCAGAGCGCACTTACCGGCGCCTCTTCCGCGAGGCGTTTCCGGACGTGCGCGGAGAAATCTCGCTGGCGACGGTCACGCGCTCGCTCGCCGCTTTTCAGCGCACGATCATCTCGGTGCGGTCACCCTATGATCGCTATCGATATGAGGGGGATGTTGGAGCGGTCTCGGACGCGGTCATTCGCGGCGAGGCACTCTTCTTCAGCGAACGACTGGAATGCCATCACTGCCATAATGGACTGCATTTCTCCGACACGGTTCTGCACGAACGCAATCTTTTGGGTGAGATCGCCTTCCACAATACCGGCCTCTACAATATCGACGGCCGTGGCGCTTACCCTGATAACAATACAGGCATCGCGGAGATCACGGGCAGGCTCGAAGACATGGGCCGCTTTCGCGCGCCGAGCCTGCGCAATGTCGCCGTGACCGCGCCCTACATGCATGACGGGTCGATCGCGACATTGGATGAGGTGCTCGATCACTACGCGGCAGGCGGGCGCACCATTCTTGAGGGATCTTACGCCGGCGTGGGACGGGACAATCCGCTAAAGAGCTCGTTTGTGCCCGGTTTTGATCTCAGTGCGCAGGAGCGCTCGGATCTGATCGCGTTTCTGCAGTCCCTGACCGATGAACAATTCTTGCGTGACCCGCGATTTTCTAATCCCTGGACCGAAGAGGAGAGACGCCAATGAGACACATCATTGCGGCGGTGATTGCGGCTTGTGCCTTGTGGACCGCGCCTGCGATGGCGCACACGACGTTGGAGCGAACCTCGCCAACGAGCGGCGCGGTGCTCAGCCAATCACCGTCGGAGCTGACGTTGACCTTCGGCGAACCGACGCGTCTCACTTCGGTTGCTGTCGCGACAGCATCGGGCGAACGCCGTCTCAACTTTACGCCGTCAGGCAGCGCCACGACCTTTACAGTCCCGGCGCCTCAGCTCGCCGCCGGGCGTAACGAAGTGCGCTGGCGTGCGCTCTCGCGCGACGGGCACCCTGTCGAGGGCTCTATAATCATCGTTGTTCGCCCGCCGAGCCCTTGATGCTGGAAGTTCTCGCCGCTGGCTTGAAGGCAACTCTCTATGCGGCGGCACTCTGCAGCGCGGGCTTAGCGCTTGCCCGCGCGACTCTCTCGGGCGCGTGGAGCGGGGACGAGGGGCCTTTGCAAACGCTCGCGCGCTGGGCGGGTGCGGCGCTGGCTGCGAGCGCGAGCCTGAGCGCGGTTCTTTTTGTGATCCGGCTCGGCAATTATTGGGACGTCGCCACGCTGGGCGCGATTTTCTTGTCGCCGCTTGGGCTAGCGCTGTCGCTCCACTTCGTCGCCGGCGTTTGGTTTGCATCTGGCGCCTCAGGCCTGGCTGGTATTGTCGCGGCGCTGGCAATCATTACCGCGCTCGCCGGGTCCGGACACGCGGCGGCCAAGAGCGCGCCTCTTGCGCTGCTGATGGCGCTTCATGTCGCCGCCGCCGCTTGGTGGGTCGGCGGCCTGTGGCTCTTGCTCCGCGCTAGCCGCACACAAAACGGGGCCGACTTCGCGAAGGTCGTCGTGCGGTTTTCCGCTCAAGCACTCTGGGTCATCGGTGGGCTCGCCGTGACTGGTGCGGCTACGGCGGGTTGGCTTTTGGAATTCTCCTTCGATCCTGGGCGTGACTATGATCGCAGCCTGGCGCTGAAGGTTACTCTTGTCGCTGCTCTGCTGGCGGCGGCGACGTACAACAAATTCGTACTGACGCCGCGGATTGTGAACAAGCTCTCAGCGCAGACGGCATTGCGCCGTTCGATCATCGGCGAAATGTCCGTCATCGCTTGCATCCTGGCGGCGACCGCCTCGCTGACCACCTTTACTTCGCCGCATCATGCGCCTGCCGCAGGAACGGAAGTTATCGCCGTCAGCGGACCGATCGACATCATCGATCCGTGGACCGCGCCAATGCCCGTCGGCGTCACCACGGGAGGAGGGTATCTCTCGATCATCAACAACCAAGAGCAAGCCGATAGCCTGATTGGAGCATCGAGCCCGCGCGCGGCGCGGGTCAGCTTGCATGAGATGCGTATGGACGGCGCTATAATGCGTATGCGCGAGGTGGCCGAACTAGAGATCGCCAGTGGTGAGCGTTTGGACCTATCGACGGCGCACTACCATCTGATGTTCGAGGGTATTGACGCGCCGTTCGTCGAGGGCGAGACGATTGGGGTTACGCTGACATTCCGCGTGCGCGGCGAGGTCGGGGCAGAGTTTCCCGTCCGCCGAGGCGTAGGGCATTCGCACCAATAAGCCGCGCCCATTACAATGTCTGGTTTAGGTGGCGTCGTTCGAATTTACGCTATTGGAAAAACGCCATCCACCGCTGCTCCCGCGTCACCTCAACGCGATCTTGAGTATTCGGTCAGCGACGCACTGTGCGAAGACATCCAAGTCGACTCGGTTTGTGTTAGCGAGCACTCCTATTGCTGACTTCCGCCGTCAACGTGGGGGCCGCCGCGCGCCACTGATCCACCGCCTCTAGCGCCTGAGCCGCGTACATGACGCTCGGGCCTGCGCCCATGTAGATGGCGACACCCATTGCCTCTGCGATCTCTTCGTCGCTGGCGCCAGCGGCGACGGCGGCTTTGGCATGGAAGGTGATGCACGGATCGCAGCGCAGTGCGACCGATACGGCAAGGGCGATGAGCTCCTTGGTCTTGGCGTCGAGGGCGGCGGGCTTGAGCGCCGCCTGGGCTTGCTGACTAAAGGCGCGCATGACATCGCCTTGGCGGGTGCGAAGATTGGCGACAAGCGGGTTGAGCGCGTTCGCCATTTCGGGCCAGTTCTTATGCATAATGATATCCCTCAGCCGACAAATGCTTTTTCGACCACGAATTCGCCAGGGGCTGCGTTTGATCCCTCGGTAAAGCCCGCTCTCATCAAAAGCGCCTGCATGTCGTGGTTGAAGCCAAGCGAGCCGCAGATCATGACCCGGTCGTGTGCTGGACTAAGCGGCGCTATGCCCATGTCGGCGAACGCCTTGCCCGATTGCATGAGGTCGGTAATGCGGCCGCGACGCTGACAGGACCCGCGTGTGCAGGTGGCGTAGCGCATGACATGGAAGGCGGCGGCTTCGCCGACGAGAGGATCGTCCGGCAATGCATTGACGACGTCGGCGCTATAGCGAAGCTCAGCTGCATCGCGACAGGTGTGGGTGACGATGACCTGTTTGAATTTGGCGTAGGTCTCCGGTTCGCGCAGAATGCTGGCGAATGGCGCAAATCCGGTGCCGGTGGAAACCAGGAAGAGGCGTGCGGCCGGCGTCAGCGCGTCAAGCACGAGCGTGCCGGTCGCCTTGCGCGCCATCAGAACTTCATCGCCGGGCTTTATCCGACACAGGCGCGATGTGAGCGGACCGTCTGGGACGATGATCGAGTAAAATTCGAGCGCCTCGGCAGAGGGCGCCGAGGCGATTGAGTAGGCGCGCATCAGCGGACGATCAGCGGTACGCAGGCCGATCATGACGAACTCGCCAGCGCGGAAGCGGAATGAAGCTGGGCGCGCGATCGTGAAACGGAAAAGCCGATCAGTATAATGCTGAACCTCAAGCACGCGCTCAGCGCTAAGGTTCTCCGGCAATTGCGCGAGCGGCGCGGGCGTCTCCATGCGGTTGATGGAGCGCTTCGGTTTTTCCATGGCGCGCAGGAAGGGAAAGCTCATCGGGGTCATGGGCTTTGCCTTGCCTTCGCGCACTGGTGGCTGCGTTGATCGCTATCAACAGGCTTGGAAAAAGATGCGTGGCTGCTAATATGTGTCGCAGGAGCGACGATGGCAGCGGCGACGAAATCCAAAAGAGCGATACGCGACCTTGAAAGCCGGGCGGGTGAGGCTGCGGAGCTCTTGAAACTGCTCGCGAACGATCAGCGGCTCATCATTTTGTGCCGGCTGAGCGAAAGCGAGCTCTCGGTTTCCGAACTCGGTGAGTATGTGAACCTTGCCCAATCGGCATTGTCGCAGCATTTGGCGAAGCTTCGCGCGCAAGGGCTCGTCGCCACCCGGCGCGAAGGGCAAAACATCTATTATCGGTTGGCGAGCCCCACGGCGCAAAAGCTCGTCGGCGCGCTCTGCGAGCTCTACGGCGGCAAGTGATCCTTACTTGAAGAGGATGCCGGGTTTGAAACCGAGCCGTTTGAACACCATCGCGGCCGGGCAGAAGCCTGTAAACGCGGATTGAAACATATTGAGACCGGCGAATGCCGAGAGCAGCACCCAATAGGGGTGGACCCAGGTCGCCAGCGCCAATCCGAGCAGCACTACAAGCCCCGCGAACGCGAAGACCGCGCGGTCAATTGTCATGACAAATCCTCCGAAATTGAAAGCGATGCGAGCTCGCTCCTCAGCCAAGTCGCTAGTTGTGCGCCGTTCATCAGCCCGGCCTGACGGGCGACCTCGCGGCCATTGTGGAAGAGGATGAGCGCTGGGATGCCGCGCACGCCGAGTTCGGCTGGGGCGCGGGTTTCGTCGGCGTTGAGTTTGAGGAAGCGCACGTTTGGTTCAAACTCTGCGGCCGCGGCGGCGAAAGTCGGCGCCATCATGCGGCAGGGTCCGCACCATTGCGCCCAGACATCGACGAGCACCGGGAGCGAGCTAAACTTCAAGTGCGCGGCAAACGCTGCATCGTCGACGTCCATCGGCGCCTTGATGAAAAGCCTTTCACCGCAGCTTCCGCACTTGGCCAAGTTTCGATCGCCGGCGCCAACGCGATTGCCTCGATTGCAGGCGGGGCAAGCAACGCCGATCAATGTTTGGTCTCCTTCAGCTTGGCGATACCCAGCACCTTGAGGGCAAGCGCCTCGTAGAAGGTCTCGCTTTGGCCGCGGCGCAGCTTGCCGATAAAATATTTCTCAAATTGCTCTTTGGCCAAATGAACCCATTTGCCGTGCGCGGACCAATTGACATTGCGCGGCGGGATTTGCGGCTGAGCGATGAACGCAACGCCCTCGTCGCCGAAATCAGCAAGGCAGACAGCATTCCAGGTGGCTTGCTCTTGCGGCGCTTTTCCCTGCAGCAGTACGCCGATATTCTTGGCGGTGGCCGTCACCATCGATTCGATCATGAAGCCGGTCTTCGGCACGCCGACCGGAACCGGTGTTTTGCCGGTGGGAGCAATGGCGACCGCGACGCCGATGCCGAAGACATTCGGATAGGTCGGATTGCGCTGGTATTTGTCGACCAGCACAAAGCCTCGGGCGTTCACCAGGCCTTCAATCCCCATGATCGCAGGCACGCCGCGGAAGGCTGGAAGCAGCATCGAATATTTGAACGGGAGGTCGTGCGTGGCTTTGACCGCGCCATCCTCGCTCAGTTCTTCAACGGTCATCTTGCTCTGTTCGATTTTCGCGATACGGGCGTTGGTGATCCACTTGATGTGGCGCTCGCGCATTTCGCTCTCAAGTAGGCCCTTGGTGTCGCCGACGCCGTCTAGACCAAGATGGCCGACATAAGGTTCAGCGGTGACAAAGGTCATCGGCACTTGGTCACGCAACTTACGGCGCCGGAGCTCTGTATCGAGGATCATCGCGAACTCGTAGGCCGGGCCGTAGCACGACGCCCCTTGGACAGCGCCGACTACGATTGGCCCGGGGGCTTCGCAGAAAGCATCGAATGCAGCCGCTGCGCGTTCGGCATGATCGACGTGGCAGATGGATTGCGTAAAACGCTCTGGCCCCAGGCCTTCGATCTCATCGAAGGCAAGGTCTGGGCCCGTCGCGATGACGAGATAGTCGTAATTGAGCGACGAGCCGTCGTTGAGCTCAACCCTGTTCTCGCTTGGATGCACACGTTTGGCGCCTGCGTTGTTGAAGGCGATGCCTTTGCGCTTCATCACGGGCGGCAGATCGACCTCAATCGCTTCGCGCGCGCGCCAGTTCACCGCCACCCAGGGGTTCGAAGGAACAAAATGGTAAGTGTCCCCCTTGGAGATGAGCACGACCGTATCTGAAGCACGTGCTTCGGCCTTGATTTCATAGGCCGCCAGAACCCCGCCGAGGCCAGCGCCAACAATTGCTATGGTCGCCATCTTCTTCCTCCAGGCGCGCGCGGCGCCATTGCATACATATTAGTATCTGCGTATATATGCAAGTAATTGAATGTGACGCACAGGGAAGATCGCAGCCGCGTGGGGCGGCGCCTTGATCTCACGCAACATCGGCATCGATTTGGCGCCGCAGGGTCGGCGGAGGAGTTCGCACATGAGACGGGTTCACGGTTGGCTGGCGGCGCTGCTACTGCTCGGCGCGTGCGGTCAGCCCGAACAGGCGCCCGAGGCGCCCGCGCAGCAGCACGCTGGCGAACTGACGATCCAGCGCGCCGCGGCGCCAGATTTCAAGACAGTCTCGGCGGTCCTCACGAGCCGGGATGTGGGCGATGCACGTGCACGGATCGGAGGCACCTTGACGCGCCTGATGGTGCGTGAAGGGGAGCAGGTAAGGCGCGGGCAGGTCGTCGCGATTATTAGCGATCAGCGGCTCGCGCTCGAGGCGCAGGCCGGTTCCGCCGGGATCGCAGCGGCTGAGGCGTCTGCTGAGCGCGCCCGCGCCGATCAGGCGCGTTTTCAGATACTTTTTGAACGCGGCTTTCTTTCGCAAGCGCGGATGGATCAGGTCAACGCTGAAACCCGTGCGGCAGAGGCGCAGCTACGGGCCGCCAGATCACAAGGCGGCGCGCTTTCGGAGGCCAACGCGCAAGGGCGCGTGCTCTCGCCAGCGGATGGGCGCGTCACCCGCGCGCCGATCCCACAAGGCGCCGTGGTGATGCCAGGTGAAGTCGTGGTCGCTATCGCGACAGGCGCGCGCGTGCTGCGGCTTGAGTTGCCGGAAGCGCAGGCTGAGTTCCTGAGCGAAGGGCAGGAGATTCGGATACTGGATGCGCAAGGCGACGGCGCTGCGCGCCTCGTGCGCGTGCGCCAGGTGTACCCAGCGATCGAGAACGGTCGGGTGATGGCCGATCTCGACGCCCAAGGCTTTGACGGCGAATTCGTCGGCGCACGTGTGCGCGTGCTCATTCCGGCGGGCGAGCGGCAAGCTATCGTGATCCCAGGGCGCTACATCGAAACCCGCTATGGGGTTGACTATGTGCGGCTGGTTCGCGCCGGCGGCGCTGTCATCGATGCGCCGGTGCAACGGGGCGGCGCGTTGCCGACTGAAGCCTCGCCCGACGGCGTGGAGATATTGTCTGGCCTTGCCCCCGGCGACGTCATCGTGCTGCCGGAGCCGCGCACATGAACCTCGGCATTTCAGGCTTTCTCACCAAGAGCACAATTCGATCGCCGCTGACGCCGCTCTTTCTCCTGACCGCGCTCGCCGTCGGGCTCTTGGCGCTGTTCACTATTCCGCGTGAGGAAGAGCCTCAGATTTCCGTGCCGCTGGTCGATATTAGCGTGCGCGCCGATGGCCTTCGAGCGCCCGACGCGGTTGAGCTCATCACCAAACCACTGGAGACGATCGTCAAAGGCGTAGAGGGCGTCGAGCACGTCTACAGCCAAACCGAGGATGACCGGGTTCTGGTCACCGCGCGCTTTCTCGTCGGCACCGATCCGGACGACGCGATCGTGCGCATCCAGCAGGAAATCCGGGCCAATTACGATCGCATCCCGGTTGGCATACCCGAGCCTCAGATTGTCGCGCGCGGCGTAAATGACGTGCCGATCATGGTGATCACGCTCTCGCCGAGCGCTGAAGCCGCAGATCGTTGGGACGACAGCGCGCTCTATCGGGTCGCCGACGAATTGCAGAGCGAATTGATGAAGGTCGATGATGTCGGCCTCACCTTCATCGTCGGCGGGCGGCCGCAGGAAGTCAGGATCGCGCCCGATCCGGGCCGACTGGCTCTCTATGGCGTGCCGCTCGGCCGCGTCATCGAAGCTGTACAGAACGCTAATCGTGCTTTCCCAGGCGGCGATCTTCGCGGTCCTGACGGCACGACCTCGACCGCGATTGGCCAAACCCTCGACGATCCCACTGAAATTGGCCTGCTGACCGTTCAGGCCGCCGATGGACGATCGGTGTACGTCAGAGACGTCGCTGAAGTGACACTCGGGCCGCGCGAAGACCAAGCTCGCGTCTGGCGCTTTACCCGCGAAGGCGAAAATCAGCGCGTGGCGCCGGCCGTCAGTCTCGCCATCGCCAAACGCGACGGCGCCAATGCGGTGACTGTCTCACAAGCGGTCGAAGCGCGCCTCCACGCACTGGAAGGGCGCCTGATCCCGGACGGCGTCGAGGTCGCCATCACGCGCAATTATGGCGAGACCGCGAACGAGAAAGCCAACGAACTCCTCTTCCATCTTGGCCTTGCGACGCTCTCGATCGTGGCGCTCATCTTCTTCGCCATCGGCCGCCGCGAAGCTATGGTGACGGCAGTCGTCATACCGACGACTATTCTCCTCACTCTCTTTGCCTCGAACTTGATGGGCTACACCATCAATCGCGTCAGCCTCTTTGCGATCATCTTTTCGATCGGCATTCTCGTCGACGACGCGATCGTCATCATTGAGAATATCGCCAGACACTGGGCCATGCGGGATGGTCGTTCACGCATCGATGCGGCGATTGCGGCAGTGGCGGAAGTCGGAAATCCAACCATCGTTGCGACGCTGACCGTCGTCGCCGCGCTGTTGCCGATGATGTTCGTCTCTGGCTTGATGGGCCCTTATATGGCGCCGATCCCAGCGAATGCCTCGGCGGCCATGCTGTTCTCCTTCTTCGTCGCCGTGGTGATCGCGCCTTGGCTGATGATTAAGTTTGCACCGAAGGCCCAGGATCAGTCCGGTGCAACTACCCACGGCCATGACGAAGAGGGGTTCTTTGGCCGCATGTACCGGCGTGTAGCGGCGCCCATCATTCGCTCGCGCAAGGGAGCTCGGAAGTTTCTTGTTATCGTGGGTGTCGCGACCCTGGTGGCCTGCGCGTTGTTTGCGACCCGAACGGTCCGTGTGAAATTGCTGCCGTTTGACAACAAGTCCGAGTTGCAAGTCGTCGTGGACTTGCCCGAAGGCGCGTCGTTGGAAGCGACAGAGCGTGTCCTCATTGAAGCCGCGACAATCTCAGCCGCGGTGCCCGAAGTCGTGTCGGTCGACGCTTACGCCGGTACCGCAGCGCCGTTCAACTTCAATGGCCTTGTGCGCCATTACTACATGCGCCAGCGCCCTGAGCTTGGCGATCTGCAAGTGACGCTTCTGCCAAAGGGAGATCGCAGCCGGACCAGTCATGCCATCGCGCTTGATTTGCGACAGCGGCTGCAAGCGCTCCGCGTGCCGACTGGAGCGGTTGTGCGTGTCGTCGAAGTGCCGCCGGGGCCGCCGGTTATTGCAACCTTGTTGGCGGAAGTTTATGGCCCGGACGCACGGACGCGTCGTGAAGTTGCGCGCCAGCTGCAGGGCATCTTTGCCGAAGTGCCGTATTTGGTCGATATTGACAACGGCTTCGGCGTCGAGCGCCCGCGTCTTCGTCTTACACCCAATCGCGAGCAACTGGAATTCTTCGGTGTTTCCGAACGCGACATGATGGATTCCGTCGCTGTCGCCATGGGTGGACAAGTCATTGGGTATTCGCATCGCGGCGAGGGGCGCAATCCGATCGAGATCGCCGTGCGATTGCCGCAGTCCGCGCGGTCGTGGACTCAGAGTCTTGCATCCATGCCGGTCGCCGCCAGCCAAGATGGCGCGCGGCTGGTTGAACTGGGCGAGTTGGTGACTGCGGAGACCGAAGCCGGATCCTATCCCATCTTCCGTCGCAACGGGCGCTACGCCGAAATGGTGATGGCCGAGCTTGCCGGGGCGTATGAGGCGCCGATCTACGGCATGCTCGATGTCGAGCGGCTCGTGCGCGCGCACGATTGGGGCGATCTACCTCGGCCAAACATCATCATGTACGGGCAGCCCGCTGACGAGAGCGTCCCGTCATTGCTTTGGGACGGCGAGTGGGAGATCACCTACGTCACCTTCCGCGATATGGGCGCGGCCTTCGCCGTGGCGATCCTGGCGATCTACATTCTGGTCGTTGCGCAGTTCAAAAGCTTCAAGCTGCCGCTCGTTATTCTGACGCCGATTCCGCTGACGCTCATCGGCATTGTCATCGGCCACATTCTCTTCAACGCGCCGTTTACAGCGACCTCGATGATTGGCTTCATCGCGCTTGCCGGAATCATCGTCAGAAACTCAATCCTCTTGGTGGATTTCATCCGTCACGCCAAGACGGTGGACCGGCCGCTGCGCGAAGTTCTGCTTGAGGCTGGCGCCATTCGCTTCAAGCCCATCATGCTGACTGCGCTCGCCGCCATGATTGGCGCCGGCGTCATTTTGTTTGACCCGATCTTTCAGGGGCTGGCGATTTCGCTGCTGTTCGGATTGGCGTCGTCGACGCTGCTGACGGTGCTGGTGATCCCCGCCATCTACGTCGTGATGCGCGACGATGAGAAGTCGCCCGATGCGTCATCGCTGGCCGAGGCGAGGTAATCAGCGCGATCAAGAATTTGCTGAGCAAAGGAGAAGAGTAATGCCAGTCAATGAGGGCGCTTTGGATCGAATCATTCGTGTGATCGCTGGCGTTGCGATCATTTCGCTCGTGTTCGTGGGGCCGCAGAGTCCGTGGGGGTGGCTTGGCGTTGTGCCGCTACTCACCGGTTTGGTGGGATTTTGCCCTGCGTACGCCCTGTTGGGTGTCAACACCTGCGGTGTTCGCAAGCCTTAGCAATCGGATTGGAGGCCGGACAGCAATCGAAGCGGACGGTCTAGCCCACTTCGGACCCGACGCCTTGCGCGCCCCAGAGCCGACGTGGGCAGTGAAGGTCATCGGGAAAAAAAGAACGGGGAGTGACCGGACTAACGATTAGCTGGGCGGGGTATCGTGAAGACCGGATAAATGACGGTTCACGGCGAGATCGCGCGTGCTCATTCCATGAAAGCATCGCTTCAGGTTTGCGCTTTCGTTGCCCTCGCGGCCGCACTGACGGCATGCGCAGGTGATCCGCGACTTTATTCAGGGTGCGTGCCACTGTTCGGGGCCGTTGCCTTCGCTGCCAGTTTCGTAGGCGCGAGCCGGTCGCTAATTGTAAATCCTTACTTTTCTCCCCCGAATTCCGCTCGGCTCCAGAAGGCGTCCCGCGTCAGCGATCGCTGTGCGTGGGCCGAGACGCGCCCCTCACTCGAACCACTCGGGCGCCATCTCGACCAATCTTTGTCGAGTGCTTTCGCGCGCCGGCTGGTAGTTGTGGCGTTCCGCCATCTCGTGTGCTGCCTGCAGAAGTCGCACGCCCTGGGCTTGGTAGTTCGGCCGATCGCAGATGAGCGCCCCCAATCGTGCGAGGGCAAAGATCGCCCGCAGCTTCTGTCCGTAAAGCGTGGCGAGACTGAGCGCGCCAACCGCTTCCTCACCAGCGGCGCGTGTTTCGCCCTGCTGGGAAATGACCAATGACCGCACCAGCATGGCTTCAATCTTGAGAGTGTGAATCTCCATGACCTCGGCATAGCGCTGCACCATGTCTAGCCGACGCATGGTGCGACGCATATTCTGCGGGGACGGCGAGGCCCCTTGTGCCACTTCGCAGCGCGCGATCGAGACATTGATCCTGTGCACCTGGTCGTGCTGATGGGCCGTCTCCGCTTCGGCGAGGGCCGTGTTTAGCCGTGACAGCGCGCGCGTAGGGTCGTCCGGTCGTTCAAGATCGGCAAGATGACGTTCGAAGATCGAGATCGCGCGGCCTTCGCCTAACCGGCGCAGCCGAGCGAGGGCTTGTTCATAGCGCTGACGCGCACGGCCCGTCCGGCGCCGCAGATGCGCAATCAGCCCTTGATAGCCCATGGCGATGGCGCTGATGACGGGCTCGCTTTTGGCTAGCGTCTCAAGGCTCTTGAGTGAGGTGCTCGCACGTCCGAGATTACCCCGGTCGATCTCGACAACGGCTTTGTTCAATCGGATCCGGACGCTATTGGGACCGTCTCGTCCCTCTATCATGTCGTTGCAACGAGCGGCTTGATCGAAGAGCGCCAGCGCGTCCGGAACGTTGCCTTGCGCGTAGGAGGCCAGCGCACATTCGTTGTAGAGCCAGGTCACTTCGTCGCGATAAAGCGCGTTAAAGCGGTATCGCAGGTTCAGTGCGGCTTTTGCCCGTTGCTCCGCTTTTTCCTCCGGCAAGTGAGAGAAGGCGTCTAAGGCGCGGGATTTGTCAACTGCGGTTGCGCGCCGCCACAAAGCAAGCTGCGCGCGTCCATCGGCGGAGGTTTTCTGAAGCCCAAGAATGCCGGAGCGAAAGACGATCCAGCGCAGCAAGAGCCGGTACTCTTCCAAGTAGCCAAATGCCCGCCCGCCGGCATTGTCGCTCGTTTCAAACTCTGAGAAGCGCGAAACCACAGCGAGGCTAAATGTTGAGCGGACAAGACTGACGGCAGCGCGCAATGCGCAAATATCGCGCGTCCGTTCTTCCTCAGAGACCTGCTCGACATAGGAGGGCGCCCCGGTTGGGTAGCCGATCAGCGCGCGCACCAGTGCGATCAACAGCCCGTAGGCTTCCTTGGTCGGTGTGGGAACGTCCGCCCGTTGCGAGGCGAAAGTCGACACGGTGAAGAGGCGGCTATCGCCAAGCTCAATATGCGGCGAGCCCATGCGGAAGTAAAAATAGCTCTGCAGGCTCTGGTGCACGACATAGCGCGAAAATTCGTTTGACTTCGACTGCAACTCAAAGCGTCGCTCGATCCTGAACACTAAGGAGTGGTTTTCCAGCCAATCGAGGTGTCGAGCGATTTCGCTCACGCGTTTGCCGTAGTCGAGACCTTTGAGCAGGGCGATGATTTCGGGGCAACGTGCGAGTACGGATACTTCGACCGGTGCAGAGATGATGGCCACATGTTTGAGGATGACGGTGCAAAGGTCTTCTTGAGGCAATCCTTCCGGCGGTGGGTAGAGCTTATGTAGCCGATCGTACTGCGCCAGCACCGCCCCAATCATGACGTCGCGCGGCGGATTGCTCCTGGTAAAAGCCTCGCCCAGCGGGACCAAAAAATCCGCTACCGCGCGGGCGGCGCTGTTTACGCCGATCTCCTCCGTCTCACCTCGCGCCTTGGAGAGCGCGCGCGTCCGGTTGAACGTCTCGGCGGCGCAATCTATCGCGATTGCGGCCGAGAACCGGCCCGCCAGCGCGCGTTGCAAATGGCGGGGCGGATCGCTGATGACTTCTCGCGCCGCCGGGTCGGTTATGCGTTTGCTGAGTTCGCTGAGCGTGGGGATGCCATGGCGGGCGAGTGTCGCTTCCACGCGTTGGCGCAGTTGCGGACGCTCGATGTGAAGAAATTGCGCGTCGAACGATTGCAAATTTGCTTTTGCTTCTGCTTCGGTGAGGGGAATGGCGGCGTCATGAGGCGGGGTCTGCCGCGCGCCAAACAGGACCGGATGCTCGCCGTTTGTCGGCGTCGTCGCCGAGGGCAGAGAAAAAACGCTCGCAGCGGTCGCCGTTCGGCAGCCAAAGACGATGTCGATGGGCATTTCCTCCGTCTCCGGCCCAACTAACTCGGCAAGCGCTTCCACCACTTCTCGATTCTTGGCGCTTCCGTTGGCGTCGAAGAGAATATCGACGGCGCCGAGCAGGATGAGCCCCCGCTTTTCGCGCGAGACGCCGCGGGGATAGAGCGAGCCTAAATGCTGGCGCACAGCGGCGCTCCGCAAGCGCGTGCCCTCCTCGCCGAGGGAGATGGCCAAAGGGTGCTGGCCGCGCTCGAGAAAATTGATGAGGCCGTCGATCACGGAGCTGTATTCGGTCGAGAAGGTGGCGTTGACGAACAAACCCCATTGATAAAGGGGCTGCCCCGCTACGTTGCGCGCGACGTGAAAATGCTCTGCGAGATTGTGGAAGAAGGCGCCGCGGCCGGCGCCGTTGGTGCCGTGGGCGATGAATATCCGGCGCCCTGGATTGGTTGGCGCGACCAAAATGCTGTCGCGCGCCAATTCAGATATCTCGCGCACCGGCTCGTGCTCATTTGATTTGACTAGGTAGCGCACGCAACGAATTGGATCGCGCTGGTTACTCAAATAGGGCGCATGCTCTCGCCGCGCCGGGATCGGCGCCCAAGCTCCCTTGGAAAACGTCTCGACGATGTGGCGGTACTGGCGCACATGCGGCATCTCCAGCCAGTGACGCCACCAGACTTGTCGTTCGGCGGCGACATCATCCAACATCGTACACAGCGCCCGCGTGCGCACGCGTCCATCCAGCGATGAGAGAAACTCAGCAAACGCTTCGCGCCGTTCATCGCTGGACCACATATCGGGATCGCGCAGCACGCTGAGAGCTGCGTCGATTGCGGCTAATGCCAAACTTTGCTGTGTGCTGTGGGGGAGCGCCTCCCGCACTAGGTCGAAGGGATCGTTGCGCAGGCTCCAGGCTTTGCAGCGATCGCGCGTCACCGCGTATTTGCTGAGAAGGTCCTCGCGCAATGCGGCGATGCGAGCAATGCTGCGAAAGAGAGGCGCCTCGTCACTTACTGCATCCGCTCCGGGCTTATCTTTGCGCCATGGTGCGGGAATGAAGGTGGGTGAAGCGGGCTTTGCATCATTTGCTTTGCGATCGGCGAGGCGACTCGCGCCGTCATAAAAGACAACGTGCACGCCGTAGCGGAGATAAAGCTGCAGCGCCGTGCGGACGCGCCGCGCGTGTCGCTCTTCTGTCGGCAAGAGTGCGACAATCGAGCGGTTGAGGTTGGCGCTCGGGCCAGCCACGAAACGGCGCAAAGGGCGCAACAGGTCGGCTTCCAACATGCCCATGCCGACGAAGATGATTGGATTCCGGCCATCGCTGCTGTCAGCGCTTCATCCATAACGTGGGCTTCGGGAGCATTGCGCAGATAAGTCGCTTGATAGTCACGTTCGGTGACGACCAAACCCTCCTTTTCCCCGGGGATTGCCCGACCATGGAGATGAAATATTTCGTAGTCGAAGGGGCGCGCTTTAACGGCGAAGTTCGTGAGCTCTGATGCGCTGGCTCGCGTCAGCACGACGCTGCGCGCGCGCTCGCCGAGGGCGCGCTCAGCTTCTAGCGCCTGCTCGCCGCGTTTAGCCTCGATCCAACGTTCACGTTTGCCGTCTTGAGGAGGCGGACGCAGCATCCCGGTCGGAAAGCCGAGCCGCTCCAAGCCCATCTCCAGTTCAAAATCATAATTTGTCGTTAGAAAGCGCCGTATGTTCAGCTTTTCGAGCAGCAGGCGGACAGGATCGTGATTTCGACTCCGCCGGGCGTCGGCGTTGGCGCGCAAGGCAGGGTCTCGTCGTTGGTCTGCCGCTTCCACGACGCGCGATGCGAGCCGTCGTCGGCTTGCAGTGCCGATTGAAGCCGCCACCAAAGGCACGAGTAGCCGCTCCTCTGCAGAAGCGCGCGGTGTGGCGCCGACACCCGAGAGCGGCTCGCATGCTCTCCTGTGTTGGTGCTCCAGCGCTTCGCGAAGGCGTCTCCACGCGGGATCTGAGGGGGCGGTCTCAACCGCCATCATAATGGAGTCGAGCACATCGATCGCGCGCCAAGACTGCGGGTGGGTTGGCACGACTCGCCCGCCAGCGAAGAGCGCGCGCCAACCTGATTGGGCGGCGTAGTCGTCGCTCCCGGTCATTTCCTTGATTTTGGTGCGGAGCGCGTCTTCGCGCCGATCGTTCTCCACATTCTCTCCCGCTGCGGCCAGCGTCTCGATGTTGCGGTAAAGTTGCGCCCGCAGCGGCAAAAGGTCGGGGTCGGAAATGTCGATGGGGGCGGCGGCGTCAACGGCCTCCGCCGCGCTGTAGAGGTCTCTCATCAGCGCGCCATCAGACGATTCGAGGCGCTCACCTCGCTTTGCGCTCGCTCCTAGTTTAACTTCTTCGATCAGAGCGCCCCAACTCGGGCGCCCGTAAGCGGAGGACACGCCGGAGCCAACGAACGCGATTGCGCGACCGACATTGAGAGCCCGGTAGAGCAGCCGCAATCCCTGCTCTTCGATCCGCGTTGGCGTAAAATCGCGCTCTACAAATTCTCGATCATGGTAGGGTGGAACGCGGTGCGCATCGGCGCTTTTGCTCGGATTTTCAATGTCCATCTAATGGGCCCCCGCCTCACCTGATGCGCTAGCAAAGCACCGATGTGGGCGTGCGACAACTGATAGTCGTGAGGCCTAACGATCGTTGGGTGCACCGCCACTGGGGGGGCGCGAAGGGCGCCGTCGAAAAGGCAGTGAGGAGACGACCTAAACGAGGATCAAGTCATCTGGCCAAATCTGACGTACAAGATTTTACCTTATGTCGGCGAGGGTGCCATTTTACGCCAATGAAATTCGCGTCCCACGCGTGTGAGCGCGCTTCGCGCACCATCCCTTCGGCCAAACGCACCACCGATTTCCGCAATTCTAGGCGGGCTCTCTATCCGCCAGCCTTCCTAGAAAAAGCCGGCGTTTCGTGACCCTTGTGCGCCAATCGAGCAGCGCCGGTGATGGGGGTTGCGGCAGGGCCGCTTGCTTCGTCGACGCGGCCGATTGTGTGCATGAATTCGGCGAGCGGCATGGGCTTGCCGATCAAATAGCCTTGCGCCACGTCGCAGCCCATGCGGGTGAGCAGATCGAGGACGGGGGCCGTTTCGACGCCTTCGGCAGTGATCTTCATGCCCAGACCATGAGCCAGATCGACGGTTGATTTGACGAGCAGGGCTTCGCGGGAATTTTCGCTCAAGGCCTGGATGAAGGACTTATCCAGCTTGAGTTCGTGGGCGCGGATGCGCTTCAGATACGAGAGGGACGAGAAGCCCGCGCCATAATCGTCGATCGCGATCTGAATGCCCGCAGTGGCATAGCGGTCGATGCAGCGAAGCGCGGCTTCGGGTTCGGTCATCGCCGCGGTCTCGGTGATTTCCAGGCAGATCGCTGCGTTGGTGTCTTCGACCAGAGAGATAGCGAGATCGGTGAACGCAGAATCGCCGACGAGGCGGCCCGACAGATTCACCGAGACGATCATTTCAAAGCCGGCGGCGCGCAGGCGACGCTGATCGCCGATGGCTTGAATCAGCGTCCATTCCGTTAGCTCTGCGATGTGCCCGGTCTCTTCGGCCATTGAGACGAAGAAGTCCGGCGAAATTCGGCCGCGCGTGGGGTGGTCCCATCTGACGAGCGCCTCAACACCGGTCACCGTTTGAGTGATGAGATCAAACTTCGGCTGATAGTGAAGGGCGAGATGGCCGCGATTGATGCCGTCGATCATCTCGCTCATCAGCGAGAGATTCTGCGCCGGGTCTCCGTAAGCCACGGCATCAAACATCGCCACGTCGCGTTGAGCAGCGCGCGCTTGTTCGGCCGCGATCAGGGCTTGATCTAAAGCCGTGTGATCGGTTGCCAACGGAATAGGCGCAACGCCTGCATTGAGCGTCACATCCACCTGCACGCCGCCGACGGTGAGCGGGCCTTCGAGTGCTTCGTGCAAGTCAGCGGCGAGTGCGAGCGCCGTCGCTTTGTCCTGGGTTGGTAAGAGCACGGCGAGCGTGTCAGCGGCCAAGCGGCCGAAGGGCAATGCCGGGCGCTCGGTCTTAAGTTTCTGGCCAAGCGCCTGCACGAGTTGCACCGTCAAGGCAAAGCCGATGGCGTCGCGAATGGATCGATAGCGCACGATCGTCAGCGCCAGCACAAACCCGTGCCCGGCCGTATCCATGCTTGCCTCGAGCGCGCGCCGGTTCGGCAATCCTGTGTCGGAATCGTGCAGCGCCATTTCGGTAATGCGCTTCTCGCGGCTCGCGATCTCTCCGGACATGACGTTGAAAGACTGCGCCAGGCGCCCGATTTCGTCGGTTGTTTTGACGACGACTTCAGGGCGTTCGCCCCGTTCGAGCGCGTGCGCAGCGAGATCTAGCGCCGCGATTGGACGGGTAATGTCGCGCGCCAACGCCCAACTGCCGGCGACGATAAGCGCCATGCTGATCAGGCCGATAATGATGATCGAAGCGAGCAGGGGTCGAAAACTCGCCATCGCCAGGGCGAGCGGATAGCGCAGCATCAGAACGGACGCGCCTTCGCCGCCAAAAGTGCTGAGCGGTTTGATGAGCGCGATGGCGGCGCTCTCTCGGACACGCAGGCGCTGCGGCGTGTCGCCTGCGGAAGGCGCGCGCTCAATGAGTTGAGCGACAGCGTCAAGGTCTCGGGGCTGAAGCGTCTCGTCGTTCGTGCGCCATGGCTGCCCGTTCGCGCGGGTGAACACGCTGGCTTCGAGCGGAATGGCCGCCAGCGCCTCCAGAGAGCTCAGATGTTCAGGGTTCAGTTCGGCCGCGAACACGAGCCAGCCGATAAGATTGGGCGCGCGGATCGGCGCCGACACAGCTTGGAACGGGCGCCCCTCAATCATCAGCACGCCGGCGGCGCCTTCATCGGTGTCAAGCGCGTTCCAAAGGAAATCAGCGTCGGCGGTGGTAGCCGCGTCAAGGCCGATCAGCTCGCCGTCAGCGCTCATCATGAAAGCGCGATCAATTTGCAGACGCTCGCGGAGATTATCGAGCGCTGACGTGATCGTCGGCTGATCCATGGATGCGACCGCGTCGCGGAAGCCAAAGTCGCGCGCCAAGATGCCGGCGCTGTCACGGAGTTGCTGTTCTCGCATGGCCCAGACGCGGTCGAACACGGCCCCGTTCGCCTGTAGCTCGCGCCGTACGCTTTGCGCGGCATTTTCGGAAACGGCGGCGTAGACGGTGAACGCGACAGCAAAGAGCGCCAGGCCGAACAGGCCTGCATAGAGAACTGTCAGCTTGGTGCTGAGGCGCGTGAACAGGCGATCAATGGCCATGACCGCCAGCCCGCAACTGCACGGCAAACGTTTCTTGTACGGCGCCGGAGGCTGGCAGCGTTGTGGCGCGGCTTACAGCGCCGCCGCGCGCGCGAAGATTTGGATGCCAGACCCGGAGCGTGCCGGCGCCGACTGCGCCGGGGATTACGACCGCGCCGCTGGCGGTGGTGCGGCCCACATGAGGCGTGTCAACGACGATGATGTAAGCCTGCATCTGATCGTGGATGTTGCAGCCAACTGCAGCGACGCCGACCTGGGTGAAGCGGTATGAACGGGTTTCGTCGCGGCCGAACAGTTCAAGTTCAAACCGATTGCCTTCGGAGAACGAGTAGACGTGGTGGCGGACGCGATCGAGGTTTGGAAAGCGCACCGTCGCGCCAACCGGCACGATCAGAATGTAGGGATCGAATTGCAGGTTCTGCTGCGCCACCTGATAGGGCCAGCTGAACCGGATTGGTGCGCTGACGCCTGCGGCAGGTGTGAATGTCACGACCGCGTTTTCGACCGCAGCGCCGCTTGCGTCCGTTACGCGGACGGTGAGGTCGGCGGCAGCGGCGCCGCCAGCAAACAGCAGGGCGGCAAGGGCGGTCAGCAGGGCGCGCATCGGCGCACGTTAAGGCGAAGGCTTTAAGCTCGCGTATAATTTGAATTCTTCGAACTGTAATAAACGCTTCGTTAAGCGGTGAAACGCAGTTTCCGAATAATGAAGAACGCTCTGCTCGCCGCCCCTGTCTGTGTTTTGGCGACGGCTGTCGGCGCTGAAGCGCTAGCGCGGGACCTGGTGTGGGGCGGCAAGCTGCCGCTCACGCGCGGCGTCACCAGTATTGAAGGCGGCACTGGCGCGGGCCTAGCTACGTGGGCGCTGATCGGCGGCAACGCGACCGAGGATGGGGTCGGCGTTTCCGCATTTTACACCGTCATACCGCTTTCCGATTACGACTTCACGGCTTATGGCATGGCGGTCGGTCTCTATGATCGCGTTGAGCTTTCGTACGCGCACCAAGAATTCGACACGGGCTCCACCGGCACGTTGCTCGGGATTGGTGAGGGCTTCACCTTCGAACAAGATATTTTTGGCGTGAAAGTGCGTCTCATAGGGGATGCGCTTTACGATCAAGATCGTTGGCTGCCGCAAATCGCAGTGGGCGTGCAATACAAGCAGGCAGAGCACGGCGCGTTGATATCCGCGCTTGGAGGCGAAGACGATAGCGGGCTCGACGTCTACGTTTCCGCGACCAAGATTCTTCTCGATCGCTCACTCGTGCTGAATGCCACAGTGCGCGCTACTGACGCTAACCAGTTTGGCCTTCTGGGGTTCGGCGGCGACCAACAGGGCGATCGGACGGCGCAGGTTGAACTCTCCGGCGCGTATATGCTCAGTGATCGTCTCTTGGTTGGTGCGGAATACAGAACGCGTCCAGATAATCTGGGATTTGCCGCCGAAGATGACGGCTACGATGTGTTCGCGGCCTACGCCGTCACCGACAATCTCACCCTCGTCGCTGGCTATGTCGAACTCGGCTCAATCGCGACTTTCGATGATCAGAACGGCGCGTATTTGTCTCTGCAGATTGGGTTTTGAGATGGTGATGCGCGCTTTGACCCTCTGCGCCGCGATTGCTCTGACGTCCCTAAGCGCCGTTGCATCGGCGCAGGAGGAGGAGCCCGTCGCACCATACGTGCAGTCTGACGCCAATGCTGGCGCGCAGCCGATCAGCGATCCTGAAGTGCTTGCGGCTTTCAACGGCCGTGACGGCATTCGGCGCATCGCCAATCGCACCGTCGATCTGGCGCTCGCGGACCCACAACTCGGCCCTATTTTTCGGCCGTTCGACATGGTGCGCTTGCGCCGAACCCTGAACGAGCACTTCTGCTACCTTCTGGGGGGCGGCTGCACCTACACCGGGCGCGACATGACCACGTCTCACGCGGACATGGGCGTGCAAACGCGCGACTTCAATTTGCTCGTGCGCCATCTGCGGACGGCGATGGAAGAGGAAGATGTGCCGTTCGCGATGCAGAACCGCTTTCTAGCGGTGCTCGCGCCTATGCACCGGGACGTCGTGGCACGCTAAGCGCGGCCCGGCGGTTCAGACTTTTCGCATCAGGAAGCTAAGCGCTGTCCAGAACAGCCGCGCGAAAACGATAGCGGCGAGCATGGTGAGCGCAAAACCTGGAACGACCTCGACAAAAATCTGCGCGGGTACGTCACTGAATAGACGGAGTGCGGCGAGGTAAAGTGTGGCTGCCAGCAGACAGAACATGAGCCAAAACGCAAACGCGTCGTCGAAGAAGCGGCGTCCGCGGCCAAGCCGAAGCGCAACTGGCTGGTGGGCGATGCGCAGAACCAGAATCGCAAAAATATAGAGCAGCGCCGGAAGCAGATAATCGAGGATGCCGCCGCCGAGCAGCCAGCCGAGCAGCGTTTGCAGCAAAGCTAACCCGGCGCCAGTCGCCACCGCGCCGCCGAAGAGCCGCAAAACCGGCAGCCCGCCGATATTGGAGCCAACGCTGGAAAGGAGCATCGCGGCAGTCTTGCCGCCTGACTTCTCCCCCGCGCGCCGACCGATCTCGAGCATGGCGCTGCGGAAATTGCCGTGCTGGATTTCGCTCACCTTGGCGTCGAGTTCGTCCAATTGCGGTGCGCGGGCGTCGCCGTTCCAGTTCGAGAAATCTAGAACGTGGAATTGGCCAAAGCCCATGGGCACCTCGATGCCGGCTTCGAATGTGATTGGCAGCAGCTTTTCTGCGCTGACAGCCTTGTCGGCTTCATCAAGCACCCAGCGCGAGGCGATTGAAGTCTGCGTCCAGATGACGATCGAGGCTTCGCTTGCCTTCAACTCGTTCTCGATGGTTTTTCGGAACGCGTCGCCGATCGCAAGCTCGCGATCCCACCAGACCTCGTGATCACGGGCCATAAGCGCCTGCGCCAGTTGCTCAGCCCGGTCGCGATCTGCACGTGCATACGAGATGAAGATGCGCGCCATCAGCAGCTCCTCTGTACGCTCCAAGCGCCGACATATTCGCCATTGGGCTTGGTCAGCGTGATGTTGAGCGTGAAGGATGCGTCGCGCGCGCCGCGGTTTTCGCGGATGTAGGTGGACGTCAGCTGCGCCGCCATCGTCAGGTCGGGGAAGTCGGCGCCTGGCGTGAACAAACGCACCGCTTGCGAACGAATGAGAACGTTGCGCAGGGCGTTGAACATCACGTCGGTTTCGAGCCGGTAGGAGTGGGAATCGTTCGCAAGGTCGCCGATGACCACGCTTGGGCGGCCGCCCTGTGTGACGTCGACGAACGCCGCATCGGTGAAGATGCGGTTGAACAACTCCTCAGCCATCGTCTGAAACTCAGTTTCGGTCAACGATGCGCAGCTCGAATCGGCGCGGCCTCGCGTCTGTGCGTTGGCCGGGTCAGCGGCGCTCACAGCGATGACCAAAGCCAAGGCGCCTGCAAGAGCCCGAACTATCTGCGTTGCGAAGTGCATCAATCAGCATCCCTGATCGTTAGGCGGGCGGAAAAGGCGGTGTCGGTTTGACCCACGGAGCGAATGGCTTCGAACGCGTTGGGGGAGAGGGAAAGGTTTTGCCAAGTCGACGTCGTCTGTACCGAGAAGCCTTCGCGGTCAAACCAATCGATTTTGTATTGGATGTGCTGATCCCGCGACGAAACGTTCTGCGCCTGCACCTCGACCATCTGGTAGCGGCCAGCGGCGCGGAAGCGTGGTTGGCCAAGTTCGATACGCCGGCCGATGCTGGAGCTCTCGAGGTTGATCGTCAGTTCTGGCGCGTTGCTCTGCGCCAAAGCGGGTGAGGCGGCGCATAGCGCTAGAACAAAGACTCGGCGATTGATGCTCTTCATGGCGCAGTTTCCTCGATCCCGCCATCAATCCAGAGGCGGCGCGGTTGTTCGACTGTCAGCACGCCATCCATCACGCGCCCATAAGCGACGCAATGCTGGAGATCTGCCGGCACGTCTATCGTGCGCGTGTGCGCGACGCGCGTGCCGGACAATGCGTCGAGGCGGAAACGTGTTTGATTCGCGGGGAGGCGCACGCGTGCGATGTGAAACTTAGAGGGTAAGGTTGACCAGCTGCGCATGTCGGGAGAGTCGAAGCTCTGCTTGAACTGCATCACTGACGACGCAAACTCGCCCATGTCGGCGGCGAAGCGCTGCTCGGTGCTTGCGCGCCATGCCGAGGCGATGACGCCTAGCAGCATTTGCGGCATCCGGTCCTGCTGACTGCGCATCACCATCGCCTCAACGTCGCCGACCGCGTCAAGCCGCGCAATCGGCGCGCCGCGCGCAGGCGCTAGCTGCAGCCGCGTGATGCTTGAGCCGTTTGGTGCATAGATTGGAATGCGGACTGGGATGATTTGCTGATCGAGCTGGACGCCGTACAGCAACGCTTGACGCGATGGCGCAAAACCCTCGCCAATGATGATGTGCAGGATGCGCTCACCGGGCGCGGGCGGCGCCTGCATCGCTTGAATGGCGGCTGCGAGCTGGGGCGAGGTCCCCGCCAACTCCAACGCGGCCTGATACGAGGCTCGGGCGTTGCCGCGCAGAGCGGGGCGCTCAACGCTGGTGATTTCTTGGATCGCGCCTGACAGATAAAAGCCGAGTGGATTCACGTACGCGCTTGGGACCCGGCCGGAGATCGGCTGGTAGCTGGTGAATTCCGCGGCGAATGTGTCCGTGACGCTGGCGGCTTTCGCGCCATTGGTGCTGTCTTCGCGCGCCTGGCCCAGACGCTCTTGCGCGCGGCCAATCTCTTCCTCGAAATTGCGCCGGGCCAGATCCTGTTCTTCGATCGCGAGGCGGTTGACGTTGTAAGCGCGCCGATCGCCCGCAACGAGGTAGTTCAGCGCGAGATAATTGAGCTGCAAAATGCGCTCGTAGTCGCGCTGGGTATAGACTGCGATCTCATCACGCCCGGTCACGAACGCAGCGCCACGCCGGATGATGCGGTTGCCGAAGCGGCGGAGGCGCTGCAGGCGGGTGCCGGATTCGTTTTCCTGGTCGGTCGATACCGCATCGTGCGCGGTGCTGAAGTGTGTGGTGGAGTCAGGGAAACTGGTGGCGTCGAAATTCATCAGTCCCAGTTCGGAATTGCAGAGAAAGACGTCGCTGCTTGAGAACAGCGTGCGTGGAGCGGCATTGGCTGCGGCGGGGTCGTCTTCCGCGGCCGCGGCGGCAGGCGCCAGAGCGCTTGCAGGCGGCCCGTCTCGATAGGTAGCGATCGCGCTCATGTAGTCGCCGCTCGAAAGAAGGGAGCGGATCGGCTGGAAGCCGAGCGCATATCCGAGAGGCGTAAGCTCTTGGCGACCTGCCGTGATTGGCGGGCGCGCCGTGTTGGTCTGCGGCGATTGAGGGTTCACGCGCTGGATTAGGTCCGACAGAGATTGCGCGCTCGCCGCGCCGGCCGTCATGGCCGCCGCCGCGCCGAGCAGTGCTGCTCTTCGTGTGCTTGTCGTCGGGATCATTGGAGCCTCATCTTCACTGGAACTACCACTGCACGGGCGCCGCGGCGGGCTCGGCCGGCGTGGATGCATTGGCGCCGGCATTGCGCGGGCGGCTCGACGGTGCGGCGCCGGACAAAATTTCCAGCTCCACATTGACGCCATTTGTCGCGAACGCGGGGCCAGCGAAGCGCGCGCTCGCATTGTAGCCAGGCGCAGCGTCGGTCACGACGACTTCCCCGAGCCGCTGACGTGTGCGCGTCGCCGTGTCGACGCGGAACGCTGCGAGACGTGTGCCTTCACGAAGACCCGCTTCGGTCCCGCGATTGAGCGTTAACGTTCCGCCTGCTTCGCTCACAACGCGGATTGGAAACATACGGACCAACAACGCGGCAGCTGCATCGGCGGCAAATGCGTCGATGATGGCGTTCACGGCGGTGGAGTCTTGCGGCGAGCCTGGGCGCTGTGTCCGCACCGGCACACTGTAAAGCGTGCGTCCGTCAATCGTTTGCACGCGCATCGTACCGGTGGCGAGCAATCGCCAAGCGGTACGGGTTTGACGCGTCTCGCCGCCCACCGAAATCGACTCTCCGGCCTGCGAAGCGCTGATTTGGACCTCGCCGGTGAGCAGGAAGTTCGCTGTGGCCAGGCCATAGTCGAGGTTGGCGTCCTCGACGCCGCCTGCACGCGCGGCGAGGTCGCGCTCGGCTTGCAGCCGCGCCAAATCGCTCCGGGTCAGAACTTCGATGCGATCGCTTTCAACAAGCCGCCCGGAAATGGCGCGCGTCACCAACAGGACGGCGTTCTGCGGCGTTCGCCAGTTCGGCGGCTCAAGCAATTCAACGCGCATGTCGCCGACGGCGAGCGCCGTGCGGTTGGACGCAGCGTTCTCACCGATAGTGGCTGACTGGGCGCCGGCGCTGGCGTTTGTGCCGACACTCAACGCGCGCGAACGGCCGGGCGTTATGACGACGATGTCGCCGCGGGAGAGCGAGCCCTCCACCGGCGATGCAGTCGCAAAATTATCCTGAACGCTGATGATGCGCAGTTGCCCCACTGGCTCCCGGATCGTTCCGAGATGCACGCCGCTATTGCCGCCGTCCGCCGCAATGTCCTGGATCGCGCCTTCTTCTTGCTCGCGCTCGACGTCGTAGATCTGACCGACGGCAATGCCGTCCGTTGAGCCGCGATTGATCGTGAGCGTGTCTCCGCCACGGACAATCCGGGCCGGGGCGAGGGTGTTCAACAGGTCACGCGTGATGATCTGCGCAATGCGATCGTTGAGCGCGAGTTCTCGTTCACGATCGAACGACGCTAATGTCGAGTTGCGATCCCAGCGGATGCGGATTGCCGGAGCGACGACAGATTGCTCGCTGAGTACGATATTGCCCGTGCCAGCGTGAAAAACCCGGTAAATCAGGACCGGCGCCCAATCAAACTCAATGTATGGATTTTCAGCGCTGGCATAGCTATCCGCCGCTTCAACGTTGCCTGGGCCGATGGCCACCACGAGGACGTAGTCTGCATTCAGGCGTTGGCCGGCGCCCGAAAGGTCGGCGTCCGCGTAGGGATTGCCGCGCCGCGCTTCTGCGCCGCCGCTGGTTTCAGTTTCGGTTTGTGTTGTTTGATTGGTGGTCTGCTGTCGTTCGACGCGCCGCTCCCAAAAACGCAGGGATTGAACGAAGTCGCGTGGCTCGGTGTCGGACTGCGGCTGACTGCTGATCTCCCGCAAGGCGTTCATGAATTGCGACGTGTCCTTCACGTCGAAGCGTTGGGTGCGAGTTAGCCGGCCCGAAATTTCGGCGGCGAGACCGTCCATTGAGCTGTCGCGCAACATGCTGGCCATCTGTGCAGGGCTAAGCGTGTCTGGAGCTGCCGTGGGCGTCGTAGCGACGCCGTTTTGCACCGTGGTCGCCGCGGGCACGGTGGTTGCCGCGGATTGTTGCGCTTGGGCCTGCGCCTCGGCGCGCTCTTCGCGTTGCCGCTCTGCGCCCTCTAGTGCGTCGAGTACGCTAGGCGTTGCGATGGCGATGCTAATGCGGCCGTCGCCGCTTTGGCCGCTCATCATGCGAAGCAGGGGCGGACCGGCTAGCGCGGCGACGCCAACCGTCGCAATCAATACAGCCATGGCCACAAGGACAATGTGCGAGGTCTTCATGGACGAATTTCCTTATTGGAGGCGGGCGCTAGCGCCTGCTTCGATCTCGGCTGAGCTGGAGACGATCTCGGCAAGGGCCAAGCGCGGCATCAGTTCGACGACGCGCAACCGGCCAATCTCCTGTTCGACGGTGCCGAGCAATTCGTTGGTTTGCGGATGCCGAATTTCGCGCCCGCCCGGGGCAAAGACGCGGAGTTCCGCGCCGACATGAAGACCGCTCGGCGGGCTCAAGAACACGCGGTTTCCATCGCGTTCGACTACCAGGATCGCTGCGGCGGTTGAGGTCGTGGAGGGGTTGCGCGCGCGCACATGCTCAGCGAGTGCGCGGCCGGCTTCGCGCGCCAGCAATACATATGCGTTGGCGTTGGCCGTCTGCGTTCCGGCCGGCGCACTCCAGCTCCGGTCGACCAATCGGCCTTCATCACGGTAGGTCGCTTGCAGCGGAAAGCGCGTAACGACAGACGCGTCGCGCTGGTTCATCACCGTGATCTGCAGCGAGATCGAGCCGGAAATCGTGATCAGGTCGCGGCCTTGCTGATAGGGCGCCGGCCGCCGCCGTTCGGTCAGCTCAATCGCGGTGATGGTGGGCGCAATCACGGTGTCGACGCTTTGCGCCGGCGCGCCGCGTCCTCGCGTGCGCTCCACTTCATCAAGCACGCGGTTAAGCTCCGCGGCGTCGCGTGTTGGGATGTAGAAGAGTCCGGTGCCGGCCAAGGCGAGCTCCAGCTCGCGGCGCAAGGTCGTCTCAAACCCTGGCGGGATTGTAAGCGCAGGATCGACGATAATGCGCGCGACGACGGCCGTCGCCCGAGGCTGCGCTGCCGCCTGCGATGCGACACCTACGCTCAAAACCACACCGGTCGCGAATAAGCGACGAGATAAACGCGGCGTAAGTGCGCTAAGTCGATCAGATTTCAACTGATTGCCCCCCGGCGTTTTGTGCGGGCAGGACCTCTCACCACCCGTGGCGGTATTTGAAACGCAAGAATGACGGTAGCGCAAGGTGTAACAAATGTGTCGCGTTTTGCTTGGTCGCCGTCAGACGAAAATCCTCAAGCATTCCCGAAATTTGTCACCAACGAGACGATGCCGCGTGCGGACCGCGTCTCTCTATGTCGGATATCGGACAAAGCTCGGCAGAGCGCAGCAGTGCGCGTGCGCCAATGCGCTATTGCTGCGCAGGCGAAGGTTCGTCTTGGATCGATTCCAGATAGACGATCAGTGCTTCGACATCTTCGGGCGCGAACGTGAAGTTCGGCATCGCTGGATGGCCGACAGTAATGCCCTCTGCGAATGCTTCTTGCAGCGCATCCACGCGGTAGTTTGCCGATAGCGTACGAAATGGCGGCGCTTCGGGCGCCGGGCTGTCCCCTGTGCGGCCCGTGGCGTGGCAGCCGCTGCAGTGCTGCTCGACCATGGCTTGACCCCGCTCCTCGGCGGTCGGCGCTGGCGCTGGACCTTGCGACGCGCAGGCGCTGATCAGCACCAGAGTTGCGAAAATGGCGGCGTTTTTCATCGGGAGCCTCCTTCAGGCGGCTTCGAGCAACTCCAGCGCGCAGCGATTGCGGACGACGACATGGCGCGAACTCGGCAGCGCGATGGTATGGTCCCGTTCCATCTGTGTGAAGGCGCGCGAGACAGTTTCGATGGTCAAAGCAAGATAATCGGCAATATCTGCGCGCGACATCGGCAGATCGATCTCGCATTGGACCGTAACGCGGTCGGCCAGCTGCAACAGGAACGCAGCGACGCGTTCGCCGGCGCCCTTGCGGCCAAGCACTAATGCGTGTTCCTGAGCGTTCTGAAGCTGACGTTGGACTAGGTAGATCAGCGCCCGCGCGGCGGAGGCATCCTGGGCCGCGGCAGTGTCGATGGCCGAGCGACGCACGAGCGCCAGATCAGCGTCGACAACGGCCTCGGCTGAGAGCGAATGGGCCTTGCCGCACTCGAGGCCGAAAATGTCGCCTGGGAAATAGAAGTTGAGGATTTGCCGGCGCCCGTCGCTGGAGAAGCGAATGGTGCGCACGGCGCCAGAGACGACGCGATAGACATAGTCGGCGTCTTCGCCCTCGCCGAACACCTCCTCGTTCCGGCGAAAGTGCATGCGGGCCCCCTGTAGCACCAAGCCGGGTCCTAGGGCGATGGAGTCAGAGACGTGCCGCGTGGCCGGGCCGCCAGACGTTTCGATGCCGAGATCGCGCATGGAAGTTCTCCTCTGGGCTCTGGGATACGAGGGCGGTGCGCGCCGGGAAATTCGTGGCGAACGCTTAAGGACAATCCCTTAGTCCTGACGGCATACGGTCGTGCGCGCTTGGTCGCCTTGGCGGGGCGCCGGCGCGCGATAAGATGGTGATACCGATGCGTTCAACTCATCTTCCGACGCGCCTCACCGCTGCGCTTCGCCAGCGGCCGTGGATCAAACCCTATGCGTTGGCGACACTGGCGTGCGCCGCAATGGCTTTGTTTGCGGTGCTGGTGCGGCAGGGCGTGCCAGACCTGTCTACGGCGCTCCTGTTCTTGCCTGTAGTTTGCAGTATGGCCGTGATGGGGGGCCTGGGTCCGGGCCTGGCCACCACGGTGGCATCGCTCGTCGCTGCGCGTTTGATCGCGCCGGAGCAGGGCGAGGTGCTTATCGTCTTCGCGGCGATGGGCGTCGTCATCGCGCTGATCGGCGACCGGCTTTTCCGTACGCGTCGTGTCGAAGATAATGCGTCTCGTGCTTTGGCTGAGCGTGAAGCGCATCTGCTCTCCATCTACGACACAGCGCCCGATGCGCTGATCGTGATCGACGAACACGGCGTGATGCAATCTTACAGCGCGGCCGCTGAGCGAATGTTTGGCTGGTCGGCGTCCGAAGTGCTGGGCCGCAATGTAAAAATGCTGATGCCGCAGCCATACCGCACACAGCATGACGGCTACCTCGATCGCTATCTCGACACAGGTGAGCGGCGCATTATTGGCATCGGCCGTATCGTTGTCGGTGAACGCAAGGACGGCTCCACTTTTCCGATGGAGCTTGCGGTGGGCGAGGTGCGGTCGGAACGCGGCCGGGTTTTCACCGGCTTTGTGCGCGACCTCACAGAGCGCCAAGCCACTGAAACGCGTCTGCAGGAGCTGCAATCGGAATTGGTGCACATGTCGCGTTTGAGTGCCATGGGCGAGATGGCCTCGGCTCTGGCGCACGAGTTGAACCAACCCCTCAGCGCTATCGCGAATTATCTGAGCGGCGCGCGGCGGCTGTTAGAGCGTGCTGGTGTCGATGAGCCTCGGGCCGGCGATGCGCTGGAGAAGGCCGCGGATCAAGCTTTGCGGGCGGGTGAGATCATCCGGCGCCTTCGTGATTTCCTTTCGCGCGGGGAAGGTGAGCGGCGTCTCGAAAACTTGCCGAAGCTGGTGCAGGAGGCGTGTGCGCTGGCTCTGGTGGGCGCGAAAGAGCATGGCGTACGTGTACGATATGCGCTCGCTCACGATGTCGAGGTCGTGCTGGTTGACCGCGTCCAAGTTCAGCAGGTGATTTTAAACCTTGTGCGCAACGCTATCGACGCCATGGCCGAGCACCCGCGCCGCGAGTTGCTGGTCGAAACAGCGGCGGTCGATGACGGAATGGCGATGGTAAGCGTCGCGGACACGGGCCCGGGTGTAGATGAGACGGCGGCGGCCAAGCTGTTTCAACCGTTCGTGACGACCAAAGCCAGCGGCATGGGCGTCGGCCTTTCGATCTCGCGGACCATCGTTGAAGCGCACGGTGGACGCATCTGGACCGAGCCAAATCCAGGTGGCGGCGCAGTCTTTCGGTTTACTGTGCGCTTGGCGCCCTCGGATGCGTTGGAGACTCAAGATGAGTGAGCCTGTCGTTCACATTGTGGATGATGACGCGCCGATGCGGGATTCAGTGGCGTTTCTGCTTGGAGCGGAGGATATTCTGACGCGCACTTACGAGAGCGCGCGTGCGTTGCTGGATCGGCTCCACGCGTTAGAGCCTGGTTGCATCATCACCGACATCCGCATGCCCGAGATGAACGGGCTCGAAATGGTGACGGAGCTCAAACGTCTCCAAGTCCCTCATCCCGTGATTGTGCTGACCGGCCATGCGGACGTTTCGCTCGCGGTGCAGGCGATGAAGGCGGGCGTCGTCGACTTTTTGGAGAAGCCTTTCGAAGATGAGGCGCTGCTGCGCGCGGTTCGCGCCACGCTTTCACGCAGCGGAGATGAGGCTTGCCGGCAGAAAGAGCGGGCCGAACTCGCGGTACGGCTGGCGCAACTGACGGCCCGCGAGCGGGACGTGTACGAGGCGATCGTGGCGGGCGATTCGAATAAGGCGGCGGCGATTAAGCTGGGGATCAGCCCGCGCACGGTCGAAATTTACCGCGCCAACGTTATGAGCAAGATGCACGCGAACAGCTTGTCCGAGCTGGTCCGGATGGCGCTTCAAATCGAGCGGCGCTGAAGCGGACTTGAGCCAAGTCAACGCGGATCGCGCCGGATTGCCGGATGGTCTTGGCCACTGTGGACCAAATTTGTCGCCCCATACCCGTTCCGGTGCTTGTGCTTGTCGATGACGATCCGGCGGTTCGTCATGCGCTCAGCTTTGCCTTCGAGACGGCGGGCATTCGTGTTGTCACATTTGCAGACGCTGAGGCGGCGCTGAGCGTGCGCGACCGAACAGCGTGGTCTTGCTTAGTGCTGGATCAAAAGCTGCCCGGCATAAGCGGGCTAGACCTTCTGGAACGTCTCCGCGCGGCGGGCGTTGAGGCGCCAACGATCCTGATCACAACGCATCCCACGCGCATTACGCGTCAGCGTGCGCTCGCAGCTGGGGTCGAGATCGTCGAGAAACCACTTCTGGATAACCAGCTCTCGCAAAAAGTGCGCGAGATCATGATCGGCGCGCCAGGTTGATCTGACGCAAGGCGGTCGTGCCGAAGCTTCCCCTAGGGTGAGCCGAAGGAGACGCGTCTCATGGCTTACAAGTCGATTCTGGTTGTCGCCTCCGGGCAGACTTCCGACGCGGAAGTTATCGGCGCTGCCGCCAAACTTGCGGCGCGCTTTAGCGCACAGGTTTCCGTCGCGCCGGCGTTTCCCGATCCGGCGGCGGATCTCGTCTATTATGGCGCCACGCTGCAGGCTTCCGGTGAGGCGACCGCGCGTATCGTAGATTCAGAGCGCGGGGCGCAGGAGCGTCTCGAAGCGCTTGGCCGCGAGGTCGCGGCACGCGAACGCGCCGCGATCGCAGTAGAAAAGCGAGCGCTACAGCCGATCGTTGCTCTGGCGCCGGCAGCAATCCTCGCGGACGTGGTGATGTTTGCTGGCGATGCTGCACGCACCAGTCTCGCAGGGCTGTTTGCCGAGACGCTGCTTTCGACGCGCGCGCCGGTGATGCTGATCAAGGGCGACGCCGTTGTGGGCGGCGCGGCAGCCGTGGCTTGGGATGGCAGCGCACAAGCTGCGCGCGCCATACGTGCGGCGATGCCGCTGTTGCAGGCGGCATCACGTGTGCTGCTGATGCGCAATATTGATGACGAGACCAAGGAGTCGGAAGCTTCAGATGTCGGCCGTTTGCGCGCGCATCTCGCACGACACGGTGTTGGCACCATCGAAATGAGGGACCTGCGCGGCGCCCGAGTGGCCGATTCTCTGTTGGACGCGGCGCGCGCCGATCAGTGCGATCTATTGGTGGCCGGCGCGTACGGGCGGCCGCGCCTCTTTGAGATGGTTCTCGGCGGCACGACGCGTGCGCTGGTGAATGCAGCCGGTGCTCCGAACCTCTTGCTGTCACATTGAGGCAGGTCATGGCGTGCAAAATCATACTGACGCCTGTGATCGCGCTGGAGGAGGATGAAGCGGCGCTTTGTGCAGTTGCTGAGATTGCCGACAAGTTTGACGCTCAGCCAATCGCCCTCATTTTGGCGATGCATCTTGCTTCGTCCTTTATGGATCAAGCGGCGCCGCTCTCTGCAGTTCTTGAGGATTTGGCGAGCGGCTCGCGTTCGCACGCGGCTCAGTTGCGGAGCGGCATCGCTGCTTGGCTGCAGCGCGCGCCTCGCCCATTCGAAGTAAGAGATTTGGCAATCGAGAGCGCCGTGAATGACGACCGCATCGTGGCGCACGCGCGTCTCGCTGATCTCACGATCATGGCGCATGCCGCTTCGCACGATCGCGCCCGCCGCGCAGCGATAGAGGATGTCTTGTTCAAATCGGGCCGGCCGATGCTCGTCGTGCCTGCGCGGCCGCTTAAGCGGCGAAGCTGGGATAGAGTTGTCATCGGTTGGAACGCAACGGCAGAGTCTGTGCGCGCTGTGGTCGGCGCGATGCCGTTTCTAGCCGGGGCGAAGCAGGTCGTTATCACGACCGTTGATGCGAAGCGCACGTCCGGCGCCACGTCCGCGCCTGGTCAAGAGCTTGCGGAGTACCTGCAACGCCACGACGTGACAGCGGAAGTACGCAATATTGACGGCCTGGGCCGAAGCCATGGCAAAGCGCTGCTCGACGCAGCCGTCGATATCGACGCAGATTTGTTGGTAATCGGCGCATACGGGCACTCTCGCGCGCGTGAGCTGCTTTTTGGCGGCGTGACTCGAGAATTGCTCGCGGGCTCAACCGTCCCGCTGCTGATGGCCCACTGATGGGAGAGTAGAATGGCGCGCGTTGAAAACAAGGTGGCGTTGGTCACCGGCGGCGGCCTCGGCCTCGGCCGCGCTTGCGCGATGCTGCTGGCGCGAGAAGGCGCCAAAGTCATGGTCACTGATTTGAAGGAGCAAGAAGGCCGCGCCGTGGCCGACGAGATCGTCGAGGCCGGCGGCGAGGCGATGTTCATGCGTCAGGACGTTTCGTCCGAGGCGGATTGGGAAGCGACCATTGCCGCTGTGGTGCGCCGTTTTGGCCGGCTGAACATTCTCGTCAATAATGCAGGTGTCGCGCTGGGTGGCGATGTGGAAAGCACGACGCTAGAGCAGTGGCGTGCGTTGATGGCCGTCAATTTGGACGGCGTGTTCCTCGGCACCAAACACGCGATCGGCGCAATGAAAGGGACCGGTGGCGGCTCGATCGTCAACCTGTCGTCCATCGAAGGGCTGATCGGTGATCCCAATCTTGCTGCCTACAATGCTAGCAAGGGTGGCGTTCGCATTTTCTCGAAATCAGCGGCGTTGCATTGCGCCAAGTCCGGCTACAAAATTCGCGTCAACTCTGTGCATCCCGGCTATATATGGACGCCGATGGTTGAGGGTTATTTGGCCTCTCAGCCTGATCCGGAAGCGGCAAAAGCCTATCTCGCCGGCCTTCATCCTGTCGGCCATCTGGGTGAGCCAAATGATATCGCTTATGGCGTGCTCTATCTTGCTTCCGATGAATCCAAGTTCGTCACCGGCGCCGAACTGGTGATCGATGGCGGATACACCGCACAATGACCAGTGAGCGCGCTCCGCGTCGCAGATACATTCGCGCCCCACACGCGGCCGCGATTTATTTCGCATTGGTGTTTGCCGTCGGTCTGCTGTTGGGGCCGGTGCGGGTGCTTTGGCTTGAGCCTTGGCTCGGTCAAGCGTTGGCGGTTGCGCTTGAGGCACCGCTCCTTATCGCCGCGATGTGGTTTGCGGCTCGTGTTGCGCCGACTTGGGCGCGCGTTGACGGCGGCTGGTTTAGCTATCTCTCGATTGGCGTTCTGGCGCTCGTGTTTCAGCAGATCGCTGACCTTGCCGTCGGCTTCGGATTGCGCGGTATGACGTTGGCGGATCAGCTCGCCTACTTCTCCACGCCCGCGGGGATGATTTACGTGCCGACGCTCTTGGTGTTTACGCTGATGCCGCTCATCCGGATGCCGCGCGCGGGCGCGGCGACTTCAATCAAGCCGTTGCGCGACGACCCTGCCGGCTAGGCGTGTAGATCACGAACGCTGCAGCGAGCAGAAAAGCCGCCGTACCGCTCCAGCAGGCGGGGCAGTGCCCCAAGAACTCTGGAGCTTGCGGCCCGGCGCCGCACCACGCCGATTGCAGTGCGCGTTGCAGCGGCGTCGCCATCGCATCCGTAATCGCGCAGAGCGCGCTAGGCCATGCCGCAGCCGCCGCGACGAACGCGGACGCTACGTTAATCCGGACATTGGCGTCGCTCATGTTTGAACTCCTGCTCCCAGATACCTGCGTCGCAGGCGCGCACCTTGAGCCAGATCAAACGCTGCCGAAGCGAGCGCTGATACCGGGTCCCTGTAGTTGCGGCGCATGCGTAAGCGCCGGCGGGGGAGTTGCGAGATGGCGGCTGACGCACGTGGGCATCAGGATCGGATCGACGCTTGGGCGATCGGGGCAATTCTCGTCGCCGGGATTTACTGTTCATTGTGGGGCGTCGCGAACGCCACCGATTCCGCATTTTCGATTCAGATGTGGACGGCGCTGGCGGCGTTTCTGGTGGGTGCGGTTCTACTAACCGGTTTCATCGGCCGCGGGGCCACCGGCAGCCAAGCTACCCGTTACGAGAACGGCGTCGTCAAAGCCGGTGTAGGCGCCTCAATGTTTTGGGGCATCGCCGGCTTTCTGGTCGGCGTGGTGATCGCCGCGCAGCTCGCGTTCCCCAACATTTTCTATTTCGAGGAATGGGGCTGGACGAACTTCGGACGCCTGCGTCCGCTGCACACATCGGCGGTGATCTTCGCTTTCGGCGGCAACGTTCTTATCGCCACCAGTTTCTACGTCGTGCAGCGCACTTGTCGCGCGCGGCTGGCGGGCGGTTTGTGGCCCTGGTTCGTCTTCTGGGGCTATCAACTCTTTATCGTGATGGCGGGCACCGGCTATCTGCTTGGCGTCACCGAGGGCCGCGAATACGCCGAGCCGCCGTGGTACACTGACATCTGGCTGACTTTAGTCTGGGTCGCTTATCTGCTCGTGTTTCTTGGCACGATCTGGAAGCGCCAAGAGAAGCACATCTACGTCGCCAATTGGTTCTACCTCGCGTTTATCGTGACGGTTGCGATGCTGCACATCGTCAACAACATGGCGGTCCCGGTCAGCTTTGCAGGCTGGTTCAGCTATTCATTGTTCTCAGGCGTGCAGGATGCGCTGACGCAGTGGTGGTATGGCCACAACGCCGTCGGCTTCTTCCTCACCGCCGGCTTCCTCGGCATCATGTACTACTTCATCCCGAAGCGGGCTGATCGCCCGGTCTATTCGTACCGGCTTTCGATCATCCACTTCTGGGCGCTGATCTTTCTCTACATCTGGGCCGGCCCGCACCATCTGCACTACACGGCGCTGCCGCAGTGGGCGCAGACGCTGGGCGCGACGTTCTCGATCATGCTCTGGATGCCGAGCTGGGGCGGCATGATCAACGGCCTGATGACGCTCTCAGGCGCGTGGGACAAGTTACGCACCGATCCCGTGCTGCGCATGTTGGTGGTGTCTGTCGCGTTCTACGGCATGTCGACATTCGAAGGCCCGGTAATGTCGATCCGCGCTGTAAACTCGCTGTCCCACTACACGGATTGGACCATCGGGCACGTGCACTCTGGTGCGCTCGGCTGGGTTGGCTTCGTCAGCTTCGGCGCTCTCTATTGCCTCGTTCCGTGGCTGTGGAAACGCAAGCAGCTCTACTCTAATGCGCTCGTCGAATGGCACTTCTGGCTCTCGACCATCGGCATCGTGCTTTACATCACTTCGATGTGGGTGGCGGGCATCATGCAAGGCCTGATGTGGCGCGCCTATAACGAGTTCGGCTTCCTCGAATACGCATTCGTCGAGACCGTCGAAGCCATGCACCCGTACTACATCATCCGCGCTCTCGGCGGGACGCTGTTCCTGCTCGGCGCGATTATCATGGCTTACAATCTGTGGCGCACCGCGACTTCGAAGGAACCGGCGCACACGCGCGATTCCGACGTGCCGGCCGCCGCCGTGGCTGCTGAATAAGAGGGGCGGGGATCATGTGGAAATTTCACAGATGGTTCGAGCGCCACTCGCTCATCCTGGTGGTCGGCATCCTGGTGGTCGTCTCGATCGGCGGCCTGGTGCAGATCACGCCGCTCTTCTTCATCGAGAGCACGATCGAAGAGGTTGAGGGTGTGCGGCCTTACACGCCGCTCGAACTGGCGGGGCGGCAGGTTTACATCCGCGAAGGCTGCTACACCTGCCACTCGCAGATGGTGCGGCCGTTGCGCGACGAAGTGGAACGCTACGGCCACTACTCGCTCGCAGCCGAGAGCATGTACGATCACCCCTTCCAATGGGGATCGAAGCGTACTGGGCCGGATCTCGCGCGCGTCGGCGGTCGTTATTCGGACGAATGGCACCGCGCGCACCTGCAAAATCCACGCTCGGTGGTGCCGGAATCAGTGATGCCGCCATACGCGTTCCTGGCGCGCGCTGACGTCGATACTGACCGCATGGGTGATCACTTGCGCGCTAACCGCTTGCTCAGTGTGCCCTACAGCGACGAACAGCTGGCGAACGCGACGATCGATGCGCGGGCGCAAGCGGAGCCGCTGGGCTCCAACGCTTATGATTTCGAGCAACGTTATCCAGGCGCTGCGGTGCGCGATTTCGATGGTGATCCAAATCGTGTCACCGAAATGGACGCGCTGATCGCCTATCTGCAAATGCTCGGCGCCGGCATCGATTTCGACACCTACCAGGCGCAAGCGCCTGAGAACACGAGGTAGGCGTCATGACGTACGAACAAGCGACGCACTTCGCGCAGACGTGGGGTCTTGCGCTTCTCGCGGTCTGTTTCGGCTTGGCGCTAATCTACGCGCTCTGGCCGGGCAACAAGATGAAATTCGACCAAGCGGCGCGCAGTCCGCTCGACGATGGGGGCGACGACAATGGCTGATCGTGAACGCGACGCCGTCAGCGGCACCGAGACCACGGGTCACGAGTGGGATGGCGTGAAAGAACTGGACACACCGCTGCCGCGGTGGTGGCTCTACATCTTCTACGCCTGCATCCTGGCGGCGATCATATATTGGGTGCTTATGCCGGCATGGCCCATCGGTAACGGCTATACTAAGGGTGTGCTCGGGTTCTCGGACCGCAATAACGTTGCGGCTGACGTGAGCAATCTGCGCTCGGCACGGGCGCCAATGTATGAGCGCTTGGCCGCCGCCAGCACCGCCGAAATCGCCGCCGATCCGGCGTTGCAAGAATTCGCCCGTGCGGCCGGTGAATCCGTCTTCGGCGATTATTGCCGCACATGCCACGGTGCAGGCGGCGCCGGCGCACCCGGCTACCCGGTGTTGGCTGACGACGTGTGGATCTGGGGCGGTTCACTCGCAGACATCGAACACACGCTGCGCGTTGGCATTCGTTCCGGTCATCCCGAGGCGCGCAACTCTATGATGCCAGCTTTCGGCCGAGACGGGCTTTTGACGCCCCAGCAAGTTGGGGACGTCACGGAGCACGTGATCAGTATCTCTGCTGCGCGTACGCGCCTTGATCCAAATGGCGCCTCGGCGGCGCGCGGCGCAACCATCTATCAAGAGCAGTGCGCTGCCTGTCACGGACCGTCCGGCGCTGGCGACCGTACGCTTGGCGCGCCGAGCCTCAATGACGATCTTTGGCTCTATGGCGGCTCGCGCACTGAGATCCGCCGCCAGATCGAGCTTGGGCGCGGCGGCGTGATGCCGGCCTGGGAAAGCCGCTTCGACGCCGGCACGCTGCGGGCGCTGGCCTATTATGTCCACGAAATGGGTGGCGGTGAGCCAGATGCGATCCCGGTACCTGCGACAACGGAGACGATTGCGCCTGAGCCAGCTCAAAACGGGCAGGCGACCGCGCCGCTAAACTAGCGGCATGACCAAGACGACTTTGATCGACACCACGGCGCGCGCTGGCGATCTTGCGATCGACGCGCGCGCCGTAAACTCGAAAGAGGCGCGCGCGCTCTATCAGAAGCGCGAGCAAATCTATCCCAAACTCGCGCAGGGCTTCTTCCGCAATCTCAAATGGGCGGCGATGGTCGTCCTGCTTGGCATCTACTACATCACCCCATGGCTGCGCTGGGATCGCGGTGAGGGCCGAGTTGATCAAGCCGTCTTGGTCGACTTTGAAGGACGGCGGTTCTACTTCTTCTTTCTCGAGCTTTGGCCTCAGGAAGTGTATTACATCACCGGCCTGTTAATCCTGGCCTCGTTTGCGATCTTTCTGTCTTCAGCATTGTTTGGGCGCGTCTGGTGCGGCTACGCGTGCCCGCAAACCGTCTGGACCGATCTTTACATCTACGTAGAGCGCGCCATCGAGGGCGACCGCAATGCCCGCATGAGGCTCGACAAGGCGCCGATGTCGCTGTCGAAGGCCGGCAAGAAAGTTTCAAAGCATCTCATCTGGATTTTGATCGCCGCTGCCACAGGTGGCGCCTGGGTGTTCTACTTCGGCGACGCGCCCACACTGTTTCGAAATATCTTCACGGGCCAAGCCGATCCAACCGTCTACCTCTTCATCGGCATACTGACGTTCACTACCTACGCGCTCGCCGGCACAATGCGGGAGCAGGTCTGCACGTATATGTGCCCGTGGCCGCGCATTCAGGCCGCCATGATCGACAAGGATGCCCTCTCGGTGACGTATCGCGCCGACCGCGGCGAGCCGCGCGGCGCCCACAAGAAGGGTGACACATGGGAGGGCAGGGGCGATTGCATCGATTGCCGCCAATGCGTCGCCGTGTGTCCGCAAGGGATAGATATTCGCGACGGTGATCAGCTCGAATGCATCAATTGCGCGTTGTGCATCGATGCGTGCGACGAGGTCATGGAAAAGGTCGGACGACCTAAAGGACTCATCGCCTACGACAGCTATGCCAATCTTGAGCGACGCCAGCAGGGTAAGGGCGCTCGCTATAAGCTCATCCGCCCGCGAACCATTTTGTACGGCGCGCTTATGACGATTGTCGCAGCGCTCATGATCTATGGTCTAGCCACGCGCCACACACTGAGCCTCAACGTCATCCGCGACCGTAGCCCGCCCTTCGTGCGCCTTGCGGACGGCAGCATCCGCAATGATTACGCGTTGAAGCTGATCAACATGACCGACCAACCGCGCCGCGTGCAGATTTCTGTCGCGGGATTGGATGGAGCCCGGTTGCTCGCGCCAGCCCTGAACGCCGAGGGTAACGTTGTCGTCGACGCGAACGCCGACGCCGTCACCAATGTGCGTATCCATGTCGTGGCGCCGCCGGGCGTCAGCACTGGCTCGCACGACTTGAGTTTCACTATTCGCGACAGCGCTACTGGCGAAGTGGCCACCAGCGAATCCGCATTCCTGGCAGGAGGGGCGCCATGAGCACCGCACGTTTCGAGATCCGTGGCTGGCATGTGCTTGCCGCTATGCTGGCATTCTTCGGCGCCATCATCGCCGTCAACGTGACCTTTGCGGTGTATGCGATCCAGTCGTTTCCAGGCGAGGATGTGCGTCGCTCATATCTACAAGGTGTGCAGTACAACGACACCCTTGCCGAACGACGCGCGCAAGCTGCGCTCGGTTGGCAGGTCAGCACCGCCCTTCGCAATGACGCAGACGGCGCATTGGTGGAAGTCATGCTCACCACGCGCGACGGCGTAGCGATTGGTGGCGCTGACATCGCCGGGAGCCTGCAATGGCCGATGAGTTCACAACGCGACCACGAACTCTCATTCGAGCCGGTTGGCGGCGGCCGTTACGTTGCGCGCTTGGGCGAGTTGCAGCCTGGCCGCTGGCGGCTGCGCGCGCGCGCCGATGGCGAGGGCGGCGCGCTCGATTTTGAATCGGAGCTCACATGGCAACCGTCGCGCTAACCGAAAGCGGCTGCCCATCCGGTCTCGCGCCGGCGGCCGATGCAGAGACGCGCCGCGCCGATCCCGCCGCGTTCGTGCGCCGTGATGCGCATGGCGCAGAGACTCTGGAGCTTCTGATCCAGGGCGCAAAGTGCGCGGGGTGTATCCGCAAGATCGAGAGCGGCTTGTTGGCGCTCCCCGGCATAACGGACGCGCGGCTGAATTTATCTACAGGCCGCCTCCGCGTCTCGTGGTCCCCCGGCACGGTGGCCCCCAGCTCAATCACTGAGTCGCTCGCGCGCATGGGTTATGGCGCAGCGGCGTTCGATCCTGCCGCCGCGGCGCGTCAAGTCGATGAAGAGGGGCGCAAGCTGCTGCGCTACCTTGCGGTCGCTGGCTTCGCGGCGATGAACATCATGATGTTCTCGGTGCCAGTTTGGTCTGGCGATGGCGAGATGGGCGAGGGCACGCGTACGCTCTTGCATTGGATATCTGCCCTGATCGCGATCCCGGCGGCGCTCTATGCAGCGCAGCCCTTCTTCCGTTCAGCATGGACGGCGCTGCGCGCGCGCCGCGCCAACATGGACGTGCCGATCTCGCTGGCGGTGTTTCTGACGCTCGGCATTTCCATCGCTGAAACCCTGCAGCAAGGCGAGCACGCCTATTTCGACGGCATCACGATGCTGCTCTTCTTTTTGCTGATCGGGCGCTACCTTGATCACAAGCTCCGTGAGCAGGCGCGCACTGCAGCACGCGACTTGCTGGCCATGCAATCTGTAACGGCATCGCGCATAGGCGCTGACGGGCGTGTTGTGGCGATAGGCGCGGCCGAAATTGGCGTTGGCGATACGTTGTTGCTGGCGTCCGGAGATCGAGCGCCCGTCGATGGGATCATTCTCGAAGGCGTCTCGGACCTCGATCGATCCATGCTGACGGGCGAGACGTTGCCGCAAGCGGTGCGGCCAGGCGATCAGATCCACGCGGGCGTCATCAATCTGAGTCAGCGTTTAGTTATTCGTGCTTCAGCCCGCGCGCAGGATTCGTCAGTTGCTGAACTCGCGAGGCTTATCGAGGCGGGCGAGCAAGGCCGGGCGCGCTTTGTGCGATTGGCGGAGAAAGCCGCCGCGCTTTATGTGCCGGTCGTCCACTCGCTGGCCTTGGCGACATTCTTGGGCTGGTTGCTGGCGCCTGCGCTGTTGCGCTTCGTTGGGTTCGAGGTGGCGGACGTCGGTTTCCGGGTTGCGTTGATGAACGCCGTCGCGGTGTTGATCATCACGTGCCCGTGCGCGCTGGGTCTTGCAGTGCCGGCGGTGCAAGTTGTGGCGACGGGGCGCTTATTCAAACGCGGCGTGTTGGTGAAGTCTGGTGACGCGTTGGAGCGGCTGGCCGAGGTCGACGTCGCCGTGTTCGATAAGACGGGCACGCTTACACTCGGCAAGCCGCGCTTGATGACGAACGTCGAGCCTGACGTACTTCGCGCCGCAGCATCTCTGGCGCGCATTTCGCGCCATCCGCTATCGCGTGCCTTGGTGGAAGCCGCCGGTCCCGGCTTGTCGGCAGATAACGCGCGCGAAATTCCCGGCGAGGGCATCGAGGCAGGGGATGCGCGGCTGGGCCGGCGCACATTCGCAGCGCCTGCCTGTCTCGACGCCGAAGATGGCGCAGCGGAGCTGTGGTTCGCGCAAGGCGATGCACCGCCGGTGCGCTTTGCTTTTGTTGACGCGTTGCGGATCGACGCGGCGCAAACTGTTTCGGCGCTAAAGCAGCGCGGCATCAAGGTTGAGCTGATCTCCGGCGATCGGCCGGTGGCCGTGGCCGCGGCAGCACGCGAGGCCGGCATCGAAACTTGGGTCGGTGGTGCGTCTCCATCTGACAAGACGGCGCGTCTCGCACAATTGCGCGCTCAAGGTTTCAAGCCGCTGATGATTGGCGATGGTCTCAACGACGCTGCCGCGCTCGCCGCAGCGCACGCATCCGCTTCACCGGGCACCGCGCTCGAAGCGAGTCAGGCGGCTTCAGATCTGGTGATTCAAGGCGCAGCATTGATGCCGCTGATCGAAGCGATCGATGTCGCCAAGATGGCGCGCGCGCGGGCGTTGGAAAACCTCCGCTTCTCGGCGCTTTATAATGTGATCGCGGCGCCGCTGGCGGCGGCCGGCTTCCTCACACCGCTGATCGCGGCACTGGCGATGTCGGGCTCGTCGCTCTTCGTCACGTTGAACGCGCTGCGATTGCAGTTGAGCTGGAGGCGCGCATGAACGTCATGATCTTCCTAATCCCCGTGGCGTTGTTCATGGCGGTGGTGGGGTTGTGCGCTTTCTTTTGGAGCTTGCGGTCCGGCCAATACGAAGATCTCGACGGCGCCGCCCATCGCGTCTTGATCCCCGACGACGAAGACGCGCCCAATTAGGCCTGTCCACCCGCGCCGCCTTACCTAGAATGGCGGCGTCCCGCTCTCAAATGAGCGGCGGTGGGGGAGGGCGCGATGGTTTCGTTCAATCGACGTGAATTGGCGCTGGCGGCGCTAGCGGCCGGCTGCACCGGTGCGAGCGGCGGCGATGATGACATCATCGTCCATGGCGGCCCGATCTATACGGGCGTCGAAGGCGCGCCGCGCGCTGAGGCTGTGCGCATCAGTGGCGGACGTTTCGTTGTCGTTGGCGCCTTAGCCGATGCGCGCAACGGCCGGCGCGCGCGCGAGATTGATCTCGGCGGCGCGGCAGCTTTTCCGGGCTTCACCGACTCTCACGTTCACATCGCCGGTGTTGGCATGGCGGCGATGGTATTAGATCTGGTTGGTGTCGCCTCGATCGCCGAACTCACGCAACGTTTGCGCGACTACGCGGCCGCGCATCCGGAAGGCGCGATTGTCGGGCGCGGCTGGATCGAAACCCATTGGCCGGAGCGGCGTTTTCCCAATCGCGCCGACATCGATGCGGTCGTCAGCAATCGGCCGGTCTTTCTGCAGCGCATCGACGGTCACGCTGCTGCCGTAAACTCCGCAGCGCTCGCGCTCGCCGGCATTGACGCAAACACCAGCAATCCCGCCGGCGGTTCGATCGAGCGCGATTCCTCCGGGGCCGCGACCGGCATCTTGGTCGATAACGCCATGTCTCTCGTCGAGACCCAATTGCCGACGCCGACACCGGAAATGGTCCGTGCTGCGATCGCGGAAGGCGCACGGCTCTACGCGTCCCGCGGCTGGACCGGCATCGCAAACATGAGCACCAGCCTCGCCGAAGCGCAAATTCTAGCGGATTTGGCGCGGCGTGGTGAATTGCCGTTACGCGCCGACATCTACCTAACGCCGCAAGATTCCGAAGCGATCCTGCAAAGCGGACCGTATGGCGAGGGCCTCGTCCATGTGCGCGGCGTGAAGCTTTACATGGACGGCGCACTGGGTTCGCGCGGCGCTGCGCTTCTTGCGCCATATAGTGATGCGCCTACGCAAGGCCTGTTGGTGACGCCAGTCGATGAACTCCGCGCCATTCTCGCACGCGCACGGCAAGCGCGGGTGCAGGTGGCGACGCACGCTATCGGCGATCGCGGCAATCGCCTGGTGTTGGACGCTTATCGCGACACGTTTGCAGACGATCCGGCTGCGCTGCGCGCCGCGCGCTGGCGTATCGAACATGCGCAAGTGATCGCGAGCGACGACATTCCACGATTTGCGAGCCAAGGAATCATCGCGTCCATGCAGCCTTCGCATGCGATCAGCGATCTCCACTTCGCGCCGGCCCGACTCGGTCCCAACCGGCTTGCTGGCGCCTATGCCTGGCGCGCCTTGCTCGACAGCGGCGCGATGCTTGCGGCCGGGAGCGACGCTCCGGTCGAGAAGGGCGACCCGCTGATCGAGTTCTACGCGGCAAGCTATCGCCACGACTTAACTGGCTTTGCCGGCCCGGATTGGCGACTCGATCAAGCGGTCAGCCCTGTCGAAGCGCTGAGGCTCCTCACCTCCGGCGGCGCCTACGCCACGTTCGGTGAAAATGAGCGGGGCGTGATTGCGCCCGGCAAGCAGGCGGATTTGAGCGCCTTCTCAGTTGATCTGATGACGGCAGAACCCGGCCAAATTCCCGGGGCGCAGGCCGTGTTGGCCGTTTCAGCGGGGAGGGTGACGCACCAGGCCGGGTGACGTGGCGGATGGCGCCCGGGGCACACCGGCCGGCTCGGAGGTCGCCACTGGCACGATTGGCCTTGCAAAATCTGAAAACGTCGGGTTATTCCTAGATAGACACCGGTGGCAAAAACAAAGATAGCGGTGTCATAGGGATGAAACGAGAGACTTGACGGGGGTCGGGCAACGTTCCGCCATCCGTCCGGCTCGCCGGGGAGGGACGTTTGATGGCGATGAAATCGAACACGAAAACGCGTTGGACCCTAAGTGGAACATCGCTTGCGGCGCTGGCGATGGCCGTGGGGTTTGGCGCGGGCGCGCCGGCACAAGCCCAGGACGCTGAAGCGGACGAAGATGAAATCGTCATCACCGGCTTCCGCGGCAGCTTGGCCGCGGCGATCGACGTAAAGCGCGAAGAGACCGGCGCCGTCGACGTCATTATGGCCGAAGACATCGCGGACTTCCCTGACCTGAACCTCTCTGAATCGATCCAGCGTATTCCTGGCGTCGCGATCACGCGGGACGCTGGCGAAGGCCGCCAGATCTCCGTGCGTGGCCTCGGTCCGCAATTCACCCGCGTCCGCATCAACGGCATGGAAGCGCTGGCCACGGTTGGCGGCACCGACGCCGTCGGCGGCACCAACCGCGACCGCTCGTTCGACTTCAACGTCTTCGCCTCCGAGCTTTTCAACTCCATCACCGTGCGCAAAACCGCTTCGGCTGAAGTGGAAGAAGGCTCGCTCGGCGCCACTGTCGATCTGCGAACTTCGCTGCCGTTCGACTATGACGGCTTCACCATGGCGGTCTCCGGCCAAGGCCTCTACAACGACCTCTCCGAAACCACCGACCCGCGCATCGCGGTGCTGATCAGCAATCGCTGGGACAACGGCTTCGGCGCGCTTTTCTCGCTCGCCTACAGCAGCCGTGAGTCGCTGGAAGAGGGCTCCAGCACGGTGCGCTGGCAGAACGGCGGCTTCACCGCAGAGAACACGAGCTACTCGCTTGCGCAGCTGAACGCGGCGTTCCACCCGCGCATCCCGCGCTATGATGTGTACGAGCATGAGCAAGAGCGCCTTGGCGTCACCGGCGCGCTGCAATGGACCCCGAGCAGCAACACCAGCGCGACGTTGAGCGTGCTCTACGCCAATTTCGACGGCACGCGCTCGGAAGCATTCTTGGAATCCCCGGTGTTTAGCGCGACGGGCGCCTCGGGCATCGGCGGTGTTATCGTTCAGGACGCGCAAATCGACGGCAATACGCTGACTTATGGTGTGTTCGATAACGTCGACATTCGCTCGGAGCTCCGTTTCGACGAACTGCAAACCGAGTTCACGCAAGCGACGCTGAACTTTGAGCATGATTTCTCGGATCGTCTGACCTTCACGGGTTTGGCGGGCTACTCGCAGTCCGACCACAACAACCCGGTTCAAACGACGCTTCTGTTCGATGCTGATAACATCCAGGACTACGTCTACGATTATCGCGCCAACAGCCGCTTGCCGTTGTTCACCTACGGTACGACCGATCTCGAAAATCCGGCGACATGGCACCTTGAGCAAATTCGCCTGCGTCCGCAGACCGCGCTCAACACATACGCCACCCTGCAGGGCGATCTCGAGTTTGAACTCAGTGAGATGTTTACGCTGACGGGCGGCCTCAACTGGCGCACGTACGAGTTCGAGACGACCGAAATGCGCCGTTCGAACGGCACGTCGGCGAACCTTGAAGGCTCGATCCCAGGCTTTGCTTCTGGCACGCCGATCGCGAACTACAGCTTCATCCAGACGCTGAGCGGGCGGGGGCTTTCATTGCCAACTGGCCTACCGACGCAATGGCTGGTGCCGGATGTGAGTGCAGCGGCAGCGCTCTGGGATTTGTACGACACCTCTGTCTTCCCGATGGGGATCGAGCCGGCGCTCGGCAACAATCGCTCTGTCGAAGAAACCAACACTGGCGCCTTCGGCCAAGTGGATTGGGATACCGATCTCGCGGGCGCGCGCTTCCGCGGCAATATCGGCGCGCGTTGGGTGCAGACCGAACAATCGACAACGGGCTACACCTACAGCGCCGGCGTACCGGTTCAGACGACGGTCGATCGTGAATACGATCACTTCCTGCCATCGATGAATCTGGTGCTTGAGCCGTCGGAATCCTTCCTGGTTCGCATCGGCGTGGCGCGGGTGATGTCGCGGCCGGGCCTCGGCAATTTGAACCCGGGTGCGGCGGTTTCCGTAAGCGGCGCCAATCGCACCGTGAACGCCGGTAACCCGAACCTCAACCCGATCGAAGCCAACGCGTATGACGTCGCCGCCGAATGGTACTTCACCGAAGGCGGCCTGCTTTCGCTGGCGCTCTTCCATCGCGACATCGACAGCTTCGTGCAGACGGTGCGTGAAGACGTCCCGTTCACGGGTAACTCGCTCGGCCTTCCGGACAGCGTCGCGACCGCGGCCTGCCCAGGCGGCGTCGACACGCCCGGTTGCAACCCGACGCTCAACTGGCAATTTAACCTGCCGCGCAATACGCCCGGCGGTCCGGTCAGCGGCTACGAAATCGGCGTCCAGCTTCCATTCTTCTGGATGGATGGCTTCTGGTCGAATTTCGGCGTCGTAGGCAATTACACGCGCGTCAACAGCGATATCGATTACGTCAACAGCACGGGCGCCGTAGTTCTCTCCGGTCCGCTCGTCGGTCTGTCGGAAGAATCATACAACGCGACAATCTATTACGAAGACGAGACCTTCAGCGTTCGCGTCTCCGCCGCCTATCGCAGCGACTACCCGACCACGCTGCCGGGTCGCAATGGCAACGCCACCGAGGACACCGCCGCGACGCTGAACTACGACGCGTCGGCGCGCTGGAACCTGAATGAGAATTTCGCGCTCACCTTTGAAGGCGTGAACCTGACTGACGAAGCGAACGACCAGTACCTTACGCCGGACAATCGCTCGTCATTCTATCACCACTACGGGCGCTCGTACTTCCTGGGTGCGCGTTACACGTACTAAGTTCTCCCATTACCTCCTAAGGCGGGCGTCGGCTTTGTGCCGGCGCCCGTTTTCTTTTTAGGCAAAGGCAATGCGCGCCGCTTGCTCGAGGCCGGGCGGGGAGAGCGGGCCGTACCGCAACATGGCGTCGTGGAAGCGCGCCAGATTAAAGTTGCGCGCTTCGCGGCGCGTACGCTCGCGCAGGTCTGCGATGTGGAGCGCCGCCAGCCCTTGTGCTGCGTACGCGCCGGGTTGCGCCACGAAGCGCACGACGTCCGTTTCAATGCTGACGAACGCGATGCTCTCGCCCTGCAGCGCGCGCATTTCTTCGATCGCGCGTTCGCGGCTCCAGCGGAGCGCGTGAATGCCGGTGTCGGCGACAACGCGCGCCAAGCGGAACAGCATCCATTGCAAATAGCCGATGCGGGCAAGCGGATCTTCCGCGTAGGCGCCCATCTCGTCCGCCAATTGCTCGGCGTAGGTGGACCAACCCTCGGAATAGGCCATCGAATGGCGCCGCTGCATGTCCGACGGCTCCGCCGCGCGTTCGTATGGCGCTTGCAGAATGTGGCCGGGAATGAGTTCGTGATGGACGACGCTCGGCAACGTCCAGCGCGGCCTCGAGCGGATGGCGCCAAGATCGACGAGGTAGTTATTGCCTTGCCGGCGGCCCATCGCGCCATTGGCTTCCTGCGCGGCGGGCAGCAGCAACACTTGCGCTGGCGCTTCGGCGAGACCGTCAACGGCGCTCGCCAGCAAGCTGCGTGAGCGCGCAAGCTGCAAATTCATGTCGGCGACCGCGCGCGCCTTGCCCTCCGCGCTATCGGCATAAAGATGGCGCTCATCGCGCGCGAGCTGACGCAGGCGCGCCGCCACATCGCCCGAGGTCAAACCTGCCGCACGGAGGAGGATGTCGGCCTCGGCTTGCAGCGCGCGGCAACGGGTCAGCGCTTTTTCATGCGCCTCACGCGGATCGATTGCCGCGCCATACTGAAACTGGAGAGAGAGCCGATAATACTCTTCGCCGCCGGGAAATTGCCAAACGCCCGCGTCTGATCCGGAACGCGCGCGCAATTCGCGCAGCACCGAAACCTGGCGCGCCATGGCCTCGACAAGCGCGTCGTATCTGCGCTCACCGCTGGCGGCGACGCGCTGCTGCGCCGCCTCCACAGCCGGGATCGTTTCGTCGATCAGGAAGTCCGGCGCGATCACGCCGCGCGCCGCAGCGCCTTGCAGGCGATTGGTGTCGTTATTGACCTCTCGCACGGAAATGCCGGGGCGATCTTCCTCGCGCATTTCGGCGGCGCGGCGGTATTGGCCGTTGCGATGCGTGACCGGGTAGGGCGCGCCATTGTCGCCCCAGGCAAAATCGGCGAGCGCCGCGTCCGCTTCTGCACCTGGCAGCAGCGCGTCGTAGAGGATACGGCCTTCGGCGGTTAGCCGGTTGCGATCGAAGCGGCGTAGCAGGAAGGGGCGGGTGCGGCGGGGCCGTGCGCCGAGCCGATCGACCGCGTCGCGGAAAGCGGCGTCCACGGCCGCATCTGGCGCCGCTTCTTCAGCCGGCGCATGCGCGCAGCCAGCAAGCGTCGCCGCGCCGGCAAGGAGGAAGCTCCGCCGTTCAATCATGGTGAATGCGCATTCCCTTCGCTCGCGTTCTACGCGCGCAGGATACGCAAAGGGCGAGCCGCGCGCAGCGACCCGCCCTCTAACAGAGAAATACGGTTTTAGTTTAGGCCGCTGCGACGCCGGTCGAAACCGTCGCGGTCGCGCCAGCTTCTTGCGGATCGCGCAGCACATAGCCGCGGCCCCAGACCGTCTCGATGTAATGTTCGCCGCCAGTCGCTGCCGCCAGCTTCTTGCGCAGCTTGCAGATGAACACGTCGATGATCTTCAATTCCGGCTCGTCCATGCCGCCATAAAGGTGGTTCAAGAACATCTCTTTGGTGAGCGTCGTGCCTTTGCGGAGCGAGAGCAGCTCCAGCATTTGGTATTCTTTGCCGGTCAGGTGGATGCGCTGGCCGTTGGCCTCGGTCGTCTTCGCATCGAGGTTGACGACGATGTCGCCCGTTCTGATGACGGAATGAGCGTGGCCCTTCGAGCGGCGGACGATCGCGTTGATCCGCGCGATCAGTTCGTCCTTGTTGAAGGGCTTGGTCATGTAATCGTCGGCGCCGTAGCCGAGACCGCGGACCTTGGTGTCGATGTCGGCGGTGCCGGAGAGGATCAGGATGGGGGTGTTCACCCGCGCCACCCGGAGCTGCTTCAGCACGTCGTAACCGTGCATGTCCGGCAGCGTCAGGTCGAGTACGATGATATCGTAATCGTAGAGCTTACCGAGGTCGATGCCTTCCTCGCCCAGGTCAGTCGAGTAGATATTGAAGCCCTCGGACTTCAACATCAGTTCGATACCCTGCGCTGTTGCGCTATCGTCTTCGATCAACAAGACTCGCATTGAATGCTCCCCGATCGGCGCAACGCCTCGGCAACCTTAATCCACAGAATCATAATCATATTCCGCGTAACCAACAGGTTAACGCCGGTAAGAATTATTACCTGCGCGATTGCCAAATTTGCGTTGACCCGCCCTTCATCAGCTTCGTTAAGACGTGTGAATCAGAGTTCGATTCAGCGAGCAAGCTCTAGATGCGATGCAACACAGCAGCGCTAGCTGTTGATTTTGAATCGGCCAACCAATGAACCGTGCAAACCAACGCAAAGCGTTAGGTTTTGATTCACCATACTCGCTGATGAATTTGTGGAAGAACTCGCGAGCGCGATGCCATCCTTTCTCTCAAGACTAGCTAACGAGATCGACGCGCTCGATCCGCGCCGCTTTGAGGGGCGTGTTACCGGCTTGTCAGGCGCGCTGATCGAAGTGAGCGGACCCGTTGAAGCGTTGGCGCTCGGCGCGCGCGTGACGGTAGAGGGCGCGCGCATCGCGCGCGGCGAGATCGTCGGCTTCCGCGGAGATCGCGCGCTGGTCGCGCCGTACGATCCGATTGAAGCGATGCGGCCGGGCGCGCGCGTCCATCTAGAAGGCGAGGCGGCGCTGGCGCGGCCTTCGCGCGCCTGGCTTGGCCGCGTGATCGACTGCTTCGGGAACCCTGTCGATGGCGAGGGGCCGCTGCCGCATGGGCAAAAGCCGCGCTTAGTGCGCGGCCCGCCGCCCTCAGCACACGATCGCTCACGCGTCGGCGGCCGGCTCGATGTCGGCGTGCGCGCTATCAACGCCTTCGCCGCGATTTGCCGGGGGCAACGCATGGGTGTGTTCGCCGGCTCCGGTGTCGGCAAGTCGGTTCTGATGTCGATGCTGGCGCGCGGCGCCGATGCCGATGTCATCGTCATCGGCTTGGTAGGCGAGCGCGGCCGCGAAGTGAAGGAATTCATCGAGGACACGCTGGGTGAAGAAGGCCGCCGCCGCTCTGTCGTCGTTGTGGCTACGTCGGATGAAACCGCCGCCCGCCGTCGCCTCGCGCCGCACATGGCGTGCGCGGTGGCGGAGCACTTCCGCGACGAGGGGCTCGATGTTCTGCTGCTGGTCGATTCCGTCACGCGCTTTGCCATGGCGCAGCGCGAGATTGGTTTGAGCGTCGGCGAGCCGCCGACGACCAAAGGCTACACGCCGTCCGTGTTCGCCGAGCTGCCGAAACTGCTCGAACGCGCCGGCCCTGGCCACGAGGGCCAGCCGGGCTCGATCACCGCGCTCTTCACCGTGCTTGTCGACGGAGACGATCACAACGAGCCGATCGCAGACGCGGTGCGCGGCATTCTCGATGGTCACATCGTCATGGAGCGCGCTATCGCGGAGCGCGGGCGCTATCCCGCGATCAATGTGCTGAAGTCGATCTCACGCCTGATGCCGATGTGTCATACGCCCGATGAAAACGTTCTCGTCGGCAAGGCGCGCGAGGCGCTGAGCCTCTACGCTGAAATGGAAGAGCTGATCCGCATCGGCGCTTATAAGGCCGGCGCGGACCCGCAGGTGGATGAAGCCGTGCGCGTGAGGCCGGCTTTGGAAGCGTATCTCACTCAATCGCGCGATGACCACACGCCACTCAAAGAGGGTTTCGCCATGCTCGCTGAGGCGCTTCAATGAAAGCTTTTCGTACGCTGTTGAAGCTCGCCGAGCGCGATCTTGAAACGCTTCGCCGCGCGCTGGCTGACCAGGTCACCAAGGAGGCCAATGTCGTCCAGCGCATGCACGGGCACGAGCAAACCATTCGCGCCGAGCAGCAATTGGCGCAGCGCGACTATGAATCAGCACGCGCCTATGGCGGCTATGCGGTCGCGGCCTTGCAGGTGCGAAAAGCGCTGGAAGCGGAGCGGGTGCTGATCAATCAGGAGATCGAGCGGCTGCGGACATTGATCACCGAGGCGCACGTCGAAGCGCGCAAGTTCGAGCGGCTGATTGAGCTTGAAGAGCAGCGCGAGAAGGTAAAGCGCGAAAAGCGCGAGAACGCCGAACTGGATGATTTCGCGACCATGCGTGCGGCGCGCGCCGGCAAAGCCTAGTTCGCGTTCAGCGTTTCGACGATCCGGATCACGTCTTCGTACGCTTGGCTCTGCGGATGGCGGATCGGCAGCGGGGTTTGCGCCCGGATCGAGTCCGGCACGCGCGGATCGCGGGTGATGGCGCCGGCGAATTTCGGCTTGAAGCCGAGGTATTCGTTACACGCGAGCGAGAACTGATCGAACACCTTGCGGCCTTTGACCCGGTTCTCGGACATATTCACGATCACCCATGGCACCACTTGCGTGCCTTGCAGTCGCAGCAGCTTCACCACGGCGTACGCGTCGGTGAGGGCGGTGGGCTCTTCGGTGGTGACGAGGATCAGTTTATCCGCGGCGCGCGCGAAGCGCAGCACGGTGGGATCGATGCCGGCGGCGAGATCCAGGATCACGCGGTCATAGTGCGGCGTAAGCTTGGTGAGGCCGGTGCAGATCCGCCCGACTTCTTCAAGCTTCACCGCGCCCAAAGCGCCGGAGCCTGAATGGCCTGCAATGAGATCAAAGCCGCCATTGCGGCCCGGCCCGCCCATCACCGGCGTGACAGCCGAGTCCAGTTCCAGAAAGCCCCGAACGACCGAGTGCACATCTGCGGTGGGGCGCACGCCGAGCTGAACGTCAACGTTCGCAAGCCCGAGGTCGCAATCCACGAGCAGCGATCGCTGACCGGCGCGCGCAAAGGCAATCGAAAGCATGGTGGAGAGCCAAGTCTTGCCCACTCCGCCCTTGCCTGAGGCAACGGCAAAGATCGGCGCCGCGCGCGTGCGCGGCAGCTGGCTCTCGGTAATGGCGACGTTTGCGCCTGACATAATGACGTTATGCCCTGCAGAACTTGCGGACGCGTTAGCGGCGAGGACTTGTTATGGTTAACGACCGATAAATTGCAGTGCTCAGACCTGCCCCATTGCCTTCAGCCTTACCTTGGCGTGGACTTCGCCTTGCCCGAGCACGGCGGTCGACGGGCGGAAGCGCTCGATCAGCGAGCGCACGAACGGACGGATGCTGGGGGAGGTGAGCAGCACCGGGGTCTCGCCGGCACGCGCGGCCTTTTCGAAGGCGCCGCGCACATCCGCGACGAACTCATGGAGCTTTGACGGCGGCAGCGCCAGCTGGCGATGCTGGCCTTCTCCGATGACGCTTTCGTTGAACGTCTGCTCCCAGGTCGGTGACAAGGTCACGATCGGTAACGAGCCATCCGGATTACGGTGCTGATAGCAAATCTGCCGCGCCAGGCGCGCACGCACGTGTTCGGTGATCAGCACCAGATCGTGCATCGCTGGCGCAGCCTCTGCGATCGCTTCGATGATGGCGCCAAGATCGCGGATCGAGACGCGCTCCTTCAAAAGGTTTTGCAGGATACGCTGAACGCCCGACCACGAAATATGCGAAGGCGCGACATCGTCGAGCAGCGTTTGCGTATCCTTTGGCAGATCCTTGATCAGCTTTTTGACTTCCGCGAACGTCAAAAGCTCGCTCATATATTCCTTGATCACCTCGGTGAGGTGCGTCGCCAACACGGTGGCGGGATCAACGACAGTGTAGCCACGGAAGCTCGCTTCTTCGCGCGCGCGCTCATCGATCCACTTGGCGTCGAGGCCGAAGGCCGGCTCTTTCACGGCTTCGCCAGGGATGGAAATGCCCGTGCCAGTCGGGTCCATCGCCAGCAGCGCGCCCATTTTCAGTTTGCCGTCGCCCGCGTCCATCTCCCGAATGCGGATGGCGTACGCATCGGCGCCCATCTGCACGTTGTCGAGGATACGCACGCTCGGCATCACGAAGCCGTACTCCTGCGCCAATGTTTTGCGCAGCGCTTTGATCTGATCAGTGAGGCGTCGGCCTTGCACGTCATTGATCAGCGGCAGCAACGCAAACCCGAGCTCAATGCGCACATCGTCCATCGCCAACGACGCGGCCGGCGTTTCCTCAACCGGCGCAGCTGGCGGCGGCTCTGCTTCGGCAAGTGCTTTCGTGGCTTGGTTCGCCTGGCGGAGATTCCAAGCCAGCAAGCCCGCCGCAAACGCCAGAACCCAGAACGGGATGATCGGCATCCCCGGCAGCAAACCCACGCCGAATGCGCACGCAGCGACAACGCCGAGCGCGACGGGGTAGGAGGCAAGCTGCTTTGCAAAAGCTTTGTCAGCTGCGCCGTCAATGCCGGCTTTGGTCACCAACAGGCCGGCGGCGACCGAGACGATCAGCGCCGGGATCTGCGTGACGAGGCCGTCGCCGACGGTGAGCAGCGTATAGGTGCGGCCCGCTTCGGCGAAATCCATGCCGTGCGACATGACGCCAATGATGATGCCGCCGATGATGTTGATGAATACTATGAGCAAGCCGGCGATGGCGTCGCCGCGCACGAACTTCGAGGCGCCGTCCATGGCCCCGAAGAACGAGCTTTCGTCTTCCAATGATTTGCGGCGCTCGCGTGCTTGCTGTTCGTTGATCAGGCCGGAGGAGAGGTCGGCGTCCACCGCCATCTGCTTGCCAGGCATGGCGTCCAAGGTGAATCGCGCCGCGACTTCGGCGATACGTGTTGAACCCTTGGTGATGACGACGAAGTTCACGATCACGAGGATCGCAAACACGATGACGCCGATTACGAACTCGCCGCCCATGACGAAATTCGCGAATGCGGCGATCACCTCGCCAGCCGCGTGTTCGCCCGATTGCCCGTTCGAAAGGATAAGCCGCGTGGTGGCGATGTTCAGCGCAAGCCGCATCAGCGTCGCCAGCAACAGCACTGTAGGAAACGCGGTAAACTCAAGCGGCTTCTTGATCATCAGCGCTGTCATTAGCACCAAGATTGAGAAGATGATCGAGATCGCCAGCAGGAAGTCGAGCAAGATCGGCGGCAGCGGCACCAGCATGATCGCCAGAATGCCCAGCACCCCGGCGGCGAGCGCGATCTCGCCGCGCATGACAAAGCCACGCAGCACGCTGAAGGATAGATCGTTGCCTCGCGGCTGTGCGGCGTCGGTCATTTAGCTTAGGCCGCCTGTCCTGTCGGTGGCGGCGGGATGCGCACGCCTTCATCGCCGTAGAGTTTTAGTTTGTTGCGCAGCGTGCGGATCGAAATGCCGAGTATGTGCGCGGCGTGCGTGCGATTGCCGAGGCAGTGCGTCAGCGTCTCCAGGATCAAATCCTGCTCCACTTCCGCGACAGTGCGGCCAACCAGATTGCGCGCCGCAACTTGCGCCGCTTCTATCGCTTCACCAGTGGCGTCGCGTTTGCCGACTGGTGCGCCGTCTGGCGCGCGGATCGCCTCGGCGCCAACCGCTTCGCTATTTGTGAGCAGAATGGCGCGGTGCATGGCGTTTTCAAGCTCACGCACATTGCCTGGCCAATTGTGCGCCAGAACTTGCTGCAACCCAGCTTCCGAAAGCCGCCGGGCAGGGCGGCCATTGGCGCGCGCATATTTATCGATGAAGAACGCCGAAAGCGCCGCAAGATCGTCCTTGCGCTCGCGCAGTGGCGGAATGCGCAGGTTCACGACATTGAGGCGGTAGAGCAAGTCTTCGCGGAACTCGCCCGCGCGCACGGATTGAGTGAGATCGCGGTTCGATGTCGCTAGGATACGAATGTTCACCGGTACCGGTTTGCTGCCGCCGACGCGATCAATCACGCGCTCCTGCAGCGCACGCAGCAGTTTGGACTGCAGGCGCAAATCCATTTCCGAGATTTCGTCGAGCAGCAGCGTGCCGCCGTCGGCTTCTTCGAATTTGCCGATGCGGCGTGCGATCGCGCCGGTGAAGGCGCCTTTCTCGTGCCCGAACAATTCGCTCTCAAGCAGATGCTCGGGGATCGCAGCGCAATTGACGGCGATGAATGGTTTGTCTTTGCGCTTGGACTTCTTGTGCACGTAGCGCGCCAGCACTTCCTTGCCGACGCCGCTCTCGCCGGTGATCATGATCGACGCGTCGGAGCCCGCGATCTGATCGGCAAGCGCGAGCACCTGCTTCATCGCGGGATCGGCCACGATCAGCGGCCGCTCATCATCGCACACAGCCGCAAGCACGGCGGCGATCAGTTCGGGGTCGGGCGGCAACGATATATATTCGCGCGCGCCCTGCCGGATCGCGCGCGCCGCCGCCATCGGATCGATGCCGACGCCAGCCGCCACAACTGGCACGATAATGCGTTCTGCTTCGTTCGCCGCGATCAGCGCTTCAATGTCAAGCCGTGCATCGACCATGAGCAAATCGGCGCCGCGCGCGCGCAAGGCGATCGTCGCCTGTTCGATTGTGTCCACGTGCGCCACCTTGGCGCCGTGCTCCATCGCGATTTTCGTGGCGGCGGAGATTTGTCCTCCGAGTGTGCCGACGATCAAGAGACGCATATTCGTACTCCTCGCGCCGCCTTAGGCAGCGTCCCCATCCTTGATGATTTCGGTCATGGTCACGCCGAGTCGCTCATCGACGACGACGACTTCGCCCCGGGCGACCAAGCGATTGTTGACGTAAATATCGATGGCTTCGCCGACTTTGCGGTCGAGCTCGATGATCGACCCCTTGGAGAGCCGCAGCAGCGCCGCGACTTCCATGCTCGAGCGGCCGAGCACTGCTTGAATGTTTACCGGCACATCATAGACGGCAGCGAGATCGGAAGCGCTGCGCTCAATATTGTCGAACTGAATCGTCCCGTCAGTGGGTGTGGGGGAGAACTCGTCGAGCTTCAGATCGGACATGTGCGCCTCTTCAAGACTGTGCGGCCGGTGCGACAAGCGCCGCTTTGACCAATGCATCGATGCGAGCTGCCGCATCTTCAGGTTTCATGGACACGACGCCGTCGGACCAATCGATCACGACCTCGCCCTTCTTCAGGTTAGGTTCTGCGCGCACAAGCACAGCGCTCGCGTACGCGTGGCTCTCGACCATTTGCTCGATACGCGCCTTCAAAAGCTCGGCCGCATCGGGAGGAAGCTTCACGACCAGGCGCGGTTGATGGCGCAGAGCGTCCATCGCCGACTCAATCGCCGCGACTGCGCGCTCCTCGCCGAACGCGTCGAGCGCTGCGCCTGCGATTTTTCGCGCAGCTGCGATGGCGACGCGCGCCGCTTCTTCGCGCATAGCGCGGCTTTCTGCATCGAGACGCGTCAGAACCGCAGAAGCGGCGTCGGCTAAAGCTTGCAACGCAACAGCCGCCTCGCGTTCGGCCTTTGCCGTTGCGTCTTGCGTGCCGCGTGCGTATGCGGCCTTCCGTTCTGCTTCGATCTCGTCCGGGCTCAGCCGTGTAGGGGAGGAGCGAAGGATCGCGCCGTCCGGCGCGAACTCGGTATCGAAGGCGTATCTGCGGATGTTGGCCATCAGTAAATCAACTCGTCGTCGGCTTTGCCGTCAGCGAGTACGATCTCGCCGCGTGCAGCGAGGTCTTTCGCTGTGGCCACCATGCGCGTCTGCGCTGCGTCGACATCCTTGAGGCGAACCGGGCCCATACCCGCCATGTCTTCCTTCAGGATCTTGCCGCCGCGTTCGGACATGTTGGTGAAGAAGAGCGTACGCAGCCCATCGGAGGCGCCCTTGAGCGCCAGCGCCAAATCGCTCTTGTCGACGGCGCGGAGCAGGGTCTGGATGCCGCCTGAATCCAGTTTGCCGAGGTCTTCGAACACGAACATCAGCGCGCGGATGCGATCGGCGCTGTCGCGGCTCTTCTCTTCAAGCGCGGTGACGAAGCGTGATTCCGTTTGACGATCGAAATTGTTGAAGATTTCCGCCATCAATTCGTGACTGTCGCGCTTCGACGTGCGGGCGAGGTTCGACATGAACTCGGTGCGCAGCGTCGTCTCGATCTTGTCGAGAATGTCCCGCTGCACCGGTTCCATACCCAGCATGCGCACCACGCATTCGGCCGCAAAGTCCTCCGGCAGCTCGGCCAGCACCTTCGCGGCATGCTCGGGCCGCACTTTCGCCAGTACGACGGCGACGGTCTGCGGATATTCGTTCTTCAAATAGCTCGCGAGCACCGCCTCATTGACGTTCGCAAGCTTGTCCCAAATGTTTCTCCCCGCCGGGCCGCGGATTTCCTCCATCAGCGTGTCGACCTTCTCCTTGGGGAGGAAGGCTGACAGCATGCGCTGTGTTTGTTCGACCGAGCCCATAATGGCGCCCGACGTCGACATTTTTTGTACGAATTCTACAACTAGCGCTTCGACCACCGCGGCTTGCACGAGCCCAAGCGAAGACATCGCCTGCGAGATTTCTTTGATCTCTTCCTCGTCGAGCAGCTCCCAGAGTTTTTTGGCTTCATCACCAAGGCAAAGGAGCACGATGGCGGCTTTCTCGACGCCGCTATAGCGCGAGGTGTCTACGCGTACCGGCGCAGCCGGTTCAGCGGCTGCGGGAGCGACCTCTTTTCCCTTCGGTTTTGCCACAGCGCTCATCTGCGTTACATCGCGTTGTTCAGCCAGCCGCGGATGATCTGAATAGATTCATCCGGATGCTGGTCGACGACTTCAGCAACTTTCTTGACCGATGACGCGCGCACCCGGCCCTGGATCTGCGCGATGTCGATCGAAGCTTCGTGCGGGTCGGGCGCAGACAGCGCCGCCATCGCGCCGCTCGGGCCTGGCAGAGCGGGTACGCCCGTCGCGCCGGCCGGGAGGGCAGGCGCGCTGCCGCCACCGCCGCGAATGAGGCCGCCAATGAGCGGCCGCAGTACGAAGAACACGAACGCCAAAGATGCGATGAGCGCCGCGACGATCTCAATGATGCGCATCACATCGAGATCACCCAAGAATGCAAGCATGCCGGGCTCTGCGACTTCGCCACCTGGCGTAGCGACGCGCGCAAATTGCGTGTTCACGACTTCCACGATGTCGCCGCGTTCCGTGTTGAAGCCGACAGCGGAGCGCACCAGCGCGGTCAGTCGCTGCATTTCTTCTTCACTGCGCGCCGCATAAGCCGGCGCCGCGCCATCCGCTCCCGGCGTCGTGACGCCGTCGACCGCGACCGCGACCGAAAGCCGGCGAATGCGCCCGCCCTCACTGACTTCTGTGCGGGTCGTACGCGAGATCTCGTAGTTGACCGTTTCTTGGCTCGAATTGCTGCTCGGTCCGCCTGAAGCGGAGGAGGGCGATGCGCCAGCGTCCGGCACGTTGGCGCCAGCCGTTGAACCTTGTCCCGCCCCACGTTGCTCGGACGTATCTTCAGACGTGGTCGTCGACCGCACCACGCGGCCTTCCGGATCGAAGCGCTCCGAGGTTTCGCTGACGCGGTTGAAATCCATCTCCGCAGTAACCTGCACGCGCGCATTGCCCTGGCCGACAATGCCTTCCACGATATCGGTGACAGTGCGGCGGATGCGCTCTTCGGTGGCGGTTTGACGCGAGTCGATGCCTTCGGCGACGGCGCCGTCTTCGCTCTGCGCGGCGGCGAGCAAACGTCCGGTCTCGTCCAGGATGGTGACGCGGCTAGTGGTCAGGCCTGGCGTTGCGCTTGCGACAAGGTTGCGGATGGCGCGCACCTGGCCTGCGGTAAGTTCATCGCGGCGCAGGCCCAGCACGATCGAGGCGGACGGCTGTTCAGCGTCACGTGCAAACAATTGCCGCTCAGGTAGAACCAGATGGACGCGCGCAGATGAAATTCCGTCAAGCGAGCCGATCGTACGCGCCAGCTCGCCCTCGAGCGCACGCAGCCGATTTATATTCTGTTGAAATTGCGTCTGGCCGAGCGCGTCCGGCTCATCGAAAATTTCGTAGCCGATGGAACCACGTGAGGGCAGGCCCTCGGCGGAGAGCATCATCCGTGCTTCCAGCACTCGCGAACGTGCGACAAAGATCGAGGTTCCATCGCCGCGGAGCTCGTAAGGAATTTCAGCTTGTTCTAGGCGCTGCGTGATCGTGCCGGCCTCGCGCATGTCGACGCCGGCGAACAGCAGCGACTTCTCTTCGCCGCCCATGCGCAGCACCAGTGTGAAAAGCACTGCTGCGATCACTGCGGCGATACCGAGCCCGGCATAAAGTCGGGTCGGTCCAGCTTTCAGCAATAAGTCCGCGAAACCGCTCACGCCCAGCCTCTGCACATACGTCGGGCGCGACTCGCCTCACTGGGCAAATCTCGCCGGTCGGCAGAAATTGCCCGGTGGGCGTGAAACAAACGTTAAGCCTGATGAGCTGCCCTACGGCAGACGCGCAAAAGCCCTCGCTGTGAGGCGAGGGCCTTACGTTGCGGTGGCCCGCGCCGCGAGGCGCGGGGCCGGCTTACATGCCGGCGCCGCGATAGTGCTGAATGCGCGTCGTGCGCAGGCCCGGGAGGCCGTGCTTCTCGATCGACTTACGCCAGGTGTCGAACTCTTCTTCAGAGAGCCCGTACCGTGCGCACGCGTCTTCGAGCGTGAGCAGGCCACCGCGAACCGCGGCGACTACTTCTGCCTTGCGTCGGATAACCCAACGCGTGGTGCCCGGAGGCGGCAGATCGTCCAAAGTGAGGGGATTCCCGTCGGGACCCATCACCACCCCATCATAGCGGCGTTGCTTCTGCATGGCGCCTTTCTCCTCGTTCTTACGCTCCACCATAACTCGGAGCGCTAAAGAAACGACTAAGAGCGGAGACGAATCCGCCAAGGCGCATGTCTCGAATTAGAACATGAGTATCTTACTCATTTCTTACCCGGGAACGCTATTCGACTAGCGTTTGATCATCAGCAGCTCTTCCAGCATTTGGTCGGCCGTGGTGATGATCCGTGACGCGGCAGAGTAGGCGCGTTGCGTTGTAATAAGGTTCGTGAACTCCGCCGCGAGATCGACGTTCGACGCTTCGAGTGCGCCTGACACCATGCGGCCCGCGCCGCCGGCATTGGCGGAGTTGATGTTGTAGAGGCCAGACTCCAACGTCGTGCGGAACGCGCCGCCTTGATCTGGGGCCAAGCCGTTTGGGTTCAGAAAGGTTGCGAGCGGAATTTGATAGAGCGCGCGCGCGCGGCCATTCGAGAATTGCGCCGTCAGGAAGCCGTCGCCCTCAAGCACGAGGCCCACAAGATCGCCCGGCGGCACACCGTCGGCAGTGACGCTGGTGACGCCGAAGCTTTTGGCAAACTGAGTCATGCCGCTTTCGAGGTCGAGGTCAATGTCCTGCGCCGACGCGCCAGTAGAGGTAGCCCAGGGGATCGTGAACGTAGAGCCGATCGCGCCGGTGACGGAAGCGACGGTGCCGTCCGTGTTGAAAGTGAGCGTGCCACTGGCTAACAGGCCGCCCGAGGCGCCGCCGCCGGTGATATTGGTGTTCGGACGCGCATAAGCTTCCACTTGCCACACGTTAGGGCCCGTCTTCATGAAGCCGAAGGCGACGCTGCGCGGCGCGCCCAAGCTGTCGAACACTTCAAGCGAGCTTTCGAACTGCGGTGTGACGGTGCCAGTCGCCATGTCGCCGGCCGTGTAGGCGCCAACATAGGCTGCCTGATCGGAGTTCAGATTGGCGTTGATACCGACGTTCCCCGTGGGTTCCGCCAAACCGCCAACGCCAGAAATGTTGATTGGCTCAATTGCCGAGAGTGAAGTCGGCGAGGAGACTACACTGCCGTCGCTGTTCACCGGCCAGCCCTGCAAGAACAGGCCCTGCGCATTCACCATGTAGCCATTGGCGTCGATCGTGAACGAGCCTGCGCGTGTGAACAGAACTGAGCCGCCGTTGGAGAGTTGCTGGTTGTTCGGCGAGACGATGAAGAAACCGTCGCCGGAGATTGCAAGGTCGGTAGATGAGCGTGATTGCTCAAGCGAGCCTTGCAGCGAAATCTGCTGACGCGTGAGAGGCAGCACGCCGCCGGCGTTATACGTCGTGTTTGAGTTCTGCGCGTTGACGAGCGCGCTGAAGTCGACGCCCGAGCGCTTGTAGCCGACTGTGTTCACGTTGGCGATGTTGTCGGAGATAACGGCGAGGGCGCTTGAATTGGCCGTGAGGCCGGAAACGCCCGCACGCAAAGCGGTATAGATCGACATTGTCCAGCTCCATTGCCGCGTGCGTCCCATGCCGCGCGGCGGTTAAGTCTTTGATGGAGCGCTTCTGCGCGTAGTCGCACGCCGGCATTCGGCCAGCGTTGAATTCGTTAGCCGTTCAGTACTGATCGAATTTGATCGATCGAGCGTGTACCTGAAGGCGTGATCACCACCGGCGTGCCGCTGGAGAAATCTACGCCCATGATAGTCTCGCGTACGTTGACAGTTGGTGTGACCGCCGTGCCGCCTGCGTTCAACGCTTCGAACGTCAGCTCGTACACGCCGTCCTGCGCAGTGCCGCCGCTATTGGTCGTGCCGTCCCATGTGAACAGATGTTCGCCGCTGGTGCGCGCTTCGGTCGTGCTCGTGTAAATGATACGGCCGCTCATATCGCGCACATGCACAGTCATGCTCTCGGCATTGGTCGGCAGATTGTACGCCCAGTTGGCTTCGCCGTTTGCGAGGTAAGTCTCGTTCGCCTCGATGATCGCGTCCTTGCCCAGATAGGAGAGGGCGGCGCCGGCAGAGGCAGCTTGATACTGGCCGACGAGGCCCTCCAGCTGCTCGTTGGTGCGGATTTGCTGTTCAACTTGGCTGAACTGCACGAGTTGCTGCGTGAACTGCGTCGAGTCCATCGGCGCCAGCGGATCTTGGTTCTGCAGTTGCGCCGTCAGCAGCAGCAGGAACGTGTCGTAATTGTCCGATAGCCGGTTGCGATCGGTCGCAGCGGCGGCGACGTTCGGATCGGTGGCTACGCCTCCAATGGGCATCCCTAACTCCTCAAATCATCAGGTCGACGCGGACACCGCGCCAACGTTCAAAACCGATCGGCCGCGCAGTCGCCGGCGTCTCAGTCAATTGTTCTTCGCCGTCTGCTCCGGCGCTGCCGCCGCTTCGTTCGCCGTCGCCGCCTTCATCGCGGCTTTGGCGCAGGTCGAACGACAGTCCATTCTCTGTGAGTTGCAGGCCCGCCGACTGCAGCACTTGCTCCAGATCGCGCGCGTGCCGCACCAATTCTGAAAGCGCCTGCGGTGAATCGGCAGCGACGACCGCCGTCACACGGTGATCACGCGAAACCTCAAGCCGTACTTCAACCCGTCCAAGCTCTGGAGGATCGAGCCGCAATTCGAAGCGCGTCGTCTCGCCGTCGAACCGCCGTACGATCTCGCGCGCCACCTGAGCGGCCGCCGGCGCGGCGCGTGCGACGCTCTGATCGAGAACCGCGTGCTGAGTGTGCGCCGCCGCCGTGCTCGTGGTCGCTTGCAGGTGTGCTTGTGATTGAGTGGAGCTGCCGTCTGTGGTGTTCGCCGCTAGGAGCGCGGCATCGATCATATTGGCGCTGACGTTCGGCGCTGCGCCTTGCGACTTCTGCGCCGCCACGTGTTCGGCGGCTTTTGCGGCGGCTGCTTCAGCCTTGACGTTGCCGCGCGGCGCATCTGTTTTGCCGCCCTGTACAACTGGCGCTGTAGAAGGACGCGGAGGTGCTGTAGCGGTCGCTGCGGCTTGAATCGCATTCGTGGGTGTGGCTGGCTGGGCGGCAGGCGTCGACGTTGGCGCTGGCTGCGCAGGTGTATGTGGTGTTGCAACTTGGATCGGCGTCTGTTGTTGCGTTGTCTGAGCCGGTGCGGGCGCGAGCGGTGTGTCCGCCGCACTAGTCTTCGCTGTCTCTTGCTTGACCGGTTGCTGCACGCCCTGAGTTTCAGTGCTCTCAGCCTGTTGCGTTTCGCTGTCTGCTTCCGGCGTTAGCGGCGCCGCCGCAACGATCGGCGGCGGGGCGGGCGGCGCCTCCGATGCCGCCCCAGCCAAAGCGGGGGGCGCGGCGACTGCATCGCTCGGGGCCGGTTGCGCTGGCGGGGTGATCGGCCCGCCGGCAAGATCGATCAATTGCAGCAAGATCGGCGCGGCCGGCTGCGGCGCGGTTTGAGCTACCAGAAGGCCGCCATCGGCCGGCGCTTCGGCATCCTCATTCGCCTCGATATTATTATCCGTGTTGCGCGCAGCGTTGGACTCCGCCCGTGAGGCCTCCTGCGTCGCCTGAGAATCTTCGGTGGCGTTCAAATGATCTTCGAAGCTCGGTCCTGAACGGTCCGCGGGCGCGCGCGCTGGCTGGCGCGGCGGCGTCGCAAGCTCAATGACGGCGTCTGCCGCGAAATCCATTCGCTCCCCCTGGCGCACGGTGCGCCAAGTTCCATCAGCAAGGGCTGGGCCACGTCGCTAACCAAACAAAACCCAATAAAAACAAGGACCCAAATCTCGGCGCTGAGGGGCGGGGCCGGCAATAAGCGCCGCAGCCCGGCAGCTTCTGCCGGGTGTTTAACCATGGCCCCGACCTTGCGAGGGGTACGCGCAGGGCACGTTGCGGCGACTCTCGCCGGGCGGCTTGGGAGTGCGGAGAAAGCGTTTTGTTTCAATACATTAGGCGCATTTCGGCAGGCTTGAACCAGCCCCGCAGCGGTCGGCAATATCAGCCGAGCGCTAGGCGCCTTTTGCCGGGTGGCCGCGCATGAGCATTTCCAGCGTTCTTCTCTCTGGCCTTTCCGGTTTGCGCGCATCGCAGACCGGCCTCGGCGTCATTTCGCAGAACATCGCCAACGCCAACACGCCGGGCTTCGTCCGCACCGAGGTCACGCTCTCGCCGCTTACCCATTTGGGCGCTGGCGCTGGCGTTCAGGTCTCAGGCGTACAGCGCGCCGCCGACCGCTTCCTCGCGACCGCAAGCTATATCGCCGAGGGCGCGCGCGGTGCGGCCTCGGCCCGCTCTGATATTCTCGCGCGCGCGCAAGCGAGCTTTGGCGATCCAGCCGGCAGTTCGTCGCTGTTCGCATACCTCGATAATTTCTGGTCAGGCCTCACGCAGATCGGCGTTGATCCCGCGTCCGCGTTGCGGCGCGGTGATGCCGTCAGCGCATTACAATCGACCTTTGCTGAAGTTCAACGCGTCGGGCAAACGCTGCAGGATCTGACGGCCGAAGCAGACCAGCGCATCGCCGATGCCGTCGACGAAGCGCAGAGCCTGGTCAATCGCATTGCCGAGCTGAACGAAGAAATTCGTCTCAACAAACGCACCGGCGCCGACGCCAGCGGCGCCGAGAATGCGCAATCGGCACTAATCGACGAACTTTCCGTGCTTCTGGATGTACGCGTCTCGCCCGTACAAGAGGGCGGTGTGCATGTCCGCACCTCGGGCGGCGCGTTGCTTGTCGGCGTCACGCCCGCGACTTTGAGCTACACGCCGAACTCCGCTGACTTCACCACGCACGGCGTCATCCGCATCAACGAAAGCCTCGGCACGCTCTCCAATCTCGAACCCATGCTGATGGGCGGCACGATCAAGGGCCTGCTCGATGTGCGTGATAAGGATCTCGCGGGCTTAGCCGAAGCGCTTGGCGGCTTCTCCGCCGCGCTCGGCGACGCGATGAACGCGGTGCACAACGAGAACGCATCGCATCCGGCGGTCTCGCAAATGACCGGCCGCCAGACCGGCCTGCTTGGCACGGACGCGCTCGGCTTCGATGGCGAAGCGACGATCGGCATCGTCGACGCCAGCGGCACGTTGCGCGATCGACTCAGCATCGATTTCGATGCGATGACGATCACCGCTGAAGCGCCAGCCGGCGTGTTCAGCTTCGCCGGCGGGACGATCTCGGATTTCGTTTCTGCGTTAAACTCCGCGATGGGCGCCTCAACGCCGTCGGGCAGTGCATCGTTCAGCGGTGGCGTGCTCTCACTTAATATGAGCAATAGCGGCGGCGCCGTCATTCAGCAGGACGCTGCCGATCCCAGCGATCGCGCCGGTCGCGGCTTCTCGCACTTCTTCGGTCTCAACGATCTCATCGCGCGGCCGACGCCTATGTTCTTCGAAACTGGCTCAGTCGGCACAGACGCGCACGGTCTCAACGCCGGCGGCTCGATGACGTACCAGGTGCGCGATTCCGCTGGCCGCATCGTCGCCGATCGCACGGTGTCGATCTCCGGCGCGCTCGCCGCGCCCGGCGCGACATGGGACGATCTGCTCGCTGAGTTAAACGCGCCCGCCACTGGTCTCGGCGGCTACGGCGCATTCGCGATGGATGCGAACACTGGGCAAGTGACGTTCACGCCCGGCGCTGCATTCACCGTGAACCTCATCGCCGATTCCACCACGCGCGGCGCCACGGGCGTTTCGTTTACCGCTTTGAATGGCCTCTCCAAGTCCGCGACAGCTGGTCGTGCGCTCGAGGTCGATGTCGAGTCGCGGATCGCCGCCGATCCCTCGCGCCTCGCTGTCGGCCGCCCCGATCTCACCGCCGACATCGGCGAGCGCGTTGTTGAGGCCGGCGATAATCGCGGCGCGACCGCCTTGGTCACGGCTCGCGACAGCACCCGGAGTTTTGGGGCTGCCGGCGTGCTCGGCGCGCAATCCACAACACTTGCCATTTACGCCGCGCGGCTTGGCGGCGAAGCCGGGCGCCTTGCCAACGACGCCAACCGCGCCGCCGTCGGCGCACAGGCGGTCGCCACTGCCGCCGCCGATCGCCGCGCGCAGGTCGAAGGCGTCACGCTCGACGATGAACTCATGAAAATGACCGTGTTTCAGAACGCGTATGCCGCGTCTGCGCGCGTCATCCAAGCGGCCACCGAGATGCTCGACGTCTTGTTGTCGCTTGGCTACCGATAGGAGAACGCCGTGAGCGGCGCACTGACATTCCGGTTCACCACGCAAGCGCAGCTCGACGTGCGGCGCATAACCAGCCAGCTGGCCGACTTGCAGCGTCAAGTCGCTTCCGGCGCCGCGCACAACGACTTGCTCGGATTCGGCGGCGGCTCCAGTCGTTTGCTCAATGCGCAAAGCTTGAAAGCCACCTCCGACGCACGCGGCTCGGTTATCAACCAATTGCAAGCGCGCTTCGGCGTGCAAGCGGCGGCGCTCGGGCAAGTCTCAGATGCATCGCGGCTCTTGTCGCAATCGATCCGTGAAGCCATCAGCGCTAATGACGGACGCGGCATCGCCACTGAGCTTGAACTCTCTTTCAGCAGCGTCGTTTCAGCGCTGAACGAAACCTGGAACGGCCAGCCGTTGTTCGCCGGCGAGCGCCAAGGCAATGGCCCGGTGAAGGTCACCTCGCTCGATGCGCTCGTCGCCGCCACGGGTCCGGAGGACATTTTCGACGAAGCTGCCCGCAATCAGACGATCGATCTCGGCGGCGGCTCGCCAGTCATTCTCTCCGCCAAGGCCTCCGAAATGTCGCAAGGCGTGTTCGACGCTTTGGCTGATCTCAAGCAATTGCTGACCGCCGCGGGCGGCACGATCGGCCAACCGATCAGCGGCAGCGACACCGCCGCGTTGACGGCGCTGGCCGAGCGCTTGGACCTTGAGGCCACCAAATTCACCAATGAAGAAGGCCGTGCCGGCCAGCTGCAATCCCGCTTCGAAGGTGAGCGCGTGCGGCTGCAGCAGCGCTCCAATTTGCTGTTGAAGGAAATCGGCGATCAGGCCGATGCTGACGTTGCCGAAGTCTCGGTGAAGCTCTCATCGCTGCTGGTGCAGTATGAAGCTGCGGCCAAAACCTTCTCGGAGCTTTCAAAACTCAGCCTCTTGAACTATCTCTAGGCCTTCGCCCTGGGCCTTGAACCCAGGGGGAGGAGAGATATGACCGACCTTCTGACAGCGCCGCCGCCGGCCGCGCGCACCCTTAATTCACTTGGGCTGGCAAAGCCGCCCAGCGAGACCCGCGTCGTCGCCGCCATGTCAGGCGGCGTGGATTCGTCCGTGGTCGCCGCGATGCTGAAGCGCGAAGGCTATGACGTCGTCGGTGTCACGCTGCAGCTCTATGATCATGGCGCGGCGGTGAACAAGCCAGGCGCCTGCTGCGCCGGCCAAGATATTCACGACGCGCGCCGTGTCGCGGATGCGTGCGGTTTCCCGCACTACGTCCTGGATTACGAAAGCCGCTTCCGCTCCGCTGTGATGGAAGATTTCGCTGATACATATCTTGCCGGCGCAACGCCGATCCCGTGCGTGCGCTGCAATCAAACTGTGAAATTCAAGGATCTAAAGCGCGTGGCTGAGGAGCTTGGCGCCGACTGCCTCGTCACCGGCCATTACGTGCAACGCATCGACGGCGCGGAAGGGCCTGAACTCCACCGCGCCGCTGACGCCGGCAAGGACCAAACCTATTTCCTGTTTGCCACAACGCGCGAACAACTTCGTTATCTGCGCTTCCCGCTTGGCGGCTTGCCGAAGAGCGAAACCCGCGCGCTCGCCAATGAACTCGGTCTCCGTGTCGCCGAAAAGCCAGACAGCCAAGACATCTGCTTCGTCCCGAACGGCAAGTACCAAGCCGTCGTCGAAAAACTGCGCCCTGGCGCCATCGAGCCGGGCGAGGTCGTTCACATCGACGGCCGCGTCATGGGCCGCCACGACGGCGTGATCAATTTCACCGTCGGCCAACGCCGCGGCCTTGGCATTGCCACCGGCGAGCCGCTCTTCGTCGTTAAGCTCGATGCAGCCAACAAGCGCGTCATTGTCGGACCGCGTGAAGCGCTCGGCGTTAGCCGCATCGCGTTGAAGGAAGTGAACTGGATCGGCGATCCCGTGGCGAGCGAAGACGAACTCGATGGCCGCGATATTCTCGTGCGCGTGCGCTCCACCCGTCCCCCTGTGCCAGCAAAGCTCAGCATCGGCGCCGGCTGGAGCATCTTGCTTGACGCGCCGGAAGAGGGCGTAGCTCCGGGCCAAGCCGCCGTGTTCTATGACCCGCACTCCACGCGCGTCCTCGGCGGCGGCTGGATCATGGCGACGGAATGAGTCTCGACGAACAAGCCCGCGCATTGCTGAGCGAAGTGACGACGCCGAAGCGCCGCGCACGTCAGCGCATTGCCGAGCCGCTGCGCAACGCGCAAGACTTCGAGATCGAGACTGCGCACGGCAAAGTCGCGGCTTGGCGCCTCGGTGAAGGCCCCGCGGCGCTGCTCGTGCACGGTTGGCAGGATGACAACTCGCTCTGGAGCCCGCTCATCCAAGCGCTGGCCGGTATCGGCATCGCCTCCGTTGCGTTCGATCTGCCTGGTCACGGTTTTTCTTCGGGCGACCAGTGTTCACCAATGATCGCCGCTACGGCGCTTGAGCAGATTGCTGCGCAACTCGGCCCGATCGACGCGGTCGTCACCCATTCCTTCGGCGGACCGGTAACTGGCTTTGCCATGATCAACGGCTTTGCCGCGCGCCGTACTGTGCTGATTGCGCCGCCGCGTGGCCGCAACAAGCGTTGGTTCGATTTCGCAGAAGAGCGCGGTATCCCGGAAGAGGTCGTCCATCGCGCCCGCGAACTCTACGCCGCCGAAGTCGGCCTGCGCTCGAGTTTCGATCTCGCCGCCATCGCCTACCCGGGTGAAACGCTCGTGCTTCACTCGATGGATGACGATGCCGTCGAGTGGCAAAACGGCGAAGCCATCGCGCAGCAATGGCCAAACGCCGAACTCGTTCTCTGCGACGGCCTAGGCCACCGCATGATCGCGCAGGACCGCGGCGTGATCGAGCGTATCGTTCAGTTCGTGGCCTAGTTGAGTTCAAACGCTAAATCTAAGGCAAGCCCAGATGGCGGAGACCGAAAGCTTTGATCCTAAGGCCGCTGCGCAAAAGCTGCTCAGCATGTCTGGCCTCGAAGGCTTGCGTTACATGCTGGCCGGCAATCATCCGCCGCCCTCTATCGCCAGCACGCTCGGCTTCACGCTTGCCGAAGTCGACGATGGCCGCGCGCTCTTTCTCGGCGATCCCACCGATCGCATTCTCAATCCGCTCGGCATTGTCCACGGCGGCTGGGCGCTTACATTGATTGATAGCTGCACAGGCTGCGCCGCGCACACCACGCTAGGTCCCGGCGTCGGCTACACGACGGTGGAAACCAAAGTGAACTTCGTCCGCGCCATCACGCCTGCCACCGGCCAAGTCCGGGCCGAAGGCGTCGTCGTCGCGCGCGGCCGCACCATCATCACCGCAGAGGGCAAGCTCACCGATTCACGCGGACGCCTGTTGGCGCACGGCACATCGACGCTTATTGTGCTCCGCAAAGAAGGCCCAAAAGCAGGGGACACCGAACAATGAGCCAAGAAGATATCGTCATCGTCGGCATGGCCCGCACGCCCATGGGCGGCTTGCTGGGCGAACTTGCGCACCTGAGCGCGCCTGACCTTGGCGCCGTCGCCGTGCGCGCCGCAGTGAAAGAAGCCGGCGTTACGCGCGCCGATACGATCTTCATGGGCAACGTGCTCTCCGCCGGCCAAGGCCAAGCGCCCGCGCGCCAAGCCGCGCTCCACGCCGGTCTTGATAACGGCACGCAAGCGGTGACGCTGAACAAAATGTGCGGCTCCGGTCTGCAAGCCGTAGCCATGGCGCGTCAGGCTTTGCTCTCCGGCGATAGCGACGTTGTCATCGCAGGCGGCATGGAAAGCATGACGCGCGCGCCGTTTCTGATGACCAAGCACCGCACCGGCCAAAAATACGGCCACGACAAATTGTTTGACCACATGGCGCTTGATGGCCTGGAGGACGCTTACGAAGGCCTCGCCATGGGCGTCTATGCGGATCAGACCGCTAAGGAATATCAATTCAGCCGCGAGTCGCAGGATAAATACGCGCTGGAAACGTTGCGCCGCGCACAATCGGCGACCGCGGAAGGCCGCTTCAAGCGTGAGATCGCCGCCGTCGAAACCAAAGCCGGCATCCTCGACACCGATGAACTCCCGCGCAAAGCCAAGCCGGATAAAATCCCGTCCTTGAAGCCGGCCTTCACCGAAGGCGGCACCGTCACCGCCGCCAACGCGTCCGCAATTTCGGACGGCGCAGCTGCACTCGTGCTGATGCGCCGCGGCGATGCCGAAAAGCAGGGGCGCAAGATCATCGCCACCGTCGTCGCGCAAGCCTCGCACGCTCATGAGCCGCAGAAATTCACCACTGCGCCGGTGCCGGCGATTCAAAAAGCGCTCGCGCGCGCCGGCTGGAAGACCAGCGACGTCGATCTCTGGGAGATCAACGAAGCCTTCGCCATCGTGCCCATGATTGCGATGAAGGAGCTCGGCATCAGCCACGACATCATCAACGTCAACGGCGGCGCCTGTGCGCTCGGCCACCCGATCGGCGCTTCCGGGGCGCGCATCCTGGTGACCTTGCTCGCCGCTATGGAAACGCAAAACGCGAAGCGCGGCGTCGCTTCGCTCTGTATCGGCGGCGGCGAGGGCATCGCGCTTGCCGTGGAGCGCGCGTGAACGAAAAACTTCTCGCGCATTTCGCCGAGCAAGCGGTGTTCTGCGCCGCGCTCGGCTCGCCGTTCACGGCTGAGCTCATCGAGCGCATACGCGAGGACATTATCGCTGGCGGGCCCACACACACGCTCGTCGGCAACTGGCCAACAGACCCTCGCGCCGATGCTCTTTCTTTGCGTCTCACCGGCGCTGCGCATGCAGCAGTACTGACCGGTCGCGATCCGGTGTTGGCGGCGCTTTACCCCGCGAACAATCCAGATTGGCGCATGAGCGATGTTTGGCCCGCTGTACGCGCCGTCTTCGCACGCGACCAAGACTGGGTACGCGCTTTCATCAGCTCAGCCCCGCAAACCAACGAAACGCGCCGCTCCATCGTGCTGCTCGCGTGCTTCCTGCACTTCGCACGCGAATGGCCGGGGCCGATCGACATGCTTGAACTCGGCGCCAGCGCCGGGCTGAATCTTCACTGGGACAAGTTCGCTTATCGCCCTAACGGCTGGTCATGGGGCGGTGAAAGCCCCGTGGTGGTCGATACCGACTGGCACGGCCCGCCGCCGCCGCTTGATGCGCCGCTGCGGATCCGCAACCGCGCCGCCTGCGATCTCAATCCGCTCGACATCAATGACGAAGCGCAGCGTTTGCGCCTCCGTTCCTACATCTGGCCCGATCAACCCGATCGCCTCGCGCGCTTCGATGGCGCGGTGACGTTGGCAAGAGCGAACAACGCGCACGTCGATCGCGCCGACGCCGCTGAGTGGATCAGCGCCAAGCTCGCCGCCCGCGCCGATGACGCTGCAACCGTGATCTATCATTCCGTCTTCCTGCAATACCCGCCGCGCGAAGCCCGCGACGCGATCGTCAGCGCCATCGAAAAAGCCGGCGCCAACGCCACGGCGCGCGCGCCGCTGGCCTGGGTGCGGATGGAGCCCGAAGGCCTCTTCGGCGGCGACATCAACAGCGCCCGCATGGTTTGCGACCTTATCAGCTGGCCCGGCGGCGCGCGCCGCATCGTCGCCCACACAGACGGCCACGTCCGCGTCGTCGCCGCTGTTTGAAGCTCATCGCTTCGTGATCAGCGCAGTACTGACGCGCCGTGTTTGACCCGTTATGCTCGACAAAATTCTAGTGGGAGCGGCGTATGCTGAGAGTCTCCGGGCTCATGATTGTCTTGAGCGCTGTCTTTGCACCCGCTGCGTTCGCTCAAACGCCCGAGCACTTGGCCGCAGTCGAACGCGCCGCCGCAACCGGATGGGATATCTACGAGCATGACCAGGCCGCGTGGCGCGGCACTGACGCGATGCTCGCCGAAATACGCGATCCGCGCGGCGAAGGATTGAGAGGTTGGATTACCGAGCGGACGGCAGAGGGCATCCAAGTGCTCTTTCTGAGATCGAACGGCGAGAGCACTGTCGCCGTTTATCGCGCGCTTTATCGCGATGGCGCTTTGTTAGAGCGCGGCCGCATCAACCAGCCGCTGACGGCCGCGCAAGAACGCATCAACCAAGCCCGGCTGATCGCCATCGCAGCGCCGCTGCCGCAACAATGTGCGGAGCGCTACAATAGCGTAACCTTGCCGCGCGCAACGCCCGGGCCTGACGGCGCCGACATCGACGTTTACTTGATGCCAGCCATGAGCGTGACCAATGAAGCGCCCTTCGGCGGCCACTTCCGCTTTGCCGTCGACACCAGCGCCGGCGTGGTTCGCGAAACCCAGCGCTTTACCAATAGCTGCATCACGCTGTCTTTTGAGCCAAACACGGCCGGGCTCATGATCTCGCAGACCATTGGCGAGACACCCACTGAAATTCAAGTTTTTGAGAGTCTGACGACACGCCTGCGCGTCAACGTCGTGAGTCAGTCAGGGCATTGGTCCATTGACGGCCGCAACGTTACGTACGTCGAGCCATATCCGGCGCGATAATTCAGCGCCGCGCAGAAAAATTAAACATCCCGTCCCATGCCGCATCGAGCTTTAGCAGCGCATCGGCCGGCGCGATCGCATTGTAGACGCCGCCGTCGCGAAGCACCAAGCCGAGACGCTCGATCTTCGCCAGCGCGTCATTGATCTCGAAATCCACTTCGAGGCCGAAGCGGTCCTTCAAGTAAGACTCTGCCGCATTGTCGATTTCGCCTTTCGCCATCGGCCGTTCGGCGTGGCGCAGGACGTAATAGGCGAGGAACGCTTCCTTTGCGTCTTGATCTTCGCCGGCGCCAATCAACAGATCGAGCACGCCCGCATTGTTGGCGAGATTGCGGAAATAGACGGTGTCCGCGAGCTGTTTCTGATAGCGCAATGTCTGCGCCTCGTATTTCAGCCGCTGCCGCATCACGAACGCGCCGACCGCGACCAGGCCCGAAATCGCCGCCAGCGCACGCTTCAGCTCATCGTCCTCGATCACGCCCTGCGCGCCGAAATAGCTGGCCAGCACCGCAAACAGCACCGTAATCGCCGGCCATAAATTCAGCAGCACCGGCACGCCCGTCGCCACCGCGGGCGCTGCCAGAAATACCTGATCGCGCGGCCGCATGCTGGGCTTTGCGCCGGGATGCAACGTCACCAGCTCTGGCGTCGCGACGTTGCGGAAGTGCTTCACCAAAGCAGCGCCTGGCCGCATGCCGCGCCGCATCTGCGCAAACGCGCGTTCATCGGCGCGCTCCACTTCGTCTTCGCTCTTGAAGCCGACGAGCACGACAACGTCGTTCATCACCTCGGCCTGCACCAACTCCTTACGGAGGCCAAGCCAGGTGCGGTGTTCCAGTTCTTCTGAGCGCGAGCCGCGCGCGAAATAGCGGATGCGGCGGATCCCGGCCATGGACGGTTTGATCGCAAGTCCAGTCAGCTGCTTGGTCGCGCGTTGTGTCTGCACCGATGTGGGGTCGATCTCGGAATAATTGGCGCGCTTCAGCGTTTCGATCAAAGCTTCCTCGAACGCTTCGAAGGCTGCGGCGCTGACATCGCGCGTGGAGGGCGGTGCGTCTGGATCAAGCGGATCGTACAGCGCCCGCAAGCCTTCCAGCCGCGCATGAGCCTCGTGGTGCAAGAGTGAGCCCAGCAGGTTCAGCATGTCGCGCGTGGCCGTGTCGCCGCCGGCGTCTGCGGCAATGGCTTCCGCCAGTTGTGATTTGCGTGCGGCTATGAAACCGTCGCGTCGGGCGCTTTCGGACATGCGGCCAGTGCTAGCCTAGGTGGCGGCGCCGCGCTATGCGGCTTTGGGGAGCAGTGTCGGCGGGCGGCCGGCGCGACGAGGAGGCGGGGATGCGGATTTGGGTGCTTGCGGCGGCAGTCTGGGCGGCCTTGGCGGGCGGCGCGTACGCCCAACAGCAACAGCCGCAACAACAACCCGTTGATCCGTTTGGCGGCCGTTTCGGCGTCATGGAAATCGTCCAGCCCCCGACAGAGGCGGCGCAGCAGTTTCAGCTCATGGCGAGCGCGCTGGCGAACCTTGAGCCGCAACGTCGCCGCCGTCAGGACGTCTACATCTTATCGATGGCGCTGTGGGGCGATCCAGTGTTCTCGCGCGAAGCCAGCCAAGCTGAAGCGATTTTGCGCGAGCACTTCAATGCCGAAGGCCGCTCCATCATTCTCGCTGCTTCGGGGCCGGGCCCGCGCACCTACCCAGCGGCCACGCCAAACAATATCGCCGCCGCAATCGGCCACCTCGGCTCCGTGATCGATCCGAATGAAGACCTGGTCGTGGTGTTTCTGACTACGCACGGCGCGCCCGATGGCACCGCCGCAATTCGCGAACACAACCGCATGTTTGGCGGCCTGCGTCCGGAGCACTTGGCCTCCATGCTTGGTCAAGCCGGCATCCGCAATCGCGTAGTGATCGTGTCGTCCTGCTTTTCCGGTGCGTTTATTCCGCACCTCGCCAACGACAACACCATCGTCATGACAGCCGCGCAACACGATCGATCGTCTTTCGGCTGCCAGCCTGAAAATGAGTGGACGTATTTCGGCGACGCGTTGTTCAACACCTCGCTGCGCAACGGTGAATCCCTGATCGAAGGCTTCGACAGCGCGAAAGTTCTGATTGAGCGCTGGGAGCGCGAGCGCGGCATGAGCCCGCCCTCGAACCCACAACGCTCAGTGGGCCGCATCGCCGAGGGCATGGTCCGCAGCGCCGAGCGCCGCCGCCGCTAATCTTTCAGATGGTCGGACACCAGTTCAAGCGGCGCTGACGTCGTCCGCTTCGGCACCCGCATCACGATGCGCGACTGCACATCGGAGACCAGCCCAAGCGCCAGCATCTTGTCGCGCAGGAAGTCGTCATACGCGTGCATGTCGCGGGTCACCACGCGCAGCATGTAATCGACGGCGCCGGTCACGGTCGCGCACTCGACCACTTCCGGCCATTCCACAATCGCCTTCTCGAAGGTCTCGAGATTCTCGCGCGACGGCAGCGAGAGCTTCACCGTCGCAAACACTTCGAAGGTTAGACCAAGCTTTTCCTGATCCAGCAGCGTCACCTGCCGCAGGATCACGCCCGCCTTTTTCAGCCGCTCGATCCGCCGCCAGGCGGGCGAGGAGGAGAGGCCCACGCGCTCGGCGATCTCAGCGATGGAGAGGCTGGCGTCGCGCTGCAGCAGATCGAGAATTTTGGCGTCGACCGCATCGAGCTCTTCGGACAATGTTTCCTCTCCCGCGCCATGTCTGGGATGAATATTCCCATGGTGGCGAGGATGCCTCCCCTCGGCAAGGCAAAACACGGCTTGGGAGACAGGATTTTGCGTTTGCCGCCGCCGCCGCTCCCGCCGGGCGCACAACGCTTGCGGAGCCGCCCCCTCCCGCGTAAATGTCCCGCCCTTCGGTGGCGTAGCTCATCTGGTTAGAGCGTGGGATTCATAACCCCAAGGTAGGTGGTTCAAGTCCACCCGCCACCACCAAGTTTGAAGCGGTCAACGCTGTTGCTCCCCCTGGCGCAAAGTCGGCCGCGTTAGGCGGCATGGAGCGCGCCGGTGCAGGCGCCAGCGGCTGCAGTCCATTTTATCTCTGCTTAAGCAATTGGCCCGCACTGGGTTACGTATGTCGCCAGAGCAGGCCGTTGCATTTCAGAGCTCTTTTGCACACGCCCGGCGTCTTGGGCCGATTTTCGCCGCCACCTTTTATCGCGAATTGTTCGCCATCGCGCCCGGGCTGCGCGTGCTGTTCGGCAACGACCCTGTAGAGCAGGGCAAGCACCTGATGCGCGCGTTGAACCAGATCGTTGACGGCATTGATGCGCCAGACAGCGTTTTGCCTTTCATACGTGCGCTTGCTGTGCGCCACGTAGGCTACGGCGTTGAGGCGCGCCATTACATCGCCTTCGCAAAGGCCCTTATGCGCACGCTGCGCCACGAGCTAGCGGAAGACTTTACGCCGCCGGTGCATGAGGCTTGGGGCGCGGCGATCAAGCTTTTGTCTGAAACGATGATGGAAGCGGCCTATGGCGCAGGCGATGCGCAAGTGGAAGCGGCGCCGGGGCGTGCGGCGGCAGCTGCGACGCCGGGCGGCCGATAAGCCGTCGCCGCTTGGGATCGACTAAGGCGGCGCATGAGCATATTTTCCGATCTGCGTAAGGGAAGAATGCCATGAGCTATGCCGTCGGCCCCGGCGATCTGGTTCTTTGCGTCAATGCCGCTCCTAATCACGTTACTGGAGAGCCAGTGCCGCTCGTTGCCGGCGAGACCTACACGGTCGGCGCCGTTATGGATTTCGCATGCCCGTGTGGGCGATCGGATGCTTTGCTTGATGTCGGCGTCGACTTCGCATGGTGCCAGACCAGATTCCGGCTTCTGCCTAAGCCGAAGTTCGAAAGCAGAATAAGCAGCGCTTCCGTCCCGAAAGAGACGGTGCGATGAGCGGCTAGAAGTCGAGCGGCGCTCAGCCAGCGTCTAGTGAAGGGGAGCGCTTGTGACTGCATCCATTATCGTCTCTGCGAGCGCCGAGCCCGCGGATCGCGAGATCATCGCGTCAGGCATTCGTGCGTTCAACGAGAGTCGCGCTGGGCCAATCGAAGCGAGCGCGTTGGCGGTTCTCTTAAAGGATGACACCGGTGCAACTGTGGGCGGCCTTTGGGGGCGCACGAGCTTTGGATGGCTGTTCGTAGAATTGTTGTTTGTACCGGAACCTCTAAGGGGGCATGGCCACGGGTTGGGCCTGCTACAGGCGGCGGAAGACGCCGCAAAGGCAAGGAACTGCCACTCGGTTTGGCTCGATACCTTCGATTTTCAGGCGGTGGGATTCTATGAGCGCCTTGGGTATCGCCAGTTTGGGCTACTCGAAAAGTATCCGCGCGAGCATACGCGGCGCTTCATGTGCAAGTCGTTCTGATCGCTCGGTCTTGGAACGTGAACGGCGCGCGCCGAAGTGCTAGTTCGAGGCGTATTTGGAGCGTTACAAAACCGGGCGGCGCAGGTGTGCGTAGGATGAGTTATGACTGAAAATGGCAGCTCCTCGAATGGCTTGGCGACCGCAGCTGGAAAGGCGAACCAGCTCTGGGCGGACTTTGTGCCGGTTATCGCCTTCGTGCTGGTCTATAATGTCTTTCGGCGCGTCGAACTGTTTGGCGGTCTGATCAATGCAGACACGGCCCTGTTCTGGGCGACCGGTGTGCTGATCGCGCTGACGTTCGGGTTTTTGGCGCGCCAGGTCATCGTCGGTGAACCCGTCTCGCAGATGATGTTGCTGTCTTCGGCGATTGTTGGCGGGTTCGGCCTGATTGGCATTCTGCTGCAAGAGCGCGCATTCATCTACGTGAAGCCCACCATCCAGCAACTGTTCATGGCGGTGATGATTTTGGCGCCGATGCTGTTTGGCAAGAATCTCTGGAAATCGCTCTTTTCTAAAGTCTTTGATCTGCCGGACTTTGCCTGGCGCACTCTGGCGATCCGCTGGGCCTTGTTCTTCATTGCAATGGCGCTGTGGAATGAATTCTTGTGGCGCACCTATGTGCCAGCGTTCGAGGCCCCGCTCGTAATGGCGGGAATTCCAGTGGCGCCCGCCGGCGCCTATGAGTGGTTTGGACTGACGTTTGGCGCGCAAGATGCGGAAGACGTTTGGGCGAACTGGAAACTCGGCAACATGTTGATCGTCTTGGCGTTTGGTGCGCTCAATACGCCTTACATGTTGAAACACTTGCGCGAGCCGAGCCCCGAGACGGCGCAAGTGACTTAAATTGGTTGCGAGCGGTAGGCTGGCCAATCAACAACAGTGAGCGCCGCGCGTTTGCTAACTGGACGCTGAAATCCAGCGCGCGGCTTGGAGAGACGGCCACATGATCCTCTTCGTGCATGGTGTCCCGGATACACCAGAGTTGTGGCGGCCGCTGATCGCTGCGCTGGACCTCAGCGCCGACGCGTACCAGGCGCCCGCCTTGCCGGGGTTTGGCGTGCACATTCCGCACGGCTTCAGCGCCACCAAAGATTCTTACGTCTCCTGGTTAGTCGGTGAAATGGAAAAGCTGGGCGAACCGATCGACCTTGTTGGTCATGATTGGGGCGCGCTTATTGTTCTGCGCGCTGCGTGTTTGCGGCCAGACCTTGTTTCGAGTTGGTGCGTGGCGAACGCCGTGATCGACGCGCAATATCGAGGACATCGAACTGCCCGGGCCTGGGCCACACCGGTGCTCGGTGAACTTACCATGCTGGCGATGCGCAATACGGCGCGATTGGAGCAGGGATTGGTTTCTGGCGGTATGCCGCCGGCTCTCGCGAAAGTGGAAGCCCCGCATGTTGATAAGGAGATGCGGCAGTCGATCCTGAAACTTTATCGCTCTGCTAAAGGTTTGCGATTTGAGGGTGATTGGGTTGAGAATCTTCGAAAGCTGCCCACGCGTGGCCAAGTCTTCTGGGGTGAGACCGATCCCTTCGTTGAACTCACTGTAGCTGAGCGGTTCGCCCGCGAGCGCGGCGTCCCGCTCCATGTCGAGAAGGGCGCCGGTCACTGGGCTTGCAATGAGCGGGCGTATCAGTTCGCCGCAGTGCTGAGGGCTCATTGGTCTCGCGTTGGCTGACGCTCGTGGCCCACCCCAAACGAGACGCGGCTAAGTCGAAATCCCGCTTTTGATGACGAGCAAAAAGCTTATCCCACACCTCCAAAGCTGCCGTATCATCCACGCATCGCTCCGCTGGAGGGCAGTTGGCCAATGTTCGAACCAATGCGACGAGCGATATGATTGAGCGTGGAGTGTGAGCGAAACTAACCGCGCGCACTGAAGCCCGAGGGAAAGCCCTGATAAGGCGGAAACGACGGGAGTACGCACCAGGGACTGTCAACGAACAAGACAGCCTGCACGCTGCCGGCGCTGAGCCACGGGAGTGAAAAACCTCCTCGCGCCAAGCCGGTAGAAATCGATCATGGGACGCGATGGATCGCGTCTATTCCGCGCTGTTCACGCAGCGCACTAACGAGACGAGACCCATCGCGTCCCGCTCTCCAATTTTTCGGCGCAAGCCAACAAGGATGACGCGCGCCTTAAGGCCGGATGTGTCCCGCGCCGTGAACCACGTATTTGAACGTCGTCAGTTGCTCGGCGCCGATCGGACCGCGGGCGTGGAGGCGGCCGGTGGCGATGCCGATTTCACCGCCGAAGCCGAACTCGCCGCCGTCCGCAAATTGCGTTGAGGCGTTGTGCAGCACAATGGCGCTGTCGACCTCGCGCAGAAACCTTTCTGCAGCATTCGCATCTTCCGTGACGATGCATTCCGTGTGACCGGAGCCGTAATGCGCGATATGCGCCATCGCTGCCTCGATGCCATCGACAACGCGGATCGCTAGCATCGGCGCCAGATATTCGGTGCGCCAATCTTCGTCGCTGGCCGCGTCCATGGCGACGATCGATTGCGCTTCTGCATCGCCACGCAAAGTGCAGCCTTGCGATCTCAGCGCCTCAGCGATCGTCGGCAGCAAAGCGCCCGCGACGGCGCGGTCAATCAGCAGCGTTTCAGTGGCGCCGCACACGGAAACGCGGCGCATCTTGGCGTTGACCGTGATCGACACGGCTTTGTCAGGCGCCGCTGCGCTGTGGACGTAGGTATGGCAGATGCCCGCCAAGTGCGCGAACACCGGCACACGCGCCTCTTGCTGCACGCGCGCCACCAGCGCTTTGCCGCCGCGCGGAATAAGAACATCGATGGCGCCGTCGAGCCCGGCCAACATCATGCCAACAATGGCGCGATCAGTGCTCGGCGCCGACTGGATCGCATCCGCCGGCAGCGCCACTTCGACCAAGCCTTCTCGCAACGCGTCGACGATCGCCGCCACACTCGCCGCGCTATCGCTGCCACCGCGCAAGATAAGCGCATTGCCCGCCCGCAACGCCAACGCGCCAGCATCAGCCGCAACGTTCGGCCGGCTTTCGAAGATCATACCAATGACGCCAATCGGCGTCCGCACGCGCTCAATGCGCAACCCATTGGGCCGCGACCACTCGGCCATCACTGCACCCACCGGATCAGCGAGCGCCGAAATCGTATCAATGCCATCGGCAATGGCTCGCAGACGCGCTTCATCCAGCAGCAATCGATCCAGCAGCGCTGCGCTCAACCCGTTTTCTTTGCCTCTGGCGATATCCGCCGCGTTGGCTTCCAGGATCGGACCAGCGTGCACGCGCAGGCGCCGCCCCATCGCTTCGATTGCAGCGGTGCGCTGTGCCGACGAGGCGATGGCAATCGCTTTCGCCGCCTCGCGTGCGCGCCGACCGAGCTCGCGCATCTGCGCCTGGAGGGCGTCCGCGCTCATCCGATCAGCACCAGATCATCGGCGTGAATGATTACGGCGCTCCCGGCATAGCCCAGGGCTGTCGCTAGATCGCCGCTGCGCAAGCCGCGAATGCGGTTTGCGTCCGCAGCATCGTAGCGAGAGAGCCCTCGACCGATCTCCGCGCCGGCTTGATCGATAATCCGCACCGCGTCGCCCTTTTCGAACTCACCCGTGACGGAGTGGATTCCGGATACAAGCAGACTCTTGCCGCCCCGCAACGCGCTTGCAGCGCCCGCATCAATCGCAATCGCGCCACGCGGCGAAAGCGTTCCGGCGATCCAGCTTTTATATGCAGCGCGCGCGGTCGCCTGCGGCAAAAACCAAGTCGCCCGGCCGCCGTTCATCAGCCCGCGCAAGGGATGGAGTGTCGTCCCGTGCGTAATCACCACCGCGCAGCCCGCGCCGGTCGCGATCTTCGCCGCTTCGATCTTTGTGCGCATGCCGCCGGAGCCAAGTGCGCCGGGATCGCCAGCCATCGCCTCGATCGAGGGCGTGATCGCGGTCACTTGTGCAATGAACGAGGCGTTCGGCGCCAGGCGGGGATCGCTTTCGTAAAGGCCGTCGATGTCCGAAAGCAATACAAGCACGTCGGCGGAAACCATTTGCGCAGCGCGCGCGGCGAGGCGGTCATTATCGCCATATCGGATTTCGGCGGTGGCGACGGTGTCATTCTCATTGATCACCGGCACTGCGCCGAGCTCAAGCAGCGCCTCCAACGTGGCGCGGGCATTGAGCCATCGGCGGCGCTGCTCGGTGTCGTCCGCCGTAAGCAATGCCTGAGCCACCGGAATCGAGTGCGGTTCAAACGCGCGCTCATATGCGGCCATCAAGCGCGATTGCCCGGCCGCCGCGGCCGCCTGCTTTTGCTCCAGGCGCAAAGCTTTCGGGAGCCCAAGCCGATGGCGGCCAATTGCGATTGCGCCCGAAGAAACGATCAGCACTTGCTGGCCGGCCTCACGCATAGCGGCGATATCGTCGGCCAGCGAAGCGAGCCACGCCACAGCAGGCGCGCCGCTTTCCGGATCCACCAGAAGCGCCGAGCCAATTTTTATAACGACGCGTCTTGCGGCGGACAGCATGGGCCGGTTCTAGATGGCGTGACGATAATGATCCAGCGCCGCGCGCTAGGCCGTCTCCGGCACGAGATCAGCGACAGTGTGAAGGTGCGTGCGGACGGCAGCGCCATAACGCTCAATCAGATCGAACGTGAGTTGAGCTGGCCGGAACCGGAAACCGTCGATCTCACCCGCCGGCGTCACTTCCGCGGCGGTGCCGACGATGAAGCATTCCGAGAAGCTCGGCAGTTCGGCCGGCTCGATCCGAGTCTCGATCACCCGAATGCCAGCCTTCCGCGCGATCGAAATGACAGTCTGCCGCGTAATGCCATCGAGGAAGCAGTCAGGCGTCGGCGTATAAAGCGCGCCGTCACGGACGAAGAAAATATTCGCGCCTGTGGTTTCGGCGATCGCGCCGGTGCAATCGAGCATGAGCGCATCGTCGTAACCGGCGCGCTCGGCGGCATTCTTGGAGACGGTGCAGATCATGTAGAGGCCGGCGGCCTTCGCAGAGGTCGGCGCCGCTTCGGCGGGCGGCCGGCGGTACTTGGCCCAGCACAAGCGCACGCCCTGCTTGATCCGCTCGGCATCGAAATATTTCGGCCACTCCCACACCGCGATTGCGACACGCGTCCGTGTTTGCAGCGCCGAGACGCTGAGTTGCTCCGCTCCGCGCCAAGCGATCGGACGCAGATAGCAATCGGAAAAGCCATTGCGGGCGCACGCCTCGATGCAGGCGCGGTTGATCTCGCTCTGCGTGAAGGGAATCTCAAAATCGAGCAGCTCAGCGGAGCGAAACAGCCGGCGCGTATGCGCCTCTAGTTCGAAGATGCGGCCCTCGTACATGCGCACGCCTTCGAACACGGCCGAGCCGTAGTGCAGCGCGTGGCTGAGCACGTGCAGGTTGGCGCTGCGCCATGGAACGAACTGGCCATCCAGCCAAATCCATCCATCGCGATCATCGAAGGGAACTAACGCCACGAGCTTTCTCCATTGGTCATCTGGCGCTCATCCCCAGTGCATTTGCGCGTAGGAGGCGCGCGGCGCTGCGCGCAGCAATTCATCCGCAATGGTTTCGGCCATTGCCCGGCAACCAAGTTCACCGCCAAGGTCGGCAGTACGCGCGCCGCGCGCGATCGCCGTATCGACCGCGGCCTCGACAGCGCTGGCTTCGTCTTCCTGCTTCAGGCCGTAGCGCAGCAGCAATGCGATCGAGAGAATGGCGCCAATCGGATTGCAGATATCTCGGCCAGCGATGTCAGGCGCAGACCCGTGCACCGGCTCGAACAAGCCAGGTCGATCTGCACCGAGCGAAGCGGATGGCGCCAACCCGATGGAGCCGCCAAGCACGGATGCCTCGTCGGACAGAATGTCGCCGAACATATTCTCGGTCAGGATCACGTCATAGGCGCGTGGTTGCCGGATGAGCTGCATCGCAGTGGAATCCACCAAGGCATGCTCCAGCTTCACATCGCGGAAGTCGGCATCGTGGATGCGGGTGACGACTTCGCGCCACAGCTTGCTGGTTTCGAGCACGTTGGCTTTATCGACCGAAGTGAGCTTGCCGCGACGCGCGCGAGCGGCGGCGAACGCGGCGCGCGCGATGCGCTCGATCTCGCCGACCGTGTAGAGGCATTGGTCACTCGCGAACGTATCGGTGCGCTGTTTCTCACCGAAGTACGAGCCGCCCGTGAGCTCGCGGAAGATGACGAAATCAGTGTCGGCGACGATATCCCGGCGCAGCGGGGATTGATCGAGCAGGTCATCATACACGCGAACGGGGCGGATATTCGCGAAGACGCCGAGCGCACGGCGAAGTTCGAGCAAGCCCTGCTCGGGGCGACGCGGGCCACGATCCCATTTCGGGCCGCCGACAGCGCCGAGAAATACCGCGTCGGCTCGCTTGCACGCTGCGACCGTCTCTGCAGGAAGCGGCTCGCCCGTGGCGTCGATGGCAGCGCCGCCGATCAAGTGAGAGTCGAAGGTGAAGCGACAGTGAAATCGCTCAGCGACTGCATGCAGCACTTCTTGTGCCGCGCGCGTGACCTCGGGGCCGACCCCGTCGCCCGGCAAGAGCGTGATGTTAAAGTTCTTCATGCGGGTCTCGATTCAAAGGCTTCGATGGCGGGCAGGCGCTCCAGCAGCCAACCCAGGGTGTCGACGCCGTCGAGAAGACAGCGCCGGGCGAAAGGTTCGGTCTCGAAAGAAATCGGCGGCTCGTTGCCAATCGAAAGCTCGGAGCGCTCGAGATCGATGATCACGCGGCCGCCCGGCTCGGCGAGCAAACGCGCGTGTGTCTCGGGACCGACGCAGATGGGCAGCAGTCCGTTCTTCAATGCGTTTGATGCAAAGATGTCAGCGATGCTCGTCGAGATCACCGCGCGAAAGCCAAAATCGAGCAGCGCCCAGGGCGCGTGTTCACGCGACGAGCCGCACGCGAAATTGTCGCCGGCGACAAGCACGCGATGTTCAGTCGTATCGACCGTGTTCAGCGGCGCGTCAGGGAGGAGATCGCCTTGAGCATCATAGCGCCAATCATAGAACGCCGCCGCGCCCAGACCCTTTTGGCTCGTGGTGGTCAAGAACCGCGCCGGAATGATCTGATCGGTGTCGATGTTGGCTTGCGGCAGCACGAACGTGCTTGAGGTCAGCGTAGTGAAGCGTTCAGGCATGCTCAGTCTCCCGCGCGAATGTCCGCGGATCGGCCAGGACGCCTGCGATAGCGCTTGCCGCCGCTGTTGCGGGACTTGCCAGGATCGTGCGCGCGCCTTTGCCTTGGCGGCCTTCGAAATTTCGGTTCGAGGTCGAGACGGCGAGTTGGCCAGCGCCCACGAAGTCGCCATTCATGGCGATGCACATGGAGCACCCGGGCAAGCGCCATTCGGCGCCGGCCTCGATGAACACACGATCGAGTCCCTCAGCCTCAGCTTGACGCCGCACTGCTTCCGAGCCCGGCACAACCAGCATGCGCACCCCGTCCTTCACGAAGCGACCGCGCAGAATAGCGGCGGCATCGCGGAGATCAGAGATGCGGCCATTGGTGCAGGAGCCGATGAAGACGACATTCACATCATGGTGCGTGTTGGCGACGCCGGCCTCGAAACGCATGTATTCGAGCGCTTTGGATTCGGAGTCGGAGCGCGGCGCTGGGACAAGCGCTCCAACCGCGACGGAGGCATCTGGCGTCGTGCCGAACGTTGCCATCGGCGTGATCTCCGCCGCGTCGATTTCGATTTCGCTGTCAAACACCGCGCCGTCGTCCGTGCGCAGCTCGCGCCATTTGGCGACTGCCGCCTCGAACGCCTCGCTTTGTGGTGCGTGACGGCGGCCACGCAAGAATGCGAACGTCGTTTCATCCGGCGCCACCATGCCGGCGCGTGCGCCGGCTTCGATCGACATGTTGCAGAGCGTCATGCGCCCTTCCATGTCGAGATTGCGGATGCATTCGCCGGCGTACTCGATGACAAAGCCCGAACCGCCGCCGAAACCGATGCGCGCGATCACCGCGAGTGTCAGGTCCTTCGCCAGCACGCCGGGCCGCAAGCGGCCGTTAACGGTGAAACGCATGCGTTGCGGTTTGCGCTGAAGCAGGCATTGCGTCGCAAGCACGTGGCTGACTTCGGATGTGCCGATGCCAAACGCGAGCGCGCCGAACGCGCCATGCGTCGCGGTGTGGCTATCGCCGCAGACGATCACCGTGCCGGGATGCGTGAGGCCCAGCTCCGGCCCGATGACGTGAACGATGCCGCGATCTGCGCTGTCCCAGTCGGCGAGGCGGATACCGTGCTTGGCGCAGTTCTGCCTCAGAGTCTCGACCTGCGCCGCTGCAGCGAGTGTAGCGTAGGGGCGGGCGCCGTCGGCGCCGGCAGGAAGCGTCGGCGTCGAGTGATCGATCGTGGCGTAGGTTCGGTCTGGGCGCCGCACGCAGAGACCACGCTCATCAAGCGCCGCGAACGCCTGTGGACTCGTCACCTCGTGAACGAGGTGCATATCGACGTAGAGCACGGCCGGTGTCTCTTTGGTCTCGGCCTGCACAATGTGCGCGTCCCAGATCTTGTCGAATAGCGTGCGCGGTTGGTTAGGAGGCGAGGACATGGGCGCCTCCGGCCGTTCGTGTGGCGCCCGCTATGATGGCGGCGAGTTCGCCATCGTCGATCTCGCCGATCTCGTCAGCCCGGCGCTTGAAGTCCGCAAACACGGCGCCGAGTTCGTTGCCGTTCAGACGATAGCCCAGAGATTCCGCACGCTGTGCGATGGCGTGGCGACCGGAGTGTTTGCCGAGCACCAGCCGTGTGCCGGCGAAGCCCACATCTTCGGGGCGCATGATCTCGTAGGTGCGGGCGTCGGCGATCATGCCGTGCTGGTGGATGCCAGCTTCGTGCGCGAACGCATTGATGCCGACAATGGCTTTGTTGCGCACAACGGGTGAGCGTGTCAGGGCCGAAAGCAGGCGGCTGGTTTGCACGAGCTTGGTCGTATCGACGCCGGTGTGAACGCCGTAGAGATCGCTGCGTGTCTTGAGCGCCATAACCACTTCTTCAAGCGCGCAATTGCCAGCGCGCTCGCCGATGCCGTTGACCGCCACCTCTACTTGCCGCGCGCCGTTGGCGACGGCCGAGAGCGTGTTAGCGACGGCCATGCCGAGATCGTTGTGGCAGTGCGCCGAGATGACGGCGTCGGGGAACCGCTCTACCCGGCGTGCGACTTCGGCAAAAATCTCGCCAATCTCTTGCGGCGTGGAGTAGCCCACCGTGTCTGGGATGTTCAGTGTTGTCGCGCCTGCTTCAGCGACGGCTTCCATAACGTCGCCAAGGAACTCGCGCTCAGTGCGGATTGCATCCTCTGCCGAGAACTCCACGTCATCGAAAAGCGTGCGCGCGAAAGTTACGGATCGCACGGCGCAATCGAGAACTTCTTGCGCGCTCATATTGAGCTTGGCGGCGCGGTGGATGGGGCTGGTGGAGAGGAAGATATGGATGCGTCGCTTCGGTGCGCTCTGCAGCGCGCCATAGGCGGTGCGGATGTCCTCTTCGCTGGCGCGCGAGAGAGAGCAAAACACAGGGCCTTCGACTTCGCCTGCCACGCGGCGCACGGCTTCGGCATCGCCTGGCGAGGCGGCTGCAAAGCCAGCCTCGATGACGTCAACGCCCAGTTCGCAAAGGACCTTCGCCATCGTCACCTTATCTTCGGGCGACATCGAGAAGCCGGGCGCCTGCTCGCCGTCACGCAAAGTTGTGTCGAAGACCAGAACGCGGTGCTTGTCTCTCGGGGCTGTTACGCTGTGCACGGTACAGCCCCCTCTGAGTGTACGGTGTCAGCGGATGGCGCGATGCGGCGCACGCCGATCAGTCGATCGATCTGTCGAGCCAGCACATCCACGGCGCGGCCGGCGTCGCGTGCGCGCACACCAATACCCACTTCACGATGCAGGCCAGCTTCGGCGAGGCTCATGCGCTCGATTGTGAAGCCGCGGCGCTCGATGAGGCCGATGAGCCGCTGCAGCGAACCTTCGGAGCGGTCGATCTGGATCAGGAGCATTTCGGTCATCAGGCTTCTCCGTGCATCATTTCGGCGTTGCTCTTTCCCGGCGGGACGAGCGGCCAGACATTTTCCTTGGGGTCGATCAGAACATGCGCGAGGCAGGGGCCGGGCGCCGCCAATAGGCGGTCGATCCCCGCTGAGACTTCCTCGCGCTTGGTAATTCGGAACGCGTCGATGCCGAATGCGCGCGCTACGGCGGCGAAATCCGGGTTATCGGAGAGATCGATCTCGCTGAAATTGCCGTCGAAGAACAATTCCTGCCACTGACGCACGAGGCCAAGCGAGGCGTTGTCCAAAAGAACAATTTTCAAGGCGATGCCATAGCGCTTCAGCGTGGCGAGCTCTTGGATGTTCATGATGAAAGAGCCGTCGCCGCTAATGGTGACGACGTGCGCATCGGGGCGCGCGAGCTTGGCTCCAAGTCCCGCTGGCAAGCCGTAGCCCATCGCCCCAAGGCCGCCGGACGTGAGGTGTGCAAACGGCGAAGCAAACCGGCAGTGTTGCGCGGCCCACATTTGGTGTTGGCCGACGTCGCATGCAGCGACGAATGTATCGCCGGCGCGCTCGGAGAGCTCCTTCAGCAAAGCGGGCGCGTAAACGCCTTCGCCGGGCGCATCGTAGCGCGCTTCATGCCGGGCACGCTCGCGCGCGCAGCGCTCGATCCAAGGCGTGATCGCCAAAGGCCGCGGCGACAGCGCCGGCAGCACGGTCTTCACATCGCCCGTGATGGCGATGTGCGCATCGCGGAGTTTTCCGATCTCAGCTGCGTCGATGTCGATGTGTATGACGCGGGCGTGCGGCGCAAACCCTGAGAGCTTGCCGGTCGCGCGGTCATCGAAGCGCGCGCCCAACACGATGAGCAGATCGCACGCTTGAACCGCCTCATTCGCCTCGCGCGTGCCGTGCATCCCCAGCATGCCAAGGTTTCCGGGCCAATCGGGGGCCAGGGCGCCGAGGCCTTGCAGAGTGGAGACAGCCGGGATGCCGGTGTTGCGCGCGAACTGGCGGACTTCCGCCACCGCGTTGGCGATGCGCACGCCGCCGCCGATATAGAGGAGCGGCCGTTCGGCCAGCCCAATGGCCGCTTCGGCGCGGCGCAATTGCGAAGGGTCCAATCGCCGCGCCGTGTCCTTGGCGGGGGTTGCCTGGACGGGCGCGGCGACGACACCGATCTGCACATCCTTGGGCAGGTCGATTAGAACGGGGCCGGGGCGGCCCGAGGCGGCGATGTGAAAGGCTTCGGCAAAGATCGCCGGGATGTCGGCGGGGTCACGGACGATCCATGAATGTTTCACGATTGGCAGCGTGACACCGAGGATATCGACCTCTTGGAACGCATCGGTGCCCATCAACGGCGAAGCCACGTTGCCGGTGATGCACACGAGCGGGACCGAATCCATCATCGCGTTGGCGATGCCGGTGACGAGGTTGGTGGCGCCGGGTCCAGACGTCGCCATGCAGACGCCGACCCTGCCGGTGACGCGCGCATAGGCGTCCGCCGCAAACGCCGCGCCTTGCTCGTGGCGCACCAAGATGTGCTTGAACGACGCTTCGGTGATGGCGTCGTACACCGGCATGATTGCGCCGCCGGGATAGCCGAACACGAACTCGACCCGCTGCGCATCAAGCGCCTCGACAACGAGGCGTGCGCCGGTCTTTGGCGCGGGCAGGGGGGCGATTTTCGGGGCGGCGCTTGAGGCGGTCATGGGATGGCTCAGGCGTTCGTCGATTGCTTCAGCCAAGCCATCCGCTCGCGCAATTGCGCGCCGGTGGTCTCGATCGGATGCGTGCGATCGGCGTTGAGCATGGCGTTGTAACGCGGCTTGCCGGCCTGGTTTTCGAGGATCCAATCGCGGGCGAATGCGCCAGATTGAATGTCCTTCAGCACTTCGCGCATGCGGGCGCGGGTATCATCAGTGATGATGCGTGGACCCGAGACGACGGCGCCGTACTTTGCAGTCTCGGAGATAAAGTCGTGCATCTTCGAGATGCCGCCTTCGTAGAAGAGGTCCACGATCAGCTTCAGCTCGTGCATGCATTCGAAATAGGCGACTGCTGGCTGGTAGCCGGCGTCGACCAGGGTTTGGTAGCCGGCCATCACCAGCTCTTTGGCGCCGCCACACAGCACCGCTTGCTCGCCGAACAAATCGGTCTCGGTTTCTTCCGCGAATGTCGTTTCGATCAGGCCGCCGATCGCGCCGCCGATACCCTTGGCGTAGGCCATGGCCTTGTCGCGGGCGCTGCCGCTCGCATCCTGGTTCACGGCGAATAGCGCCGGCACCCCGCGGCCGCGCACGAATTCGCGGCGCACCAAATCGCCCGGACCTTTGGGCGCGACCAGCACCACGTCCAAGTCTTCACGCGGTTTGACGCGTCCGTAGTGGATCGAGAAGCCGTGCGCGAAGAGCAAGGTGGCGCCCTTCTTTGCCTTGGGCGCGATGATCTCGTTGTAGATCGCTTCCTGCGCCATGTCGGGCGTCAGGAATGCTATGAGGTCGGCGTCGCTGACCGCATCTTCAGGCTCAGCTCGATCGATTTTGTCGGAGGCGGCGTTGGTCCAGCCTTTACCGCCTTTGCGCACGCCTGCAACCACATCGAAACCGAAGTCGCGCAGGTTCTGCGCGTGCGCGCGGCCTTGGCTGCCATAGCCGAGGACGGCGATGCGCTGATTCTTTAGCGCGTCGCTCGTCACATCGTCGGTGGTGTAAACCTGCATCACGAAGCCTCACGTTGCGTTGCCGCGCGCGACTGCGCGGGCGGTGGATTGGGAATGGTGACAGCGCCTTGAGCGCTCGAAGTGACGAGCGCGGCGTATTTCGCGAATGCGCCCACGGGTGGCGGCTTTTGCGGCGGCTTCGCGCGACGTGTGCTCAAATCGGCATCGACATCGATCGAGCGCGCACGCACGTCGATGCGAACACGGTCGCCATCGTGGATGAGCGCGATCGGGCCACCCGCTGCGGCTTCTGGCGCAACGTGCCCCACGACAAAGCCGTAGGAGGCGCCGGAGAAGCGCCCATCAGTGATCAGCGCGACGTTCTGGACGCCCCGGCCTTTGAGCGCCGCGGTGACCTGCAGCATTTCGCGCATGCCTGGGCCGCCTTTGGGGCCCTCGTAGCGGATGACGATGACGTCGCCTTCGCTGATGGCGCCGGCTTGCACCGCTTCAAACGCCGCTTCCTCGCCGTCGAACACGCGGGCGGGGCCTTCGAAGCGTTCGATGTCGTGGCCGGCGAGCTTGATCACCGCGCCTTCGGGGGCGATGTCGCCGTAAATCACCGCGAACGAGCCGCGCGGGATCACGGGCGAAGTGAACGTGCGCACGACTTGCTGGCCCGCGGTCTCAATGGCCTCTTCCGCTTCATCGGTCAGCGATCGACCCGAGACGGTTGGCGTGTCTGACGCCTTACCCGCTTCCAGCAGCCGCTTGGCGACTAGGCGCGTGCCGCCGGCGGCGAAGAGATCATGCGCCAAGAAGCGTCCGCCGGGCTTTAGATCGCAAATGACGGGAGCCGCTTCGCAAGCGTCGTTGCAGTCTTCGATGCCAAACGACAGGCCAGCTTCTGCAGCGATGGCGGTCAGGTGCAGTACGGCGTTGGTGGAGCCGCCGCTGGCGGACACCGCAAGCGCTGCGTTGTAAAGCGAGCGGTGCGTAATGAAGCGCCGCGCCGTTTGGCCTTGGCGCACGAGGTCTACGACTAGATTCCCGCATCGCTCCGCTTCGGCAGCTTTGCCTGGATGCACGGCCGGCACATCGTTTGCGCCCATGGGGGAGAGCCCCATCATGCTGAGCGCCATCGCCATCGTGTTGGCGGTGAACTGACCGCCGCATGCGCCGGCGCCCGGGCACGCCGCGCTCTCGACGGCCTTTAGCCCGTCATCGTCGAGCGCACCGGCGCCGTGCGCACCGATGGCCTCGAAAACATCCTGGATGGAAATGTCTTTGCCGGCGTGGCGGCCCGCCATGATCGTGCCGCCGTAGAGCACAAGCCCAGGCACATCCATGCGCGCCAGCGCCATGGCCGCGGCAGGAATGGTCTTGTCGCAACCGACAATGCAGACGACGCCATCGAGCTGATGGCCCTGGACCGCGAGCTCAATGGAATCGGCGATCACCTCGCGTGAGATCAGCGACGCCTTCATGCCCGGCGTGCCCATCGAGATGCCGTCGGTGACGACGATGGTGTTGAAATCGATCGGCACGCCGCCGGCTTCGCGCACGCCGCGCCGCACTGGTTCAGCCAGATCGCCCAGGTGCATGTTGCACGGCGTGACCGAAGACCATGTGTTCACGACAGCGATCAGCGGGCGCGCAAAATCGTCGTCGCCCAGCCCGGCGGCGCGCAAATACGAGCGCGCAGCAGCGCGGTTTGCGCCTATGGTAACGACCGCGCTTCGGAGCGGCCTTTCGCTGTTCTGGATGGGATTCTTGCTCATCTCGGGTCCGGTAGGCGGACCGCCAAGCAACAAAAAACCCCGCTGCCTTTCGGGAGCGGGGTGATGCTGGCGATCCTGTTTGTAAGGTCAGGTCACATGCAGCCACGCCACTCCGCGCGTAAGAATAAGCGCGAGTACGCAAAGAAGGAGACCTACCGCCGGTACGAGCGCGCGCGTGTCCGCAGCGATCGCAATCGCCGTCGAACGAGAAGAGGTGCGCGCACGCATAGTCACTGAATTGGCTCCCATTGAGAGGAAAACCCAGTTTAGAAATTTGTGCAATGCACAAAATGCGCATTTGCTGAATAGAAATGGAGGCGCCGCTTTAAGTGGCGCCCCCTTTGGGCGGGCCCATCGCGCGTGCGCTTGACTAAGCGCATAGCCGGGCCAGTTGGGGTGAGGGACGCTCGTGGCGTTTCATGGAGAAGATCATGTTGCTGCCGCACGGAACTGTCGTCGCTGTCGTGGACGGCGAGAATTTGGAGCTCTTTCGCAATACCGGGAATGAAGCCGCGCCGGAATTGTCGCCGATGGAGTCGCCGACGATTGAGGGTCACAACAAGGGCGCGGGCGCGCGCCACCATTCAAGCTCGGCAAATCCGACCGGCCACCAGCTCGAAGAAGATTCTCACGCCGCCGCCGTGGCGGACTGGCTCAAGCAGCAGGTCGTGGGAAATAAGATCGCGCATCTCGTCGTCATTGCCCCGCCCAGAACGCTTGGCGAGTTGCGGCAACGCTACGACAAATCGCTAGAAGCGGTGCTGCTAGGTGAGGTGCACAAGGAATTGGTGGGCCGAAGCGCTCAGGACATTCTTGCCGCGCTCCAGTCAGAGTAATTTCGTGGACGTGTCTTCTGCTATCGCCTTGGCGGTTTTCTTCGTAGCAAGCTTTGCGGCCGCCTCGACGGGCGCCGTCTTCCGCCCGGGCGTTTGGTACGCGAATTTGCGCAAGCCTAAATGGACGCCGCCCAATTGGGCCTTTCCGATGGTTTGGTCCGTGTTGTTTTGCGCGATGGCGGTTTCAGCCTGGATGGTTTGGGAGGTCGCCGGTATCTCCGCTTGGCCCGCTCTGGCGCTGTTCGCGGCGCATTTGATCGTCAATGCAATATGGTCGTTTCTGTTCTTCGGACTGAAACGCCTTGACCTTGCAATGGTGGATGTCGTCTGCCTCTGGCTGATGATCGCCGCTCTCATTGCAGTCTTTGCCGGCATAAGCGCATTCTCGGCGCTTCTTCTCGCACCGTACCTTGCCTGGGTAAGCGTGGCCGCGGCGCTGAATTTCCGCCTCCTTCAGATAAACGGTGCGCGCGGCTGAGAGGGGGGAAACCTGGTCTGGGTCGGTGCGCTACCTCGATGCGACCTCTTGGCCGTATCATTCATATTGACCCGACGCGGATCGTGCCCCTTATTGGGCGCTGTAGAGGACGCCCGCTCAGACCATGCGTACTGCCGCTGATCTCACGCTTGCCGCGAGCCCCGCCCGGGGTGCACTGGCGCGTGCGTTCTGCGTTCCTCATCATCACGTCCACGCCGCGCACCACGCGCCGCGACATTGACGCTCTGATCCGCCATTAAACGGAAAGAGCGAAAGCGCTGAGCGCTTTTCGCCCTAGAGCCTTTTCAATTCGCTCAATTCGCATTTCGCGCCGCGTGAGTACGTCATGACCCCTAAGCGTTTGCACATCGCCATTCAAAAGAGCGGCCGCCTGGCCGAGCGCAGCCTCGATCTCATTGGGTCTGCGGGCTATCGCCTGACCAAGAGCGCCAGCGACCTGGCCTACAGCGCCGAAAACGCGCCGATCGATCTTTGGTGTCTGCGAGACGATGACATCCCGACATTCGTGGCCGATGGCGTCGCTGATCTCGGGATCGTCGGCCGGAACGTGCTGGCCGAGCGCGCCGCTGGCGGCGGCAACGGCCTGCACGAAGTGATGGCGCTGGGATTTGGCCGCTGCCGCCTCGCCATCGCTACGCCGGCCGGCTTCGACTATCGCGGGCCGCAATCGCTGCGCGGGCTGCGCATTGCGACCACATACCCCAATCTGCTCAAGCGCTTTCTGGCCGAGTCGGGCGTTGACGCCAGCATCGTCATCATGCGCGGCGCGGTTGAAGTGGCGCCACGCTTGAAGCTGGCCGACGCCATCTGCGACCTCGTCTCCACCGGCGCGACGCTCGAGGCCAATGGCCTCGTTGCGCAGACGACAGTCTTGCAGAGCGAAGCCGTGCTCGTGCGCGCGACGCGAAGTGTGGATCCTGAGTTGGAGCGCGTGGCCGATAGCTTGTTGTCGCGCTTCCGCGGCGTTGTCGCCTCGCAGGGCGCAAAATACGTGATGATGAATGCGCCAAGTTCGGCGCTGGCGCGTATCACCGAAATTTTGCCGGGCGCCGGTGCGCCTACGGTGATGACATTGGCGGGGCGCGAGGATTTGGTCGCGGTGCACGCGGTCTGCCAGGAATCGGTGTTTTGGGAGACGCTGGAGGCACTTAAGGAGGCCGGCGCCTCAGCGATCCTCGTTCTTCCCATCGAGAAGATGATGTGAGGGCGCCATGAAACGCTATGCATGGAGTGAGCTCAGCGCGGACGAGCGTCAGCTCGTGCTGGCGCGGCCCGACCAGCGCTGTTCGCCGGAGGTTTCAGCCTTTGTGCGCCAGCTGTTCGATGAGGTGGCGCAGGGCGGGGAAGAGGCGCTCGCGCGGTGGGCGGTCAAGCTGGATCGCTATGCGCCTGCGATACTCGATCTTGACGCCCTAACTGTCGAGCGAGCGCGCGAAAGACTAGCGCCAGAGGATCTCGACGCCATCGCGTTCGCCGTCGATCAAGTGCGCTTCTATCACGAAGCGACGAAGCCGAAGCCGCAGACGATCGAAAGCATGCCCGGCGTCCGCACGCGCGTTGAGTGGCGGCCGATCGAAACATGCGGCCTCTATGTGCCAGCTGGCAGCGCGCCGCTTGTGTCCACGCTTATCATGCTGGCCGAGCCGGCGCGCGTGGCAGGCGTCGCCCAACGCGTCGTTACAACGCCGCCGGGCTCGGACGGGCAACCGCACCCGGCCATGATCGCCGCGGCCGCCGCGTGCGGGATCGAGCGCTTGTGGGTTATTGGCGGCGCTCAAGCAATTGCCGCGTTGACGCTCGGTGTGTTCACGCCGAAGGCGCTCAAGATTTTTGGCCCCGGGAATGTCTATGTCGCCGAAGCGAAGCGATATGCCGCTGGCCTGAGTGGCGGGCCCGCCATCGATCTGCCTGCGGGGCCGAGTGAGCTTATGGTCATCGCTGATCGCGGCGCAAATGCGCGGTTCGTTGCTGCCGACCTTTTGAGCCAAGCAGAGCACGATGCCGACGCGCAAGTGGTTGTGCTTTCAACATCGGACGAAGTGTTAGCCGAGGTGGAAGCCGAGGTGGAGCGGCAGGTGTCTGGACTCCCGCGCGAAGCGATCGCGCGCCGATCTTTAGAACAGGCGCGGGCTATTCGTGTTGGATCGCTCGAAGTAGCGGCGGCGGTTGCGAACGAATATGCGCCGGAACACTTGTCCCTACAGATGTCTGATCCGGAAGCACTGTTGCGCCTGATCAGCAATGCTGGGGCCGTGTTCGTGGGCGCGCTGAGCGCCGAGACGTTTGGCGATTATGTTGTCGGGCCGAGCCACGTCCTGCCTACGGATGCCGCTGCGAAGGCCTATGGCGGCGTTAGCGCCGCATCGTTCATGAAAAGCTTCGCGGTGCAGACGGTGAGCGAGGCTGGTGTACGCACGATCGCTGGCCCGGCTGCGCGTCTCGCGCGGTTGGAGGGGTTGGAAGCGCACGCGCGCGCCGCCGACGTCCGCGGCGCCGGAATTCAAGCCACGCAGTCGGATGCAGAAGTCATCACCCGTCGGCGGCGCGGAGAGATTACGCGCGCCACTAAGGAGACCGAGATCGCGGTAAGCGTTGACCTCGATCAAGCGGCGCCCGTGCAGATCGCGAGCGGCGTTGGCTTCTTCGATCACATGCTGGAGCAGGTCGCGCACCATGGCGGGTTTTCGTTGACACTGTCGTGCGCAGGCGATCTGCACATTGATGCTCACCACAGCATCGAAGATTGCGCCATTGCGTTCGGCCAAGCGCTGAACACCGCACTTGGCGCACGCCGCGGCATCGCCCGCTTTGGCTTCGTGCTCCCCATGGATGAAGCCGAGGCGAAGATTTCGATCGATCTTGGCGGGCGGCCGTATCTGGTGTTCGAGGGCGAGTTCACTGCATCTGCGCTCGGCGGCTATCCGACCGAAATGACGGAGCACGTATTTCGGTCTCTGGCGCAGGCGTTGGGCGCGACGATCCACGTATCCGTCACGGGTGAAAACGATCACCACAAGACAGAGGCGTGCTTCAAAGCGCTGGGGCGCGCATTGCGGCAGGCCGTGCGCATTGAGGGCGCCGAATTGCCGTCGACGAAGGGCGTCATATGAGCGTCGCGGTTATTAAGCTTGGCGTCGGCAATACTGCGTCAGTCATGTTCGCGCTCGAACGGCTCGGCGCGGCAGCGGAGCTCACAGACGATGCAGCGCGCATCGCTGAAGCGGAGCGGGTGATCTTGCCGGGTGTTGGCGCCGCCGCGGCCGCAATGCAACTTCTCGACAGCGGGTTGCGCCAAGTGCTGCGCAAATTTCCCCGTCCGTTGCTCGGCATCTGCCTCGGGCAGCAATTGCTGTATGACTTTAGCCAAGAAGGCGACGTGGCTGGTCTTGGGCTTCTTGCGGGGGACGTCACTGTTCTTGAACGTACGCCGCGTTTACCGATCCCACATATGGGTTGGAGCGCATTGCAGGTCCAACGCGAGACTGCGCTGTTCGAGGGCGTGACCTCCGGCGAGTACGCGTATTTCGTTCACTCGTACGCGTGCCCTGTGGATGACGCGACAGTCGCGACTGCTGACTATGGGCGCCCGTTCTCTGCCGCCGTAGCGCGCGGCAATGTCTTTGGCTGCCAATTTCACCCAGAGCGATCAGGCGCAGTCGGCGCTCGTGTGCTCAGCAACTTCTTGGCGCTGCCATGCTAATCTTGCCTGCTATCGATTTGCGCGAAGGCGCATGCGTTCGCCTGTTGCAGGGTCGCTTCGATGCCGTGACAAATTACGGCGACCCATTCGCACAGCTACAGCAGTTCGCTGAAGCGGGCGCCACCTGGGTGCACCTTGTGGATCTAGATGGTGCGCGTCTCGGGCGCCCGGCGCAGCATACGCTGATCGCGCGTCTTGCTGAAGAGACCGGGCTTAACGTGCAGTCGGGCGGCGGTGTACGCACGCGCGAGGATGTCGACGCGTTGCTTCGTGCTGGCGTGGCGCGAGTTGTCGTGGGCTCAGTGGCCGTTCTGCGTCCCGCTGAAGCGCGCGAGTGGATCGCCGCATTTGGCGCCGATCGGATATGCATCGCGCTTGACGTGCGCGCGGCGGAGGCGGGTTGGCGCGTCGCGACGGATGGCTGGGCGGCGGACGGCGGAAAGACATTGGAGGAGGTGCTTGGCGCTTTCTCCAAAGACGAACTCAGCCACGCGTTGGTGACAGATATCGCGCGCGACGGCGCCTTGAGCGGCCCCAATCTAGATTTGATGCAAGCGTTCCGAGCACTGCGACCGGATATCGAGCTGCAGGCATCCGGCGGCGTCTCGACGCTGGCAGACTTGGCCGCGCTTAAAGGCGCCGGCGCCAGCGCCGCGATTATCGGCCGCGCGCTTTACGAGAAGCGTTTCACTCTGGAGGACGCCCTTGCCCTCTAAACGCATCATCGCTTGCTTGGACGTGAAAGGTGGCCGCGTCGTAAAAGGCGTGCGGTTCGAAGGTCACGCCGACATGGGTGATCCTGCGGAACTCGCGCGTCGCTACCGGGACGAAGGCGTCGATGAGATCGTCATTTACGACATCACCGCGTCGGCAGAGCGCCGCACGATTGACTATGCGTGGCTTTCACGTGTGGCGCGCGCGCTGGACATTCCGCTCGCCGTGGCGGGCGGCATTCGATCGCGCGAGCAGGCCATCGCCTGTCTCGAGCATGGCGCTGACAAAGTATCCATCAATTCGCCGGCGCTGGAACGACCGGACCTCATCAGTGAGATCGCGGCGGTGGCAGGTTCGCAATGCGTAGTCGTCGGCGTCGATAGCCGGCTTATCGACGGCGCTTGGCGCACTTTTCAATACACCGGTGCGGCAGACACTGTTCGGCAGACGCCGCGTCTCATGCTCGACTGGATTGTCGAAGCGCAGGAGCGCGGCGCCGGCGAGATCGTGCTGAACTGCATGGATCAAGACGGCGTGCGCGGGGGCTACGATATCCCGCAACTCAAAGCGGCGCGCGAGCGACTGACTATCCCTCTCGTTGCGTCCGGCGGCGCCGGAGCAGCCTCGCATTTCGCCGACGTGTTCTTGGAAGCTGACGTTTCGGCGGCGCTGGCCGCAGGGATCTTCCATGCTGGCTTGGTTTCCGTGGGTGATGTGAAACGCGCTGTGCGCGGCGCCGGTTTGGAGGTGCGCCTGTGATTGCGTTTGATGCAGATAAAGTGGACTTCGATAAGGGCGGCGGCCTCGTATGTGCCATCGCGCAGGATTGTCTCACTCTGCAAGTGCTGATGGTCGCCTGGATGGATCGTGCGGCCCTCGACGAAACGCTGGCTTCTGGTGAAGCGACGTTCTTCTCGCGCTCGCGGCAGACACGTTGGCGTAAGGGCGAAACCTCCGGCAACACTCTGAAGATCGTGGAGGTCACGCTCGATTGTGATGGCGACACGCTGTTGCTATCGGTCGAACCCGCTGGTCCGGCCTGTCACCTCGGCACGGTGAGCTGTTTTGGCGCCGCGATCGCGCCTGGCCTCGGCCGCCTTGGCGCTTTGGAGCGCACAATTGCGCAACGCGCTTCCGCTTCGCCGGACGAAAGCGGGACGGCCCGGCTGCTCGCGCGCGGTGTGAAGCGGGTTGCGCAGAAAGTGGGTGAGGAGGGTGTCGAGACCGCACTTGCCGGCGCTGCGGGTGACCAAACTGAGCTTTGTCATGAGGCAGCCGACTTGCTTTATCACCTCACCATCCTGCTCAAAGCGCGCGGCTTGCACCTCAATGACGTGATGGCTGTTCTGGCCGCACGCGCGGAGCAAAGGCCATGACTGGCCCCATCCCGAAGTCCGGCATCATGGACATCGCGGCTTATGTGCCGGGTCGGGCAAAACTGGCGGGCGTGGAGCGGCCGCTGAAGCTGTCCGCAAATGAAAACCCTTTTGGCTGCAGCGAAGCTGCGCGGGCTGCATTCCTTGCCGCCGCCTCGGAGCTCAATCTCTATCCTGACGCCAACACATCGCGTCTGCGCGGCGCCATCGCAGAGAGATTCAAACTTGAGCCGGAGCGTTTAGTATTCGGAGCGGGATCCGACGAAATCTTCGCCTTCGCCGCTCAAGCCTATCTCGGCCCCGGCGATAATGCCGTGCAGCCGCAATATGGATTCGCTGCCTGGGCGATCGCCGTCGCGGCGACGGGCGCTCGTATGAAGTCCGCGCCAGAGCCTGGCTTTGTAGCTGACGTCGATGAAATTCTTGCCGCGGTTGATGAGAACACGCGCATCGTGTTCGTCGCGAACCCAGCAAATCCGACCGGCACTTGGCTTCCGTTCTCTGAGATCGAGCGCCTGCATACAGGTCTGCCTGCGCGTGTTCTGCTCGTTCTGGACGGCGCCTACGCGGAATGCGCGATCGGCATCGAAGGTTTCTCCGAAGGTTTGGATTGGTCGCGCGATAAAGAGAACGTGCTCGTCACGCGGACCTTTTCGAAGGCTTACGGATTAGCGTCGCTGCGCATTGGCTGGGCGTACGGATCGTCCTCCGTGGTTTCCGCTCTCGACCGCATTCGTTTGCCCTTCTCTGTGCCGCGTGCCGGCGAAGCCGCTGCTGTGGCGGCACTTGACGATGACGCGTTCGTGCGGCGCTCCGTGGCGGCGTTCGATCAAGGCCGACGCGAGCTGGACGCCGCGTTGCGGGACAAGGGGTTGCGCACGCTGCCGTCCGCAACGAATTTTGTCACTGCACGCTTCGACGACGCCAAAGCAGCGGACGCCACGTTCGCGCAGCACGGCATACTCGTTCGCCATCTGGCGAACTATGGCATGCCCGATTGGTTGCGCATCAGCATCGGGACGCCAGATGATATCAAGCGCGTCATTGCGGTGCTGCAGCAGGTTCATCCGGCAAAGGCGCCGTAGTCTCGCGCAGAAACGCGATCACCCGCGGCCAACTGTCCGCGCGGGCCGCGGCGTTGCCTTCGACAGTGCCGCCGAGCATGTTGAGGCGTTCGTAGAACGGGTTGTCGCGAGCTATCGGTGGGCCGAACACCAAGTGACCTGCGTCCGCGTACGCGAGCACATGCACTCGCGGGCCGCCGCGCTGCGTAGCGCGTGCTTGCACAGCGCGTGACATCGGGCAAGCCGGCCACATCGTCTCTGCTTCGCCGCACACCAGCATCGCAGCTGCGCGCGCGCGTTCGATCGGGATTGCGGCGCGCTCGGCCGCAGCGCGTTGGTCTGGATCTTCGACGGAGCGATAAACGCTGATCACCCCTTCAGCTTGATTCCACGTTGAGAAGGGCATGGTGGCGATCTCCTGCCCGTCGCTCGTCCAAGAAGAGCTTTCGCTTTGACCGCCGCGCTGCCAGTTGATGCCGTTCCACGCGACGCTCGTCGGCATGCCGGCGACGACGGCGCGCAATTCGGGGTGGCGCGTCGATACCAGCAACACCGCTTCCGCGCCCTTCGAGCCCCCAACGAGCGCCAAGCGTTCCGCATCGACACCGGGTTGTGCGCCGAGCCATTGAAGACCTCGGTCAAATAGTTCGAGCGGAATGCGCTCAAGCGATTCCGACGTGCTGGGCGCGCCGAAATACGCAAGCTGGAAAACGCTAAAGCCCTCGCGTTGCAGCGCCAGCGCCATGTGCTTCACGCCACGGCCCAGGCCGCCTTCCGAGCCGCCGAGCAACAGAATGCCAGGATGTGGGCCGTCGCCGTCAGCGGGATAGTAATTGCCGAAGAGACCAGCCTCCTCCACGCGAATACCGGTGGGGCCGGGATCGAGCACTTCTACTTCCTGCACGCCGTAGCCTTCAGGCGCGAGGAGCCTGAACATGGCTGCGCCGCCAACAAGCGCCGCAACCGTTGCCGCAAGGATTAGCCCGTTCTTCCACCGCATCGCGCGCTCCTTTGACGGTGGCGACAATGGCGTGTGCCCTCGCCACTCGGCAGTGCAAGTGGTCAGAGTGTGCGGATGACAAACATCATGCCGGCTAGAGCCAGCCCTTGTCGCGCGCGATGCGGCCGGCTTCGATACGGCTGGCGGCTCCGAGCTTGGCGGAAGCTTCGGACAAGTAATTGCGCACGGTACCGGGCGATAGATCGAGCACGCGCGCGATATCCTTGTTGGACCGGCCCTCATCTGCGAGACGCAATACGTCGCGCTCGCGGTCGGAGAGTGGGTTGGCCGGTGCATCCCAAGCGGCTTCGGCCAGTTCCGGTGCTATGGCGCGCCCGCCCGCGGCGACTTTTCGAATGGCGGCGGCCAGCACGTCCGCGGGCGCATCCTTCAACAAATATCCCCGTACGCCGGCATCCATCGCACGGCGCAGATATCCCGCGCGGCCGAACGTCGTGACGATGAAGACCTTGGTGGCCAAGTTCTCTTTGGTGATGGCTTCGGCGACATCGAGACCAGAGAGCTTCGGCATTTCGATATCGGAGAGGAGAATGTCCGGCTTATACGCGCGCACTGCGTCCATGGCCGCCGCGCCATCGCCAACGCGCGCGACGATCTCGATGTCGTTCTCAAGCGAGAGCAGGGCCGCCAATGCGCCCAGCACAAGCGCCTGATCCTCCGCGATCACGACCCGGATCATGCCGACGCTTCCAGCGGCACGCGCGCGATCAGCTGCGTTCCCTCTGCACCGCCAGTGACGCTCAGTCCGCCACCGGCCGCAGCGAGACGTGAGCGCACGCCCCCAATGCCGCCACCCTCGCGGACGGCTTGTCCGTCGCCATCATCCGTCACGCTGAGTTCAAGCCCGTTGGCCCCTTCTGTCAGCACGATGCGGCACGTGCGTGCGCCAGAGTGCCGGATCACGTTCGTGATCGCTTCGCGCAGCGCCATGGCAAGCACAGCGCCGGCGCCTTGCTCGATCTCCTCTACGTCGCCCTCGACAATGCAGGCGATGCCAGCGGCCGCAAGCGCCGTCTGCGCGCTGGCGATCTCGCGACCGAGCGTGGCGCCGGTCATGCCAGCGACCGCGGCGCGCACCTCTGCCAAAGTGTCGCGCGCGGCGGCGGCCACTTCACGCATCTCGGCTTCTGCTTTTTCGGCGTCGCGCGGCGCCAGTTTGACGGCGAGGTCCGCCTTAATGGCGATAAGCGTCAGCGTGCGGCCGAGCAAATCGTGCAGGTCGCGGCCGATGCGCTCGCGCTCGGCGGTTGCCGCCATTTGCTTGACTTCGTCCTGCGCACTAGCGAGCGCGCGGTTCTTGTCCTGAAGTGCAGAGCGGGAGATGTTGGCAGCGCCAATCATCAGCATGAAGAACACGCCGAGCGCCCAGTAAAATGGATGTTGCTGCAGAGCAAGCCCGGCAGCCAGCGTGGCTAAAGCGAAGGCGCCGAGAAATATGCCTGCGCGGCGTGCGGGGCGGAGTTCGCCGATCATCGCAGCCGCGTAAATGGCGATGACGGTCCAATTGCTGTGCGTGTAAGCGAGAGCAAACGATAGAAGCAGCGTTGCTATTGCGTAGCTGATGAGGCGAACGCCAGTTGCCGGGATCGATGCGAAATAGAGGCCGAGGAATACGACCAGGCCGATAAGCCCGCCGATTAACTGTAGTGTTGTGGGTGCGTTGATAAACCAGGGAATGAAGAAGAGCGGCAGATACGCCAGCCAGATGATCGGGCTGTCGATGCTGAACCACTTGTGCCGCTCATGCTTCACCATGGTTGTAGAGTCCATGCAAACCTTGCTCTCGGTCAAGCGGCGTGACGACTTTGGCCGGTCCAGGCGAAGATCGCCGCTGCCAACGTGATCAGCGCCAGGGGGCCTGCATGGAGCCAAAGGTTAGCCGCGTCGCTCTGCCCGGCGGCCATCAGCGCTATTTCGCCCAGGTGATAGGACGGCAGCGCCCAGGCGATCGTCTGGATGAACTCGGGCAGCACCGCAACCGGCATCCAGAGACCGCCCATCACTGCCATCGCCAAAAAAAAGATGTTCGCAATCGCGATTGCGCCTTTCTGGCCCAGTCGATAACCGAAGCCGAGGCCGATCAGGGCGAACGGCAGCACTGCGATCGTGTGGACCGTAGCAAGGGTCGCCCACTGCGCCGGCGCCAAGCGCACGCCAGCGAAGATGGCCAGCCCATAGATCAATGCGAAGGCAATGGCGCTGAACACGATCGTCGCCACCAGCTTAGCCGCAATGTGCGCGCCAGCCGGCATCGGCGACAGCCGCTTTAATTCAAGCTGCCCCGTTTCACGCTCGCCTGCGACATTGGCGCCGAAGCCGAACAGGGCCGGGCCCATGACCGCGAATACGCCGAAGGTCGCTAGCGTGCGTGTCGCCATTTCGACATTTCCACTGCCCATGCCGAGCGCGAACAGCGCGTAGAACGCAGGCGGCAGCACGATAGTGGGTATGATAAATTGCGGCATGCGCGCGGACTTGATCACTTCCGCACCAGCTTCGCGGACATAAACGCCAGGCGCGGCGGCGACGAGAGCGGACATTAGGCGGCCTCCTTCACAGTGTTGGCGATGATGTCGGCGAGCGCATCTTCAAGCGAAGCGCTGGTGACTTCAAAATCGGTGAGCGCCGGATCGGCGCTGAAAAGCGCTTCGAGCGTCGCGCGCGCATTCGTAGTCAGAATTGCCGTATCGGCGCCGCGCTGATCCACTTTGGTCGCGCTAGGAAGCATCTTTAGGTGCGCTGGCGAAAGCCCGGTGCGGATGCGGATCGTTGATCCTGCGACCCTAGCTTTGATGGCGGCGGGCCGGCCATCGGCGATAATCTTGCCGTCGGCGATGACGACGATGCGATCTGCGAGGGCTTCGGCTTCGTCCATGTGATGCGTTGCCAGCAGAACACCGACGCCAGCATCTGCCTTTTCACGCACGAGGCGCCACATCGCGCGGCGCGCTTCCGGATCGAAGCCCGTGGTGGGTTCATCGAGGACGAGGAAGTCCGGCGCACCGGCGATGGCGAGCGCGAAGTGCACGCGTCGTTGCTCGCCGCCCGAGAGCTTGTCGCAACGGCGTTTCGCGAGGGCTGTGAGGCCGGCTTGTTCGAGGATGTCTTTCGTTTTGAGGCGGCGTTTGAAGTAGCCTGCGTGTAGCCCCACCGCTTCCGCGACTGTCAGCGCTTCCGGCAAGCCCGCGGCCTGTAACATCACGCCCATGCGCGCGCGTGAGTCAGTGTCGCGTGGGTCGCGGTCGAACAAGGCGACTGCGCCCGCGTCGGCCGCGAGCCTGCCAGTGATCAAGCCGGCGACGGTGGATTTGCCGGCGCCGTTTGGCCCCAGCAGGGCGACGACGGATCCAGCTTCAAGAGCGAAATCGAAGTCCTTCAGAACAGACCGGCCTGAATAGGCCTTCGAGACGCCCTCTAATCTGGCGACGGTCGATGAAGCAGATGGCGACACGGGTGCTCTCCTCGGCGATGCCACGCCAAAAGAGCAGATCCCTGTCGTGCCCGTGAGTGTGCGCCGTCAAGGGCGCGGCATGACAGATGTCATCCCACGCCTAGCCGCTCCTAAAGCCGACCTTTGCGTGCGTGCCGTCGCAAAATGGCTTTGTGTTTGAGTGGCCGCATCGGCAGAGCCGGGCAGCCTCTTGCCGTGCCACGACCCGCCCCGTGCCTGAAATGATCTCCAGGTTACCGCGCACCATCAGCGGGCCGTCGAGTTGCGGCGTCACTTCGACGGGGCCATCGCGAACGGTGAGCATATCGGTCTTCTCGCCCGTTGGCGGCTCGCCGCTGGCGTTGAAGCCGATCTCCTTATGCGAGCTGTCGCAGAACGGCTTGTTCTTCGACGCGCCACAACGGCAGAGCGTGGCGCGGTAGCCGATCGGTTTGCCATCGATGGTGAGCGGCCCGCGGAATGCGTACGGACCGGCCTCGCGCACCGAGATGAGATTCACGGGCGGCGCCTGTTCTTCACGTCCGCCGTCTCTGCGTCGGTACTGGATCGCCCCGGACGGGCACTCGCGCGCCACGGCCATCAGCTCTTCGGCGTCCATATCGTCCGGATGAATCCAAGGGCCCTGGACGTTGGCCAGAAACACCCGCGGCGCGCCGGTAACGCAAAAGCGCGAATGAATGCAGAGCTTGCCGTTGAATGTAATCTCCACTGCTTCGCCCGCCACCACTTCTGCGCCATCCACGATCGAAGTCGGCGCCGGCGTGTGCGAGACAGGTGCGCTGGCCGCAATCACGATCTGTGCTGCGTCGGCGAAGCTTGGAAAGCGCTCGGCTCGTGCAGCGAGCGCCTGGAGAAGCCCGGCGGCGCGTGCGAGCCGCACGTCGCTCTGATCCAACTTGGCCGCGTGCTTGCTGAGTTCATGTATGCGCTCAACGAAGAAGCGGCGCGTACTGGGCGTTTGGGGCAAGGGCGCTGCATCGCGCAATGCTGTGAAAGACATACCGGCATTGCAGTGCGGGTTTGATGGGCCAGCAGGCCGGCGCGCGGCGCTCTCCGCCAACAACGTCATAGCTTTCATCAAGTCGATGCTGAGATCGACAGCGAAGCTCTTTTCTGTGCTGGGCCCGTGCACGGCGTAAGAATACGCGAGCAAGCGCAGCATTGTCTGATAGGTGGCGTTGGCGACGTCGACGACCGCCGAGGATTGCTCTTCCTCCAACCAAACACGCCCTTCAATGTTCGGCGGCCGGCGCAGCACCGGGTTGACCGCGGCGGGGTAGGCCGGAACGAAGTTAGGGTTCTTGGACAGCAGCGCCTCATACTCGTCGCGAATGGCGCGGAAGCGGCAATAATGTGAGTTGGCGTTTTCCTCCGTTGCTCCTTCGCCTTCGGTGATAATCGAAGCGCAGGCGGCGATCGCGGTTTTTGAACAGAGCACGGTCTTTGCGCCCTTGAGCGCGACTTCCGTCGATGAAAGCTGCAAGCCTGGGTCGCCGCAAAAGAGATCGGCTTCGCCCAGTCGCTTGGCCATGAAGTCGAGGGCGAATTCCATGGTCTGGTAGAATTCGCCCACGGTTTCGTAATCGATCGCCATCGGCGTCACCCGCGGCGTCACGGCGCCACGTTTGAAGGAGAGCTGTTCGTATCCATCGCCGTCTGGCTCGTCAGAGCCGATGGGTCGCTCAAGATGGATGAAGTGCTGCAACGCGTCTTTGTTGAACGGCGCCAGCTTCACCACGACGCCGGCCGGCAGGTAGCCCGGATCGAGGGGGAAGTTGCCGCGCCCGAAGCGGGGCGTGCCGCCAATCGCCGCCGTGATGTTCCACACAGCAACCAAGTGGCCCATCTCATCGATCGCTACATCAATGATAGCGCGCCGCCAGCGGGTCACCGCCTCAGCTTCTTCGGCGCTGAGGCCCTCGCTGGCTCCGTCCTTCATCGAGAAGGCCGCGTAGAGATAGGTGCACATCAGATTGTGCTCCAGCTCTGCGGCTTCATAGAGCGCATGGATGAGCTGTTCTCGTGTCGGCGTGAGGATCGGCTCTGGCGTCATTGTCCTGTCTCCGTCTCCGTCACGCTGGACATCGTCGCGACGCTTGCGCCCGTCGCAATCATATTATGGTATAGGCAGCGCCTCGATTTGAAGAGGCGTAGGTATTCGATAATGGCGCCCGTCGTTCACATAATTGATGATGACGCCTCTTTGCGCGGCGCTCTCGACAGCCTCTTTCGGTCGACTGGGCTGCAGACACGCCAATATGAATCTGTCGCGGCGTTCATGGAGACGCCGCCTTCCACAACTGCGCCGGGATGCCTCGTTCTTGATGTTCGGTTGCCGGGCATGAGCGGCTTGGATTTCCAGCAGCGGCTGGAGGAACTGGGCGTCCGCCTGCCGGCTGTGCTGATGACTGGCCACGGTGACATTCCAATGACAGTCCGCGCCATGAAGGCCGGCGCGGTGGACTTTCTCGCCAAGCCGTTCCGCGATCAGGAGATGCTGGACGCCGTCGCGGCGGCGCTGGCGAGGGACGAGGCGCGTCGTGCCGAGAGCAGCCGTATTGATGCGCTGCGCACCGCTTTCACCACCCTGTCCCCGCGCGAGCGACAAGTGATGGCGCTCGTGGCTTCCGGCAAAATGAACAAGCAAGTCGCAGGCGATCTCAATCTCAGCGAGATCACGGTGAAGATCCACCGCGGCGCCGCCATGCGGAAGATGGGCGCCAAAACGCTTGCTGACCTGGTGAGGATGGCGGAGGCGCTTGAACTCACCGCTGGGCCTAGTGCGCCGCCAAAATAGGCGCTGCATTTTCATACCTGCGTATGATTTCATCAGCGCCCGCCAAGGCCGACAGTGCCTGCGTGGCTGAAGATACCCTGATTTCCATCATCGACGATGATGATTCCCTGCGCACCGCCTTAGTTGGCCTCGTGCGCTCGCTCGGCTATCGCGCTCATGGTTTCGCTAACGCCGAAGACTTCATCGCAGCCGATCACGCGGATCGGAGCGCGGCGATCGTTACCGATATCCAGATGCCCGGACTTTCAGGCATCGAGCTTAAGCTGCAACTGACCGCGCAGGGATGCGTAACGCCGGTGATCATGATCACCGCGCGGGGCGAAGAAGGGCTGAGGGAGCGCGCCTTCGCCAGTGGGGCGCTCTGCGTTCTCAAAAAGCCGTTTCCCGCCGAGGCCTTGATCGACTGCTTGGAGCGCGCGCTAGCGAAAGAGCCGACGCTGCGTTAGGGGAGACGCATGGCGAGCCGCGATCCTAAGAGCCAAACCGCCGAGGAGGCGTTGCGCGAGAGCGAGTATCGCTACCGCAATCTCTTCCAGGCGATGGCGGCTTCTTTCTGGGAGCTGGATTTTACACCTGTCGGCGGCATGCTTCGCGATCTGCGCAAGCAAGGCGTGGCCGACTTCGCTACCTATTTCGCGGACCATCCAGACTTCGTGCGCGAGATGATGCGCGTGACGCGCGTCGTCGATGTGAACGATCAGACGGTGGCGCTGTTCGGACGCGGCGATAAGGCTGAGCTGTTGCGGCCGCTGGATATTTATTGGCCGGAAGAGAGCAACGATGTTTACGCGTCCAGCGTCATCGCGGCGGTCACCGGGAAGCCAAGCTACGCATCTGAAACTCGGCTTCGAAAACTCAATGGTGAAGTGTTTGACGCGCTGTTCACCGCATGCTTTGCGCCCGAGGCCGTCGGCGCCGGCAAGCTCCTGATTGGCGTGATCGATATTTCCGAACGCGTTCAGGCGCACGCGATGTTGCGCCAGGTGCAGGCGGAATTCGCGCACGCGGCGCGTGTTTCAATGCTCGGAGAGCTGACCGCCTCGATCGCGCACGAGGTCAACCAGCCGCTTGCCGCTATCGCCACGAACGCGTCCGCCGGCTTGCGCTGGCTGGATCGTCCTGAGCCAGACATCGCCGAGGTACGCGCTCTTACCAAGCGCATCATCGCTGACGCGGAGCGTGCAGCGAACATTATCGCACGCGTTCGCGACATGGCTGGCCATCGCACCCCTGAAGCTGCGGCGTTGTCGCTCAACAGCGTCGTTGAAGAGGCGATGCTGTTCCTGGCGCACGAGCTGCAGGGCCATAGCGTTGCACTAACACTAGCGCTGCAGCGGGGGTTGCCCCGCGTGTTGGCCGATCGCACGCAATTGCAGCAAGTCGTCGTCAATCTTGCCGTCAACGCAATTCAGGCCATGGCGCAAACGCCGGCCGACGCGCGTCAACTCGTTGTGCGCACGCAATTTGAAGGCGTCGTCGTGCGGCTTGATTTCGAGGATAGCGGACCCGGCATCGATCCAGAGCAGCAGGCGCGTTTGTTCGAAAGCTTCTTCACGACGAAGAGTAATGGCATGGGCATGGGTTTGCCGATTTGCCGATCCATCGTGGAGACATACGGCGGCGCCATTTCGGTGCGCAACCGTGAGCAAGGCGGCGCCTGCTTTACGGTCATGTTGCCGGGCACCGCTTGAGCGCGCTCATACGCGTGTATTAGGGCGTTAGCCCTATGTAGAATGGTTATCAGCTGGGGTCGGGCGCATCCTCTCTTCATCGAATGGGATGGAGGTTCCGATGACTAAGACAATCGTTCTCGTGCACGGCGCGTGGCTGAACTCGAAAGCCTGGGAGAATTGGAAGTCGCGCTATGAAGTGCGTGGCTACACGGTGCTGACGCCGGATTGGCCGGGTGACGAAGGGGACCCCGTCGATCTCAAAGCCAATCCGCGCAAAGAGCTCACCAAATACGGCCCCAAGGAAATCGTTGCGCACTATGAGCGCATCATCCGCGCGCTTCCGGAAAGTCCGATCATTATCGGCCACAGCGCTGGCGGCGTCTTCACGCAGCATCTGCTCGATCGCGGCCTTGGCGTGGCTGGTGTCGCCATCGATCCTGCGCCCACACCCGGTGTAGGCCTGCCGCTGGATGCCGTGATTTCGGCGTTGCCAGTTCTGAGCGACCCCTTCAGTGGGGGCAAGGTCATCTCGATGACGAAGAAATTCTTCGCCACGCGATTTGCCAACGGATTGCCATGTGATCAGGTCGATGCGCACTTTGCGCGGTACGTCGCACCAACTGCCGGCAAAGTGTACTGGGACGGCGTCCTCGCCGGCGGCGCTGGCGCGATCAAATGGAACAGCAAAACGCGCGCGCCGCTCTTGCTCATTGGCGGCGGCATCGATTTGATCGCGCCGGCGAGCATGACCAAGGCGATTTTCAACAAGCAGAAGCGCGCCAAGTCGCTCACCGAACTCAAAATCTACGAAGATCGCTCGCACTATCTGTGCGCCGAACCAGGCTGGGAAGAGGTCGCTGACTTCGCACTCGCCTGGGCGGAGCGCAATCAACGCGGCGGCGTGGCTTCCCTCGGCGCGCGCGCAGCCTAAATCTTTGGACAAAGCAGGAGGCGATGATGCCCTACGTTACAGCGAAAGACGGCGCACAAATTTTCTACAAGGATTGGGGTCCGAAGTCTGCGCAACCGATCCTGTTCTCCCACGGCTGGCCGCTCTCCAGCGACGACTGGGACAAGCAAATGGTCTTCTTCGGTGAGCAGGGCTATCGCGTCATCGCCCACGACCGCCGCAGCCACGGCCGCTCGTCGCAGACTTGGGACGGCAACAACATTGATCAATATGCCGAAGATCTCTCGGTGCTGGTCGATACGCTTGATCTGAAAAATCTCGTTATGGTCGGCCATTCCACCGGCGGCGGTGAAGTCACGCATTATCTTGGCCGCTATGGCACGTCACGCGCGTCGAAGGCCGTGCTGCTCGGCGCCGTGCCGCCTCTCATGTTGAAAACGCCAGCCAACCCGGAAGGTACGCCCATCGAAGCGTTCGATGGCATCCGCACCGGCACCCGTAACGATCGTTCGCAATTCTATTACGATCTGACCATGCCGTTCTATGGCTACAATCGGCCAGGCGCGAAGATCAGCGAAGGTCAGCGCGAGAGTTTTCGGCTGCAGGGCCTGATGGGTGGCATCAAAGGCCAGCTCGATTGCATCCACGAATTCTCGGAGGTCGATTACACCGAGGATTTGAAGAAGATCGATATCCCGGTGCTCGTCGCCCACGGCGACGATGACCAGATTGTCCCCATCAAAGCCGCTGCGCTGAAAAGCGTGAAGCTGCTGAAGCAGGGCGTTCTCAAAGTGTACGCCGGCGGCGCCCACGGCTTTGCCGCCACCAATACAGAAGAGTTCAACGCCGATGTCTTGAACTTCGTCCAAGGCCGCAAGGTCGAAGGCGCCGATTAATTCATCGGCCAGTCTCGGACGGAACGTACGCGGCGAGCGTGCGTTGCGTCTGAGAGGCGAATGATGCGGTATATCGACAGCAGTCTGGCAAGTGGCGAAACCGTCCTGATGCGTGGCAAGTGGCCAGGCGTATTCTGGTTCGGCGCGTGGGCTGCTCTGATCCTCCTCGGCGTTATTGTCGTAGGCATCTTCATCTTCCTGCGCTCGTTCATCATCATGACAAGCACCGACTTTGCGGTCACAGATCGGCGCATCATCTTGAAGCGGGGCTGGCTAAATCGTCAGACGCAAGAGCTGGCCGTAGAAAGCGTTGAAGGCGTCTCGCTCGATCAATCCTTGATCGCACGTATGTTCGGCTATGGCCGCATCGTGGTGACCGGCACGGGAGACGCGGTCATCGTGTTTCCCCCGATGGCGAACCCAGTTCAATTCCGCCGCGCCATTGAAACAGCGCGTGCGCAAGCAAATGAGATCCATCTCGGCCGCGAAGATCGCGCTGCCCTGGAGGGAGTAGCCGCTGAGCCTGCGGCGTCAGTATCGGCCAACGAGGTGGAGCCTGAAGAGGCGCCTCGCGCACCGCCGAAACGCCGCCGAAGCTTTATCGGTCTGCGCGCGCGCTAAGCGTGTCGCTATGACCACGGCGTGCTATTAGCCGCGCATGCGCATTGCCACTTACAACGTCAACGGCATTAACGGGCGGCTACCTGTGTTGCTGAAATGGCTTGAACTCCGCGAGCCGGACATTGTTTGCTTGCAAGAACTTAAGTCCCCGGACGAACGCTTCCCCGAAGCTGCAATCCAGGCAGCCGGCTATCAAGCGATTTGGCACGGGCAGAAAAGCTGGAATGGCGTTGCGATCCTTGCGCGCGCTGCGCTTCCAATGGAAACGCGGCGCGGGCTCCCCGGCGATTCTGACGATCTGCAAAGCCGCTATCTCCAAGCCGAGATTGGCGGCCTCACCATCGGCTGTCTTTACGCGCCAAACGGCAATCCCTGGCCCGGCCCGAGATTCAATTACAAGCTCGCCTGGTACAAGCGTTTCAGCGCGCATGCCAAGAAGCTGCTCGCCGCCGGCAAGCCCACCATCCTCGCCGGCGACTACAACGTCATGCCGACAGAACTCGACGCCTATAGACCCGAGCGTTGGGTCGATGACGCGCTCTTCCGCATCGAAGTGCGAGAAGCGTACGCCAAGCTTCTGAAGCAAGGCTGGACAGATGCGATTCGCACGCGTCATCCCAATGCGCGAATCTATACGTTCTGGGACTATTTCCGAAGCGCCTACGCCCGTAACGCTGGGCTACGCATAGACCATCTGCTCCTAAGCCCCGATGTCGCTCCGCTCCTCAAGGCGGCTGGCGTCGATGGCGAGGTTCGTGGCTGGGAAAAAACCAGCGACCACGCGCCGACATGGATCGAGCTTTCACCCGCAAAGAAGGCCACTTCAAGAAAGAGAGCGACGCCGGTCAAGCCCGCGGCCAAAAAGCTCGCCAAGCGCTAACGCCACGGCGCCGCTCGACGCGTCTCGCGTTCGGCGTCTACAAGCGGGGTCGGAGAACACGCATGGCGCAGTGGCGTAATTGGTCGGGCAGTGTGACGGCGCGGCCGGCGCGTTTGGCCACGCCGCGCACCGAGGCCGAACTCGCCGACATCATCCGCGCCGCGAGTAAAGTCCGTGTTGTCGGCGCGGGCCATTCTTTCATGCCGCTGTGTGAAACCGACGGCGCTCTCGTTTCGCTCTCCGAGCTTGAAGGCGCCGTCGAGAGTAGCGCCGATCGCAGCCGTGTGTGGGCGCCCGCCGGTTGGAGCCTCGCAAAACTCACGGCCGCGCTCTGGGAAGAGGGGCTCTCGCTCATCAACCAGGGTGATGTGAACCCACAATCGCTCGCCGGCGCGATCGGCACCGGAACGCACGGCACTGGCGCTACACTCGGCTCTCTCTCCACAACAGCGCGTGCCTTTCGCCTCATGCAAGCCGACGGCAGCATCATCAGCTGCAGCGCCGCGGAGAACAACGAGCTTTACCAAGCTGCGCGCCTTTCGCTCGGTCTCGTCGGCGTCGCCACCCGCATCGAGATCGATGTCTTGCCGGCTTACCATCTCGAAGAACGAGTGGAATCGCACCCGTTCGAGTACGTCGCCGAGAATTGGGATGAGCTCGTCGCCAACAATCGTCACGTCGAGTTCTTTGTCTTCCCGTATGGCGACCAGGCGATCCTGAAAACGTTGAATCCGGCGCCAAATGAAGGGCCGCTCAAACACCTCAACGATATGGACGATCGCGCGTTTAAGCTAATCTGCGATCTCTGCGCGACATTTCCAGTCCTCACGCGCCGCCTGCAGCCGCTCATCGTCAAGCCCGGCATTCGCCAACGCCGCGTCGGCCCCGCGTTTCAAATCTTCCCATCCGAGCGCAGCGTGCGCTTCGAGGAGATGGAATACGAGGTCCCGGTCGCCAATGGCTGGGCCGCACTGCGTGAAGCCATCGCTTACATTCGCAGGCGCAAATTGCCGATCACCTTCCCATTCGAGTTTCGCGCCATCGCGGCGGACGATATTTGGCTGAGCCCGTTTCATGCGGGCCCGTGCGTCTCGATCTCGGCGCACCAGTACTCCAAGATGCCATGGCGCGATTTCTTTGCCGGCATCGAGCCCATCTTCCGCGCTCATGGTGGGCGTCCGCACTGGGCTAAGCGCCACACATTGACCAAAGCCGACGTCGATGCGCTCTATCCGAACGCTGCGCGCTTCGGCGCCGTCCGCGCCACGCACGATCCGCACGCCAAGTTCGCCAACGCCCACCTCACATCGCTTTTCGTGGAAACCTGATGTCTGATATCGAGCTCCATCGTCCGCTCATCAATCAGCAAGGCTCCCGCGCCGCGCTCAACACGCCGGCTTTGGTGCTGGATCGCGATGCGCTCGAACGCAACATCGCCACCATGGCGGCGTTCGCGCGTGCTCATAACATCGCGCTGCGCCCTCATGCGAAGACGCACAAGAGCGTACACGTCGCGCGCCTGCAAATGGCGGCCGGCGCGCGCGGTGTCTGCTGTGCCAAGCTCGGCGAAGCGGAAGCGCTGGCGGGGCAGGGCATAAGCGCCATTCTGATCACTTCGCCCGTGGTGACGCCGCAAGCCATCGCGCGCCTAGTGGCTTTGCACGAACGCATAGGCGACCTTATGGTGGTGGCCGATCATCCAAGTAACGTTGATGCGCTCGCAGCCGCCACGCGCGATGATGCCTCGCACCCGTTGCCCATCATCGTCGATATCGATCCTGGTATCCGTCGCACTGGTGTTGCCTCACCAGAAGCGGCGCTTGAACTCGCGCAACGCATCGCAACGGCGCCGTCTTTGCGGTTCGCAGGCGTGCAATTTTATTGCGGCGCGCAGCAGCACATTGAATCGTTCGCCGACCGCCGTGCTGCCATCTCGGATCGCACGACTTACCTCCAATCCGTCATCGACCTGCTCGCCGCTAACGGCCTCGCGCCCGAAATCATCACCGGCGGCGGCACCGGTACGCATCGCATCGACGCTGGGCTCGGCGTAATCAACGAGTTGCAGGTCGGCTCCTACGTGTTCATGGACAAACAATATCTCGACTGCGATTTGAGCGGCGAGGCGATTCCGCCGTTCGAAACCGCGCTCTACATCGATGCGCACGTCATCAGCGCCAACGCGCCAAGCATGGCGACGATCGACGCCGGCTTCAAAGCCCTCTCCACCGATGGCGGCAACCCCGCCATCGCCGCAGGCGCCCCGGTCACGTCCGCGTTTTTCTTCATGGGCGATGAGCACGCGGCGCTCATCGCGCCCGGCCACGAATTCAAGCTCGGCGATAGCGTGACGCTCACCGCGCCGCACTGCGACCCAACGGTGAACCTCTACGACGCCTACCACGTCGTCCGCGGCGATACCTTGATCGATATCTGGCCCGTCACCGCCCGCGGCCGCTCGCGCTGAGCCGCCGCCGCGTGCTAAGATCGCGCCATGGCCCGCACGCAAGCAGCCGACTACGACGAACGGAAAGAGGCGATCGTGAACACGGCCGCCACGTTGTTCGCGCGTGAGGGCTATAACGGCGCCTCGGTCGCGGATCTCGCCAAACGCGGCAAGTTCTCCAAATCGCTGATCTACCATTATTACCAATCGAAGGATGACATCCTCTTCGACGTGATGATCAGCCACGTGCGCGCGCTGGAAGAGGCCGCCAAGGAAGCCACCGCCGGTGTCGACCCGCCAGCGCGCAAGCTGCGCGAACTCGCGCACCGCTTCATGGCGCTCTATGTCGGCGCAGCCGATCGCCACAAAGTGCTCCTGAACGACCTAGACAATCTGCCGAAAGCCCGCCGCGCCGAGATCGTCGCTGTGCAGCGGCGTCTGATCGAGATCGTGCAAAAGCTGTTGGTGGAAATCGAACCATCGCTGAAACGCAAAAGCGGCGCTGCGTTCTCCGCCGCCATGCTCTTCTTCGGTCAAATCAATTGGACGCACACATGGTTCGATCCACGCGGTCCTGTGAGCGCGGGCGCGCTAGCTGAGATGGCGGTCGACGTAACACTCGGCGGCATCCGCAAAGCGGCGGAGTGAACGGCCCTAACCGGGCTTCACCCACTCCATCACCAAAAACCACGGCGCGCGGCGATAGCGTTCCGCCTTTTCCGGAGGTGCGCCAGCGATCGGAGCGGGCTCTTCAAAGTGCGTGAGCTTCATGCCTTCGCGCAACAGCGCCTGCATGTACGCTTGCAGCGGGCGATGGTGATTGACGATGCGGATGCCGCGCCATTCGGTCCAGAAGGCGCGCTCGTCCAAATAATGATCGACGGGATAGTACAACAGCTTACCTAGCGCCCCGCGCACCCATCCGGTCTCGGCGCCGGCCGTGTTGAAACCGTTGAGATTGGCGATCAGCAACGCGCCGCCCGGCTTGAGCACGCGCACCATCTCAGCGATGCCGGCCGCGTAGTCTGGAATGTCGATGAGCGCGAGATAGCTGACGACCAAGTCGAAAGACTCGTTCTCGAACGGCAAACTCTCCGCCGCGGCTTCTAGGTACACCCCGCCGTTCACATCGGCCGCGCACGCATGAGCGACAAGCGCCGCGGTCGGATCTACGCCCGTTGTCGCAATGCCCTTGGCGTTCAGCATCCGGCAGAAGCGGCCTTCGCCGCAGCCGACATCGAGCGCGCCCTTTGCGCCGCGCGCCAACGCGAGCGGCAGCATCAGTGGATCGAGCACATACCGGCGACCAAAATCGCCATGCTCGCCCATGTCCGCAATCCAGGCGGATGCGGACGTATCCCAACCATTGTTGCTCATAATTTAGACGTCGTACGTCAGCGCCACGCCTTCTGTCACGGGCGTTGCTTGGCAGGTGAGCACATAGCCGTCAGCGATCTCTTGTTCGGAAAGGCCGTAATTCACCTTCATCCGCACTTCGCCCGCTGTCACTTTGGCGCGGCACGTTGCGCAGACGCCGCCTTTGCAGGCGAACGGGGCGGGCAATCCTGCCGCGCGCACATTGTCCAAAATCGAGTGCTTGTCCGGATCGAACGCGACCTGAACGCGCCGGCCATTGAGCGTGACGCTCATCTTGAGGCCGGCCGCTTTCTCTTCCAGTTTGCGCGCCGCGGCGGCTTGCGCCGCCGACATCGGCCCTGTCGTGAAGCGCTCGACTAGAATGCGCGGCTTTTCCACTTTGCGCCCGAGTAGGGCTTCCTCGATCGCGTCCATCATCGGGCCCGGCCCGCAAATGAAAAACGCATCGACGTTATCCACGCGCATCAGCGAGGAAAGGATCTCATCGGCCTTCGTGCGATCGAGCCGGCCATTGAACAGTGCGATCTCTTCTTCCTCCTCTTCGAGGAAGTGATAGACGCTCAGCCGATCAAGGTAGCGATCTTTCAGCCCCGCGATCTCCTCGAGGAACATGACGCCCATCGAATTGCGGTTGCCGTAGAATAGCGTAAATCGCGAGTGCGGCTCTATCGCCAGCGCCGTCTTGATCAACGACAGGATCGGCGTGATGCCCGAGCCGCCCGCGAACGCCACGTATTCGTTGCGCGCGCCTGCATCGAAGCTCCAGCAGAACGAGCCATGCGGCGCCATCACTTCGAGTTCATCGCCGGCTTTCAGCGCTGTATTGACCCAGCTCGAAAACGCCCCGCCCGCAATCTGCTTCACGCCAATCTTCAGCATGCCTTCGCTGGGGCTGACACACAGCGAATAATTGCGCCGCACCTCTTCGCCGCCAATTTCACGGCGAAAGGTGAGGTGCTGCCCAGCCCGAAACGCGAACGCCTCGCGCAGGTGCTCCGGCAGCTCAAGTCGCACCGACACCGCATCCGGCGTCTCGCGCTTCACTTCGGCAACGCGCAGTTTGTGAAAGTCGATGCTCATCAGTGACACTTGAATCTATCGAACGGTTCCGCGCATGACTTGCAGCGCCACAGCGCCTTGCACGGGGTCGAGCCGAACCGCGAAATCTCTTCGGTGTTTGACGACCCACAGCGCGGGCATTCCGCCGCTTGCGCATTCTTCAACGCCGAAGCGCCGGCGCCCTTCGGCGGCGGCGCAATGCCGTAAGCGCGTAGCTTCTCGCGGCCCTCGTCGCTGATCCAATCGGTGGACCATGGCGGCGAGAGCGTCGTTTCGATCGCAACATGCGCGAAGCCGCTATCATCAAGCGCAACGCGGATCATCTGCTCGATCGCCAAAGTCGCCGGGCAGCCGGTGTACGTTGGCGTGATCGTCACTGCGTCTTCGGCGATTTCGCGCACGATGCCGAGATCGACCACGGACACAGCAGGAATCTCCGGATCCGGCACGTTCGCCAGAATTGCACGGATGCGCTCGACGCTGCTGATCGCCGCCACCGCGATCACCACGTCGCGCCCGGATAAGCACGCTGCAAGAACTGCATCTCGCTCAGCAAATGCCCGAGATGTTCCGAATGCCGCCCGGTGCGCCCGCCAAGCACTGGCCGCCGCGCAGCTGGCCGCGAGAGCGTCGCGTCAGTCAGTACGGCATCGATGCGCTGATCCCAAGCGCTGCGCAGCGCTGCTTTATCGACGCCGACACCCACCGCGAGCGCCGCTGCATCGACGTCATCCATCACGAACAATTCGTCCGCAAAGCGCCACATCCAATCGAGCCCGGCGTTCATGCGCACGCGGCTCTCCCCGGTGCCGTCGCCCAGCCGCACGACCCAATCGCTCGCCAAAGTCGCGTGGTAGGTCACTTCCTTCACCGCCTTGGCCGCGATCGCCGCAAAGCGCGCATCTTTCGAAGCCGCCAGCGCCGCGAACATCAATTCCTGATAGTGCGAGAACAAAAACTGGCGCGCGATGGTCTGCGCGAAATCGCCATTCTGCTGCTCGACCAGCAAGCAATTGGTGAAATCCATCACGTCGCGGTGGAAGGCGAGCTTATCGCCGTCGCGGCCTGCGCCTTCGATCTCGCCGGCTAGATTCAAAAAGAGCGTCGCTTGTCCGATCTGGTCCAGCGCGACGTTCGCGAGCGACAAATCAACCTCGAGCGCCGGTGCGTGCCCGCACCATTCGCTGAGGCGTTGGCCGAGAATGAGCGAATCGTCGCCCAGCCGCAGCGCGTAAGTTGCGAGCGCGTCCATTAGATGTGCGTGATGCCGTCAGGGATTTTGTAAAAGGTCGGATGGCGATAGACCTTATCTTCCGCCGGCTCGAACAGCGCCGCCGCGTCGCCCGGATCAGATGAGGTGATCTGCGCTGACGGCAGAACCCACAAACTCACGCCTTCCATGCGCCTCGTGTACGTATCGCGCGCGTGCTCGATCGCCATTTTCGCGTCGGCCGCATGCACGCTGCCGACATGGCGATGCGACAGCCCGCCTTTGCCGCGCACGAATACCTCCCACAGCGGCCATTCTTTAGATGCGTCGCTCATCGTTCACTCCGCCGCCAATTTCGCCGCAGCACGCTTCTCAGCATGCACCCGCGCCGCATCGCGCACCCAGGCGCCATCTTCCCAAGCCTTGACGCGCGCCTGCATGCGCTCCTTCGCGACCGGGCCTTCGCCTTTAACGACCGCGTAAAACTCTTCCCAGTCCACTTCGCCGAAATCATAAGCGCCGCGTTCTTCGTTCCACTTCAGCTTGTCGTCCGGCACCGTGAGCCCAATCGCTTCCGCCTGCGGCACGGTGATATCGACGAATTTCTGGCGCAGGTCATCATTGGTGTCGCGCTTGATGCGCCAGCGCATGCTTTGCTCGGTGTTCGGCGATTTATCGTCCGGCGGGCCGAACATCATGAGCGACGGCCACCACCAGCGGTTCAACGCATCCTGCGCCATGCGCTTTTGCGCGTCCGTGCCTGCCGCAAGATGCATCATGATCTCGTAGCCTTGGCGTTGGTGGAAGCTCTCTTCTTTGCAGATGCGCACCATCGCGCGCGCATACGGGCCGTATGACGTGCGCTGCAACGGCACTTGGTTCATGATCGCTGCGCCGTCCACGAGCCAGCCGATCGCGCCGATGTCAGCCCAGGTCAGCGTCGGATAGTTGAAGATCGTCGAGTACTTGGCCTTGCCGGAGAGCAGCGCTTCCGTCATTTCATCGCGCGACGTGCCAAGCGTTTCCGCCGCGGAGTAAAGATAAAGCCCATGTCCGGCTTCGTCCTGCACCTTCGCCAGCAGGATCGCCTTGCGGCGCAGGTTCGGCGCGCGCGTGATCCAATTGCCTTCCGGCAGCATGCCGACGATTTCGCTGTGCGCGTGTTGCGACATCTGCCGCACCAAAGTCTTGCGATATGCCTCGGGCATCCAATCCTTCGGCTCGATGAATTCATCATTGGCGACGCGCGCTTCAAACGCCGCGACCTTCGCCGGATCTTCCGCCACCGCTTCGGCTTTTTTGTTGCCGCTCATGTCGGTCGTGTACATGGCTCATGCCTCTCGGAACTTGGTCCAATACTATCATTCGCTGACCGATCGGTCAATTAATCGGACGCTTGTGAAAGTTCAACAAATTCAGGCGCGCCTCGCCGTCGCGCCGGCGAATTGACCGACTACGCGTTCTATCATACGCCACGGCCACGCGCGAGGAGGGCACGGCCCATGGATTTCGCAACCATTCAACTCGAAATCGCCGAGGGCGCAGCGAAGCTGACGCTAAACCGCCCCGATCGGCTGAACAGTTTCACCGTCGAGATGCATACTGAAGTATCGCGTGCGCTCGAAGCCGTGTCGAAGAGCGATGCGCGTGTGCTGGTGCTCACCGGCGCTGGCCGCGGTTTTTGCGCCGGCCAAGATTTGTCGGATCGCGCTGTCGCGCCCGGCGGTGACGGCGTCGATCTCGGTGAGTCGCTCGACAAACGCTACAATCCGCTCGTCCGCCGCCTCGTATCTTTGGAAATGCCGGTGATCTGCGCCGTGAACGGCGTCGCCGCCGGCGCTGGCGCCAACATCGCGCTGGCGTGCGACATCGTCATCGCCGCGCGCAGCGCTAAGTTTATCCAAAGCTTCGCGAACATTGGCCTCATCCCCGATAGCGGCGGCACTTGGATGTTGCCGCGCCTCGCCGGCCAAGCCCGCGCCATGGGCCTTGCGCTGACGGGCGAGCCGCTCACCGCCGAGCGCGCCGAAGCCTGGGGGCTAATCTGGAAATGCGTCGATGACGACAAGTTGGCGGAAGAGGTGAACACGCTCGCCGCTAAGTTCGCGACGGCGCCGACCAAGGGTCTCGCCGCAACTAAGAAGCTCATCCGCGCCGCTTGGGTCTCCTCATTCGAGGATCACCTGCACATCGAGCGCGCCACCCAAAGCGAACTCGGCCGCACCAGTGATTACAAAGAAGGCGTCGCCGCTTTCATGGAAAAGCGCACGCCGAAGTTTTCGGGAAGCTGACGGCTCAGGCCAGGGGGAGGGGAAATGCCGCCAAAGTACACAAAGCCAGAGCGCCTTTGGCTGAAGACTCACCCAGAAATTTCGGAGAAGTGGGTCCAAGCTCGCATAGCTGAAGACCCATCAATTCTTGGACTGGGCGATCTCGTCTTGCGCGATCAGGAGCGGATGCAACCGCGTGCTGGGAGACTCGACTTACTTTTGCAAGATCCCGAATCCAAGCGCCGGTATGAATTGGAGTTGCAGCTTGGTGCTACCGATGAGTCGCATCTCATTCGGACGATCGAATATTGGGATATAGAGCGAAAGCGGTATCCTCAGTACGACCACTGCGCAGTTCTCGTCGCCGAGGATATAACGAGCCGTTTTTTGAATGTGATTTCGCTTTTCAACGGCTCCCTCCCGCTCGTTGCGATACAAATGCAAGCGCTCCGAATTGACGATCAGGTGGCGCTTGTATTCACAACGGTCTTTAACGAACTCAGTCGTGGTCTCGTTGACGAAGATGAAGATGCCGAGGCAACGCCCACCGACCGGGCGTATTGGGAACACCGAGCGAGCAAGGGCACACTCGGACTAGCAGATGAAATGCTCAAGATGGCACGAGAGTGCGAGCCCGGCTTGGACCTCAAGTACAACAAGTTCTACATCGGACTGTCTCGCGACGGTCAACCCTTCAATTTCGTGACTTTTCGGCCGCGAAAGAACCATATGATTCTGGACCTCAAGTTGCCCCAGTCTGAGGAGCTCACTCAGCGCATCGATGGAGCGGGATTTGAGACGCTAGAGTACAACAAACAGTGGAGACTTTACCGACTGTCACTTACGAAGGCGGATGTAACGCAGAAAGCGGAGCCGCTTCGCGAGCTCGTCAAGTTGGCCTACGAACAGCGCACGAGTTAGATCAAGATGAAGCCGATCACCCTGCAAAACTACGCTGAAGGCAAATGGGTCGCCGGTTCGGGCGGCATGGCTGAGCTTCGTTCCGCCATCGACGGAGACGTCGTCGCGCTGACCTCATCGCAGGGGCTCGACTTTGCCGCCATGTTGCAGCACGCCCGCGAGCAGGGCGGCCCCGCACTGCGCGCGCTCACCTTCCATCAACGCGCGCTTATGTTGAAGGCGCTGGCGGATGCGCTCACGGCAAAGAAGGAAGCGCTCTACGAACTCAGCTACAACACCGGCGCGACCAAAGCCGATAGCTGGATAGACATCGATGGCGGCATCGGCACGTTCGCTGTCTATCAAGGCAAAGGCCGTCGCGAGCTTCCGAACGAGCGCATACTGATCGACGGCAATGTCGAAGCGCTCTCGCGCAATGGCACGTTCCAAGGCTTGCACGTCTACACCTCGCTGCAAGGCGTCGCCATTCATATCAACGCTTTCAACTTCCCCGTCTGGGGCATGCTGGAAAAACTGGCGCCGACTTTCCTCGCCGGCGTGCCCGCCATCGTGAAGCCCGCAAGCGCCACCGCCTATCTCACCGAAGCCGCCGTACGCATCATGCTCGACGCCAACGTGTTGCCCAAAGGCGCGTTGCAGCTGATCGTAGGCTCCACCGGCGATCTCTTCGAACATTTGACGACGCAGGACGTCGTCTCCTTCACCGGCTCGGCGCAGACGGCGTCCAAGCTACGCACGCATCCGGTGATCACGCGCGAAAGCGTGCGCTTCGTAGCCGAGCAGGATTCCCTAAACGCCTCCATCCTCGGCCCCGACGCCAAAGCAGATTCTCCCGAGTTCGATCTCTTCATTAAAGAGGTCGCCAAGGAAATGACGACAAAAGCGGGCCAAAAGTGCACCGCCATCCGCCGCGCCATGGTTCCGGCCGCGCTGCTTGATGCGGCGCAAGAAGCGCTCATCGCCCGGCTTTCGAAAACCACGATCGGCGATCCCCGCGATGAAACCACCCGTATGGGCGCGCTGGTCAGCGTAAGCCAACGCGACGACGTCCGCGCCAAGATCAAAGAGATCAGCGCCGATGCAGCTATCGTCTACGGCGACCCCACCGCTTCTCCCATCAATGAGAAGGGCGCCTTTATCTCGCCAGTTCTTCTACGCTGCGAAAATCCGTGGCGCGCGCAAGCAGTTCACGACGTCGAAGCCTTTGGCCCTGTATCGACACTGATGCCGTACAAAGACGCGGACGACGCCATCGCACTCGCCAATCGCGGCAAGGGCTCGCTGGTGATGAGCGCTTTCACCTACGACACTGACTTTGCACGCGATCTCCTGCTCGGCGCCGGCTCATTCCACGGCCGCGTCGCATTCATCGATCGCGACAGCGCCAAGGAATCTACCGGTCACGGTTCACCTATGCCGCACATGATCCATGGTGGCCCGGGCCGCGCTGGCGGCGGCGAAGAGATGGGCGGCGTCCGCGGCGTCACGCACTACATGCAGCGAACGGCCTTGCAGGGCCATCCGCGCACGCTCGCCGCCATCGTCAAGCGCTACATCGCCGGCATGCCGACGGAGAACGCTGATCAACATCCGTTTCGGCGCAAGTTCCACGATCTGCCGATTGGCTATCAGCTTAAAACTAAAGCCCGCGAAATCACGCTCGGCGATATCGAGCACTTCGCACACTTCACCGGCGACACGTTCTACGCGCACATGGATGAGGAAGCCGCGAAAGCCAACCCGCTTTTCGGCGGCCGCGTCGCGCATGGCTATCTCATTCTCGCCTTCGCCGCTGGTCTCTTCGTAGATCCCGATCCAGGCCCTGTGCTTGCCAATTACGGCCTCGACAATTTGCGCTTCGTCAAACCAGTAAAGCCCGGCGACACCGTGCAAGTCGCGCTGACGGTAAAAGACAAAACCCTGCGCAAGCCAGATCAGGGCGAAGTACGCTGGGATGTCCTCGTCACCAACCGCGATGGCGAAACCGTCGCGGCGTACGATCTGCTGACGATGAACGCTGCTTAGCGCGTGATGCGCCAGATGGTGAAGCGGTCGCCCGTTTTGCGGTGATAGTAGATGGTGTTGCCGTCGGGCGAAAAGGTGGGCCCTTCAATGAGCTCGCCTTCAATCGGGTCAACTCGCACAGGCGCGTCGAACGGCGCATCGGTTCGGTCACGCTGCGCAAGCCAAATACTGGTGCGCACGAAGGGGAATTGGCTCTCTAGTCGCGTAAACGCCAACGTTAGTCCATCTGCCGAGATCGCTGCCGCGTACTCCAATGCGCGCGTGTTAATCGCCGCAAAGAGCGCATCATCTTCCGGTGACAGCACGAACCGGTCGTCGCGCCACCGGGCCTGTCGCAAATCCGCGCTCGCAGGCATAGCGCCGCCACGAAACTCGCCATCCGCCACGATAAGAGTCGAACCATCAATAGAGACTTCCAGGTCGAACATGAGCCGACCAGGGATGCGGACAGACACGTCGTCCTGCAGCGTTGGCGCTTCGGAGGACCCATCGCGCCATGTCGTGCAATAGACTGTGCCCAGCGTCTCTTCGTAGCTGCGGGTTGAGATGAAGCAAAGTCGGCCGTCCGCAGACATGCTGGCAACGCCATCGAGCGCCATGCTGTTCGCGCCAGAAACCGCCCCGCGATACTGGAATGTCGCATCGTCTGTGCGCTCAGCCCAATGCAGATCTGTCTGCGCGCTCGGTGCGTTGCTATTGTTGAAGAAGAGCACGTCGCCACCGCGCGCGAGGAAAGGCTCCATTGCGTCGCCTTCGTAGCCTCGGATTGTCACGCTTTGAGGTTGGCCGAAGCGTGCCCAGTCCGGCGGGGCTGGCTCCGGCGCCTGAGCGCAAGCAGCAAGCAGGAGGATCGCCGCCCACCTCAACATCATCGAGCGCTCCTACGCAACGGCCTTCAAGGCTTCCACAAAGCGTGGAATATCGCTCTCACGCAAGCCCGCCACGTTGATCCGCGCTGCATCGGTCATGTAAATCCCGTGCGTCTCGCGCAGAACGTTGATTTGGTCGCCGTTCAGCGGCAGCGTCGAGAACATACCCTTTTGCGCCGCGATCAGATGCATCGGCAGCGAGTTCACCCGCTCCGCCGCCAGCTGAGCCCGCGTGCGCTTGATATGTGCGCGAATCTGATCGAGCTCTTCGCGCCAGCTTGCGCGCAGCGCGGCGTCGCTCAGCACTTCGCGCACGATCGCCGCGCCATGATCCGGCGGCATCGAGTAATTGGCGCGCGCGATCGCCGCCAAATTGCTCATCACCGCCGGCCGCGACTTCTCCGCCGTCTTCACGAACAGCGCCCCGACACGCTCGCGATAAATCCCAAACGACTTGGCGCCCGAAACCGCGATCACCGCCTCAGGCACGCGCTCCAGCAACACCCGCGCGCCCGCGACATCCTCATCGATGCCATCGCCGAAGCCCTGATAAGCGAGGTCAACGAATGCAATCAGCCCGCGCGCATTCAGTGCGTCCGCCAGCGCTTTCCACTGATCGGTCGAAAAATCCGCGCCTAGCGGGTTGTGACAGCACGCTTGCAGGATCACCGCATCGCCGCGCTCGGCGTGATCGAACGAGCCGATCAGCGCGTCCATATCGATGCGTTGTTCGGCGATGTTGAAGAAGGGCGCATCCACCGGCTCCAATCGCGCCGCGCGCACGATGGAAGGATGGTTCGGCCAGCACGGCTGCGGCAACACGATGCGCTTTGCGCCGCTTTCACGCAGTAAGTCCGCGCCGAGGCGCAGCGCGCCAGTGCCGCCCACCGCCTGGATCGAAACGAAATCGCGCGCCATCTCGCCAAAGGCGAGTTGACCAATCAGCTTCAGAAAATCCACATCGCCCTGTTGGCCGACATAGGTCTTCGTCTTCTGCTGCGCGAGCAGTAGCGCTTCCGCGTCTTTCACCGCGCGCATCACCGGCGTCGCGCCCGACGCGTCTTTGTAGACCCCCACGCCGAGATCGATCTTGTCCGTCCGCGGGTCCTCGCGGAACATCTTTATGATCTTCAGGAGCGGATCGGGCGCCTTAAGCGGCAGCGTTTCGATCATGTCAGTCTCCTGCAGGCCAAGTTTCGAGAATTTCTACAAAGCGCGTCAGCCAAGCATTGGTCTGGTGCCCGTCGAGCACGCGGTGGTCGATGGTCAGCGATACATAAGCCATTGGCTTGATGACCATTGCATCGGCGCCATCGACGGAGCGCACCACAACGCGCTTCTCCAGCTTGCCGACGCCAAGGATCGCCGATTGCGGCTGGTTGATGATGATCGGAGTCGCCACCAGCGAGCCTGATACGCCATGATTGGAAATCGTGAACGTGCCGCCTTGCACGTCAGCTGGCTTCAACGCGTTCTTGCGCGCACGCTCGGTGACATCAGTCAGCGCCGCTGCCGTCTCTTGCAACGTCAGCGCCTGCGCGCGCTTGATCACCGGCACGATCAGACCCTTATCGCCGAGCGCCACGCCCATGCCGATGTTCGCGTCCTCGAACACTTCAAGATAATCGTAATGCCAGCGCGCATTGACGTTCGGCGACACCTTCATCGCCTCCGCCGCCGCGCGCACGATGTAGGCGGAATAGGTGAGTTGGGCGCCTGCCTTCGCATACGCGTCCTTGTGCTTGGCGCGATGTGCGACGATGGCGCTGAAATCCGCCTCGAACACCGCCGTCACGTGCGGCGCCACCGCGACCGAGCGCGACATGTGCTCCGCGATGGACCTGCGCATCGCGTCGTGCGGAATCCTTTTTGGACCGCCGGCGTCCTCGCCGGCAAACGGCGCTACAGCCTTTACCGAGCCATTCGCGAGATGCTCTTCCACATCCTGATGCGTGATCCGCCCATCGCGTCCGCTGCCGACGATCGCGCTCACGTCAAGACGATGCTCTGACACCAATCGTTTCACCAGCGGCGATAAGCGCTGCTCATGCTTAGCGCTCTCCGACGACCGCCCGCTTCCAGCCGGCTCTTTGTTTACGATTGGCAGAGTGTGATCGCCAGTCGCGTTGCCGGCTGGAAGCCGGCGGTCCGTCGAAGCTTGCATGTCTCCGACCGAGAGCACACCCAACACCACACCCGGCCCAGCTTCATCGCCTTCATTCAACGCAATCGAGTGCAGCACGCCATCCGCCGGCGCCGATACCTCGACCGCAACCTTATCCGTCTCCAGCTCAACCAGCGGCTCATCCTGCTTCACCGCGTCGCCGACCTTTTTCAGCCACGCGCGCACGACGGACTTCGTGCCTTCCTGCTCAATCGGCGCAATGATGTTCGCAGTCTTCTCCATCAGAAGCGCACCTGTTCTTGCATCTTCGCCGCGATCTTCTCGACTGACGGCAATGCCCATTCCATGAGCTCAGGGTGATGCGGCGAGGGAATGTCCGGCATCGTCAGCCGCGCCACTGGCGCATCGAGATCGAGGAACGCCGAATCGGCAACCACCGCCGCGATCTCGGCGCCAAAGCCGGCGGTGCCGATATCTTCGTGCACGATCAAGCAGCGATGTGTGCGCCGCACGGACGCAAGCACAGCTTCGCTATCCCAAGGCGCCAGCGTGCGCAGGTCGATGATGTCCGCGTTCACGCCGGCCATTTCCGCCGCCGCCTCGCAGCGCTCAACCATCGCGCCCCACGTCACCACACTCAGCGCATCGCCCTCGCGCACGCGTTTGGCGACGCCAAACGGCAGAGCAAAATCGTCGCCCGGATAGGGCCGCCGCGCGCTGGCTGCATCAAGCATGTTGCGGTGCTCGAGAAACATCACCGGATCGTTGCCGCGCAGCGCCGTGCGCAAGAGGCCCACCGCATCTTCCGCGTTGGAAGGGCAGGCGACGCGCCAGCCGGGGCTGTGAACGAACTGCACTTCGTTGGTCTGCGAGTGCCACGGGTCGCCGCACTTGAAGAAGCCGACAGGCATCCGCACCACCATCGGCGACGCAAACCGGTTTGCCGTGCGCCAACGCATCGTGCCGCAATCATTGATCTGCTCGCACGCCGGATCGGCATACTTGCGAAACTGAATTTCCGGCACGGGCATCAGCCCGGCGATCGCCATGCCAACGGCGCGCCCAATAATGCCTTCTTCCGAAAGCGATGTGTCGAACACCCGCTCGACGCCATACTTCTCTTGCAAGCCCAATGTCACGCCATGCACGCCGCCCTTGGGACCGACATCTTCGCCGAACACCAACACGCGCGGATTGACCGCCAACTCGTGATCGAGTGTGCGCCGGATCGCGGTGATCATGTTGATGCGCGCACCTTCGGGCTTCGCCACATCGCTCGCACGCGGCGCTTCATAGCCGCTCGACCAAAGCCCGCCTTCATCCTGCAACGCGCCATCTTCGCTGAACACAAAGCGCGTCACTTGCGCGGGCTCGCTCACCGGCCGCTGATCAGCAATCTGCGCGGCGCGCGCCACGCGCTCTTTCGCCTCCGCCTCTGCCGCATCCCAATCCGCTTGGCTCATCAGATCAGGGACAACGTGCGCTTTCAGCTTCGGCAACGGATCGCGCGCCCATTCGGCGTCAACGACCTCTTTGCTTTTGTACGCTTGCGTATCTTGAAATGAATGCCCTTGCAGGCGCGGCACGGCCAAGTGCAGCAAAACCGGCCCGCGCCCGCCGCGCGTGTGCGAAACCGCTTCTCGGATCAAAAACGCCGCTTCCTCGGGATCGGTGCCATCACCGTCGAGCACTTTGAGGCCCTGAAAGCTCGCCAGGTTTTTCGCGATGTTGCAGCCGGGCGTTTGCAACCATCCCGGCGTCGAAATGCCGAAGCCATTGTCTTCGATGTAAAACAACATCGGCAGCTTCAACGTCGTCGCCATCGTCAGCGCCGACCAGAACCCGTTCGTCGCCACCGAAGCATCGCCGCCCAGCACGACACCGATCGCGCCATCATAAGCGCGATCGCCGAGCACCTTCGTCTGATACTGGATCGCCTGCGCGTAGCCGGCGGTCGGCGTGTATTGCGCGCCGACGCCGCCGCACATCGGCAGCGCCGATGCGCCGTGGGCGTTCGGATAATTGAACACGACGCCGATATCGCGCCCGTCGCTATAGCCGCCAGCGCGACCCATCGCCGACCCCAATGCGTCTTCAAGCGCAACGCCGAGCGAGAGCAGGATCGGGCGCGAGCGATAATAGCCGCAAATCGCGTCCTTCGGGTGCGTGAGGTGCAAACCGAGCAGCACTTGCGCCATGTCGTGGCCGCGCGCGCTGAACTGGTAGAAAATCTTCTTGCCCGGAACGAGGTCACGCTCCTCGATCTCGTCCATCGCGCGCGAGCACTGAACGAATTTGACCACCTGTTTCCAGTCGGTCTGGGTCTGGGCTTTCGGGGCGGGCTTTGATTTGGCGCTCATCGGCGCAAGAATACCCGCGCTCTGGCGCAATTTCCGTGCTATTTGAAGCGGCGGAGCGCCATGCGGCGCATGAAGCAAGCGAATGGAGGCATATATCTGCATGAAACAAGCGGATTTAAGCTTGGACGAGGCGGACCAGCGGCTGTTGCGCGCGCTCCAGCGGGACGCCTCGATTTCGCAGGCGGAATTAGCGGAGCAGGCCGGCGTTTCGCCCAGCCTGGTCTCACGCCGCCTCGCGCGCCTCAAGGAAACCGGCGTACTCCGCGCCGTGGTCGGTCTCGTCGACGCCGAGCGCGCCGGGCTCACGTGTTCGGCCATCATCCGCGTGCGGCTCAAGGATCATGCCGCCGCCAGCGTTAAAGCCTTCCGCGATCTCGTCACCCGCATGAACGAAGTCACGCTCTGCGTGATGCTGACCGGGGAGGCGGACTATCTTCTGAAGATTGTCGCGCGCGACCTGCCGCACTTTCAGCAGATCGTGCAATCGAAGCTACTTCGCTGCGCCGCCATCGCACACATGGAAAGCTCGATTGTCCTGGAGCATCTGAAAGATACGACTGAGCTGCCGCTGGAAGAGGTTTGAATGCCGCGCACGCTGATCGCCCGTAGCGAAAGCTGGCCGCTGAACCGGCCGTTCCGCATTTCGCGCGGTGTCAAAACTGCCGCCGAAGTGGTCGTTGTCGAGTTGCATGAAGAAGGGCGGAGCGGCGCTGGCGAAGCGGTCCCTTATTCACGGTATGGCGAGAGTCCAGCGAGCGTGCTGGCCCAGATCGAGTCCGTCCGCAGCGCGTTTGAGTCCGGCATGACCAGTGCTGCTCTGCAGAGCGCCTTGCCGCCCGGTGCTGCGCGCAACGCTGTCGATTGCGCGCTCTGGGATCTGGAAGCGCAGCTCACCCGCCGCAGCGTTGCGGATATCGCAGGCATCATGGCGCCGAGCGAAATCATCACCGCTGTCACCATCTCGCTGGATACGCCCGAACGTATGGCCCAAGCCGCCGCCAGACTCGATGCTGCTCCTTTGCTGAAGGTCAAAGTCGACGCGAGCGAGCCGCTGGCCCAACTTCGCGCCGTTCGCGCTGCAGCGCCCGCCGCGAGGCTCATCGTCGATCCCAACGAGAGCTGGTCACCCGCGCTGCTCAAGCGTTTGCTGCCTGACATTGCAGCCCTCGGCGCCGATCTGATCGAGCAGCCAGTGCCAGCTGCTGATGACGCGGCGTTGGAGCACATCGAATCCCCAGTGCCGATCTGCGCCGACGAATCTGCGCACACCAGCGCCGATCTCGAACGTATCGCGCGGCGTTATCAGGCGGTGAACATCAAACTGGATAAAGCGGGCGGTCTGACCGAAGCGCTGGCCATGCGCGCCGGCGCCGAAGCGCTCGGCCTCACGATCATGGTCGGCTGCATGGTGTGCACGTCCCTGGCGATTGCGCCGGCGCTGCTGCTGATTAACGGCGCTGGGTTCGCCGACCTTGATGGCCCGTGGTGGCTGGCGCGTGATCGCGACAACGGCGTACGCATAAGCGACGGCCGCCTCTATCCCGCAGCCTTGTGGGGCTTTCCGCGCTAACGGATCAGTGGCCGCTATGTTCTGGGCTGGCGGCGGAAGGCGTGCGGATCGTCAGCGTCGCGGACACCTCGCCCACGTTCGCGAATGTAAGCGTCACCGGGATCGACTCGCCAACCACAAACGGCTGCGGCGCGTCATAGAACATGAGGTGCAAGCCGCCGGGCGCCAGAGTGACGCGCTCGCCCGCGGCGACCGCCAATCCGCCTTCAACGGCGCGCATGCGCATGACGCCGCCATCCATACTCATCTCGTGCAGCTCAACGCGCGGCGCGCGCGGGCTCGAAACCGCAATGAGACGGTCTTCCTCGGCTGTGCCGTTGGCAATCTCCAGGTAGCCGGCGCTGATCGGCGTCCCGCCCGGGGTGGGCGTCCCCCACGCTTCGCTGACCTCAATCACACCGGCAGTAGCTGGCGCCTCTACCGGTGCTTCCGGCGTGGCGGGAGGCTGGCCGCACGCGGCGACGAGAAGGGCGGTGGAAATGGCAAATAAAAAGGCTCGCATGATGCGAGCCTTTTCTCATTTGGACGGTAATTTGTCGTCCGTACGCAACGTCGCACCTTGCGGTGCAAAGCGTTACGGCGTGTTCGGGTTGCCGTCGTTGGTTTCTTGCGCCGTTTGCTCGATCACGGTGCCGGCCTTTTGAACGTCCTCGCCTACGCCTTCAACGGTGTTGCAGGCAACGAGCGAACCAGCTCCAACGAGCGCAGCCATAGCGACCAGCGTGGTGGTGATGTTCTTCGACATAAATCTCTCCATTCCGCGCCAGCCCTGCCAGCGCGGTAAAGCAACGCGGAACTTCAGTTCAGGTTTCCTGTGCTTTCAAAGAAGAGCGCTTGGCTCACCGCGGCACGCACCATGTCCGGTGAATACGGCTTCGTGATCAGGAAGGTCGGCTCCGGACGTTCGCCGGTCAGCAAGCGATCGGGGAAAGCGGTGATGAAGATCACCGGTACTTCGAACGATGAGAGAATATCTTTCACCGCGTCGATGCCAGACGATCCGTCAGCAAGCTGAATGTCAGCCAACACGAGATCAGGCAGTTCACGGTTCGCTGCGGCAACGGCGCCAGAGGCGGTGGATTCAACGCCGCAGACGCTATGGCCTGCCGCAGTGACGAGGTCGCTCAAATCCATCGCGATGACGGCTTCGTCTTCGATGATTAAAATGCGCGCCTTGGTCTGCTTATCGAGTGCGTCAATCGCGTCGTCGAGCAAGGTGCCGACTTCTTCCGGCGAGCGCTCAAGAATTTCACCGGTCTCTTGGGTCGTGAAATTTTCGAGCGTCGTCAGCAGCAGCGCTTGGCGGCTCAAGGGCGCCAGCGCCCGCAGGCGTTCATGCGCCTTGCGTGCGCCTGGCGAGTCTTCGCCCAGGTGGCCATTGAGCTCGACGTTGCCGCTCTCCCAAATCTTGTGAAATACGCGATAGAGGCCCGCACGCGGGTCCATCTGCCGCGGAAATTCTTCCGGCCGCGCCACAATGGCCTCCAGCGCCGCAACTACGAAAGCGTCTCCACTTTCCTGCGCACCCGTCAAAGCCCGCGCATATCGGCGCAGCAGCGGCAGGTGAGGCGCAATTTCCCGGGCAAGCGTCATATATGACCCCTTGGTTTCATTAACATTTTTTGGAGAATTGGCCTCGGTATGCATATCGTCTCCCAATCCCGTCGAGAGCCAATGAACGCCGTATCTGAAAAAATGTTCCAGCCCTCCGGAACAGGTTTGTGATCGAGGCGTTGAGTGCGCCGAGGGAGAGCCGCCATTGGTTTCCCTGACTGGTCGCGCGGGGGCTTGGTTGGCACTATGGCACGGAAAGAAGAAATGGAAGCGCTCGTGAGCAAGAAACCGCCCGAAGACGGATCCTACAGCCAATCCAAACCTGCCTCTGCTCAACACAAGCAGTTGATCACCCGAAATTTAAAGATCGCCTACGGCCAGGTCGCCAGTGAACCTGTGCCGCAAAGGCTGCTCGACGTCCTTTCCGCCCTCGACGCCGTTGAGGAGAAAAAGTCGTGAGCGCCTCTACAGCCTTCAAATCCGAGCTGATTGAGCTCCTGCCCAGCTTGCGCGCGTTTGCGCGTTCGTTGGCGCACAACTCAGCGCAAGCTGACGACTTGGTCCAAGACACGCTTGTTAAAGCGCTGGCCAACGTCGATCGCTTCGAGCCTGGCACTAACCTGCGCGCTTGGTTGTTCACGATCCTTCGCAACCATTATTACTCGCAACTCCGCAAGCTGAAGCGTGAAGTGGAAGACGCTGACGGCAAGTTCGCTGCACGGTTGGCCGTCCGCCCAGAGCAAGATGGATCGGTTGATCTTGAAGACTTCAAGGTCGCGTTCCAGCAGCTTGCCCCTGACCACCGTGAAGTTCTTACGCTCGTCGGGGCGTCGGGTTGCTCCTACGAAGAAGCGGCGACGATCTGCGGATGCGCCGTTGGCACGATCAAGAGCCGGGTCAATCGCGCGCGTCGCAAGCTCGCCGATCTGCTTGGTCTTGACGACGATGGCCAAGCGATCCCTAGTGAGGGTCGGTTAATCGAGGGCACGGCCAGCGTGTGAACGCGCGCGAAGATCGGAAATTCAGATACTGGCCCCGCGCATTGTCCCTCCGGTCAATGCGCGGGCGCATGGCGCTCTTGCTTGGCCTCGCGATGCTTCCGGCCGGCGCCATTGCGACCCAGGTGGGTCTGAATGCTGTAGCTTCCAGCCAATCCGCATATGAAGAATCGCTGAGCCGCCAAGCGCTGCAATCCATCTCGGTCGAGAAGGGCGCGATCGACGAGGTGCGCGAAATGCTTCGCGTGCTATCGACGACGCCAGCCTTGCAGCAAATCGCAGCTGGCGACTGCCGAACTTGGCTCGGCGACGTGGCGGCCCGCTACCCTTATGTCTCAGCGCTCGCTGTCTCTGATAATCGCGGCGTCATCCGCTGCAGCTTTCCTGTGGCCGCGCCTGGGCTCCGCACCGCGCCGCAAAGCGATTTGCGCGAACGCGCCAGCGAACGCGACGGCTTCGCGTTTGGCTATATTGAGCGCGGCGCACTCACCGGCCAACCCGTGCTCGGCGCCATTGAGCCTATTCATGACGGCGACCGCCGCATCGGCTTTGTCAGCGCGTCAATCACCGTCACCCAATTGCGGGAATTACTGGATCGCGGCCGCGACTTGGATCGCGCCCGGGCGGCCATAGTCGATTCCGACGGCTTCATCATCGCGCAGTCCACGCCCCGGCCAGACCGCCCGGACGTTGACTTGCCGCGCGCACAGCAAATCCGCGATCATTTGGGTCCGGACCCCGGCTTCGTGCGAGTCGATAACGGCGCAGCCGTGATCGTGCCGCTGCATCGGCCCGACCTCTACATCGTCATGTCTTGGCCAGCAGATCAGCCCGCGTGGCAGCGTTGGGGCGAATTATTGTTCTCGATCGCGGCGCCGTTGCTGATCTGGATGCTTGCGGTCGCGGCTGGCTGGTTTGCGATTGAGGTATTTGTCGCTCGTCCGCTCTCGGCGGTCGAAGCCTCGGCTCGCAATCTCGCCCGCGGCGGCGAAGACATCGCCGAGCCGCCAGCGCTCAAAAACGCGCCTGAAGAAATCCGCTCACTGCGTCGCACATTGGCGGCGATGGCGAAAACCTTGCGCGGCCGTGAGCAACGCTTGGTCGAGGCGTTGGCTGAAGAGCGCGCGCTCCTTCGCGAAGTTCACCACCGGGTGAAGAATAACCTGCAAATGGTTGCGAGCTTGCTCAATATCCAAGCGCGCAACGCGCGCGATGAAAGCGAAGCTTGGGGCCTCGCCCGCGCGCATGACCGCGTGCAATTGCTCGCTCTCGTTCACCAGCGCGTCTATTCGTCAGGCGAAGTCCGCGAACTGCGTGTAGATGATCTCGCTGCCGAGATTTCCCGCCAATTGGTGCAATCACGCGGCGCCCTGGCAAAAGACGTCACGCTCACCTTCCATCTTCAGCCGACCCGCGCAGATGTCGATCGCGCCGTGCCGCTCTCGTTCTTGATAGGCGAGGGCGTTTCGATCGCGCTGGATACCCTTGCCGATGCTGGGCCGGCCGCGCTCTCCATCTTCCTCTGTCAGGACGACGACGCCACCGTTCGACTCGTGGTGGATTCCGACGCAGTGCTCAACCAGCACCAGCCGCCGAGCCCAAGCTCACGCCTCATAGAGGCGTTCGCGCGCCAACTCGGCGCGAATGTCGGCCGCGATCCGGCGCGTCCATTCCGGCTTTGGGTCAGCGTCCCGCCGCCGATTGCGCAAATCACGCAGCCCGTGCGGCGCGAAGATCAAACCGCTTAGCGGGAACTCTGCCGCAAGTGCGAACGTTGGCTCCGCCAATCGCACGGAGATCACACCATGCTTGGCTGGGCGCTCGCGTTTTTCATTCTCGCACTTGTTGCAGGGTATCTGGGCTTCGTCGGCCTTGCTGGGATCGCCGCGAGCATCGCGAAGATTCTGTTTCTCATCTTTCTCGCCTTGCTCGTGATCAGCTTCGTCGTCCGCGCCGTGCGCGGACAAGATGTCACTTAAGGCTTCGCCTCGAAATGCCGTCCTGCTCGCCTATATGACCGAGGAGGAGGCCTCTCATGTTCAAACTTATCGATCTTCCGTTCGACGCCGCGGCGCTTGAGCCGCACATGTCGCGCGACACGCTCAACACCCACCACGGCAAGCACCATGCCGGCTACATCAAGAAGCTGAACGGCTTTCTGGCCGAGCGAGAGAACGCGCCGTCTTCGCTTGAGGAGGTTGTCCGACTCGCCAAAGCCGAGAACGACAAGAAACTCTTCAACAACGCCGCTCAATCCTGGAATCACGGCTTCTTCTGGATGAGCCTCACACCACAGTCGCAAGGCGAACCGCAAGGCGAACTGCGCGCCGCGATCGAAAACGCCTTCGGCGATCTGGCGAATTTCAGCCAGGAATCAAAAGCCAAAGGCGAAGGCCACTTCGCGTCCGGCTGGCTCTGGCTTGTCGCTGATAAATCAGGCGCAGTGCAGCTCGTTGATATGCACGACGCCGACACGCCGATCGTTGACGATAAACTCACGCCGCTCAGCGTCTGCGATCTGTGGGAGCATGCGTACTATCTCGACTACAAAAACGAGCGCGGCAAATTCCTCGACGCGTACCTCAGCACGCTGATCAATTGGCGCTTTGCCGAAGCGCAATACGCTGCCGCACGAAAAGGTGAGCAGGGTTGGACGTATCCAACTTAAGGCAAACGCGGAACTCTGGGCCCGAATATGAGTTTTCATTCCAACTGCATTCCAGGAGACATCAAATGCTCAGTTGGGCCCTTATCTTTTTCGTCGTGGCGATCGTGGCGGCCATTTTCGGCTTCGGCGGCATCGCCTCGGCATCTGCCGGGATCGCGCAGATTCTGTTCTTTATCTTCCTCGTCCTGTTCGTGGTCTCCCTGATCATGGGCATGGCGCGAAGGGGATAACGGGTCGCGGGCGCGTTACTCGGCGCGGCATTTACTGGGTTCCAGTTTGACGCCATAAGAGCGGCAAATTCCGAACCCGGGAGGCCCCGCCGATGCGCGCGATCCGTAACTTCATCAATGGCGCAGGCGCGTCCGCTTCCGGCGGGCGCGCCGGTCGTGTTTTCAATCCCAACACCGGCGCGCAACAGGCCGAAGTGGCGTTCTCAAATGCGCGCGATCTTGATGCTGCAGTGCAAGCAGCGTCCGCCGCATTCCCTGGTTGGGCCGCGACCAATCCGCAGCGCCGCGCGCGCGTGCTGTTCGCGTTCAAGCAGCTTGTCGAAAAGAACATGGACGAGCTCGCGCATCTGCTCTCGTCCGAGCACGGCAAAGTCATCGCCGACTCCAAAGGCGACATCCAACGTGGCCTCGAAGTCATCGAATTCGCCTGCGGCATCCCGCACGCGCTGAAGGGCGAATACACCGAAGGCGCCGGCCCGGGCATCGACGTCTATTCAATGCGCCAGCCGCTCGGCGTCGTCGCCGGCATCACGCCGTTCAACTTCCCGGCCATGATCCCGATGTGGATGTTCGGCATCGCCATCGCGACCGGCAACACCTTCGTACTGAAGCCAAGTGAGAAGGACCCTTCCGTTCCGGTCCGCCTCGCCGAACTGATGATGGAAGCCGGCGCGCCGGCTGGCGTGCTTAATGTCGTCCACGGCGACAAGGAAGCCGTCGACGCCATCATCGCGCATCCGGACATCAAAGCGATCAGCTTTGTCGGCTCGTCCGACATCGCCCACTACATCTACTCGAACGGCACCGCCAACAATAAGCGCGTGCAAGCCATGGGCGGCGCCAAGAACCACGGCGTCGTTCTCCCCGATGCCGATATGGATCAAGTCGTCAAAGATCTCGTCGGCGCCGCATACGGCTCGGCCGGCGAACGCTGCATGGCGCTGCCTGTCGTCGTGCCGGTCGGCAAGAAAACCGCTGACGAATTGCGCGAACGCCTGATTCCCGAAATCGAGCGTATGAAGGTCGGCATCTCGACTGACGAAGCCGCGCAATACGGCCCGGTCGTGTCCAAGCAGCACAAAGAGAAGATCGAAGACTATATCGCGCTCGGCGTGAAAGAGGGCGCAGAGCTCGTGCGCGACGGCCGAGGCTTTAAGCTGCAAGGTTACGAAGACGGCTTCTTCGTCGGCCCGACGCTGTTCGACAAAGTCTCGACCGAGATGCGCACCTACAAGGAAGAAATTTTCGGCCCAGTGCTGCAGATCGTCCGCGCCGAAACCTTCGAAGAAGCGCTCGCGCTGCCGAGCAATCACCAATACGGCAACGGCGTCGCCATCTTCACCCGCAACGGCCGCGCTGCGCGCGAGTTCGCTGCCCGCGTCAATGTCGGCATGGTCGGCATCAACGTCCCGATCCCGGTCCCGGTCGCCTATCACACCTTCGGCGGCTGGAAACGCTCCGCCTTCGGCGACACCAACCAGCACGGCATGGAAGGCGTGAAGTTCTTCACCAAAGTGAAGACGATCACACAACGCTGGCCGGAAGGCCTGACGGACGATTCAAGCTTCGTCATTCCGACGATGCGGTAGGTTCACTTGCAGTCGCATCGGCTTCCTCGTCCTGACGTGCGATTGTTGTGAACTCGCGTTCGCATGCTTCCTCCCACATGCGATCTTGAAGCTCGAATATTTGCTGGTAGAGGCGACGTTCTTCGTAGCTTCTCGCGATCTGATCGCCGTCTTCTTGGAAGGTGTTCAATGATCCATTTGGTGAAAGGATAAACCTTCGAAAGCCGACATAGCCGCCCGATCCATTCTTTGCGTTGTATTCGCCGCATACATAAAGATTGTTGATCCGCACGTCCCGAAGCTGCAGGCTTTGGGGGTCTCGGAGGCGCTCATCGAAGAATGGCCTTACGGCCTCTTCGCCGATGTTGCGCTCCTGCTCTAATCGCCGTTGGAGGGCGGCTGCGGCGGCTTCGTCGCGCCGCATCTCAAGGAACGTCGCACCGCCAAATCCACCGGCACCTCCTGCTAGCAGCGACGCAACAACGGCTCCTAGCGTAACCCAGCGAACCCCCATCCTCGATCCTCCCCAAGAGGAAGCTAAACCGAAAGTTGATAGTCGAAAAGTCGCAAATCATGACCACTGAAATCCTCACCTCCGCCGCCAACGGCCTCGGCCACATCACCCTCAACCGACCAGCCGCGCTGCACGCGCTCAACACGCTCATGTGCGCCGCGATGATTGACGCGCTCGTCGCCTGGCGCGATGACGCAAGCGTTCACGCCATCCTCCTAGATCACGCCCCCGGCACGCGCGGGTTCTGCGCCGGTGGTGACATTCGCATGATCGCGGAAAGCGGCGCTGGCGACGGCCGCGAAGCGCGCGCGTTCTTCTTCACCGAATATCGCCTCAACCATCTGCTCTTTCATTATCCGAAGCCCATCGTCGCGCTGATCGACGGCGTCACCATGGGCGGCGGTGTCGGCATCTCGATGCCCGCGCGCTTCCGCATCGCGACTGAGAACACGACTTACGCCATGCCCGAAACCGGCATCGGTCTTTTCCCTGATGTCGGCGGCGGCTGGTATTTGCCGCGCAAGCCGGGTGAGATCGGCATGTGGCTGGCGCTCACCGGTGCGCGCCTCAAAGCCGCCGATTGCCTCATCGCCGGCATCGCCACACATTACATGCCAACGGAAATCCTCGCCGCCGCCCGAGCCCAAATCGCCGGCGCCGCGCAAACCCATGACGCAACCCGCGCACTCGAAAGCGGCCTAGAGGCGCTCAGCGAAGGGGCAGGGCGTCCGAAAGAGCTGACGCCCGAGAACATCGAACGCATCAACCGCATCTTCGCGGGCGAAAGCGTCGAAGCCATATTCGCCGCGCTCGAAGCCGATGGCTCGGACTGGGCGCAAGCCCAACTTGCAACATTGCGCACCAAGTCGCCGCAAGCGTTGAAGGTCAGCTTCCGCCAAATGCGTGAAGGCGCGGCGATGCAAAGCTTCGAAGATGAAATGCGCAGCGAGTACCGCATCGCTTCACGCGTCTCGTCGCTGCACGATTTCCAGGAAGGCGTCCGCGCCCTCATCGTGGACAAAGACAACAAACCTGCCTGGAACCCCGCCACACTCGCCGCCGTCACCGACGCAGAGCTCGATCAAATCTTCGCGCCACTGCCCGCCGACGAAGAATGGTCGCCGCTCTAATCCATGAGTGAGCCCTCCCCCTCGCGGGAGGGCGCCGCCGAAGGCCGCGGGGGGGCGCGTGGGCGCAGCTCATTCGAAACAGCACCGCCGTTACCCCCCCAACCCCACCCCGCAAGGGGGCGGGGAGTCCCAAGCTTGCGCCTGGCGCGTTGAGTCGTAAGACACACCGCAAATCCAGGAGCTCCCATGACCCGCATCGCATTCATCGGCCTCGGCAACATGGGCTCGGGCATGGCGGCGAACCAAGCCAAGGCGGGCCACGAGGTCGTCGCCTTTGATCTCAGCGCCGACGCGCTGGCGCGCGCCAAAGAGCAGGGCATGAGCGCTGCAGCGTCCGCGGCTGAAGCCGTGAAGGACGCCAACGTCGTCATCACAATGCTCCCTGCCGGCAGCCACGTGCGCGACGTCTACATGGACACCATCCTGCCGAACGCGCCCACCGACGCCCTGCTGATCGATTGCTCCACAATCGACGTGGATTCCGCCCGCACCGTTGCGCGCGATGCTTCCATGCGCGGCTTCCGCGCTGCCGACGCGCCGGTTTCCGGCGGCACCGCGGCCGCGAACGCCGGCTCGCTCACCTTCATGGTCGGCTGCCGCGAGCAAGATTTCGCCGAGATCGAAGCGGCGTTGAAGCCCATGGCCAAAGCCATCATCCGCGCCGGCGATAGCGGCACCGGCCAAGCCGCCAAGATCTGCAACAACATGCTGCTCGGTATCTCGATGATCGGCGTGTCTGAAGCGTTCGCGCTCGCCGAAGGCCTCGGTCTCGACGGGCAAAAGTTCTTCGACATCGCCTCGCAGGCCTCCGGCCAATGCTGGTCGCTGACCTCGTACTGCCCATGGCCAGGCCCTGTGCCCGCTGCGCCATCGAACCGTGACTACGAAGGCGGCTTTGCCGCTGCGATGATGCTGAAAGATCTGAAGCTCGCGCAGGACGCGGCGGACACAACTGGCGCCCCGACGCCGCTCGGCGGCGCGGCCGAGGCGCTTTACAGCGAACTCGTCCAGCGCGGCTACGCCAACAAGGATTTCTCCGCCATTCTGCAAATGCTGCGCGGCCGGCTCTAGGCGAACACGCCCTCGATCGCTTCCAGCAGCGCGCGGGGTGAAACGGGCTTGACCAGCACTGCATCGGCGCCGGCTTCGCGTGCGGCGTCGAAGTGGGCGGTATCGCTTGCGCCGCTGATCACAATGATGCGCGCCCCGCGCAGGCTCTCCTCGCCGCGCACCGCCATCACGAAGCTGAGGCCATCCATGCCAGGCATGCGCTGATCCGCCAGCACCAGGGACGCCGGCCGCGCCGCCATCAGCGCGAGCGCCTCCATGCCGCTGCCCGCCATCCGCACTTGCGTCACGCCGGCGCGCACCAGCACCCGCGCCAGCATCACCCGCATCGCTTCGTGATCATCCACGATCAGCACGTCGAGTTCAGACAGCTTCATCCCGCCTCGCTTAAATCTGATGGCCCCAAAAGCAAACGGCCGGAGCTTTCGCTCCGGCCGTCGCCGTTTTCAGACTTGCGCCTGCGCTTAGTAGGAAGCGCGGAGCGTGACGCCGTAGGTGGCCGGTTCGTTCGGGTACACCATCGTCGAGTTCTGCAGCGGCGGCGCGAATGCGCCGACGAAGTAGACTTCGTCCGTCAGGTTGCGGCCCCAGAAGTCGACCGACCAGCGACCATCTTCCGGACCAATGCCGATACGGCCGTTGAAGATCGCGAACGCATCGTTGTCGGTGCGGCCGCTCGGATCGCGGTTCAGGGTCTGCGTGCGGTAGCCGTTGTTCCAGCGGCCATCGAGGTAGAACAGCGCGCGGAGGTTTCCACCGAGCGGTTGTTCGTACGTGATGGCGCCGGTGACGGTGTATTCCGACGTGAACGCGAACGGCGTGCCGGCGACAACCGTGTTCGGCGCCGGATCGAGCGCGTTGAACACGACCGTCGAGTCGTAGAAGGCGTCCGTGTAGACCACGCCCGCTTGCAGCGTCAGGTTATCGGTCGGGCGGGCGGCGACTTCGAGTTCGACGCCTTGGCTGATCGATTCTGGGATGTTGCGGGTGATGAAGTTGAAGCCGTTAAAGGCGTTCAGCTGGTAGTCTTGGATCTGCTGGTAGAAGCCCGCGATGTTCACCGTGGTGGTGCCGCCGAGAATGGTCGTCTTCAGACCGATTTCGTAGGCGTCGGTGAATTCCGGGTTGAACTGCAGATCGTCGGTGCAGACGCGGCCGAGCGGGTTGGCGACTGCGCAGCTGCCCACCGCCGTCGTTGCCGGCGTGATGAAGAAGCCGGAGCGATCGACGTTGAAGCCGCCCGCCTTATAGCCGCGCGAGTAGCCGCCATAGAGCATCGTGCTGTCGCTGAGGTGATAGGCCAGCGACGCGGTGCCGCTGAACTCTTCTTCTTCGCTGCTGTCCGTGTAGCTGCCGTTGGCGATCGGGTTGACCGCCGGGTTGCACGCCAGGTTCATCAGTTGCGAACCGCCAGCCGAGCCTTGGATCGCCGCAACGATACCACCCGGGGTCGGGGTCGCCGCCGCCGTGTTGGTTTCCATCAGACGAAGAGCATCGCAGCTCGTCGACGTGGCGTTGAGGTTGGCGTTGAGGTCCTTGGTTTCTTGGCTGTAGCGAACGCCAACCGTCAGGATCAGGTCGTCAGTGAGCGCGAACTCGTTGTGCGTGAAGATGCCGAGGCTCTCCGTGTTCACGCGCCAATTGTCGCTCTGTTGGCCTTGGCCGGTGGAGTTCGGCAGCACGTACCCAAGGTTGGCCGTTTGCACTGCCGCAGCAACCGCCGGGAACGCGGCGAAGCTCGTTGCCGCCGTGCACTGGAAGATCGAGTTGGCGGCGGTGAAGTCGTACAGTTCGCAGGTCGAGCCGCCGATCGTCACCAAGTTGGTGTAGAGGCTCGAAGTCGCGCCGATTTGGATACGGTCGGTCGTGTCGAGGTTCTCGTCGCCGTAGAAGAGGCCAACGAGCCAGTTCAGGCGGCCCGCTTCACCTTGGAAGCGGAATTCCTGGGTGAAGTTCTCGAAGCTGACTTCGAGGCCGTCACGATAGGCGATGTCCGCCGCGTTGAAGTCGACGTCCTGGTCGCGCACTGCGCTCCAGTCGCGATAGGCGGTGATCGACGTGAAGTTCACGCCGCCGAGATCCCAGGTCAGTTCACCCGAGATGCCTTCTTCTTCAGTGTTTTCACCGTAGCCCCGGCCCGGGGTCACGGTCATGTTGCGCTCTTCCACGTTCGGCGTGATCGTGCCGGCGCCGCCGGTGATCAACGAAATCGCGCCTTGGGTCGGGCCCGATGGCGGTCCGCCGTAATTGTTCGGCGTGTACGTCAGCGGGGTGACGCCGCAGCAGACTTCATCCGTGTTGGCTGCATCGACGATCACGCGGAGCGAAGCGTCCGGGTTGATGTCCCACAGCATTTGGCCGCGGAGCGAGCCACGGTTGCGGTCGTTGATGTCGTCGCCCGAGATCACGTCGGTGATGTAGCCTTCGCGCGCACGGACCGAGCCGTCGAAGCGGAAAGCCAGCGAGTCGGTGACCGGGATGTTGACGCCGCCACGGGCGCCGACTTCTTCCAGATCATCCACGCCGAACGTGGTTTCGAGATAGATGCCCGGATCGAAATCCGGACCCGAGGTGATGACGCTGATCGCGCCTGCCGAGGTGTTGCGGCCGAACAGCGTGCCTTGCGGGCCGCGCAGAACTTCGACGCGTTCAAGTTCCGGAAGGTCGGTCAGCGCAGCGCCGGCGCGGGCGCGGTAGACGCCGTCGATGAAGATGCCGACAGCGGCTTCGAAGCCTGGGTTGTCAGCGCCGGTGCCGATGCCGCGAATGCGGGCCGTGGTGCCGGAAGAATTCGATTGGCCCGTGCCCATTTCGAGGGACGGAGCCACTTGCGTCACGTCGCGAAGATCGCGCGCGCCGGAGTTCTCGAGTTGATCGCCGCCAACGGCGGTCACGGCCAGGGGAACATCCTGAATAGCCGCTGCACGACCCGTCGCGGTAACGACGATTTCGTCAGATACTTCCACATCATCCTGCGCCAGCGCGGGCGTTACGCCCATTGCCGCGAGCGACGCGCTCGAAAGCAGAATCCGAGTCCAATTCAATTTTTTGCTCATCGCCGTCCTCCCAGTGCCGGCCCCCGCCTTCTTTAGAGCGGGCCGGCCAACCAATCGGCAAAGAGGGTCGGTGCGAGCGGAGCTCCCCGTAACCCTACCTGTCCTGACCCTATAGCAGGCAGGGGGCAGGGGCGTGTCAACGGGCCTTCGCCGCATAACTTGACGCTCGCGTCATACCAACACCCTCGTGCGACAAGCGGGCCACAGTTCCTTAGGGGTAATCGTGACCTTGGGTTAGGTCGAAGGGCATACGGCTCCCTGAAGTGTCGCGGTTCCAAGCACCCTTCGGTTGCATAGGTGCGCGCGATTCGCTGCGATACGATGTGGCCATGACCACCACCGCGCTCGTCCTGTTTTCCGCCGGCCAAGACTCGGCCGCCTGCCTCGCCTGGGCATTAGACCGATACAGTCGCGTCGAAACTATTGGTTTCTTCTATGGCCAGCGCCACGCCGTGGAAATGACGCGTCGCACGCCGCTTCGTGACGCCATCGCGGCTTTACGTCCGACGTGGACCACGCGGCTCGGTGGGGATCGCGTTGTGGATATCGCGGGTTACGGCGCACTTGCCGAGAGCGCGCTGACCAGCGACCGCGCGATCGAGCTTGAGGCCAGCGGCTTGCCGAGCACGTTCGTACCGGGCCGCAATCTCGTGTTTCTAAGCGTTGCGGCGGCGCACGCGTATCGCATCGGCGCGGATACGCTGATCGGAGGCATGTGTGAGACGGATTATTCCGGCTATCCCGATTGTCGGCGCGATACGCTCGACGCGATGCAGCGCGCGCTTTCACTCGGCCTCGATCGCGAGATCGACGTGCAGACGCCGCTGATGCATTTGAGCAAAGCGCAGACCTGGGCGTTCGCGCAAGACCTTGGTGGCGACGGGTTGGTCGATGTCATCGTTGAGCAAAGCCACACCTGCTACGAGGGCGACCGCGCGCACCGGCACGATTGGGGCTATGGCTGCGCCGCGTGTCCGGCCTGCGACCTCCGCGCCAAAGGCTGGGCGCAGTGGCGCGCGAGATAATTTGAAAAACGGCTGCAAACGCCGACGGCTGGGGCCCAGGCGTTCGCAGCCGCCCATCCGTTTTCGCGAGGCGACAAACGGAAAGCTCTGCGTTTCGTTCTGAAACGTTGAATTTAGCGCGCGTTCTCAGTGTAAGCGTCGGCGACTTTGCGCGAGAACTGCCTAATGGCGCGGTTCGCTTCAGTCCAAGTCGTCGATGCGCCGTTCAGATCGGCGAGGCTGTGATTGTAGCGCCGATGCGTGACTTCGCTCACCACATCGCCGCTGCTGTTGCGCAGCACTGCGCGCAGTTCGGCGCCGCCGATCGAAACCGAACGGATCGGATCAAGGCCCGGTTGATTGGCCAATTGCTGCATTGTTGGCCGGTTCGGATCAGCGTCAATGATCGAAATCTCGATCGTCAGCTCGCCGCCGCCGAGCGTGGCCCCGCGCTCTGCCAGCGCGTTTGCAACGGCCTCATGAACTGCGCGGCTGAGATATTCGCCTTCGCGTGCGCCCAGATCGTCATTCAGCGCTTCCTGAAACTCCGGCGAATACGAAACCGGCGCGACATTCACCGAAGCTGCAAAAGCGGCCTGTGAAAACGCAAGCGCTGCAAGGCCAGCGAGCAGGGAGGTGACGCGCATCGAAGCGCTCCTTCGATATGAACGTACGAACATTACTATGCCGCGCACATCGCGCTGGCGCCACTCACGTTCTCGTCACAGCAAGCCGTGGTCAATCGCGGTCGTCGTCATCCTCATCGTCGTCGCCATCCGGGATGACAGCGTCGACCACGGCGCCCGTGGTTTTCACCGTGCCGCCGATGACAGCGCCGGTGACGCTAACGGCTGTGCCGACGACCGCGGTCGCCAAACATGCGCTCAACGGCGCCAGCATAAGCGCAACAGCAATGATCCGGATCATCTATGTCCCCACGCGTTCGACAGCGGCGCGACGATGCGCGCAGCGATTTTGCGGTGCAAGAGCCAGCTGCAGATCAGGCGCGAAAGCGCATGTCGTCGAGATCGAACGTGTCGCCCGTCTCGGCGGCGCGGTCGCTGCTGCGCCGCCAGGGGCCGGTATAGTCAGCCGCCGTTCCGTGCCGCCGGTCTGGCCCAAAGAAATCGTCGCTGCGCACGAACATGCGTGTATCAGTCAGCGCGCTGGTCAGTCGTTCAAACAAAAGCCGCGCACTGATCGGCTTTTTCACAAAACCGGTAACGCCCGCGTCACGCGCTGCCTCGACACGTGATGCTTCCGTGTGCGCCGTCAGCATCAGGATCGGGATGTAAGGATTGGGGCTGCGCGAGTCCCAGCGCACCATGCGCGCGAACGCAAGGCCATCGATCGGCGCCATCTTCCAATCGAGCAGCACAAGGTCGATCGGATGCGCGCGCATAATCGCCAGCGCGTCGGGTGCTGTCTCGGCTTCGCTGACGCGGTGGATGCCGCCGGCGCGGAGCAAGGCTTTCAGGAGGTGGCGCATCTGTGCGTTGTCGTCGACGACGAGCAAATGAAGATCGCTCAACGACGCCATGTAAATCTCTGCCCCCAGAAGGGCCAAAGAGACACCAGGATGAGCAAACGTCAGGTAAATTTGTTGCGGTAGCGTCGTATGAAAGTCGTCAGGTTCGTTATTGCCACCGTTTACTTTGCGAACCTGACGATCAGTTCAACTAGGGCGCGTCCAGCAGAACGATTTCTGTCTCGGTGTCCGCTTCAACGCGAATGCTCTCTTCTTCACGGATCGCGGCGCCATCGCGGGCGCCAAGCTCGACGCCGTTCACCCGCGCTTTGCCTTTCGCGACCGCCAGATAAGCGTGCCGTCCCGTGGCGATCGGATATTCGACGCTTTGGCCCGCTGTAAGCGTAGCCGCCAATACACGCGCGTCTTGGCGGATCGGCAAAGCGCCGGCGCTCTGGTCATCCGCATAGCCCGAGGCCAGCGTCACTAACGAGCCAGACCGCTCACCCTTTGGAAATTCCGCTGAGCCCCAGAACGGCGCGCCGCCGCGTTCCTTCGGGATGATCCAGATCTGATAGATCGTCGTGGCTTCGTCTTCGAGATTGTACTCCGCGTGCGTCACGCCCGAGCCGGCACTCATCACCTGCACATCGCCCGCGACCGTACGGCCCTTATTGCCGAGCGAGTCCTGGTGCGAGATCGCGCCCGAGCGGACGTACGTGATGATCTCCATGTCGCTGTGCGGATGCGGCGGAAAGCCGGTCTTCGGCTGGATCGTATCGTCGTTCCAAACCCTGAGCGCGCCCCAATGGACGCGGTTCGGATCGTGATAGCCGGCAAAGCTAAAATGGTAGCGGGCGGCGAGCCAATCGGCGTCATGCCGGCCCAAACTGTCGAAACTGCGTTTCTCGATCATGGTTCACCTCTCGACGACCCATGTGGGCGACCGGCTTTTTCGCCTCAAGGCACAGCTTTGACACCGCCCGTCGCACACCCGCTTGACGGAAACGCGCCGCCCGTCTCACAACCCCCGACAAAGGGGAACCCTACATGAAGCCGATCCACGCCATCATCTGCGCCGCGGCGCTTGCTCTCGCTGCTTGCGGCCAGCCTGCTGAAACCGAAACACCGGAAGCGCCGCCCGCGCCGCAAGGCTTGCTGGAGGAAGTGCAGGCGATGTCCGAAGAGCAGCGTCTGGTGTTCGCCACCACGCAGCTCGCCGCTTACCAGCAAGCCAACCCGGACTCCCAACCGGTTTGCAGCGCCATCCGCGGCACCGAGTCTCGCGGAATCATTCCGCCGAACATCGATCCCAACAGCGCTTACGCGCCCTTCGCCGGTTCGATGGTGATCGCGGTTCAGTGCGGTGAGTTGCGCAGCATGACAGCGATGGACCCGGCGCAACAATGGATCGTCGCCTTCGCGCCGGGCGCCACAGCAGTGCAAGTCGCCAATTGCGGCGGCAGCGGCAGCGTAACCCGCTGCCCGCGCAACCTGCCGCTGGTCGAAGTTGGCCCGACAGCGCCGGCTCAATAAGCTGAGAATAGCGGGGCCGTTGCGCCCCGCTATTCTTTAAACCTTGCGCTGCAGCCGCGCGATCTCGACGTCGTTGACGTCGAGAAGCACCAGCGCATCGCCTTCAAGCCGCGCCGCGCGCGTGCCTTCAAGCATCGTCACAAAATTCTGCTCAACCTGCATCAGATCAGGCGAGCACGCGCGCCGTGTCGTGCCGACGCCGGTGAACGTCAGCGCCGGCCCGTTCTGCTCGACTTGCGCGAAAAAGCGGTTGCAGCCGGTGAAGCCATTGGCGCGGCTATCGACGAATTCCAAAGTCGGCGCGTTCCAGCCGCCGTCCGCAGACGTCCACTGCGTGCGATTGAGCGGCACGTTCTCCGGCGGCGCGGCCGTAACCTCCGGCCGTTTGGCGCAGGCTGTCACAGCAAGTATCAACGCAAGTGCAATCGAACGGATCATTCCGCGTCGAACCTCGCGATAACTTGCTGTTGTTGATCAAGCAGCACCAACGCGCTTTGATCGTAATGGGCATAGCGCGTGGCGCGCAGCACGGCGAGGAAGCTGCGCTCCGTGCCGGCTTGCACTTCGCTCGCGCACGCGCGCCGCGTGGTGCCGATATTGCCGAAGCGCAAAGCCTCGCCTGAATGCGTGACCGCAGAGAACCATTGATTGCAGCCTGCATAGCCGGAAGCGCCTTCGGCGGTGAACGCCAGCGTGGCGCCGTGCGGGTTAGCGTTCATGTCATCGACGCGCCGCCAACTGGTGCCAGCGAGATACGCCGCCGCCGCCTGCTCAGGCTGCGGCGCCGCAACCGTCGCGCACGCGGAGAGCGCCGCACAGAGAACGAGAGCCGCAATCGCGCGCATCAAACCGGATCCCACGGAAACACCGAAGCGCTAGCGCCGACGTCGGTGTAGTTCGCCTTCATCGCCGGCAGCGCGTGTTCGATAATGCTGGACGGCGACCAGCCTTCGATCTTGGCCATGCCGCGCACCGGACGTGGCTGGTTGAACAGGAAAACCTCATTGCCACGCACAGCGAAAATCTGACCTGTCGTATCCTTGGCGCCGTCAGCGGCCAGGGCCACCGCCACTTGCGCGACCTGATCGGCGCGCATCGATCGCTGGAAGCGTTCCACGCGCGCCGCGCTGGCTTCGTCCTTCACCGGGATCGAAGCGATCATCCGCGTCCACGCGAACGGCGCGATGATGTTGGAGCGCACGTTCTTCTGCGCGTTCTCCATGGCAATGATCCGTGACAGTCCCATCACACCCAGTTTCGCGGCAGCGTAGTTGGCTTGGCCGATATTTCCGATCAGACCTGAAGTGGATGTGAACAGAACGTAGCTGCCGTCCTGCTGCTCACGAAAGTGCTCAATTGTAGCTCGCGTTACGTTGAAGGCTCCGTGGAGGTGGACGTCGATAACCGCCTTCCAGTCCTCCGGCGCCATCTTGTGGAACATGCCGTCTCGCAAGATTCCGGCCGGGTTAATGACCGCGTGAAGCCCGCCGAATTCCTTCTTGGCCTGCTCCATCATGGCGACCACGGCGTCATAGTCGCTGACGCTGTCGGAGTTGGAGATCGCCTTGCCGCCGGCCGCGCGGATTTCCTGCGCTACTTGCTCAGCCGGGCCGGCCGAGCCCGTATCTTCGCCCTTCAGTCCGCCGCCCAGGTCGTTGACGAGCACCGAAGCGCCTTCGCGGCCAGCCAGCAGCGCGCATTCCTTGCCAATGCCATTGCCGCCGCCGGTGACGACGACGACCTTTCCGTCCAAAACGCCCATGGGAATCCTCCGAAGGGTGGAGCCTTTAGCCCTTGCGGACGGTCACGGGAAGCGCGGTTCGCTGTCCCGTTTTGCCCTTGACGCTTTGCTTCTGTGAGCGCCGCATCCCGAAATGGACTTCCTGCGGCGTCTCTGGGGCATGGCGCGGTTCTGGCCCGATCCCGGAATGGGGCTGCGCACCGGCAGCAATAGCGCCGTGCTCGCCATGTTTTTCATCCTGCTGTTTACCGTGATCGGGTCGTTCCTGGTTGCGCTCGGCTTCGATCTTGACCGCCTCGATCTCTGGCTGGCGCGCCAAACCTGGATTGGCATTATCGGCGAACTGCTATTTCGCGCGCTGCTCGCTTTCATCATGCTGATCTGTGTTGTCGTGTTTCTTGGCTTTCTTTTTGATCGCGGGAATCCAGAGCGCCCCGGTTGGGGCATGCTGCTCGGCGCGGCGATCGTCGCCTGGTTCGTCGGCGCGACGTTGTTTGCGCCGTTGGAAGCGCTGGCGGGCTAGCTCACGACTTCTCGGCTTCCTTCGTGAGCTCGACAGCGCTTTGCGCTTCCGGCGGCAGCGTCTCAAAGCCATCGGCTTTCGCTAAAGCCGGAAACAACCGCATCCACCATGCCGACGCCATCACAGCGGCAACGCCTCCCAACGTCACCGCCATCACCGGCCCGAAAATCCGCGCCATGACGCCGGCTTCGAAATCGCCAAACTCGTTCGAGGCCGAGATGAAAACAAAGCTCACCGCCGCCACGCGTCCGCGCATCGGGTCCGGCGTAGCGAGTTGGATCAAGCTCTGGCGCACATAAACAGAGATCATGTCGACCCCGCCCGCAATCGCCAAAGCCGCCGCCGTCAGCCACAAATATTCAGAGAGCCCGAACACGATCGTCATCAGCCCGAACACGATGGTCGAGCCGAACATCCAAAGCCCAACGCGCCGCCGCAATGGCGCAACCGCCAGCCAAAGCGCAACGCTCGCGGCGCCAACACCCATCGCCGAGCGCAAAACTCCAAGCTCGCCCGGCCCCGCATGCAAAATATCGCGCGCGAACACCGGCAACAGCGCAACGGCGCCAGCCAGCAGAACAACAACGAGATCGAGTGAAATCGCGCCCAGCACGATCTTGTTGGCCCACACGTAGCGGAGACCCTCCATGATCATGCCGACAGTGCGCGCATCTTTTACCGGCTCTTGCGCCGGGGGCGTCAGCACGAACATCAGCACCGCCGAAATCACCAGCAGCACGAACGCCACCGAGTAGGGCACAGGCGCGCCCGCGCCGTACAGCAAACCGCCGATCGCCGGCCCCACGACCAGCGAAGATTGAAACGCCAGCGAAGACCACGCGATGCCTTGCGGCAGTTCTGCGCGCGGCAATAGCATCGGCAAAAGCGCGCTCGCCGCCGGCGGCATAAAGGCATTGATCATCCCGGCGCTGATCGCCGCGGTGAAGATCACGGGAATGATTATCGCGGGCGGTGCGTTCGCTGCGATCGCAAGCCCGAACATGATCGCCGCTTTGGCGACAATGCACGCCGTCAGGATCAGCCGGCGATTATACCGATCCGCCGCTTGGCCGCCGAACAGCGACAGCACCAACAGCGGCAAGAACTGCGCAAGGCCCACAAGCCCCAGCATGAACGCACCTTCGGCGATCGATGCGCCTTGCGCGCGGGCGGCGTCGTACATCTGCCAGCCCATCGCCGTCGCCTGGATTTGCACCGCCATAGTCGCGAGCCATCGGCCCGCCCAATACTGGGCGAATAGCCGGTGACGGAAGATGTCGAGGGACGGGATGCGGAGGGAGGCCAAGCGGGCCGGACCATGCGCCCCAGCCGGTCGAGTCGCAACAGCGTCACACGCGCGCGATTGACGCTTTAACCTGTGGGCCCTAAGCGCTCGCGCCCAATGGCCGCCACGCTCTCCGCCGAAAAACCCGAACACGCCGAAGCGATCGAGCGCGTGCTCGATCGCGCCTTCGGCCCGGGCCGGTTCGCGAAAACCAGCGAGCGTGTCCGCGAACGCGGCGCAGTTCTCGAGCCTGGACTCTCACGCGTCGCGTTGGACGCTGGCGGCGATGTCATCGGCGTTTGCCGCATCTGGCGCGTCGAAGCTGGCGCGCCGCTCTATTTCCTGGGCCCGCTCGCGGTTGATCCCGCCGCGCAATCGGCGGGGCTCGGTTTGCAGATGGTGCAAGATTGTGTTGCCGCCTGCCGCGCCGTTGGCGCCTCCGGCATCGTACTCGTCGGCGCCGAGCGTTTTTTTCGGCCAGCGGGCTTTACGCTGGTGCCGGCAGAGCGCGTGTCCCTTCCGGGCCCGGTTGATCCCAAGCGCTTGCTCTGGCTCGAAATCCGCCCCGGCGGTTTCGACAAGGTGCATGGCGAACTGAAAGCGCCGAGCCGCTAAGAGCGACCAACGATCCTGCGGATCGCGTTGAACCAGAACGGCGCGCCTTGGGCGGCCGCGACGATGACGATCAGCCAGCCCAGCAGCGTTTCCCAAATGCCGTTGCGCTCGAACGTCGGCCCGTACAGCGCCGTGGCTTCCGCAGTCGATGTGGCGCGTTGTGTCGGTGCAGTTTCCTCGGTCGCCGCAGCATCAGGCTCAGCCGCGTCGGCCGTCGACACGAGCGCCACTTGTGGCGCGCGTGCTTCCAGCACAGCTAAGCGCTGCTGCAGGGCTGGATTATCACCGACGCGCTGCTGCGCATCGGCGCACGCGTTATTGGAGTTCGCCGCCGTTCTTTCGCTCACGCTCTGGATCGTCGCCGCCATCCAATCCCAACCGACTGGAATATCGCTATCTCCGGTCGCGCATCGCACAATCGTGAGTAGTGTCACGACTTCGTTCGGATTGAGCCCCGCCGCAGCATCGCCCGCTTGCGCGGCGGTTTCGCTTCCTCCGGGCGCAACAGCCAGTGTCGCAACCGTGCTCGATTGCACAAGCTCCGGCGTTACCGAGGCAAGCGCGCTGCGCAGATTGTCATTGTCTTGAAGGCGGCGCCCAATTTCGATGGCGCTGACATTGAGCCCGATCGTCACCACAGCGGCCACGCCCCAAGACAGCGCAACGCAATCAGCCTTGAACCGCTCCTGCATTTTCTGCGCGGACGTGTCGAACCAAGCCCGCACTGCCGCGGCGATCTCTTCGCGCGTCGCGCCAGGCGGCGGCAAAATGAGTTGTAATCTCTGCTTCAGCTCGCCGTCCTTCAGCGCCGCGACAGAGGCGGGCAGGGCGAGGATCGCATCGCCATTCGACCAGTTCGGCTGCACCGCGCTGGCAAGCGCCGTTATGAACGTGTCCGGCTCCATGTGCGTGACTTCGGCGCGCCCGCCCGAAAGCGCTGCTGTCATGGGATGGCGATAAAAGCGTTTGGCGATTTCGTCCTTGTAGGTCTTGTCGCACAATAGCCTGAAAATGCTGCGCCGCAGATTGCGTGCGCGCATGCGGAAGCCTTCGACGATGAATTGCTGGATCAGGCTGACGATCGCCGCCATGACCAAAAAAACCAGCAAAAGCGCCAGCGCCATTTGAAATAACGGGCTGTCGAGCATGGATTCCCCCCGCGCTACGCCCCCACCGGCCCTTCAAGGCCGCCCAACTTCCGCGTTGGCGCGCCACAAGTCTTAATATAGATTAACCATGCGCGCAATTCGGGGGAGTCGCGATGTCCGAGGATTCGACACGTCTTTCGCCGCTGGAATTGTTGACCATCGACGCGATCGTCTCGCTGTTCGAGACCAATTCTCCGGCCAAGTACGACGCTATCGCTCGCAGCGCGCAAGATCGCGGCGGTCTGAGCTACGGCAAGCACCAAGCAGCGCTCGTCAGCGGCTCATTGCATCGCTTGATCTCGCGGTATTGCGAAGCGGAAGGCGCCGCATTTTCCGGGCGCTTGCAGCCTTATCTGCCGCGTATGCAAGCCGAAGATCGCGCGCTCGATCGCGATGATGCGCTGGTCGAAATTCTGCGCGAAGCCGCCAACGACCCGGTGATGCAGCGCACGCAGGATGAGTATTTCAACCAACATTATATGGGCCCCGCTTTGCGCGAGGCCGCCGCGATGGGTTTCACCACGCCGCTTGGCCACGCCGTCGTTTACGACAGCAAGATTCACGGCTCGTGGGACGTTATCAAAGCGCGCACCAGCCAAACCGCGGGTGAGCCCAATGCTGAAAACGAAAAGCAATGGGTGCTCGCTTATCTCAACACCCGCCGCGCTTGGCTTGCCGGCCATAGCAACGCGCTGCTGCCGCGCACCGTCTATCGGATGGATTGCTTCCTTGATCTTGTGCGGCAGGAAGCGTGGGCGTTAGCGTTGCCGCTGAGTCTTCAACTCAACGGCTTCCGCTTCAACCTGACAGCATGGGATTTCAGCCCGAGCTGGTTCGACGATCCGGTCTTCCGCGTCGATCCTGCCGGGCTTGGCGTTGTCAAAGCCCGCCGCGCCGTGATCGCTGAAGGCCGCGATCGCCACGTGCAGCAATTGCTCGCCGATCTTGGCTTGCTCGATCCGCAACGCGGCGTCGATGGCAAGTTCGGTTCGGGCTCCGCCAACGCCGTGCGCAGTTTCCAGCTGAGCTGTGGTATGGCCGGCAATGGCGAAGTCGACGCAACGACGTACGTTCAGCTCGCTAATTCCGTGCAGCGCAGAAATGGGCAGTCCGACGGCGAATTCGTGCCGCTGCCCGAGCGCGAGCGCAGCACAGCGGGTACAGCTCTTGGCGGCGCCGGCGCGATCACCACCACAGTCGGCGGCGGCGCACTTGCTGGCGCGCAAATACTAGGCGGCGACGAAACGTCCACTCCGGCAGAGCAACCCGCGGACGCCGGGGCGCCCGCGCCAACGACGGGCGAGACGCAGACTCCGCCCGTCAACGAAGCGCAAACGCCGGCCAATACCGAAGCGCCAACGCCAACGCCGACCACAACCGAAGCTCCGCCAGCACAAACGCAAACTCAGACGCACACCGAAGTCGCCCAGCCTGGTCCCGTGCAGGAGATGGCGCGTGAGTATTTGCCGTGGATCGGCATAGGCCTGCTGCTGATCGCGCTGGTATTCTTCTCGCTGGCGCGCCGGCGCTCGTACTAAGCGCTCTCGCGCCGCCAGCCGATCATCAACAGCGCCATCCCGACCAGTGCCCACAACCAGCCGGGCCCAAGCGGGCTCGCGCGGGCGGCGCGGACCACATAAGCGCCATTGCGCTCGATGCCGATCCAATCATTGCCACGCGCGTTGGCGCCGCGATCGACGCGGCGGATTTCAGGTAAGCGCCGTCCATCCTCGCCGGTCAGCACAACGCTGCCGCCTGTCGCATTCGCGAACGGGCGGAGGATGTCCGGGTTGGCAGCAAGCGCCGCCGCTTCGCGCGGATTGAGCGGGCCGACAGCGGCGAAGGCGCGCAAATTTCCGCTCCGCGCTTCGTAGAGACCTTGCTCACTTGCCGGTGCTTCGCCGCTGAACAAGCCCGGCGCGTTTTCGCCGAGCGCCACCGTGCTGCGTTCGCCCGATGGCGCGATCAGTTCGATGTCGCCGACAGCGGCCGCCAATGTTGAGCGCTCAATTTCCAATCCGCGCGGGCCGGGCTCAAGCGTCAGCCGCTCATCTTCAAGTTCCGGCTCCTGCATCAGCCAATGCGCGAGCCGGCGGAGCAACTCGCCGTGCGGGCCGCCGCCATCATAGCCGCGCGCCCAAAGCCACGGCTGGTCCGACCACAATTGCGCAACGCGTCCTTGCCCCGCGCGATCGAGCACCAAGAGCGGCGCGCCATTCGCGCCCTGCAGCACCGTTTGCCCACCCGACGCCTGCGCTTGAACTTGCATCGTCCAGCGCCCCCAGCGCTCCGGCGAGGGCAAGCCGCGCACAACAGGGTGACGGCGTCCAAGCGCGGTCGGCGCCGGACGATACGGAGTTGTCGTCACCGCACCCGTGGGCTGCGCCGGCAGAATGCCTGCGAGCGCGGTGCGGTGTATGCCATCAAGTCCGGCTTCAGCTTCGCCTGCGGTGATCAGCAGCGCGCCACCTTGCTCAACACGGCGCGCAATCGACGCAAAATAGTAAGCCTGCAAAATGCCGCGCTGGCGATAGCGATCGAAGATGATGAGATCGAACTCGTTGAGGCGCCGTTCGAACAATTCTTCAGTCGGGAAGGGGATGAGCGCCAATTCGCTGAGCGGGGTGAAATCCTGTTTGTCCGGCGGCCGCAAAATAGAAAAGTGCACCAGATCAACAGCCGGATCGCTCTTCAGCAAATTGCGCCAAACTCGTGCGCCTTGATGTGGCTCGCCGGTGATCAGCAGCACCCGCAACCGATCGCGCACGCCGTTGGCAGCGAACGCAGCGCGGTTGTTGGCGAGTGTGATTTCACGCGGGCCTTCATCCGCCTCGACGACAACCATATTGCGGCCGCGCTGTGGCAATTGCACATCGACGGAAAATTCCTGGTTCGCCCGCACCACGGTTTCGCGCACGCGCACGCCATCAATGCTGACGCGCACGCGCACCGAAGCGTTGTTGCCTTCATCGATCACGCGCGCCGTGATGCGCATCGGCTCACCGACAATGCCAAACGTCGGCGCGGACACCAGTTCAAGTCTTCGGTCGCCGCGATCAGGATCGCCGACGATTAGAATGTGCGCCGGTCCCAACTCGCGCAATCGGCCTGGCTCTTCCGGCGGATCGGCGGCTTGCCCATCGGTGATGACGACCACGCCGCCAATGCGGTCGCGCGCCACATCACTCAGTGCATCCTCGATCACCGAGGTGATCATCGTCCCGTCGGCGCCGCCGCGGGTTTCACGCACACGCACTTCAAGGCCAGGCTCGCGCGCCATCGCTGCGGCCATCGCGTCGGCCGCGGCGCGCGCGGCGTCGCGGCGCCCGGCAAGGCCAAGGCTTTCGCTCTGATCGACGACGATGAGCGCAATATCTTCAGCCGGTTCGCGTGTCTCGCTCACCCATTGCGGCTGCATGAGGCCGAGGAATACGAACGCGATGCCAAGTCCGCGCAAAACCGGCGCGCCGCCGCGTCGCCACAGATAAACGCCGAACGACGCCAGCGCCAAAACGCCAAGCGCAATCAGCGCCGCACTTGGCAGCGCCGGATCAAACCCGATGCGCCACGCGCCGATCATTCGCGGCCCATGCGTTCGAGCAAAGCCGGCACATGCACTTGGTCGGCCTTATAATTGCCAGTCAGCGCCACCATCACAATGTTGACGCCGAAGCGCAGCGAAAGCTCACGTTGGCGGCCGCTGGTCTGACCTTCGCCGGCCCAAGCCGCCGCCCAATCGCCATCGCCGATGAAGAGCGAAGCAACACCGTCGCGCGATTGCGCGGCGTTCGGATCTTCGGCCCAGAGCTGCGTGGATTGCGCGCGGCCGGGGAAGCTACGCATCAGATAGAACGCGCGCGCCAAAACGTGTTCGGTCGTGACCAGTTCGAGGGGCGGCACATCGATGCCGGTCAACATGGTTTGCGCCGGCCGGCCTCGCCCTGTCGTTGCGCCCGCGTCGCGCGTGTCCACAAGAAGCAATCCGCCTATCGCAAGATAGCGATCAATGTTGGCGAGCGCCGCATCCGAAAGCCCCTGCGGCGAAGAGGGGGCGGGCCAATAGAGAAACGGATACGCCGCCAGATTATCACGTGCGAGATCGATGCCGACCGGATCGCCCGGCTCAACGGACGTTCGCTCCGTCAATATATTGCTCAGTGCCGCCAGCCCAGCAGCGGATGTGCGATCCACCCGCGCATCACCAGTGCGGACGTACGCCAAGCGCAACGTCTGCGTGGGATCGGAATTTTGCGCATGTGCATCGCCGCCGCCGAAAACGGCCAGCGCAAGCATCGCCGCGGCGCCGGTACGGACGAAGCGCGGCAGTTTTCCGAACAGATAAAGCGCAATCATGAGATCAATCGCCAAGAGAATTGCAGCGGCCCCAAAAAGCCACCCAGCTAAAGGCCGCTCGATTGCGCCCGTTAGGCCTTCGCGACCGATGCCGTTCGGCAGCGCGAGCGGGCTCAGGGTTTCGTCCGCGCCTGCTGCATCGATCGCAGCGCTGACACCCGCGCGCTCGTACAGGCCCGGCGGCGTTTGCGGCGACGCGATCGCCAGCGCGAACGCATCCGGCGCGATCGGCGCGGCGTCAGGCGGCGCAGCTGAGAGCGTACCGAAGCCATCAAGCGCGCTCTGTGCGATGAACGGCCCGCCACTGATCTCGCGCTCTCCCGCGCCATCGGGCCGCGCTGCGAACGCCAATGTCCGGCGCAGCATCTCGACGAACAACCCTGAGAGCGGCACGTCCGACCAGTCCGGCGTCGCGCTGATGTGGAAAAATACGATAAGCCCGCGGCCGCGCGCCTGCGCGGTGACGAACGGCGAATTGTCCGAAAGCGTCGCCCAAACGCGCGCTTCTTCAAGCGATGCAGGCTCGGCCAAGACTTGTCGGCGTACATTGACGTCGGCGGGCGGCGTGATGCCCGCGAACGGCGAGTCCGCCGCGAACGGTGCGATAGCGAGCGGTGTTTCCCAAGCCAGCGCGCCGCCCAACGTGCGCGACCCCGGGCGCAGGCGCACCGGTAGCAATTCATCCGCATCGTTGGCGAGCCGCGGGCCAGCGAACCGCACCAGCAGCCCGCCATTCTGCAGCCAGCGTTCCAGCGCGCCAAGATCGCCGGGCGCAATGCGGCTCGTGTCGGGTAGGATCAAAGCTTGCGCACGCGCGTCAATCAATTCGCGCACGCCGCCGCGCTGCAAGCTGGCGTAAGGCTGCAGCGCGCGATCAGCATAGAAAAGTTCTGAGAGTAGCGGCTGGCTTGCGCCGCCGGCATCGACCAAGCCCACAAACGGTCGCCCAGCGCCAGCCGGTAGCAGTCGCACTGCGCCCGCGCTCTGTTCGCCGATAAGGCGGATGCGCGCCGCGCGCGCAGCAATCTCCGGCGGCAAGTCAATGCGCGCCGTTGCGCTGGTCGCATCCCCCGCAAAGCGCGCTTCGGCGGCGCCGAGCGACCGGCCTTCCGACGTTTCTGCTGCGATCGCGACGATGGGTGAGCCTGACGTTGCGCGGCGAATATCCGCGACTACGCCTTCCGACGTCACCGCGCCTGATACAATCGCGCGCGCCGTTTGTGGCGGCATGCGCGCGGTCACTGGTCCGCGTTGCTGTAACTCCGCGGCGAGCGCGCGCGCGCCGTCATCGTTGAGGCCGTCCGTGATCCAGACGATGCGATCGAAGCGCCCTTGCGTTTGCGCTAATCGTTCCGCCGCTTGTGCGCGATCGGGCCGCCAGGCTTGCGGCTCGAGCCGGCTGATCGCGGCGCGCGCGTCGGCGGCGGTCAGCGCTTCGCCGGGATCGCGCGCGCGAGTGTTCGGCGCGGTGAGCAACAGAAACACCGGCGCGCCGGTGCGTTCGGCTTGCGTCGCGGCGGCGCTTCCGGCGGTGCGGACATCGGCCCAGAACGGCGCAGAGGTCCAGCCGTCATCGATCACGATCAGCGTCCGCCCGCCTTGCGCGCTTTCGCTGGCGCTTGGCGCCAGAGCCGGGCGTGCGAACGCGATGATCAGCAACGCCGCAGCAAGCGCACGAAAGAGAAGCAGCCACCACGGCGCGCGTTCGCGGCTTTGATCTTCCGTGCGTACGCCTTCGAGCAGGCGCGTTGGCGGAAATTGCGTGCGCTGCGGCGGCGGCGGCGTCGCGCGCATGATCCACCACAGCGCCGGCAGAGCCAGCAGCGCCGCCAGCGCCCACGGCGCGCCAAAGAGGATCGGTCCCAATGTCACCCGTAACGCTCCGAGACGAACGCCATCAGCATCGAAAGCGCCGGCGACGCGCTATGATCGGTGCGGTGCAGCAGCGCCGGAAAACCGAGCTCGGCGCCAAGCGCGCGCAGTTCGCGGCGCTGTTGAGCCAGTCGCTCCACATAAGCAGCTTGCGCATTCTCGGCGCGGCCGATCAAAACTTCGCCGCCGCGCCCCGGCGATTGGAACAATGTGCGGCCACGAAACGGAAAATCCTCTTCCGCTGGGTCGGCGATCATCACCAGCGCGCCGCTCGCGCCCACGCGGGCCGAGGCGAGGAGGCGCTCGCGCCAGGTTTCGATCGGCGCGTAGAAGTCGCTGATGAAGATGATGCAGGCATTGCTCGGCGGCTCGAACTCGCCTTGCGGTGTGGTAAGATCGACCGCGAGCCGATCCACTGCACGAGCGCCGGCGCGTGGTTGCATACCCAATGCGCCAATGCGTTCGCCGCCGCGCGCGAGCAATGTGGCCAACGCTAGAGCTATCACGCGCGCGCGATAAAGTTTTGTTGGCCGCGCTGTGTTGCTGGTCCAGTTGAAGCCAGCGTCACTATCCATCCAGAACCACGCAGTTTGCGCAGCTTCCCGTTCGCGCTCGCGCACATAATAGCGGTCTCCACGCGCCGAGCGCCGCCAATCCACCAAACGCGCGCCATCTTCAGCGCGGTGATCGCGATATTGCCAGAAGTCTTCGCCTTGCCCGGCGCGCCGGCGCCCGTGCACGCCAGGCGCGCTCGCCGCGAGGCGCTTTGCATCAAGCAATATGCCCGGCAGATCGCCAGCGAGATTCAGCGCGTCGAGGCGCGCGGTATCGCTCACTTCTTCCCCTCCCCTTGAGGGGAGGGGGCAGGGGGTGGGGTGAAGCGCTGTGTGTTGATTGTTGGACTCCAAGTCATCGTTGCTGCTGGCGCGAAAGGTTGGGACATCGAGTTACACCCCACCCCCAACCCCCTCCCCTCAAGGGGAGGGGGTTTTAGGCTGCGCGTTGCGCGAGATCGTCCACTAAGCTGTCAATATCCAAGCCCTCCGCGCGCGCGCCGAAGCTGAGCTGCATGCGATGCACCAAAGCCGGCCGCGCCAACGCCGCGACATCATCCACCGCCGGCGCCAAACGCCCGCGCAGCAACGCACGCGCGCGCACGGCCAGCATCAGAGCTTGCCCCGCACGCGGCCCAGGCCCCCATGCGACGTGCTGGTTCACGCGCGGATCGGTGCTCGAGCCTGGCCGCGCCGAGCGCACCAATTCCAAGATCGACGCCAGCACTTTCTCGCCCACCGGCATCGCCCTCACCAGACGCTGCAAGCGCATCAAAGTTTCGGCATTCAAAATCGGCTGCGGCTGTTGATCGTCCAAACCCGTCGTCTCGATCAAAATCTTCCGTTCAATCTCTGCATCCGGATACGGCACGTCCACTTGCAGCAAGAAGCGATCAAGCTGCGCTTCCGGCAGCGGATAGGCGCCTTCGTGTTCGATCGGGTTCTGTGTCGCCAGCACGTGGAACGGGCGCGGCACATCGTAAGCTGCGCCGGCGACGGTGACGTGATGCTCCTGCATTGCCTGCAGCAGCGCCGATTGCGTGCGCGGGGACGCGCGGTTGATTTCATCCGCCATCAAGAGCTGCGTGAAGATCGGCCCCTTCACGAACCGGAAGTGGCGCCGGCCAGCTTCGTCCTGATCCAGAACTTCCGAGCCCAGAATATCCGCCGGCATCAAGTCCGGCGTAAATTGCACGCGGCCCCAATCCAGCCCCAGCACCCGCGCCGTCGCTTCCACCAGCCGCGTCTTCGCCAAGCCCGGCGCGCCGACCAGCAGCACGTGACCGCCAGCAAGCACCGCCGCCAAAGTCAGCTCGATCACCCGCTCCTGGCCGAACACGGCTTTGCCGATTTCGGCCCGCACGCGCGTTAAAGCTTCCCCAGCGGCCTCAGCCTCGGCCACCATCGCTTCTGGAGTGTCGTGATTGCTCATGAGGGCGAAGCTCGCTTAGTTGGGGGCCACATTATGGCAGACCCTGAAAACACATCGTCCCTGGAGCAATTGCTGGCTGCGCTCAAGGCCCAAGCCGGCTCAGGCGACCGAGGGCCGCCGCCGGTCGACAAATGGAACCCCGCCCATTGCGGCGATATCGGCATGGAGATCCTGGCCGACGGCACATGGAAGCACGAAGGAACGCGGATCACGCGCGAAGCGCTGGTCAAGCTCTTCGCCTCGATCCTGCGCAAGGACGAAGACGGCGCGACCTATCTCGTGACGCCGGTCGAGAAGATCATCGTCCGCGTCGAGGACGCACCCTTCGTCGCCATCCGCGCCGATCGTCACGGGGAGGGGCGCGAGCAGACCATCGTCTTCACCACCAATGTCGGCGACATCATCACCGCCGGCCCCGAGCATCCGCTGCGCGTGGAGCGGCGCGGAGATGAACCGCGCCCGTACGTGCATGTGCGTGGGAGGCTGGAAGCACGAATCCTGCGCGCGCCGTTTTATGAGTTGGTGGAGTGGGCTGAGGCGCGAGAGGGGAGGCTTGGTGTTTGGAGTGGTGGGGTTTGGTGGACGTTAGAAAGTGGCGCTCAAAGCTGAATCCGTCGCCACTCTGCGCCTCGTCTCAACGCCTCATCGACGACCTCTTCAGGTGTCATCGGTTTTCTCGGCCAGTAGATGAGATCCCATATCTCGCCATTGGGCAGGGCCTTGTCCAATTCAGCGACGAGGACGTTCCCATCCTCGATAGCTCCTTCACCATTGTAGACTCGCTGAACGAGCGCGATCAGTTCTTCACGTGTCATGTCACTATTACTATGGCAGCTTGCTAATCTTGACCACCAACATAGAATCCCTCCTCCGCACCCGCCTCGATCCGCTCGACATCGTCGCGGATGAAACGGCGCGGACGCGCAGCGACAACGATCTCAATCCGGATTGGGATAATCATCCCGAGCAGCGTCCCGCCGCGGTGCTGGCGCCGATCATCAAGCGCGCCGGCGGTTGGACTATGTTGTTCACCGAGCGCTCGGTCGAGACGCCGGCGCATCCGGGGCAAATCTCGTTTCCCGGCGGGCGCGTGCAGGCGAGCGATACGAGCGCGGTCGATACGGCGCTGCGCGAAACCTTCGAAGAGGTAGGCATCGCGCGCCGCTTCATCGAACCGATCGGCGCCTGGGATCGCTACGACACCATCACCGGCTTTCGCGTCACGCCGATCGTCGGCCTCGTCGACCCGGGCTTTGAGCTCACGCTCGATCCGCGCGAAGTGGCGAGCGTGTTCGAAGCGCCGCTCGATTTCCTGATGAACCCCGCCAACCACGAAAAGCGCGAAGCCCTCTGGCAAGGCCGCACGCGCTATTATTACGCCATCCCGTGGCAAGGCCATAACATCTGGGGCGCGACGGCGGGCATGATCCGGGCGCTGTACGAGCGATTACATGAGTGACGGCTCTCCCGCGCCCACCTAGCATCTCGCTTCGGCTCGCGAGGGGGAAGCGCATGAATGCTCGTTTGGCTTTGGCTGCGGCGCTCGTTTTTCTCGTCAGCGCGTGCGCGCAGATCAGCGGCGCGCGGCAGCCGCAAGAATTCCTCCCCGATGGCGGCCCGCCGGTTGTGAACGGCTTCTACGAACCCGTGGACAACACATGTTCAAATGGAGGCTGTCCCGATGTACGCGCCGATTCTGCCGTCGAACTTCGCGACCGCCCGCATCCCGACGCGGCAGTGGTTGGTTCGGTCATCAGCGGAGAGTGGGTCGCTTGGGTCGGAAACTATTATCGCATGCGGCCGACCCGCGGCGTCGTTGTGCGCGCGCGTGAAGCCGGCGGGGTTCGTCTCGCCGTGGGCGATGTCGTCTACATCGTCGACACCCGCTCGGAATACTATGAAGAAGACCCAATCCCTACGAGCTGGTTTCGCGGCCAGACGTTTTACTTCGAGCCCGATGAGGGTGAAGCAGAGGTGATCCGCTGGGATTGGCCCAATGAGGCGCAGCGCGATGCGGATTACGCAGCCGGCGCCGGCGAATGGTTCGAAGTGCGGCGCGCCAATGGCGAGCGCGGATTTGCGCTCAAGGACAAATTCTCTTGCTGGTGGGGCAGGGATGATCAGTGTGATCCCGAACGCATCATTCCTCCGCCATCGGATTGCCCGGACTACGACATCTCATGGGAATGCCAGGGGCGGAGAGGCAGAGCAGAGCCTGCAATTGCGTCGTACCCAACACCGCAACCCTTCCGTGACTGCGCCAACTGCCCCTCCATGGTCTGGATCCCCGAGCAAGCCTTCGCCGCGGGTCAATACGAGGTGACGTTTGCGGAGTGGGACGCGTGCGTCGCCGGCGGCGGCTGCACTGGAAGCACGCCGTCCGATGAGGGATGGGGCCGTGGCAATCGCCCCGTCATCGGCGTAAGATGGGCCGACGCGCAGGCCTATGTGCAGTGGCTGAGCGCACGCACCGGGCAGCGCTATCGGTTGTTAACCACCGATGAGTGGGTCGCTGCGGCGTTCCCCGGCGGGCGCCGTCAGAATTATTCCTGGGGCAACGAAGAACCGGTCTGCGATCCGGGCGCGCGCAACGGCGCGGCATACAATGCATGCATGCCGCAAAGGACGATGCCGGTCGGCTCATTCCAGCCGAACGCGTACGGCCTCTACGATACCATCGGCAATGTCGGCGAATGGCTGCAAGATCCATACGAGCCAGGCGATGGCCGCCACGCCATCATCGGCTCTTCATGGGCTTCAGGTTTGGGCGCGCTCGGCGGACGCGGCGGCGGATCGGACACCGATTTCGGCGCCGACACTGGCTTCCGCGTAGCGCGGGAGCGCTAAACAACGCCAGCAAGGTCATTGGTTGAAGACGCGTGCGAAGTGCGCGAAGACCCAAGACTGAGGAGAACGAACGTTGGCGATTAAGGCGGCAAAGAAGAAAGTCGCGCCGAAGAAAGCGCCGGCGAAGAAGCCCAAGTTGCTCTCCGGCGGTAATCCGCAAATCGCCAAAGGCTACGGCGAGGCGCCGATCAAGGAATACATCGCCGCGATGCCCGGCTGGAAGCGCGAGGTCGGCGAACGCCTCGACGCACTCATCACAGCAGCCGTGCCGCGCGTGCGCAAAGCGGTGAAATGGAATTCGCCGTTCTACGGCATGTCGGACAATGTCTGGTTCCTTAGCATCCACGTCTACGCCAAGTACGTACAGGTCGCGTTCTTCCAGGGCGCGTCGCTGAAGCCGCCGCCAGAGAAAAAATCCAAGTATCCCGCCGTGCGTTATTACGACATCCACGAAGGCGCGCTTGACGAAAAGCAATTCACCTTGTGGGTCAAACAAGCCAGTAAGTTGCCGGGCGAGAAGTTGTGATGGCGGCGAAGAAACCACCAGCGGATTGGCGGCGCGAAACCTTATCGCGCGTGCGCGCCCTGATCAAAGAAGCGGCGCCGCACGCCACCGAAAGCATGAAGTGGAAAAAGCCGTCTAACCCCGCCGGTGTTCCGGTCTGGGAGCACGACGGCATCATCTGCACCGGTGAAACTTATAAGGATAAGGTCAAGCTCACGTTCGCGAAGGGCGCCGCGCTCAAGGATCCCGCCGGCCTGTTTAACGCGAGCCTTGACGCCGGAACGCGCCGCGCCATCGACATCCGCGAAGGCGATGAGCTTAACGAGAAGGCGTTCAAGGCGCTGATCAAGGCGGCGGTAGCACTTAACGCAGGGAAGGCCTGAGCGGTTGAAGAGCCGCACAAACTGCGCAATGACGAAGCGCTATGAACGCCATCACCCACGCCCCCTGGCTCAAAGCCGCAGAAACGCAAAAGCTCATCGCTGCGCTCGAAGCTGCGCGCGCCGGCGGCTCGCGTTTCGTCGGTGGTTGCGTGCGCAATACGTTGATGGGCCGCGCGGTCGATGACATCGACATCGCCACGCAGCTGACGCCGGATGAAGTCATTACCGTGTGCAAAGCCGCGAACTTCGCGGCGCACCCGACAGGCATCGAACACGGCACTGTGACGGTGGTGGTGAACCACAAGCCGTTCGAGGTCACCACGCTCCGGCGCGATGTCAGCACCGACGGCCGCCGCGCCACCGTGGCTTTCACCGAAAGCTGGGAGGAGGACGCCGAGCGGCGCGACTTCCGCATGAACGCGCTCTACGCCGATGCGACGGGCGCGATCCACGATCCCACCGCCGGCGGCCTCGAAGACGTGCGCAAGGGCCGCGTGATCTTCATTGGCGATGCGCACACGCGCCTCCGCGAAGATTATCTGCGCATCCTGCGCTTCTTCCGCTTCAACGCCTGGTACGCGCGTGGCCCCCTCGAACCGACAGGCCTCTCGGCCTGCGCCGATCTCGTCGCGGGGCTTGACACGCTTTCAGTCGAACGCGTCTGGAAGGAAGTGAAGAAGATGCTCGCCGCGCCCGATCCGCGCGCATCGTGGGAAGCGATGAAGGCGATCGAAGCGCGTGCGCGGGCGTTGCCGGAATTGAGCAACGAAGCGCGCCTCGATGCGCTCTGCACGCTGGAAGCTGACCTCATGCTCAACGTCGATCCGATGACGCGTGTTGCGGCGGCGCTGACGGATCAGGAAAGCGCCAAAGCTTTGGCGCGGCGTTTGAAGCTCTCGAACGAAGAGCGCGATCGTCTAGTTGCGGCGCTCGGCGATGACGTGAAGATCACATCTTACATGTCTCTGCGTGAAATGCGCCGCGCGATCTACAAGCTTGGCAACGAAGCCTTCGGCGATCGCGTGAAGCTCGCGTGGGCTGCCGCTGGCGACAAAGCCCAGCAATGGCGCGCGCTCGTCGCGCACGGCCAGATGTGGACTCCGCCAAAACTGCCGCTCACCGGCGATGAAGTGATGGCCGCCGGCGTGCCCGCCGGCCCAAAAGTCGGCCTCGTTCTACGCGAAGTCGAAGACTGGTGGATCGACGCCGATTTCCCAGACGACAAACTCAGCGTGATTGAGCGCTTGAAGGCCGTGGCGCAGGGGATGGCTTAGCCACTATTGGTAACGCGAGCGAAGCGCAGCGCGGTATTCCGCTTCGGGGAAATGCGGAAACATGCATGGGCCTATGAGAAGCCGTTGCCCGTCACGATTGGCGAGCAGCATAACCCGTGCGCCCGGTTCGAACGATTGAACGGCGCAAGCCGTGCGGTCGTTCTGCGCTACCCGAACGCGGCGCGGTACATCGCCCTTTAGCGATTCCTCGACCGTGAAGGTCGTATAAATCGTGTTGCGGCTGAACCAATCGCGTTCTGATCGAACCGCGCGTCCAATAAACATCACGTCAGCTGCTCTGAGCTGGTCGCGTGCGCGGGAGAATTGCACGCAACTGCAAGCGAGTGCCGGAAGCGCGAAAGCTGCGACGATGGCCGCCAGGATAGCCGCGATGAGCGCACGCCGTTGCATCGAATGAACTCCCTTCAAAGCTCATAGCACAGGCGGGCGCGGAGCGCCGATCACCTGTATGTTCGATGCTATGCTTTGGTTGCTTCGGCTTTGCGAAGCGGCGGCGCTTTGAATTCCAGCTTCCGTATCCATTTCCGCGCCGGCTCTTCGATCACAAGATACGCAATTACCGAGGCGATGATACTGACGACGAACACGCCAACCATCGCGCCAATGCGCAACATCAAATCGCTCGCTTCGGTCACCCCAAACCGCTCCAGCGCGTGAAACCAAACGATGTCGATCGGCAGATGGATCATATAAAGCGCGTAGCTCGCCGCGCCCAAGAACACGAACACACGCCCGCTCATCGGCGCATCGATCTGATGGCGCGATGTTTCAGCTAAGCCGTACAGCAAACCGGCAAGGCCAAACCAAACCAGGCCCTCCCACCAATTCAGCATCGTCACGGCAATCACCCAGCCGGCGCTCACCGCCACAATCGGCCAAGCCCAGCTTTTCGGCGCAGCGTGATTGCGGCCGAACGCGTAGAGCGCAACGCCGAGCAAGAACGACGGCAAAATCCGCAGCGCGCCGATCTGCGCCGTCATCTGCGAGAAGTCGCGGCCCACGCCAGGCATCACCAGATGCAAATTCGAAAGCGCCCAAAAGCTCGCAACGCACAGCACCAGCGCGCCCAGCGCAAGCGCGCCAGACCAACGCTTCGCTTTCAGCACGAGGCCAGCCACGAGCGGGAAGAGGAGATAAGCGGCCCATTCAGCGCTGATCGACCAAGACGGGAAATTCCAGCCGACAGCCTCAGTCGCGCCCCACGCGTGGATCATCAGCAGATGCGCCGGCAGGTCCGAGAGCTTGAACGCCTCCGGCGACCCAACCCCAGCGCCCAATGCCGAGGCGCCGACGAACAGCACGATCATCGCCGCCAGGGCGGCCAGGTGCATCGGATAAACCCGAGCCAGGCGGTTCTTGAGAAACCCGCCATAGCCAAAGCGCCCGTCCTCAAGCGTGGTCAGATAGACGTGCGCCAGGATGAAGCCGGAGAGCGTGAAGAAGAGATCGACGCCCAAATAGCCGTCCGCGACCAGGCCCATCTGGCCCATATTGAGCCCGAGATGATCCTTGAAATGATACAAAAGCACCCAGAACGCCGCGATAAAACGCAGCGAAGTCAGTGGCTTGAGGTCTTGCGGATAGGCGAGTTGGGTCATGATAACTCGCCTCACGCAAGAAAAAGGCCGCGCTGCTGGGGCTTGTTATAACTGGCGTTATAACTTAGATTGCAGCCATGACCGATGATCCCAAAAAGCCCGTCCCAAAAGGCGTCGCCGACAGCGAACGGTTCGACTTCGAGGCTGCCAAGCCCGCGAAGCCGGCTGGCCGCACCCTGAAAGTTCGCAAAATCGGCAACTCCCTGGGCGTCGTGCTGCCCAAGGACGTCTTGGCTAAGCTCAAGGTTAGCGAAGGCGACGAACTCAGCGTCAGCGAAACGCCCGACGGCGTGGCGCTGACGGGCACTGACCGGGATACGGCCGATCTGATGAAGCTGGCCGAGGACATCATGGCCAAGCGCCGCCGCGTGCTTAAAGCGTTGGCGCAGTGACCGAGCCGCGTTGGCTCCCCAAAGACCTCATCCTCGCCGTGCACGATCGCCAACTTGCAGAGCATGGCGGCGCGCGCGGCGTCCGCGATGAAGGGCTGCTCGAGTCCGCGTTGACGCGGCCGCAGAACCTCTTTGCCTACGGCGAGAGCGATCCGGCCGCGCTTGCGGGCGCGTACGCATTTGGCATCGCCCGCAACCATCCATTCATTGACGGCAACAAGCGCACTGCGTTTGTGGCGTGCGAACTATTTCTGGTGGCAAACGGCCACGAGTTGATTGCGTCAGACGAAGAGTGCTTGGCGATGATGCTAAGCATGACGGCCAGCGAAATCGACGAAGCGGAGTTCGCCGCGTGGCTGCGCGAAAATGTGCAGCGACGCTAGCTAATCAAGGCCATTTCACCAGCGGCGGCATCGAACTCAGAATGCTCTCAACATTCCCGCCAGTCTTCAGCCCAAACATCGTGCCGCGATCGTACAGCAGATTGTACTCAACGTAGCGCCCGCGTTGAATGAGTTGTTCTTCGCGCTCTGCCTCGCTCCACGGCGTTTCCATATATTTGCGCAGCAACGGCGGATACGCATCGAGAAACGCGCGCCCAACTGCTTGCGTGAAGGCGAAGTCGCGCTCCCAGCTGTCTTCACCGCTTTCGCGCCCGCTATTGTGGTGATCATAGAAAATGCCGCCGACGCCGCGCGGCTCATTGCGATGCGGCAGCCAGAAATATTCGTCCGCCCACTTCTTGTAGCGATCATAAAGCCCGGTTTCGTGCGCCTCGCATGCGGCGCGATAGGGCGCGTGAAACGCTTTCGTGTCGGCGCTCGTGTCATCGCGCTGATAGCGTTGGGTGGGCGTGAGATCGCCGCCGCCGCCGAACCACCATTGCGTCGTCGTGATATGACGCGTGTTCATGTGCGCGGAGGGGCAGTGCGGATTGCGCATGTGCGCGATCAGCGAAATGCCGCTCGCCCAAAAGCGCGGATCGTCAGCAGCGCCAGGAACGTTCTTGGCGAACTCCGGTGAGAATTCGCCGTGCACTGTGCTGACGTGCACGCCAACTTTCTCGAAGAAGCGCCCACGCATCATGCCAGCGACACCGCCGCCGTGGTCGGCGCTGCCATCGCCGCGCTGCCAGGGCTTTTTCTCAAACCGTCCCGGCGCGCCCGGATAGAGGTCGGCCGGAGCCTCGTCTTCCAGCTGCTCGAACGCTGCGCAGATCTGGTCGCGCAAGTCTTCGAACCAGGCTTTCGCGCGGGCTTTGCGGTCGTCAGTCACGTCAGTTTCTCCCAGGCCCCTGTTTGGCGCATCGCCTCGGTTAGAACCACTGTTGCGGCGGTGATCACATTGAGTGAGCGCAAGTCCCGCAGCATCGGGATACGCACGCTGGCCTCAGCCGCCGCGTAGAGTTCCCCTGGGGAGCCCGCGCTTTCACGTCCCAGCACCAGCGTGTCGCCGGTCGAGAACGAAAAATCCTGAAACAGCACCGCGCCGTCGGTTTCGACCAGCACCAACCGGCCAGCCCCTCGTTCCGGCGCCGAACGAAATGCTGCCAAGCTCGCGTGCCGGGTCGCGTGCGCCTTATCACCGTAATCGAGGGCGGCGCGCTTCATGGCGGCGTCGGTGAGGGGAAAGCCGCAGGGTTCGATGATGTCTAACGCGACGCCAAGGCAGGCGCAGAGGCGAAGTGCCGCGCCGAGATTCTGCGGGATGTCAGGTTGATAGAGAGCGAGCCGCACGGTAAGGCCTCGGCGCCGGAGAGACGGGCGAATCGGGGAATTGGTCTGACGTGCGTGCGGCGACGCGCCGCGCGCTTACAACCCCGGACTAGCCTAGCTTCGCCGGCGAACCAAGCCGGGAGATATCAGCGGTGGCTGAAGCAGCAGGCGACGCGCACGCGGGGGACGAATCCACCCGTCGCGACTTTATTTTTATCGCTGCCGGATCGGCGGCGGCGGTTGGCGCTGCGGCGACGATCTGGCCGTTCATCAATCAGATGAACCCGGCCGCTGACACACGCGCGCTGTCGACCACGGAGGTCGATCTCAGCGCCGTCGAACTCGGTCAGCAGATCAAAGTGATGTGGCAGGGCAAGCCGGTGTTCGTGCGTCACCGCACCGCCGAGGAAATCGCCGCCGCGCAACGCGACGACTTTGCCAATCTTAAAGATCCGCAGGCCGACGCCGATCGCCTCATTCAGGAAGATGGTCAAGCCGGCCAGCCTGAGTGGATCGTTCTGCAAGCCAGCTGCACGCACTTGGGTTGCGTGCCGACATTCGCTGAAGGCTCGGCCTTCGGCGGTTGGTTCTGCCCGTGCCACGGTTCCGACTACGACACGTCGGGCCGTATTCGCCGCGGCCCCGCGCCGCGCAATCTTGACATCGCGCCGTATGTTTTCACCGGCCCGACAGCCATTCGTATCGGCTAAGCTTGGAGCGTCTTAAGTGAGTGGACCTTCGACCTACGAGCCGAAAACGGCTTTCACACGCTGGCTTGACCGGCGTCTGCCAATCGTGCGCCTCGGCTATGACAGCTTCGTCGCTTACCCGACGCCGCGCAATCTGAACTATTGGTGGACGTTCGGCGCCATGCTGAGCCTCTGCCTCGTGGTGCAGATCATCACTGGCGTCGTGCTGGCGATGCACTACGTGCCGCACATCGACATGGCCTTCGCCTCGGTGCAGCGCATCGAGCGCGACGTGCCGTTCGGCTGGCTGATCCAGAACATGCACGCCGTTGGCGCGTCGATGTTCTTTCTCGCGGTCTACATCCACATGTTCCGCGGCCTCTATTACGGGTCGTACAAGGCGCCGCGCGAGCTGCTCTGGATTCTCGGCTGCGTGATCTATCTGCTCATGGTCGCCACTGCGTTCCTTGGCTACACGCTGCCATGGGGGCAGATGTCGTTCTGGGGCGCGACGGTCATCACCAACCTGCTTGGCGCGCTGCCTCTGATTGGTGAGCCGATCAAGAATTGGCTGATGGGCGGCTTCTCGGTCGATCAACCGACGCTGAACCGCTTCTTCTCGCTGCATTATCTGTTGCCGTTCGTGATCGCCGGCGTTGTCGCGCTGCACGTCTGGGCGCTGCACGAAGCGGGTCAGAACAATCCCGCCGGCGTCGACGTGAAGTCGAAGGCCGACACGGTGCCGTTCACGCCGCACGCGACCATGAAGGACCTATTCGCGATGGGTCTCTTCCTGATCCTTTTCGCGACCTTCATCTTCTACATGCCGGACGCGCTCGGCCACGCCGACAACTTCATTCCGGCCAACCCGCTGCAGACGCCGCCGGAAATCGTGCCCGAATGGTACCTGCTGCCGTTCTACGCGATCCTGCGTGCATTCGACTTCAACATCGGCCCGATCGATTCCAAGCTCGCTGGCGTGTTGGCGATGTTCGCTTCGATCGGCATTCTGTTCATCCTGCCTTGGCTCGACACTTCGCGCGTGCGTTCGATGCGCTATCGCCCGATCGCGCGCCAGTTCTTCCTGATCTTCGTCGTCGTTTGCATCTTCCTCGGTTGGTGCGGCGGTCAGAACCCGGGCAATATTCTCGCCAAGGCTGGTCCGTTCTCAGCGACGCTGGAATGGGTTGAAGGCGGTACGGTTTCGCAGGTGCCGATCCAGGCCGCTGGTGAATCGCAGTGGCAGGAAGCGGCTGACACCGCCGAGTCCGCCGCGCGCGAGCAGGGTGCCACGATGACGGCGGTGAGCCGCACCGGGGCCAGCACTGGCTCCATCCGCGCGGTCGCGGGCGGCGCGGTGCAGTCGCGCGTGGTCACGGCTGAAACCGCTGACGCGCTCGAAACCGCCATTGGCGCCGCCAAGGTGGAAGTCGGCCAAGCTGCGCCGTTCTTCACTGTCGAACGCCGAGTGCCGCCGATGTTCACCGTCACTAACTTCTCGCAAGTGCTGACGCTCTACTACTTCCTTTTCTTCCTCGTGATTCTGCCGCTGCTGGGCTTGCGTGAAAAGCCGGGCCGCGTTCCGGACACGATCGCCAAGCCGGTGATTGACGGCAAAGCGCAGGGGGCTTCGTAATGTTGCGCGCTCTTACAGCCGCGGCGGCGGTATTCGTTCTCGGCGCTGGGGTCGCGTTCGCGGCTGGCAAAGCTGAGCATCCGCACGATCACGCGTTCAGCTTTGATAGCCCTGTCGGCAGTTACGACATGGCCGCCGTTCAGCGCGGCTTCCAAGTCTATCAGCAGGTCTGCTCCAGCTGCCACAGCATGGACCACCTCTCCTATCGCCACCTCGGCGAGCAGGGCGGTCCGTTCGCGGCTTACCTGGTGCGCAGCCATGAGACCGGCGAGATGGAAATGGTCGCGCGGCGCCCGGAGCACGGCGGCACATTCGTCGACGTCACCGAGAATCCGTGGGTCCGCCAAATCGCATCCGAGCAAACCATCACTGCTATCGATCCGAACTCCGGTCAGCTGACCGACCGTCCGGGCCGAATTTCGGATCGCTTCCGCCGTCCGTTCCCGAACGAGATCGCGGCGCGCGCCTCCAATGGCGGCGCCTATCCGGTCGATCTTTCAGTGATCACCTCGGCCCGTCACGGCGGCGCCGATTACATCTACTCTCTGCTGACCGGCTACACCGGCGAAAGCCAAGGCTTGCTCTACGAGAACCCGTACTTCCCGGGTCATCTCATCGCCATGCCGCCGCCGCTCGGCGAAGGCGTGGTCCCGTACACGGACCCGAACACGCCGCAAACGGTCGAGCAATACGCCGCCGACGTTACGCACTTCCTGCAATGGGCGGCCGATCCGCACATGGAAGAGCGCAAGCGCCTCGGCATCGTTGTGCTCGGCTTCCTGCTGGTCCTGACGGCGCTGCTCTACTTCGCCTACAAGCAAGTCTGGCGGAACGAGAGCCACTAAGCTCCCGCATCCAAGGGAACATTGAAACGCATCCTCCTGGGAACAGGAGGGTGCGTTTTTCATGTCAGCCGTCAGCAATAGGAGCGCGGCCATTGCCGCCGTGCTCGGCTTCGCCGCGATCTGGGCGGGCTCGGTCTATTATCTCTACGCCAAGGGCGGCGAGGACTGGATTACGGCAGTCCTCGTCATGGGCATCTTCGGCATCGCCATGTCGGGCCTTTCCTGGGCGCTGACGATCGGCGCCAATGCGCCCACCATCGAAGTGAAGCGCCCAGCGCTCGAGAGCGGCGCTATCGTCATCTATCTCGCGCTCTACGCGGTCCTGTTCACTGGCTTCGGCATGAGCGCCGCGCGCGAGGCCGTCCCGGAGGGCCCAACCCAAGAACTCCTGGTGATGGGTCTGAAGCTTGTCGCACACATCGTGCTGCCGGCGCTTATTCTAGTGATGCTCGGCGCAAAGCTCGCGCCGCTCTTCCAGGCGGGGCTCAGCGGCCGAAAGTTCTGGCGCACTTTGATCGTACTGGGCCTCATCATTCTGGGCCTGCTCTGCGTCATCAGCCCCAGCCTGCAAAACATCGCCGAGACCAATGCCGCGTTCGCGACCTTGGCGTGGGTGGCGCCGATGAGCTTCATCTGGATCGCCATCGAAGCCGGGCTGAACGAGGAATTCCTCTTCCGCGCCGTGCTGCAAACCCGCCTTCAGGCGCTGTTCCGCTCGCCCTGGGCCGGCGTGTTCGTCTCGGCGCTGGTGTTCGCGGTGGCGCACGCGCCCGGCTTATACCTGCGCGGCGGCGCCGACATTCACGGATCTTCGGCCGATCTCATCCAAGTCATCGCCTACACGTTCGCGGTTTTGGCGCCGATGGGCCTGCTGTTTGGCTTGATCTATGCGCGCACCAAGTCTTTGCTGCTGGTGGTTCTGCTGCACGGCCTCGTCGACGTGCTGCCGAACATGAATGAGTTCATCAGCATCTGGACCTGACATGAGCGATAAACCGCGCGGCCCTGTTTCGATCGAGTCACTGTCGGCGGAAGAGTGGAGCCAAGGCGTTCGCTACGGCGGCCGCGTCACCGTGCTGTCCGACACCAACGCCGGCAACCGCAAGATCGGCATCGCCATCGAAGTGCTGCAGCCCGGCAAGCAAAGCTGCCCGCACCATTATCACATGGTGGAAGAGGAACACATTGTCGGCCTCGAAGGGCAAGCCACGCTGCGGCTTGGCGACCAGCGTTATCCAATCAAAGCCGGCGACTATGTTGCGTTTCCCGCCGGCCAGCGCGCCGGCCACTGTCTGGTCAATGAAGGCGACGCGCCATTCAAGTTCATGATCATCGGCGATCGCGCGCCGAACGAGGTCTGCGTCTATCCCGATAGCGGCAAGATCAAAGTCTCAAATCTGGATCGTCTCGTCCTGCGGCACGGCGAGAGCCTGGACTATTGGGACGGCGAAAAAGCAAACGAGCCGCTCTGACCGAGCGGCTCGTGTCTTCGCCAATGCATGCTTCGCTTAGCGCAGCGACGTTGTACCCGTCACTGGCACGCCATTCAGCGTCGGCGTCGCCGCAGCGTTGACGTTGATCGTCTCGCTCGGCAGCGGCTGGCGCGCTAGCGACGCCGGCGCCCGTTGGATCACGCCATTGACGCGTCCGGCACGCGGCCCCTCTGCTGACGCCACATCGATGGCCATCGGCTGCGCGAACGTCTGCGCCACCTCGGTCACGCGGGTCAGCGTGCGCGGCGTACGCCGAACGCCGCTATCGGGCACATCGGCGTAAAACACGTGCGCGCCGATCTCTTGGCGGCCGACGCCATGGCTCGACCAAGAGGGGCGGATAGCGCGCGTGTGATAGAAGAGTGCGCCGCCGGTGGGATCGACCGATTGGCCAGAGAGCACTTCGCGCGCGATGCGCTGTGCTTGCTCCCAGGTCTCCAGCGCGATGCCGCCCGTGGCGTAGCGTTCCGGATTGGCGACCAGGCGCCGGTTCGGATCGCCGCGATTCCACACTGAGAATTGGTACGGCGTCATGATTACAGTTTCGAGGTTCTCGCCGAAGCGCGAACCAACCCGGTTCAGCATCACGTGTGCAACGGCGCGCATGCCGTGTTCGCCTTCGCTGCGCGCTTCGCCCCAAATGGTGGCGGCCAGCAGCCGCGCCTCGGCGTCGTTGACGACGACGTCTGACGACAGCGTATCAACTGCAGGCGCCGCGATTTGCTCGGGAACGAATCCGACGATGTGATGTTCGCCTGTTAGAACATCAGCCAGCGCTTCCGGATGAAGCGCAAAATTGAACGCTGCGGCCATGACGAGCACACTCGTTGCGCCGAGCGCGTGAATGGAATGTCCTGCGCTACGCTTTGCAGCGGCGCGGGCGGTTTTCTTATCGTCGGAGCGAGCGAGTCCGATCCATCGAGCGGCCATCTTGGTCTCTCTAGTTCGCGGCGCGTCGGGTGCGTGGCCAACGGCCGTGCCATGAAAAGAAGTTGGTCGCGTCCGCCCCGCAGTGCGCGTTGGACACAAGCGCCTTTCTACTTCTCCACAGGGCGGAAATGGGACGAGGAGGCGGCGCAAGCGCCTGATCCCGCCTCGTTTACCTTAGCATTCAGCAAGGTTGGGAACCATTGCTCAGGGCGCGTTCGCTTCGCGCGCAGCAAAACGGGCAGGAATCGAAGTTCCTGCCCGCCTCTGCTCATCAATGCTCGCGCGCTGTTACGAGCCCAACAACACAGTACGTTCGTACACTGGCTGCACGTGCCGAGATGTTGCGCCAAGCGCTTCGCGCAACGCTGCGATCTGTTCGGCTGACGCGGTGATCGGCGTGCTCAGCACATTCCACCGCACGCCTTCGCTGCAGGGGGGCGTCGTCAACGAACCGGCGTACGCAAAGTACGCGTGATCTGTCGGAATGAGCGAAGCGAAGTCGAGCGTGCCGAGTTGCGTTGCGTGTTCATCGCCTTGTTCGGTTGGCAGCGATGCGAGCAGGGCGGCAAGCGCCGGGTTTTCCTCACCTGCCGTGAAGAAGACGCCAAGCACCGCCAAGCGGCCTTCGCCGTTGCGATGCACGAAGTGGACTTCTGCCGGATAGGCGCGGCCATCGATCGTGTGCTCGGCCGGCGCGTGAAAGTGCAATTGCGCGAAGCTGAAGGCGTGATTGCCGATGAGCAGCGTGGAATTGTTTTGCTCCGGCGTGAATTGCAGCGTGTGGCCGTTGTTCACGAACCGGCCGCCTACGGCGGTGTAGTGCGGCGCGAGGTCGGCAAGATCGCTCTGCGGCGCGGCGCTGGAGAGATTGATTGGTGATTGCTCGTGGCCTGCGTTGCAGGTCGAAGCGAGGGTGCTCCAAGCAGCTTGATTAAGGTAGGTCCAATGGTCACCGCCGCCCGCAGTTGCGGCGTGCGGCGCTGGCGCGTGGCCTGCTGGTGCGTGCGGAGCGGCGTGGGCCCCGGCGGGGCCAAGCCCTGCGCCGTGCGCCTCTTGCGCGCCGTGCGCCGCGTCGCCGCCGTGATCAGCCGATTGAGACGAGCCGCTGCCGCAGGCAGCCAAAAACAGCGCGAGCGCAGCCGCCGCGTGACCAGAACGCATTAAGAAAATCTCCACCACCAGCCGCCGCTTCCTTGATGGAAGTCTCTGCGGAGTGAGGGAACTTTACCCGAGTGCGCTTAATTCCTGGTTAGGGGCGCTGCACGCTGGGCCTACCGCAGCTCGCTTTGGCTTTTCACGATGCGGCCCACGAGACCATACGTCTTCGCTTCTTCAGCCATCATCCAATAGTCGCGATCCACATCCTTCTTGATCTTCTCTGGCGGCTGGCCGGTGGCTTCCGCGAAGATACGGTTCAAGCGCTCGCGCATGCGCAGGATTTCCCGCGCCTGAATCTCTACATCGCTCGCCATGCCGCCGACGCCGCCGCGCGGTTCATGCAGCAAGAAACGCGTGTTCGGCAGGCAGAGCCGGCGCTCGCGCGGCACCGCGCAATAGATCAACGCACCTGCGCTGGCGACCCAGCCGGTGCCGAGCATCTGCACCGGCGCATCAATGAAGCGAATGGCGTCGTGGATCATGTCGCCGCTCTCGACGTGGCCGCCGGGAGAGGAAATCACGAACGTGATCGGCTTCGAATTTTGTGAGGAGAGCGCAAACAGGCGCTCGGTCACGCGACGCGCCTGGATGTCGTTGATCTCGCCGGTGAGCATCACCACGCGCGCTTCGAATAGCGCCTTTTCGATCACGTCGGGGGCATTGCGGCCGTCGGCGGGGTTCTTGTCTTTGTCTTCGTCGTCCAGGCGGTAGGTCATCTGGGGAAGGGCTCCTGATATCGGCTCACAGGTAGGCGGGTTCGGCCCGATTTCCTAGTCCGGGAGGCGTCCCCATCTACAGGGCTGATTTCGGTCGCAATCGGGGCGGAAAATTCCAGCTCGCGGAGGATGGCCATGCAATTATTGGTTATTGCGGCGTTTGCCCTGGCGGCGGTGACCCCCTTCATGGGCGGGACCCCGAATCCAGGGGCTGACGCGGGGTATAGCGAAGACGCCGACGACGCCGCCCAGCCGGTGGAAACCGAGCCGGACGGCGACTGAAGCGCGCTAGTTCGGGCGGCTTTCGGCGCTGTTGGTCCGGCCGGCACGATCGTTGTGGCGGCCCTCGGCGATCTCTTCGATCATCTTGGCGCAGAAGGCCGGCAGATCGTCCGGCTTGCGAGATGTGACCAAGCCGCGATCGACTACGACCTCCTCGTCAACCCACGTCGCGCCAGCATTGGTGAGATCCATCTTTAGCGACGGCCACGACGTGACCTTCCGGCCCTCTACGCCGCCGGCGTCGATCAGCGTCCACGGACCATGGCAGATCGCCGCGATCGGTTTGTCGTCTTCCACAAAGCGGCGGATAAAGGCGATCGCTTCCGGCTCGATGCGCAGGCTGTCCGGATTGGCGACGCCGCCCGGCAGCACCAGCGCATCGTAGGTGGAGGCGTCGGCTGCTGAAAGCAGCGTATCGACCTTGGTCTTGTCGCCCTTCTGGTCGTGCTTCATGCCTTGGATCTCGCCCGACTTGGGCGAGACGATCTCAACGGTCGCGCCTGCGTTCTTCAGCGCCTTTACGGGGTCCGTGAGTTCCGACTGCTCGAAACCGTCTGTCGCCAATACGGCGACTCTTTTGCCGGCAAGCTGATGCGCCATGTTCGTCTCCTTGGTTGTGGGTAGGCCAGGAGAACGGAAGCGCGCGCGCGATGTTCCGATTTTTGCTGAGTCGTCCTAGGGTGCCGTCACAACGAGGGGCGATGAGCGACGTCTTTATCTCCTACAAGCGCGAGGAACGTGATCGCGCCGAAGCGCTGCACGCGCTTTTGCTCGATCTCCACGTCTCGTCCTGGTTCGACGCCCGCTTACCTATCGGCGAAGCCTGGGAGCCGCGTCTGGAGAAGCAGCTCCGCGACGCCAAGGCGATCGTCGTGTGCTGGTCGCACGCCGCTGCGCAATCGCCTTATGTGCGCAAAGAAGCGGAGATCGCTTGCGAACGCAGCATCATCGCGCCGGTGCGCTTCGACAGCGTCGAGCTCCCGCAGCCCTTCAATAGCTTTCAAATCGCCGATCTCACCAATTGGAGCGGCAACGAAGATCATCCAGAGCTTTTGAAGATGCTTGAGCGCATCGAGGTGCTGCTCGGCCAACGCAACATCGCTCGTAACGCCAAGCTGCGCGCTGGCGGTCAGCAACCGATCCTGGTGGACGCGCTGCGTGCGTTGCTCGTCGATCTCGCCCGCGCCAATGGTCCGCCGCTCACCTACACCGCCGCTCAACGCGAATTGAAGCGGCACGCAGACCAGCAGGGCCTACTGATCAGCGAATTCGACCAGCACGCGCTCTGGGGCGCGCTCGACGCCATTACCGATCAAAACCGAAGTCGCCGCGAGCCGCCTTTGGCGGTGCAAGTGGTCAGCGCCACGACTGGCAGGCCGGGTAAGGGCTATTGGCAAAAGCACGTCTTCTTGAAAGGCAGAGGCGACGAACTCGAACGGCTCGTGTTCGAGCGCCACCTCGCTGACGTGCGCAATTATGATTGGCCCCAGGATCAGACGGGCTAAGCGCGCTTCTCCTCCAAAATACGCGTCAGCCGCTCAACAGCAGCAGTAAGCGCGGCGATTTCCTGTTCACGCAGGAGATCGATTTTCTGGTGCAGCGTTTCGATCTCAAGCTCAGCTTTGCAGTTGATTTCGTAATCATCGATGTTGCGGCGCCGATCGAGATCGGCTTGCCGGTTCTGGCTCATCATGATGATTGGCGCGGTGTAGGCCGCCTGGAACGACAGCAGTAGGTTCAGCAAAATGAACGGGTAAGGATCGACCCGCGAACTGCTCAGCGCATTGAACAACAGCCATGCGATCAAAAGCGCCGATTGCACCAGGATAAAGCGCCATGATCCCACGAGCGCCGTCAGCGCGTCGGCGGCGCGATCACCCCAGCTCTGCGGTTTGTCGAGATCAGGCGGCGCGTACCGCCGCTTTTGCGCTTCAAGGCGCAGCTGCTCGAGAGTTTCTGGGATGTCGGACATAGGCTGCTCCGCAAAATTGCGCAGCGAGCCTAGCCTTTATCGCCGCTTTCGTCGTGCACCCGGTCAAAGAGCGCATTGAACGCCGCTACCGCAGCGCGTGGCCCTTCCGGATGCGACCAGACGCCGGCCGACACCGCAATGAAATCTGCGCCGGCGCGCACCAACGGCTCGGCGTTCTCCACACTGATGCCGCCGATGGCGACGCACGGCGTCTCCATCGTCTCCTGCCAAATCTCAAGAATCTCGGGCTCGGTCCAATGCAGCGGCTCTTTAGTCCCCGTCGGATAAAACGCCCCAAACGCCACGTAGTCAGCGCCGGCCGCGGCCGCGTCGTAGGCGAGGTCGCGCGAGTTGTGCGCGGTGACGCCGACGATGCGATCCCGCCCCATCAGCGCGCGCGCCTCCGCGTAGCTCGCATCGCTCTGACCCACATGCACGCCATCAGCGCCGAGCTTAGCCGCAAGGTCCGGGCGGTCGTTCAGGATGAAAGCCGCATCCGCCGCGTGCACGATCGGCATCAGCGCCGCGCCGATGCGCAAAATCTCTGCGTCAGGCTTATCCTTCAAGCGCAACTGCACGCACGCGACATCGCCGCCGGCCAACGCATCGCCAAGCGTCTGCGAAAACGCCGCCAACTCGAATGTTGGCGGCGTGATCAGATAAAGGCGGCAGCGTTCGCGGCTCAAACTTAAGCCGCCTTCTGACGCTCGAGCAATTCGTTCCACTTGCCCTGAGAGGCGAGGCCGTTCATGCGCGCGCGGTGCAGGAACGCGGCTTGCGCGGCGGCGACGTTGTCAGCCTTACCGCTCCACGCCTTTTGCGGCGCAGCTTGCAGCGCGCGGCCGTAGCTGAACGTCATTTGCCACGGGAAGCCGCCAATCTCGTTCATGCGCGAGAGGTGCGCGGTCGCGAGTTCGTCGGACTGGCCGCCGGAGAGATAGGCGATGCCCGGCACCGCGCTCGGCACGGTGGCCTTCAGCGCCGCGATCGTGCGCTCGGCGACCTCGTCGATGCCGGCCTGGCGCACGCTGCCTTTGCCGGAGACGATCATGTTTGGCTTCAGCACAATGCCTTCCAGCGCCACGCGTTGCTCAGCCAGTTCGCCGAACACGGTCTGCAGCACCCAGCGCGTAACCTCGTCGCAGCGCGCGGCGTCGTGCGTCCCGTCCATCAGAACTTCGGGCTCAACGATCGGGACGATCTGCTCTTGCTGGCAGATGCGCGCGTAGCGGGCCAAGGCGTGGGCGTTCGACTTGACGCAAGCCCAGGTCGGGATGCCGTCGGCGATGTCGATCACGGCGCGCCACTTCGCGAACCGGGCGCCGCGCTCATAGTAGTTGCGGAGGCGCTTGGAGAGGCCGTCCAGCCCCTTCGTCACCGTCTCGTTTGGGAAGCCGGCCATTTTGCTGGCGCCCTTATCGACCTTGATGCCTGGGATGGCGCCGTTGGCGGTGATGATATCGACCAGCGGCGTGCCGTCGGCGGCGTCCTGGAAGAGCGTCTCTTCGAACAGGATGACGCCCGAAACGTAGCTCATCGCTTCCTTGGCGCGAAACATCAGCTCGCGATAATCGCGGCGGTTCTCTTCAGTGTTCTCAACGCCGATCGCATCGAAGCGCTTCTTGATCGTGCCGGTGCTTTCGTCGGCGGCCAGGATGCCCTTGCCCGGCTGCACCATATCGTCAGCGACTTTGTTCAATGCTTCGAGATTCACGTGTCCGGCCCCGCAACTGATTGGATGGCCGGTGTCTAGCGCGGGTTTCGCAAAAACGCCACGCCGGGCAGGGACATGGGGAAAACTTTGCCAGCAAACCGCCTATGCGGTGTTGGAGGCCTCACCCCCGCAGAGCCTCCACCCCCGGCAGCGGCTTTCCTTCCATCCACTCCAAAAACGCGCCGCCTGCGGTCGAAACGAACGTCATATCCCCGCCCACGCCCGCATGGTTCAGCGCCGCGACCGTGTCGCCGCCGCCGGCCACCGCGATCAGCTTGCCGTTCTTGGCGCGCGCCGCTGCGTGACGCGCCGCCGCGACCGTGCCGTGGTCGAACGGCGGCGTCTCGAACACGCCCAGCGGGCCGTTCCAGATCAGCGTGTTGGATTCATCCATAGCCTTGGTCAGCCGCGCGATGGTTTCAGGGCCGGCATCGAGGATGCGCTCGTCATCATCGATGTCGCCCAGGCCGCGCACGAACGCCGGCGCGCGCGCGTCGAGCTTTTCCGCCACGATCGTATCGATCGGCAGCAGCAGCTCGCACTTGTGCTTGCCCGCAAGGCGCATGATTTCGCGCGCGGTGTCGGCCAGGTCCTTCTCGCAATAGGAGGCGCCGACTTCCCAGCCTTGCGCGTGCAGGAACGTGTTCGCCATCGCTCCGCCGATCGCCAGCTTGTCGAGCTTGGTGACGAGGTTCTTCAACAGATCGATCTTGGTCGACACCTTCGAGCCGCCGACGATGCCGAGCACCGGCCGGCGCGGATTGCCGAGCGCCGCATCCAGCGCATCGAGCTCCGCTTCCATCGCCTTGCCCGCATAGGCTGGCAACGCATGCGCGAGCCCTTCGGTGCTGGCATGCGCGCGGTGCGCGGCGGAGAATGCGTCGTTGACGTAAAAATCACCGAGCTGCGCGAGCGCTTTGACCAAGTCCGGATCATTCTTTTCTTCGCCGGCATGAAAGCGCGTGTTCTCCAACAGCACGACGCCGCCCGGGGCCAGCGCTGCAATCGCGCTTGCTGCGGGCTCGCCGATGCAATCGTCCGCAAACGCCACCGGCGCACCGAGCAGCGCCGAAAGCGGCGCGGCGAGCGGCTGTAGCGACATCCCCGGCACGCGCTTGCCCTTGGGCCGATCGAAGTGCGCCAGCAGCGCTACTTTGCAGCCCTTCGCGGTCAGCGCCTGGATCGTCGGCAACGCCGCGCGCAGGCGCGTGTCGTCGCTCACAGCGCCATCGGCCATCGGCACGTTGAAATCGACGCGGACGAGGGCGGTCTTATTCGACGGCGCGTCTGCAATGCGGCGGAAACTCACAAATGCCCTCCTGTGGCGAGGCCGATCCAATACAGCACGCCCAATACAGCGCCAATCATGACAAGCGCCAGCAGCGCGTTTGTCGCGCGCCGGGCGAGCGGCATCGCCGCCAGCGGCGCACGCCGCGTCCATGCCCAGCTGATCACAGCGCCAAGCGCAATCAGCGCTGCATATGCCGCCGGAGCGTTGGCGATGCCAGCGATGAACGCCAGCGCCGCGAACGCGAGATCGGTGAAAGCAGAGCTGATGTTCGGGCGCCGCATCATCGGCTTAGCTCATCAGAAAATCGCGCTTGCCCAGCTCAACGCCGTTCGCCCGCAGGATCGCGTACGCAGTGGTGGCGTGGAAATAGAAGTTCGGCATCGCCCATTGATTGACGTAGTCGAGGCCTGAGAATTTCAGTTCGGCGTTTGGAATCTTCACGCTGATCTCGCGGCTCTCAGCGCCGTCATACGCGTCCGGCTTGAAGCTTTCGACGATGCCGATGACGCGGCGGATGCGCGCTTGCAGCTCCGCGAACGTTGTTTCCGTATCTTCGATCGCTTCGATCTGGTGGCCGGTCAGCCGCGCCGCCGCGCCCTTGGCGTGATCGGTGGCGATCTGCACTTGGCGCATCAGCGGAAACATGTCCGGCGCAAGCCGCGCATTCAGCAAAGTCGCGGGATCGATGTCCTTCGCCTTCGCGTGATTTTCGGCTTTGGTCAGGATCGCGGAAAGATTGTTGAGCATGCGCACGAATACGGGCGCGCTGATCGCGTGCATGGAAAGCTTCGTCATTGGATGGGTCCCCTAGAAAGAACCACCCATGCCGAGGCCCAACCAATAGGCGCCGCCGAGGATGGCGAGAAGCACAGCGATGGCGAGCGACGTTTGGCTTACCCACGCTTTGCCGCGCAACCTGTTCAGGACCGCGCGGCGTGTCCAGCTCCAATAGGCCAGCATGCCGAACGCCGCCAGCCCCGCCGTCCACAGCGGGCTGTTGAAAAGGCCGCATGCGAATATTGCGATGGCGAAGAAAAGATCGCCAAACGCAACTGCGAGATCGTCGGGTCTGCGGCGTGAGCGCATGGCGCACATGCAGCCACAATCACCGCAGCTTGGCGCGCGCCTTCAACTGACGTGTGCGTTTCTCACCGCGCAGGCGAGCGATTAACGCAACGCGTTCAGCAACCACGCCATTGCAAACCCCGCCCACGGAAACGCAAAGCCGCTGCCGATCGCGAGCGCGATGCTGGGGCCGTCAGAGCCGGTCAGCCGCGGCGCAAGATAACGCTCGCTCGCCACCCAAGCCGCCAGCATGCCGATGATGAAGATCCCATAGGAGAGCCCCATCCGCTCACACGCCAGCAGCGCCAGCGCAAACCCCAGAGCCATTCCCCAAAGTTGTCCTTTGGCGACTGGCGTCAGGTGAGGGAGGCGGAATTTCATTGTTCGCCTCCCGCGCGCTCCTAAATCAACTTGCCCATCGCCACAGCCGTATCGGCCATGCGGTTCGAGAAGCCCCACTCGTTGTCGTACCAGCTCAAGATCGAGCAGAACTTGCCTTCCATCACTTTGGTCTGGTCGTTGTGGAAGACCGACGAGTGCGGATCGTGGTTGAAATCCATCGAGACGTTCGGCGCGTCGGTGTAGCCGAGAATGCCTTTGAGCGGGCCATCGGCGGCGGCTTTGATCGCCGCGTTGATCTCTTCCTTCGTCGTCGCCTTCTTCGCCACGAACTTGAAGTCCACCACCGAGACGTTCGGCGTCGGCACGCGGATCGAGATGCCGTCGAGCTTGCCCTTCAAATCGGGGATCACCAGGCCAATCGCCTTCGCCGCGCCCGTCGACGTCGGGATCATGTTCAGCGCCGCGGCGCGGCCGCGATAGAGATCCTTGTGCAGCGTGTCCAAAGTCGGCTGGTCGCCGGTGTAGGAGTGGATCGTCGTCATCATGCCGTGATCGATGCCGATCGCGTCATGCAGCACGCTCACCACCGGCGCGAGGCAATTGGTCGTGCAGCTCGCGTTCGAGATCACGATGTGATCCTTCGTCAGCTGCTGATGGTTGACGCCGTACACCACCGTGAAATCCGCCCCATCCGCCGGGGCCGAGACGATCACGCGTTTCGCGCCGCCGTCCAAATGCAGCGCCGCCTTGTCGCGCGCCGTGAAGATGCCGGTGCACTCCAGCGCAATCTCGACGCCCAAATCCTTGTGCGGCAGCTCAGCCGGGTTCTTGATCGCCGTAACCTTGATCTTGCCGCGGCCGATATCGATCCAATCCTCGCCCGACTTCACCTCGCCCGGGAAGCGGCCATGGACGCTGTCGAAGCGCATCAGGTGGGCGTTGGTCGCGACCGGCCCGAGATCGTTGATGGCGACGACTTCGATGTCCTTGCGGCCGCTTTCATGGATCGCCCGCAGAACGTTCCGGCCAATGCGCCCGAACCCGTTGATCGCCACCTTCACGCTCATGAACTTGCTCCCGATTTTGTGCGGCTGGGATAGCTGCAAAGGGCGCTTGCGTCCACGTCCGGAACCGCAATGCAGGCTTTCACCGAATCGGCCGCGGGCGTAACATTTGGTCGCAATGGTGAGCGATTCCCCATCCGCGCAGGCATGGGCCGAAAGGCTAGGCGCCGCTTTGGGCGAACTGGAAGGACGTCTGGACCAGCTGGAACCAGGCGCGGCGCCGGAGCTTATCGAAAAGGCGCTCGCGGAGCCGGTCCGCGCTTTGAGCGCCGCCGCACGGGAGGCGGTCGGTTGATGCAAAAAGTCGTCAACATACTGAACCGCGATTTCACGATCGAATGCGTCGAAGGCGATTGCCGCCGGCTCGAGGATTTGGCCGCCACCCTGAACACGCGCCTCGCCAGCTTTTCCGGCGACGATGACGCCATGCGCCGCCTTGTGGTCACCGCGCTCTCGCTTTTAGACCAGAACCAAGCCGCCAGCGCCGCCCTTGTCCGCGCCCGCAATGAGATAGAGCGCCTGAGCGACATGGTCGTCGAAGCCCAGATCGAGGCGGCCAAAGCCGGCCAGCCCGTGATCGATGAGCGCGGCCGCGTCGATGCGCTGCGTGTCGCCCAAGGCGCTGCTTGAGCGCGACGCCCAGACACCCTAGATTCAACGCGGGCGGTTACTGCGGCGTTCGAGAGGCGCTTTCATCCCAGGGACCGTATCATCTCTCTCGGGAGCTGGCTCTGTCGCGGACCCTGGTCTGCAGCACCTGGCGCCCACCTAACTTGTTAGGGTTCGAGAGGATGAGCATTCCTTCCGGCGCATGTGGTTTCCGCCCAACCGCTTTTCCGGGTTCAGCATGACTGACCCCGCCCTCGAATCCGCCAAGGCCGACGCGCGCATGATGATGCGCGCCGAGCGCAGCGCGCTCGAGCCGGGCGACGCGTCACTCAAGCTCATCGAAAACTTCCCACTCGAACTTGCGCGTCTCTCACCCGTCGCCGGCTATTGGCCGGTTGGCGGCGAGATTGATGGCCGCCCCTTGCTCGCCGCGCTCGCCAAAGCCGGCCGAACCGTCGCGTTGCCGCGCATGGAAAACCGCACCGGCCCCGCGCGTTTCCTCGCCTGGCGCGGCACTGAACCACTCACCGCCGACGCTTTCGGCGTGCCATCGCCGCCCGCGAACGGCGCCGATCTCTCACCGCGACTTTTCCTCGTGCCGCTGCTCGCTTTCGACCGTCGCGGCGGGCGCCTCGGGCAGGGCGGCGGCCACTACGACCGCATCATCTCGCTCTACCGCGCCCACGGCGCCATCGCCGCTGGTTTAGCTTACGCCGAACAAGAAATGGACGCGGTGCCAACGGGTCCCCACGACGCGCACCTGGATTGGATCATCACGCCCAAAGAAGCGATCCGCTGCCGCGTCGAGGGATTGCGCGGGCGGGGTTGAGTCTGCTTCCGCCCTCAAGCGGACATTGCGCAATCTATCGGCATCCGGCAGCAATTCGCCGATTGCAGACATTCGCGTCAGTCATAGTCCAGCGGCATTGATCTGTGGTGCACGTCGACCTCAACAACGCGACCGGCTTGGTCGAAAGTGAATTCAACCGACATGCCAGACGAGAATCCTGGTCCGCTGGAGAGTCTGCAGCTCAACAGTTCAAACGTCCACGCACCGGCCCCGCGGTGCTCCTGGATGCGAACCGAGGGATGATAGAACCATCGATAACGGTGCAGTCCTGGTCCAGCCTCGCTCTGCTCGGGTTCACCGAAACTCCTACGAATTGCCTGCTGATTGGTTCTACCGACTTCCACCACCACGGTGTCGAGCACGGTCGGCGCGGTCACACCACAATGAGGAATCACTGCCGCGACACCGCGCCGAGGGGTGCTTCCGGCGCAGGCGGAAAGCACCAAGCAAAAGGTCAGAATAGAGAAGAGCCTCATACGCAATAGTATGCTCGATACGATGCGAACCGAAAGCTAACTCTCAACGCGTACCAATCATGACTGGCTCAGTCGCTCCATTCGTGACGCTCGCGTCAGCGTCCGGCCATCGCCGAACTCAGACATTCGCTGGGGAATTGGGCCACGGCTGCCACCAAGCCTTCGGGTCATCGTTTAGCCAATCGAACGTCGCTTTGAACTCACGGACCAGACCTGGGTTGAAGGCGAGCGCCAGACGCGCCTTCCATTCAGGGAAGTACGACTTGCGCTCAAACCCGCGCGAGTAGCCGATGCTGCGCATCGCGCGTTGCTGCCAGTCTGAGAAGTGGCGCTCCATCGGAAATGGGAAAGGCACATTCTTCGGTTCGCCCAGCAATACGGGCGGATTAGGGGACCAGCGATCATAGAGGTCCAGAAGGTAAGTCGGATAATCGGGGACCGTCTCAATGACCCGCATCACCCAATCGCGCGTCTCTTCGCGCGTGATAGCGCCATTAAGATCGCACGCCAGGACGAACGCGATTGTCTCTGGATGATCCCTCGTTAGCCCGACCACTCTGCGCCGCCTCACCACTCAGACTCGTAGTAAGAGACACGGTCCAGCGCGTCTCGGCAAACTCCGGGCCAATAGTAGCCGATTAGACAAATTCCTACCAATGTCCGCTTTCGTAGTCAGGAGACGGCGATAGCTGCCCTTTGGCGAAAAGCGGACCCGCGCAAGTAAGGAGCATCCACAATGACCACCCGCGTCGCATCCTGCAGCTGCGGACAGCTCCATCTGACCTGCGAAGGCGAGCCGGTGCGCGTGTCCATCTGTCATTGTCTCGAATGCCAAAAGCGCACCGGCAGCGTTTTCGCGGCGCAAGCGCGTTTTCCGAGCGCGCACGTCAGCATCGAAGGCCGCGCCTCGAATTGGTCGCGCACCGGCGAGAGCGGCGGCTCGGCGACGTTTGGCTTTTGCCCTGTGTGCGGCTCAACCGTGTACTGGGAAGCCGATGGCATCCCAGGATTTGTCTCAATCGCAGTCGGCGCCTTCGCCGACCCAAACTTCCCGCCGCCCTTCGTCTCCGTCTACGAAGAACGCGCACACAAGTGGGCGTTCGCGGCGCACGAACTCACCATGGAACATCACGCTTAAGCGCGCGCGCCTCAACCTTCGACGCGCGTTTGCCGGTCGTACTCTTGCGGATCGAGCTTGCAGTAATTGAGTTCCGTCTCGAAATGCTGCGACGCGCGAACATCATGCGGCAGTGCTTCGCTCGAGTCGTCAGCCGTCAAAGCTGAAACGCGCATCGCGCACCAAGCTTGGCGCATTTCCAGCGGCGCATCAGCGCTCGGCGCTTCGATTGGCGTCGTGATGGTAGTATGGGCGTTCATGCGCTGCTCCTCGTTCGAATTGTAGATTGCGTGACGAGAACGGCCCCCGGATCGTGATGTTCCGCAATCGCATCAATCGAGCGCGCATCCCTGCGGCTCGGCGCGATTACGGGGATAGAGCCGCACAAATCCGACCGAGTGCAAACCGCGCTTATCATCCGCGCATCGCTCCGCTGGAGGGCAGTTGGCCAATGTTCGACCCAATGCGACGAGCGATATGATTGAGCGTGAAGCGCTGTGAGAGCAGCGCTGAAGCCCGAGGGAAAGCCCTGATAAGGCGGAAACGACGGGAGTACGCACCGGGGACTGTCAACGAACAAGACAGCCTGCACGCTGCCGGCGCTGAGCCACGGGAGTGAAAAACCTCCTCGCGCCAAGCCGGTAGAAGAAGATCATGGGACGCGATGGATCGCGTCTATTTCGCGCTGTTCACGCAGCGCACTAAGAGACGAGACCCATCGCGTCCCGCTCTCCAATTTTTCCGGCGAAAGCCAACAAGGATGACGCGCGCCTGCAGCTAGCCTGCGACGCGGCAACCATACTCGCCATCGACCACAGCCTCAGCGCTGATCGCACCGAACAGCACACTGGCGCGCACCACGTCGCCCTCTTGCGTCACAGTGATGGAGTCGCGCGCATCTTCCGGAAAATCGGCGATGCAGCTTTCCATGCTGCGGCCGCTGACATGGAGGCACGAGCAAGTTTGTTTAGCGGCATAGCCGGTGGCGATCTGCGCATACGCAACTTGGCCGCGTAGGCCGAAATAGCCGCCGACGATCACCGCCAGCACCACGATGACCACACCAGCCAGAATCCAGCGTTTGCGCGACACCGGCGCCTCCCCCTATGCTCATCGTCACCATAGCGAAGGGGGAAGGGCGCGTCATGCTGCGTAGCGTGCTCATTGCGGCAGTTCTGGTTTTCGCAGCGTCAGCGCATGCGCAAACGCTGCACCCGCTGCCGGCTCAGCCAGCCGGCGTTGCGTGGCCGACGCAGGAATGGGCCGAAGCGCCATTGCCTGCCGATGTCGATCGCGCTGCGTTCGATCTTGCCGTCACTGAAGCCTTTTCCGGCCCGCACGAAACCTTGGGCGAAACCCGCGCTGTTTTGATCATCCAAGGCGGCCGCATCGTGTTCGAGCGCTACGCCGATGGCTACACCCGCGATACGCGCCTCAATTCATGGTCGGTCGCAAAATCGATCACGCACGCCATGGTCGGCGCCGCCGTCCTGCAAGGCCGCGTCGCCATCGATACGCCGATGGGCAGTCCGCACTGGCGCGCCAGCGATCGCCGCGCCTCGATCACCTGGCGCGACTGGCTGCAAATGGTCGATGGCCTCGCCTACAATGAGAATGCCGAGAACGTCGCTGAAGCCGGCAACGCCCGTATGTTGTTTGGCGATGGTCGCCGCGATGTTGCGCGCTGGGCCGCGAGCTTGCCGCTGATCCACGATCCCGGCACGCATTGGAATTACACTTCCGCCGGCACGATCCTGATTTCAGACGCGCTCACCCGCGCCATCGTGCCCGATCCGCGCGACGCTGCAGATCGGCGCAATCGCATGCGCAGCTGGATGAACACGTCGCTGTTCGAACGCATCGGCATGCGCCCGTTGGTCGAGTACGATCCGCAAGGCCTGTTCTACGGCAGCTCACTCGTCTGGGCGACGGCGCGCGACTTCGGCCGCTTCGGTTATCTGTATCTGCGCGGCGGCGTCTGGGACGGCCAACGCGTGCTGCCCGAAGGCTGGGTGGATTTCGCCCGCACGCCGGGGCCCGATGCGGATACCGACGTGTACGGCGCGCAATGGTGGCTGACGCCGCCGACTGGCCCTGGCCGCCCCGACCGCTCGCTGATCACCGACAATGCAATGGCGGACGCGTTTTCCGCCCAAGGCCATGAAGGGCAGATCATCGTCGTTGTGCCGTCCAAGGATTTGGTGATGGTGCGGCTTGGCCTGTTTCACGGCGGCGTGGAATCATGGGACGCGCTAGGCGATTGGTCGACGCGCCTGATCGGCGCTTTCGGCGATCGGCCGGCGCAATAAGTCAGAGGAGTTGGCAATGTCAGATGAAGTGAAAGCGCAATGCGCGAAGCTGCTCCGCGATGCCGGCTTCAAATACCTGGCGGCGGAGATGGAGCACGGCTCACTCTCGGCGCTGGCGAAGGACGAGCCGTTCTTCCTGCTGTGCGGGCGTGACCGGCTGGCGCCGACCGCGATCAAGGCGTGGATCGAAGCGGCGCGGATTTCAAACGTGCCGGATCACAAACTCGAATCCGCGCACGAGACGATCGAGGCCATCGAAGGCTGGCCGGGCGATCGGCACTATCCGGATTAGTGATAGGTCGCGAGCGCAGCGTGAGCGCGGTCGAGGCCTTCATAGAGGATAGGCCGCACGTCGCTCTCACGCGCGCGCACAGCCGTCATCGCGAGCGAGGAGAGGGTGTCGGAAGCTTCGTATTCGCTGTTCATCTGCGCCAACAGCGCAACCGAATGCGCCCGATCGGCAAACACAGCGGCGCCCGGGCCGCGCGCTTCGATCACCCGCATGCGCAATTGGCGCAGCGCCGTTGTCAGCGGGGGAGGCGTGCCGGCGCAATCATCATGGCGGCGTTCGCGCAGACGCAACGCAGCGCGTACACGCCGGCGGTCAGGCCCGAAATAGTTCTGATGATCAACCCACAACATAGCCACTGCATCGCGCCCATTCTGGACGCACCTTTTCAACGTGGGACCACCATACAGGAGATGTGCTTAGCATTGCGTTAGAGAAACTGGAAAAAGCGTGGTCAATGCGCGTTATGCACGCCGCCAGATTTCCTCATTCTGCGCTGCACGGACGTCGTTCAAGGCAAATCCCAAGCGCGCAATCAGCGCCAGCGAGCGCGTATTGCGCCTGTCGATCGTGGCTGAGAATGAAACTGCGCCAGATTGGGACATCGATTGCAGCGCTGCTTCCATAGCTTCACCTGCATAGCCTTTGCCCCAAACACACGGCGCAAACATGTAAGCAACCTCGACCGACTTTGATTGCGCTACGGTCGCTTCCACCATGCCGACTGCCTCCTCGCCGTCACGCGTCCACACCGTCCAGTTCAGCCATTGTTCGGCACGGCCCGGAGCAACACTCTGCGCAATCCTCGCAAACCGCGCCTCAACGTCGCTCGGTGACGCAGGCGGGGCGCGCTCGATCCACGCGTACATGGCCGGATCGCGCAGCACGTCCCAAAACGCCGCCGCATGGGCGATCTCGATTGGGCGGAGCACCAACCGCGCTGTGGCCAACTCGGTCGGCTGCCCCGTCAGCATCAGAGCCCAACCAGCCCGCGCACATCCGCCGGCGTTTTGCCTGCTTCGCGCAGCGCCCGCAGCGTTGCGCTCTGATCGCGTTTGGCGAGACGCTTGCCATCTTCGCCCAGCACCAGCCGGTGATGGCGATAGACTGGCTGCGGCAGCTCCAACAATCTTTGCAGCAGCACATGCAGGTGCGCCGCCTCACGCAAGTCCTCGCCGCGGATGACGTGCGTGACGCCCTGCAGCGCATCGTCCCATACCGAAGCGAGGTGGTAACTCGTACCAAAGTCCTTCCGCGCCAGCACGACGTCGCCGTGCCGCTCCGGCTCGGCGCGCACCAGCCCGCTCTCATCTTCGAACACGAGCGTGAAGTAAGCTGGACCCAGAGCCGCACGCGCTTTCTTCAACGAGAGCCGCCACGCGAACGTGTCGCCATCGGCCAGACGCTGCGCTTCTTCGCCCGGCGGCAATGCCTCGCCGGTGAAGCGTTCATCAACCGCGCCATGCGGCGCAGACGCGATCGCCTCGGCGATTTCCTTGCGCGTACGGAAGCAGCGATAGACCAGATTGCGCTCGATCAGACTTTGCAGCGGCGCGGCGTACTCGGCCATGTGCGCCGATTGGCGCCGCACCGGCTCTTCCCAGCTCAGGCCAAGCCAGGCGAGGTCTTCAAAAATCGCGTTCTCGAACTCAGGCCGCGAACGCCCCACGTCAATGTCTTCGATCCGCACCAAAAAGCGCCCGCCCGCCTCGCGCGCCGCATCAAACGCCGTCAGCGCCGAAAGCGCGTGGCCGAGGTGCAGATAGCCGGTGGGCGAGGGGGCGAAGCGGGTGACGAGCATAGAAGCTCTTTAGCATCCCGCTTCCCGGAAGCAGCCCCGGCCTTGCGCCGGGAAGCATTGGAGGTTGCGTTGTTCGGAGTCAGCGCTACCTACCGCCTATGACAGTTTTTCTCGATGGCCCGCGGATGCCGCCGGCGCGTGGCGGCAAGCCGGATGCTTTGGTGATCTTGCTCCATGGCTACGGCTCAAACGGCGCCGATCTGATCAGCCTTGCGCCGTACCTCGCGCCATTGCTGCCCGGCGCTGTGTTCGTTGCGCCAAATGGCATTGAGGATGTGCCGCAAGCGCCCGGCGGCTTTCAGTGGTTTCCGATCTCCAATCTCGATCCGCACTTGATGGAAAGCGGCGCCCGCGCCGCGGCCCAATCGATCGATCGCTTTATCGATCGCGAATTGGAGAAGTACGGCCTCGACCCCAGCCGCCTCGCGCTGGTTGGCTTCAGCCAGGGCACGATGATGGCGCTGCACATCGGGCTACGCCGCGAAAAGCAGATCGCCGGAATTCTTGGCTTCTCCGGCGTGCTCGTCGGCGCTCGAAATCTGAAAGAACAGATGCGCTCAAAGCCGCCGGTTCTGCTCATTCATGGCGACCGCGATCCGACCATTCCGATCCCCGCCATGTTCGATTCGGCCGAGGCTTTGGCCGAAGCGGGCCATGGCGCCCAGTGGCACATCTCCTACGGCGTACCGCATTCGATCGGCCCTGACGGGCTGGACCTGGGCGGCGCATTCCTCGCCAATTGCCTGAAAACGCAGAAAATCCTTGCGGCAAGCTGAGGCTTTTGCGCCACTTGTCCGCACTGTCACGAAGCTGTCGCCGCAAATCAGATAAGGCTGACATCGCGCCGGGCCGGAATCTCGTGTAGGCTCGCCCGCAGCATAGGAGCCACGGTCTTCAGTTCACTGAACCTCATCCGCCTCCAGATTCTTTCGCGGCTGCATTGGAGCGGCCGCCAATGAACGTATCCAGCGCTCCTTTGACGGGATGGCCGGCGCTGGTGCTCAACGCCGATTTCCGGCCGTTATCGTATTATCCGCTCTCGTTGTGGCCCTGGCAGGAAGCGGTGAAAGCCGTCTTCCTCGAGCGCGTTGATGTAGTCGCGCATTACGACCAGGTGGTGCATTCGCCCTCGTTCGAGATGAAGTTGCCCAGCGTTATCTCGCTGCGTGACTATGTGCATCAGGATCGCCCGCCGGCATTCACGCGCTTCAACGTCTTCCTGCGCGATGGCTTCGCTTGCCAATATTGCGGCAGCCCGGACGATCTTACGTTCGACCATGTCTTGCCGCGCTCCAAAGGCGGACGCACGACGTGGGAGAACATCGTCACCGCCTGCGCGCCGTGCAATCTGCGCAAAGGCGGCAAGTACGCCCATCACAGCGGCATGCGCCCGTTCCGCAAACCGCGCCGCCCGAACATGCACGAACTGCAACACGTCGGCCGCCGCTTCCCGCCGCACCATTTGCACGAAAGCTGGATGGATTATCTCTACTGGGACGTCGAACTCGACGCTTAGCGCTTAGAGTGGATGGCGCGTGGCACTCTGAATCCAGCTATCCGGTGCATAGCCGAACGCTACACCCGTGCTTTTGCTTTCCGGGGCCTCGCGCGCTTGGTTGTAGAACTCGGCAAACTCATCGGCGGCGGCGTGGAGGACCGCATGCGATTTCGCTTCGATGTTCAGGGCCATCGAGCGGGCTTGCGCCAGATGCGCTTCCATCGGCAGCCCAGCTGTCGCTAGGGCGGCGGCCGCCACGGCTAAAGCTTGCACGCAATTCATCGAACTCTCCCGCGCGCTCGTGCGGCGCGGGGGGAGGTATGGCGCTCTTAGGTTTCGGCCGTTCGTCGCCGCTGCAACAAAGCTGAAATGTTAGGTGGCGGCGGCCACTTTGGCAGCGGTGTCGTCGAAGGTGTCCTTCAGCGCATCGCCGAGCAACGTCACGCTGGCGATGATGGCGACCGAGAGCATAGCTGCGATGAGTGCGTACTCGATCGCGGTTGCGCCGCGTTCGTCGCGGATAAAACGCATCATCATGCGGCGCTCCGTTCAATCAGGCGGTCCACCAGCACGACGTCGGCCGGCGGCATCTCATGGTCGCGCAGCGCAGCGGGGGTGACCCACTTCGCCGCTTGCGCGGAATTGGGCTCAAGCTTCATTTCGCCCGACCAGCGCGTGGCGACATAAAGCGGCATCAGCAAATGAAAATCCGGGTAGGCGTGCGAAGCGAACGCGAACGGATCGAGAGCGTCATGCTCGACGGTCAAATCCAGTTCCTCCTTCAGCTCCCGGATCAAAGCTTGTTCAGGCGCTTCGCCGGGCTCGACCTTGCCGCCGGGAAATTCCCAGAGGCCACCGAGTTGTTTGTGTTGGGGGCGTTGTGTGATCAGCACCCGTCCCGATGAATCGATCAAAGCTGCCGCCGCCACCAAGAGGAGGCGCCGCGATGAAGGGGGAGCATCGCTCATTTGCATAAAAAAGCCGTGAGCCCAGATGGTTTAGCGCGGCTTAACCGCCGCCAAACCTTTCCGGGTATTTACGACGTCGGCAAGCCTTCTTCGCTCAAGGCCTGCTGCACCGCTGGCCGGGCCAGAATACGTTGGAAGTAGGCCTGGAGTTTCGGCGACACTTCGATCTCGAACTTGCGCGCCCAATTGAGGGTCACGAAGGCGTACGCGTCGGCGATCGTGAAGGGCCCGAGCAAATATTCTTTATCGCCAAGTTTGCCTTCCAACAGCTCGAACCGGTTGCGTACGGTTTTGGTGACGGTTGCGCGCTGGTCTTCGCTGGGGTTCCTGAACAGCGGGCTGATGCCCTTGTGCAACTCCGTTGCGATGAAGTTCAGCGTTTCCAACAGGCGCCAGCGCGTGAGGCCTTCCGCTGGCGCCAGATTGGCCTGCGGCGCTTGCGCCGCGAGATATTGCAGCAGCACCTGCGCTTCAGTCAGCACTTCGCCGTTGTCGAGTTCCAGAGTTGGCACCGCGCCTTGCGGGTTGATGTCGTAGAAGTTCTTGCCGCTCTCGGTGGTGCGCTCTTTGCCGAAGGTGACTTTGTCGAGCGCGACATCCAGGCCCGCTTCGCGGATGACGATGTGCGGTGCGAGTGAGCAGGCGGCAGGTGCGTAATAGAGCTTCATTGGTTCAGTCTCCGCGGCGTGATGCGGGTGACTTAGCCTTTTGACGCTGGCTCTCAAGTATCAGCGATGTGACCCATGCAATCAGTGCAGCTTGAGTCGCGGGCGGATAACGGAATTGACGTGGCCAACCACGATCAGGGCCAGGCCGCGCAGCCATCCATGAATCGCCATCAGGTGCATCTGATAGAGCGAAACGTATACGAAACGCGCCAGCCGGCCTTCGATCGCCAGCTTGCCGCCGATTAAGCCGCCCATGAGCGAGCCCACGGTGGAATAGGTGCTAAGCGACACCAGCGAGCCGAAATCGCGATAGATGAAAGGCTTCAGCGCGCGCCCTTCAATCATGGCGCAAAGATTGGCGAACGCGGTGTCCGCCATCTGATGCGCGGCCTGCGCGCGTGGCGGCACACGGCGATCGCTGCCCTCCTGCGGACAGGATGCGCAATCACCCAGCGCGAAGATGCGGTCATCGCGCGTTGTTTGCAGGGTTTGGCGCACCACCAATTGATTGGCGGCGTTGGTTTCGAGGCCGGCGATGTCGCGGAGGAAGTCCGCGCCCTTCACGCCTGCCGCCCATACGCGCAAATCGGCGGCGATCGTCTCACCGGTGGCGGTGACGACACCGGTGTTTGTCACTTCGGCGACGCGTGCGCTGGTCAGCACGCGCACGCCAAGCGTCTCCAATTCTTCGCGCGCCGCTTCGGCCAGTTTTTCTGGCAGCGCCGGAAGGATGCGCGGGCCGGCTTCGATCAATGTGATCTCCAGCCGGCTCTCATCGAACACTTCGAGCCCGTAGTGACGCAGGCCCGCGGCGGCGTTGTAGAGTTCTGCCGCCAGCTCAACGCCGGTCGCGCCGCCGCCGACAATGGCGATACGGACGCGCGCGTCGCTGGCCGGATCGGCGATCATCTGCCGCGAGACGCGCAGGCACTGGTTCAAGAGCTTCATCCGAAAGCGATCGGCGTCGCCCCGGTCATCGAGGAAGATGCAGTTCTTATCGGCGCCCGGCGTGCCGTACGAATTGGTGACCGAGCCCACGGCCATGACCAAATAATCGTAGCGGACGCGTTGGCGGCCGATGATCTCGACACCGTCCTCGTCCAACAGCGGCGCGATAACGACTTGGCCGGCCGCGCGGTCGATGGTCTCAAGCCGCCCCATGAAGAAGCGATAGCGCCAGCGATGGCCGTGGCTGCGATAGCCGACTTCATCGAGATTGGCGTCGAGCGAGCCAGCGGCGACTTCGTGCAGCAGCGGCTTCCAGATGTGCGTCCGGTGCGGCTCGACCAGGATGATGTCGAACCGTTCGCGCCCGAACTTGTCGCCGAGCTTGCGCACCAGTTCGAGGCCGCCCGCACCGCCCCCAACGACAACGATCTGGGTTTTCTTACTCATGCGCCAATGCTGCGCTGCTTCGCGGCGTAGGGAAAGCGGGGCGGGGCCCCACCTAGCTCCGATAATCCCCGTTGATCTCGACATAGCGCTTAGTCAGATCGCACGTGTACATACGCGCCGTTCCGGTGCCGGGGCCCACGTTGACGGTGATCTCCAGCTCAGCGCGTTTCATGTAAGCGCTCATCGCCGCTTCGTCGTATTCGGGGCTCACCATGCCGTCTCGCGCCGCGTAGAGATCGCCGAAGCGGACGCTGACCATGTCTTTGCGGATGGGCTGATCGGCGCGGCCTATGGCCATGACGATGCGGCCCCAGTTGGCGTCTTCGCCGGCGATGGCAGTCTTCACCAGCGGACTTTCGCAGATCGTGCGCGCGATCGCTTTGGCGCTGGCGGCGCTGACTGCGCCTTCGACATTCACCGCCACAAATTTCGTCGCGCCTTCGCCGTCGCGCACGATTTGGATCGCCAGATCGGCCAGCACGCGCGAGAGCGCGGCGCGGAAATCCGCGAGCCGCTCGTCCTTCGCGTCCGCGATCGGCGGCACGTTCGCTTGGCCGGTGGCGAACAGCAGCACGCAGTCATTGGTGCTGCGATCGCCATCGACGGTGATCGAATTGAAGCTCGCTTCTGTTTCCTGACGCAGCAGCGTTTTTAGGATCGGCGCCGATAGGGCGGCGTCGGTGAACACGAACGCCAGCATCGTCGCCATGTTCGGCGCGATCATGCCGGAGCCTTTGGCGATGCCGGCTATCGAAATTTCGACGCCGTCGATCTCGCACGTCGCGCCTGCGCCTTTCGGAAACGTGTCGGTCGTCATGATCGCCGCCGCCGCTTCCGGCCAGCGCATGGGGGAGAGGTCGAGCTTCGGCAAAGCCGCTGCGATCTTCGCATCATCGAGCACAACGCCGATGACGCCGGTGGACGCCGCCATCAATTCGCGCGCCGGAATGCCGAGCTTCTCGCCAGCGGCTTCCAGCGAACGCTTGCACGCCGCATCGCCAGCAGGGCCGGTGAAGGAATTGGCGCAGCCCGCATTGACCAGCAAACCACGGGCATTGCCGCGCGTCGCCGCAAGCGCTTGCTTGCACCAATCCGTCGGCGCCGAGCCGACAGCATTGGTCGTAAACACCCCTGCTGCGCGCGTGCCTTTTGGCATGCGCATGAGCAGCAGGTCCGGCCGCTCATGCTTGTAGAAACCTGCGCGCCCGATCGCGGCTTCTAAGCCGGCGATTTCAGGAAGGTCAGGGAAACGGTCGGGCGCGAGCGGCGAGACCGTATCAACCTTCATTGTGCCGGGCCGTTCTCAGCTGGCGTTTCAGAGGGCGCTGTTGCGGGCGGTTGCGCAGCTGGCTGCTGTGCCGGCGGCGTCACCGGCGCGGCCGCCGTTGTCGGCGCTTGTTGCGGCGCGGCGTTCGGGAACGGGAAGGGCGGCGGCGGTGCGCCCGTTTGCGGGCCAGCGTCAGGCGCCGTCTGCGTCGGTGCAGGCGTCGGCGCAGCGTCCGCGGGCGCGGTCACTTCGCCGGCTGGGGCCATGCCTTCATCTTCTGGCTCGCGCAGGCGCTCGATGCGCGCATCGCGGGCGAGGCGCTCGGTCAGCTGCGTGGATTCTTGGTACGCCAGCCATGCTGTGATGCGCGGGCGCAATTGTTCGAGGCTCGGGCCGCCAATGGTGCGGCGATCATCGATGCGGAAGAGGTGCCAGCTATCCTCGATCTGGATTGGCCCAATCAATTGACCCGTCGCTGTACGTTCGACCTCTTGGCGCATCTGCGCCGTCAGATCGGAAATGGCGCGAAAGCCGAGATCGCCCCCGTCCGGAGCGGTGTTGCGCTCGACCGAAAGCTCGAAAGCGAGCGCTTCAAAACGTTCGCCTTGATCGAGCCTTCTTTTGGCCGCGTCGGCAGCTTCACGTGTCGAAAATTGCATGTGCCGCAGATGAACCTCGTCACCCTGGCCAAGCCGGCTGGAGTTTTCCCGATAGAGCCGCTCGATCGTGGCCGGATCGGCAGCGGTCTGCGCGATTTCTTCGTAAATCGCCGCCGCCAGAACCCGCTCCCGCGCGTTCTCGAGTTGGCGACGGATGTCCGGCTGGCGATCAATGCCTCGCGCCTCGGCTTCCATCGCGAAGAGGCGGATTTGAATCAGTTCTTCCAGCGCGAGCGTCGCCGCGTCCGAATTGGCGTCGAGATCCTCGGTTTCGGCGATCCAGCCGCGCGAGACCGCGTAGTTGCGCACGTCTTCAACGTAGATCGGCCGGCCGTTGACGGTCGCCGCCACGATCGGATCGCGCACGCCGTCATTGTCGCCGCCCGCGTCACGGCCAAGGCCGCACCCGGTCACCGCCAGCACGGCCGCCAAAACCACGGCCTTCAAGGGAACTCGTATCAGGGAGGACATGCGTTCTGCTCTCTCGATTCGGGCGCGTGCAAGTCCTGCGCCCGTGAGGTCGCATTGACACCGCCTAGGGCCGCTCTTAAGTCTCGCCAGCGCACGAGTCGAGAGTGTTTCAGCACCCGGGCGCACGTCGGTGAGACACACAAAAGCCAACGAATTCAATCGTCTCGACGCTCCATTTCGCGCCCTGTCCAGAACGGCGCATCAACCTTAAGATCGCGCCCATGCTAAACCTCGCAAAGCAGATTTTTGGCTCCCTGAACGATCGCAAGGTGCGCCTGCTCAGGCCTCTTGTGGCTCGGATCAACGCGCTTGAGCCCACCTTCGAGGCGCTTTCGGACGAGGCGCTCCGCAACAAGACCAGCGATTACCGCCATCGCCTGGCCCGCGGCGCCAAGATCGACGACATCCTTCCGGAGGCTTTCGCGACCGTCCGCGAAGCCGCCAAACGCACGCTCGGCATGCGCCATTTCGACGTTCAGATGATGGGCGGTATTTTCCTGCACCAAGGCAAGATCGCCGAAATGCGCACCGGCGAGGGCAAGACGCTGGTCGCTACGCTGCCGGTGTATCTGAACGCGCTCGAGAGCCGCGGCGTCCACGTCATTACTGTCAACGACTATCTCGCCAAGCGCGACAGCGAGTGGATGGGCCAAGTCTATCGCTTCCTCGGCCTCAGCATCGGCGTCATCGTTCACGGCCTTTACGATAACGAGCGCCGTCAAGCCTACGCCGCCGACGTCACCTACGGCACCAACAACGAATTCGGCTTCGACTATCTGCGCGACAACATGAAGTATTCGCTGGGCGAGATGGTCCAGCGAGGCCACCGCTTCGCGATCGTCGACGAAGTCGACTCCATTCTGATCGACGAAGCGCGCACGCCGCTGATCATTTCCGGCCCGACCGAAGATCGCAGCGAGTTCTACAAAACCATCGACAAGCTGATCCCGCTGCTGCGTCCTGAGCACTACGAACACGATGAAAAGCAGCGTTCGGTCACATATACCGAGCTTGGCTCCGAAGCGATGGAAGAGATGCTGGCCGAGCGCGGCTTGCTGCAAGGCTCGCTTTACGAACCTGCGAACATCTCGTTCGTGCACCATGCCAACCAGGCTTTGCGCGCACACAAGCTGTTCATGCGCGACAAGGATTACATCGTTAAAGACAACGAAGTCGTGCTGGTCGACGAGTTCACCGGTCGCATGATGGCCGGCCGCCGGCTCTCGGAAGGCCTGCACCAAGCGATCGAGGCGAAGGAGCAGGTCAACATCCAGCCTGAGAACCAGACGCTGGCGTCGATCACCTTCCAGAACTATTTCCGCTTGTACGACAAGCTCGGCGGCATGACCGGCACGGCGTCCACCGAAGCCACCGAATTTTCGGACATCTACAAGCTCGACGTGGTCGAAATTCCGACTAATCGCCCGGTGCAACGCCAAGACGATGACGACGAGGTCTACCGGACCTCGAAGGAAAAATATAACGCGATCATTAGCGACATCGAAGAGACGCATCGCAAGCAGCAGCCCGTACTCGTCGGCACCGTCTCGATCGAAAAGTCCGAAACGCTATCGACGCTGCTGAAACAGCGCGGCATCCCGCACCAAGTGCTGAATGCGCGCTATCACGAGCAGGAAGCCTCGATCGTCGCGCAAGCCGGCGTGCCTGGCGCTGTGACGATCGCCACCAACATGGCCGGTCGCGGCACTGACATTCAGCTCGGCGGCAATATCGAGTTGCGCGTTAAGGCGGCGCTGAAGGGCGATGAGACGCCTGAGCAGATCGCGGCTTTGCGCCGCGAGGTCACGGTCGACGTCGAGAACAAGAAGCGCATCGCGCTTGAGGCGGGCGGCCTCTACGTGCTCGGCACCGAGCGTCACGAAAGCCGCCGCATCGATAACCAGCTGCGTGGCCGTACTGGTCGCCAAGGCGACCCGGGCAAGTCGAAATTCTACATCTGCCTCGAGGATGACCTGCTGCGCATCTTCGCGGCTGACCGTCTCGATGCGATTATGCGCGGCCTCGGCATTCAAGAAGGCGAAGCCATCGTTCACCCGTGGATGAACAAGGCGCTCGAAACCTCGCAAAAGCGTGTCGAGCAGCGTAACTTCGAGATCCGCAAGAACCTTCTCAAATACGACGACGTCATCAACGATCAGCGCAAGGCGATCTTCGAGCAGCGCATCGAGTTCATGCGGACGGCAGATGTCGCGCCGATCGTGAAGGACATGCGCCATGACGTCGTGGAAAAGCTGGTCTGGCGCCATATGCCGGAGAAGGCTTACCCCGAGCAGTGGAATACGCCTGAGCTGATGGTCGAAGCCGAAGAGATTTTCGGTTTCAATTCGCCGGTCGATCGCTGGGCCGCTGAAGAGGGCATCGCCCAACAAGAAATCATCGAGCGCCTGACACGCGAAGTCGATCAGGCGTACGCGCAAAAGGCCGCCATGCTCGGCCCTGAGCGTCTGCGCGCGGTTGAAAAGCAAGTGCTGCTCAGCGTTGTCGACATGCGCTGGCGCGAACACTTGTCGTTCCTCGATCACTTGCGTTCGGTCATCCACTTGCGCGGCTACGCCCAGCGCGATCCGCTGAACGAGTTCAAGACCGAAGCGTTCACATTGTTCGAGCGCATGCTGCTCGATCTGCGCACCACGATCACGCGCATGCTTCTGCGCTTGCAGATCGGCCAGGCCGACGAAGCTGCAATCGCGCCACGCGCGCCGCTGCAGACCTACGAAATCCACCAGAACCCGGACACCGGCGAAAACGAAATGGCCGTACCTCGTGATGCGCCATCGCTCGCGCCGGACGGTTTCGATCGCCACGATCCGAACACCTGGGGCCGGGTCAGCCGCAATGCGCCGTGCCCGTGTGGATCGGGCAAGAAGTTCAAATATTGCCACGGCGCCGAGGCCGCGAGCGCCTAATCGGCGTTCGCGGGCCGTCTATCAGTTCGCCTGTTGGGCGAAGCTGTAGCGCTCACTCTGGCAGGCACGCGAATTTTTCGCTCTGCAGGTCCGGCTACCGTTCCCAGCAACCCTGAGACGTGTTTATATTAACCATCCGATAACGAAGTTTGTCGGGGGGAAACATGGGCTGGTGGGCACGCGGCGGCGCGGCGGGAACTCGGATTGTACCGAGAGTGCTCGCCGTATTGGTGGTTGCGGGGTGCCAACTCGGCATCGGCAACGCGCAGACGGGTTTTTCTGCGGACCAGTGCCGGCGAAGTCCAATAGAGCGCGGGCGGGAAAATCCGCTCGAACGCCACGTCAACGTCAGTCCTGAGCGCGTTCTCAGCGCCTGTTCGCGGATCGCTCAGGACCCGCGCGCCCGCGCCGATCAGCAGGTCAACGCCCAGTACTACACTGCCCGCGCAATCGCGACGCTGCACGAAGAGCCTGGCGCGCGCGAGCCGGCGGAGCTGGCGAACGCGGCGGAGATGCTCAATCGCGTTGTGCTGGCGCCGTGGCCCCAGTCGGAGCCCGCGCAGCTGCGTGCACACGTCCAGCTTGCGCGCGTCGTCCGCTTGCAGCTGCGCGCCGATCGCGCGCGCGGAGGGCTGGTTGACCGCCGCCGCGTGGCGGAGGCGATGGCGTTGCTGGACCGGCCGCTCCTTTCGGCCACGCCGGAGTCAGCGGCGGTCGTACTTGATGCGCGCTATGAGCGGGCGCTGCTCTTGATGGAACGCGGAGAGCCCGGCGACGATGAAGCCGCGCTGCGCGATCTCTCCATGTTCGCCAACAGCACGCGCCCAAGTTCGGCATGGTCAGTCACCGGCGAACGTGGGCGGGGCGCGCTGGTCGAGCTCGCACAGCGGCTTGGCAACCAGGCCATGGATGCAGCGCCTACACAGGCCAATGTCGAGCGGGCGCTCGATTACTACGCGCGTGCGCAAACTGCCGTGGAGACAGGCGGAGCGCCGGCTGGCGTCAACGTCCCGGACATTTACATCAATCTTGGCGCCGCGACCCTGCGCCGGGCGGCCATCGCGCGCGGCCTCAGCGCCGACCGCCGCTGTGAAAACACCGGCGTCGATGTCGATGCAACGCTCCTCCTGAGGCAGGCGCGCGCCTATTTCGAAACCGCGCGCACGTTCACGCCGCACTCTTCACGCGCTGAACAAGGGAGCGGTTGTGCTTCTCTGGCGATGGGCAATCTCAACGAAGCGCTGATTTCGTTCCAAGCCGCGCAACAGGCTGGCGCGAGCGACATCGATAGCGTGCTGGAGCTGGCTGACGCCTATGCCGAAGTCGGCGCGATCTTGCAGGTCCAGCAGCCGCAAAGCGCGCCGCACTTTTGGAATCTTGCAGAACAAACCTACCAGCGTGGGATTGCAATGCTCAGCGGCGATGCCGTGCGCCGCCGGCGCGCGAGCGTCAACGTCGATTGGGCAGGGGTTCGTCAGGCGCGCGGTGATTTGGCCGGCGCGATGCAGGTGCTGAGCGCGGCGCTTGCTGATCAGCCGAATGCGCCGGAAGCGCTGCTCGCGCGCGGGCGGTTGATCTGCGGCGGCGGCGTTGTGCGGCGCGATGTCAACTGCGCCAATCTGGATCCCGTCAGCACGTTGGACGAAGCGCGTGCAGACCTCAACGGCGTAATTGACCAAGTCCCGACGCCAGAGCCTCCGCTTCGCGGCCAAGCGCACTATTATTTGAGTCACCTCGCCAATCGATCTATTTCAGCTGGGGGAGACGGCTGGGAAGCTGTGCGCCATGCGGACGCTGCGTTTTCTCTGGCGCCATCGGCGACCTATCGCGAACACGCCTGTCTAATGCGCATTCGCTATTATCATTTGCGCGGTGTCGGCCAGCGTGACGAACGCCTACGCGATGAAGGTACGCGCTATTGCCTCGCCGGCGAAAGCCGCACGCCGAGCGCGCTCTTGCTGGAAGGTGAATACCATCTAAGTCGCGCGCGGAGTCTCCCCGGCGGCGCACGCGACCGCGCACGTGAAGAGGCCTATCGCACATTCGGTGAAGGTCTCCGCGTGCTTGGCGGCTCGGAAGAACCCGCCGTGCGCCAGTTGCGCTACAAGCTCGAGCTCGGCCAGGCCTTTGTCCAATATTGCTTGGGCCTTGAAGGCGTCGGCATCGACGCAATTCGGCGGATCGATCCCGATCAAACCATCCGCCAGCATTTCATCGATCACGACGTGTGGAACTGCCAAGCGCGCTGAAATGCGCGCATGAACAAGGCGAATGACGATGTCTGACGCAGCATGGGATCGCGGTGAAGGCGAGGACGGCGAAGAGATCGTCTTTGTGGAGACGGTTTCCACAGCGCGTCGCGGCCGCAGCTTGCTGTTTATAAGCGCGCTGCTTGGCGGCCTCGTGCTTGGCGTTGGCATTGTCGGTGCGTTGTGGGGAGGCAATACGCTGCGCACGACGTACGAGGAATTCCAGCGCCAGACGGATCTGGTCCAGAAGATCAATCCATCCGAGCGCGACGGCCTAGTGACGGAAGCCGCGCGGCTCGACGAGCGGGACAAGGCAGCCAACAGCGAATACTGGCGCTTGCGCGATGACTATGACCGGCTGTGTGCGCGAGCTCGCTCTCTAGGCCGCGGCAACAATTGTCACGAGTGGGAGTGGAATGATCCGCCCGCGCCGCCGACGACCGTCGAACCTCGCCGATCCGCCAATTCGCGTACGGGGCAATAGCGATGGCCAATCCCAAAGTACCGCAAGCCTACAGGCCTGATCCAGGCCAGCTGGTCATGGTGTCTGAGCAGAACACCGTCGCTGAGACCAAAACCGGCTCCCGCATGATCTGGGTCGGCGCCGTCATTGGCGGCGCCTTTATCGCCGCCGCGTGCCTCTGGACGGTGAACGGCATGCTCCAAAAGAGCGTCGAAGACATGGAGAAGGGCAATAGTGGTCTCGACTCCGTTGTTCAGGAGGCGGAGCGCGAGATCGCGATATTCGAGGCGCGCGCGAGCTTCTTCGCAGCGCAAAAGCCACGATTGGAAGCTCGCAATCAGGCATTGGAGGCAGCCATTCGGCAGCCGTCGCCGCGGCGCCCACCGCCGCCCGCGCCACAAAGAGGCGTCCCGCCCACCTAGTGATATGCGCGGTCCCCATGGACGCGACGAACCGACATGGGCGTGCGGCGAGTGTAGCTTGTATTACAGAATGACGGGCGTAACGATGGTTACACGCCATGTTCGTCTCGCCTCAGCCCGGTCCGGGCCCCTCAGCGTCAGTATTCCAAGCGGCGCCTGCCGATGGCGCCGCGCTGGTGCGTGACGCGGCCTGGCAGCCGTTTGACTACGACGTGGCCGCCCGGACGATGACGTTCGCCCATCTGCCGCGGGAGGCGCAGCAGCGGGCGGTTTTCCTCGATCGCCGCTTTGTTGGCGCTCAATCCAAATCCGCGCCGATGCCGATCGCATCCCTCGACCCTGCCGAAGTGCGGGCAGCCGCAGGGCCGATACATTTCATTTTTCACACCGGCTTTTGCTGCTCGACGCTGCTCACCCGCGCGCTCGATATCCCTGGCGTGTCGATGGGCTTGAAGGAGCCCGGCGTGCTGGTCTCGTTTGCGCGTCATTGGTCTAATGCGCGGCAAGCCGCCGGCGCGCTCAGCGCGCTTTCGCTCACCCTCGATCTGTTGTCGCGCCCGCTCGCGCTTGGCGAAACGCAGATCGTGAAGCCGAGCAATGTTTGCAATCACTTGTTGCCCGAAGTGCTGCACCTGCGCCCGGACGCAAAAGTGCTGCTCATGTATTCAAGCTTGAGCGATTTTCTGCTCGCCGTCGCCAAGCGTGACATTCATGGCCGCGTGTTTGCGCGCCAGGCGTTTCAAGGACTCGCTGGCGCTATTCCGCTCGACGTCACGTTCGCGCCGGAAGAGCAGATGATGCAAACGGATTTGCAGATCGCCGCGCAGCTATGGCTTATGCAAATGTCGTTCTTCAACGCCACGGTGACGCATTATGGGCCGACTCGTGTGCGCGCCATTTCCGGCGACGCGTTTCTCGCCAACACCGTCACTGCGCTCACCGGCGCCAGCAGTTTTTTCGGCCTTGGCCGTAGCGAAGCGCAATGGAGCGAACTCGCCGCTGCGCCGGTTTTTCACGAGCACGCAAAAGAGCAGGGCCTGCCGTTCGATGCATCCAAGCGTTCGGCCGATCTTGCCCAAACACGCGATCGCCACGCCGCTGAAGTCGCGACCGCTGCCGAATGGGCGGGCCGCCTAGCCGCGCAAGCCCGGGTACCGATGGCGCTCCGCGAAACGCTGTTGAATGCCGGCTGAGGCTATTCGGCTGCGAGAATTTCGTACTGATAAAGCGCCAGCGCACCGGCATCATCGAGATAGGCGCGGCCGCGTGTGCTGGCTTGCAGGGCCTGCGAATTTTGGAAGATCACCGCGCCGGTCATGACCGGCGACATCACATGACCACGGCACGGCACCGTAAGCTCGACGGCGGCCCCACCTTCATACTTGGCGCCACGTTCAACGGCGCCAACGGTGCCGCGCACTGTGCAGCTCATTGCACTCGTGAACTCCACGGCTTCAACATTGATGATGATGACATTCGCAGCATTCGCGCGCGCGTTTGCGTACGCTTGTGGCGGCAGGAGTGCGAACGCTGGCGAAGCAGTGAGTGCCGCGGCGATAGCCGCGAGTGCGAATGTGAGTTTGCGCATGCTTATGATCTCCCAGCGAGATCGGTCAGTAGCACGCGCCAATGCGTAAGTCCCTGATAGAAGCTAGTGACCGGCACGCGCTCGTTGAGACCGTGTGCGAAATCATCTTCGTCGCCAATGAATACCGCACCGACCCCGTATGTGGGTATGCCGGCGGCGCGGAAGAACAAACCGTCGGTGGCGCCTGCCGACATGTACGGCGTGATTCCTGCGCCGGGATGTACGCTATGCACGGCGCGCGTCGTCGCTTGCATCACGTCGGCTCGCAGAGGTGATGCGTCGCTGAAATTGGCAGGACCCAGCGGCGCGACCTCTACATTCGCGCCCGCGATCGCACGCAATTCCGCCTGCACGTCTGCTACCGGTACGCCCGGGAACACGCGGCAATTCACCGTTGCGGTTGCCGATTGCGGCAGTGCGTTCTCGGCGTGCCCGCCGGAGAGCATGGTCGCGACGCAAGTCGTGCGCATCATTGTCGAGATATTGGGGTTCCGCGCGAGCGTGCGCGCGGCGACGCGATCTCCAGGGTTTTCTGCAAAGCGGCGCAATGCTTGCGCTTCCGCGCCGCTGAACATCGTCGCGGCGCTGCGGAAGCTCTCAATCGTGGTGGCGTTCCACATCACTGGAAACTGGAACGCCCGCAGCCGCGAAAGTGCGTCGGAGAGTTCGTAGATGGCGTTGTCGGCGCGCGGGGCGGAGGAATGGCCGCCTGGATTACGCGCCGTGAACGTGAAGCTGGCGTAGGTTTTTTCCGCTGTTTGGAGCGCGAACGCGACGCCGCGCCCTTGTCCGTCGAGCTGGCCGCCGCCTGCGTCGGAGTTGAGCGCAAACTCCGCATCGCCAAGCAGCGCGCGGTGGTTGGCCAGCAACGCTTGCGTCGTCGCACCGGTGGTTTCCTCGTCGCCCGAAAACCAAACTATCAGATCACGCGTCGGTGTGAAGCCTTCGGCGCGGAGAGTCAGAAACGTCGAGGTGAGGTGGGCGACGCCAGCTTTGTTGTCGATCGTGCCGCGACCGAAGAAGAAGCCATTCTCCTCCACCATCGTGAACGGGTCGCGCTCCCAATCGGCGCGCAGGGCAGGCACCACGTCCATGTGCGCCAGTAGCAGAATTGGCCGGCCGCCTGAGCCGTCGCCGCGATAGCGCACTAGAATCCCGGTCGTATCGCCGGCGCCGACCAAGTGAATGTCCTCAGCTGCAAAACCGCCGGCGCGGAATTGCTCGGCGAGGTAGTTCGCCATCGACACGTTCTGCGGACCGGTGGAGGTGTCGATTGAGACGATGCGTTCGTAGATCGCCCGCGCCTGCGCGCGCTGTACCTCGCTCGGGGCCTGCGCCGCCGCGTTGGCTGCAAAGCAAAAAACCAGAGCGCTTATCAGGCGCCCGCACCAGTCACGAAGCATGAATTCCCCCGGTCGTTTCGGGCCATGCTGGGCGGCGGTTAGCGCTTTGGCAAGAGATTGGGCGCAGGGCTAGGGCATGTCGCTCGCGCATGCGCCCGCCGCTCACGCCGCCGCGCCTTCGTTGGCGCGCTGGGAGCCGCTCGCGGCCGCCTTGTGCCTCGCGCAATTCAGTGAACCCTTCTTTGCCGCCGTCGCGCAAAGCCAGGGCGCCACCGAGCCGCCGAGCTACGCGCGCCTTGCGTTCGTCCCGGTGTACGCGTTCCTTGCTTGGACCATCTGGCGCGACCGTTCGCGCGCGCTGAGCGCTGTCAGTGCTGTGCCGCTGGTGATGGCGTTGCTCGCGCTCTGTTTTGCCTCGACGCTTTGGTCGATTGACGGCAGCGCCACGTTGCGCCGTTCGGTGTGGCTCGCGCTCAACATGGGCTTCGGCCTCTACCTTGCGTGGCGCTACGATTGGAAAGCGCTGCTCAACGTTCTCGCTGCCAGCTTCGTTGTGCTCATCGTCGGCTCGTTCATTCTGGGGCTGTTTGCACCGAGCATCGGCCGCATGACCTTCGAACACCCGGGCGCCTGGTCCGGCTTGTGGACTCACAAGAACACGCTTGGCGGCATCATGGCGCTCGGCGTCGCCATTGGCGCCGGCGCCGCAATCGTCACCCCGGAGCGCCGCAAGCTCTGGATCGCCGTCAGCCTCGCTGCTTTCGCGCTTGTTCTGCTCTCGACTTCGAAAACAGCTCTGCTCGCGTCCTTGCTTGGCCTTGCAGTCATCGGCTTTTGCATGATGATCCGCCAAGGGCCGCTCGCCGCCACCATCGCCAGCAGCGCCGTGCTCGTCACCATCATCGCCGGAGCAGGGATCATTCTGCTCGCGCCGGACATCATCGTCGCGGCGCTGGGCCGCGATCTTACGCTCACCGGTCGCACCGACATTTGGGAGGCATCGGCGCGCTTCGTCGAAGCCTCGCCCTGGCTCGGCTACGGCTATTACGCGTTCTGGTTGCCCGATAACGGCCCAGCGTACTGGGTGCGCGAAGCGGTGATGTGGGAGGTTTCGTCGGCGCACTCGAGCTGGCTTGAAACCGCGCTCGGCCTTGGTCGCATCGGCGTGGCGCTGTTTGCCCTGCAACTTGTCGCCACCGGAATGCGCGGCGCCTCCGCTGCGATGCGCGCTGACGCGGGCCTGTGGGCGCCGGCCTTTCTCGCCACTTTCGCGCTCTACACGTTGAGCGAAAGCCACGCGCTGCAAGCCAACAATCTGTTCTGGACCATCTATGTCGCCGTCGCTGCGCGCCTCGCGCTCGATGCTCGCGCAAGAAAGCACGCATGACCGCACTTCTCATCCTCGGTGTTGATCCCGGCCTCAATCGATGCGGCTGGGGCTTGGTGTTGAGCGAGGGCTCGCGTCTTAGCCACGTCGCGCACGGCGTCATCAAGCCGTCGCCGCAACAGCAGCTGGCGACGCGTTTGCATGACGTGTTCGAGGGCATTTGCGGCGTGATCGAACAATACAACCCGCACGAAGCGGCGGTGGAAGAGACGTTCGTCAATTCCAACGCCCGCGCAGCGCTCATCCTCGGTCAAGCGCGCGGGGTTGCGCTCGCCGCCGCTGCACGGCGCGGCCTCGCCGTAGCTGAATATGCGCCCACCACGATCAAGAAGGCCGTCGTCGGTTCTGGCGCCGCTGATAAAACCCAGATCGCATTCATGGTGCGCCGCTTATTGCCGACCGCGGGCGAAGTCACTGCCGATGCGGCCGATGCGCTTGGCGTTGCACTCTGTCACGCCGCACACGGCAGTTTCCGCCGCCGCGCCGGCGCTTAGAGCCGCGTTACCAGCCCGTACGCCAGAAGAGTCGCAATCAGAGCTTCCGGCTTCTCGGTTTGGATATCCGCCAGCGTAAATGCTTCCCCGCTGAGTGCGCGCTCGACTGCGCCGCGCGCGCTTTCGGGGAAGTTGAGTTCTCCGCCGGGGCTTACCACCGCCACTTCGTCGCCATCGTCCGCAATTCGGAACGGCGCCCGTGTGCGGACTTGGAAACGGTCGGTGGCCGCAATGCCGCGGCAGGCTTCGATGATTGTGCCGCGATTGTCGGCGCCGCGTGAGCGGATGAACGTGTCGATCATGAGATCGAGCGCGGGATCAAGTTGGACATCGCGCGCCAGCGCTTCTGCCAGCGCGGCAAAGTGTGCGCGCGCCGCGTTTCGATCAAAGTCGCGCTGCGCAAAACCAGCCGGCAAACTCCGGCGTAGGCCAGGCGAACGCAATGCGGCTTCCGAAATCGCCTCAAGCATCAAGTCGGCCCAAGTGCGTGTGATCAGTCCAACGGTAACGTGAAGTGAAGGCTTATCGCCCGCGGTTGAGGCGTCATGCATCAGCCCGCGCGGCACGTACGCGCAATCGCCGGCTTTCAGCACGAACTCTTCGCGCAATTCGCCCGGTTGGTGCTTACCGCTCTCAAAGCCTTCGCCGCGATAGGGCGTATCGACCGGCTTATCGTAGAGCCGCCAGGCCTTTTCGCCCTCGACTTGGATGACCAGCACGTCGTGATTGTCGTAATGCGTGCGGAAACCCTGCGCGCTTGGCGGCGTCAGATAGATGTTGGTTTGGACGTGCGACGAGAATGTGTGTTCAAGCCCACGACACAGCCGCGCCAGCGCCGGATCGAACTGGTGCGCTTGATTCAGAATGATGGTGGCGCCCATCCGATGTAGATCGGCCACCGCGCCGCGATCGATGAAGCCAGCGGAGTCAACGTATTGCGAACTGTCCGTGTCGTGCGTGGCGTCCGCCAGGGAGAGTTGGCTATCTTTCAGATCGAGGCTGGTCACGGCCCGGTCCACCGCATCAAGCGAAATCAATCCGGCGAAGCGCTCCGGATTGTTGTGATGCACCACCAGTGCTTCACGCTCGTAGATGCGGGCGAAAAAATCCGCGACGCGCTCGGCGCCGATGACGTAGCCGAGCGGGTCGTCCAGCCATGGCTCGGACATGTGTCGCGCTTCTTACCAGTTGCGGCGTGGGCCGCGTCCGTAGCTGGCGCGGTCGGCATAGTTGCCGCTGTCGCCGTCGGTGCGTCCGGTGGCTGCGTTGCGGGTTGCGCCGCGGCCGTTGCCGGCATTGTCAGCGTTGCCGCCGGAATCGGTGTCGGTCAGGCCGGTGCGCGAGCGCCCGCCGCCGCGGCCATTGCCTGCCGGATCGGACGGGTCGTTGTCAGTGACGCCGGTTCCGCCGCCGCCACCACCACCACCGCCGCGGCCATAGCCGGCGCGGTCTGAGCCGCCGCCGCTATCGCTGTCTGTCAAGCCGGTGCGGCCGTAGCCGGCGCGATCGGCGTAGCTGCCGGTGTCTGAGTCGGTGCGGCCGGTGTAGTTTTGCGCCGCCGCGCTTCCCGTAACGAGCGCCGTCGCGCCGCCAGCCAGAGCCGCAACTCCCGCCACACGGCCGAGAAACGAGCGCCGATTCAGGCGTTTCTTATCCGACATGCACCCCTCCCAAAGCACATCAGTGTTGCGAAGCGTTCGCAAAACCATGTTCGACTAGTGGGATTCGATATCATGCTCCGCGGCGCCCGACACGCGCGAACGTCTCGCAAGAAGCGCTGAAGCGCCGTTTCGGACCTTCACCGAATCCGGCGATGGTGAGCGCGTCGGAGCAGAATGCATGATCGGTTCATTGAACGGCACAGTCGCTGCGGTAGGCGAGGAAACAGCGCTGATCGAGGTCGGCGGCGTCGGCTATGTCGTCCAGTCTGGCGCGCGCACGCTTTCGCGGCTCAATGTCGGCGCGCAGGTGAGGCTCTTTGTCGAGACCCACGTGCGTGAAGACGCCATCCGTCTGTTCGGCTTCACCGGCGAAGAAGAACGCGCCTGGTTCGCGCATCTGCAAACCATTCCAGGCGTCGGCGCCAAGGTCGCGCTAGGCATTCTCGACGCGATGCCGCCTGAAGTTCTCGTCGACGCTATAGCGCTGCAAGACAAAGCCGCGTTCGCGCGCGCCAACGGCGTGGGGCCCAAGCTCGCTGCGCGCCTTGCAACAGAACTTGCGGCTAAGCAGGGGCCGAAAGGGTTTATTGGCGTCGCAAGCACTGCGCGTGCGCCGGGCGCAGCGCCAGCCGCGAGCGGTGCGCGCGCGGAGGCTGTCTCGGCGCTCGTCAATCTCGGCATCGATCAATCCAGCGCCGCCCGCGCCGTCGCCAGCGCAGCCAAGCAGTTCGACGCCGACGCACCAGCCCCCGAACTCATCCGCGCCGCACTCAAGGAAGTCAGCCGCTAAGCGATATCCGCGATCTCTGCATCGCTGCCGGCAACGCTTACGCTCTCGCCAACCGCCTTGCCCATCAGCGCACGCGCCAGCGGCGATACGTAGCTCAGCGTACCGCGCTCTGGATCAGCTTCATCTTCGCCGACGATGCGGAAGGTTTGGCGGCGGCCATCTTCGCGGTCGATTGTTACAACTGAGCCAAAGCGCACAATCGTATTGTCCTCCGGCGGCGGAGTGAGTTGTGCGCTGCCGCGGCGGGCAGTCCAGTAGCGCAGATCACGACCAATGCGCGCCCGCGCGGCGCGATCGTCCACGCCTGCTTCCGCAAGCTCAGCGTTAAGCTCTGCGATCTCTGCTTCGATGGCCGCCAGGCCCTCGGCAGTCACCAAGTTCGGCGCGGCTGAAACCGGCCGTTCCGGCATATCCTCGACGGCGTCGTCGTCTTCTTTCACGAATGCGCGGCTCATGGGTTTGAAGCTAAGTCTCGTTTCTCATCCGGCAAGTGTAAGGATCGCGCCTCAGCTACCGTCTAAGCTCAGTGTGAAGGGGAGAGGCGCGTGAGCGAGGAGCGGTTCAACGCTTGGGTCAGCGTCCATCTGGGCGTTTTGCACCGCATTGCGCGCGCGTTCGCAACGGGCGTCGATCGCCAGGACTTGCTGCAGGAATTGCTGCTCGCTCTCTGGCGCGCGGCGCCAGCCTTCCGGGGTGAAAGCGCCGAGACAACCTTCATCTACCGCGTCGCTCACAATCGCGCGCTGACATGGCGGCGCGGTGAAAACCAGCGCCGCAAGCGTCAATCGGACTATGAGCGCCTTCATGTTGAAGAAGGCGCCGCCGCGGATCCGCTGCTCGACCGGCTCTACGAGGCGGTCCGCCAATTGCCGCCGCTCGACCGATCGCTGCTGTTGCTGTCACTTGAAGGACAGAGCTACGCGCAGATCGCCTCCATTCACGGGCTCACCGAAAGCAATGTCGGTGTTCGGCTGACGCGCTCTCGCGCCAAACTCGCTCAATTCATGGAGACCAAAGATGGATTATGAAGCGCTACAAAATGCTTGGCGCGCAGCCGGCAACGATCCTGACGCCGCCGCACGCAGCTATATCCTGGCCGAAGCCCGCTCAACACTCGCGCGCCGTCGCACGCATTTGCGCCGAATGTTGGCGTTCGCCGGCGTGATGCTCACCATTCCGCTGGCGCTGATGGGCGTCGACATCGTCACGGGTCAAAGCGATTTCATCGATATAAACCGTGAATGGGGTTTGATCCCGTTTACGCTCATTCCTTTCGCGGCGCTTATTCTCATCGCCCGCCGGGGCGCGCATCGCGATGCGCCGGTTGGGGCGCTGCTGGAGAGTTTCCGTGCGCTGCGCGAAGACAATGCTGCTGCGCAGGCGCGTACTGTCATCATCGGCGGGGCCATGATCCTGTTCGCGCCGCTGCTCTACGTTTTGCTCAATCAGCTTGTCTCCTTGGGCAAAATGGCGCCGCACGAGATGCAGTCTGCGGCTTTGGTCCTGGGCGGCGCCCTGGGCCTGTCCGTGCTTTGGATGGCGGTGAAATTCATCACCCAGCTGCTGCCCGAACGGCGTCACTTGGATGCACTCATCGGCCAGTACGAGACGCAAATCGGATCGTAACTTCCCTATGCTAGCTTGGGTCCAAACAAGAAATCCTGGGGCTGGCGGCGCGTAAAATCATGGCTAAGCTGAGCTTAACGCGCAGGGGACTCGCACAATGGCTGTGAAGAAAAAGGCCGCGAAGAAGGCCGCCAAGAAAACCGCCAAAACGGCGTCAAAGAAAACCGCAAAGCCAATGGCGGTGAAGGTCCGCAATCGGCGCTACGTATTCGATCACTTCTTCAAGATCGTCGAAGCCGAGTTCGATCAACCCAAGCTCGATGGCTCGGGCGTGATCAAGAATGTCAAACGTTTGGTGTTCGAGCGCGGCGATAGCGCCGCCGCGCTGGTTCACGTCACCGATCGCGACGTGGTCGTGCTCACCGAACAATTCCGCTTTCCGACGCATGACAAAGGCCCTGGCCTTATCGTCGAAGCGATGGCCGGCTCCATGGAAAAGGGTGAGCCTGGCGAAGCCTGCATTCGCCGCGAGATGCTCGAAGAGATTGGCTACAAAGCCAAGAAGCTTGAGAAGATCGCGCACTTCTACGTGTCGCCTGGCGGCACCAGCGAGCGTATCTTTCTCTATTATGCGCCGGTGACGAGCGCCGATCTGGTTGATCCCGACGCCTCAGGCGTGGCGCACGAAAACGAAGACATTCGCCGCTTCGAAGTGCCGACCAAGCGCTTCATCGAAGACGCGCTGAACGGGCGTCTGCTCGACGCGAAAACACTGATCGCGGGCCTTTGGCTCGCCGGCAGAAAGCCTACGCCAGCCAAGGGGCTGGCGAAAGCGAAGGCCAAGACGAAAACCAAAGCAAAAACCAAAGCGAAGAAGAAGCGTTAGGTCCCTGACGCTTCGGCGAGTTTTTGCTGCAGCACGCTGCGCGCCACCGGGCGCTCGTTCCAGAACGTGCTCGCGCCGTAGCGCTTCTCGAAGCTGTCCACCAGCGGGGCGACGTCGTGCCAGTCCTGCTCGTGCTTCTGGCCTTTCGGCGCGGGCACCGCGAAGCGGCCGAGACCGAGGCTGTTCGGATCGACCCAATCCTGCAATTCGCTGATAAAGGCGCGGCGCGCGTTGAAGATGTTGTTTGCGGCTTCTTGGGCGCCGCTGTCGTCAGCCTTCTCGGAAAAGCGCAATTCCTCGTGCGCGAGCATCAGCGTGTCGAGAATCGGATCGCGAAAGCCTTTCATGGCGCTGGGCCGATCGCGGAAGCTCGGCCAATCGAGGTCGCGGCTATGGTTCGGAAAGTAGAGGCGGCCCGTGTCCACCAACGCTGAAAGGCGCGCCATCAAATCGCCAGCGGCCGCGGCATCCACAGGCTGGCCAGCTGGCTTGTTGCGGAAAAGCACATTGGCCTCGGCCATTGCTTCATTGGACATGCGCGCCCAGACCAGAAGCTCGGCGAGCACGGCGGAGCGCATCTGATTGCGTTCGAGATCGCGCGCGTCTTCGGCTTTCTTTTGGGCCGCCTTGGCCTCGTCCCGTTGTTCGCGCGCTTTCGAGAGCGCGGCGCGGCTCGCCCAGGTCAGAAAGCTCAAAAACAAGCTGACGAGGAAAAGCGCAATCGTGAGCCACTGACCGGCGTCAAGTTCGCTCAGGAAGTTTTCAATGGCCTGCATGCTTTGTCCCCCGCGCACGAGGGGACAGTCTATCACCCTGTCGGGCCGGCCCTAAACCCCGAAAGCCACCTCAAGCGCGATTTTGCCGGGGGTCTTTAGGCGGCGACCGCACCCGCGCTGGCTTCAAAGCCGAACATGGGCCGCATCTCGCAGGTACCTTCCCACTCAGGCCAATACCGACTGTGCAGATCCATAAACCGCTCCGCCGCGGCGATCGCTTCCTCGCGCGTCGCGAACTCGAAAATCGCGAACCCGCCCAGCACTTCCTTGGTCTCCGCGAACGGACCGTCAGTCAGCTTCAGCTTGCCGCGCCGCGATTCAATGCGCGCGCTGCCCATGGCCGTCGGCAGCAAGCCGCCGCGCGCGAGCATGCGGCCAGCGGCCATTTCTTCTTCGGTCAGCTTTTCGATTTCATCGATCATGCGCTGCGGCGGGGCGAGCCCGGTTTCGACGCCGGAGGTAAGAAACATGTACTGCATGAGATGCGTCCTTTCAGGGCTGGCCATAGCGGCGCTAGGCTGAGGACGATGCGCAGTCCCAAAAGCCGACGTTTCGTTTTGAGATTTATCCACAGCTTCGGTTTGCGCTCCAACACCCGCCCGGGGAGAACAATCCGGAAACCCGAATCGAGCTACTTAAGCCCATGGCTGAACCGGCAGAACGCCCCGACGACCGCATCGTGACCGCCGACCGCATCCCCGGGGAGGGCGCGGATCGCGCCTTGCGCCCCCAAGGGTTTGACGAATTCGTCGGCCAGCCGGCGGCCAAGGCCAATCTCAAAGTATTCGTCGAAGCCGCCCGCGGCCGCAGCGAAGCCATGGACCACGTGCTGCTGTTCGGCCCGCCCGGCCTCGGCAAAACCACGCTGGCGCAAATCATCGCGCGCGAGATGGGCGTCGGCTTTCGCGCCACCTCCGGCCCCGTCATCGCCCGCGCCGGCGATCTCGCCGCGCTGCTAACCAATCTCGAACCGCGCGACGTGCTCTTCATCGACGAGATCCATCGGCTCGCGCCGGCGGTCGAAGAAATCCTCTATCCGGCGATGGAGGATTATCACCTCGACATTATCATCGGCGAAGGCCCAAGCGCGCGCAGTGTGCGCATTGATCTAGCGCCGTTCACGCTCGTCGGCGCCACCACGCGCGCCGGCATGCTGTCGACGCCGCTGCGCGATCGTTTTGGCATTCCAGTACGGCTTGAATTTTACAGCGCCGAAGATTTGCTCGGCATCGTCACGCGCGCTTCGCACAAACTCGGCGCGCCGATCACCGCTGATGGCGCGCTCGAAATCGCCAAGCGCGCGCGTGGCACGCCGCGTGTCGCCGTGCGCTTGCTCCGCCGCGTGCGCGATTTTGCCGGCGAAGGCGCGATCACCGCACCAGTGGCGGACGCGGCGCTTAAACGCCTCGACGTTGATGGCGACGGCCTCGACATGCTCGACCGCCGCTATCTCCACGCTTTGGTCGAGACCTATTCCGGCGGCCCCGTCGGCGTCGACACGCTCGCCGCCGCTCTCTCCGAAGCCCGCGACGCCATCGAAGACATGATCGAGCCCTACTTGATGCAACAAGGCTTCGTCATGCGCACGCCAAGAGGGCGCATGGCTGCGGCGAAGGCGTACGAGCGGCTGGGCAAAAAAGCGCCGAGCACACCGCCCGCGACGGGGAGTTTGTTCGAGGGGAAGTAGAGGTGAGGGAGGTCTTGTTTGACGGAGAATGACTACCTCGACCAGATTCGGTTTCGCGTCCAAACTGCGGAACGTCGTTTCCATGATGGAGTGAGGGCGCTTCACGGTTCTCGCGCTGCCGAAGGCACGCTGAGATCTGGAGGAACTATTGCGATCACGCTTCGACTGTTCGAAGACGAGTTCGGAAAACTTACGGATGAGATCATCGCCTATCTTATCAAAACGATACAACGAACGAAGTTAGATCGCGCAACTTTGCTGACACTGACGTCGCAACTTTTGACGCAGTCGAAACTCACTTTTGACTCGATGTTGGACCGGGAGAAGCTGTTAAAGTTTGCACCTGGACGCCGTGTTGGGATGGTTATTGATGAGGCGGTTGTCCGCGCGAGCGCAAGACTCACACTGAAACTTCGTGAGTTTGCCTTTGGGCTTGATGATGGAGCGCGAGAGCGAGGCGTCCCAGAAGTGTCGGGGGTGACGGGAAAAATGAACTCTCGAGAATTTCGTGAACGTGTATTGATCGCACTGTATCGGCGAGCCATGCGAGATGGCGTGCAGAATTCTTACGATCCAAAAGACGTGTGTGAACGCGCCGGTCTGACTTGGAAGGTTGGCCAGCTTCGGGCGGTTATGGTTCGGTTGGAACAGAGCGGGCTCGTGGAGTTGTCGCAGTTGTTAAGCGACGACGACAATGGAATGGACGCGCAGCTCACCCAAAATGGGATTGAGGAGGCGGAAAACCTCATCGAGCAAAACATTGAGTACGAGGAAGACGAAGGCGAGACCTACGCCGATGCCAGTCTGGTGCCTGCTTCTAATCGATACGTCGAAATTTCAGACAATCAAAGAAAGCAGATTGGAATTGAACTCGGTGAGCTGAAGGAAGCCCTAAGGGGCGACAACGAGGTTGACGATGAAGATCGCCAGATCTTTTTGAGCGAGATTGCGGTGTTTGAGGCCACAATTGGCGCCCCGCGTGTCTCAACAGAGTTAGTGAATCGTTTTGTCCAAGAGGTTCTGAGAAAAATTGTCAGTCTGTTACCAGCGGCCATCTTTGGTGCGCTGACTGAGCGAATAATCAACACCCTCTCATCGATTTTCTGAGCCAGTTCGCTCGTGCAAATTCGTCTCGTTCAAAAAAGCGCCCGCTTGGATCGCCCGCGCTCTCGGCTATGCTGGCGAAACCCTAGCACGCGCCGGAGCCCAACATGTTCGCATCTAAAATCTGGTGGATCACCGGCGCCTCATCCGGCATCGGCGCCGCGCTTGCCGAAGCGCTCGCCGCGAAAGGCGCGAAGCTCATCCTTTCGGGCCGCAACGAGGCGGCGCTGGCGGAGGTCGCGCAGCGCTGCAAGACCGAGCACCTCATCCTCCCGTTCGAAGCCACCGATTTTGCCCAGCTGCCGCAGATCGTGGAGCAGGCCGCCGCGTGGGCGGCGCCGCATGGCGGCCTTTACGGCCTCGTCAACAATGCCGGCATCTCGCAGCGTTCGCTCGCCATCGATACCCAGTTCGACGTGTTCGAGAAGATCATCGCCGTCGATCTGCTCGCGCCGATCGCGCTGACGCAGCAGCTGCTGCCGCGCTTTGCCGCGAACGGCGGCGGCAAGATTATCGCTATTTCCAGCGTCGCCGGCATTATCGGCGCGCCGCTGCGCGCGGCGTACAGCGCCGCCAAAGCTGGCATCATCGGCTATCACGACAGCGTCCGCGCCGAGACGGCGCATCTTGGCATCGGCGTGTTGGTTGTCGCGCCCGGATCGGTGCGCACCAACGTCTCCAAAAACGCGCTCGACGGCAAAGCGCAGACGCGTGGCTTCAGTGACGCGGCAATCGACAACGGCATGCCCGCCGATGTCGCCGCACAACGCATCGTCGATGCGCTCGAAGCCGGTCAGCGCGAGCTCATCCTGGCGGAAGGCGCCGAAGCGATGTCAGCGCAACTGCGCCGCAGCAATCCCGATCAGCTCTTCGATTTAATGGCGCAACTCGTCGCCAACGGTTACGCCAAGCAACTCGGCGCCGAAAGCTAACGCGCTAGGCGGGGTTGCATTTAAGTGGTCAGCGCACCGCGATTTCAACCATGACCTCATTGCGACGCGCCCAAGGCAGCGTCCATGGCGGATCGTAGAACGCATATGTAACTGGGCCGAGAACTGTGTCTCCGCGCGCTCTAACATAACTAAGCAATTCGTCCGCGTGGCGGCTGAGATTGCTTTGCGTCGCGAGCCCGCTGAAGCGACCGACTGCGACGCGTCGTTGTGGCTGCTGCCGAAGCTCTACGGTGGCGTCATTCGGCCTCGGCATATCATCGAGTCGTGAACCGGGCGGCATATAAAACGTCACCGTCCACCCATTGGGCGCCGGCACCTGCGCGACGGGCGAAGTCATCGCGATCCGCTGTCCCGCCGGCTGTTGCGCGACTGGCGCCGTCATGGCGATCTCTTGCGCGGGTTGATTGCCGCCGAAAATGTAGCCTGCAAGCCGACGAAAACCTTGGTTGATGGCGGCGCCGCGTTCGCCGTCGACAACAGTTTCCGCAACGACGGTTGGCGCGTAATCTCGAACCTCGAACGCGCCGTCCTGAGCCACGGATGTCCAGCGCGGCTCTTCCGTGGCGTTTGCAGTGGGTGCAGTGACCATCAGGGCTCCGACGAGCGCGAGCGCTAGCCTCGAATTGTGTTTCATGTGGCCTATACGTGCTGCGCCCACGAGTGGTTCAGCGCTGCGGCGGACATGAGGCGCCTGCCACGGGCCGGACTGCAATCAGTCTTGGCTGAGCCGCGGGTCCGCGACCTGGATGGTGCCGCGCCGCCGGCTTGCGCGCGCGAGCTTTAGCGTGTCGGACGTTACATCCTTCACGAACGTCATCGCCACGGCGAGGACAGCAAGCGCACCAGCAACTTCAAGCATCGCACAACCTCGAAGACCTATTCTTCGGATGGGGAACTGTCCGGGCGGGGCCTTGTTCCCTCGTGCTTAAGTCCAGCGTTTTGTGGTCCTTTGATCGCCCACATCCGCCGCTTCGACCGGCGCGCCGCCATATCCAGTCAGGCGATCGGCGACGAACGGATTGCTCTGCCGTTCGCGCCCAAACGTGGAAGTCGGCCCGTGGCCCGGCACGAAGGTCATGTCATCGCCGAGCGGCCAGAGCTTGGACGTGATCGAATTGATCAACGTCGCATGATCGCCGCGCGGGAAATCCGTGCGCCCGATCGAGCCGGCGAACAACACATCGCCAACGAACGCGATCTTCAGCGCCGCATTGTGGATCACCACGTGTCCGGGCGTGTGCCCCGGCGCATGCGATACGCCAAAGCGCGCGCCTTCGAATTCCAGCTGTTCGCCGTCCTCGAAATAGCGATCCGGCGTCACGTTGCGCAGATCGGCGATGCCGTAGCGCTTGGCGTTGTCTTCGATCTGATCAAGCCAGAACTGATCGTCCCGATGCGGCCCTTCGATCGCAACGCCTGTGCGTTCGCGCAACTCCGCCGCCGCGCCCGCGTGATCGAGGTGGCCGTGAGTCAGCCACATGCGCTTCAGTGTAAGCCCAAAGTGCGCCAGCGCATCAATCAGCCGATCCGGATCGCCGCCTGGATCAACCAGAGCCGCATGTTTGGTTTCGTCGTTCCAGATCAGCGAACAATTCTGCTGCAGCGGCGTAACGGGGATAATGCGGATCTGCAGCTTCGGCTCACTCACCACGGCAATTCCTCGCCGGTGCCAGCGTGGAAGAACTTGCCGCTTGTCTCCAGCGTCAGTGCATCGATCCGCGCCAACAAGCCGCGCACAGATTCATCTGCCGGGATGCCGTTCTTACCGGTCATCTCCGTCGCTACCATGCCGGGATGCAGCAGCGCCACGGCAACGCCGCGCGCCTTCATATCGCGCGCCAGCGACACGCCCGCCGCGTTCACCGCCGCTTTCGACATGCGATAACCGTAGTAGCCGCCAGAACCATTGTCGGCCATCGAGCCCATACGGCTGGTGATGATCGCGACCTTTGCGTCTTTGCTCAGCAGCGGCGCGAGCGCCGCCGTGACGCGCAGCGGTCCCATTGCGTTGACTTCAAACTGTTCAGCGATGCCGTCGAAATCGAGCGCAGCCAAACTCTCACCACGCAGAATGCCGGCATTATTGATCAGCAGATCGAGGCTGACGCCCGAGAGTCGCTGCGCCAATTCTTTCACGGAACCCGCATCGCTCACGTCAACGCCGCTCTCCACGCGCACGCCCAGCGCTTCAAGCTCGGGCGACGCCTTGCGGCACACCGCGATCACTTTGGCGCCGCGCGCCTTCAACTGCTTGCAAAGCTCCAGCCCAATGCCACGATTGGCGCCGGTGACGAGTGTGTGGCTCATGATGATCTGATCTCCTGGCCCTCACATAAGCGCCGGTGGCGTACTTGGCGACCTCATCGCCGGGCGTTTCCCCCGCGCCCAATGAAAAAGCCGGCGCTGGATCGCAGCGCCGGCTCCTTCGTTTCAGTCTGAGTTAGCGCCTCAAAGATCAGGGCGGCCTACGCGGCGGCGGGCCGGGACGCGTTCGCGGCGCGCAGCAGCGCGAGCAGCTTCGGCCTCACGCGCGGCGACGTCGTAACCGGCCGGCACTTCGGTCAGCGCCTCCAGCGTCAGCGTCGTCGTGTAGCTACCGACTTGCGCGTCCGAGCCAGCTGGCATGTCGGCGCGGTGGCGTGCAGCGATGATGTAATGGCCAGGCGCCTCGAACGTGAACGTCGCGCGGCCGGCGCCGTCAGTGACGACATAGCGATCGAGATCGGTGTCCGGATCGCCTTCGCCGTAAAGCACGACAGCGCTGTTCGCGAGCGGGGCGCCATCGAACAACACATCAACCTGGAAGCCCTGTGCAGCGAGCACTTGGTTCGGGTGCGTCACCGGCCGCAATGCGAGGCGCCCGTGTGTCTGATCGATGACCGTGCGCGAAGCTTGGCCGCGCGTGACGTACACATCGGCGAGCGTGACAGTCTGCAGCGTCGTCACCGGCGCATCAGCCGGAGGCGTTTCGCCAGCGGCGAGCGCGCGCCACGTGCCGTCCGCGCCGACCAGCGTCGTCACATTGCCGAACTGTTCGCCGGTGGAGATGCGATAGGTGCCCGCTGTGGGCAGATTGGCGTCGAGCCGCGTCGCCGCAGTTTCGACAACCACTTGGTCGAACACCGCGTCGCTGCCGTCTGGATTGAAGCCGCGCAATTCAGCCGGCACGGCGATCTGCGGCGTGAAGAAGGTGCTGGCGAACGAGCCGACGATAGTGACGTCGTTATCCTCGGGCCAATAGGTGTCGGGCTTCAAATAGGACGTGTAGGCGGCGGCGGGCGCCACCGCCAATGCCAAGAAGGCCGCCGCTAAGACGTACTTTTTCATTCGATAACTCGCCTGCTTCTGGCGTGGAACTTCCACACCTGATCCCGAAGCCAGCACACACGACCTCGGCGCGAGTTTCAACCCAGTAACGTCGCTTTGATCAGCGCGGCCGCCCGTCGAGCAGCGCCAGCAGTCCCAACAGCGCCTTCACCGTAAACCAAACGAAGAAGATGAAGCCGATCAGGCCTGCAATCCACATGATCGGAAACCCGATCAGCACCACGGCCAGCAGTGCGCCGAGCGCAAATAGGATCGCAACCGCAACAGCCCACCAGAACGCCACCCACCAGATGCGGATCTGATCATCCAGGTGCGAACGCGCCAACGGGCCCGCGCCATCACGCGCCGCATAAGCGAAAATCACGCCGACCAGCGCGAAGATCGCCAAACTTGGGATGCTGAGCAAATAGAGCGCGTAAACGATAAGCGCGGAACCGCGCCCGGCTTCGCTTTGTGTCATATCTCACTCCAAACGGCGTCGCATTGGCTCAGGTTCCCTTGCGCTTGCGCGAGAGGGGGTGGGCGGTTTCGACCAATGTCCTTAACCGCTCACCGGCAACGTGGGTGTAAATCTGCGTCGTCGCAATATCCGCGTGGCCCAGCAGCGTCTGCACTGTCCGCAAATCGGCGCCGCCCTCGACCAGATGCGTGGCGAACGCGTGCCGCAGCACGTGCGGAGAGACACGCGCCGGATCGATGCCCGCCTTCACCGACGTCGCCTCCAAAATTTGCCCCACCCGCCGGCGCGTCAGCTTGCCGTCGGCTGCGCTGGAGGAGGGGAAGAGCCAGCGTTGCGACCTTTCGCGCTGCGCCTCGTTTTTCGGCAGGGCGCCCGCGCGCGCGGCAAGGTGCGCCTCGAGCGCCGCCAGCGCCGGCCGCCCCAGCGCCACCAGCCGCTCTTTGCCGCCCTTGCCCTCGATGATCATGTGATCCTGCCCGGGCCGAGGCGCCGCCCGCAGCGGCAGCGACACCAACTCGCTCACTCGCAAGCCCGCGCCGTACAGCAATTCGATCAGCGCCTTATCGCGCGGGCTTTCCGCCGCTTCGATCAGGCGCTCGATCTCTTCCACCGAAAGCGTCTTCGGCAATTGCCGCGCGCGCTTCGGCGCATCGAGCCGCGACGTCGGATCGTCGCCGCGCACATTCTCTTGCAGCAGGAAGCGGAAGAATTGCTTCAGCGCCGAAATCCGCCGCCGCGCCGTCGCCGGCGATAAACCGCGCTGGGCGAGCCTGGCGACATACGCCTCGATCGTCTCAGCTTGCGCGGTCGCAAAAGCGCCTTTCACATGCGCGCGCGCGTCTTCTAGATCGCGCGCATACGCATCGAGCGTATTCGCTCGCGCCCCGCGCTCAGCGGAGAGCATTTCCAAGAAGGACTCGATGAGAGCTGAGTCGGACACGTGCGAAGGCTAGCACAAAGCCGGAGAGTCCGCTTTTCGCCGAATGTGGACATTGGGCAAGTTGCAGCGCCAAAGGAGGTTGGAGACATTGCTCGCCCCCTTCGCCTATCCTGCGCCCAAGAATGGAACCGCGATGAGGCTTCTTCCTGCGCTACTGGTGTTTGGGCTAGCTGGGTGTGGCGACAGAACCCCACGTGTGGAAGCCGAGGCGCCGAGAGCGGTCCTGTCGTCGGCAATAGCCGACACAACGCCGGATGCCGGTTGGAACGCCACCGGCCCGGCGCAAGCGACGATCCCCGAGGAATTTCGTGGTCGATGGGACGCGACTGCGGAGTCGTGCCGAGAGATCAGCGACGCGCAATTGAAGGTGACCGATCGAACTCTGATCTTCTGGGAAGTCGGCGTGGAGGTGCGAACCGTCACGCCGGTAGGCGCAAATGCCATCCGCGTTGAAGGAACAGGTCGCGAGGAAGAAGCACACTTCGACGCGAGCAACGTATTTCAACTATCGGCGGACGGGAGCGTGCTCACGATGAACCCTGGACCGAACGGTTTCGCTCGCATCCGCTGCCTGACGCCCGATTTTCCTGGCGTCGAAACGCGCTGATGTCCGAACGGGCGCGTGATCGAAAATTCCGCGACTGGCCTAGTTGCTCAATTCGTGCCGATCGCGTCGACGGCAAATGACCGGCCTGAGTTCGCCGAAAGACGACATCCGCTCAATCCCAAAAGTTGAATACGACGTCACCGACCGTCTCGGGCTTCCAGTACCTCAAATCGCTCGCGTGTTGGTCGCTGAGGTTGGCGACGAACGCTCGATCAGCCGCGGTCAAATCTCTCCACAAGTCGGCCGCACGTATGAAAGAAAACGGCGCATGCATGGCTTCTGCGGTCTCAGCGAAGCTTGGATCATCGAAGAATTTCAGCTTCTCACCGACAGGCGGGATAGAACGGCAAAGCGCCGCGAATGGCGCGCCTTCTTCAATTAGCAACGAAAACCGGCCCTCGGCACCTTCCAGTTCAACCCAATGGAAGCTCAGCGGGCAGGTCCGCCAATGAAAATCCTTGATCGTACATCCTCGCTGTCTGGAGATTGAATGAAGTGCGCTGGTTATCTCCTGCTTGCGGTCAATCTGCGGAACGCGCGTGGCGTAAATCCGCGTCAGCGCATCTGAGACGCCTTCGTTGCTCTGACTTGGATTTCGCTTTCTAGCCATCGCCTGAAGCTTATCAGAGAGCAGTTGTTCTGTCGGCTCGGGCCAAAAGCGGCCGCTCGTCCCTTTAGCGCGGCGCGCCCGCCAGCAGCGCCTCCACCGCGATCCGCCGCGCATCATCTTCGAGCCGCAAGCCACGCAGCGCGCGAATGATGCGCTCCAGCGATTCCGCATCCAGCGCTGCCGGGCCGCCTTCGCCGAGCGCCGCCGCCGCCAGCAATGCGCCTTCACCGGTCGCGCCGCGATCGACAGCAGCGCCGAGCGCCAGCATCGCACCGGCGTCCGCACGCGCCCCGCCTTGTGGCGCGTTGTTCAAAAAGAACGCCTGCACGGCGCCGTTCACCGGCGCGCCGAGCGCCGAGAGGATAGCGACGTCACGTGCCGCCGCGCGCGCGCCGGAAGCGCCGCCAGCATCGATGCGGCGTTGCATCGCCATCGTGCCGCCATCGCCGCGCACCCCGGCCATCACCGCCAAAGCTGCATCGAGCGGCGCAAGATCAGCTTCCGAAGCGCCGGCTTGACGCGCGCTCGCTACCAGCCGTTGCGACACTTGCACGTCGCCATTGCTGATCGCCGCACGCGCAAACGACACCGCCGCCGCTTGATCCGGCGCAATCGTCAGCGCGTTGATCTCGGTGCGGAAGAAGCGCGCGGCTGCTGCGAAGTCCGCATGCGCCGTCGCCTGGCGCAACACGTCGGCGATCGCCGCGCTCGTTACGTCTTGCGCTGACGGCGCAGCCGGATCGGCTGGCGCGCCGGCAGCCGGCGTCGCCGCCGCGATGCGGCGCAGCGCCGGCACGATCGGCGGCAGCGCCGACGTGATTTCCGCCGGCGTCGCGCTTAAGATCGTGCGCGCTTCCTGCGGTCCGATGGCGCCGCGTTGAAACGCCAGCGCCGCCGCTTGTGCGCGTTGCGGCTGCGGAGTCTGGTCACTGCGCGCCAGCGCCACGAGCGCCAAAGTCGAAGCATTGGCCAGCGGGTTCGGGCCTGGACGGAGTCCGCCCGCGAGTGAAATTTGCACCGAAAGCGAATTGTCCCAACGCGCGATCGGCGGGCGTGCGCCCGGCGCGCCGCCGGCCGCGGCAATAGCGCCCGTGTACCAAGCGTCTTCCGCGTTCTGCGCGCGCGCGAGTTCAAGTGCGAGATCGGCGGCTGCGCGATCGCCGCTCGCCGCCGCGCAATAGGCGCGCAGCCGCAGCAAGAACGGCGGCACGGTTTCGCCGACGCTGGCGCTACGTCCGCGCGAGCACGCCGCGTTGCGTTGGCCGCGCGCGAGTTCGGCCTGCGCGCCGTACTGCGCGATGATCGGATCGCTGGCCGAAGACCCCGATCCGGAAACCAACATGCCAAGTTGATCGGCCGCGCCCATGCGCCCGATCGCTTCAAAGCGCTGGCGCGCCGCTGCCAGAGCATCGCCGCGCGGCGCGTCGCCGCCGCTGAACAGCACCCGCCGCGCTAACGCTTGCGCGGCCGGAGATTGGTAAACGGCCGGCAGCTTGTCGAACGCCGCCGTCAGAAAAGCCGGATCGCTCCGCGCCCACAGGTCCGGCGCGAGCGCACCTTGCTCGCGCGTCATCGCACTCACGCTCCAGGCGTTGAGCTCCTGCAGCGCCTCTGATTCCACCGGCGTCGGCAGCGAGCTCTGCGCATAAGCGGCGAGGGGGGCCGCCGCCACGAAGGCGGCGAGAGCGACTATTCTGGTCACCATAAGTGTCTCATTCCTTGAACGCGTCGGGGAGCTCGACGCGGATTTCCTGCGGCGCGGGCGCAAGCTCGTCCGACTGCCGGATGAAAAAGATGAATAGGGCGATGAAGAGTGCAACACCCACGCCGATGATCGCCAGGCGCGCCTGTGGAGGCGCGCGGCGGGCAAAAGAGCTGCTGCGGCGACGTCTACGTCTGAACATATCGCCTTCTTGGCCCCTGCCGTTGCGAGCGGGAAGGAATGCCCCCAAAATGTGGCGAGTTTCCAGTCCGGCCCGGTGCTTAACTACGTTCCGGTCCTTTTGAGGTGATTCGTGACGCGCCCGGATAGCAGCGACATCGGCGAGCGCCCAGACGCCGCCGCGGCGCTGCGGCGCGATGCTGCGGGGCTGGTTCCCGCGCGCACGATCGCGCTCGTCGGTCTTATGGGCGCGGGCAAGACCACGGTGGGCCGCCGGCTCGCCCATGCCCTCCAACTGCCCTTCGCCGACGCCGACGCCGAAATCGTCACCGCCGCCGGCCGCAGCGTCGAGGCGATCTTCGCCGAGCATGGCGAGTGCGAGTTCCGCCGCGGCGAGCGCAAGGTGATCGCCCGCTTGCTCGCCGGCCCCGTCCACGTGCTGGCCACCGGCGGCGGCGCCTTCATCGATCCGCGCACCCGCGCGCTCATGAAGGAACGCGCCATTTCGATCTGGCTGAAAGCTCCGCTCGACGTGCTGATGAAGCGCGTCTCCAAGCGTGATGACCGCCCGCTGTTGAAAGAAGATGACCCGCGCGCCGTGATGCAGCGTCTGATAGATGAGCGCTACCCGATCTACGCCGAAGCCGATCTCACCATCGAAACCGGCGTCGGCCCCCACAACAGCGCCGTGAACCTCATCCTCGAAGCCCTGCGCAAATATCAAGCGGTGAAGGCGTGACCCAAACCATTCGCGTCAATCTAGATGCGCGTTCGTATGACGTGCATGTCGGCGCCGGTTTACTCGCACGCGCTGGCGAGTTGATCGCGCCGTTTGCGCCGACTGGCCGCGTCTTCATCGTCACCGATCAGAACGTCGCCCGTCACCATCGCGCGGCGCTCGTTGCTTCGCTCGATGCGGCGGGTTTGAAGAACTGGACCATCACGCTGGCGCCGGGCGAGGGCAGCAAGAGCTTTGAAGGCCTCGAACTCCTCAGCCGCCATCTCTTGCAAGCCGGCATCAACCGCAAAGACCTGATCATCGCCTTCGGCGGCGGCGTCATCGGCGATCTTGCGGGGCTCACCGCGGGCCTCATCAAACGCGGCGTCGACTTCGTGCAGATCCCGACGACGCTGCTGGCGCAAGTGGACTCCAGCGTCGGCGGCAAAACCGCGATTGACACGCCCGAAGGCAAAAACCTCGTCGGCCTGATCAACCAGCCCCGCCTCGTCATCGCGGACCCAGCGCTGCTCCAAACGCTGCCCGAACGCGAGCGCCGGGCCGGCTATGCCGAAATCGTCAAGCTCGGCCTGATCAGCGACGCGCCGTTCTTCGAATGGTGCGAGCAAAACGCCGCCGCCATCATCGCCGGCGAGCCCGGCCCGCTCACCCACGCCATCGCCAAAGCCATCGCCTTCAAGGCCGGCGTCGTCGAGCGCGACGAGACTGAGCAGGGCGAGCGGGCGCTCCTCAATCTCGGCCACACCTTCGCGCACGCGCTCGAAGGCCACGCGGGCTACGACGGCGCGCTGTTGCACGGCGAAGCCGTCGCCGCCGGCATGAGCCTCGCCTTCCAGCTCTCCGCCGCGCTCGGCCTCGCCACCGAAGCCGACGCCAAACGCGTCCGCACGCACTTAACCCAAGCCGGCTTCATCACCGATCTTCGCCAGCTCCCCGGCGCGCCCTACGACCCAGACCGCCTCATGCAACTCGCCGCCGCCGACAAAAAGGCGCAAGCCGGCAAGCTCACCTTCATCCTGGCGCGCGCGATCGGCCGCGCCTTCATCGAGCCGGATACGCCCGCAGACGTTGTGCGTGAACTCCTGCACATCGAAACGAGATCATGACCACAGCCCTCATCGCCGCCGCCGCCGTCATCGCGGTGCTCATTCTCCTCAACGCGTTTTTCTCCGCCGCCGAGACCGCGCTCACCGGCGCCTCCCGCGCGCGCATGGCGACGCTTGAGCGCGAAGGCGACAAGCTCGCCGCCCGCGTCAACAAATTGAACGAGAACCGCGAGCGCATGATCGGCGCCGTGCTCCTGGGCGCAAATCTCGTCCAAGTCGCCGCCTCGGCCATCAGCTCCAGCATCTTCACCGGCCTCTACGGCGATCTTGCCCCGCTGGTCACCACCATCGTGCTGACGCCGCTTCTGCTCATCTTCGGCGAAGTCGGCCCCAAAACTTACGCCATCACCAGCGCCGACAAGATCGCGCGCTGGGTGGCGCTGCCGGTGCAATGGATGGTGCGTTTCCTCGCGCCGATCGTCGCCGCCGTGCAATGGATCGTGAACAACGGCCTCAAACTCTTCGGCGTCCGCGTCGATGAATCGATCGACGTGCTGACAGCCGCCCGCGCCGAAATCGCCGGCGCCGTCGAGATGCACGCGGAGGAGGGCGGCGTCGAAGCCGAAACCCGTCACCGCCTCCTCGGCGCGCTCGATCTCTCCGAACTCGAACTCGCCGACGTGATGATCCATCGCAAATCGATCCGCTCGCTGGACATCGATCTGCCGCCGCGCGAATTGCTCGCCCAAGCCATGAGTTCGCCGCACACGCGCCTGCCGCTCTACAAGGACGATCCCGACAACATCGTCGGCGTGCTGCACGCGCGCGATCTCCTGCGCGCGATTTCCGAATACGGCCGCGACGGTTTCGACGTCACCACCGTGATGCGCACGCCCTGGTTCACGCCGATGTCGACCAGCGCCGAAGATCAGCTCGCGGAATTCCTGCGCCGCCGCGAGCATTTTGCGCTCGTCGTCGATGAATACGGCGCGCTCATGGGCCTCGTCACGCTTGAAGATATCTTGGAAGAGATCGTCGGCGACATCAAAGACGAGCACGACATCGCCGTCCAAGGCGTCCGCCCGCAGCCCGACGGCAGCGTCAACGTCGACGGCTCAGTGCCGATCCGCGATCTGAACCGCGTGATGAACTGGGATTTGCCCGACGAAGAAGCGGTGACGATCGCGGGCCTCGTGATCCACGAAGCGCAAGCGATCCCTGAGCCGGGCCAACGCTTCGCCTTCCACGGCTATCGGTTTCAAGTGCTGCGCCGCCAGCGCAATCAGCTGACGGCGCTGCGGGTTGAGCGCGAAGTGGAAGAGCGGATGGAGGGGGGTTAGGAGGCTATCCAGGAGCGGCTATGTCGTGCGAATAGTCGCCAGTCTTGATTTTCTTTTGAGCCGCCCGGAATAGACGTTCTGGGGGCGTGACAGCTCCACTGCGGGCGCGATCCATTTGCCTCATAGCGCTCTGAAACGACGCTTCCAATCGCTCGATGCCCTTTGCGTCATCGATGAGGCGGACCTGCCGGAACCGATCGCGTAGCCGGGTGAATTCGCTCGCGTAGTGGCGGACTTGATCCTCGTGTCCGTCGAACTTCAACGCATCCCATACGCTCGGTGCAACGCCCGCGATCGAGCCACTGATGCCCGCCGCAAGCGCATTTCCATCGACTGCGAAGTACGCCGCCGCAGCTGCGAAGATTAGTTGGGCCAAAAGGTAGGCGCGTTTCAAAAGTCGGATTTCACGGAGCCAAAGTAACAACGTCACCGCCGTATACAGCGCGTTGTCTTCTTGTCGCTGGCACTCGGCGACGACTTCGTTTCTCACCGTCATACTGTCACCGGGATTCTAGCTCCGAAGATTTTTTGCCATTCTTCGCCAGCTTCTGATATCTGATCTTGGTATTCAAAGACGCACGCCTTCACCGCGCGGCTATACGCAGATTCAGCTTTTGACAGCCACTCAGAGCCTAGGATGACCGGCTCGTAGGTCCCGGGGGCGGAGAGAATTTGCCCTTTGCATTGGATCAAATACTCAAAGAAATCTCGCGTGAGCCAGTCGTAGAAATAAAAACTCTGCTGGCGCCACGCTGAGTTCAACAAAAACTGCGTCATAAGAATTTCAATGCAGAACGACTTAATCGGAACGCTGCAGTACCAGCACCATGACTTTATCATCCGAACAAGACGACGGCAGTTGGCGTTGAACTGGTCATCTGAGAATTGCAGCGCGAAGTTCTCGGCGACCGGATCGCTTGACCTCCAGCTTCCTCCGCCATTTGTGTCGGGGATCAGGAATTGACCGTTGGGGAGGGGCAGCGCTGGCACGACTTCGACTGTCAAGGTGTTGAAGTCCACGACAACGACTTGGCCGTCACCTCGAATTTTTGATTGCGGATAGGTCTGAAGCAACCCTTCGCGAACATCTTGCAATAACGCAGACTGGCCATTGCCCTGATGGGAGTTGAATCGATCGAATATTGGCCGCGTAATCTTGTAAAAAATGTCCACGTCAGTGGTTGGCGTTTTTGCTGTGCCTTTTCCCCATGACCCCACCACTAGGCCGCTGTCGGGTCTATCAGAGACGCCAAAATAGTGCCGGTTGAGGGACTGTACGATCCCGTTCGCTTTGCCTTCGCCATCGGCGCGGACGTCTGCTGTGATCAGAAGCGCGCTATCAAATGCCGAGAATCTTCGCGTAACGCCAATCCACACTGGAATCACCTCTACGGTTGATCCTATCTCAAATGGAGTGTTTGTAACGCTAAGGTTGTACATCTTTCAGATGTTGAGGGTCGCGGCCTAGTGCGGCTCGCCCCCCTCATCCGGTTGCTTCGCAACCACCTTCTCCCCCTTGCGGGGGAGAAGGGATATGCTCCCGCCCCATGCGCAATGAGCGATCGATCAAGCGCGCGCGCGTGATGCGCAAAGAGCCGACCAGCGCGGAAGAAAAGCTCTGGTCGATGCTGCGCAGCCGGCGCTATCGCGACGCCAAATTTCGTCGCCAGCATGCGATCGGCCCGTACGTTGTCGATTTCGCCTGCGTCGCCGCGCGGCTCGTGGTCGAAGCCGATGGCCCATCGCATGCAGATGCCGAGCAAGTCGAATTTGACGCCAAACGCACCGCCGATCTCGAACGCTGGGGTTGGCGCGTCGTCCGCCTCAGCAATGCAGACATCTACGACGCCGGTGACGGCCTTCACGACACCCTAGATCGCGCCCTCAAAGGCTAGCTTCCCTTCTCCCGCATGGGCGGGAGAAGGTGGTCGCGCAGCGACCGGATGAGGGTGGGAGGCTAATCGTCAGGCTCACCCCCTCACCCGCGCGTGCCGCGCGACCTCTCCCTCGCGGGGGATAGGTGTGGAGACTCTCCCGGAGACACTCCCGCATCTCCATGATTTTCTCGCCGCCGTCTCTCCACGCACTCCGCGCGAAGTCGAGACATTAGCGGTAGAGGCTTTATCGGAAATTTTGGCGGATACGCGCGTTTCTATCCCGTGGATAGAAACGCAAAAGCTTAAGCCGCCGCGACGCGCGCCGTTTTGATCTTGCGCGCAATGCCGCGCTCCAGCGTGAGCGCTTCGAAGCCTTCCGGCAGCGTCTCGCCGAGGCCGAGAACGATCGCGCCGTCTGGCGCCAGCACATCGGTGACGCGCTCAAGCACCTCCGCGCGCGTCGGCTGGTCGAAGCTGGTCAGCACGTGGGCGAGGATGATGATGTCGAACTGGCCGAACTGGCCGGGATGCTGCATCAGATTGTGCCGCTCGAAGCGCACCGAAGCGCGCAAGCGGTCCGAGATGCGCCACAAATCGCCGGCCTTCTCAAAGTGCGCGATCAGTTTGCGGATCGGCAAACCGCGCTGCACTTCAAACTGCGTGTAGAGCCCCGAGCGCGCTTTATCGAGCAGCCGCTCAGAAAGGTCAGTCGCCAGAATCTCAACCGCCGCGTTGCGCCCCTCAGCGCGCATCTCTTCGACGATCATCGCGATGGAGTAGGCCTCTTGCCCGGTCGCACAGCCCGCGCTCCAAATCCGCACGCGCTCATGGCCGCGCCGGTTCATCGCTTCCGGCAAAATCGTGGAGCGGATTTGCTCGAAGTTCTGGCGGTCGCGGAAGAAGCGCGTCTCGCTCTGCGCAAGATTGTCCGCGATCGCGTTCCACAGCGCGCCGTCCGGGCGTATCCGCGCCGCCGCGATCAGTTCCGGCACGCTGCCGAAGCCTTCGCGCCGCGCCAAAGGCTGCAGCCGCACCGAAGCCGAACCGCACATCTCGCGCGTGATCAGCGCGCCGGTGCGCGCTTTGACTTCGCGGGCGATCAGAACGTGTTCGGCGTCGTTCAGCATTAGATGAGGCCCGCTTCGGCGAACTTGGAGTGCAGAATATCGCCGTCAAACGGCTTCATCATGTATTCGTCGGCGCCGGCTTTCAGCGCCTCGGCAATGCGCTCGACGTCGTTTTCCGTGGTGCAGAACACGACTGTCGGCTTATCGCCGCCGGGCTCTTGCCGGAGCTGCTTCAGAAAATCGATGCCGCTCATGACGGGCATGGTCCAATCGAGCAGGATCGCTTCCGGCATCTGGCGCCGGCACGCTTGCAGCGCCTCTAATCCGTCCGCGGCTTCCTCGATCTCGAAGCGCATGTCTTCAAGAATGCGGCGCGCGACCTTGCGGATTACGCGGCTGTCGTCGACGACAAGGCAGCGTCTCATGAAATTTCACTCCGTCGGATTCGGGCGCAGTGTTCCCGCGCGCCGGTTAACGGAGCTTAAAGTCTTAGAGCTTGAAGGCGGCCGAGCGGGCGATGAACTCGACTTTTTCTTCGCTCTCGCGGGTGCTGAGCTCAACCCCGCCTTGGCGTGCCAGCAGGCTGGTCAGCGTCGGCTGGATGGTGTGGCCGGAGAGGTCGTCCTCACCGCCGCGCAGAGCTGCAGCCGTGGGTTCACGCAATTTGGCGCGCGGGCCGGCGGCGGTGACGATGACTTCGCCGCCTTCGCCGTGTTTTTCGGCTGTCACGGTCACCGTGCCGCCGCGCGGCAGGCACTCGTTGGCGATCAGCAACAAATTGACGATCACGCGCACGGCCGGGCGCGGCATCTGCACCGGCGGCGGCGCCCAAACAAGTTCCGGCTTCAAAACGCTGTAGAGCTTGATCGCGACGGCGCGGCCTTCCTCCAGCTCGCTGTCGCCCTCAGCCGTCGCGCCCGCCATCGCAAAGCGAAAGAACTCAAGCTTGGCCCACGCTTTCCCAACACCATGGTCGAGGAGCGAAACCGCGTCCGGATCCGGCTTTCCGTCGCCGGATTTGATCATCTCAAGCCCCTGGATGATCGCCGACATCGGCTCCACCATGTCATGGCAGATGCGCGAGGCGACAAGCGCAGTGAGTTTCGTGTTCTCAATCATCGCGCGCTCCGTGACGGGGAAGCGGCGATCATAGACGATTCGTGGCGGGGGGAGGGTTCAATCCCGCGCGCAGGTGCGCCACATGGGGTAACTCGCCGGTAAAGGAACGCGCATGGCTGTGGAAAGCAGTGGTGGATTGGGGCTGGAGCACGCCGTGGCGCTGCTGGCGACCGCGGTCGTGGCCGCGCCTTTGTTCCGTCGCCTCGGCCTCGGCTCGGTGCTTGGCTACCTCGCGGCGGGGTTGTTGATCGGACCGTTCGGCTTTGGGCTGTTCGCCGATCCGGAAAATATCCTGCATGTCGCCGAATTCGGCGTGGTGATGTTTCTGTTTTTGATCGGCCTCGAAATGCGGCCCGCTAAGCTTTGGGCTTTGCGCAAGGAAATCTTCGGCATTGGCGCGGCGCAGGTGATCACCTGCATCATCTTGCTCTCTGCGATCGGCATCGCAGCTGGGCTGCCGTGGGCGGCGGCCGTCGTCGGCGCCAGCGGCTTCGTGCTTTCATCGACCGCCGTCATCATGAAAATGATGGACGATAGCGGCGAGACGGCGACCGAAGCCGGCCAACGCAACATTTCGATCCTGCTGTTCGAAGACTTGATGATCGTGCCGCTGCTCGCCGCGGTCGCGATCATGGCTTCGGCTATGGGGATCGTGGAAGAGAACGCGCAGCCGCTTTGGCTCAGCATTGCCGTCGCTGCTGCCGCGATCGGCGTCGTGTTCATTAGCAGCAAGTGGTTGCTCAATCCGCTTTTTGGATGGCTGGCGCGGTCGGGCGCGCGTGAAGTGATGACGGCGGCTGCGCTTCTCGTCGTGCTCGGCGCGGCGCTGTTCATGCAGTGGGGCGGCCTGTCGATGGCGATGGGCGCCTTCCTTGCCGGCGTGTTGCTCTCCGATTCCGTGTTTCGGCATCAGCTGGAAGCCGACGTCGAGCCGTTCCGCGGCATCTTGCTTGCGCTCTTCTTCATCAGCGTCGGCATGTCGCTCAATCTGACGGTCGTGCTTGCACAATGGCCGTGGGTCGCCGGCGGCGTTCTTGCCTTCATGGCTGTGAAGGCGTTCGGTATCTTTGCGGTGGCTCGCTTGTTCGGCGCTGATCAACGTGAATCGGTGCAGCGGGCGGCGCTTTTCGCGCAAGGCGGTGAGTTCGCTTTCGTCCTCTACAGTGCGGCGCTCTCGGCAGGTATCATGGACGCGCGCATCAGCGCGATGATGACGGCGATCGTAATTATCTCGATGGTGCTAACGCCACTTGTCGTGCTGGTGCTCAAGCGCTTCATGCCGCCACGCGAGATTTCTCGCGACGGCGTGGAGGACGCTTCTGATCTTCATGGCCGCGTATTGTTCATTGGCTTTGGTCGTTTCGCGCAAGTGGTCAGCCAAGCGCTGCTGGCGCGCGGCGTGGATATGTCGCTGATCGAGACCGACGTGGAGATGATCCAAGTCGCCGGTACGTTCGGCTTTAAGGTCTATTACGGCGACGGCACGCGGCTTGACGTGCTACAGGCCTCTGGCGCCGGCGAAGCAGAGGCAATCCTCGTATGCGTCGATAAGCCGGAGGCGGCGGATCGCATTGTCGCCTTGTGCAAAGCCCAGTTTCCGAATGCGAAGCTCTTCGTGCGCGCGTTCGATCGCGGTCATTCAATGCGCCTGGTTCAGGCCGGCGTTGACTATCAAATACGGGAACTGTTCGAATCCTCGCTCACCTTCGGCGCGGCGGTGCTTCGGGATTTGGGCTTCAACGATATCGAGATCGAGGAAACCATCGAGGACGTCCGCGACCGTGATGCGGCGCGGTTTGAAATGCAGCTCGCCGGCGGCATCGAAGCAGGGCGCGCATTGATGCGCGGCAACATGACGACGCCGCAACCGACGCCGTTCACCGTGCCGCGCCGCGAGGCCAAAGCGCTCAACGAGGAAGCGGCCGAAGCGATCAAGGAAGAAACCGAATAGGCGCCGCAAGGTGAGGTGGCGCAGCAGCGTAATATCTGTCGTATAAGTGAAGGTGGAGCCTTCCATGACACCTGATTTCCGCTTCATCGAAACCAACGGCATAAAGATCCGCGCGGCGGTGCAGGGCGAAGGCCCGCTTGTCGTCATGGTCCACGGCTTTCCGGAGAGCTGGTATTCGTGGCGTCATCAAATGGCGCCGCTTGCCGCTGCCGGATTTACGGCCTGCGCGATCGACGTGCGCGGCTATGGCGGCTCTGACAAACCGCACGCGGTCGAAGCTTACGCGATGAAGGAAATCGCCGCCGATGTCGCCGGCGTGATCGAGGCATTGTCACCAGGCAAGCCAGCTGTGCTCATCGGCCACGATTGGGGCGCGCCGATTGTTTGGCACACGGCGGTGCTGCATCCCGACAAAGTCCGCGCCGTCGCTGGCTTGAGCGTGCCGTGGTTCGGCCTGCCGCCAGCCTCGCTCGATGTGTTGATCAAGGCGATGTACGTCGATCAAGGCAAGTTTTTCTATCAGGCCTACTTCAAAGACGAAGGCGTCGCCGAAGCTGCGTTCGAAGCGGATGTGCGCGGTGGCTTGCGCAAACTCTACTATGCGGGCAGTGGCGACTCTCAAGGCTATTGGGGCGCGCCCGACAAGAAGCACGGCGATCATCTGCTCGATGGACTGGAAGATCCGAACCCGTTTCCGTGGTGGATGACGCCCGAGGACATTGACTATTTCGTCAGTGAGTTCACAGCGTCTGGCTTCCGCGGGCCGATCAATCGCTATCGCAATCACACGCGTGACTTTGAATATATGAGCACGATCGAGGATCGCGTGATCCATCAGCCGTCACTGTTCATTGTCGGCGAAAACGATCTCGTGCTGAAAATGTTCGGCGGCAGCGCCGAGGCGGCGTTCGAGCGGATGGCTGCCAACACGTCGGACCTTCGTGGCGCGCACCTGATTCCACGCATCGGCCACTGGACTCAGCAGGAGGCCCCAGATGAGACCACGGGGCTGATTATCGATTGGCTAGCGACGCTTAAATCATAGGCAAAGCCGATGCGGTGATCGGCCTATATCTATGGATGATTGTATTGCCGTTCGGGCGATGAAACCCATATCGGCAGTGAGGAGATTGACCCATGCCGACCACGCGCAACGATTTGCCGGACAACACCCGCAAGGCCACGATCGCGCTGCTCAATGCGCGCCTGGCTGACGCGATTGATCTCAGACTCGCGATCAAGCAGGCGCATTGGAACGTGAAGGGCGCAAACTTCATCGCGTTGCACGAGCTGTTCGATCAGATTCAGGGCCGCGTCGATGTCTTCGTCGACGACATTGCCGAGCGCGCTGTGACTTTGGCGGGCATCGCCGAAGGCACGGCGCAAGCGGCGGTGAAGGGCTCCAAGCTGCCGCCATACCCGACTGATCTCACCGAACAGAAAGCCGTGCTGCAAGCCGTAGCGGATCGGCTCGCAGCGTTCGGCAAGCTCGCGCGCGAAGCCATCGATACCGCGGACGAAGCCGGCGACAAGGACACCGCCGATCTCTTCACCGGCGTTTCGCGCCAGATCGACAAGGACCTCTGGTTCGTCGAAGCGCATCTTCAATAGCGGCGCGACGCGTCGCCCTTCGACAGGCTCAGGGTGACGCGCCTTTAGCAGCGGCGCGCGCGGGTGATTTTGGAGCGCTCAAGAAACACTCTTCGTGAGTCTGAGCTTGTCGAAGACCGCACTAATACCCAACGCGCCCCGCAATCTCCGTGATCACGTCATACGCTCCGAGCACGTCGGCCTCAGTGCATTCGAACTGACCAGCTTGAAAACGAATGACGACGCGCCCATCGACCCGCGTTTGCGTGAGATAAATCCGCCCGTCCGCATTGATGGCCTCCACAAGCGCGAGGTTCAGCGCGTCGAGATCAGCGGCTCCGGGCGGCGCGTAGCGGAAACTGAACAGTGAGAACGAAGGCTCGGTCACGATCTCGAAGCCAGCCGCCGCGCGCAGCTTCTCGCACAGCGCGCCAGACCAACGAATGTGATTGCGGATCATGCCACGTAATCCCTCAAGCCCATAAGCGCGCAGCACGAACCACAGCTTCAGCGCTCGAAACTGGCGTCCAAGTGGCACGCCCCATTCGCTGTAGTTGACGACTTCATCGTGGCCCAGCGTATGCAGATAGTCCGGCTTCGCCGCCAGCGTGCGCACGAGTGAGTTCGGATCACGCACGAATGCGCAGTGCAATGCGTCTGCGCGCCCAGCCATTTGTGCGGGTTGATGACGATGCTGTCGGCCCACTCAACCCCGGCCCAGAGATGACGCAGCTCCGGGCAGATCATGGCAGAGCCTGCCCAGGCCGCGTCGACATGCAGATAGAGATCAAACTCATTCGCGATCGCCGCAAGATCCGCCACTGGATCAATCGCCCCGACCCCAGTCGCGCCGACATTGGCGATGATGCCGGCTGGTTTGTAGCCGGCCGCGATGTCAGCTTCGATCAGCGCGCGCAACGCTGCCGGGTCCGCGCCGCGGTGCGCACCCTTGATCGGAATGCGCACGAGATTGTCGGCGCCAATGCCGGAAAACCAGACAGCGCGATCAATCGATGTATGCGCCTCCGCCGAACAATAGATGCGCAAAGTCGGTGCGCCGGAAAGTCCACCGCTATTGCCGGCATAGTTCAGCGCGCGCTCGCGCATGACGAGCACGGCAGCGAGCGTCGCCGTCGAGGCGGTGTCCTGGATGCAGCCCTGAAACCCCTCCGGTAAACCGAACGCCTGGCGCAGCCAATCGATCGCGACTGTTTCAAGTTCAGTCGCGGCCGGCGAGGTTTGCCACAGCATGCAGACCGCGCCGAACGCGGTGACGAGATGTTCGGCGACAACGGAGGCCGGCGCGGAATTGGACGGAAAGTACGCGAAGAAGCTTGGATGCTGCCAATGCGTCATGCCGGGCGCGATGATGCGTTCGAAATCGGCGAACACGCGCTCGAACGGTTCAGCTTGCTCCGGCGGAGAGGCGGCGATCTGTGCGGCGATCTCGCCCGGTTTCACCGGCGGGCGGACCGGCAAGTCGCGCACGCGTTCGCGATAATCGACGCCCCATTCGGCGGCGCGCACTGCCCATTTGCGAAAATCATCCATGCCGCACGACTAAGCGCGGCATGTCGGCGCGTCTAGGTATTGTCGACCACGTCCACTTCCGGCCGATCATCGCCCGGCGCGAGTTCGTCGTGCCAGCGGCCCTTCGCATCTTCCCACGAAATGCCAACCGTCTCACCCGGCCGGCGCTGTTCCATCGCGACGCGCTTGGCGGCGTTGTAGGCGGCGTCGTGTGTCAGGAACGATTGCGAGATGGTGTCGCCGAGCTTGAACGCCCAGCCGCCATCATGCTCGATAATCTCGTAAACGACCTTGGTCATGCGAATGCGTCTCCTTCCTGAAAACATGGAACGCGTGAGCGCGCTGGCAAGTGCCACTGGCGAGCGTATTGTGCCGCATCATGAGTCGTTTGCACACAGAGCGTCACCTTGTTTCGCGCATTGGCTGGCTGCGCGCCGCTGTTTTGGGCGCAAATGATGGCATCGTCTCTACGGCGAGCTTGGTGATCGGCGTTGCTGCTGCAGGCGGGAGCAAACAAGCGCTGCTGGTTGCCGGCGTCGCGGGTCTCGTGGCCGGCGCGATGTCGATGGCGGCGGGGGAGTACGTTTCGGTCAGCTCGCAATCGGACACCGAAAGCGCGGACATTGCGCGCGAGACGAAAGAGCTCTCCGAGCAACCCGAGTTCGAGGCGGAAGAACTCGCCAACATTTATGTTGGCCGTGGGCTGACGCCGGAGCTCGCGCGCGAAGTCGCAGCACAGCTGATGGCGAAGGATGCGCTCGGCGCGCACGCGCGCGATGAGCTTGGTATTTCCGATATGACGACCGCGCGTCCCGTGCAGGCGGCGCTTGCTTCGGCGCTGACGTTTTCAGTTGGCGCGGTGCTGCCGCTCATCGTGGTTGTGTTGACGCCGCTCTCGAGCTTGATCGTAACGGTGGCGATCGCATCGCTCTTTTTTCTGGCAGCGCTCGGCGCCGCCGGCGCGCGCGCGGGTGGCGCGGCGCCGCTGAAGCCGGTGCTGCGTGTAGTGTTCTGGGGCGCGTTGGCGATGGCCGCGACGGCGGGCGTCGGCGCGCTCTTTGGCGTGACCGCCTAGAACTCCGGTGATTCCAACTGCTTCTTCAGTTCGGTCTTGACGATCTTGCCGTTGGCGTTGCGCGGCAGCGTTTCGGGCCAGAAGATCACTTCGACCGGCACTTTGAACGCCGCGAGCTTTTGCGCCACGTGGTGACGTAGCTCATCGTTGGTCGCCTTTGCGCCTGGCTTCAGATGAACGACAGCGAGCGGCTCTTCGCCCAAAGTCTGGTGCGGTTTGCCGATGATTGCGGCGTCCATGACGGCGGGGTGGTCGTAGAGAGCGTTCTCGACTTCGACGCAATAGATGTTCTCGCCGCCGCGGATCAGCATGTCCTTGGCGCGATCGACGATGTAGACGAAGCCTTCGTCGTCGATCTTGGCGAGATCGCCGGTGCGGATCCAGCCGTCGATGAACGTCTCCGCCGTGGCTTTCTCGTTTTGCCAATAGCCGCGCACGACGATCGGGCCTTTGTACCAAAGCTCGCCGACTTCGCCGCGCGGCAGCTCAACGCCTTCCATGCTGACGATCTTGGCTTCGCCTGTTGCAGACGGCACGCCCGTCGATGCGGGCTTGCGCATATAATCTTCAGCGCCGTTGGAGACGGCGGTGGCGGAGGTTTCCGTCATGCCCCAGCCTTGGCTCGGCTGCGCTGTTGGGAAACGCGCCTTCAAGCGGTTGACGAGTTCGGGCGCAGCGGGCGCCCCGCCGTATGCGACGCCTTCGACGGATGACAGGTCGTATTTGTCGACGTCCGGATGCTCAAGCACTTGCCACGCGATCGTCGGCACGCCGCCGAAATGCGTAACGCGCTCATCCTGCATCAGCTTCAGCGCCTGATCGCAATCCCAGCGCCGCTGCATGACGATCTTATTGCCCGCCATCAGCGACGGGATCATGATCGCAAAGCACCCCGTAGCGTGGAAGAACGGCACCGAAATCAGGAACGCTTTTTGCGGCGCCGTTGGGTCCGGCGCAGGCGGCGCTTCACCGCGGCGCAGGAAGGCGCGCGCTTGCGCCGAGGCCGAATTGAACATGTTCGAGATAATGTTGCGGTGAGAAATCACCGCGCCTTTCGGGTGTCCGGTCGTGCCCGACGTGTAGAAAATCGCGACATCCATTTCGGGATCGGCAGCGACGTCTGGCGGCGCAATGTCGCCCAAGGTGCTCCACTCATTGGTTAGGCCGATCACGCTTTCCATGCGCGCCACGCGCGGGTCGGCGATCTCTTCCTTCGAGCGCGAGACGTAAACTTTGCGGATATCGGGGCAGGCATCGAGGTGCTCGCGCACGCGCTCGTAGCGCTCGATGTCCATGATCGCGATCGAGGTGCCGGAATTTTTGAGCCCGTATTCAAGCTCCGGCCCGGTCCACCATGCGTTCAGCGGGGTGACGATGGCGCCCGCCAGCACGCCGCCCCAGAACGCCACCGGCCATTCGGGGAGGTTACGCATGATGACAGCGACCCGGTCGCCCGGTTTGACGCCATCGGCGATCAGCTGATGCGCGAACTTCGCGGCGGCGGCGCGGAAGGCGCCAACGGACGCGCGCTCGTTCTCGAAAACCAGATGGTCACGGCCGGCGAACATGCCACCGAGCGCGAACACCTCACGCAGCGTCGGCGGCGCGTTCTTCCAGACCTTCATGCGGATACCGCGCACTTCGGCCTCGCCGACCTCCAGCATGGTACCCGGCTGCGTCAGCAGCGCATGCGCCTGCTCGATCGACATGGCTGGGAAGGCGGGCGTAGCGGCCGCTTCGGTCATCAAAATCCTCCCGCGCGTGACGGCAAAGGCGCCGCCCGCGTCATTTTTGGTTGAGCTGTTGAAACACGTTGCCGCTGCTGCATCAACACCTGCCGCAGCCAGAACTTTGCCGAAATTTAATGGTGCTTGTGGGCTGCGCGCGCCTCGGGCAAGCATGTGATTGTCCGTGGCGGGATGGGAGACGCGTGCGATGGCCTTCAATTGGAAAACGCTCGCGGAGCGCCTCGATCCGCGTAGGCTGAATTGGTCCTGGGCGAAGCCCGCCACTGACTGGGCCGTCGCCAACCGAACGACCGTGCTGTCGACATCGATGGCGTTGCTGGTTGGCCTGTGGGGCGGCGCAGTGCTGGGCCGTGTCTCCACTGGTGCGCCGGCTTTCGATTTCATGCAGCTGGGCAGCGTCGGCGCCTCTGAGCGCGCCCGCGATGCAAACGCGCCACGTGCCGGCGTGGCTGGTGTTGAAGGCATGGCGTTCGTGCGGCTGCGCACCGAGATGGATCAAGCCGAGCCGCGCGCCTGCCTCGAGTTCTCGCAAGCGCTCTCGACCGAAGCCAACATCAATTACGCCGACTACATCGCCATCGATCCAACGATCCCGTTTCAAACCGACGTATCGGGCAATCTGCTCTGCCTCGGCGGCATTCCATTTGAGCCGGAGCGCCAAGTCACCATCCGTGAAGGCCTGCCATCAGCCTCGGGAGAGCGCACCGAAGCCGATGAAACCTTCCGCCTCACCTTCGGCGATCGCCCGGCTTATGTCGGTTTTGCCGGCGGCGGCGTGATCCTGCCGCGCTCCGAAGCTGACGGCATCGCCATTGAAACCGTCAACGTCTCACGCATCGGCATTGAAGTGCTGCGCGTGCCGGATCGCATCTTGTCGCAATATTCGGTCGAAGCCGGCGAGACCAACGAAGAGGGCGGCTGGGGCAATTGGAGCTTCAACAGCGCCGGCGAAGAAGTCGGCGTCCAAGTTTACGAAGGTGAGATCGATGTTGACACCGCGCGTCGCAACAGTGCGGTGACAACGGTGTTCGCGCTTGGCGCGGCTCTGCGTGAATTGCGGCCTGGCGCTTATGTCGTGAAAGTGCGCGATATTTCGCCGAGCGCCGGCCAGAGCGGCAACAGTGAGAACGAATCCGTCGCCTCGTCCTATCGCTGGATTCTCTACACCGATATGGCGCTGCAGACCTTCACCGGCGCGACCGGGCTCGATGTCGTGGTGCGCTCGCTCCGCACGGCGCGGCCGATGGGCAACATCACCGTCACGCTCGTCGCGCAAAACAACGAAGAACTGGCGCGCACCCGCACCAATTCCGAAGGTCGCGTGGAGTTTTCCGAAGCGCTGGTGAATGGCGACGGCCCGGCGCGGGCGCGGTACGTCATGGCCTACGGCGCTGAAGGCGACTTCGCGGCGCTCGATCTGCAGCGCGCGGGGCTCGATCTCTCGGATCGCGGCGTCGATGGGCGCCAAGCGCCGAGCGACGTCGATGCCTATCTTTATACTGAGCGCGGCATCTATCGGCCGGGCGAGCGCGTGCGCCTCATCGGCCTTATCCGCGATCAGATCGGCCGCGCCATCTCCAATCGGCAATCGACGCTCATCGTCCATCGCCCGAACGGCACCGAAGCGCGCCGCATCCGCATGACGGAAGCCGTCGACGGCGGCGCCATCGCCAAGAACATCGATCTCGATCGCTCCTCGCCGCGCGGTGTCTGGCGCGCTGTGCTTGAGGTCGACGGGCAAGAGCAAGCGGCGGGCGAAGTCAGCTGGTCAGTCGAAGACTTTGTGCCGGAGCGCTTGCGCGTGCGTATCGAAGCTAGCGAAGCGGTGCTGCGCGCCGGCCAATCGCGGCCGATCAACGTGCAGGCCGACTTCCTCTATGGCGCGCCGGGCGCGGGCCTCGCTGTCGAGGCGGAAGGGCGGCTGATGGTCGACCCCAATCCGTTCCCGCAGCACGAAGGCTTCATGTTTGGCAAGAGCGATGAAAGCTTTGACGAACGCATGTTCCAACTGCCGGGCACGGTGACGGACGGCCAAGGCGCCGCGCAAATCGCGTTCCGTCTGCAAGAAGAGCCGACGACATCGCTGCCGCTGCGTGCGCGCATGATCGCCTCTGTCGCCGATCCGGGCGGGCGCGTCGTGCGCGAAGGCTTCACCGTGCCGGTGCGGCTGAACAACGTCTATCTCGGCCTCTCGCCGCAATTCGAAAACCGCCGCGCCGGCGCCGGCGAGCGCGTCGCTTACGACGTGATCGCGGTGAACGCTGACGGCCAACGCGTCGCCGCGCGCGGCGTGCAATGGCAGCTGGTGCGCGAAGATTGGAGTTACGATTGGTATCTCGATAACGGCCAGTGGCGCTGGCGGCGTACGGGGCGCGACATTCCCGTCGATGGCGCGACCGTCGATGTCGCCGCCAACCAGCCGCTGCGCATCGCCAAGGATGGTCTGCGCTCCGGCTCGTATCGCCTGATCGTGCGCGGCGCCGGCGCTGAAAGCTCGCAACGCTTCGGCGTCGGCTGGGGTGGCCCGGCGGACGATGATTCAACGCCGGATATGGTGAGTGTCGTGCCGCCGGAAAATCCGACGCGGCCGGGCGCGCGTGCGCGCGTGCAAATCCGCCCGCCTTATGCCGGCGAAGCACAAATCGTGGTGGCGACCGATCGTGTCATCGAAACCCGCACCGTGCGTGTTTCGGCCGAGGGCACCACCATCGATCTGCCGGTGAACGCCGAATGGGGCTCCGGCGCTTATGTGCTGGTGACGGTGATGACGCCGCGCGATCCGGTGAACATGCCGGTGCCGCGCCGCGCCATTGGCGTGGCCTACGTGCCGGTCGACATGGGCAATCGCACGCTTGAGGTCGATGCTGGCGTCGGCCTCCAGAACGTGCGCCCGCGCACCACGATCAACGTGCCGATCCAGGTGCGTAATGCGCCTGCCGGTGAGCGCGTGCGTGTCGCGATCGCGATGGTGGACGAGGGCATCCTCAACATCACCAAGTACGACAGCCCGAATCCGGTCTCCTACTTCTTCGGGCGGCGCGCGCTCGGCGTGCAAATCCACGACGATTACGGCCGTTTGCTCAACCCGAACCTCGGTGCGCCCGCAAACGCGCGCCAAGGCGGCGACAGCTTGGGCGGCGAAGGCCTCACGGTTGTGCCAACACGCACGGTGTCGCTCGTCTCCGACATCGTCGAAGTCCGCGGCGGCCGGGCGACCATCCCGATCGAGGTGCCGGACTTTAACGGCACGCTTCGGCTCATGACGGTGGCGTGGAGTGAAACCGCAGTCGGGCAGGACGTCGATCAAGTCGTCGTGCGCGATCCGGTGGTGGCGGAATTGATCCTGCCGCGCTTCCTGGCGCCAGGCGATGAAGCGCAGGGCACGCTCAACATCGATAACGTTGAAGGTCCGCCCGGCAATTACACGGTGACGGTCGGCGGCGCCAACGCAGCGCAAATCGCGCAGCAGCCGCGGCGCTTCCAGCTTGGCCGCGGTCAGCGCCAAACGGCGTTGATCCCGATCACCGGCGGCCCGCTTGGCGTCGGCCAGATCTCGTTGCGTCTCGAAGGCCCGCAAGGCTTCACGCCGGTGGAGCGCACGTATGATATCCAATCGCGTGCGCCGTTCATGCCGATCACGATCACGACGATGGAGCCGCAGAACACAGGCGTCTCTTGGCGAGCGCCAGCGGATGCGCTCGCGCGCTTCCAACCGTCGGGCCAAGCGCTGATCTCGTTCTCAAGCCTAGCTGGTCTCGACCCGGCGCCGCTTTTGGATGAGCTCTATCGCTATCCGTACGGATGCTCTGAACAGCTGACATCCGTTGCGATGCCGCTGCTCTACTACAACACGCTCGCCTCCGAGGCCGCGCGCGCGCGCGATCCGCGCATCACGCGCCGCGTGCAAGAAGCGGTGACGCAATTGCTCGATCGCCAGGCGCCGGACGGCTCGTTCGGCCTCTGGAGCGCGGGCGATGGCAATGCGAGCCCGTGGCTCGGCGCCTACATCACCGACTTCCTGCTGCGGGCGCAGCGGGAAGGCTACGCGGTGCCGCGTCAGCCGATGAGCCAAGCCTATGCGGCGCTCCGCCGTGTGGCGCGGCTCAACGATTTCGGCTCGGTGAATTACGAGTTCGAAGTCTATCGCTGGCCCGGCTCCAACGACACGACTGAGCTCCTGCGTTCGCGTTCGGCGGCGTATGCGCTTTACGTGCTGGCGAAAGCCGGCGAGGCCGACATCGGCCAGCTGCGCTATTTCCACGACAACCGCTTGCGCAATGAGCCTTCGCCTTTGGCGCGGGCGCAGATCGGCGCAGCGCTGGCGCACATGGGCGACCGCGCGCGCTCGCGCAACGCCTTCCGCTTGGCGGAGCAAGCACTGGGTTATCGCAATGTCGGTGATTGGTACCAAACGCCGCTGCGCGACACGGCCGGTGTGTTGGCCATGGCGGCGGAAGCGGGCGAGATCGAACTGGTCGATCGCCTGCGCCGGCGTCTTGAGCGCGATGCACCCGAAGCCGGTGCGCTGACGACGCAGGAGCAAGCGCAAATGCTGATGGCGGCGGAAGCGCTGTTGCGGCGTGCGGGCGAGGTCAACGTTTCGCTCAATGGCGAGCAGATGACGAACCGCCGCATCATCGTGAACGCACAGCGTTTGGCGGCGGGGCTCGTCTTCCGCAACAACGGCCGCGGCACGGTGTGGCGCACGATGTCGCTCTCGGGCGCGCCGCGCGAAGCGCCGCCGGCAATGCAGTCCGGTTACACGATCGACAAAACCGTGTTCCGCATGGATGGCACGGTCGCCGATCTTGGATCAGTGCGGCAGGGCGACCGGGTTGTGATCGTCGTCTCCGGTCAGCCCGAAGGCGCGCGCAACTATCCAACCGTGCTTGTCGATCTCTTGCCTGCGGGCCTCGAGATCGAAACGCTGCTGACGCCGCAAGACGGCGCCGGGGCGACACGTTGGGATGGCACGCGCAGTGACGGGCCGTTCGCGTGGGTTGGTTCGATCAGCGGCGCGCAAGTGCAGGAATCGCGGGACGATCGTTTCGTCGCCTCGGCAAACCTGCGCGGCTCATATCGCTACGCCTACATCGCGCGCGCTGTATCGCCGGGCCGTTACACAATGCCGGCGGCGCAGGTGGAGGACATGTATCGCCCCGGCGTCATGGCCCGCACCAGCACCGGCACCATCGTGATCGCCCCGCGCGGAGGCTAACTCGAACCGAGTGCAATGACGTCGAACGTCGAGTCTCACCCCACCCCCCAACCCCCTCCTCTCAAGAGGAGGGGGCGAAGCGTTGCGCTGCCACTCAGCGCCAACGGCAAGCGTTGGGGCTGGGCCGTCATTGCGCTTTTGCTGACATTGTTCTCGCTCGATCAGATTTTTCCGCCGCCGCTACAGCGCGTGCGTGATGTATCGCCAGTGGTTCTCGATCACCGCGGCGAGTGGCTGATGGCGTTCACGACGCGCCAAGGCACGTGGCGCCTCGAAGCGCGGCTCGATGAGATCGATCCGGAGTTTCAGCGCCGGCTGATCGCGATCGAAGACGAGCGCTTCTGGTTGCATCCCGGCGTCGATCCGATTGCGCTGACGCGCGCGAGTGTGTCCTACGCGCGCTCCGGGGTGATCACGCAGGGCGGCTCTACGATCACCATGCAGCTGGCGCGCCTGCTGGAGCCACGGCCACGCACGATCGCATCGAAGCTGATCGAGATTGTCCGCGCCATTCAGATCGAGCGACGGCTTTCCAAACGCGAAGTGTTAGCGGCGTACCTGACGATGGCGCCCTATGGCGGCAATCTCGAAGGCGTCCGTGCAGCCAGCCGCGCTTACTTCCAGCGCGATCCGCAATGGCTGGACGATGCCGAGATGGCGCTTCTGATCGCGCTGCCGCAAGCACCGGAAGCGCGGCGGCCGGATCGTCACCCAGAAGCTGCCCGCGCCGCGCGCGACCGTGTGCTCGATCTTTTCGTCGCGGCGCGGCTGATCAATGCCCGGCGCGCCGAGGAAGGCCAGCAAGTGGCGATCCGCCCGCGCGCGCCGTTCCCGTACTCGGCCCCGCATGCCGCGCAAGCTCTGGTGCGCGCGCATCCAGGCGAAGGTGTCATCCGGTCTTCGCTCGATGCAACTTTGCAGCGCGATCTGGAAGAATTGGTGCGCCGCCGCGTCGTTGGCTTCGATCGCGACACGCAGATCGCCATCATGGCCGTCGAGCTCAATGGCCGCGAAGTCCGCGCGCGCATCGGCGGCGCCGGCCGCGAACGCGCCGGCGGCTATATCGACATGACGCGCGCCACCCGCTCGCCGGGCTCGGCGCTGAAGCCGTTTCTCTATGCGATCGCTTTCGATGAGGGTCTCGCCGCGCCGGAGACGCTGGTGCGCGACGCGCCGCGCCGCTTCGGCGGCTATCTGCCGGAGAATTTCGATCGCCGCTTTCATGGCGATGTCTCGCTCGAAGACGCGCTGCGCCATTCGCTCAATCTCCCGGCGGTGGCGACGTTGGAGCGCATTGGCGCGAGCCGCTTCCACGCCGCCTTGCGCCGCGCCGGCGCCGAGGTGCGACTGCCGCGCAGGGCGATCTCGGAGCCGGGGCTTGCACTGGCGCTCGGCGGCGTCGGCATGCGGCTCGAAGATTTAGTCCAGCTTTATGCAGCGCTCGGTGATGGCGGGCAGGCGCGACCGCTGGTGAACGATGATTCCGTGCAGCTGGCGTTCACACGGCGCTTCGTGCGCGATGAAACCGCGGCGCGCGTGCTGCAAATCCTGGCGACTTCGCCGCATCCGGCCGGGCGCATTCCCTCGCAAGTGGCGCAAGGGGCGCCGCAGGTCGCCTTCAAGACCGGCACCTCCTACGGCTTCCGCGACGCGTGGGCCCTCGGTGTGTCGAACGGCTACGCAATCGGCGTCTGGGTTGGCCGTCCTGATGGTTCGCCGCGACCTGGCGCCACGGGTCGCAGCGAAGCACTGCCAATCCTATTCGACGCGTTTGATCTCCTCGGCACACCGACGCCGCCGCGCCGCGATGATGACGAGCAGGAAGATGTCGCGCCGGCTCTGGTGCGGTTCGAGCGCGAAGAGCGCGAAGGCTTGTCGATCCTGTTTCCGCCGTCCGGCGCTGAAGTTCTGGTGTTGGATTACGGCCGTGACGCGCGCGGGCTTTCACTCTCGGCCCGCGGCGGCCGTGCGCCGCTGACTTGGTATGCCGAAGGCGAGCCCGTCGAGAGCGAGCCGACCAGTGGCCGCGCAATCTGGCGGCCAAGCGCGCCGGGATTTTACGATGTCGTCGTCGTCGACGCAGACGGCCAGCAAGCCCGCACCCGCGTCCGCATTCGCAACTCCGGCTAGCCCACAAAAGAGAAAGGCGCGGACCCGGGGGAGGATCCGCGCCTTGGCGCTGCCGTCGCTGGCACGGGAGGGATTACGCGACGATCAGGGCAGCTTGGTGCAGGCCGGCATACGCGAACGGCGCGAACAGAGCGGCGGCGGCGAACAGGGCGATAATCTTTTTCATTGTCGTTGGTCCTTCGTGTTTGATCTGTTGTTTATGAGATGCGGCGCTGCGCGATTTCGGATGCGTGTTTGGTGAAGAATTTCGCAAAGGCGATATGGTCATCGTAGGCGTCCTTCAAAGTGTTTCGTTGGCTTTTGATTTTTAGATGCCGCACGCGACGGATTTGGATGCGCGATGGTGAAGTTTTTCGAACAGCGTCTCCACATAACAAAGGCGCGGACCTGACCTGGCCCGCGCCTTCATCCACGTCGTCGCTAGCGAGGGTGTTAGGCGACGATCTGCGCGGCCTGCATCAGAAGGGCTGCTGCGCCCAGCGAGATCAGAGTGAAAGCGGCGGCGAAGCTGATCATTTTAGTCATCTCGTGAACTCCCTGGTGTTTGTGTTTCAGCCCTATGCTTTTGAGATGCGTCCGATGTTTTGGTTAGACGCACGCCGCAGAGATTTCTTTCACGCCAGCCGCGAAATTCTTTTCGCCCAAAGCAAAAGCGCGGGCCCTTTCGAGCCCGCGCTTTCTGCAGATCAGCTAATGGGGGGATCAGGCGACGATCTGCGAAGCTTGCGAGAGCGTGACGAACGCGACCGGCGCGAACAGAACCAGCGCGGCGACGAAGGCAGCGGCTTTTGCGGCGGCGGCGTAAGCGAAAACTTTGGTCATCTCATTTCCCCGTAGGTTGTTGCGGTGTTTGACAATGAGATGCCGCGCTTCGTGCGTTTGGATGCGCGGATGCAGAAAAACTTGGGCGCAGATCAATCATGCAAGAGTGCGCGAAGGTTTGCGCAAATGAAAAGGCGCGGACCCTAGGGGTGGTCCGCGCCTTCCATGTTAATCGTCGCAGGCGGGTTGGGGGATCAGGCGACGATCAAAGCGGCTTGGTTCAAAGTGCTGAGCGCGGCCGGGGCGAAGAGAGCCAGCGCCAGTGCGATTGAGAAGAATTTGGTCATTTGCTTGCTCCCTTGTTGGCGTTTCAGCCGGTGTGATCTCTTGATGCAGCTAACCTAGTATTTGGATGCACGGGGCGATGTGACTCTGGTCACAGTCTGATAGGCGCCCGCCCGAGACCCCGCCGTGGAGGAGCGTAGTCCCGGGCGAGCCCGCACCTCAGCGGCGCGGAGGCGCGGGTGGGGCTGGCGGGGCAGGCGCCGCGGGCGGCGCCGGCGGCTCCTCGAATCGGACGCGGCCGTCGCCATTGGCGTCGCTGGCGTCGAAGAAGCGCAAATGCTGGGCGCGGAATTCGTCCCGGCTGAGGGCGCCGTCGCCGTTGGTGTCAGCTTCCTCCGAATTGGCGACCAGCATCATGAACATCGGCGGACGCGGCGGGACCGGCGCCACTGGAGCGACCGGCGCAACCATGTCGTCGCCATTGGCGTGAATGACGATGACTTCACGGCTGACGTGACGCTCGCCCTCGCGCGCGGCGTCACGGGCCCGGCGGATGGCGTCGCGGGAGGCGCGGTCGGCTTGCGCTTCGGCGCGAGCGGCGGCCCGTTCAGCCGCTTCTTCAGCGCGTTCGGCTTGAGCCATCGCGCGTTCGACTTCGCGTTCGATCCGGGCTTCTTCTTCCTCGGTTAGGTCCTCGCCGCGACGGATGATGATGCGGCGCTCGCCATCGGTCTCATCTTCCCAAACCATTTCACCGGCCTCGACCTCAACATCAACGTCGACATCCGGGGCCCGGAAGCGGGCGTGATGCACTGCGGGGCGATCTTCGCTGGTGAGACGGCCATCATTGTTGGTGTCCATCTGCGCGAAAATCTGATCGGCAGCGGCCGAAGCTTCGGCGCGGCTGAGCCAACCATCATTGTCGGCGTCCATGTTAATCTCAGCGCCGCCGCCGTGGCGGATGACGGTGCGTGTGTGTGTGGTGTTGGCGGCTGCGGCGGCCAGTGTGATCGCGGTAAACGCCACCCCGAGTGTCAGCGCGAGTTTCATGTGTCTCATCCCTCTTGTGCCCGCTCCGGGCCAATTGCGGGCCGGACCATGAGGGCTGGACGTTTCCCTCGTACGTCAGCGCTGAAACATTGGGGAAATAGAGCGCCTGTATCTCTCCGGTCCCGGAAACGGCCCTGGAAGGCGAAAATGTCCACCAAATCAGTCCTCATGGCGCTGGCCGCTCTGGCGCTTTGCGCGCTCCCGGCGACGGCGCAGGACGGTGACGGGCCGCCCATGCCGCAATTGCCGCCCTTGGCGCTGACGCCGCAATCGACCGATGCCGAGATCGCCAGCCGCCTGGACGCCTGGCTGGCCGAGCTCGCGGAGGACGGCGTGTTCAACGGCGCGGTGCTGGCGGCGCGCAACGGGCGCGAGATTTACGCCGGCGTCCACGGCGTCACCGATCTCGCCAGCAATGCGCCGCTGACGCGCGACACGCGCTTTCCGCTGGCCTCGATCGGCAAAGCGTTCACGCATGTCGCCATCGCGCAGCTGATCGAAGCGGGGCGGCTTTCGCCGGACGACACGATCGCCGAACTCCTGCCGGACTATCCCAACGCAGCGTCGCGCAGCGCCACTGTGGCGCAATTGCTGACCCACCGCGCCGGTGTCGCCGACATTTTCGGACCAGCGTTCCGCGCGCTGCCCAAAGAACAGCTCGCCAGCAATCACGATTACTATCAGTTCGTCGCCGCGCAGCCGGCCACGTTCGCGCCGGGGGCCGGCGAGGAATATTGCAACGGTTGCTATGTCGTGCTGGGCGAAATCATCGCCCGCGTCTCTGGCCGTTCCTATGAGGACTACATCGCTGAAAATGTATTTGCGCGCGCCGGCATGAGCCGCAGCGGCTTTCTGAGCCAAGCAAATCTGCCTGCTGACGCCGCGCGCTACATCGGCCGCCCACAAGGCCCACAAGGCCCGCTCGTCGACGTGTCGCGCTTTCATGGTTACGCCGGAAGCGCCGCCGGCAATGTCTATTCGACGCCGCGGGACCTTTTGGCCTTCGACAATGCCTTGCGTGAACACCGCTTGCTCAATGCTGAGCTGACCGCCGAAGTGTTGCGCGGTCAGACGGAGGCGGGGCGGGCGACGGCGCGGATCGGCTTTGCCGGGGGCGGGCCGGGCGTGAACACCATGCTCTATGGAAATGGCGCGGTAACGCTCATCATCCTCACCAACCGCGAGCCGCCAGCTGCGGAAGCTATCGGCCAAACAGTGTTTCCGCTGTTGGCCGGGCCGAGGCCGCAATAAAATGCTGGCCATGACCGACCCCATCCAGCCGCCCCGCGTGCTGATCTGCGACGACGACGCCGCCATCCGCGAAGGCCTGGTGGAGGTGTTCGAGCGCGCCGGCTTTACAGCGTATTCCGCTGGCGATGTCGCTGCGATGGAGCGCCAACTCGCCGCCAAAGGCGCAGACCTCATCGTGCTTGATCTGATGATGCCTGGCGAAGACGGCCTCTCCGCCTGCAAGCGGCTCTCCGGCAAGGGCGGGCCGCCGATCATTATGCTATCGGCGCTCGGCGACGACGCCGACCGGATTGTCGGCCTCGAAATCGGCGCTGACGATTATCTCGCCAAGCCCTGCAATCCGCGCGAACTGGTGGCGCGTGCGCGCGCCGTGCTGCGGCGTGGGCGCGACACCGATGTTGGCGCCGCCGAAGCGGTGCGCTTCGCCGGCTTTCGTCTCGATGTTGCGCGGCGCGAGCTGCACGATCCGGACGGCGTCGTCATTGCGCTCTCAGCCGGTGAGTTTCGCTTGCTGCGCGCTTTCGTCGAGCGCCCGCAGCGTGTGCTCTCGCGCGAACAGCTCCTGGATTACGCGTTCGACAATGATGGCGACGTGTTCGACCGCGCTGTCGATGTGCAGGTCAGCCGATTGCGCAAGAAGCTTGAGCGCCGCGGCGGGCCGGAAGTCATCCGCACCGTGCGCGGCGAGGGCTATCTCTTTTCGGTGAAGCCGACGGCGTGATGAACCTCCGCGCCGGCCTTCCGATCGCAGCCTATCTCGGCATGCTGATGGCGATCGCGCTGACCGCGGCATTCGTCGCGACGTTGGCGATCGTCATCTTCTTGCCGCCGCGGCCGCCGGACGTGCTGCGTGCCGACAAGGTCGCCGAGCACTTCCAGGCTGGATACGATCACATGACCGCCCTCGGGCGCACCATGAATGAGCGCGGCGTCGTCTGGGAAGTGCGCGCCGACCCGCCGGAGCGGGACGAAGATTCGCCGTATATGTCGGTGACACAGCACGAGCTGGCGCGTTTGCTGGACCTGCCGCACGACCAGGTGCGCACTTATGCCGATCACATCCGCACCGATGGCGACATGTTCGTCTTTCGCGTCGGCACAGTTGAGGGCTGGACCGAAGAGGTCATCTCCAGCGCCGATGCCGAGCGCATTACTGAAGAAGTGCGCCGTGCGCATGAGCAGGCGGAAGAGCGCCTGATCGCCGCTCGTGAGCGCTTAGAAGCCGCGGCTGATGCACGGCAAGACGCTGAAGAGGCGCTCGCGGAAGCGGTTGCCGACGCAGAGGCTGATCGCGTGCACGCGCAACACGAGCGCGAAATGGCGTTGGCCGAGGCCCGCGTCGAAGCGGCGCAAGCGCGCGCCGAGGAAATGGCTGAGCGTCAGGCGCGCGCGGCTGAACGGCTTGCAGCGCGTCTTGAGCGCCGCGTGCGCATTCAAAATGGCGAAGTCATCGTAACCACGACGCCCGATGCCGATGTCGACGTCGAAGTGAACATTGATCCGCCAGACATGGCGGAGTTCGAGTATGGTCCAACACCGCTCGCTCCGCCCACGCCGCAAGCGCCGCCCGCCGCGCCAAGTGCGCCCACGCGCGCAACCGGAGCTGCAATTGCACCTGTGGCCCCGGTGTCGCCGACGCCGCCCATGTACGCGCCGGCGCCAGCCGGCGTCGTGCTGATTTCCGGTTATGAATTTGGCGCGCAATTGCCAGACGGCCGGTGGTTGGTGATGCGCCAAGGCCGCAACTGGGCCGAGATCGGCTGGATCGCACGCGCTGCCTTGGTGATCGGCGGCACGTTGCTGCTCCTTTCAATCGCTGCGGTGCTCTTCGCCCGCCGTCTGACGAGCCCGATCCGCAGCTTTGCCGACGCTGTGCAAGCGGTCGGCGTCAATCCGCAAAGCGAGCCGGTGCGCGAGGAGGGCCCGCTCGAGCTCCGCGGCGCCGCGCGCGCTGTAAACACCATGCAAGCGCGCTTGCGCTCACTGATCGCCGACCGCACCAAGACGCTCGCCGCCGTCGCACACGATATGCGCACACCGTTAATGCGGCTCCGGCTCGCAGCTGAGAACGCGACGCCCGAGCAACGCGAAAAAATGGCCAAGGAGATCGATGAGGTCGAAGCCCTGGTCGCCAGCTTCATCGCCTTCGCCCGCGACGATCCGGCGGAAGAAGCGCGCGTGCGCCTAGACCTAACCGCGCTGCTCGAAAGCATCGCTGATGATCATGTCGCCGCCGGTCGCAACGTCTCGTTTGCGGGCGAGGAGCGCTTTGTCATCACCGGCCAATCGCTGGGGCTGAAGCGCTTGTTCGGCAATCTGGTCGAGAACGCGCTGAAATACGGCTCATCGGCACGGATTGCGGCGCGGGTGGAGGACGGCGTCGTTATTGTCGATGTTGCGGACGACGGCCCGGGCATCCCGCTCGATCAGCGCGAAAACGTGTTCGAACCTTTTGTGCGACTGAATGAAGAAGGCACACGCGGCGCCGGGCTCGGCCTTGCAGCTGCGCGCTCGATCGCACGTGCGCACGGCGGTGATATCGTCATTCTCGACGCAGATGGTGGCGCGCTCATCCGTGTGACGCTGCCGGCTTAGCTACTCGCTTCCGCGAAACCGCCCGTCGCCTTCTTCAGTCACCAGCACGACGTTCGGATTTTCCGGCGCTTGATCTTCAAACAAGCCGATATCCAGCTCCGCCTGCGGCTCCGGCCCGCGCATCGGCGCCAGCACGCGCTCGGCCAGCTCAATGCGTTCCACTGGTGCCAACGGCGCTGCAATGCCCGGCGCATGCATCGGACGCCAATACGTGATCGCGAACGCGAACTTGCCTTCGCGCTCGACGATCTCGCCGCCGCCGCTTTTCACCAGCGCGCCCCAGCGCCGCATAAGCTGCTTATGATCGGCGTAGAGTTTTGGCAGCACTTCGGTGGTGAGCTCAGCTGGCGACTGCAGCAGCTTACGCGCTTCTTCCGGCGTGCGCGCGCGGCCGAGCGGCTTTTTCACCGCAGCTTCGCCTGTGCGCGCCACCGGCGCGGGCGGCGCCGGACGCCAATAGCGCATAACCACGCGCCAGCCCTCGCGCCAGATCAGTTCATAAAGCCCCGTTCCGTAAAGTTCCGGCACCGCTTTCTCGGCGGCGTCCGGTGTTTCGAACTCTTGCGGCAATTCCTCGACAGCGAGGAATACCGGCCCGCCCGCAAGGGTGGTCGCTTCATCCTCGGTGCGGGCGCGCGGCGCGTTCGGATCGCGCGCGGCCGCAAGGTTCGCCGCAAGGGGGAAAATGCTCATGTTCCGGCCTTTCGGCCCTTCTCCACGAGCCGCCGCCGACATCGCCTTGTCATCGGGGGAGGCCAAGCTAAGACACATACTGTCCGCTAAAAGGCGTGGGGAGCCAAGCATGTCGCATCGTCGCTGGAGCCTGATTGCCTTGGTGTTGGCGCCGATCCTGGCGCTCGGCGCGTGCGATCAGATCGGCAACGTATGGGAGCGCGTCACTGGCGGCGAAGAGGCTGCGACGCCTGGGCCGATCGCGCTTGAAGATGTGCCGCTGGCGGCGCGGGCTTTGGCCGGCGCGGTGCGCCCGCAAGATCAAGTCGCTGCGCTGCTCGCGCCTGAGCCGGTGATGATCGCGCCCGGGCAAATTCTGATCGGCGCGCAGGTCGAGCGTGAACTCGCCGAAGCCGCGAGCGATATGGGCCTCGCCAACAGTCTCGTCCGCTCATTGCGCGCGCAAGGCAACGAAGCGCTTGAGCAATTGCCAGAGACCACTGGCAAGGAAGTGCTGGAGCGCGCGGAAGCCGAAGCCTCGACCACGGCGCGGACAGCCGCACGCGATGTGCTGCGCCGGCTTGGCGTTGATGGCGAAGTGCAAGTGCGCCCGGGCGGCGTCGTCACCGTCAATCTCGCCACCATCGGCGCGAGCCCGACATCCTTGCGCTACGCTCAACAAGCCAGCGCCGAAGTCGCGATGCCCGCTGCGATTGAGTGGAACGAAGCTGACCGCTGCCCGCGCATTGTACTGCAGGGGCAGCTTGAGAACGACATCTCGCTCGCGACCCGCTGCGCTATTCAGCGCCTGCAGGCGTCTGGCCAGTTCGAATACGCAGAGCCGAACTACATCGCCGACGCTGGCTTCACGCGTCCACCCCGCCGCGACGCGCCGCCGCCCACGCAACAACAACCCGGTGGAACCACCACAACTCCGCAGCAACCGCAAACGCCGATGACGCGCATTGGCGGCCTGCCGAACGATCCGCTCTACGCGTTGCAATGGCACTATCGCGCGCGCGGCACGGGCGAGGGGCAATCGGCGGGCGGCGCAGGCTTCCTGCCGTTCTGGGAAGCGTCGCAAATCGGCTCGCGCACTATTCGCGTCGCCGTGCTCGATACCGGCGTTGATCTCACCCACCCAGACATCGCAGCGTCGGGCAATGTCGCCCCCGGCGTCGACATGATCGCTAACCCCGAACGCGGCGGCGACAATGACGGCGTTGACGGCGATGCGCAGGACGCTGGCGATCGCTGCGGCACAGCGACGGAAAACTCGTACCATGGCACCCACGTCGCCGGCACGATTGGCGCGGCGGCGACGAACGATAGCGTCGGCGTCGCCGGCGGCGCCTGGGATGTCACCGTGATCCCGGTGCGCGTGCTAGGCCGCTGCGGCGGCGAACTGGCCGACATTGTCTCCGGTATACGTTGGGCCGCGGGTCTTGCGCCGGCGGTCAATGCGGCGGGCCAACAGATCGTCAATCGCAATCCGGCCGATATCATCAATATGAGCCTCACCATCCAGGCGCCGTGTCCCGCGTCAATGCAGGCGGCGATCGATGCAGCGGTGGCGCGCAATGTTGTGGTGGTCGTTGCTGCGGGCAACAAGGCCAACCAAACGCGGCTCTATGCGCCGGCAAATTGCAACAACGTCGTCGTTGTGGGCGCCAGTGACGCACGCGGCGGACTTTCGTTCTATTCGAACTTCGGCCCGGAAGTGGACATTCTCGCACCTGGCGGCGACGTCTTCGCCGATGCCGACGGCGATGGCCGCCCTGATGGCGTGCTCTCGACCCGCGCCACCACGGCCGGCTGCTACGATCCGGTGAACCAGCAATCGACCGAGCGCTGCTATTACTCATTCCTGCAGGGCACCTCGATGGCGACGCCGCACGTCTCGGCGGCGCTGGCGTTGCTCGCATCGCAAAGCGGCTTGCGCGGGCGCCAACTCGAAGCGGCGTTGTTCGAGCGCGCGCTCGCTAGACACAGCGCCGACTTCGGCCAGATCGAATGCGCGCGCTCGCGCCACGCTACGCCGATTTCCACTGGTTCCGTGACATGTGCGAGGCCGAGCGGGCGAGGTTCGCTTGATCTGGGGCTTGCCGTTCCCGCATCGACGGCCGCGTCGCCATGAACGCTAACGCGCTTCGCATCGGGGGCATCGCCGTCAGCGGCGCACTAATGGCTGCCGCTGTCGCGATCGCGGCGCAGCCGGAATCCACACCGGCCAACATCGGCGCCTTCGAAACCGCGCAGGCGCAAACCCAAGCCGAGCCGCTTTCTTTCGTTGTCCGCTTCCGCGGGACCGGCCCGATCGCGCGCTCGCAAGCGCAAGCCGCGCGCGGTGAAGCGCAAGCGGCGCAGCGTCAAGTCGAGATCCAGCTTGTGCGGCAAACTGATTTCGCCGGGCTCTGCTTTGATCGTTTCACCGTCGGCGGCGCCGAAATCGTTTTGCGCACCTGTGACGCCATCGCGGCGAGTGAGCGCGCCGCCTTACAACAACGTTGGCTCACCCGGTTGCGGGCGATGCGCTCGGTCGCGTATGCCGACGCGAACGCAAATGCTTCGCGCACCGCGCCCGGCTAGGAGATGCTCATGGATTCCGGCGCCCCTATCGCGATCGGCGGCTTTGAAGAGCGCATCGTCCCTACGGTCGATGGGCTAACCATCTACGCGCGCGATTATCCGCCGTTGCTGCCAGAAACGGGCCTGCCGGTGATTTGCCTTCACGGCCTCACACGCAACTCGCGCGACTTCGAAGTGATCGCGCCGCGCATCGCCGCGCTCGGCCGGCGTGTCATCGCCGCCGATATGCGCGGCCGTGGCAAAAGCGCCAACGATCCCGATCCTGCGCACTACGTGCCGGCCGTGTACGCGCAAGACGTGCTGGCGCTGATGGATAAACTCGGCATCGCCAAAGCGGTGTTCGTCGGCACATCGATGGGCGGGCTCATCACCATGGTGCTGGCCGCTTTGGCGCCGGATCGGATTGCCGCGTCGGTGCTGAACGATGTTGGCCCGAAGCTCAACATGGCGGGCCTCGCGCGCATCTCCGCTTATGTCGGCCGCACACAGCCGGTCGATAGCTGGGCCGACGCCGCCGAAGCGGTGCGCGCCACCAATGGCGCCGCGTTCCCGGAACGCACCGACGATGACGCCTTCTGGCAAACCTTCGCACACCGCACCTTCCGCACCCGCGACGATGGGCGCCTCGAGTTCGACTACGATCCGCTGATCGCGCTCGCCTTCGCAGATTTCGACGAAGACGCGCCGGCGCCGGATCTCTCGCCACTGTTCAGCGCACTGGCGCAAAAGCCCATGCTCTCGGTGCGCGGCGGTCTCTCCGATCTACTTGCCGACGATGTCGTCACCATGATGCGCGAGCTAAAGCCCGATCTGGAAACCGTCACCGTCGAAAACATCGGCCACGCGCCCACGCTGGAGGAGCCGGAGGCGTGGGACGCGTTGTTGGATTTCTTGGCCAAGGCGGATTGAGCATCGCTGACGCCGCGTTTCGTGCGATCGCGCTATTCCCAACGCGCAAAAGAAAAGAGCCCCGGTTTGCACCGGGGCTCTTCGTCTTTCGACTGATGCGAACCTTAGAGGATGCCGCCCAGACGGCCGAAGCCGCCGTTGCGCGATTGGCTGGCGCCCGAACGGTCGCGATCGAACAGCGTGCCGCCGAAATTGTAGCGAACGCCAAGCGAGAGCGCGTCAACTTCGAAGCCATCATAGTCGGTCGTGTTCCAGCCGCCGTAGAGGCTGACCGGGAACGTGGCGAATTGGTATTCGCCGCCCAGGCCGAAGCCGGTGAAGTCGCTGCCGCCGTCGATCTCGCCCAAGCCAGCGTTGGCGTTGATCGAGAAATTGTCGGTGACGAAGTGCGTGAGGCCGACGTCGAGTGCGGTGAGCGAGGTGTCGAGATCTTCCGAATCCGACCAGCTCAGGGCGCCGTTGAGCGTGGTGCGGCTCATGTAGATCGCGCCTTCAGCGCCGAGCGTGTAGTAGCCGTAGTCGAACGGACCAAAGTCGGTGTTGCCGAAGTTCACGAAGCCGCCGATCAGGTGGCTCTCGTTTCGCACAAAAGCGTGGCCGCCGAGGTTGTAGGTGTCGACTTCGCCGCCCGCGTCATATTCATGCGTGCCGATGACGCCGTCGATTTGGAACCCGACCGTGCCGTTGCCGCCCCAGGCGTAAGCGCCGCCGATTTGGGTGGTGTCGATGTCGCCAGCGTCGGAGTCAGCGGCGGTGAAGCCGAGATCGACGTAGCCGGACTGAGCCGAGGCGACGCCAGGCGCAACGATGGCCAACGCCGCTGCGGCGCCAAGCAGATATTTCTTCATGTGATGTCCCCTTAGGAGGCTCGCCGGGAAAGGCTGGAGGTATTTGATCCTCCGCCTTTCGAGGCGAAAGGGGGCAGCTGCGCACGCCTGTCGCGCGAGTTCCGCACTGTGGCCAATGGGACACGGAAAAGTAAACGAAATCATAATGATGATGGCGGCAAAGTGGCGGCCGGAGGGGTTTGTTTACGAACCTGAACGAGGCGTAAAGAAAAAGCGCCCCGGCACGAGGCCGGAGCGCTTCAAGGCTGCGTACGATTAGGTTTGATTAGAATAGGAAGCCCGTGCCGGTGATGTCCGCTTGGCTGGCGCCGCTGCGGTCACGATCACGGAGCGAGCCGCCCCAATTGTAGCGAATGCCAACCGACAGGGTGTCGGCTTCGAGGCCGCTGTCGTCGCCTTCGAAGTGGTTCCAGCCAGCGCCGATCGAGATCGGAGCAGCGGCGAACTGGTACTCAGCGCCGAGGCCGTAGCTGAACACGTCGTCATCGCCAGCGCCGCCAGCGTCAACCGTGGCCCAGCCCAGGTTGCCCTGGACGCGGAAGTTGTCGTGGACGAAGTAACGGGCTTGGGCGTTCACGCCGTAGCCGTCCGCGTCCGCGTCGTCGTTGTTGGCATAGAAGACTGCGCCCGCGAGCGTCCAGTTCGTGTAGAACTTGCTGGCTTCAAGGCCGGCAGTCCACGTGTCGCTGTCGTTCGACGTGCCGATGCCGACGAAGCCGCCGAACAGACCGCTGTCGCTGCGGCTGTAAACGTGGCCGGTCAGGCCGTAGCCTTCGTCGGTGTCATCGCTGTCCGTGATAGAAGCATCGACTTCGAAAACGATCGAGCCCGAGCCCGCGAACGCAACGGCGCCTTCGACGCCGTAGAAGTCCGCATCGCCAGCGCCGTCAACGTCGACGTTGCCGAAGGTGGCGCCGGCGTAGCCCGTTTGGGCCGCCGCGACACCCGGTACGGCCATGGCCAGCAAGGCCGCCGCACCGATGATCCAATTACGCATTGGTATTAACCCCTGTAGTGATCACCCATTCTGGGAGCGCAACACATGCCCCTGGGACCTGTAACTCACAATTCCACACCCCGGATTCATTCATCATTAATGTTAGGCGATGCGCCGGAGACACAGTGGATTGTATGAAAACGCTAGGCTTTTTTCGCCTGAGCGGCGAAATCGGCGCCGGTGCATCCAAAATCCTGGTGTCGGGCATCTTGTCTGCGAGGGTACGGCCTAGCAGGAGGGCCTGACGCCATGCGCCTACTCGAACCGATCAGATTACTCGTATTCGCCGCGATGCTCGGCGGAGCGCCGGCGCTTGCGCAGACGGCGCAGCCGAGCTTGCAGCGTTACCCGGCCGCCCGGGAGGTGCAGGTCCGGGATGTGGCGGGTTTTGTGCGCGTTACTCCAGAAAATCGGACTGATGTGGCGGTCTCCATTCGCAGCGGCGGTTTTGAGCCGCCGCGGGTGCGCCTGAACGGGGACCGGTTGGTGATTGACGGCCGCTTGCGGCGGCAGATCCGCGATTGCCGGATTGATGGCGAGGGCTTCCAGGTCACCACCACGCGCGAGGGCCGCGTGTCCGGCAATGAGCTGATGGTGATCGAGCTTCGGGTGCCGCAGAATGCAGTGGTGTCGGCCAGCGGCGCCGTGCGGCTGCGGGTCGGCGCATCGCAGGCGGCGCGCATCGCGATCAGCGGCTGCGGCGATGCTGACATCTCCCGCGTCGCCGACGAGGCCGACGTCTCGGTGGCGGGTTCGCCTGATCTGCGCCTGCATGAAGCCGGAAGCGCAACGGTTTCGCTCGCGGGCGCGGGCGATATTGTTGTGGGCGTCGTGCACGACGGGCTGACGGTATCGATTGCCGGCGCCGGGGACTTCATTGCCGGCCGCGCTGATGGGCCGACCAATATCGCCATCCAAGGCGCGGGCGATGTGACCATCCGGGATGGCCACGCCACCACCCTGAGCGTAGCGATCGCCGGGGCCGGCGATGTTGTCCACAACGGCTCGGCCGAGCGGCTCGATGCGGCCATTTTGGGCGCGGGCGATGTGCGTGTGCGGCATGTCGAGGGTGAGGTGACCCGCCGTGTGCTAGGTGGAGGAGAGGTCATCGTCGGAAGATGATGTTTGCCTTGTATGAGGCGGCAAATCGATTCACTCCTGCCTTCAGAAGACGCGTGTGGCGTCACATGGAGGGTAGGATGCCTGTAGCGATTTCGTGTGTCACCTTGCCGGTAGATGACCTGCAGAAGTCGTTGGCCTTCTACCAAAACGTGATGGGCTTTTCCCCGGACGAGCAAGACGAAGATCATGCCGCGTTCGATGTGGACGGCGTTTATCTGGTGCTGCTGAACCGCGGTGATTTCAGCGTTTATGTCGAAGGCGTCGGCCATCGTCCGGCGGCGCGCGGCCAATCGGAATCGATCCTCAGCCATTTCGCGGAATCGACCGGTGAGGTCGATGCGCTGATCGCGAAGGCGAAGGGCGCTGGCGCCACGGTATCGGAAGCCGAGGATGATGACGGCGTGTATTCCGGCAGCTTCACCGATCCGGACGGTCACGTCTGGGAAGTGCTGTACGACGCGGCCTAAGGGCGGCGGAAACTCCCAAGTTTTGATGATTGTGAGTTGTGGCCCCGCGAAAGCGGGGCCTAGACTTGTGCATCGATTGGGAGGAATCGAATGGCCCACATCTTCAAATTTGTAGCCGCGACCGCCGCTGTGCTGGCGTTCGCGTCCCCGGCGGCCGCGCAGGATGTCAGCGAGCGCGCCTCGGCATTTGCGTCGCAAGTGGCGCTTTCGGCTTCGGACACGCAATATGCGCGCTGGAGCGATGGTCTGTGCCCGAGCGTGGCGGGCCTTGCGGCGGCGGACGCGCAAACGATCATCGACCATATCGCGCGGCGTGCGCACCAGGTTGGCCTCGACGTTGCGGGCGCGGGCTGCAGCCGCAACCTCATCATCATCTTCGCGCCCGAAGGCCGGGCGGTGGCGCAAGAGCTGGTCACCACGCGCCCCGATCTTCTGGGCTTTGCTAGCGCGCTCGATATTCCGCCGAGTTTGCGGCCGCGGCTCGATGCGTTCGTCGCGCAGGACCGGCCGGTGCGCTATTGGCATCTCTCCACCACGATGGGCGCCGATGGCAGCAGCGTCAGTGACGGCGAGACGCGTCAGGGGCGCGGCACGCGTGATGCGCTTGCAGCGTCGCGCGGCGGCGGCTCCGATGCGGTGCTGGCCGGCAACGGCCTCTCCAATGTCGAAGCGATGCGCGCCGATGGCACGCGTTTCCGTTCTGCGACGCGGGAAGACATTACCTTTGCGGTCGTCGTCGTCGATACGCGCCAGGTCGCGGGCCAGCCGCCCTCGGCTGTCGCCGATTACGTGACGATGGCTTCATTGGTGCAGCTCGATCCCGCCGCTGATCTCTCATCCTATCCGAGCATTCTGAACTTGTTCAGCGGAGCGCCCGGCGCAGCGCAGACGAGCATGACGGCTTGGGATATGGGCTATTTGGAAGGCCTCTATCGCGGCAATAACCGCTCGGCAGCCTCGTTGCGTCAACAACGCGCAGACATTGCGCGCCGCATCCAACGCGCGGTGGGCAACCAATAGCGCATTCGGTTTCGGTTATCGGGACGCGCAGCATTGCGGCGCCCCGATAAACCGAGGCCCGCTCACAATCCCCGCGAAGGGGAGAACAGGGCGCGTGCGCCGCGCAGAGTAGTCTCTAAGGGATGCTGCTTACGCAGCTCGCGTTGCACGCGCCCCGTTGTCCGATCGTTTTTCCCGGCTTGGGCCCGAGGAGTTGTAGAGCGCTGACGATGGCCAGCTCGCCTCCTTTACGATGGGCGCGGGGTGTATGTGCGCTCCGGTAGTCTGGACCGCTCCCGCTTTCGCCACGGACCCGCCATCGACGGATTCGCAACGCAGGGCTTAGCTCCATGCCCTTTTCGCCGGTGCTGGATGCGGAGTTTCCGAAACTCCGGACCTTTCGGTTTCACTCCCCGAAAGCAGATTTTGCATCGCGGCTTCGCGAAACATCGCTACGCCGCCACCATCCCGACCGTGTCACGCACCTTTCGAGTTTCGGACGTCTACGAAAGCTCCCGTGTGCGAACGAGGGGATCATAGGCGCGCTTTCAACTCGGTCGGATTGGTGCGGCTCTATCCTCTCAATTTCCGCGCGCTTCGTCATTCCGGGGCTCGCGAAAGCCAGAACCCGGAACCCAGCGGCAACCAGTGCAGTGTTGGCCCCTGGGTTCCGGGCTCAATGCTTGCGCATCGCCCCGGAATGACGAGGGAGTTTGATATCGCGGGCGAGGGCGTCTTCAGCCATATCCCGCCCTTGCTCCACCGGGGGCCTTGGGGCATAAGCGCGGCCCTGGCTGCCGGCGCGCGCGAAGAACGTCCGCGCGGCCGCTGCTGTTATGTCCGGGCCGGAGCGATGCGGTGCGGACGTAAGGGCGGTGGGGCGGTATAGGAGTTTAGCTCAGCTGGTAGAGCATCGGTCTCCAAAACCGAGGGTCGTGGGTTCGAGTCCCTCAACTCCTGCCATCCCTGCCTTGTCTCAAGGCCGGGCCGGCCCGATGTGAAGCGCTCGAAGAAGTAATTAGAACCGGATGTCGATGGAAACCGCCGATCAAGACTCAGAACCGCGGCGCAGAGGCGGGCCTTTCCGCTTCTTTGGTGAAGTGCGCGCCGAGGCGCGCAAGGTCACCTGGGCGACGCGTCAGGAAGTGACGGTCTCGACGATCATGGTCGTGATCTTCGGCGTCGTGGCGGCGATTTTTTTCTTCACGGTGGATTCGATCCTGCGGTTCGGGATCGGCTTGCTTTTGAACAGTCTCGGTTGATGGTCATGGTCGAAGCGCAACAAGAAGCTACTCCGCGTCCGAGTTCGGGCCGCGCACGTTGGTACATCGTGCACGCCTACTCGAACTTCGAGCAGAAGGTGGCTGAAGCGATCCGCGATCAGGCCGGGCGCCAAGGGCTCGAAGGCCATTTCGAAGATATTCAAGTGCCGACCGAGGAAGTCACCGAGATCGTGCGCGGATCGAAGAAGGTGCGCCAGCATCGCCACTTCCCAGGCTACGTGCTGGTGAAGATGGAAATGACGGACGAGGCGTATCACCTCGTGAAGAACACGCCGAAAGTGACGGGCTTCCTCGGCACGCAAAGCAAGCCGCAAGCGGTGAGCGATAAGGAAGTCGAGCGCATTCTGGGCCGCGTGGCGGAAGTCGGTGCGCAAAAGCCGCGCAACCTCATCCATTACGAGACCGGCGAGCGCGTGAAAGTGTCGGACGGCCCGTTCCAGAGCTTCGAAGGCGTGGTGTCGGAAGTGGACGAAGAGCGCGGCCGCCTGAAGGTGGCGGTGATGATCTTCGGCCGCGAAACCCCGGTCGATCTCGAATACGCGCAGGTCGAGAAGCTGCGTTAGTCCATCAGGACGTAGCGGATGGGCACGCGCACTTGCGAGCCGATGACGGCGCGCGGCTCTTCTTCAACGGTGCGAACCACATAAAGACGCGAGAGGCGCAGCGCCGCTTGGCCGAAGCCTTGCTCCGGCGGCGTTTCGGTTTCGACGGCGCATTCGAGTTTGCGCTCGTCTGTGATCGTGCAGAGCAGGGTGACGTAGCCTTCAACCCCATTCGCCAAAGCGGCGACAGGATAGGTGTCGCGGAAGTCGGCGGCGCTCGGCTGTTGCTCGGCCCATGAAACGGGTTGGACGAATTGCGCGGCGGCCGGCTGCGCGAGCAGCGCAAACAAGGCGGCGATCATGAGCAATCGTCGTGTCATGGGTCTACCAGCAAGGCGGCGAGATCGGCGCTGACGTCAGTATCGGCATCGGTGATGACATAGGCTCGCGCCAACAGTGTGGCGTAGAACATGAACGCACGCTTGCGCGCTTCTGATTGCGCGAGCCCCATCTCGCCGAACAGCTGCGCATAATATTTGAGCCGCACGCGGTCGATGTGCTGCACGGCTTTGGCCGCATTGGCGTCGCGCTGCGCCCAGAGGCGGATGGCAAGTTCGATGGCGGCGGCGCGCTTGGAGCGCGGCGTTGAATTGGGCAGCGCCAGCGTTTGCTTCAGCCGCTCGTCCGGCGCGGAGGTGCGGCTCTCGATGCGTGAGCCGATCTGGTAGCTGGCGCGCTTGCGCCATTCTTTCAGCATCGCCTGGTGCAGCGCTTCGCGATCCTTGAAGTGCCAATAGAAGCTGCCGCGGGTGACGCCCAAGCGCTTGGCCAGCGGATCAACGCGCACCGCATCGATCCCGCCCTCGGCCAGCATTTCGAACGCCGCGTCTATCCAGGCGGCAGTGTCGAGGGAAGGCGATGCTGCGGTGCGGCGCGGGCTGGCGGTGCTCATGATCCAACCTGTGTAATCGGCGCTACGGCGAGCCCGCAATGATGCACGCGCGCCACAGTGCGGGAACCACGCTCACCCAAGGGCAAAGTCACCTTTGTCAAAATCGTGGCGACGTGGCTATATCAACATACACTTGTGTATGGTGGCGTCCAAGACCACCCGCGCAAGCGGCGATCAAATTCGCGGGAGGGAATGTCATGAAGAAATTGGGGGACGCGCGTAGCGCGTCTGGGCTTCGGCTGACGACGGCGCTTTCCATGGTGCTGGGTGCGGCCGCTTTTGCGACGCCAGCGATGGCGCAAAGCACTGATGCGGTGTCGGACGAAATCGTCGTCACCGCGCTCAAGCACGGCGAACGCAACGTGCAGGATGTGCCGGTGGCGGTGACGGCGTTCGGCGCCGATCAGCTCGACGCACTGAACTTCAACGATCTGCAGAGCCTCACCTACACAATCCCGAACGTGCAGCTGGAAGATATCGGCACCAGCCCGGGCGTTGCGAACTTCGGTATTCGCGGCCTTGGCATCAACAGCTCGATTCCTTCGGTCGATCCCACCGTCGGCGTGTTCATCGACGGTATGTATATCGGCATCAACTCGGGCGTGTTGACGGACAATTTCGATCTCGCCGGCATTGAAGTGCTGCGCGGACCGCAAGGCATTCTGTTCGGCCGCAACGTCACTGGCGGCGCGATCGTGATGCGTACGCGGGCGCCGACGGACGAGCTGGAAATTCGCGGCCGCGTTGCGGTTGAAACCGGGCTCAACTATTTCGCCGATCTCTCGATCTCCGGTCCGATCGCGCCGGGCATTCTGAGCGGTAAGATCGCGGCGTATTGGAACGAGGATGAGGGCTGGTTCGAAAACGATTTCGACGGCTCGCAACACGGCCAAAGCGAAACCGGCATCATTCGCGGCGCGCTGCGTCTGACGCCGAACAATAATTTCGAGATGATCCTGCGGGCTGAGCAGGGCAACATTACGGGTGACGGCCCCGCTGGCCAGAACCACGCCCGTTTCTCGCGCGACTCGTTCGACTTCTCGATCAACAATCGCGGCTTCTCCGACGGCGCCTGGGAGCAGGCGATCCTCGAAACCAATTGGGACGTAGGCTTCGGCGACGGCACCATCACCAACATCACCGGCTATCGCGCTTATGACGGCCGCTCCGGCGGCGACATCGACGCTTACACGCTGAGTGCATTCCACTCACGCGCGCTGATCGAGCAAAGTCAGTGGAGCAACGAGCTGCGTTATGCCGGCACGTTCGGGCCGGTGGACGTGGTCGCTGGCCACTACATGTTTGAGCAAGATCTGCTCTACATCGAAGAACGTGCGCTTCCTGCGCTTGGCGTGCCGTTGCGCGTCGGCGGCGGCGAGGGTGAGTTCTCGACCTGGGGCATGTTCGCCAACGCCGATTGGCACCTTACCGAAGAACTCACGCTGAACCTTGGCGTGCGCTACACGCACGAAGAAAAGTACGCGCGCGTTTCGCGTATCCGCCGTGCTGCCGACAACCTCGACGGTGCGGTCGTGGTGCCGGGTGAAGGTGTGATCGGCGGCAATCTCGACGCCGGCACGCTCGCGTTCTCGGACTCGCCGTTTGATCTTTCTTGGAACGACACCTCGCCGCGCATTGGCATCCAGTGGCAGCCGACACCGGAGACGAACATCTACGCGTTTGCGGCGCGTGGCTTTCGTTCTGGCGGCGTGAACTTCCGCGTCACCACGTTCGGTGTCCCGCCATGCCCGGCCGTTCCTGTCTGCTCGCCAGGCGGCACGCCGCAGCCGCCGACGTCGTTCGATTCCGAACAGCAGACGTCTTACGAAATCGGCTGGAAGCAGGATTTCCTGGACGGCCGTGCGCGCGTGAACTTGGCGATCTTCCACAATGAGATCGACGATATGCAGCGTGAAACGAACCTGCCGGGCCCGTCGGGCGTGCAGCAGGTGATCGTCAACGCCGGCGACGCGACCATTCAAGGCGCGGAAATCGAAGCCCGCTTCAACATCACCGATACGTTCCTGGTGCAGTTGCAGGCCGGCTATACGAACGGCGAATACGATCGTCTGACCGCCGACATCTCCGGCGATACGCTGGTCACTGCTGCGGACTATGCGCTCGAAATCCCGCGCCTAGCGCCGTGGACGTACGGCGTCAGCTTCCTGCACGATCTGGAAATGAACTTCGGCACGTTGTCGAGCCGCGTGAGTTACAATCACCGCGACGCCAACTTCTACACCGACAACAATCGCGGTGTGCTGAACGAGGCTGACATCATCGATGCGAACTTCACGTTCCGTCCGACGGAAGGCCCGTGGGCGCTCTCGGTGTATGGCAACAATCTGACCGATGAAGTGACGTTCGGCGGCGATACGCAGCTGCCGGATATCGCCCAGTTCGGCGGTGACGGCGCCGGCCCATTGCCGCCTCCGACCTTCTCGCCGCTCAACAAGGGCCGCGTCATCGGCGTGGAACTCACGTTCGACTTCTAAACCCTCCTAGGAAGCACTAATTCTCACGGCCGCAACTTCGGTTGCGGCCGTTTTCTTTTGTCGCAAGCGCGGTTGGCGAAAGCCGTTCCGCCGGCTGGTATGCAGGGCTAATCCGCTTTGCAAAGGTGAGGGATCGGCTGTGCGCACTTTTGGATGGATCTTAGCCGCCGCGGCGCTGTGTGCGTCGCCCGCATTTGCGCAAGAGAGCGACGAGATCGTCGTCACCGCCGCCAAGCACGGCGAGGCGCGGGCGCAGGATTTGCCGATCACGATGAATGCGTTCAGCGCGGACGATCTGCGCGAACGCAATGTCGAGGATTTGCAGAGCCTCAGTTACGCGATGCCGAACGTGCAGTTCGAAGATGTCGGCACTGCGCGCGGCGTGGCGAACTATTCCATTCGCGGCGTCGGCATCAATTCGTCTATTGCGTCGGTCGATCCGGCTGTCGGGCTTTTCATAGACGGGATGTATGTCGGCGTGAACGCCGGCTCGCTGACTGACATGTTCGATGTCGAGGCGGTCGAGGTTCTGCGTGGGCCGCAAGGGGCGCTGTACGGACGCAACGTTACGGGCGGCGCCGTTTTGGTGCGCACGCGGGCGCCGACGGATGTGTTTGAGGCGCACGGGCGCGTGGCGGTGGAGACCGGGACCAATTTCATCACGGAAGCGGCGATCTCTGGGCCGTTGGCGGAAGGCGTGCTGGCGGGACGGCTAAGCATCTATCGCGCGGACGATGATGGTTGGCTTGAGAACGATTTCGACGGATCGAGCTTCGGTCGCAACGAGACGAGCATCTATCGCGCCGCATTGCGCTTCACGCCTTCGGCGGATTTTGAAGCGCTGTTGCGTGTAGAGCAGGGCAATATTCATGGCGATGGGCCAGCGGGGCAAAACCACGCTTTGTTCGATCGCGGCAGCTTCGATTTCGCTATCGACAATCGTGGTTACGCCGCGACTGATTGGGAGCAGGCGATCCTGGAGATGAATTGGCGCGTTGGCTTCGGCGACGGCGTCATCACCAGCATTAGCGGTTGGCGCAATGTTGAGGTGCCGTGGGCGGCTGATATCGATTCAACTTCGAGCTTTGTGTTTCACACGCGCGTGCTGAATGCGCAGAGCCAGCGCAGTCAGGAGCTGCGCTATGCCGGCAGCTTCGGCGCGTTCGATGTGACGAGTGGGGTTTATTATCTCGATCAGGATTTGCTCTACATTGACGAACGCAACTTCTCGCCGACGTTCCGGCGCGTCGGCGGCGGCCAGGGTGAATTCACGACTTGGGCGGCGTTCACGAACGTGGATTGGAACGCGAGCGAGGCGCTGACGCTCAGCGCTGGCCTGCGCTACACGCACGAGGAAAAGGACTCCCGCATTTCGCGCGTGCGCCGGGCGATCGATGATCTCAACGGGCCGGGCGTGATTGTGCTGGGCGAAGGCGTCGTTGGCGGGGATATCGATGCGCGGACGCTGAATTTCTCGGACGCGCCGTTCCAGCAGGATTGGGACGATCTTTCGCCGCGCGTCGGCGTGCAGTGGCGGCCGAGTGAAGCGACGAACATCTACGCGAACTGGTCGCGTGCGTTTCGCGGCGGCGGCGCGAACTTTCGGACGGCTTCGCTGGGTCTTGCGCCCCGCGCGTATGAGCCGGAGCAGCAATCGACGTTCGAGATTGGCTGGAAGCAGGAGCTTGGCCGCGGCCGAGTGAATGCGGCGTTGTTTCACAACACGATCGAGAACATGCAACGCGAGACCAATCAGCCCGACCCGATCTCTGGCGTGCAACAGATCGTGCTCAATGCCGGTGACGCGGTGATCTGGGGCGGCGAGATCGAAGCGCGGTTTGATGTGACGGATCGCTTCACGGTCGCGGCGCATGCCGGATACGTCGAGGGTGAGTACGACAGCATCACCGAAGATCTGAATGGCGACATCGTCATCAGCGCCGCCGACTACGCGCTGGAAATCCCGCGACTGGCGCCTTGGACCTATGGCGTCAGTGTGAGTTACACAGCGCCGATCGCAGGCGGTGAGGGCAGCGCGCATCTGAGCTACAATCACCGTGACGCGGCCTTCTACAATGACAGCAATCTCGGGCGCCTGGCCGAGGCTGATATGATCGACGCTAACTTGACCTATGCGCCGGCGTCCGGGCGGTGGCGCATTTCGCTCTATGGCGAGAACTTGCTCGATGAAGCGACGTGGGGCGGCGATACCGTGCTGCCGTCGACCGCGGCGTTCGGCTTCTCCGGCGGTGAGCGGCCGACGTTCTCGCCGCTGAACAAGGGCCGCGTGCTCGGGATCGAGCTTCGCGCCACGTACTGAGGTGATATGCTCGTGCGATGTTCGAGCATTTCATCGCTGCGCAGGCGGGTGTTTACGAAACCGTGCTGAGCGAGCTCCGCGCTGGCCAAAAGCGCAGCCACTGGATGTGGTTCATCTTTCCGCAGCTACGCGCGCTTGGGCGGAGCCCAACCGCGCAGCGCTATGGGCTTGAGGGAGCCGAGGAGGCGCGCGCGTATGCGGCGCACCCGGTGCTGGGCGTGCGGCTGCGCGGCTGTGTGGCGCTCGCGAACGCGATCGAAGGCAAGAGCGCTAGCGCGGTGTTCGGTTTCCCGGACGATCTGAAGTTTCGCTCGTGCGTGACGCTGTTTTTGGCGGCGACGGGAGAGCACCTCTTCCAAGAAGCGCTGGATCGCTATTATGGCGGTGAGGGCGACGCGCTGACGCTGGAGGCGCTGAGCGCTTAAGCGCATCTAAGGGGCGGCGTGACGGCATCCCGGTGTGGTGAGTTGAGTGGGGGAGAACCATGATGCGCGGGCTTATCTTGGCGGTGGCTTGGGTGTTGGCGCTGGTTACGCCCTCGGCGGCGCAGGATACGGCGGCGCAATGGCGTGAGATTACGCGCACCGATGTGGAAGCGGCGTACGCGCTCCTGAACGAGGATCACCCGGCTCTCTCGCGCGCGGTCAATGACACGGCGTTTCGCACTAGGCTCGACGAGGGGCGTGCGCTGGCGTTGCAGCGGGCTGAGCAGGTTCAAACCATCGAAGGGTATTTCGCCACCATGGCGGGCTTGGCCAACGTGGCGCGCGATAAACACATCTGGTGGCGCAGCCCCTATATGGCGGCGACGGTGAACTGGGCCGGGCTGATCATGACCCGGCGCGGCGATCGCTTCGTGGTGTTCTCGCATGCGGATGCTGCGACCGGTGCTTCGCTGGAAGGCGCTGCTTTAGTGTCGTGCGACGGCGTCTCGGCGGACGACTTCGCGGCGCAAAAGCTCGGCGGCTTCAGTGCGGTGTGGACGGTCGAGGCGCAGCGCATTCAAAGTGCGCCGGGGCTGCTGATCGATGGCGGCAATCCGTTCGTGCCGCGGCCAAGAGCATGCGTGTTCGAGCGCGACGGGCGACAGATTGCGCATACTTTGCAATGGCGCGAGGCGCAGCGAGCCGATTTGCTCGCTCTGACGCGTCCAGCGCGCAATCGCGGCGCGGCGGGGTATGGTGTGCGCGCGTTCGACGGCGGCATGTGGATTGCGCTGCAGGGGCTTGGTGATCAGGCCGCGCCCGTGGTTGAGGCAGTGCGAGCGCAGCAGGCGCAATTGCGCGTGGCGCCGGTCGTGGTGCTCGACATGCGGGGCAATGGCGGCGGCAATAGCGCATTTGGCGATGAGATCGCGCGGACGCTGTTTGGCGAAGCGCGCTTCCGGCATGTGATCGGCGGGGGCGGCGAAGGGTGCAACACGGTCTGGCGCGTCTCGCCGCGCAATCTTGAGACGATGCGCAGTTACGTGACGCGCTGTAGAGCAAACCAATCCGGATTTTTCGCGCGGCATGCGGGCAAGCGTGCGCGATGCCGAGCGGGCGGTGGCGCGCGGCGAGGAGTTCAGTGGCCGCATCACGTGTGACAGCAGCGGCGAGGCGTCCGGCGATGCGCCTGCGCAGGCGGCGACGGGCCGCATCGTGCTGCTGACGGATAATACCTGCTTTAGTTCATGCCTGATTGTGGCCAATAACTTCCGCCGCCTTGGCGCGCTGCATGTCGGCCAGGCGACGGATGCGGCGACGCATTATTTTGAAGTGCGCGAAGAGCGGCTGCCGTCGGGGCTCTCGTATTTCTCGACCTTGCAGGCGTTCTCGCCCGGCACGCCGGCGCAGATGGGGCCGTACGAGCCCGAGTTGCGCTATGAGGGCGATATTGACGACACGCCCGCGCTTGAGGCGTGGGTGAGGCAGGTTGCGCGGCGCTAACGCATGAGAGCTTTGCCGCGCGGCGCTGGCTAAGGGCGGGGAAGCGGTTCAACGTGGCGCAGGTTCGGAGCGCCACTATTGCCTTTGCCTCATCTGCTGCTGGCTGTCGCTGTGATGGCTGTTTGGGGCACGAACTTCGTCGTTATCGCGTTTGCGCTGGAGCATTTGCCGCCGCTGCTGTTGGCGACGCTGCGGTTTGCGCTCGTGTTCGTGCCGATGGCGCTGTTCGTGAAGCGGCCGAACGTGCCGCTCTCAAATCTTGCCGCGTATGGCGTGCTGATCGGGGCGGGGCAGTTTGGGCTGCTGTTCTTAGCGATGAAGGGCGACATCACCCCGGGGCTGGCTTCGCTCGTGGTGCAGTCGCAGATCTTTTTCACTATTGGCCTTTCGATGCGCACCAGCGGCGAGCGGGTGCGCGCGTATCAATGGTGCGCGCTGGCGCTGGCGACATCGGGGATCGCGCTCATCTTCATCAATAGTGAAGGCTCGACGACGCCGTTGGGCCTCGCGCTCGTGCTGGGCGCGGCTTTGTGCTGGGCGCTGGGCAACATCACGGCGCGCAAGGCAGGCGGCGTGCCGATGCTGCCTTACGTGGTGTGGTCGAGCATTTTTGCGGTGCCGCCGCTGGCCGTGTTGGCGTTCGTGTTCGAGGGCTGGCCGGCGATCGAGCAAGGTTTGCGCAGCGCCGATGCTGCGTCTTGGACGGCGGTGGTTTGGCAATCGGTCGGCAACACGATGTTTGGTTACACGGCGTGGCAGTGGCTGCTTTCGAAGCACCCGGCGGCGGTGGTGACGCCGATGGCGCTGCTGGTGCCGATCTTTGGCATGAGCGCCTCTGCGATCGTGCTGAGCGAGCCGATGCCGGCGTGGAAGCTGGGCGCGGCGGCTCTGGTGCTGGCGGGGCTGGCGCTTAATCTGATGTGGCCGCTGGTGCAGGCGCGGTTGCGGGCGCGGGGGTAGGCCGCTTTTCGCCGATTGCGGTCGTTCAAATATTGAAGTGTCGTTGCTAAAGAGAAGTTGTGTCCGAACGGAAGGCTCGCCGCATGCCCACCGCTATCGCAAGTCGAACATTAGATCTCGTCAGCCCGGAGAACGCGCAGGTTCACGTTTCAATCATGCAGCCTGAACCAGATGGCGACGATTACCGCTGCGAGTTTCAAATTGTTGGTCTGGGAGATAAGACGATCAATGCCTACGGGATGGGCGTTGACAGCACCCAGGCGCTGATCCTTACGCTCCAGATGATCGGCACTCGTCTTTACACATCGAAGGAAGGCGAAGCGGGCCATCTGAGCTGGCTCGGCATGAAAAATCTCGGCTTTCCCCTTCCCGAGGTTATCGCCGATCTCGAACCGAAAGCGTGAGAGCGGCGCTTCAGTTGAAGTCAGCGGACGGAGCCAGAACGATGAGCGAGGAAGACGAGCTGCGGGCCGAGATCAAGGAAGTGTGGGACGCTTTGGAAGAGGTGCGGGTCGAGAGGTCAGCCTTAGTCTCGTCGCGCGACCTTCGGGAATCTGCAAGGCCGCATAAAGCTCGCCTAGCTTGGGTTTATTGTGCTTTCGCCGAAAGGCGCCGCTAATCAAACTTTCTCAACGCGGCGAACCAGCACGTCTTTGGGGCCGTCTGGGGACGTAGGATTACCTTGCGCTTCAACGCGCCCAGCATCGACCAGCAGCCTTAAGCGCCATGAGAAGAACGCGTCACTGAGTAGGTTGCTCCCATCGCAGTCTGCCATGGCCGCACCAATGGGATGGTACTACTTCGTCCAATCGGTTGGGCAGCGCTCCAACAAATATTCATCGTGAGCGTCCTCGGGGCGCGCAACGGTCGAACCATCGTGCAAACACCTTACTCCGCTGCTTTGGCGTAATTGGTTTGCAAAGACCGCACTCCAAGTTTTGACCTCGGTTGTCGTCAACGCTCGCTTGCTAGGCTCCATTCCTGCGAGCGTGGATGGATTGTGGAACGGCACTCCTTCCAGCTTTCCACAGGCTTGAACATGAACATGGAAAAGCGTTGTGCGCTCACCGAGCATGAAGGCTGCCATGCGCTCAAAGACATAGTCGCGGGATGAGTTCGACGACCAAAGCACCAGTTCGCTTCCCGCTCTCAGGTCACCATCGATCGCTTGCCACTGTTTGTATAAACTCGGTTGATGCGCCTCGGGGAGCGGGCCGTGGACGGTCTGCCACCATTCGTTTCGTGTCTGATCGTCTTGTAGCGGGCCAACTGAGAGGTCATCGTCAATCACGCGCACTTCGCCGGATAAGCCGAAGCAGCGAATAGCCTGCCTTAGCAAGCCTCCAGCGCTCTGGCCTTGAACGAGATTTATCCTCATATCCTAACACTAGGGCCTAACGCGTCAGACCGCGAATTTGAGATCAAACAACTCCCGGCGCGAACTTCAGCGTGAGGGGCGCATTATCAAGGCCAAAGTACCGAAAGCGGATAGAGCAGGATTAGCCAGACTAAGCACGCGATGACGATGCGCCTGTCCTTCGCCGCGATGCCGATCGCGGCGATCGGGAAGAAGGACCAGGAGACGACGAGGTTTTTCAGCGTGAATGCGGGCGGCTCGGCCAGAAACGCGACGCCGGCGATTAACGCGATATTGCAGACCAGGATCGCGCCGAGGACGGTGCGGCGGTGCTTGTCGAAGTGCGCGGTGAGGTCGCTCCAATCTTCGGGGTCGTCGGGAAAGACCAGCGACGCGGCGATGTAATAGAGCGCGGTGACGACAAATCCCGCGAACAGCGCCGGCCAACTGATCGGCACGACCTCGCGCATCGCCCAGCCGTACATCCAGAAGGTGACGACGTCGCACGAGACGAAAAGGCCGAGCAGCGCAGTCGGCCAGCCGATGCGCACGCGGTGGCGGACCTTGAGCGCGCGCGCGAGCCCGCCCAGCCCCTGGGCGAGCGCGAGCCCGAGCAGCAGCCCGAAGAGAGAAAAGAAAAACTCGAAGCCGCTCATTGCGTGCTTGGACCCCCGATTGCTTGCTTATTGGCGAGGGCGCATTTGGCAATACGCGTTTCCCGGCCGAATGCCCCGCGGAAGCGGGGCGAGAGCCGGGACTTAGGGGGGCTTCGAGCGCAGCGCGTTGGGCCGCTGGGTCCCGGCTCGCACCCCGGCCTTCCGCCTTCGCTCTGCGAGCTTCGGCGGACAAGTCGCGGGGTTGCGTCCGGGAAGCGGGGAGTTTGGGTGCGCTTCAGGCCCGGCTCGACAATTCCGGGTCGTTCCGCTATAGCCCCGCGCTTCCCGCGTGGGAGGGGAGCCATCCCATACCACGCACCCCCTCAGGCTGCCCGGTTCGAGAGGATCGGTCGGCGTTAAACGAGAGGCCAACATGGCTAAAAAGGTACTGGGGCAGATTAAGCTCCAGGTGCCGGCTGGCGCTGCCAACCCGTCACCTCCAATCGGTCCCGCGCTCGGTCAGCGCGGCCTCAACATCATGGAATTCTGCAAGGGCTTTAACGCTCGCACGCAGGATATGCAGAAGGGCGATCCGTGCCCGGTGGTCATCACGTACTACCAGGACAAGTCCTTCACCTTCGAGATCAAGACGCCGCCGGCGTCCTTCCTGATCAAAAAGGCCGCGAAGATGGCGACGGCGAAGAAGCCGGGCTCCGGCTCGAAGAAGCCGGGCGTCGATTTCGTGGGCAAGATCACGATGGCGCAGTGCAAAGAAATCGCCAAGGCGAAGCAGAAAGATCTGAACGCCCCTGACTTGGACCAAGCCGCGAAAATGATCGCCGGCACTGCCCGTTCTATGGGCGTGGAAGTGGTGGGCTAATCAGATGGCACAAGCACCAGTCAAAGCGGCGAAGACCACCAAGCGTAAGGCCAAGAGCCACGCCGGTATCGACACCCGTAAACTTCACACGCTCGATGAAGCCGTGAAGATGATCAAATCACGCGCAAGCGCGAAGTTCGACGAGACCGTTGAGATCTCGATGAACCTCGGCGTCGATCCGAAGTATCCGGATCAGCAAGTGCGCGGCGTCTGCTCGTTGCCGAACGGCACGGGCCGCACCGCGCGCGTTGCGGTGTTCGCGAAAGGCGCCAAGGCTGAAGAAGCCAAGGCCGCCGGCGCCGACATCGTTGGTGAGCAGGACCTGTTCGAAACCATCAATAGCGGCAAGATCGACTTCGATCGTCTGATCGCCACGCCGGACATGATGGCCCTCGTCGGCCGTCTCGGTAAGGTACTCGGCCCGCGTGGCATGATGCCGAACCCGAAGGTCGGCACCGTGACGATGGACCTGAAGAAGGCGATCGCTGACGCCAAGGGCGGCGCGGTTGAGTTTCGCGTCGAGAAGGCGGGCATTGTCCACGCCGGTGTCGGCAAGGCGAGCTTCACCGAAGAGCAAATCCTGCAGAACGTGCGTGCGTTCGTGGACGCGGTCGCGAAAGCGAAACCGACGGGCGCGAAGGGCACGTTCGTGAAGAAGGTCGCGATCTCGACGACGATGGGGCCGGGCGTCCGCCTCGATCCCGCCGCTACGGTCTCCGGCTCGCAAGCTTAAGCCTAGCGCTTATTCAAAATGGAAAACGCCCCGGTGTGAGCCGGGGCGTTTTTGTTTCAGCGGTGTGTGAGCGCTTAGGTGCGGTCAGCTTCACGATCGCGTTGCGCGTCGACGTCGGCTTTCTTCACCGCGTCCTTGGCGTCGCCGATCGTGTCGTGCACTGCGCCCTTGGCTTTATCGATCGCGCCTTCGACACGAAGCTTGTCGTTGCCGGTGGCTTTGCCGATTGCGTCTTTGGCAGCGCCCGATGCTTTATCGGCGGCGCCCTTCAAATGTTCTTTGTCCATAGTGACACTCCTCTTCGGCGGACTAACGGCCCAGAGCGTCAATGGTTCCTGCGACAGGAACACCTTTTAGGTCAGGTCTTGCCGGCCCGCACCACGATGACAGCGGCAATCGCGAGCAGAAGGATTGCGCCCGCTTCGTAAACGATGTTTTCCGGCGCCATGTCTTTGCCTTGCAGCACGATCAATCGGGCTAGGGCGGTGATGGCGATGAAGATCGGATACACGAACGGCGAGCCGCGGCCGCGATAGAACACGGCGATCATGCCGATGACTTCGAGATAGAGAAACATCAAGAGGATGTCGGCAAGGCTGATCGATTGGGCGCCGTAGACGCGCCAGAGCTCGATGCCTGCCGCAGCCAACGTCATCGCGGCGATCATCACCAGTAGCAGGCGCTCGATCAGCCGGAAGGCGCCGCTTGCCACGGTCTGGCCCGCGCCCTCGGCTTGGGCGAGGGCCGGGCCGCCAGCCCCTGGCTTTTCCTCGGTGTCGATCGGGGGCATGCGTCAGCGCCTGTGCATTGAAGGTAGCCGGAGGCTTGGCGTACCGCGCCGTTGAGTCAAGCGCCGGCATTGCGCCTTCAGACGAAAGCTTGGGCGTTTTCGGTTTGGCTATGCTAGGCGGAAAAGATGCAAGTGAGCCCGATCGCGCAGACCGCTTCCGCCCATCTTGGCGGCTATCTGTTGATGCAGTACCGCGACGTTGGCGGGGTGTTGCAGGCGGCCAATGCTGTGAGCGCGCTGGGCGCGTGGGCGGGCATCTTCGCGCAAATTCAGGCGCATGCGCTGCTGCTCTCGCGCGTGATCCCGCAAACAGACACGACGTTGGTGGAAGTGATCACGCGCGATGGTGAGCGCTTCTTTTATGGGGATGCCATCAACGCGTGCTTGTTCGAAGGCGGCGGCGACAAGTTTTTGTCATTCTGGAGTTTGGCGGCAGGCGCGGCGAACGATCCCGACATCGGCAAGAAAATCGATGTGCTAGAGATCGCGCGCTACACGTCGAAAATGATCGGTGAGCCGGAGTTCGGCCGCCCGCGCATCGGCGCAGCGGCGGGGTTAAGCGAGTTGCCGATCGATGCGGTGCGCAAGCATGGGCCAGTGCTGCGCGACCACTTTCTGGAGCTTAATCTTGAGCCAGCGGAGTTGATGACCGTTTTCGGCTCGGTGGCGCAGCAATTCGCCGTGTTTGCCGCGGGCGAGGCGGCAGACGTTCCGGTGAAAACGCCGATGAAACGCGCTGATATCGTGCGGCTCTATATTGAGTCTGCGGTTCCGATGTCGAAGCTGGACACCGGCAGCGTCGGCATGGCGACTTTGTTTCGCGGGATTTGAGCGGGGCCTCTCGAAAAAAGGCGTTTCGCGCCTATATGAAATTTCGCCGTGCCCTGGGGGCTGCGGCTTTTTCATTTCGAGGGATCTACGATGAGCCAGGTTTCCGCCTATGGCGCGGTGCGTCCGGACGCGCCGCTGGAGGCCGTTAAAATTGAGCGCCGCGAACTCGGCGCCGACGACGTTGCGATCGACATTACGCACTGCGGCATTTGCCACTCCGATCTGCACTATGTGCGCGGCGAGTGGGGTGAGACCGCGTCGCCAGCCGTGCCGGGCCATGAGATCGTCGGCGTTGTGCGCGCGGTCGGCGCGAACGTGACCAAGCATAAGGTTGGCGATCGTGTTGGCGTTGGCTGCATGGTGGATTCGTGCCGCGCTTGCGATGCGTGCGCGGAAGGCGAAGAGCAGTTCTGCTCTGGCGGCCAGATCCAGACTTATAACGGTGTCGAGAAGCAAACCGGATTGCCGACGTATGGCGGTTATTCAAAGTCGATCACGGTGACGCAGGATTTTGTGCTTCGGATCCCGGAGGGGCTGAAATCTGAGGATGCGGCGCCGCTGCTCTGTGCTGGCATCACGACATATTCGCCGTTGCGACACTGGAAGGTTGGCCCGGGGCAGAAGGTAGGCGTCGTTGGCCTGGGCGGCCTCGGCCACATGGCGGTGAAGCTGGCGAAGGCGATGGGCGCGCATGTTGTCGTGTTCACGACCTCGCCGAGCAAAGTCGCTGACGCGAAAGCGCTTGGTGCAGATGAGGTCGTGCTGTCGAAAGACGCAAGCCAGCTCGATGCGCACAAGAACAGTTTTCACCTCATCATCAACGCGGTTTCGGCTGCGCACGATCTGGAAACGTACACGCAGCTGCTGCGCCGCAACGGAACGCTTTGCCTGCTAGGCGCGCCGCCGATTACGGACAGCCATGCTTGGCCGCAAGTGTTCACGATGCTGATGGGGCGCCGTTCGGTGGCGGGCTCGCCCATTGGCGGAATCCGCGAGACGCAGGAAATGCTTGATTTCTGCGCCGAGAAGGGCGTCGCGCCGGAGATCGAGATGATCACCCCGGATGGCATCAACGCCGCTTACGAGCGTCTGACGAAGGGCGATATCCGCTACCGCTTCGTCATCGACATGGCGACTTTGGCCTAACTGGAAAAGAGCGCCTCGGTTTAGAAAACCGGGGCGCTTTTTCATGCCGCATCGGATATCTTTGCCACCATGACGATCGACAACGAAAATGACCTGGAAGCGCTGAAGCGGATCGGCGCCATCGTCGCGCGTACGCTGCAGGCAATGGGCAAGGCGCTTGAGCCCGGCATGACGACGCGCGAACTGGATGCGATCGGCGCGAAGCTTTTGGAAGCGGAAGGCGCGCGTTCGGCGCCGGCGGTGACTTACAATTTTCCCGGCCAGACTTGCATCTCGGTGTTTCCGGATATTGCGCACGGCATTCCGGGTGATCGCGTCTTGAAGGCGGGCGATCTGGTGAACATCGATGTCTCGGCCGAGAAGGACGGGTATTTTGCCGACACGGGTTCGAGCTTTGTGATGCCGCCGGAGGCGCCGAAGCTGGCGCGCTTGGCGCGTGACGGCAAACGCGCGATGTGGGCGGGCGTGAACACTGTGCGCGCCGGCGCAAAGCTCGGCGACATCGGTCGCGCGGTGCAGCGTTTCGCGGATCAGAACGGCTACACTTTGATCCGTAATCTCGCGAGTCACGGCGTTGGCCGTGGGCTGCACGAAGAGCCGGGCGCGATACCGACATGGGATGAGCCGGGCGAACGGCGCCGCATCGGTGAGGGCTTAGTGTTTACGATCGAGCCGTTTCTTTCCATGGGCTCTGAATGGGCCGTAGAAGGCGGCGACGAGTGGACGCTGCGCGCTGATACCGGCGCGCCGACTGTGCAGTTCGAGCACACTTTGGTCGCCACCAAGCGCGGTTACATTGTGTTGACCGCAGCGTGAGCCCGCGCGCGCCGCCGCACCGTGGGTGGCGCTTTATCGCGATGATCGCGATTGTTGTGTTCGTGTCGATGCTGCTTTTGCAAGAAGCGCTGGCGCGCGCGCTAGCTGGCTGGCTCGCCGGCGTGTGGGTGACGACCATCGATCTCTTGCTGCGCATTTTGGGCGCGCCGCTTGGCGTGTTTGCCTAGGCTTTCGTCCAGCGAAACACTTGCTCCAGCGGCACGCCGAATGCGTCGGCGATTTTGAACGCGGCTTCGAGGGAAGGTGCGTATTTGTTTTGCTCGATCGCGATGACGGTTTGGCGCGTCATGCCGATGCGATCGGCCAATTGCGCTTGCGTCATCTCGCCATTCTCGAAGCGCAGGCGCCGGATTTCGTTTTCGATCGGCATTACGCCCCCGCCCGGAAGTGAGCGATCTGGGCGAGCGCTTTGACGATCTCGGCAATCACCATCGCCGCCAGCAGCAGATTGGCGACGAGAATGCCGCTCCAGCCCATGAGCAGTGCGCCGATCAAACACACCACGCCAACGGAGAGCGTGTAGGAGGCGATGCGCTCGGCCTTCAGTTCGATGAGCGTCTCGCGCTCGTCAGCGGGCGCGTTGGCGGCTCGGGGATTGAAGAAGGTGGCCACGATGGTGAGGCCAACTGTGATGATCACCAACATGACGACCGCGCCGACCATCAGGCCGAGGCTGAGGCCAGCGGCGTAGCGCGCATCCCAACCCTGCCACAGGTTGTAGAAATACCCCCCAAAAACAACCCCATAGGCAATTAGCGCAATCCAAGCGCTCTTTTCCCGGAACGACATTAAACCCTCCATACGTGTCTGCTTATTCCGACATTATGTCAAATATAACGAACATAAAGTCAAGTAAGACATACAGAGAGCTCGTTGACAAGCTTTTCCAGACAAGTTTATAAAACAAACTTGTTGAGGCGGGCGGAGGCTCGTCCCGTGGAGGGTGTGATGTCGGGAATGGGCGGCGGAGAGCGGTTTCACGCTTTGGACGCGGTGCGGGGCGGGGTGCTGATCCTCGGCGTCTTCTTTCACGGCATCCTGTCGTTCCTGCCGGGGACGCAGGTTTGGCTGGTGATGGATTCGGCGCGCAGCGTCGAACTCTCGGTGCTGTTCTTCACGCTGCACATCTTCCGGATGACCGTGTTCTTCGTGCTCGCCGGCTTCTTCGGCCGCCTGCTGCTAGAGCGCCTTGGCGTCGGCGGCTTCGTGCTGAACCGCGCCAAGCGCATCGCGCAGCCATTGGCGATGTTTTGGCCGATCGTGCTGACCGCGTTCATCGCGACGCTGATCTGGGCTGCGGTGCAGGCCAATGGCGGCGTCGCGCCGGAAGGCCCGCCGCCGCCGCCACTCACCGCAGAGACGTTCCCGTTCCTGCACCTGTGGTTTCTCTATGTGCTGCTGATCTTCTACGTGGTCGCGCTTGTTGTTCGTGCGTTCGTGCATTTGATCGATCGCCGCGGCGTATTGCGTGCGCGTTTGGTTGATCCGGTCGTACGTTTGCTGAGCGGCTGGGCGGCGCCTGTGTTGCTCGCAATTCCGGCTGCGGCCGCGCTCTATTTCACGCCGGGCTGGATGCTGTGGTTTGGGATACCGACGCCGGATACGGGCATCGTTCCGAATTCGACGTCGATGGTGATTTACGGCTTCGCGTTTGGCTTCGGTTGGTTGCTCAATCGGCAGCCGGAGCTTTTGCAAGGCTGGGGCGAACGTTGGGGCGCCTATGTCGGTCCGGCGATCGGCGCGACCATCGGCTGCCTGATGATGACGAGCTTGACGCCGGTCTTCACCGCCTCCGCGCAAGACTTCACGATGGCGACGCAAGATCTGCGCACGCTCGGCTATGCCGCGCTCTACGCTTTCGCCTGCTGGGCCTGGACGATTGCGATCATTGGCTTTGCCGTGCGTCACCTTTCAGGCCACAGCCCGGCGCGGCGCTATCTCGCTGATGCGTCATACTGGATCTACATCGTTCACCTGCCGATCCTGATCGCGCTGCAAACTTTGATCGCGCCGTATCCGGGGCCGTGGTTCGTGAAGTATCCGGCGATGCTGGTTGTCGCTTTCATCATCATGCTGGCGAGCTATCAGTGGCTGGTGCGCTATTCTTGGATCGGCGCGATTCTCAACGGCAAGCGCGAGAAGCCGGTGCGTCAGGCTAAGTCTGGCCAACAATTGGCGGCGGCGGAGTAGGGGCACATGAACGCAGAACTCGAAAGCGCGCGCGACGATCTTGCCTACATGCGCTCGCTCATCGGCGGCGGCACGGAGCGGATGCTGGCAACAATCGGCGAGGCATTCTTCTGGGCAGGGTTGATCTACGGCGCGCAGTGCGGCTTGCATGCGTTGCAAGTGGTGGGGCTCGCGCCGGACACGGGATTGCCGGCGTTGGCGATCGCGTGGGTCCCAACGATCCTTTTCTGCGCAGTTCTCACTGTGATTATCTGGAAAGGTCGAAAAGCGCAGGAGGGCGGGCCCTCATCTCGTGCGCTGGGCGCCGTGTTTCAGGGCGCGGGCTTGGCGAACCTGGTGATGGCGTTCGTGTTTGCGTACGGCGCCTACAAATTCGAGACGCCGGGGCTTTGGCTTTATCACCCGGTTGTCGTCTGCATGTTTCAGGGCGTCGCCTGGTACGTCGCGTGGGTGATCTTGCGCCGCGCTTGGCTCGGGTTGGTCGCGATCGGATGGTTCGCGACGACTGTTGGCCTTGGAACCGTCATTGGCGATGGCGGCTGGTATCTCGCTATTTTGAGCGTAGCGCTCATCGTACTGATGGCGATCCCTGGCTGGGTGATCTGGCGCGGCGCGAAGAAGGCCCCCTGACATCGTGGCCTCCTTCGACATCGGCAAACTGGACGACGTAATCCACGGGCGCGTGCGTCTGGGGGTGATGGCGTATCTGGCCGATGCCGGCGTTGCGGACTTCACCGAGTTGAAGACGCTGCTCGACGTTACGCAGGGCAATCTCTCGGTGCATCTGCGCAAGTTGGAGGAGGCGGGGTACATCTCGATCGATAAAAGCTTCCTCGACCGCAAACCGCTGACGCGAGTGCGCATGACGGAACAAGGGCGAGGCGCGTTTGCGGCGTATCTAGAGGCGATCGCAAAACTGGTGGGGGACGGGCGATAGAGGCGGTAAAGCCGTGTCTTCGCGGGCGCACAATGTGGGTCCGGCTTGCCAAGCTGCGGGAATTATGCCTGCCGCCCTTGCGGGGCCTCATTAAACCGTGCATATCGCCGCGTTCGGCAGGGGTTAACCCGGCCGATACCTGTCCGAGACTGCAGGCGCCAGACGCATTGTCTGCCCGTGAGGGCGCTTTGTGTGTGGCTTAAATCGTTGAAAGGTTGGGATATTCCCGACCCTTCCCGGGCCCGCAATAGACAGAAGCTGACGTTTTTCGGGGGTGGCTGTCAAGGCTCATCCCCAGAGGCCGGCTCCTGGGACAGGCTGCGCGTGGGTCGCGCGCCGCTCGGGGGCTTTAACCACCGGCCGGTTGATCCGCGCGCGCTGACTACAGCGCCTGGATTGGCCGGGCGCTGACTGAGGAGACCGCAATGGATCGTGCTCAGAAGGCCGAAACGGTGGAATCGCTGAAAGGCGTCTTCGCCGGGGCTGGGTTGGTGGTCGTTGGCCACTATTCCGGTCTGACCGTTGCGGATTTGACGGTGCTGCGTACGCGCCTTCGTTCTGAAGGCGCCTCGCTCAAAGTGGTGAAAAACCGCCTGGTGAAGCTGGCGATCGCGGATACGCCCAAGGCGTCCGCGTCCGACCTGTTCACCGGCCCCACGGCAATCGCTTACTCCGCTGACCCGATTACGGCCGCTCGCGTCGCAGTCGCTTACGCGAAGGAAAAGGAAAAGTTCGTCGTTCTCGGCGGGCTGTTCGGCGACCAGCTGCTCGACAAGCAAGGCGTCCAGGCTTTGGCCACGCTGCCTTCGCTCGACGAGCTGCGTGGGAAGATCATTGGTCTGGTGCAGGCGCCCGCGACGAAGATCGCCGGCGTGCTCGCAGCGCCCGGCGGCCAGCTGGCGCGCGTGCTCAATGCCTACGCCACCAAGGACGCCGCTTAACCGTCACATCCGCATATCGTTGAAAACACGTACAAAACGTCAGGAACAAAGATCATGGCAAACCTCGAAAAGATCGTCGAAGACCTTTCGGCGCTGACCGTCCTCGAAGCCGCTGAGCTCTCGAAGATGTTGGAAGAAAAGTGGGGCGTTTCCGCCGCCGCTCCGGTTGCTGTCGCCGCTGCTGGCGGTGGCGCTCCGGCCGCTGCCGCCGAAGAGAAGACCGAGTTCACGGTCATGCTCACGGGCGCTGGCGACAAGAAGATCGAAGTCATCAAGGAAGTGCGCGCGATCACCGGCCTGGGCCTCAAGGAAGCCAAGGACCTGGTCGAAGGCGCACCGAAGGCGGTGAAGGAAGGCGTGAACAAGGCCGACGCGCAAAAGTTCAAAGAACAGCTTGAAAAAGCCGGCGCGAAGGTCGATCTGAAGTAACTCGCATAAAGCAAGCGGAAGCGCGGCCGTTCCCCCGGGAATGGCCGCGACTTCTGCACTTGTGTGTCCGGGGACCAGTTTCCCGCGATACGCGTCGAAGCGCCGTTCCGCCCATGGTGCTTCGGGAAATGGGTCGGGCCTTCCGGATTGGAAGGGCCAGGGCGGAAACAAGGCGGCTCATGCTGCCCGCGGCTGGCGAACCTTATGGCCGGAGGTTCGCGGACTAGCGCGGGGAGCCCATGGGAAGACGAGAACAGATGACTCTGTCGTACACCGGGAAGAAAAAAATCCGTAAGTCGTTTGGCAAAATCCCGGAAGCGGGACGGATGCCGAACCTGATCGAGGTGCAAAAGAGCTCCTACGATCAATTCCTGCAGAAGGACGGCCGCTCGTACGAGCGGATCGATGAAGGCCTGCAGGCCGTGTTCAAATCGGTGTTCCCGATCCGCGATTTCTCGGACCGCGCGGTTCTCGAGTACGTGTCGTACGAATTCGAAGAGCCGAAGTTCGACGTTGAAGAATGCCAGCAGCGCGACATGACGTATGCCGCGCCGCTGAAGGTGAAACTGCGCCTGATCGTCTTTGAAACGGACGAAGAAACCGGCGCGAAGTCGGTCAAGGACATCAAAGAACAAGACGTCTATCTCGGCGACATCCCGCTGATGACGGACAAAGGCACGTTCGTCGTGAACGGCACCGAGCGCGTGATCGTGTCTCAGATGCACCGTTCGCC